>Ga0187892_10000085_pt1 | contig 211029 bp, 204 predicted proteins | sample MA1701073metaG_FD_139345 | JGI IMG/M metagenome (GOLD analysis project Ga0187892, IMG submission 139345) | Bio-ooze microbial communities from a basaltic lava cave in the Kipuka Kanohina Cave System on the Island of Hawaii, USA - MA170107-3 metaG ... | reverse complement strand
TGGGGAGCCAAATCCGACGAGATCGGCTTTCGCCCAAAGCGGAGGCCGTTTTTTCGTGTCTTGACGTCTTCGTGGAAACCAGATCGTCGTCAGGTGCGCTTCCGCCGCAGGGTTCTGTGATTCTGATCTATTGTTTGACTCAGCGGGCCGATTCTTCTTCTATGAGGTTTGACATCCATCGGGATTCATGTCTTCTTGAGCAGGGCTTCCAACCATCGATTTGATTCAGTAATGTGGGCTGTCCCTCCAAATACTCTACCCCTTCAACTCTCGTGGTGGTTTCTTCGAGGGCGGTGTTTTCACCGCTTCTGCCGCACCCACTGCTTCGGCCAGGGTAGGGTAGGCATGGATCGTCTCGGAAATCTGCGAGAATCGCAGACCGTTTCGCATCGCCACGGCGATCTCGTGGATCAATTCCCCGGCCCGAGGGCCAATGATGTGTCCACCTAGGATCTCCTCACTGGCGGCGCTCAGCACGATTTTCACGAAGCCGTTCAACTCCCCCATCATCAACGCCCGCGACTGCGTCGAAAAATCATGGCGGCGCACCGCGACCTCATAGCCTGATTGCCTCGCCTCCGGCTCCGTGAGGCCCACGCTGGCAATCTCCGGCTCGGCGAACGTCACTCGGGGCACCACCCGGAGGTCCTCATGGAGGGGAGGGGTCTCGCCGGCCGCATTCGTTCCGGCCACATAGCCTTCGTAGGAAGCCACGTGTGTGAAGAGCATCTTCCCAACAACGTCGCCCGCCGCCCAGAAATCCGGATGTCTGGTCTGAAGGGTATCGTCTGTCACGATACCCTGATCGGACATTTCGACGCCTGGGATCTGCAGCTCCAAGTCATCAACAGCGGGGGCACGCCCGGTGGCGACAAGGATCTCATCGGCGACCACCCGCTCCTGCCGGCCTTCGACTGTGAGCGTCAGCCATCTGCGGTTGCCCTCTCGGCCGGCGCCGGTGACTTCCGCCCACTCGTAGACGGTCAGACCCTGCGCCTCCAACAGGCCTCGGAGGTAGGCTCGTATCTCCGGATCCTCCGTTGTCACCAGGTCAGTGTTGTCGATGAGGGTCGTCGGGACGTCGAAGGCGGCGTAGAGTTGAGCGAACTCGACGCCCACCGCTCCGCCTCCCAGGATGGCCACTGAAGAGGGCAGACCGCTGGCCAGGACGGCCTCCCGGCTGGTGAGATAGCCCACCCTGTCCAACCCCTCCACATCGGGGATCTGTGGGCGAGATCCCGTGGCGACCACAAAACGGCCCGCCGTCAGCCCTCGACCATCGACCTCGACGGTGTGCTCGGAGACGAAGCGGGCTGGACCACGGACGAGCGCAATCCCGGCTCGGGCGAACTCTTCCTCGTAGCGTTTTCCATTTTGGGTGATCAACTCGATGATATGGTCGCGACGGGTAGCAATCTTCTTCCAATCAAAAGACACCTCGCCAACGCTGAGCCCGAATTCGCCGGCACGCTTCAAATAGGAATAGATCCTCGCCGATCGCAACAAAGTCTTGCTGGGATTACAGGCGTAGTTCGGACACTCTCCGCCGAGCCGGTCGCCCTCCATGATGGTGACCTCGGCGCCGCTCCGCCGGGCCGCATGGGCCGCCGCGATCCCGGCAGACCCGGTGCCGATGACAATGAGGTCTACTTGATTCAAGGAGCGCGAGAGGGCTGCTCCTTCCCGCTGTGTTTCGGATCATTGGCCATCTCTGCCATGTGCCGTTGCTTCTCCTGGTCGTCCTTGGCCTCAAATCCACAGGCCGGACACCTCCAGGCCGGCTTGCGCGTCTGTTCCACGATACCCACCTCCCCTTATTCCTTCGCGTGGCCTTGCTCCATCCGGAACCTCTCTATACTCTTATCCCTTTCTGATCCTCGAGATTGTGTGCTGGCTTACATTCCGCCACGGGGGTTGTCGGTTAAATGACAGGTGACGCAACTTCCTGACCAGGGTGACCACCATGTTTGATAAAGTGCTGGACGCGCTGCGCGACCTGGAGCGGCCGTACGAGAGGCGGGACTTCCTGCGACTGGTGGCGGCCGCCGGGGCGGCTCTCCCTTTGGCGCATTATCTCCGCGGGCTACCGTTGGTGAGCGCGGCGCCGGCCGTTCGCAAGAACCTCGCTGATGTCATCCGTTTCTCCACTCGTCCACAGGGTTGGAGAGGACGATTCGGCTTCGTAACTTTCCGTCTCCATCCTGTTTTCTTCGACGGTGAGCGAGCCTACCACATCCGTAGCGACGCCTCCGACGCGGCCTTCGCCCGGCGAGTGGGCTTGGTGCACGTCCCAAAGTTGAGCGGCGCCCGCAAGGCCAATCTGGCCGCAGACTATTTTGCCTTTACCAACGGCCGCGCTGGACAGCTTCCTGTCGTCAGCACCGTCCCAGGGCAACCGGACTACACGCCGGCGTTCACGATCGTCCGCGTGACATTTACCGGCACGCCGCGACTCCTGATCAGTGCCGCCGCCGTGCGTGACGCTGCGACGTCTGGGCGCGTGCGGATCGAGCAGAGTGGTGTGGTAGTCAACTACCCTTTCGTCCGGTGGCCGGGAGGCGAGCTGTCGCGTGATGCCAAGCGCGAGGCGTACCTGGGGGAGGGGCAACTCCTGGAGCGCCCAAACGTCGAGCAACGCCAAGTGACCTTCAAGCTCCACCAGTGCTTTCCGGGGGAATGGTATATCGTCACCGATACCTCGGCGGCTCCGATGGCCCCGATGATGCGCATCGTCGCTTCCCCGAAGACACAGGGTCTCACTGCAGCGCGGGCGACAGCGAAGATCCTCGTGTTCGGCAATGGCCTGGAGGGCCCAGGGCCAATGGGATTTCAGCCTTCAATCGTCGACAGTCTGCCGGGGAACCCCGTGTGGAGCCCCTTCTGGGATCACTACACCTTCACATGGGCCGATGGCCGCACCCCACGAGCCGTCAAAAACCAAAGCGACGTGCAGGATCTGGAGGCCGGAGGCGCGCTCAAACGGTGGCCGGGAACACCAGACACGAAGGGGCGGCTGTTCGTCGTCAATTGCCCCGTCCCGGTGACCGCTCCGATGGCTTGGCCTGCATAGAGGAGGGAGATTCCGGCCAGAGTTTCTTGGCGGTTCCTCGGAATAGCCTTCCTCGTCTGGATCGTACGCACAGAATAGATGGGTAATGGACGCGACAAGGTTTGGTACATGCGCGATGCCGACTTCTTTCGCGACCTCTCGGAGCGCGAAGTCAGTCGGCTCGCCGACCGGGCCCTCATGCGTGAATACGGGCGCGGCGGAATCATCCTGCAGCCGGGCAGTCCATCCGATTTGATCTTTGTCATTAAGGAAGGGCGGGTGAAAGTCTCCACGTACTCGCCCGAGGGGCGTGAGCAGATCCTAGCCATATTGGAGGCCGGCGACCTCTTCGGCGAACAAGCGCTCGTGGGTGAACCCGAACTAGCACACATGGAAGCCCTCGAGGACACGATCGTGTGCGGTGTTCATCGGGAGGATCTTGAGAGAGTCATGCACGCGCATCCCGAGACCGCGCTGCGCATCATCCGCGCGCTGGCCGAGCGGCTCCGTCAGGCTGAGGAGGAGATCGAAGACCTCGTCTTCCGCAACGTCCCTGGACGTCTCGCCTCCGCGCTGCTGCGGTTGGGCGAAGTTTACGGTGTGCGCGACCTTGAGAGCGGACCCATTCGCCTGACCTTGCGCCTCACCCATCAGGATCTGGCCAGCATGATTGGGGCCACGCGTGAGACAGTCACCACCATCCTCGCCCGCTTCCGCGATGAAGGACTCACAGACCTGGAGCAGCGCCATATCGTAATCCGCCACCCCGAGAAGCTGCGAGCCCTGACGCAGCGTGACTGACCGTAAAACCGCCCCAAGCACCGCCAGGATGCCGCTATCAGCCCACTGAAATGTTGCCAGCGGCCTCTGACGAGCTCATCGGATGAGGGATGGCGGCGGAGGGGATCGCCGGTTGTTCCCATCCCGGGCATCTGACCCTGCGCTTCCGGATGAACCGGGAAGAACCGCGCAAAGAGGTTCGCGCCGAGGGCCAGCACGATGAGCCAGAGTCCGACGCCCACCATGACTCGACCACCTCAGCGCTTTACCACTCCAGCCCCTACGTCGGCCATGCGCGTCACCACCTCCTGGGCTGTGGCTATCGTAAAGCTCAGTCCGAACATGAGAAGCAGCAGCGCGAGCCCTGCGAGGCTGAAGGCGGTCACTGCCGATTGCGAGCCGCCCAAGGCGAAGGCATGTCCGGCTAGACCAGCCAGGATCGGGCCGGTTCAGCCGAAACCGGCCAATAAGTAGGCGAACCCAAAGATCGCGAAAGCCACGACGGGTGCGTGGCGCCGCGTTAGCGCCTGGGATCGAATTAGCGGCCTGGCGAGGTCCGCGACCCTGTAGAGTGGCAGCCGAAGCTTTTCAATCTGGACGAGCCCCAAAACGATGAGGAGCAGGCCGGCAATGGTTCGAATGACGCGACCGGCCAGACTGGTGAAGGTGACCTGCTCAACAAGCGCCCGACCGCCGCCGGCGACAATTGCTGCGGTCAGCGTGAGGAAAACAATGGCCCCAAGCGACAGTGCTGCCGCATAGCTATATGCTTTGCTCAAAACGACTGTCCGGTCAGCAGTCCTTTCTTGCTCGGCAGAGGCTTCCCGGATGAGCAGGGTCGCCAGCAAGGGGAAGGAACAGGGCGAGAAGAACGCCGCGACTCCGGCCGCGAGGGAGAGGACTGCGAGTCCAACGGGTGCGGCGGATGTCCGCGAGGGACATGCCAAGGGCTTTCGAGCGACGAATGAAATGGAGACGATTGATCGTGTCCTCGCCGTAGAGCCGGTAGCCCGCAGCGGTGCGTCCGGTCGGGCGGACGAGCCCGACCCGGTCGTAGTACCGCAGGGTCTTTGGCTCCAACCCGGCGAGAGTTCCCAACCGTCCCATCGTGAGCATGCCCTCCTCCTAGCGACGGTCCTGTGATGCGAGGGTTCGACGGATTCACCATAAACCCTAAACCTGGGTTTAATGTCAAGGGCCAGTCTTCTGGACCTTGGGATCGGCAAAGAGAACAGGCCCTGACTAGGCCGCTAGTTGGCCCCTGGTCGAATTGAGTTCTCAGTTGTGACCGGGCTACAGGTATGCTGTTGACCAAGCACCTATGGGGAATCTCCATGATGTGATCGTGATCGGTGCGGGCCCTGCTGGTTCTACCGCAGCTGCCTTCCTGGCGCGTCGTGGGCTGGACGTTCTCCTGCTCGACAAACAGCGCTTCCCCCGTGATAAGGCGTGCGGCGACCTGATCGCCCCGAGCGTGATAACGATTCTGTCAGAACTGGGACTTCGGGAGCGCCTCGAAGCCGTCAGCTTCCGCGTTGAAGGCGTGCGATTGACATCGCCCTCGGGCGATCGCGTCCGGGTCCCCGCGCCCTCCCACCCCCGTCACCCCAACTATGCTTACTTGGTGAGGAGACTTGCGTTTGATGACATGATCTGTCGAGCGGCGGTCAGAGCAGGTGTGCGCTTCGTCGAAGGTGTGAATGTGGGATCTGTTCAGGAAGAGCGTGATCACACGGTGCGGGTGAACGCCCAGAGTTCGAATGGTCGGGTCGCGCATACCGCGCGCGTCGCCATCCTGGCCACGGGATCAAGCCAGCCTCTTCTTCAATCGCTTGGCCTCTTGCCAAAGCGTCCACAACTGGCGTTCGCTGCCCGGACCTATTTCGAGGGCGTCCGCGGGCTCGATCGCGATATCCATATCCGATTTGACGGAGTCACATTACCGGGCGGCGGTTGGATCTTCCCTCTGGCTTCGGATGTGGCCAACATTGGAGCGGGATTCTTCCGGCGAACATCCCGTACCCCGGCGAACCTCAGCGCGGCGCTGTCCTCCTTTCTCGCCCACCCCACCATCCGCCCGCTGTTTGAGGGTGCACGGCGGCTGGGACCCGTCAAGAGCTACCCGTTGCGGACCGACTTTCACCGGGCGCGCGCGAGTCAAGGGCAAGTTCTCCTCGTTGGGGAAGCGGCCGGGTTAGTGAATCCACTCACCGGCGAGGGGATTCGCTACGCCGTCGAATCGGGATATCTCGCTAGCCAGGTGGTGGCAGACTGTTTCCTCCGGGGGGACGTATCGCCAGCCGGCTTGTCCGCCTACGAGCGCTCGCTCCGAGGCCGCTATCAGCGCACATTCGAGCTCACACACCGGATGCGAGTCTTCTATGTGAACCCTCTCCTGCTCAATCCCATGGTGCGCGCCTGCAACCGCTGGTCTGACCTGGCACGGCTGGTTATGGCCGTAGTGCTCTCATACGAAGACCCCGGCCGGATGCTTCGCCCGGGCATTCTCCTGAAAGCCCTCCGCGGCCTTCGGCCTGATCGTCGGAATTGAACGCCTTTTCGGCAAGCCGATGGGCTTACAGGGTGCTCTCGTGAGCCGTTGCCGTCAGACCGATTCTCGGAGGCTTTGGGAGCGAGGAAACAGCAGGCTATACGCACCTGCGTACAGCATGCCTATGAGAATCAGCAGGTAGACCCATCCCGCCACCGACATCCATCGAAAGTCCGAAGGGTACCGCAGGAGCGCTGCTATCTGAAGTACCCCCAGCGCCGTCATGGTGATGAAGGCCGGTCTGGTACTCAAGACATCATCCTCGAGCGCTGTTTGGGCCGAGATCACCGCAATGGCGAGCAACCAGGCTCCCACGGCTCGCGCGGTTAGAGGGGTTAGCGTCCAGGGCCACAGCTTCAGCGTGGCCGCCGGAGCGGCGTACAACCCGAGCCCCAGAATCCCCGTGGGCACCACGAGGAATATGAGGAAGCTTCGCATGCCCGCCCCGAGGGGAGATTGCCTGGAAGGGTCCTGCCCCGCCATCCGTAGCTGAAGCACGAGGGAGATCCCAAGGGCCAAGGGCACCGCGGCATAGATAAAGAGCCACGCCCAGGTAACGAGACGGGCGACGAGCTGAACGCTGCCGAAATGAAAACGGTCGATGTGAATCAGGGTGGCGAGGAGGGTCAGTAGAGTGAACAGCAGTGGTCCGGGAACGGCCAGACGGGCTCTGTGCCAGCAGGGCTGGCGAGAGCAGAGCACACCCAAGAGAAAGCTGGCCCAGTAGGAGGCTCCAAGGAAGGCCGCGGTCAGTGGTGGGCGAACGGTCCACGCGAAGTACACGTCGGTCCGCTCGGTTCCCACAAATAGCGGTATGCCGGCCGCGAAGACAAACAGGCCTCCGACCAACAGCGTTGCGCGGACGCCAATATTGGTCGGGCGGCAGTCCGAGGCCTGAGAAGCGCCCACAAGCACTTCCTCCTGCGCCTCTATCTTCTGGGCTCATGGTGTTCCTTTGATCGCTGATGAGTACTGGCATCTTGATAATAGCCGAGTTCCAGAAATGAGTTCCGCCTGATGTCAGGGTCCGAATCGGACTTCCTAAGACTCTCCTCGAGTCTACATTGAGAAAATTGCGTCCGGTATGGAGTGTCCGACTAACAGCGATCCAGATCTCGGTGTGTCTGTTGCGTTGTGCAGCGAGTCTGTATCTTGTTAGAAACTTCCGGACCACGTCTGGTGCTTGCGACACAGCCCATTCTGGGTAGAAGACATTCCTCGCCTGTTCGTCTTCCAACGTCCTGAGTGCCCGAACCCACATGCCTGGCGAGCTGCGCTGGAAATTGATCGAGACGGGGAGCGTAAAGTATAGGTAATTCTCCCGGCTACTTCTATCGAGGTCGGGATGGACTTCGTGCTGGGCTAGCCTTGGGATCCTGCCGTTTTCGAAGTATTTCCTGAGTAGGCGGACGCGATCGAGGGTTTGTCGTTTGTCCTGCATATGCTCAGTATTGACAGACGGGAAGACGTCAGCAAGTATCGCCCGCATGGGATCAGAATTGCCTCGTCTTGTCCGCGAAGCCTATGAGCCATTGCTCGGGCGACGGATGACCGGGGAAGAAGTCGAGGAGTACACCTGCACATTCGGCGCTTTGCCGACTTTCTGCTCGATTGCTCCAAAGACGAAGCCCTCATGCGCAAGTTGGGGATCAAGCTCGCCCGAAAGGAAAATTGACCCGGCGCAGCCACCCGCGTATGATGCGAAAGCACGCAAGGAGGTTTCATGGCCGTGACCACCCAGAAGGGACCCGGCGCCGTCGGCGAGATTGCCTTCACCGTCCAAGTCTTCCGCGAAGGGAAGATGTTCGTTGCGCACGCCCCCGAGCTGGATGTCTCCAGTCAGGGTGAGACCGTCGAGAAGGCGAAGGCCCACCTGCTGGAAGCGGTGGAGGCTTTTTTGGAAGAAGCCCAGCGGATGGGCACGATGATCGACATCCTTGAGGAAGCCGGCTACGAGCGTACTCCCGGAGGCTGGAAGGCCCCCGATCTGCTTGCCCAGGAACGGGCGAAAGTCGCCCTGCCGAGCTAAGCTGTCTTTTTCGCAACCCCTGCGGCATGCCGCGCCTTACCCCGATCTCCTACCGGACGTTGGCGCGGCTGTTTGAATTGGACGGCTGGCAGTATTCCCGCACTAAGGGCGAATTTGATTTACACGAAGCCCGGCTCCATTCGGCCACTTGTCATCCCCCTATACGATGAAGTCCCGGTTTTTCATTGTCAAAAACTTGCTCCGAACCGCTAGGATGTCCCGGGAGCGGTATTTTGCGTTGCTCAAAGAAGTGTGAGCCATCATGAGAGAAAAGAAATTCCCCCTACGCGAGGTCCGCGGTGCAGCTTCTGGCGCGAATGAAACACGACCTCGAGGGCTGAATTGGGAATGCTTCCCACGGAAACGTTGCGATTGCTCCCCGACGAGCCGTAGACTTGAATCGCAATGGCGAAGACAACACGACGACCATCATTGAAACGGGCCTCGAAGAAGCGCTCCCCAAGGGCACCCTCAACTTCGCCTCGGCCGAGTCACGAGCCTACGCGGGGTCTCTACGGTTGGATCACGCACACCGAGCTTGCCAGCTCCGACCCATCGGGCGACCAGGGCCTGGTGCGCAAAGGTGCTGGGCTGGACGTTCAGGCCGAGCTTTCCCCTCCCCGGTGGCGGCGAGTACCACCTGTTCACATACTCCGATCAGGGCGGGGGCGGGATTCGTCCAAACAACCCGCCTGAGGTGCCTGGCAGCATTCCCTATGTTCACGTGGCGGACACGCCCGCCGCTTTTGAGAAAGCTCTTCGGGAAGGGGCCGAGGAGATGTTCCCACCTGAACGCGTGATGGAGGGCGTCACTATCGCTATCGTCCGGGGACCTGGAGGAGTGCCGATCGACTTCTCGGGTCCGTAATCCGGCACGAGACCTGCTCAGAACGAAAGGGTTTCCCCTCCTCCACCAAGCAAATACTCGCTAAGCCAACACCCCCAGGGCAGCTGCGGACCATAGAGATGTTTCCAGGCGAGAGGGCGTCATGAGCACGGGGAAGCCGCGCAGCCAGATTTCTGCGAGCAGGAATGGCCAAGCCAAGGAATGCCTGCATGGCTCGGGGCCGCAGCCGCATCCGCTGATCGGTCGTAAAAGGGACCTGGAGACGTCTCAGGACCTGATTCTGCGCGGGGACGTACGGCTCGTCACGATCACAGGGCCCCCGGGGGTCGGCAAGACACGGTTCGCCATCGAGGTGGCCTCCAGCATTGCTTCGGAGTTTGATGACGGCGGAGTGTTCGTAGATCTCGCCCCCGTGCGCGATCCCGGGCTCGTCCTGGATGCGATCGCCCTGGTGCTGGGCGTGCTCGATCACCCAGAGCGCCCCCCATTGGAGCGTCTCCAGAGGCACCTCGGAGATCGAAACATCTTGTTGCTCCTGGATAATCTCGAACAGGTCATTACGGCTGCCTCGGACGTCGCCAATCTGATAGCGGCCTGTCCGGACGTCAAGGTGCTCACCACAAGCCGACAGCCGCTGCACGTGCGTTGGGAGCATCGATACAACCTCCTCCCGCTAGCCCTTCCAGACGCAACGGCAAGCTCGGATCAGGCCCTACTGGCCCGATCTCCAGCCACTGCCCTCTTCCTCGATCGCGCACGCGCTGCAGAGACGAGATTCTCAGTGGACGAGAGGAACGCCCCGACTATTGTGGAGATCTGCCGCAGGCTGGATGGGCTTCCCCTCGCGATCGAACTGGCGGCGGCCTGGGTAGGCGTGGTCGGGCTGGATGCGATTCTGTCGCGGTTGTCGGACCGTCAGGGTCTCCCTCTGGGTGGTCCGCGCGACGTTCCCGAGCGGCAACGGACTCTCTTTAATGCCATTGCCTGGAGTTACGACCTTTTGAATGATGCAGAGCGCACTGTGCTCCGCGCTCTCGGCGCCTTCGCGGGTGAGATCCCTCTCGAAGCCATCGATGGGGTGTGCGAGGGGCTTCGGGTCGAGGTGCTGGTTCCGCTCGCGGGGCTCGTCGACAAAAACCTGCTGCTGCGGGTTGGAGACGGCGGAACACACTTCCGCATGCTGGAGACGATCCGGGAGTTTGCGGAAGAGCGACTGGAGGTCACGGGCGAGGCCGACGCCGTGCGTAGACGCCACGCCGCCTGGTTCCTCAGTCTTGCCCAACGCGCGGAACGGTTCATGTGGAGCGAGCACCAGGCGGCATGGCTCGAGCGGCTCGAGCACGTCCACGACAACGTCCGCATGGCGCTGAACTGGTGCCTCAGTGGTCAAGATGAGGAAACTGGAGTGTTGATCGCGGCATCCATGCACCGCTTTTGGTTTGCGCGTGGCTACATTCGTGAAGGGCGGAGATGGTGCCAGATCGCGGCATCGAAACAGCAGGTGTCCGCCAGGGGCCGCGCTCTCGCCCTCAGGAATCTGGCATTTTTCCTGACATACCAGGGCGAGGGCGCACAAGCGGTCAGGCTGGCGGAGGAAGCGGTGGCGTTGGGTCGATCGGTGGGCGAGCCTGCGCTGATGTCCTGGATCCTGCTGGGGTTGGCCCAGGCGACTGATGCGGTAGGGGATTTCGAGCGTTCCGAGCGCCTCTACGGCGAGATGCTCGACATGGCCCGTCAGGCCGGGGATGAGACGATGGCGACTCGGGCCCTTGGTCAGATCGGGGAAACGCTGCGGATTCGGGGCGACAGCGCGCGTGCGCGGGCGGTGCTCGAGGAAGCGCTCTTGCTGGCTCGTCCCAGTCATGACAAATGGCTGACCGGCTTCGTCACGAATGCCCTAGGCCGCGCGCTGGCGCGGGAGGATCCTGCACAGGCCTTGATGCTCCTCGAAGAGAGTCTGGGACTCGCCCACAGCATCGGGTATCGTTGGCTGACCGCGCGCGCCCTCGAGGATGTGGCAGGCCTCCTGGCATTATCTTCGGATCGCGCAGAAGAGTCAGCCACCTTGCTCGGCGCGTCCGAATCGTTGGGGGACGCCTTCGGGTTCGCGCGCGCTCGTCCGGGGCCGGCAGCGGATGCGGCCGCGGCGGCTCGTGAGCGCCTGGGGCCTGTTGCGTTCGAGGCCGCGCGGAGCAAGGGGAAAGCGATGACGGCGGATGAGGCCGTGGCCCTGGCGCTAGGACGGAGCGCTCCCGCGCGAGGGGAACGGCGTCAGCGTCCCGGCGGCTTGACCGGCCGCGAAGTCCAAATCGTCCTGGATATCGCCCATGGCCTGACGAACCGTCAGATCGCAGAGAGGTTGGAGATCTCCGAGCGCACCGTGGACGCCCACGTCCAGAACGTCCGGAACAAGCTCGGCATGGAGAGGCGCGGGGAGATCGCCGCGTGGGCCTCCGCGCACCTTCCGAAGAGCACGCCCGTCTGATTCCCCGGTACTTAGGTCCTTTTTCGGATGCTGGCAGGCCGCCCACGGCGCAGGATAGGACGTGGCACCAACACGCCTCGGTTCCCTTGGGGTTCCGAGGGGATCCGGCGTTTTAAGAAGGAGGGATCGCCATGGGCAGGTGGCTTGTTCTAGCTGTCACAGTTTTGGTCCTGGGGACATTCCTGATGTCACCGGCGGCGGTCGCGCAACAGGGTTTGCCACCCGGATCTCTTGTGATCCGGGTGCTTGTTGAAAAGAGAGTCCTGCAGTTGCCGGATGGACCGCTGTTCTGGCGAATAGAGAACTATCCCACGCTCGCACAGGCGCAGGCCGCCGCAGGCCTGTGGGGACTGGCCGCTGAGTTTGAGAGCAAAGTCTGGCTCTTCAGGCTCGGTCCCGCGAGTGGGGCTTCAGCGGGCGACCGTATGATTGCTGAGGTTGGACCGCTCCCGCCGGTGGCCGCGCCGGAGTATCTCCTCCGGATCAACACACCCAGTGGCCCCCTCGGCAGCACAACTATCGTGCACACTCATCCAGGGGGCGAAGGGTTCTATGCGCTGAAAGGAGAGGTTTGCGTGCGGACTCCCCAAGGGGTGATCCGTATCCCGGCCGGTCGGACCGAAGCGGGTCCGCCTGCTGGTACGCCGACGCAGGTCTCCAGCTGCGGCTCGACGGATCTAAGCGCGTTCGTAATGTTTTTGGTTGATGCCACCAAGCCCTTTTCTTCTCCGGCCACGCTCCCGTAGGCTTGAACTGGAGGGTGTCGAGGCGCCGGGCTTGACCTGAAGCCTTCGGGTTCCTTCCTATTCCAAGCGAGCCCGGCGCTCGGAGAAGGGAGAGATGTGCCAATGGAAAGGCGTCGTGTTCTTGCTGTCGCAGTCTTGCTCGTGGAGATGTTTCTCTTGTCACCGGCGGCCGTGGCGCAGCAGGATCTCCCGCCGGGATCTCTTGCGATTAAGGTACTGGTCGAAAAGAGAGTCCTGCAGTTGCCGGATGGACCGCTCTTCTGGCGAATCGAGAACCATCCCACGCTCGCGCAGGCTCAAGCCGCCACCGGCCTGTGGGGACTGGCCGCCGAGTCGGGGGGCAAGGTGTGGCTCTTCAGGCTCGGTCCCGCGAGTGGAGCATCCTCGGGCGGCAGAATGGTTGCCGAGGTTGGACCGGTTCCCCGCGTGGCCGCACCGGAGTATCTACTTCGGATCAACGAACCCAGTGGCTCCCCCGGCAGCACAACCATCGTGCACACCCATCCAGGGAGCGAGGGGATCTACGTGCTCCAGGGACAGCTGTGCTTCCGGACTCCGCAGGGAGTGATCCGTGTTCCGGCCGGCCGGTCCGATGCGGGTCCGCAGCCTTACGTTCCGTCGCAGGTCTCCAGCTGTGGCTCGACGGATCTGCGTGGGTTCGTGATGTTCGTCGTGGATGCGACCAAGCCGTTCTCGTCTCCTGCGACATTCGAACTTCATTGACGATGCGGATCCGATCGTTCGAAGTCTGCATGACGAGAGCACGACGAGGGCCTATTCGGCAACAAACGACTGTTCCACAGGGCCGGCCGCGACCTTCCAGAGATAACCGTCCGGGTCGGTGAAGTAGCCAAAGCGTCCGCCATAGGCATCCTGCGCGGGCTTGGCGATCTTGCCCCCGGCGCGCTCGGCTTCGGCCAGCACGGCATCGACGCGCTCTTTGGAGCGAACGATGTAGGAGAGCGTGAAACCGCGAAAACCGCTGCCCTCCGCCGTGACGCCGGCGTCGGCTGCCAGGGCATTCCAGGGGTAGAGGCCCAGCGCCGAGGAGCCGTCATTGAGGTTGAAGGAGACCCACTCAGCGTAGTCCTGCTGGATCGGCCAGCCAAGCCCCTCGCTGTAGAATTGCTTTGCCAGGCTCATGTCTCTGACCCCGAGCGTGATGACGCTGACGTGCGGGTTCATGGTCATGCCTCCTTGCCACATCGGCTGTGTGTCATTCGTCACCACTATGACGGAACAGGCCGAGGGAATGTGACCGATGGACGAACACAACTGGCTGGCAGAGCGGTTCGAGGAGAACCGGACCCATCTGCGGGCGGTCGCCTACCGAATGCTCGGTTCGCTGAACGAGGCGGACGACGCCGTCCAGGAAGTCTGGCTCCGTCTCAGCCGCACCGATGCAGGCGCCGTCGAGAACCTCCGCGCATGGCTGACCACGGTCGTCGCGCGAGTGTGCCTCGACACGCTGCGCTCGCGCAAGTCGCGGCGCGAAGAGCCCTTAACCATGCAGGGGGCCGAGCCGGTCGTGGCCCGCGGGGACGGGATCGATCCTGAGCGGGAAGTAATCCTCGCCGACTCGATCGGTCTCGCGCTGCTGGTGATCCTCGAAACGCTGACTCCCGCCGAGCGCGTCGCGTTCGTGCTGCACGACTTGTTCGATGTGCCCTTCGACGAGATCGCCTCGATTGTCGGGCGCTCCCCGACCGCGGCGCGGCAGCTGGCGAGCCGCGCTCGCCGCCGGGTGCACGGAGCGGCCCTGGGTCCCGGCGCCGATCGCGCCCGCCAGCGGGAGGTTGTCGACGCCTTCCTCGCTGCCTCTCGCGGCGGCGACTTCGAGGCGCTTCTCGCGGTACTCGACCCAGAGGTCGTGCTCCGAGCCGACCATGCGGCAGTGGCGATGGGCGCATCGAGGAGGGTCCGCGGTGCGGCGGCCGTAGCCAGGACTTTCTCGGGGCGTGCCCGGGTGGCCCGACCGGCACTGGTAAACGGCGTGGTGGGAGCCGTGTGGACTTCACGCGGGCGGCCCACTGTCGTCTTCGACTTTCGGATAGCACGCGGCAGGATCCTGGGAATCAACCTGATCGCCGACCCCGAGCGGCTCCGCCAGCTCGACCTGGCGGTTCTCGACGGCTCGTGAAGATCGCTCAGGTGCGGCGCTTCGCGCTCTCGCTGCCAGAGGTCACCGAAGAGCCGCACTTCGAGAAGTCTTCCTTCCGGATCAGGGGCAAGATCTTCGCGACCGTGCCCACCGGCGGGACCCACCTGCACGTGTTTGTGGACGATCCACAGCGGGACCTCATGGTCTCCGCAGCGCCGCAGGCATATGAGAAGTTGTGGTGGGGCAAGAAGGTCGTTGGGCTCCGCGTGACGCTCTCGCGCGCAAGGGCACAGGATGTTGAGGAGCTGCTGCGCTCAGCGTGGGAACGTAAGGCCCCGAAGCGCTACCCGCTGGGGAAGGAGACAAAATGCGCCCCCCGAAGGGGTGCGCGTGGTCATCTCCCTGTGGCTGGCGAGAAGACCTCGAGGAGGAGAGGGCGATTCGGCGACTGACTGCGGCTGCGCTGGCCCTGGCACTTTCTCTCGTCTGGGCTCCGCTGATGCGTGCCGCTCCGGCTCCCGGACCGGGCGGGCTCCCCGAAGTGAGCGGTTGGCGGCTCGGCTCGGAACTGATCATGCCCATCTCAGAGCACGGCGTCGCCGAGTTGGGGGGCAGGATCTACGTGATGGGCGGCTACCCACCCGGCCGCATCCCCACCGACACCATGCAGGTCTACGACGTGGCCAGCGGACAGTGGTCTCTGGGCCCGAGCCTGCCCATGCCGCTTCACCACCCCATGGCGGCGGGCGTGCAGGGCCGTCTCTATGTCATCGGTGGCGAGTTTGATGGGGCGGGGACGGGCCGTCCTGCGGTGTTCCTGGACACGGTCTTCGAACTCGATCCCGCGGAGGGCACCTGGCGGCGGCGCTCGGCCATGCCCACCGCGCGCAGCGGCGGGGGAGCGGCGGTCATCAACGGCAAGATCTACGTGGCCGGCGGACGGCCGCCCCGCGGCAACGACTTCGCCGTCTACGACCCAGCGGCCGACCGCTGGACCGTCTTGCCCGATCTGCCGACGCAGCGGAACCACCTGGCCGTCGGCGCCAGCGGCGCGCGCGTCTACGTCGCCGGGGGCCGCTTCGGCGGCGGCTTCAACAGTGAGCGCACCGCGGCCCTGGAGATCTTTGACACGACCACCAACCGCTGGAGCGCGGGGCGCCTCATGCTCACAAGGCGGGGCGGCGTGGCCGGCGTCGTCGCCAACAGCTGCTTCTTCGTCATCGGGGGAGAGGGCAACCCGGGTGATCCGCGCGGGCTGTTCAACCAGAACGAGGCGTACGACCCCCGCTCCAACAGCTGGCACAGCCTGCCACCCATGCCCACGCCGACGCACGGGTTGGGCGGGGCCGCCTTTGTGAACGGGCTCATCCACCTTCCCGGCGGGGCGATCACCCAGGGCGGCGGCTCGGGCTCAGTGATCCACTGGATCTACCGTCCGGCGCTGACTTGCTCGTGAGGTAGAGTCGGAGCCCGAACCCCGGGATGGTCCTCCTGCGAGCCAGGCCCGTGCAGGCCTTCGCGGTGGCCGTGCTCCTCGCTGCCGTTCTCACGCTGGTGCTCGCACCCGGGGGCCTCCCCTTCGATCGCCCGGCCGTCGGCACGAGGGCGAGCGTGCCGAACATCGCCGGCCAGCTCGTGCAGATCGCCTAATAGGAGGGAGTCGTGCGCCTGCCCTTCGCTCCTCCCCTCGAACCGATGCTCTCCAGCGCCGCGGACGAGCTGCCCGAGGGAGAGGGCTGGCTATTCGAGCCCAAATGGGACGGGTTCCGCACGCTGGTGTTTCGCGACGGCGACGAGATCCTGCTGCAGAGCCGGGATGAAAAGCCGATGAACCGCTACTTCCCGGAGCTCATCGAACCCCTCTCCGCCGCCCTGCCTTCTCGCTGCGTGGTGGACGGCGAGATCGTCATCGCAGGCGCGGCCGGGCTTGACTTTGAAGCCTTGCTCCTGCGCATTCATCCGGCCGCGTCGCGGGTGAAGCTCCTGGCCGCGGAGATGCCGGCATCCTTTGTCGCCTGGGACCTCCTGGGGCTGGGCGATGAGGACCTCCGCGATGCACCGTTGGCTGAGCGGCGGCAACGGCTGGAACGGGTCCTGGAGGGTACGGCGCCGCCGGTGCACCTCTCGCCGGCCACACGGGATCGCGCCGTAGCGGAGGACTGGTTCCGACGGTTCGAGGGCGCCGGACTCGACGGCGTCATGGCGAAGCGGCTGGACGAACCCTATCAGGCGGGCAAGCGGACGATGCTCAAGGTCAAGCACAAGCGCACGGCGGATTGCGTGGTCGCGGGATTCCGCTGGCACAAGCAGGGTCGTGGGACGATGATCGGCTCGCTCCTGCTCGGCCTCTACGACGAAGGCGGTACGCTGCATCACGTCGGGGTAACCGCGGCGTTCTCCACGGCCGTGCGGAAGCAGCTCGTCGTTGAGTTGGGGCCGTTGCGCGAAGACGCACTGAAAGGACACCCCTGGCGTCACTGGGCCGAGGCGCAGGCCGAGGCTGAGGTGACGGGGCAGCGCCTGCCGGGGGCCTCGAGCCGGTGGAATCGCGGCAAGGACCTCAGCTGGGAGCCGCTGCGTCCTGAGCGCGTCTGCGAGGTCGCGTACGATCACCTGCAGGGAGACCGCTTCCGGCACGGCGCGCAGTTCGTGCGCTGGCGCCCCGACAAGCGCCCGCGGGACTGCCGCTACGATCAGCTGGAAGTGACGCCGCCGTATGAGCTGCGGGAGGTTTTCAGCCACCGGAGCTAAGCCGCGCAACCCGGTCCGGATCGAGTTCCGGGCAATTCCCCTAGACCTTACCCGAGCGGAAGGCCTCCCAGGGATCGTAGTCGGGATCGGGCGGCTCTTCGGCCGGGCGCGCATCCTCGGGCACGTGGCGGAGGTTGACCCGGATGCGCGTCCAGGTGCTCGACCGGCCACGCATCGCATCGACGAGGACGTCGTCCACCGCCAGCCGGGCCGCCGCCTCAGGATGGCGCGCCTTCCAGCGTTCCAACCCCGCGAGGGCGTCCTTCTCGTACCGCGCCTTCGACACGGTGATCAGCGGCTGCGTGGACTTGCGAAGACCGGTGCCTTTCTCCTTGGGGCTGGCGCCCTTGGCCCGAGAGGGGGCAACGCGCGGCGGCTCGCCGCGTTGCTTCCTATAGTGTGGGGGCCAGGGAGCGTCGCCAAGCCCGGCGGCTTCCTGGGCGGCGGAGAGCTTGAGCAGTTTGTCCAGCGATCCCGCCGCGGCGTCGATCCTCGCCGCCGGGTCGCCGCGTTCGGCGAACCGCGCCGGCGCCGTGACCAGCGTGAATGCCGCCGGGTCGCAGTCGGGGACCTCGTCCCAGTCCAGCGGCATGGAGACGCGGGCGTCGGGCGTCGGCCGCACCGACCAGGCCGAGGCGACGGTGCGGTCTTTGGCGTTCTGGTTGTAGTCGATGAACACCCCGTGGCGTTCTTCCTTCCACCACTTGCTGGTCGCGCGCTCGGGCGCGCGCCGCTCCACCTCGCGGGCGAGGGCCAGGGCGGCGCGGCGCACCTGCGTGAAGCTCCAGCGACGCTTGATGCGCACGTTCACGTGCATCCCCCGCGACCCGGAGGTCTTGGGCCAGCCGCGCAGGCCGTACTCCTCGAGGACGTCGCGCAGGACCAGTGCCACGCGCCGCACGTCATCCCAGGCCACGCCGGGGCCGGGGTCGAGATCAACACGCAATTCGTCGGGGTGCTCGAGGTCATCGGCGCGCACGGGGTGAGGATTCAGATCGATGCACCCCAGGTTGACGATCCAGAGGAGCTGCGCCGCATCGCGCACGACGATCTCCCGCGCTGTGCGGCCGGAAGGGAATCGCAGCTCAACCGTCTTGATCCAGCGGGGGTGCTTGGCGGGGGCGCGTTTCTGGAAGAACGGCTCCTGGTCCGCGCCGTTTACGTAGCGCTTGAGGACGATCGGCCGCCGCGCGACTCCTCGCAGCCCTCCCTCGGCCACGGCCAAGTAGTATTTGGCGAGGTCGAGCTTAGTATGGCCGGCCTGCGGAAAGAAGACCTTGTCGGGGTTGGTGATCACCACCTCGCGCCCGGCCGCTTCTATGATGACCTGCTCGGCCTTGCCCACAAGACAGTCTTGCCAGATTCACCTTGGGTTCACAAGGCCGGGCGCATTCCGCCGACGGAGTTCGTCGCCGAGCGACCGGCAAGAGATCTCGAGGTCACAAATTTCCCGCAAGCGCCTCGAGCTTGAGGACCGTCCTCCAGTTGCGCCCGGTGCCACTCGTGCCGAGCGACTTCTCGATGAGCGCGTTGGTCAACCGCGACCGTCCAATACCATCCGGGTAGACGATGTACGCATGACGGCCTTTGACCCGGGCGACCTCGCGCCCGACAATCGCCCTCCGAAGGGCCCTGACGTCCGGTGCCTCCGGTGCCTTCTTCAGGAACACCACCAGAAGATGGGCTGGATCGCGCGCCGCCTCTCTTGGGAATGGGTTGCCGGTAATGATGGTTTTCAGCTCTGCGGCAGTGCGGACGAAGAAATCGGTCTCGACGCCAAGACGCCTTGCGGTGGCGCTTTGGAGTGTGCGTTCCAATTGGGCGGTATTGCTGGTCCCGCTTCGAAACACCACGTTGCCGCTTTGGAGGAGAGAGCGCACGTCTGCCATGCCCAGCCCGATAATGAGCTCTCGCAGGTCAGCCATTCGAACGCTATTGCGTCCTGCAAGGTTCACTGCTCGGAGCAGGGCGATGTGAGTCGTCACAAGAGGGTCACTCTCCCGGCCGGAAACGCATCGCGCTCGCCAGACTCATCACTTTTCACGCTGCGCGGCCTCGCGAACCCTGCTCAACGTGTGGCTCCAAGGCTCCATTCCTTCTGCCAGAGCTTTACGATCGTCCTTTGGGATGCGCCCGAGGGCTCCATGCGTGAGCCTGAGGCGGGTGAGACTACCCTCCTCCGTCAACCGATACTGCAGATGCGAGGCAGCCGCGAAGGACATGAAGAGCGGTCCCCAGATTTCAAGCAACTTCGGTGGTTTGATCACCTGTACATGTCCCCAGAGATGCCCCGTGTTGTTCCCCAGGTCGCGGTACCACCGGCCCCCCGGCCACGGCTCGAGCGTCATGGGAAGGGGGTACCCCGGTCCCGTCTCGTGCCGCGGACCGAGATGCTCGAGAAGCGTCTCGAAGACGATCTCGATCGGCGCCGTAATCTGCTCATCCCTGGTGATCTCGAACGTGTGCAGCGCTTCCATGGCGGTGGGTGTCAGCATGATCTTTCCTCCAGTCTTCTATCTCGTCGGCTCGGGAGGCTCGTCCTTGCCCGATCGACGGTTCCCGGCTCTCATTTCCAACGCCCTTTGCTCAGCCTTCGCCTTGATTCGATCGAGCTGATGGGTCCACAAGCGTTCAAAGGTTCTCGCCCACTCATATACAGGCCTCAGCGCGTTTGCATGGAGCCGGTACAGCCGCCGCCGACCGTGGCGGCTCATCGTGACGATGCCGGCTTTGTGCAGCACGCGAAGGTGCTTGGACACCGTGGGCTGACGCCACCGCAGCTCCCCGACCAGTTCCCCAACCGCGCGCGGCCTGCCGCCCCTGAGTGCGTTGATCAGCTCACGGCGCCGGGGCTCGGCGATGGCCCTGAAAACATCGGTCGTCATGGCTGCTCTGGGCATCACTCAGATCATATTCCCATATAGGAATATGTCAACTCCGTTCTCGACCATCGGCTGCAGAGAACCCTGGGGCAACCACTCTCACACAAGCGCGTCGGGAATCATTGCGCCGGGTGGAATGTTCTGATTCAGACGAAAGAGGTTGGTCGGGTCGTAGCGATGCTTGATGGCGACGAGCCGGTCCCAGGACGACCCCGGATACGCCTGGCGGACCCGCGCCTGACCCTCTTCGCCCAGAAAGTTCACATATGTCCCCGCGTCACCCTGGCGCAAGGTGGCCGCGAATTCGGTCACCCAGGCCTCCCGCGCCACGCGATCCTCCGGCCCTTCGTAGAATGCGGCGACGTTGGCCAAGATCGGGCTCGTCCGGTGCGCAAACGCGGTGGCCTCGGCCGGGACGCGCGCCATCGCTCCGCCCAGGACGCGGAGCTGCGCCACCCGCACCGGCGCGTCCGATGCTTCGAGCCGGGCGACGATCTCCTCGGAGACGCCGCGGTCGATTTCATCGAGGAACATGGTACGCCCCACCGCTTTGGGGTGGAAGTTGGGGTCGTCCGGGAAGTAGATCTCCGGATATTTCATCGGCCGCACCATGTCCACGATCGGTGACAGTTTCCGGAACGGCGCGACGGCGCGTTCGCCGGCCTCGGCATCGCCCGCAAAGACCAGGATGCCGAGGATGATCAACTTGCCGTGGTGGGCTTCCGGAAGGAAAGGCATGGGCGGACCGGGCATGACGTTGGCAATCGTCGTCAGTTCCTCCGGCGCCGCCTGCGTCTCGGCAATGAACGACGCGACGACCTCGGGCGTGGCCGGCAGGACGAGGATCCCACCCACGATCGAGGGAGATCGTGGAGCCGGAACTGGAACCGCGTGACGACGCCGAAGTTCCCTCCGCCGCCGCGGATCGCCCAGAACAGATCCGGATGGGTCTCCGCGTCCACGTGGAGAATCTCGCCGTCCGCCGTCACCACCTCCGCGGCCAGCACGCCGTCAATCGTCAGCCCGTACTTGCGGAGCAGAAACCCTACGCCCCCGCCTAGCGTGAGCCCGGCGATACCCACCGACGCGGTGTCGCCGAACCCGGTGACCAGGCCGTGGGCGCCGGCGGCGTTCGTGTACTCGCCCGCGGTCAACCCGGCCTCCGCCCAGGCGGTGCGCTCCTCGGCGTCGATGCTGAGAGCGCGCATCTCCTTGAAGTCGAGGACGATCCCCCCGTCGGTGACGCTGTGACCGGCGAAGCTGTGCCCTCCCCCGCGGACGGCCAGCTCCACCCCCGTTTCGCGGGCAAGGGCGATGACGCGCGCGACGTCGCTCGCATCGGCGACCCGGGCAATCGCCGCCGGGCGGCGGTCGATGCCGCCATAGAAGACGGTACGCGCTTCGTCGTACCCGGGATCGCCGGGGGAGATGACCCGGCCCTTGGCGCTAGCCCGGAGATCGTTGATGGTCCTGTCTTGCACCTGCCGGCTGGACATACTTACACCATCCTCTTTAGGCTTCGTCGAACGCTCTCTCGAGATCCGCGATCACGATCTTCTTCATCTGCAGCATGGTGTTGGCAGCAGCCAGGGCTTTCTTCCTGTTGGCATCGCCCAGCAATTCCATCATCCGCTTTGGAATGATCTGCCAGGAGAGGCCGTACTTGTCCTTGATCCAGCCGCACTGTTCCGCCTCGGGAACGGCGGATAGATTCTTCCAGAAGTAATCGACCTCCGTCTGGTCTTCACACTCGACGAAGAGAGAGACGGCTTCGTTGAACTTGAAGATCGGACCGCCATCCAACGCCATGAACCGCTGTCCGTTGAGCTCGAAGATGCCGGTGATCACCTTCCCGATCATCTCGGCCCCTCCCGGCGCGTCCAAGCCCTCCTCGTACCGGGCGATGCTGATCACCCTCGAATCCCCGCTCTTGCTGGGGGAGCCGTTGAAGACCGAGACGTAGAAGTTCATGGCCTTCTCGGCTTCCTTGTCGAACCACAGAAACGGAGTGATCTTCTGTCCCTTGGAACCCTCTCGCCGTGCGGTGGTCTTCGCGCTCCGTGCCACGCTCGTCTTCGCCATCGTCATTCACCTCCGTCTAGGGTTACTTGAGGACTCGGTACTTGACATGAGTGACGCCGGGCGCCTCGATCACACGCGCTTGCCTGAGCGTGAGGTTCCCGATGTTCTCGAGCAGCCGCGCGCCGCCTCCGAGCATGATGGGGACGAGGTTGAGCTGGAACTCATCGACCAGCCCGGCGGAGAGGAACTGCTGCACGACATTGGCCCCTCCTCCGATCAGCACATCCCGGCCTCCCGCGGCCTGCTTCGCCTGGCCGAGTGCGGACTCGACCCCTTCGGTGACGAAGAAGAACGTGGTGCCTCCTTCCATCTCCAGAGGTCTCCGAGAATGGTGGGTGAGCACGAAGACCGGGGTGTGGAAGGGAGGCCGGTCTCCCCACCAGCCGTTCCAGGAGGGATCCTCTTTCCACGGGCCTGGCCCGCCGCCAAACATGTTCCGCCCCATGACCACGGCGCCCACGTTCGACTGCGCCTCCTCGACCACAGGGGTGCTGGCGTTGACCACGCCACCTTCCTTCCCATGCTGTCTGCGCCACGCCTCGAGCTCGACAATCCACTCGTGCAACTCCTCCCCGCCGACGCCGAGCGGGTTGTCCTCGCTCTGCTCGGGGCCGGCAACAAAGCCGTCCAGCGACACGGCCAGTTGGAACCAGACTTTACTCATTGCGTCCTCCTTGCCTCCGTTTGGGTCGGTCCCCCAAGAGCGTGACCAGCCTCGTCGCCTGCCGGTGCGTATGAGAGAGAGAGGACACCTGTGCCAAACGTCTTGGCCTCCAGGAGCCTCAGCGGCATTTGATCAACTCCGTCTTCGAAGAGGCGCCTCCCGGTGCCCACGATGATTGGGTAAATCGTGAGGTGAAGCTCATCGAGCACCTCGGCGCGCATGAGCGACCGCACGAGGGTGGCGCTCCCGATGATGTTGAGGTTCTTTCCAGGCCGCTGCTTCAGCCTCTTCAACTCCTCCACCACGTCGCCCTTGATCAGCGTCGAGTTCTTCCACTCGACCTTTCGGAGGGTGGTGGAGGCGACGAGCTTGGGAGTGTTGTTCAACCAGTCCGCGAACAGCGGCTCGTCCTTCGCGGTCTTGTCGGGCCAGTAGGAGGCGAACGCCTCGTAGGTTCGCCGACCGAAGAGCAGCGTGTCTGCCGCGTCCATCCCCACTTTGGCTTCTCGCCCCAGCTCATCATTGCCGTATTGCGGCGTCCAGTTCTCCGGCGACTCCATGACACCGTCCAGTGACAGAAACAGGAATGCGACGACCTTCCTCATGGTTCCCACCTCCAAAGCGCGTCAAGCCCTGACAAAGATCGCGGCCATCTTGTCGAGGACCTGTTCCAACCCGGCTTTCGAAAGCTCGTAGTGCTGATCTGACGCGTAGCCGTACTCTGTGACGGTCATTTCTGTCTGGTTTGGGCCTTTGGCCTTGAAGGTGATCACGTGGCGCACGTCCCGCGGCATGTCCGGTGGCAGGCTCACGCTCGCAGGGTCGACGCGGTTGCCGTCCTTGTCGGCCCAGTCCAGGAAGAACTCGATAGAGTGCATGGGCGCGATTTTTCGGTAGGTCCAGGTGTTGTAGAGGTCGCGTCCGTCCGGCGAGCGCATGCAGACGAGAGATGTTCCACCCTCGCGAAAGTCCATCTTGGCCATCGGCGACGTAAAGCCGTTTGGCCCCCACTAGCGCATCACGAGCGCGGGATCGACCCAGGCATTCCAGACGTGCTCAACTGGCGCCTCGAAAACGCGGGTGACGACGAGATCTCTCCTCTTTGCGCTCTGGGTTGTGTTGTCCGCCATGTGATCTCCTTTTGACCCTTCACGCGGGCTGGGAACGAGGGAGGACGAGACCTGAATTCCGCGTGATGAGGGGAAGAGGGAACCCGAACGGGAGTCGAACCCGTTGCTCCCAGTCAGTTAATCCAGGGTGCGCCCCTACACCACGGGTTCCAACGTTCTCACCCACCACCGATCCTCGCGGGTCGATTACCGCTTTGCGGACGCGGCGGCGGGTCCGAGATGGGATGCCGGGTGTCCTTCCTGCCTAGGGTCTGGCGTCGATTCCGCCTCGGCACCCACTCCCACGGACTGCACGTTGCGCAGCATGACCATGCAGAGGATGGCCGCTCCGACGGCGACGATCGCGCTGACGGCCGCGGCGACCTGCATCCCCTGCACGAACGAGTTCTGAGCGACCTCGATCAAGGCAGCGCCGATGCCTGCGGGCAGACTCCTGGCCACTTCGGTGGCGGCGCCGAGAGTGTCCCGAGCGACTGCGGCGGCCTCAGGCGGCACGCCAGCGGGGAGGGCGTCAGACAGCCCACTCCGGTAGAGGGCGACACCAAGGCTTCCCAGAATCGAGATCCCGAGCGCTCCGCCTAGTTCTCCTGCCGTCTCTCCAATGCCGGAAGCCGCTCCCGCCCGTTCAGGCGGCGAGGCGCCAACGATCAGTTCGGTGGTCAACCCGAACACGGGGGCGAGGGCCAGGGAGATGATGATCGACCCGGCGACAACCAGAGCGAGGCCGTCTGCTCCCCCGACCTGGGTGAGTACCGCCAGGCCGATCGCGGCAAGACCCAGACAGGCGCCGATGACGTACGCGGGGCGAATCCCGCTGACGATCCGGGGGATGACGTTCGAGCCGATGATGAAGCCGATCGCCGAGGGCAAGGAGTAGAGACCCGCTCGGAACGGCGACAGTCCGACCACCAGCTGGAGAAACTGAGCGACGAAGAGGAAGTAGCCGAAGGCCACGAAGACGGTGAGCAGGTTAACGGCCAACGATGCGCTGAATCGCGGGAGGCGGAAGAGCCGGAGGTCGAGCATCGGATCGGCGAGCGCGAATTGTCGGCGCACGAACGCCGCGCCGACGATCAGTCCGGCCAGAATGAACGAGATGGGCAGCCAGCCGATGCCGTCCTGAGCGATCTGCTTCAGCGCGAAGATCAACGCCAGCACGGCAAAGAGGGAGAGCGCGACGCTGACCAGGTCCAACCGGCCCTGGTCCGGGGCACGGTACTCCCGGAGGACAATCGGTCCGAGGAGGAGCAGGAGCGCCATCACCGGGACGGCCAGCAGAAAGACCGATCCCCACCAGAAATACTGCAGCAGCATTCCGCCAACAATGGGCCCAATGGCGCTTCCGGCCGAGAAGGCGGAAATCCACACGGAGATGGCGACGGAACGCTGTTTGGGATCGAGGAACATGTTGAAGATCAGCGACAGGGTCGAAGGGCCAAGCGTCGCCCCGGAGATCCCCAACAGCGCGCGGGCGCCGATGAGCATCTCCGCGCTCCTGGAAAAGGCGGCCAGCAATGAGGTGGCCCCGAAGGCGGCAGCGCCGATCAGGAGGAGTTTGCGGCGGCCGACCCGATCGCCGAGCGTCCCCATCGTGATCAGGAACCCGGCCACCAGGAACCCGTAGATGTCGATGATCCACAGCAACTGGGCGCTGGTGGGCTTGAGGTCGGCGCTGAGCGCCGGGACGGCCAGGTGCAGCACCGTGAGATCCATGACGTAGAGCACGGCGGCAAGGGAAAGGACGGCCAGTCCCACCCACTCGCGCAGCGTGGCCTTGGGCGGGGATGTGTTGTTCGCGATCACTTCGTTCATGAGCGACCTCTTTCTGTCACTGGAATGTGGACCTCTTGTGCCATCGGTCCTCTCCTTTCGCCTTGCGGACGGGGGCTCGGGAAAGGTGCGAACCCTACGCTCGGTCGACGCCGCGGTCGAGCAGGAGGACTATTTTGTGTTTCCCTATCTGGTTAATTAACCAAATGGTATAGAACCACTACCCGAAAGTCAACCTGCAACTCATCGATCAGCCGCCGAGCCGTTGAGTGGCCAGCTCTTGCGCCGCCTGCCAGGCGGGGAGGGCGGCTTCAAGCGTCCGGAGGCCGGCGGGGGTGATCTGGAGGGGATGCCGCCTCGCGTCCGCCGACGTGGCGCTGCGCACCCATCCTCTCTCCTCAAGCAGGGCCGAGCTTCGCGTCAGCGTCGTGCGCTCGAGCCCGAGGAAACTGGCCAGGTCGCCGACAGGCGTCGCGCCCTTGAGCGCCAGCGCAGCCAGGATCGAGAATTGCGTCGCCCGCAGCCCGTGGGGGCGCAGCTTGGCTTCGTACATCCGCGTGATCGCCCGCGCCGTCCGGCGCGCCGCGAGACAACGGCAGTCCTTCGTTGCGGCAAGGTCGACCCTATCGGTCACGGAAAGAGTGTATATACACTCAATCAATCCCCCTGTCAACCTGTCGAGCGCAGAGGTCTGGACGCTACCTTACCAAAGGCAGGATCTCCTCATTGTGAAATGCGTCACAGATGGCTTAGGGCGTGATGGTCCTGCGCATGAGAGCGCCGCTCGTACCTAGAGGCGCGACGACCCGGAACCCCGCCTTGCGAAACATGTCAGGTGTCCCGAACCAGCGCCACTCGGGAACGGCCGCCATCTTCTGGGAGACGACCGGGTAGGCTTCCACGATGCCGCCGCCCTGGCCCTTGATGGAGTGAAGAGCGGCTTTCAGGGCGAAACTGGCGACACTTTTCCCCCGATGCGCACGGTTGACGAAGAAGCACGTGATCCTCCAGAGTCTCTCCTGCCCGACGGGAAGGTCTATCTTTCGATAGTTCCGCCCCGCATCGATCCTCGGAAGTTCCTCGCGAGTTTCGTACTGACACCATCCGATGGGAGTCTCTCCTTCATAGACGAGGATGGCGTGGGAACGCCCTGTACGGACGAGCCTGGCTTTGTCCCGTCTGTTGATCGCCCGATGCTTCTCGGCGGTCGAGCCCCTCAAGACCGGTTTCGGCCGCACGCGCATGTCCTCGAGACTCTCATGAAGTCGATGCCGTCCTGCGCGGGATCGAAAATGCCGCTGGTCTCGACGTCCCCGGAGGCGCCGGAACTCGGTAACTCTGCCGCGCACGCGAATGAGATCCCCGACCGCCACCGCGGCTGCGGCCGAGGAGCCAGAGACGAGCAGGCTATCCGAGGTCGCCAGGTCGGCATCGGGGGTCGGGTCCTGAACCCAGAAACGATCCGACCGCCTGGCGGTGACGATGCCTTCCGCCTCCACGATCACGTTGGCGAATGGTGCGCTGAACCTTGGATCTGAGCGATTTGGAGCAGGGGGATCTGGGCGAACGAGGCCTGCGTGGGCAGGAAGAGCAACCCATTCACCAATAGGACAATTGAGCACAGCGCGACGCGGTGCATCGCCTGAGGCCGCGGCATGGGATCCCCCTGAGAACCTAAGGTGGATTGAGCGAAGACCTTCGGCGCGCAACCGGCCGCCTGCTTGGCTGGAGGATGGCCGCGTTCTGCGCTTAGGGCGACGCTTCCTGAGAGTCTATGGCGGCGTGCCTTCGGGCAGATTCCGAAGCACGAAACGCCTCTTCGCCTTGGGGTTGGCAGGCGTCGCCCTTGCAGCGGCAGCCATTTCCCTTGCCATTGCCGCGCGGGCGCCGGACACCGTTACCTCCGGCCCGGAAGACATGTCCGAACCTCGCCGCCTCCCGCCGATCGGCACCACGCCCACCATCCAGCCAGACGCAGACGGAGGGACTCGGGCGCGCACCCCGCCGCGAGACATCCGGGCGATCTATTTGACATCCTGGAGCGCGGCCACCCCCGGCCGTCTGGGTGAGGCCATCAACCTGATCAGGACGACGGATCTCAACGCCATTGTGATTGACGTCAAGGACTACACGGGTAAGGTCGCCTTCCGAACCTCGAGCGCCCTCATCGAAGAGATTGGCTCGGAGGAACCTCGACTCGGGGATCTGACCCGGCTTGTCGAACGCCTCCATCAAGCGGGGGTCTATGTCGTCGTGCGGATTGCGGCGTTTCAAGATCAGCATCTCGTCAAGGTCAGGCCTGATCTGGCGGCGAAAGATCCGCAAGGGAAGATCTGGCGCGACCGCATGGGCCTGGGATGGGTCGATCCGGCCTCCCCGGAAGTCTGGGGATACGTCGTCGAGGTTGCCCGCGAGGCGGCAGGCGCGGGGGCCGACGAGCTGAACTTCGACTACATCCGGTTCCCCACCGACGGAGACCTCTCGGCCCTGCGGTATCCCGTCTTCCACGAAGGGGGAGCGTCCAGGCGCCAGGTCATTCAGCACTTCTTCGAGTACTTGACGACGGCGTTGAGACCGACCGGCAAGCAACTCTCGGCTGATCTGTTTGGCCTGACCACGATCAGAAGTGATGACCTCGGCATCGGACAGATCCTCGAGGACGCGCTGCTCTATTTCGATGTGGTCTCGCCCATGGTCTACCCCTCGCACTACGCGAAAGGCTTCTTACGTTATCAGAACCCCGCCGCCCATCCTTATGAAGTCGTACTCTACTCGCTGGCGAGCGCGACAGCACGCCGCGAGCGGCTGGCCAGGGCCGTCGCGATGCTCCCCGAGGACGGCGGGTCAGTATCTGCCAACGGCCGTCCGTAGACAGATGCAGGCCGTGCAAGATGCCGGACTGCCCTATGGCTGGTACCTCTGGAGCCCATCGAATCGATACGAGCCCACGAGTTTCGAGAGAAATGATAATGAAGTGTGAGGGCGACGATGGCGAAGAAACCACGAGCAGTCGTGCGGCATGCACTTCTGGACCGGATTCCCGACGACGTCATGTCGGCGAAGGAGCGGCTGCGGGATCGACTCGCCCCTTCCGTCGAACGGGGCACGGCTCAGGCCCGCGCGCTCCGCAAAGCCGGGCGCTATCAGGCCGAACCGGGCGTGAACCTCGTCGGCGTCGGCATCGGCGAGAAGGTGACGTCCGGCGAACGGACGGGAGAATTGTGCATCAAGGTGCTCGTCGCGAAGAAGTATCCGCAGGGCAGGATCCGCCCTGGGCAGCGTATCCCCGGGTCGATCGACGGCATCGCCACAGACATAGAAGCCGTGGGGTATCCGCGGAAGTTCGTGCTGGAGAACCGCGCGCGTCACCGCCCCGTTCCCGGAGGCGTCTCGGGGAGTCCGAGCCTCCAGGCCGCCGGCTACAGGTTTGCGGGAACGCTCGGCGTCGTGGTGGCAGGCCGAACGCGCCCCCAGAAGCTCTACGCGCTGAGCAACAACCATGTGCTGGCCGATGAGAACCGGGTGGCGATCGGCTCCGCTGTCGTGCAACCGGCGACGCTGGATGGAGGCAGAGACGCAGATGCGGTGGCGAAACTCTCTCGCTATGTCCCTCTCAAGTTCGACAACAAGAGAAACTGGATGGATGCTGCCATCGCGGCATTTGACAGAGGACACGCAAGCAAGACCATTCTCGGTATCGGCCGGCTCACCGGTGCAGGGAGGCCGAGTCTCAACCTGCTGGTCCGCAAGTCCGGGAGGACGACAGGGTTGACCGAAGGCGTCGCGCGAATCGTGCGATTTGACGTCTTCGACGTCGAATACGATCAGGGGATGGTGCGCATCGACGACGTTATGGTGATCGAGAACGTCGCCGGCCCGTTCAGCAGGCCGGGAGATTCAGGGTCGGCCATCGTCGATCCCCGCGGTCGGCTCATCGGGCTGCTCTTTGGAGGAAGCGAGGTCGTGACCTTTGCCATTCCCATCCGTCGCATCCTGCGGCGATTCAACGTCCAGGTCGCTGCCTGAGGCCTAAGCCCGGAGATGCCCGAACGTTCCCTCACAGTTGCGGAGAAGGCCAAGCGGTCATTGGTGAAGAGACTTTCAGGCGAACCGGGGTTCGTCGGCGCGGGGATCTCCGCGGGTCCCTCCGGCCGGTTTGAGCTTGTGGTGATGGTGACGAAACCGAGGAGTCCGATCCTTACCAAAGTGCCGCGAGAGTGGGCAGGTTTCGTCGTGCGGACGCGTGTGGGAGGGGCACCCCGGAAGTTCTAGAGGTCTCCACCGCGAGAGCCAGGCAGCCTCCCCTCAGCCAGACGCAGGCGCCGGACCGGCCACGTCCCCTTGAATCCGTTTCACGAGTTCTTCGCGGACGAGGGACGGGCAGTGTCGGCCTTCCGCGGTAATGAATTGAAGAAACGGGAGTGCGGTACATGATTCGGGGGTGAGACAGCGGGTTGTCGTGTTCTGGGGGCACCCGCGTCTACAACCAGGTGCCTTCTAGCTGGTGGAGACGAGGGGATTTGAACCCCTGACCCCCTGCGTGCAAAGCAGGTGCTCTCCCGCTGAGCTACGTCCCCTATAGAATTTCATCATAGCATGGCGTTCGCCATCGAAGCCGCAGATCGCCGGCGGGGAAAACACGATGCATGGAGAAGACGGACAAAAGTTCCCGTAACTACTAATCAAGAAGCGGAGGATTCGTGTCATGCGTGGAAGCGCTGTCCTCTTGCTGATAGGGATTCTGATCCTTCTTCTAGACACTGGAGGGGCTCAGCCCGCCGTTCAGAGTCAGTCGCCGCTTCAGGCGCCCCCGCCCTCGCCCGTCCCGCCGCCGGCCCCACCTTCTCCACCGATTCCCCCGCCGGCGCTGCCCTCTCCCGTCCCTTCCCCCATCCTGACACCTGCCCCTCTCCCGCAACCAGCACCACCACCCCAGCAGCCTGTCTCATCTGAGCTGAGGCTGATAGTGCCGGGCAGGAGCCTCGGCGGGATCGTCATCGGGCAGCCGATGCGTCTGGTTGTAAGACGGCTGGGCGCGCCCACAGAGACTCGGTCCGCCGGTGACCTGACGCTGTACACATTCCACCGGCTGGGCATCGCTGTCTACACAGCGGGAGAGGTGGTGCGCAGGATCTCGACGACAAACAGCTTCTTCCGCACCCGGGACGGCCTCGGCGTGGGAACGTCGCTGGAGGAGGTCAGGCAGCGGTATGGCCCGCAGTTGGTGAGTCGAACCGTTGAACAGGAGGAGGGGGTCGCCAACGACCAGCTTGGTATCGCCTTCGGCGCCGAACGTCAGGTCGTCGTCGTCGTGCTCGTGTACCCGAGACCGTGAGCCGCGCGACGGGGACGTCTGAGCCGGCGCCGCGCGAAGGAGACCGGACGATGGCGCATGACGGTCAGAAGTATGCCTGTCTGATGGAGACTGTCGAGGCGCGCCATACCTGCCGGGCGTTTGCACCATTCGATGTCCCGCGGGAGCACTTCGAGATGATCCTCGAGGCGGCCCGGCACGCGCCGTCGGGGGCGAACTGCCAGCCCTGGCACTTCATCGTCGTCACCGACCCCGCCGTCAAAGGGACGATCAGCGACATCTTCGTGGAGGAGCAGTTGCGGCGAGCCCGGATGAGCATGCGCTTCCCCACGCCCAACTACAAAGGGGTCCGCTCGGCGCCGGGCCTGATCGTCATCGCCGCCGATTTCCGGTGGGTGCGGGCGTTCCCCGGGCTCGGCGACGACTCGGATCTGGACCGCGCGTACAAGGCCAACGCCGAGCGCATCCTCGTCCAGAGCGTGGCCGCCGCTACGATGGCGGCGCACCTGGCCGCCGCCGCGTTAGGCTACGGCGTGTGGTGGATCACAGCCATCGGCCAGGACGCGATCCAACGCCAGATCAAGCCGCTGCTGGGCGTTCCCGAGGATCTCGCCGTCATCGACGTGATGTGCTTTGGCCCTCCATTGCATCCCCCGTACACCCGCTACAAGAAGGCGCTCAGCGAGATTGTCAGCTGGGATCGCTACAACGCGGCTGCCCACATGACCGGCGAGAGTATTGACGAGTGGATCCGCACGGAACGGCACCGCTGGATGTACCGGGACGAATCGAAGATCGACTGAAGGCAGCGTCGTCCGTCTCCCCCACGTTGTGCGGCTGCGCCGATGGGGGAAAACTGGTTTCGGGAGGTGGGGACGCCATGGCGAAGCGAGCAACGAAGAAGTCTGGAAGGCGGCGGTATGGTCCGGCAGCGCAGAAGTCCGTAGAACGAGCCATGCACAAGCGAAAGGCTGGAACGCTGCGCAGCGGTAAGCGCGGCCCGGGCAAGGGGAGGAAAGTGAAGTCGGCGGAGCAGGCCATCGCCATAGGCCTCTCGGAGGCCCGGGAGAAAGGCGCAAAGGTCCCACCGCCGCCGAAGAGGTAGGGTTCGCACTCCAGGCGCGACCCACAAAGGAGAGTCAGATGATGCTGCGGCCCCACGACCTGGCCGATCTGGCCGACACGGATCGCCGGGATGTCCTCTCGATCTACCTGGACATCGACGCGACGAAGCCCGCGAACCAGACGGCCACTCCCGCCTACCTGATCTGGCTGCGCAACGCGCTCCGCGAGACGGTGGATCACCTCTTCAAGGATAAACGGCGCGTCGCCGACGAGCCGGCGACGGCCGCTCTCCACTTCGTCGAATCCATGAAGCCGGAGGGGCGCGGCCTCGCCATCTTCGCCGCGCCCGATCTCTGGAGGCAATTCTCGCTCCCCTATCCGCTGCCCAACCACGTCGCGTACGGGCTCCCCGATCTCATCCCGCTGCTCTGGGCGATCGACGAGTATGAGCCGTACGCCGTCCTCGTGGTCGACCGCGAGCACGCCCGCATCGTGGTGACGTCGCTGGGCGGCGCCAGGGTGGTCGAGGAAGAGGAACTGGGGTTGGATACCAGCGACTGGCGCTTCACAGCGGGGAGGCAACCACCGTTTACCAAGGCGACCGGATCCGGCGCGAGCCGCGGCACGCAGCGCGACACCTTTGACGCGCGGGTGGACGATCACATCCGCCGCTTCTGGCACGGGGCGGCAGACGCGGCCGCGCGCTGGCTCGATGAGCTGCAGATCCGCCGCCTCATCATCGGTGGTCAGGAGGAGGCGGCCGCCGCGGTGCGGGAGTTGCTGCCCGAACCGGCGCGAGGGAAGGTCATCGGGATCGTCCCGCTGCCCGCCCACGCCGAGGTTCCGGTGATCCGCGAGCGGACGGAGCCGGTGGCGCTGGAGGAAGAACGGCGCCGCGACGCAGAGCTGGTGGCCCGGGTGCTCGAAGGAGCGGCGGCGCAGGCGGGCGGCGTCGTGGGGAAAGTCGCAACGATCGAAGCCTTGCAGGAGGGGCAGGCGCTGACGGTGATCGCCGACCGGGAACTGGCGGGCGATGTCTGGCAGTGCACGCAGTGCCGGTTCGTCAGCGGGAAAGCGGTCGAGCGGTGCCCGGCCTGCGGGGGGACGGTCGAAGCGCTGCCGTTGGCGCAGGCCCTGCCTCTGCTGGCACGTCGTGGCGGCGCCACGATTGAGTTCATGGGGGAGGAGGCCGCGGCCGGATTGAGGCCGCACGAAGGGCTCGGGGCCGTCCTCCGGTACGTCTCTACTCCGGCGGCCCGGTAGGACGCTTCGCCGCTATTTTAGATAGGGTTTCACCTTCCCAACGAGATCATCAATGGCTTTGGCGGTGGCTTTGCCGATCAGCTGACCGTCAAAGTTATTCACGTCCACGCTCGACCACCACGGGCCCACCCACACCGAGATTGAGCTCTGCGTCTCTCGCATCTCGCTCCTCGGCTCGGCCACGACCTTCCCGTCGGCCGCGTTGAGCACCCGGCCGCGCAGCGTCACGGTAGCCGTCAGGGTGTAGAGACACCCGACGATTGGCAGACAGCCGCCGGTGTACTGCTGGTCGAACGCGGCCACCTGGCCCATCACGACGAAATCGGCCTCGAGGGTCTTGGCGACCTTCTGCGCCGCCTCCCAATCGAGGAAGCCGGCGCTCTCCAGTTTGGCCTCGCGCAGCGCCTCCTGGACGCGCTCGCGGGGGATGACGCGCAGGGTCTGGTCATCGCGCAGCCTGGCGATGACCCTGGTCGTAACCACTTCGCGGGTGGACGACCACCCCCCGGCCGCGTCTTCGAAATCCACCACCATCACGCCCTTGCGCGCCGCCTGACCCTGGCTGGGCGCGGCCAGGAGGGCGGGGGTCAGCAGGACCAGGCCCACGAGGAGCATCCACCGGACCGTTCGGCTCATCTCTGACCACCTCCGATCTGCGCGGAACTATTCTCCTCGGCCCTCCAGGAGTCATTCCCCAACATGTTGGGCACATTCTTTAGTAGAAGGGTCTTTGGGGGGCACCTATGGGTGAGATGAGCCTCGTGCACTTGCCACCGGGCTACCGGGTGGAATGGGTGGAAGGAGACCTGCGCCTCTTCGAGGCCTCGGGAGCGCGGGTGGCGACCTATCCCGCCGGACTCGCCTCGATCCTGGCGGTCGACCAGGAGGCCTGGCGACACGTCTGGGGTCAGATCGACAGCGAGATCAGGCAGGAGATCAAGCAGTTCTCCCGCGGCACCCGCGCCGTGTCGGAGCTGCACCGGATGCGCCAGTACGTCCGGTTCCTCGAGATCCTGGCGCAGGCCGCACCGGGCGCACTCACCGTCGCCCGGCCACGAACATCAGCTTTCATCTCCGCGGGGTGGCCGCTGCGCGCGGCAAAGGCGGCCGCGGTGGTCGGGTTGGCGGCCGCGGCGTTGCTCCTCTTCCTGCTGGTTCCCAGTGAGCCTCCGGTCTCGCCCACGGCGGACGTGCCTCCGAGGCCGCCACAGACGGCCCCGCGGGCGGTCACGCCGGCTCAGCCGGCGGCGGCACCCCAGCAGGCCCCGCGCAAGGCCGTTCCACCGAGCACGGTCCGCGCGCCCCAGAAACCCATGCGCGCCGTGGCGATCAGACCTCGGCGCAGCGCCCAGATCAGGCAGCCATTGCGGCCGATCGCCGGCTATGCGATGGCGTTCGGCAAGTTCACCAGCCTCACCACCGCCCAGGCCTGCGCGCGGCGCGTCCGGTCGAAGGGCTACGCGGCCACGGTCGTCCGCGCGGGCCAGGTCTTTCGCGTCGTCGGCCGGATCTATCCCACCCGCGCCCGGGCTGAACAGATGGCGAAGAACCTGCGGGAGATCAACCTCCCCGCCTTCGTGCAGCCGGTACTCTAGCGGAACAGCCTAGCTGTCGAACCGGCCGAGGAAGAACTGGGTCGCCTTGGGACGCGTCAACTCGTAGATCGCCAGACGCTGCCCGCCCTCGGCGGTGAAGACGCAGACGGGCCCGTGCGGAATCTCCAGCGTCTCGCCCTGCTGCCAGCCGCGCTTCTTCAGCTCCCGCATCGCCGCTCGCAGCTTCTCCACCCGGTAGATGAGGATCGGCCGCTCGCCCTCCAGGTGCTCGGCCAGCAGCACGAGCGGCCCTTCCGCACTGAGGCGCACAGCGGAGACCTCGGTGTCCATCGCCTTGACGCGAAAGAGGTGGGTCCCGCCGAGGACCTCGGTGTAGTAGGCGATCTCGCGATCGGGGTCCTTGCTGGGGACGTAGAGGAAGTCCAGGCTGAGGAGCATCCGGGGTCAGCCCTTCGAGGAGGTTGCACGGTGCTCCTGCCCTAAACCCAGGCGTGGAAATCGAACAGCCGGGGACCTCCCCGGCTGCGAATAGCAGTGCAGCGGCGCTCGCCGGTTCTGCGGCGAATCCCGTGTCCGAGTGCAATACAGACGTTCAAAGACCCAACTTAAGCGCTGGAACGCGTTCGGCTCATCAGAAGGAGAAGTTCGCCCGAGCGGACTGAATCAGAACGCAGAGACTTGTCGGCCTGCTATCCTCGACGAAGTCGAGGGTCGCCCTATGGGGACGACCATGAGGCCCGATCGCGGGTGGCGTAGTATGATTGTCTGCGTCCTTGCTGTGACCCATCGCAACCTGTGCGGCAGAGACCTCTCGAAACGAAAGGCCCACCGACGGAAGCGCCGGCTACTCTCTCCTCTCGGAAGAAAACGATGGAACCTCTCGAGGCTGCCAATAGGTACGACATCAACTTCCCCAAAGTACCTGCGCCCCACTTCAATGCAGTGACGGGAACTATCGTCCCTTTTGGGGTGGGCATGCCCGAGTGCATACGTGGCAAAGGCCCGCCGGTTCAGTATCGAGGGCCTACCAGGAACTGGGATTACCCATCTGACAAGGTCGAGGACTCTGCTGTTCACAGCCGGTTCAACAAAACGGGCTTCGCCTCCGCTTCGAAGTACCGTAGACGTCTGCGCAAGGTACGCGGCCTCCTGCTCGTGGGTCAAGTGGTGCAGAAGAGCTTTACCAACTACGAAGTCGAATGACTCTGCTGGAATAGCTAAGGCCGCAAAGTCTCCCGCGATTGCCCTTACCTTCCTGGTTAGACCCAGTTCCCGGCTGGCTGTCCGGAGAATTCGTATGCTCTGCTGCGAGACGTCTATTGCGACCACTTCGGCCCCTAATGCCGCCATGATGAGGGCATTGAGACCATTGCCCGGTCCGAGCTCAAGAACCCTCGACCCCTCTAGTCTGTCCGCGAATCCGTCCAAATAGAGACCTACCCAACTTGTGTCCGTCTGCGTGGCATCCTTCAGGAAGGCTCTATGGTCGCGTACCTTTGCGACAAGTTGAGAAGGATCCACCCTTTCGAACAAAGCATCGTGGACCGTTCGGTTCTTTCGTAACCACTCTAAGGAATCTTGGGGTTGGCTATTCACCCCGGCACCTTCTCCAGGGAATCTCCTGCCGCAGCGATAATGGGAGTTCGGGAACTCTGTACGCCGTTAGAGCCCCACACTTGGATGACATCGACGATCCTCTGTGCGGCATGACCGTCCCAGAGAGGTGGAGGGTGTCCAACATGCCATCGGCCTGCAAGAATCGCCTGCACATGCTCGAAGACTCTAGCGGGGTCGGTCCCCACAAGCCGGTTGGTGCCGACATCAACCGTGGCGGGCCGTTCGGTGTTGTGGCGAAGAGTCAGACAGGGAACCCCAAGCGCAGTGGCCTCTTCTTGAACGCCCCCGGAATCGGTCAGAACACATCGGGCCTCGGCCAGCAGACCGATGAAGTTGAGGTAGGACAACGGGCCGCTCACACCAACAGATGGGGACAGTTGCGGACCACGTCGTCCCAACCGTTGTTCCGTTCGGGGATGAAGGGGAAAAATCACCGGCAACAGTTCCCCGACCTGGTTTATGGCCTGCACCAATGATGCGAGCGCCTCGGGGTCATCGACATTGCCGGGCCGGTGCAGCGTTACCAAAGCGTAGCGGCGTGGGGCGAGCCCAAATGCCTGCCAGGGAAGACGCCGTCGGCTTTCCTCGACATGCTGCATCAACGTGTCAATCATGCAGTTGCCGACGAAATAAATGCGCTGTGGAGCAATCCCCTCACGCGCCAAGTTGACATTCGCGCTCGTTTCCGTTGTGAAGAGGATTTCACATAGATGGTCTGTGAGGACGCGGTTTATCTCCTCGGGCATGCTCCGATCGAATGAGCGTAAGCCGGCCTCCACGTGGGCCACGGGGATCTCAAGCTTTGCAGCGGCCAGCGCGGCACCCAGTGTTGAGTTGACGTCGCCGCCGACCAGCACCAGCTCGGGGCTTTCCTGCACGCAGACCTCCTCGAAAGCAACCATGACGGCTGCAGTCTGGCGAGCGTGCGTGTCTGGGCCGACACCAAGATCGCGGTCCGGTGCGCGCAGGCCAAGCTCCTCGAAGAAAACCTGAGACATTTCGGCATCATAGTGCTGGCCGGTGTGCACCAGCATCTGGGAGAGGCCCCGGCGGGTGAGCTCGCTGACGATGGGTGCGATCTTCATGAAGTTCGGGCGGGCGCCGACGACGCTACAGATCATTGGTCGCGACATGAGCCTCCAGGAAGTCAATGAAGCGGTCCAGAATGACCTCACGATTGAACTGCGCCTCAGCGGCCTGGCGTGCCCGGCGCCCCAGGTCTTGGCGGCGGTCGCTATCTGCGCCGAGATCTGCCAGCGCGCGCGCGAGTCCGGCGGCATCCCCTGGTGCGACTACAATCCCGGCACGGGCCTCCCGCACGATCTGAGCGGCCTCACCATCTGCCGAGAGGATCACGGGGAGCCCCGACGCCATCGCTTCATAGAGTTTGGACGGCACCGCTCCTGGGATATGGCCTCGCAATGGAACCAAGGCAATGTCTGCTGACGCCAAAAGCGCAGGCACATCCTCGTGGCGGCAAGGTGGCAGAAACCGCACGTTGGTGAGACCCAACGCTCTGCCGCGGTTGACGATCCGCTCTCGTTCTACTCCGTCTCCGACGAACACCACGACTAGCTGGTCGTCCCGACGAAGGAGCGCCGCAGCGTCCACTACTTGGTCAAGGCCTTGGGCGAGCCCGTGCAACCCGACATAAATAGCGATGCACTGTCGCCCGGGGGCCAGAGCGCGCCGCATTGCATCCGAACGCGCCCGTGGGGAGAACTGCTTGGTGTCGGCCCCGCCTACCAGGTGATAGGTGGCCTGACCGGGGAATCGGCTTGAGATGTCATTGAGGATCTCCTGGCTTTGCCCCGTCACGACCCACGCGCGCCTATAACAGAAGGCTTCCAAGACGCGGGCCAACCGCAGCCACGGGCCATCTTGGAGCGCTCCCAGGCGCAGCCCGCTCTCAGGCCAGAGATCAGAGACATTGAAGATCCAGCGCGCTTTGGAGAACCTGCTGAGAAGATATCCTGTGGGACCGAGGAGCAGCGGCGGAGACTGCGTTAACAGATAGTCAACATGTGGCAGCGCCACACCTGCTCCCAGGAGTGTTGAAGCCCCACCGACTGCCAATGCCGACATCGCGAACGACAAGTACGAGACCAAACGGGGCAGCCCCGATCGCCGGGTTGGATAGATGAACGTGCGGATTACTTTTGCGCCTTCTCGTTCCTCGCAACGCCGAAGACCTCCATAGCCCGGATAGATCCGGCCCTGCGGATAGCTCGGCATAGGGGCCAGAACGTAAACATCATGACCGCGTTCGGCCAGCTTTCGCGAAAGGCTGGCCAGTCGAGACTGTGCCGCCCCGACCTCAGGGGGAAAGTAATGCGTCAGAATTGCAAGTCTCATCTTCTCGGGAGTTCCGACATATGGCATCAACGGATGCCGCTACGTTGGCTCGCCTGCGCCGGAGACCGGCCTTCGCCGACGTCGCGAGTCGCTGAGATGGCGAGGTGCCAATTTGGTCAGGCAGCCTCGGCTGGCTACGTCTGATCAGCCGCGCTTTGGATGGAATAGCGGGGTTTTGGCGGAACGTGTTATTCGCGTCTCGCCGGATATCTTCAGAAAGCCCTTCGACTCGTCAAAACAAAGACAGCGAATTCTGGGGCAGTGTGCTTCATTTGGGTCTTCAGGCCTACTGGTTGAGTCACTCGAGTAAGTGTTAATGGGAGGCGGATAGCATCGCCCTCGTATCTCCCCGAAGCCACCGGCGAACCGAAGTAGTTTTGCGCGTCACGAACCTCATAGTAGTCCCCGACTCGCAAAACCGTAGAGACATCGAGATCGATGCTGGGTTTCTTATCCCAATTGTACACGATAATGTGAGCACGTCCGGGGGCATAACGATTTGGCCGAAGAAAGACGTGTATCCCCTGAGGGGGAGCGGCCATAAAGCGGCTGTTCCGGTCCAGACCCGTAGCGTTCTGCCACTCAGCGAACGTCATCTCTTTCCCATGGAATCGAAAGGGCGTTGATCGACTCCCAAAATACTCGTTCTGATCCCAGCCGTATCCCCGCGGCTCCACACCGAGGGGAAGACTTGCAAGAAAGGTACGACCGTAGATGAGATTATGTTGAAGTAAGAGATTTTCCCATGATTTGTTCAAGTTGATAATGATATCGCCTCCCACGAAATAGTTGTCGGTCACCGTAGCGGTCTTGTTCCCGTCGACGGCCCACCCCAGAGCGACATTTACGCCTCCATACTTGGGTGTGTGGTAGGTGTAATTCTGGACGAGCGTCACGCGCTCCGCCGGTTGTGAACCGCCAACGAGCACGTTCGTCTTTCGAACGCCCTCGCCTTGCAGCATGCCGTTGTTGAACATGACGTTGCCTTCCAAATACAAACCGTCCAGCGTCCCATTCAGGCCATAGGCATGGATTCCGTAGCCGGCGTTGCTGAAGATGATGTTGTCGATGAATCGCTTGGTTCCCGGTGGATCGTTTTGTGGGTACATGCCATGCTGGCGCGTATTTTGGCCATGGTAATAAATGATGTTCCCGTAGAACTCTGCGTTTTCAGCGAATCGCGAGGCGACGAAACCTTGGCCGTAGTCATGCACGATGAGGTTGATGAACTTGAGGTTGTCCCCTCGGACTTCGAAAGCTCCAGGGGCGGGATCCGTACGAGTGAGCCTGGAGTCCGTCACTTCGAACCCCATGAAGGTCGTCCACTCCCCCTCGACCCTGAGAATTTCATGCGACTGGCTCGTCCCGGCCGCGTCAAGGATGACTCGTTCCCCCGGATACGCCGCCACATTAATCGGTAGGCCCGGAAGACCCCTCAAGGTACTCGTAACCCTGCTCCTAATGACATACCTCCCTCCGCGCAACCAGAGGGTGTCGCCTGGCTTGACGACTCCGCGATTGGAAAGAGCGGTTGCCAGGTCCCAGGGCCGTTGCATACTGCCGTCCCCGGTTGGGCTACCGTTGCTACTGATAAAGAATGCCGACGCTGAGACCCCAGCGAGAACTGCATTCGAACCTGCAGAAGGAATCAGGAGAATCAGGGAAAACGCTGAAAGCCCGCCGATCCGCGCAAGCCACGAGGTCTTCATGCGACTTCGCACCTCATGTCCTCTCAGAGGTTACGCAGGGGACGCCACCGGGTTTTCTGGTCATCCGCAAGAATTGGAACACGGCGCCTACAACACCGTTGTGCCCAAGAACCAGCCAATCAGACCAATGACTCACCTGGGCATGCCAAGCCGTTGACCTCTCTTGTCTTTAGATCGAGCGCGCCGGGACCACGGAGCGCCCCGGCACGCGACGCAACGCCGCTCGGTAAACATCAATGATCTTTGGTGTGATCACACGTTCGTCCAGATCCCGAATGATCTCGCGGCCCCGCACACGACGGCGATCCCGTAGGACGAGCTCAAGACCCCTGGCAATCGCCTCGGCCGAATCGCTCGAGCAGACCACGCATCCTTCTACTCCCTCGATCCACTGCCGGACGTCCCCCACGTCAACAGAAACGACCGACAGGTTGCAGGCGAGGGCTTCCCGCACGACAGTGGGGGAACCCTCGTGCTTTGAGGTAAGCAGCAAAGCATCGCAAGCATTCATGTAGATTGGAACTTCCTCATGTTTAAGGCCAGAAATGGCTATGAGCTTGGCCTCGAGCGTTGTCTGGAGCCGCTTGACCGCTTGCTCTGCCAGTTCATACCGCTTGACCGGGTTCGAAGGGCTCGCTGGAAAGAGCACAAAGCACCCCCTGTCCGGCCAGCCAAGCTGTCTTCTGGCGGTCGACTGTGGGATGGGACGGAAGAGGTCGAAGTCTACAAGCCCGGGTATGACATGCACACGAGATCGGAAAGGCAGGTACTGCGCTAGGTGCCGGGAGACAATGATGACTTCAGCCGCATGAGAGGCGACGTAGCGGCTGATCCGCCGCAAGACAAGACTGACGGGTATGTATTTGCCGGTTGGGCCCACGATACCGAGTAGGTCGCTGCCACGGAATGTAACAACGAGTGGAGTCCTTGTAGGCAACGCGATGAGCCCGCTCTGTCCCCATTGCGCGTGCACAACATCGTACCGGCTGAGGTCTCTCGTCTTTCGCAGCATCGACCACGCTCTGAGGTAGTTCAAAGGCTTCCTTCCACCGCGAAACGAGAAGACATCAACTTCGAGGCCTGCCCTTCGCAGAGAGTCGACCTCCTGGACAAGGAAGGGAGCCCGATAGGGATGATCGAGCGTTGGCCACTCACTGGTGATGGTTAGAACTCTCATTACCTGTGGCCGAATCGACTATCGCCCTTCTCGGTGGGTGGATCCTCCAAGAGTCCTGAACAGGCTAGGCCGAAGACGAAGGCAGGTGCGACGAGGCGCATCGCATTCACGGCCATGTAGAGAAAACTCCAACCGAGAAACATCGTTGCGAGAGCCCGGCCTGTCGTCGATCCCGTTCTCCAGGGGACCCGTAGCCCCATGAGGAGAAGTGCCAGAAGCGCAGACAAACCGAGCAGGCCGTGTTCTGCAAGGAGCCGCGAAAACTCGGTATGAGCAGCGTTGCCTCGGAAGAATTCCTCGCGTGCCGTTTCGGCTTCTCCCGGCCCAGTTCCGAGAAGGAGGTTGTCTTGCCAGATCTGGATATCAGCCATCACGATTCGGTCGCGTCCAGTTGTCTCAAGATTGCGAAATCGGCTCAGAAGGCTTCCACCTGTGAAGGCTTCCAAACGCGGCACAATTAGATAGCTAACTACGATGGGGAACACGAGGGCGGAAACGATGAGCCTGGATCGCAGACGGGCACTTCTCAGAATCACAGGCAGGGCGAGGATGACTGCTCCCGCAGTTACGTATAGCCCACCTCGTGAGAACGTCAAGGCGCTCTGCGTGGCGAAGACAAACAGGCCGATCACCATGATCAGCTTGATTAGCTTCCGTACTGTGTCGTCGAGGAGGTAATAGGCACTCGCGAGGACCGCCAAGCCCAGGACTGCCGACACCTGATTGGGTCCAAATCCTCCGCTGGTGATGAAATTCGAGCTTCTTCCAAAGGCGATGGAAGAGGCCTCGAGCGTGTTGATCACGGCGATCGAGGCCACCCCCGCGATGGGACCGAGTAGAAAGACAAGCAACCTCTGAAGCTGTCTGCTCGGGATTCGCACGCGCGAGAAAAACCACACGCTGAACATTAGAGCTAGAGGACCCGATAGGTTGAAGCTTATGGCCTGGCGGGCGTCGCTAGGATTCTCTGCTGCAAGCGTGAGCGTCGCCGAGGGAACCAAGAGAATGAAGTAGATCAGAGGCAAGAGCGGAGGCTTCCATCGGCCACCTCGGAGCAGTGCGAAGGCAAAGAGAAGCACGACTGCGTACTTTGCATACTCCCAGAAGACCTCTGCGCCGGCCATTCGCCAGAGGACCTCGGATCCCGTGACATAGGCCGCTAGAAACGCGGTGCGCTCGCTTCCGTGGCTCAATCCGACCCAGATTAGTCCTAGCACGATTGTCGCCAGCGCGTGGGCGGTCGCGATCCAGGGCTCTGCACGCATTAGGAGCGCCAGCCCCACATGGAAGGCTAAGAAACACGTCACCCACAGGGCGCTTGGTGAACGCACCGTGGTTCTCCATTGGATCCCACCAGGCGACGTGGTGGCCGCCGACGGACAGGGCCAGAGAACGACAGCGTTCATGCAGCGGCAGCCTCATAAAGATCTTCGAGCAGGTCGGGGAGGTGCTCCGCTGAGTGCTGCGCGGAAACGTACTCCCGACCGGCCTGTCCCATATGACGCCGAAGGGACCGATCATTGACGAGTTCGAGGAGGGCTGTGGTCATCGTCTGAAGGTCGTCGACGTCTGTCAGGTAGCCAGTGAGGCCGTGCTGCACGATTTCGGGGACACCACCGACACGCGAGGCAACAACCGGCAAGCCTGACGCCATGGCCTCCAGGATGACGTTTGGGCTTCCCTCCCGATCGGACGTCAGGACAAGAGCATCGGCCTCTCGATACACAGAGGTCACGTCCGTGACAACCCCTCGAAATTCAACTGCGTCTGGGCCCAGACCCAATCTCTGCGCAAGCTGCTGCAACTGGGCACTTTGCGGACCCGATCCAACGACCACTCCGCGGACCGGCGTGGGAGACCGATGCTTGAGCTGGGCCAGTACGCGGAGAAACCGATCGACCCGCTTTTCCTTCCCCAATCTCCCGACGGCGACGAGCCGAACGCATTTGCCTTCCGGGCGGTCTGTTGGACTGAACTCGCTCGTATCTACGACATTTGGCAGGAAACGTAGGCGGTGCGGCGGCACCCCCATGGCCACGGCGTTGTTGAGCGCGTTCCGGGAATTGGCGGTAAGCACGCGTGGGCCCCGTAAGCAGAGGTATCCCCCCAGGCGTCCATTCGCCTGTACTTCGTGCGTGCCATCACTGCGCAACGTTCCCAGCTCTCGCAGGCCGAGTACCCGTGCGGCCGCAACGGCGTACGCATTCGTATAGAAGTGCTGGCTCTGGAGAAGATCCGCGGGATGGTTTCGCAACTCGAAGATAATGCGGGCGAGACGAAGCATCCTTGACCGATGGTGGCCGACACAGATGTGGGGGACGGTGAGCGCAGTGTACGCTTCTTCCCAGAAGTTCCCTGGTGAGAGGTACAACACTTGAGGAATAGCCCCGGTCTGTTTGAGGGCTCTAAGCATGTAGACCAGCTGCCGTTCCGCTCCGCCTGGACCGACCGTCCCGGCGATAAAGGTGACGCGCAACCGCGCAAGCTTAGGCATGTGAGCTGAGCGGTCCCCACGCGCTCTGCAGTAGCGCCGCGATCTTGTCCCGCCAATCTTCCAGCGAATACGCTCGCGCCGTCTGGACAGCCTGTTTCGACATGGCGGAGTACCGGGTGCTGTCCAGGAGGACCTGTCTCACCGCTTCTGCAATGGCTCCGGGCTCAACCGAGTCAATCAGCAGCCCGCACCCGGTCTTCAGGAGTTCGGGAAGGACGGAGACGCGCGTGGTGATTACCGGAAGACCCACCGCCAGCGCCTCAAGAACGGCCTTGGGGAAGCCTTCTGACGACGCCGTCGGAAAACAGAAGAGGTCCGATTGCCTGAGCAATTCGAGCACTCGGCTGTGCCGCACCTGGCCGTGAAATGTGACCTGCCGGGTCAAATCCAGCTCCCGAGCCAGCTCTTGCAGCCGCTTCAGTTCACTGCCCGTCCCAACCACATCGAGGGTGATTGACGGGAGGAACTTGGAGATGATGGGCAGACTCTTGATCAGCGCTGACGTCCCTTTGCGTCTCTCCTGGCGAGAGACGATGATTACGCGTGATCGTGCTCGCCGGGGCGAGTCTCCATTGCGCGAGGAGCGTGCCAGCTCTTCCCGCGTGAGGGTGGTGGAGAACATCCATTGTATCGCGGGGTTGCGACGTGATGGAGGCCCCGGGGCTTCCCCAGTGGCGAGCATCACGTTCCTACCACCGGCAAAACGCTCCATGAACCACTTCCAGAAACGCTCCGCCAAGGTCTGTTGCACGAACCAGTTTCCGCAGTGGCGAACCAGAAGAGGCTTGCGCAGAGCGAGGCCCACGATCATGCCGACTGTCCCAACATCGCCGGGGATCACGGCATGCACCGCATTCGCCATGAGGGTCTCACGGAGCAGAGTAGGACCGTTCCGGAGGAACCAAAATGGAAGCGCAATCTTGCGGCGTAGCCCTGCTCCGTCAGGCCCTCTCAAGGGAACAACCGACAGATTGGCTCCGACAATCGGCACCTCCCCAGGCCGATTTCCATGAGCGGAATGCGGGAGCACAAGTACTGTGGAGTCGAAGAGCTGCGCAAGCGCTCTCATCTGGTACGCAAATCCGCCGTCCGTCGCGTACCCACTCTCCGACCCAGCGCTGCCCCAGCATTCCTTGTGGGAAACCACGACGCATCTCATGTTTCTTCTTTTCAGTCGTGTCGAGGAGATCGCCCTACCAGGAGCGGCCGCGCGTAGCCTCGAGGCGCGTACACTTGTACGTCTGGAAATCCGTTGCCCTCAAGCAGTTCCCTGAGAAATGGAAGAGACGACTTGAATGCCTTGTTGTCGCCCGCCTGGGGTCGCGTATGACTGTTTCCTTGGATGACGACGACGGAAGCAAGTATAGAAGCCTTGCGGACGACACGGGCCATGTCTTCAGCACTCAGGTAATAGAGGGAAGAGAACATCGTCACAACATCGAACCTTCCCCAGCCGTTCTCCAAAAGTTCGAGCATGTTGCAGTTGAGGATGTGCAGAGAATACGATCGCATGTCTCGCCATTCGAAGATTCGGTGGACAAGGCGAGCGGTTTCTGCTAAGGTCGACGAAATCTCCACAGCGACGACCTCACGCGCTCCGCTGCGGAGCATCATCATGGGCATCGCACCATTGTGCGAACCTAGATCGAGCACCCGTTTCTCCACAACGAGCGGAGCAACCACCCGATTATTGAGGAAGTCCCACCGCCCGGTGCCATTTTCAGTCGACCAGAATCGACCGGCGGAAATACCGTCACCAAAGTCGACGGGAGCGTAGAGGATCTCGCCCATGGCCACTCGAGCGGCCAGATGTGCGCGCGCCAGCTTTCTCGTCAAGAGGGTGCGGCCGTAGAGGCGGTTCAGCGTTCGGCGATCGCGGTCCCGCTTCACGGAAAAGAGGCGACTTCGCGTGGACATGAAATGCCTGGCACCCTCGAAATCAAGAAGCCAGGGATCGCCGGTGGCGAAATGGACGAGGACGTTTCCGAAGGTGAGACTCAGCCCGGCGACCGCGGAACGATGGACGGTCTCCATCTGGTGTTCCAGTTTCCTCAGGTAGCTCTCCGAGAGATGAGACCCGACGAGACGCGTTCCTCTCCGGGCAACGGCCCGCAGCCGTCCTTGTTCGCTCAGGGGGGCGAGGGCGCGTTCCGAATCGGTCTGGACATTTAGGATCTTTGCCCCAGCACCGACGAGGATGTCGCGGATCGTTTCCCCGGGCACGAAGTTCTTGTAGAGAATGCAGTGAGTTTCGTCGGCATCGTAAACGGCTGGGATATTGGCTTTTCCTTGCAGCATCGCGAGATTGTACCATTCTTGGACAAACGGCCCTTCGTGGCGCCGAAAGTCCTTCTTGACTAAGACCTTGTCGTCTTTCAAGACAATATCGAGCGGGAAACGGTACCGCTCTACGAAATCTGCTTCCAAGACCGAGTGTGTTCCTCCAATCTCCCCGAACACACCCAGCACTCGCCCATCGTTGTCGATGCGCCCAAGTCGGATCTCGTCCTGTGCTCGAGCCGTTTTCATCATCTCAATGGTCTGGCGGACTTTAGCCTCGACGGGTAAGTCTCTCCAGGCGGTGAACAGCTGAGGGGCTCCGCGCTTGGTTTCGCGCAAGATCGCCCTGGCGGCCTGGAGCCGTCGCCATGTTTTGAACCGGGCGGTTGCCCACGTCACTAGAAGGACCGCAACCAGCACGAGAGTGACTGGTTCTGGACCGGTGCCGAAGTGCACCAGCACAGACAGGATTATCACCAGGACACCCAAGCCGATTGACACGAGAGACCGCTTCCGGACGATGACTGACTCATCGCCGAGCAGTCGATCCAGGGTTCGCGGAAGTAAATATCCTGTGACGAGATACCAGATGTAGCGGAGGCCGCGGCGGCGCAGGAGCCTCCACCCTTTTGCCACGAGCGCCGGTCCCTCACTCATGGGCCGCCGGACGGAGATGAAGCGCTTGGATAATCCCTTCGGCCTTCCCAATCACGGTCAACCAATCCGTGCGGCGGCGGCGACGGACTGCATACGCAAGGGTCCTGAGGAGGTCAAAGCCTTGCACGCGCCAAAACCGCAGTTCCTGTCGCCACGTTCTGGTGGGGACAACGTCCATGAAGACGTATCGGTAATTCACCGCGGTCTTCCGGGCCAGGACGCGGCTGCTCACCCTTCCGGCCGGAGACCTGAGATGGACGCAACGCGCCCCACCACACTCAAGTAGTTTCCAGTGACGCCCCGCGCGCAAGGCAAGATGGGCGTCCTCGAGGACTCCGAAGCCAGCAAAGAACGGCGAGAAACGGAGGCCGCTGGCGAAGACTTCCTTCCTCCAGACAGCGCAGCCAGCTCCAATGACATCGACCTCTCTGAGCCCGTCATGGGGCGGCTGCAGGTAGCGGTTAATGGGATACCCTGACGCAAAGTCGTATCTGCCCGGCTCGTAAGTCGTGAACAGACGCAGCCGTCGGTACCAGCGCCAGCGAGGAGACGTCCTTGGATCTATGTGGGCGTTGGTGATGTAACCTGCTATGCCACCAATCTGCCGGTGCTCATCGCCCTCGAAGGCGGCCTGCACGACTTCGAAGAACCGCGGCTCCAGTCTGATGTCGTCGTCGATGAAGGCAATGAAATCCCCATGGGCCGCATCTATTCCCGCGTTTCGCTGGACGGCCGTCCCCCCATCGCGCCGGATGTACGTGCAGTGGAAAGGCAGATGGGACGCGCGGGCAGCCACGACCGCTTCTGTGTCACCGCTCCCAGCAGGGGCCCCATCGACGACAATGACTTCATGCGGCAAGGAGCTCTGGCGTGCGAGGTCGTTCAATAGCTGGGCGACCTCCCGCGGCCTGTGCAATGTGGGTGTGACAACAGTAACCGTTGAATCCGTCAAGCTTGGCAAATGGCTCATGCCTTCGCCCGATTCGGCTCAGTGTCGGTGCGTGTCGGGGGAGGTGGATCGGTTGCGTCCGGTCCTCGAGCATACCGGCGGACGAAGCGCACTCGCTCATGCTCTTTGACCACGTTGAAGCGCCACCCGTCCTTCGAGCGATGAATCCTGCCGTGTTCGCAGTCGATGAACCACGGGGCACGTGAGGACTCCTCGATCACCACGTTTTGAAAGGTGGTGCTCACCCCTGTGACCCCAAACTCATGGATGAGTCGTGTTTGACGTTCCACCTCATTTAGCACATCATCCGGCAGGGAGCGGCGAAGAAACGACGTGCCTCTGGCCTCGATGGCCCGCTTGCGTGATTGGCGCGGCAGGGACTCTAGGGCAGGGTCGTCCGTCGTTTGGGCGCTCAGGATTTTCGCGCCATTACCGACGAGGATGTCGCGGATGGTCTTACCGAGGACCAGGTCTTTGTAGATCACTCCCCGGCGCTCGTTGACGAAGTGGACCGCCGGGACGTTCACCCTGCCGGCAAGATACGCGAGAGTAGCCCACTCCGCATAAAACCGGACGCGATCTCCCTGAAAGTCTTTTCGAACCAAGACACGATCTGCGATCACAACGATGTCCAAGCGAAAGCGTCCGCCGGGAACAAACTCTGCCGCGCAAACTGCTGGAATTCCCGGAAGGGGGCCAAAAAGACCAAGAACGCGGCCGCCCCGATCGATGCGGGCGATGACCAGTTCCCTAACGCCGTTGGCTTCGCGCAAACGCTCGACTTGGCGCCGAGTATTTTCTGAAACATCCCAGCCCTCCCACGATGTCATAGCGCTACCGTGCTGGGAGCTCTGGCGGCCCAAAGCGTGCGCGACGTGGCGGAGATGCCTCAGCCGGAAGTGACGGCTGCCAAGCGTAAAGATCATAGACGTGAGCTGGAGCAGGAGGGCAAGCAGCAAACCGGTTCGGAGTGTCCACACTATTGTGGACAGCAGCACAATGACCGAAAGGGACCCGGGCCGGATCAGCGGGTTATGCCACCACGCTCCGTCCGACAGGAGACGCAGCAGATCGGAAAATGTGCCGTACGGCGTCGATGCAGCGAGGCGTTTCCCGACTGTCGCCCACGGAAAGCTGCGAGGAAGCAAGGTGCCCCGCACCGACATCGGACTCAGCGCCTCCGCTCGGTGACGGCCAATAGACTCTCGGCCACCCGGGCACCTGAATTCCCATCAAGGGTAGCCCCGAACATCTGACCGATCAGGCGCTGCCGTGCATCGCGGCCTTCTTCCGGGGACATGCACCCGCGCACGAGCAGCTCCCTCAGATCCCCCTCGGAGCGCGCCAGCATGACGGCCCCGCTCTCAATGACCGGACGGTAGTGCTCGTAACGGACATAGCGGACAAAGCGCGAGTGTTCCGGCCCCACCTTTCCGTCGGGCATGAAGGCGATATTGATGACAGGCTTGTCGTGCATGAGAAGCTCCAGCGAAACGGTGGAACCCACGTTGATTCCCATTTGGGCGTGCCGCAGGAGTCCACTGTAGAGACTCAAGTCGTCTTGCAGGGGCATGTGCCAGCGCTCCTCCCACAACATGGGGGCAAAATGAACGCCCGGCAGCTTCCGGGCAGCGAGTGCACGCATTTCTGCACTGGTGCCTTTTACGTACATTCGCACGACTAACTGGGGTTTCGGGCGTAGACCGGACTCGTGCAGCAGGCGGGCGACCAGCTCGACGTGCTTGTGCTCATCGGGAAAATGGCGTGCGATGCTCGTAGTGTAGAGGACGTACGGACGGGAAGCATCGATGCCGATCCGCTCAGCCAGTTCTGCTCTGGTGGGTAAGAATTGGTCCTTGAAATGGAAGTCGAACTGGGGTGTGCCCGTCACCAGAATACGCTCCGGCGAGGTCCGGTACATCTCGATGAGCTGCTGGCGCATCCGTGAATTCCACACAAGGAAATAGTCGTAGCGGGGGAAGATCCAACTGCGCGAGGTGGGATTGTCCCAGGAGAAGACGAAGGCTGCGGTGGCGATGCCCATTCTTTCGGCAGTTCTCACCGGTAACTCGGCAGCGGTGCCGTGAATGTGCGACGTGTTGAAGACTAGGTCAGGCTTGAGGGTCCTCCAGAGCTCGATGAAATCGTCGTTTGGCCGTAAAGCCCAGGTGAGACGGCGTTCAACTTCGGTAAGAACTGCCACGATCGGTCGCCGGGCCAGCACGAGGGTTAGCCCTTTCCATGCCAGGCGCTCCGCCCGTGCCCGCAGACCGACAGCCTGCGAATCGCGTAACGCCCAGGTGTTCTTCACCGGCTCGGTCCACAACCAGCGAAGATGTGCTTCGTGCGCAAGGAAGCGGAATGATCTGACGAACCTACGCTCGGGATACTCTGGGAGGGGCATAATCCATGTGGCTGAGTCGCGAAATCGCTGAACGAATGGCTCATCGTCAATAACAGAGAGGAGAGTTACACGCGCGCGCTCCTTCAGCGTCGCAAGGGTCTCCGAATACAAGAAGTTGCGGACCGCTTCTCCTCTCGCCACGATCAGCACGATGTGTGGCTTTCGCCCGTTTCCGGCAATCGTGAGCTTGCCGGTCATTGCGGTTCCGCACTCCACGCTGTCGCAGGCGCGAGCAGGCCAGGTTGCGGCTCGGGATCGATCTCCGTGTCTGGGGATGCGACAACATCAAGCATGGAACTATTGGAAACGTATCGCGCCTTGCCGGGGCTTAGAGTGTTGCCCATCAGCTTGAAATAGAGGCTATACACCCCGGGCCTGAGCCAGAGGCCGGGGAAGCGGGCCTCGACAACGTAATCCCCTGGGTCGCGAAGGCGATCGAGCCGGCGATTGTCCGTCTGAGCGCGAACGACGGGGCTGCCGCTCGCATCTCTGATTACGCAGGAAAGAGTAAATCCCGGCAGCGCAAACGCGAGACGAAGCTGGCAGGTGACGGTGAAGGGGTCTCCGAGCCTGACCGTCCCCTTGCCATTGCCGCCGATCTGGACCCGCGATAAGGTAACAGGCTGGGCAGGTCCTTCTGGCTGATCAACCTCCTCGGCATGCGCGTACCGGTAGATGGCCGTTTCAATGCTTCCCATGTATTCCAACCTACCGTGGCTCAGCACTACCCCTCGCGTGCACAGGGAACGAAGTGCGGCCAGGTTATGGCTGACGAAGAGGACGGCCCGGCCTCCGCGAGCAACTTCGTCCATCTTCCCGAGGCATTTCCGCTGGAACCCAATGTCCCCAACGGCCAGAACTTCGTCGACGAGGAGGATCTCGGGCTCCAGGTGAGCGGCCACTGCAAAGGCCAGGCGGAGATACATACCGGTGGAGTACCGTTTTACCGGCGTGTCCAAGAAGCGCGCCACACCCGCGAATTCCACGATCTCATCGATCTTGCGGGTGATCTCTGACCGCCGCATCCCGAGGATCGCGCCATTCAGGTAGATGTTCTCGCAGCCGTTTAGCTCGGGATGGAAGCCGGTCCCGACTTCGAGCAGCGAGCCTACCCGACCACGGATCTCCGCAGATCCTTCAGTGGGTTCGGTGATCCGCGAGAGAATCTTGAGCAGCGTTGTCTTTCCCGCCCCGTTCGCCCCGATGACTCCTACCACTTCACCCTGACGGATCTCCAACGAGACATCGCGCAGAGCCCACACCTGATCTCGCCGATGGGCTGCCGGAGAGCGCGGCGACCCTTGGGGGATCCGGATGGGGGTCAGGACAAAGCGTGCGGTCGTGGCAATGGTGTCCCGCAGGGTTCGATAACGCTCGGTGCGCCCGCCAAGACGATAGCGTTTCCCCAGACCGTCCGTGCGGATGGCGATCTGGGTCACGGCCGTCGACCTCTTGCCGAGCCCGCCGACGCCGCGACGCTTGCGTGGGAAGAAGCGGGAGCACGGCAAACTGTCGCGAGTCGGATCGCAAGAAACTCTTCGGTCTTGCGCATTGATTCGACCGTGCATCCCCCGATGTGCGGCGTAATCAGCAAGTTGTCGTGCGACTGAGCGTACCGAACCAACGGATGGTCGGCGGCGGTCGTTGTCTGTTCCTCTGAGAGCACGTCCAGAGCAGCTCCAGCGAGCCGTCCAGACTCAAGGGCAAAGAGGAGCGCCGGCTCGTCGATCAGCTCCCCCCGAGCGGTATTCACGAAGATCGCGCCCGGCTTCATCGAGGCAAACTCACGGTCGCCGATGAACCGCCGGTTGTGTTCGGAAAAGCTGGCGTGCAGTGTGACCACATCGGCTTCCCGCATGAGTGGTATCAACGGAACCATGCGTACCTCTGGGAGATCGATCGAAGGCTGCGAGGATGGATCGGTCGCCAGAACCCTCACGCCGAAAGCTAATAGGCAGCGAGCGGCTTGCTGACCGATCCGGCCGAAGCCGATGATCCCCACGGTCTTGCCGAAGAGCTCACGGCCCCAAAACGCATCGCGATCCCATCCCCCTTCTACGACCTGGCGGGAGGCCGCGGGAATGTGACGGAGGAGGGCGAGCATCAAGCCCACGGTATGTTCCGTTGTCCCTCGGACGTTCCGCAGGAATTCACGCTCGCCGCGCAGCGACAGGATCTCGATTCCCCTTTCCTCGGCCGCGGCCAGGTCAACGTGGGTGAGGCCGGTTGTTGGGGTGACGACGTACCGGAGGCGGACGGCTCGGTCGAGGACCTCCTCATCGATCGCATGGCGCAGCCGCACCCACAGGATGTCGGTGCCGGATACAGCCGCAAGCAGGCCCGGCCGGTCAAGGTCGGCCAGAACGACCTCGCCGAGTTGGCGCAGCGTGGCGACCGCTTCAGGCGAAAAGCCGAAGGATTCGACGATGAGGATACGCAGACTAACGTTTCCCATTGAGTCGCAGCAACTGCTCCGCAATGAAGAGCTCAAACGGAGTGTCGATGTCGCACGCTCGCGCCTCAGGGATGATCCACGCCCGGCAGTCCATGCCTTTGAAGGAGTTCCGCTGCATGAGGACGTTGCGGCGCGTGAGGTAGACTGAGCCTTCCCGGAGATAGAGTCGGGGAAGGTCCTGACGGCGCTGGCCTTCGACGATATCTCCGAAGGGAGGATCGGTGACGCGACCTTGGGCGTCAACGTATTTCATCCGGGAGACGTGCTTCTTGCCGGCATCGACGAAAGAGATGACCGAATCGGCGCCGGTGGCCTCCAGGAGGGCAACCGCCCCGTCGATGTCGTCCGCACGCCGCAATGCGTTGGTGGGCTGCAGGAGAAAGACCGCATCGAAACTGTCCCCCTGCTCCTCCACGAAACGGACGGCGTGCTGGACGACTGGGAGCATCGGCGCTTCGTCTGAGGCCAACTCAGCGGGGCGCATGAACGGCACTTCCAGTCCGCAGCGCCGCCCGGCGTCGGCGATCTCCGCGTCCTCGGTGCTGAGGATGACTCGGCTCAGCCGGCGGGCGGTCAGGGCGGCTTCGGCCGTTCGCTGCAACAGCGTCTTGCCCGCAAGGAGCTGAAGGTTTTTCCGCGGGATACCTTTCGAGCCGCCCCGGGCCGGCACGAGCCCCAGGACGCGCAGGGTGGCGGCCTCCGACATTTTTTCAGTAGGTCAGCTGCTTCTCCACGGTGAGCGGGGCGCTGGCGAGAAGCGCCGCGATGCGGGGCCCCGCCTGGCCGTCACCATAGATCAAATCCGAGGGATAGCGTCCGTTGCTCAGCTGCCGACTGATCGCTGCGGCGATCGATTCGCGATCGTAGTCGACGTCGATCACATTGCGTCCGCGCTCTCGGCCCGACTGGCGGGTACCGATGTTGACCGCCGACACCCCTAGGTAGGCGCACTCCCGAATCCCCACGCTGGAGTTCCCCACCAGACAGCGGGCATTGAGCACGAGCCTGAGAAAGTCCTCGGGCGTCATGTTCTTGAAGAAGTGCGTTCCGCCAGGGTGTTCGATCTCCCGGTATGCGCGGATGCCCGCGGAGGTCCCGTCCGAACCAGCATCGACGTTGGGCCAGAACCAAAACATAGGAAGGCCGCACTCGCGGACTCCGAAAAGCGTCTCCGTGACGTGCCGGCGGGCTTCCCGATACTCGGTCGTGACCGGGTGCTGCAGCACGACCAGGTAGTCGTCATTCCAGTCGAAGGTGTCGCCCACGCCTCCGTACTTCTGGAATGGATCGAAGTCGAGGAGGGGATCTGCGAGCACTTCCTTCGCCAGATCGATGGACGGACATCCGGTGACAAAGACGCGTCGCGGATCTTCGCCCATTCGGATCACTCGCTCCTCAGCGTGTGCGTTGGCGACGAAGTGGAGATTGGACAGCTTCGTAACCGCGTGGCGGACCTTCTCATCGATCGAGCCCGTGACCTCACCGCCCTGGACGTGGGCGACGGGAATGTTGATGTAGGAGGCGGCAACCGCCGTGGCCAGGGTCTCGAAGCGGTCGGCAATCGTCACGACCAGGTCCGGCCGCATGTTGTCGAAGACGGTGGCCAATTCTACGATGCCCAGCCCCGTCGACTTGGCGGAGGTGACGAGGTTTTCACCTTCCACGATCATGTAGACGGTCTCGTCGATGTGGAAGCCGTCCGCGGTGATCATTTCGACCAATCGCCCATAGCGATCCAGCAACGCGGAGGCGCCAACGACCAACCGAAGCTCCAGGTCGGGGTGGACCCGGATGGCACGGAGGCCCGCCTTGATCCGTGAGTAGCTGGGGCGGGCCGTGATGACGACGCAGATCTTCCTGGGCATCGAATCTCGCTGCCTGGACCCTCTACTGCAAGTCGTCTTCCATCACGAGCGCATCCCGCGCGACGGGGCGGCGCAGCCGCCGGCCGACCACGTCGGCCAGCCGGGTCGCCGGCAACCCGATGCCCGGCTTCTTCAGCGTCAGATGGTCTCGATGGAGCACCGTCCCGGCCGGCAGGTCGGCGCGCACGGCGACGCTTCGCGCGAACATCTGGCGGACCTCGCCCAGCTCGGAGGCGATCGAGTCTTTGTCCACGGGGTTGGCCATCGCGCGCTCGATCACCCGAACCCCCTCCACCAGCTGAGCTAGTTCAGCGGTCGTCACGGATGCAGGGACGTCCGGACCGAACATCTCGCGGCTTAGAGTAGCGTGCACCTCGATCAAGGACGCTCCCAGCGCGATGGCGGCGAGCCCCGGGGCGATCGACCCGGAGTGGTCGGAGAGCCCGACCGGGCACTGGAACCGCTCTCCGAAGAGCGGGATCATGTTGAGGCCGACCTTCTCGGGAGGCGTCGGATAGAGGGAAGTGCACTGGAGCACGGCCGGCGGCAGGCCCGCCGACCGGATCCTGGCCACGGCACTATCGATCTCGAACATGCGGCTCATCCCGGTGGACAGCAGGACGGGGAGGCCGGACCGCGCGATTCGATCGAAGAGCAGAGGATTGCTCACCTCTCCCGAGGCGATCTTCCATGCGGCGACGCCGACACGCTGGAGGAGGTCAGCGGCTTCGACGGAGAATGGCGAGCTCAGAAAGAGGAGTCCTGCCTTGTCCGCATGTGCTTTGAGGCCCAGCCACTGCGCTTCCGTGAATTCCATCCGCTTCCAGTACGCAAACCGCGTTTCGTCTTGGAGGCTGAATCGCACCCTCCAGGGCTCCGCTGCGGTGCTTTCAGCATCGGCCAGGTGTGTTTGAAACTTGACCGCGTCGGCGCCGGCCGCCGCGATGGCGTCAATGTACGCGTGAGCCAACCCTAGGCTGCCGTCGTGGGCCTGGGCGACCTCGCCGATGATCAAGCAGCGCTGCGGAAATCCGGGCAGATAGCGATCAGATGACATCGGCAAACGATCGCTCCAAGCGGCGGAAGTAGAATGCTCCCCCCACCAAGAAGGCGAGTGACATGAAGACGGAGACGATGATCAACGGGCCAGGGCCGGTCGGGGTATTCAGCAGGGCCCAGCGGGTGCCGTCGACGACACCGGCCATGGGGTTCAGCCCGTAGATGACCCGCCATCGCTCAGATAGCAGGTTGCTCGAATAGGCGATCGGCGTCAGGAACATCCAGAACTGCGTCACGAACGGAATGACGTACCGGATGTCGCGGAACTGCACGTTGAGGGCCGCGAGCCAGAAGCCCACTCCCAGAGCGGTGACCAGCGTGAGAATCATGAAGCACGGAAGCCACAAGATGTTGGCCGTAGGGAGAATCTGGAAGTAGAGCATCATAGCCAGGAGGACGACGAACGCCAGAACGAAGTCCACGATCCCTGACAGCACCGTCGCGGTGGGAATGATGAGGCGAGGGAAGTAGATCTTGGTGATCAGATTCGTGCTGCCGACCAGGCTGTTGGCGGAGTGCGTCAGGCCGTTGGCAAAGAACGTCCAGGGCACCAGGGCAGCGTAACTGAAGAGCGGATACGGGATCCCGTCCGAGGGGATACGGGCGAGGCGTCCGAAGAAGACGCTGAAGACCACCATTGTGAAAAACGGCTGGATGATGGCCCAGGCCCCGCCTAGTACCGTCTGCTTGTAGCGCACTTTGATGTCCCGCCACACCAGGAAGTAGAGCAACTCCCGGTACGTCCAGAGCTGACGGAGATCCAGCGACACCCATCCGCGCGAGGGTTGAATGCGGAGGAGCGCCGGGTGGGCATCTCTGGGGCGCTCGCTGACCGCGGGTTGGGCGACGATCATGCGCTCTCTCTCGCCAGCCTCACGAGATCATCGAACGTCTCGTCGTCAGTGGCCGGTCTGCTAACTGAAGCCTGTCCCAGGCCCAGCAACAACCCCAGCGTCTGTAGTGCAATGAAGAGGTCGAGGAATAGGCTCATGTGCTTCAGGTAGTAGAGATCGAACTGGAACTTGACGAGCGAATCGTCCACCGAGTTAGCGTAGCCGAAGTTTACCTGCGCCCACCCCGTGAGACCCGGGCGGACGGCGTGGCGGGCCCGATAGAACGGAATGGCCCGCTCCAGCTGCTCGACGAATTCAGGGCGTTCGGGGCGCGGACCGACCAGGCTCATGTCGCCCCGAAGGATGTTGAAGGCCTGGGGGAGTTCGTCGAGATGCAGGCGGCGCAGCCACCGCCCCGTCCGGGTGATGCGCGGGTCGTTCTCCACCGCCCACTTTGGGCCATCCGCTTCCGCGTCTGGACGCATGGTCCGAAACTTGAAGACCATAAAGAGCCGTCCGAATCGTCCCACGCGCACCTGGCGGTAAAAGAGCGACCCCGGACTCTCGAGCCGATGGGCCAGCACCACGGCGGGCGTGATCAGCAGCGCGACGGCGCCGCCGGCCGCTGCGACGAGGACGTCGAGGGCCCGCTTCAACAGCTGGTAACTCGGTCCACGGCTGCGATCCAGCGGCAGGACGGTCTGGAGATTGCCGCCGGTCCGCGACAGGGGGACCTTCCCCACCAGCCGCTCGAAGAGGCCGACGACGGAGGTCATCTGCACACCCAGTTCCTGGCAGGAGAGAATCCCCCGCACGAGATCCGCCCCCTCTTCCGAGGGTTTGTGCGCCAGGATGAGCTCAGAGAGGCGCCATCGCTGGGCGATCTCGGGCAGTTCGCTTGCCCCGCCGAGCACAGGACCCGGTGGATCGTCCGTCCCGCCCGCGCCGTTGGCCGCGATGAAACCCACGAGGTCGTACTCGGCCCGGCCGAATTGACGGAGCACCTGCGCCATAGTGCGCCCCGCCCCGTTCGTGCCGACGATGCCGACGCGGCGGCGGAAGGTCGGCCGCGCCAGCACCGCCACGTAGGTCAGGCGCCACAGCGCCACCGCGAGCGGGCCCAGGGCCAGGAATGCCGCCGCGGTCAGCCGGGAGTTGTGCAGCGCCGGCGTCACAAAGGGGATCGCCACGTAGGCGAAACAGGCGATGACGGCGGTGCGCATGACGTCGCGAACGCTGCTGCGGTACCGCGACGCGCGGCCGAGATCGTAGATGCCGAAGAGGCTCGCGCATCCGGACCACACCAGGACGAGGACGCCGAACCAGAGGGTATGGCTGCGCAGCAGCTCCAGCGGAGAAGGGGCGGCGAGGCGCCAGCGCAGCACGGCCAGGAGGGTCACGAGCATGGCCCCCGCATCCCCCAGGAAGAGGAGGACCTTCCGTTCAGAGATCGTCAGGGGGAGATGGAAGGGCCTCCCCGAGACGGGCAAGTAGCCAAAGACCTCGACGGGCCGGGTAGCCACGGTTCGCGTCCTACCGCTCTCCCTGGAGATCGTCCTCGGCCAACGACGAGGGAAGCACGAATTCCCAGAAGGTTGCCTTGAATTCCGTGATCACCCGGCTGAAGCGCGAGAGCATCAGAGTGGGATGAGGAATGGGCCCGATCGCCTCTGCGACCCATCCCCGTCCCGGACCGGCCACCGCGAGCGCACCCAGGATCGAGGCCGCCACGAGGAAGGCAAGCAGGGAGATGGTGCGGCCGCTCGTGCCGGCTCTCGCCGCCTGGCGCGGGACGCCGACCGGCTTCTCCGTGCCGTTTCCATTGGCGCCTCTGAATCCGTTGCCATCGAAGTACCCGCCGAACGTCGGATTGTCGCCGTACCTGCTTCCTCGCGGGACGAAGTTCAGGACGACCCCCGCCAGCGGGATCCCCGCCCGCTCCAACCGCTGCCGGGCCTCCCTCAGCGCGCGGCGGGTTGTCTGGCCTACGCGTACGACCAGAAGACAGGCATCCGCGTGCCTGGCGAGCAGCTCGGCATCGGTCACCGTGAGGAGGGGAGGACTATCGATGAGCACCACCTCGGCATGCTCCCGGGCTTCGGTGATAAGCCGACCCGCCCGCGGTCCGCTCAGCAATTCGGCTGGATTGATGGGAGGCGCGCCGCTGTCCGCATACGCCAGGTACGGCTCGACCGTCGACCGGACCACGGCCCCCGCCGCGACGTCGGCCGTCAGGAAATAGGCCAGGCCGGGCGAGGTGGAGTCGGGGAAGAGCGCGCCCAGAGAGGGATGGCGCAGGTCGCCGTTCACCAGCAACACCTGCCGCGTCATCCGCGAGATGGCCACAGCCAGGTTGGCCGCGACGGTGCTCTTCCCCTCGCGAGGGAGCGCGCTCGTCACGAGAACACAGCGGCCAGTCCCTCCGGCCGTCATCAGCACGTGAGTGCGCAACAGACGAAGCGCCTCGGCTGCGTCCGAGGGCCCGTCGAGCCTCACCAGGTGGGGGGCCCGGGCAGGCGCGTGGCCGTTGCGCTCAAACCCGTGACCGATGATCGGGAGGACACCCAAGACGGGAGCGCCGAGCAGCCGCTCGACCTCTTCCGCTGACTTCACCGTGTCGTCCAATTGCTCTCGGACAAAGACCGCGCCCGCCCCCGCCATCGCCCCCACGATCAACGCCAGCAGCAGGTTCATCACCGGCCGCGGCCTCACCGGGCTCGAGGGCACGCCGGCCTGGTCGACCAGGCGGATGGCGCTGCCGATCGATGCCTCGGCGATCTGCGCATTCTGGAGCTTGTCGGTCAGGAGCAGGTATGTCTTCTCCGCCGCCTGGACGGTGCGGGTCAGGCGCGCCAGCCCGACCTCGCGCGCGGGGACGCCGCGCACCTTCGACTCATACTGGGCGATCGCCCCGCGCAGGGCTCCGGCCCGGGCATCGAGCGCCGCCCCGGCCACCTCAGCCTGGGCGATCTGCCGGACCAGCTCCTGATAGACGGGATCGACCCCGTACTGGTAGGTCTGCAGGCTGCGCGCCAGTTCCGCGTCGAGGCGCCGCCGGGTCTCCTGGATCTTGGCCTGCGTGCGAATGACGGCGGGGTGCTGCGCCGTGAACTCGCGGCGCAGGCCGAACAGTTCGATCTCCAGCGTGGCGAGGTCACGCTGCAGCGTGGCGATGAGAGGGCTCGGCGTCCACTGCGTCGGAGAGATGCGGGCCTGCCGGGCGAGCCTGGCGCGCGCCCGCCCAATCTGCCCGCGGACTCCCTCCCGCTCGAGGCGGAGGTCCACCGCCTGCGCTTCCAGGTCGGCCAGCTTCTGCAGGTTCAGCTTCGTCTCTTCGGCGAGGGCCACGTCGCCGTTGCGGTCCTTGAACGCCACCAGGGCGTCCTCGCTCTCGCGCAGCCGCTGCGCCTCCTGGGTGAGCTGGCTGTTGATGAACTCACGCGCCTCGCTGACGGGCCGTCTGCGGTCGGTGAGGCTCAGCTCGATCAATGACCGGGCGATGGCGTTGGCCCCCTCTGCGGCGAGACGCGGATCGGTGTGCTCCACGCTGATCGAGACGACGTCGCTGTCGCGGACTTGCTGCACGCGGAGGTTCCGCACCGCGGAACGGGCCCCGTCGCCGAGCCCGGAGGCCAGCGCGTCGGCCGCGTACCCGCGGACGGCGCCGCTGCGCGCGAGCTCAATCACGGTGTCCACGTCTGGGGCCAGGCCGCTCTGATCGGCAAACGCGCTGAGGTCGCCCAGCTTGTCCAACACACCGAGGCGCAGCGCGTTATCGGTGGTGACGGTGGCCACCCCCCGGTAGACGGGCGGGATGACCAGGGTGATACCCACCGCGGCGCCGAGGGCGACGACCAGCGGCACCAGGAAGAAGGGCCAGCGCCGCCGGACGATCTCCAGGTACTCGGCCAGGCCGGGGTCGCGCTCCTCGCTCAGGCGGTCGGATCCGTTGAAGTCGCTCATGGCCCGATGATCCCGAAGATGCCCGAGAGGATGTTCAGAATGAGGCTGAGACCGGCCAGGCCGCTCTGCGGCACGACCACCACGTCGCCGGGCTGCACGACGACGTCCCCGGTGCGGTCGCTGCCGCGGAGGACGGCCTGCAGGTTCACACTGATAAGGAGTCCGCCGCTGGGAAGACTCTGTACGTTCGCGCTCGCGCTGGCCAATTGCGGCCGCCCATCGCCGTTGCGGCGGACGATGTGCGCCGACTGGGCGGTGCCGAAGCTGCGCTGCACGGGCCCGCCCGCCATCGCTAGCGCCTGCAGCAGCGTCACCTCCCCCTTGATCGGAAAGACGCCGGGGCGGTTGACGTCGCCCAGCACGTAGACCTTGTTGTTCGTCTCCTCGGGGACGAGGAGCGTGTCCCCGGCGCGCAGGGTGATGTTGTTGTCCATCTCCTGTCGGAGCAGGAGCCGATCCAAGTTGAGCGACTGCGTCTCGCGTGACGCGCGGATCAGCCGAGCCTGGCCGATGGCGGCCTTCTCTGTCAGCCCTCCGGCGAGCAACAGAGCATCGAGGACGCGCATCTCTCCCCTCAGCCGGTAGCGCCCCGGCTTGGCGACTTCGCCGAGGACGCTGACGAGGTTCACGAAGTCCTCGGCGACGACCAGGGTCTCGCCCCCACGCAGCAGCAGGTTGGCGTCTGGATCACCGGCCAGCACCCGGTCCAGGTCGACCGTGACCGGCGGCTCTCCCGGACGCAGCAACCGCGCTTCCTTCAACAGGGCCGCCTCCGTCAGCCCACCGGCGGCGGCGATCAGATCGAGCAGGCGCGCCCCCGGCGCGAGATCGTAGCTCCCCGGCCGCTGAATCTGGCCGAGGGCGGCCACGCGGATCTTGCGAAACTCCTTGACGATGACGGCGACGCGGGGATTGTTGATGAAGCCGGCAAAGGCGCGGGTGAGGACTGCGACCAGCTGTTCGACCGAGAGACCACCCGCTCTCACCGTGCCGACGATGGGCAGCGAGATCCTTCCGTCCGGCCCAACGACGACCTGACGGGTGAGATCGGGGTAGCCCCACACGGAGACTTCCAGGACGTCCCCGCTGCCTAACACATAGCCGCCCGCCCGCTGCTGGCTGAAGGCGGGTGGGCCAGCTGCGAGCATCACCAGCAGCAAGGCGAGCGGCGCAAAGGTCGGGCGGTATCTGTTCATCGTCATGCCTCCGTCTGCCTGAAAACGCAAAGGGGACCGGGCAGCTGGAGCCCGAAGGCCCCAGAGCACGGTCCCCTCCCATCTCAATGGGTCAGAGACTGTACGCTAGCGACGACCTATCGCCGGCGCGGCGGCGTTACTTCAGCTTCTCCTCCTTCACCACGTTCTCCGTGACGCGGATGAGCACCGGGAGGTGATCCTGATACTCAATGACCAGCCGCACCTCGCGGCTGCCGAAGTCCAGAGCCCAGTGCTTCCTGATGAAACTGACCAGCTTCGCCTCGCAGGATCGCAGCGTGGCGTCGCCGCGCTCCAACCCATCCAGTGATCCTTCCGAGAACGTCCTCTGCTGCCCACGCGGTCCGACTGGAGGCATGGCTCCGCCCTTCAGGTACGAGATATCGTCCCGTCCATCGCGCTCGTGATCATCACTCCGTCGGGGCAGCGATCGCCCCATCTGCGTTGCCCTGCTTAGGCCGTCCCGATCAACTCCAACTCGTCGACAGACACGTCGGCCGCCACGCTGGCGTGCATCAGAAAGAGGAGCACGCGCACCCGGTCGGCTCGCGACGTCGGGCGCTCGATGATGCCCTCCACGAAGGCCAGGGGGCCGCTCTTGAACCGCACGCGGGCACCGCTGATCATCGCCACCTGGGGGACGATGAAGCCCTGTGCACCGGACCGTTCCTGCAGGTAGGTGACGATGTCGTCGGCGACCGGCGTGGGCACGCCATCGTCGCCGGCTCCCAGCAACCGCTTGATGCCCGGGGTCCAGCGCACGCGTGTGATGTCTTCCGGGGTGGGATACGACTGGACGAACAGATAGCCTGGGAAGAGGGGGTCCAACGCGGTCCATCGGCGAGAGCCGTGGCTGTGCCGCGCGAGGAGCCGCGGCAGGAAGGCCGGGACGGACTTCCGGCCCAGTGCCAGCGCTACCTGGCTTTCGGCCCTCGGCTTCGTGTGTGCAACGAACCAGGACGGCACGCGCTCTCTCCCACGCCTCTTCAGTTTTGGAGGTTCGTTACCTGAACTCTCCCCCTACCCGGTCACAATGCGAGATCGAAAAGCAAAAAGGCCCTGCCACCCATAACGAGCTCCTGGCAAGGCCTTCCGGCAAGAGGCCTGAAACGAACTCTCGGGTTGCCCCGAGCGTACCCGCACCCTATCGATTTCCGCAGATGGTCGTACAAGTATCTCGATGGCCATCTTGCCTGTCAAGGTTGCGTGTGGCATAGATGCGTTACCCACTTATTTGCGATGCTCGCGGCTGGAGGCGCGTGCGGAAATGGCACGCCACACTCCGCCTTTCGCGTACTGGTCGTGCTCATTGCCTGAGGATGGGACCGAGGCAGGCCGGGGATAATGAAAAAGCCTCGCTTCGGCAGCCCGGCGACCCTAGCCGACTTCCGGCCTTAGGCCCGTAGCTTTGCGTCCCCGGATTTCCCCGGGTTTGCCTTTATCGTCCGAGTTCCTAATTGAAGATACTATGGCCCTGCCGCGAATTCCTGTCAACCCGCGCCGGATCCGACAAAGAAATCGCGGATTCCACAGGTCCCGCAACACGTCGCCGAGCAGATTGAAGCCGATTCCCGTCAAGAAAATCGTCAATCCCGGGTAGGACCGAGAGCCAAGGCGCCTTCCGCGCGATACGATCTGAACCATGAGCCACGGCATCGTCATTCGCAACGGAGTGATCTACGACGGCAGCGGGGCGGCGCCCATCGCGGGGGACCTGGCCATCCGCGGCGACCGCATCGCCGCGCTGGGCACCGTGGGCGGGGGCGGGCAGCACGAGGTCGAGGCAGAGGGGTTGGCGGTCGCGCCCGGCTTCATCAACATGCTCAGCTGGGCGAACGTCTCGCTGATCATCGACGGGCGCAGCCAGAGCGACATCCGCCAGGGCGTCACCCTGGAGGTCATGGGCGAGGGCCGGTCGATGGGCCCGCTGAACGAGGCGATGAAGATGGAGGCGCTCGAACGGCAGGGAGACCTCACGTACGAGATCGCCTGGAGCACCCTGGGGGAGTACCTCGAGTACCTGGTCCGTCGCGGGGTCTCGACCAACGTGGCCTCCTTCATGGGGGCGACATCGGCGCGCGTACACGTGCTGGGGCATGCGGACCGCGCCCCAACCCCGTCCGAGCTGGACACGATGCGCGGGCTGGTCCGTCAGGCAATGGAGGAAGGCGCCGTGGGTCTCTCCACCGCGCTCATCTACGCGCCGGCCTGTTACGCGCAGACCGATGAGCTGATCGCGCTGGCCGAGGTGGCGGCCGCCTCCGACGGCGTGTACATCTCGCACATCCGCGATGAGGGCGGCGGGGTCTTCCCGGCCCTGGACGAGTTCCTGACGATCGTCCGCCGATCGGGCGCGAGAGGAGAGATCTATCATTTGAAAATCGGCGGGCGGGCGCACTGGCACCTGATGGATCCGCTGCTGTCGGCCATCGAGGCGGCCCGGGCCGGGGGACTCCCCGTCACCGCGGACATGTACCCCTACCCCGCCTCCTCCACGGGCCTGGATTCGACCCTGCCGGGGTGGGCGCACGAGGGGGGCCCCAGGGCGCTCGTCGAGCGGCTGCGGGACCCGGCGACGAGAGCGCGGATCCGAGGCGAGATCAGTTACCGCAGCGGCGAGGAGGTGCTCTTCGTGTCCTTCAAGAACGAGGCATTGAAACCCCTGACGGGAAAGACGCTGGCCGCGGTTGCCGCCATACGGGGGAAGCCGGCCGAGGAGACGGCGATGGATCTCTTGATCGAGGACGACAGCCGGGTGGGCGTCGTCTTCTTCTCGCAGTCGGAAGAGAACGTCCGCAAGGTGATCGGCCGGCCCTGGGTGAGCTTTGGGTCGGATGGCGGATCGCTCGCCCCGGAAGGAGACTTCCTGAAATCGAGCACGCACCCGCGCTCCTACGGCACCTTCGCCCGCGTGTTGGGGAAGTACGTGCGCGACGAGAGGATCATCCCTTTAGAGGAAGCGATCCGGCGCATGACCTCCTTCCCCGCGGCTACGCTCGGACTCGACGGACGGGGCTCCCTCGCGCCGGGCAATTTTGCCGACGTCGTCGTCTTCAATCCGGAGACGATCCAGGACCACGCCACCTTCGAGGATCCCCACCGCTACGCCACCGGCGTGCGGCACGTCTTCGTGAACGGGGTGCAGGTGCTGCGAGATGGGGAGCACACGGGGGCGACGCCCGGCCGGGTCGTGCGGGGGAGGGGCTGGCGGACGCCATGAGCGTGAGGCCCTATCGAGCCGCGGCCGCAGGCGTAGAAACTTCTCTGTTGATGCGATTACCCAGTTTGTCTTTCTGAAGCTCCAAATCATACCTTGCCTGCAGATTCATCCAGAAACCCTCAGACGTTCCAAAGTACTTCGCCAAACGCAAGGCGGTGTCTGCCGTAATTGATCGATCCGCGTGAACGATTTCGTTAATGCGACGTGCCGGCACGCGAACGTCCTTGGCAAGGCGGTACTGACTAACGCCCAATGGCTTCAGGAACTCCTCGAGCAAAATCTCTCCAGGATGGACAGGGCTCAGTTTAGACGGTCTTCGCCGCTTAGTGATAATCCGTGATCTCGACGTCATCGACCATCCCTTCTTTCCAACGAAAACAGACTCGCCACTGATCGTTGATTCGAATGCTGTGTTGTCCCTCCCGATCTCCCGTTAGCTTCTCCAGTCGATTGCCGGGTGGGATCCGGAGATCTTGGAGCGATTGCGCCCCATCGAGCATCGCCACGCAATAATAACGGCAAGCGTTATTATGCGGCCCGTTTATCGGTACAGCCAGCGGTAGATGCCGTACGACTCCATCACGCGCAGGACGTAGGCGCGCGTCTCCGCGATCGGAATCGTCTCGATCCAGAGATCGAAGTCCGCCCCGCGGCGGCGGGCGATGCGCCGTGCGCCACCAGGCCCGGCGTTGTACGCGGCCAGCGCCAGGATGGGATCACCGTCGAACCGCTTCAGCGCTCCGCTGAGGTAGGCGACCCCGTAGCGGATGCTGACGTTGGGATCGCGCAGCTGATCGCGCGTCAGCGTCCCACCGGCGAGGCCGGCGGCGGTGGACGGCAGCAGCTGCATCAGGCCGATCGCGCCGGCGGGAGATCCCACCTCGGGGTCGAAGCGGCTCTCCTCACGGATCAGCGCGAGCACCAGATAGGGATCGACTCCCCGGGCCGTCGAGGCGTCGTGCACCGCGCCCCAGTACGCCGTGGGGTAGGCGGCCATCCACAGCTCGCGCTCGGCGCCCGTTCCACTCCAGAGCCCCTCTTCGATCCCCACCGCCCCCGCCGCGACGGACGCCGCGACATCGCCCGAAGCGGCTCGCTGGACGGCGATGAAGCGCTGCAGGACCGGATCCTCCTCGGCCTCTGGGAGGAGCGCCTCCGCTTCGTCGGCGGCATCACGATGAAATCCCAGGGCGGCCAGCTCCTCGTGCGTGCGATGGAAGCGGTCGGGACTGAGCGGGAGGGGGCCGGCCTCGACTGGAGACGGCGGCGCCGCGAGCCGGAGCTGCGCCCGGGCGCGCTGGCCGTAGTAGCTCAGGGGGTAGCGCTGGGCGAGCCGCTCCAGCAGCGGGCGCGGGTTGCCTCCGGTCTCGCGCCCGGCCTGCGCGGCCCAGAAGAGGCTGGCCGAGGCGCGGCGCGATGAGGGAAACTCGGCGGCAGCACGGGTGAACAAGGACTCGGCCTCGGCAAACCGGCCGCGCTGATAGCGCGCCCATCCGCGGCGCCACCGCGCGTCATCGGCGGCAAGGGAGTCAGGGAATCGGCGGGCCAGATCGGCGAGCCTCGCATCGGCCGCCGCCCATCCTCGCGCGGATTCCAAGGACACCGCTGCGCTGTAGAGGGATCGCGCCGCCCAGGAACTGCGCGGAAAGTCCGCGGCGACCCTCCCCCAGACTGCCCGCGCCTCCTCTGCCCGGCCGGTCGCCGCCAGGGCCCGCCCCACCCAATGCTGCGCGCGGTCGGCACGCACGGGGAAGCGCGCCGCCTGCGCAAAGGCGTACACGGCATCCGGCGTGCGCAGACGCGCCTGGCCAAGCTGATACCAGGCCCTCGCCGCCAGCGCGGGAGGGAGCGAGCCGCGCAGTCCCGCCGCCAGCTCGCCGACGGCAGCCGACCGCTCGCCCATCCGGAGAAGGCGAAGGCCGCGCTCGGCGCGCGCAGCCGCCGGGGGGACGGGAAGGCGGCCGCCCCCGAGCCGCCGCAGGCGCCGGACCGCCTCCGCGGCGAAAGGGTTGCCGGGGATCGCCCACCAGGCCATGGCGTACGCCTGCACGGCGACGGCCCGATCGCCCAGCGCCTCCGCCGCGATGCCGAGCGCCATCCAAGCGCGGGCGAACGTCTCCTCATCTGGCGATGGGTCCATTGCGGGATCGGCGAGGAACGCCTTCAGGATGCGAACGGCCTCCGCGGGAGAGCCGCCCCTGGTCAAGGCTTCCGCGCGAAGGGAAGCGGCCCGCCACGCCAGCGGCCGAGAGATCGGTCCGGCCATGAGAACGGCAAGGGCGGCCGACGCCCCTTGGGCATCTCCACTCCGCAGCGCCAGCGCCGCGGCGCGAAACCGAGCGTACGACGCCAACGGCGGGTACTGATCGGCGGCGTCCTGGAACATCGCCCGCGCCTCATCGATCCGACCTCCCCGGTCCAAGCAATGCGCCAGCAGAAAGGCGGCGCGCGCCCCCGGCGGTGCGGATCGCTCGACCTCGGAGCGTAGACTCGATAGGTCCTGGGGACAGCGCGCCGCGCCTTGCGCCGGGGATCCCGCTGCACCCACCATCGATCCCTGGATGGGCACGGCGAGGAAGGCCGCGGCGAGCATGCCGGAGAGGACGCCCCTGAGATGCACCGGTCGTCAGGCGACCTCAGAGCACGGGCGGCCGCAGCAGCAGCGCCCGCGTCTCGTGGGCGAGGGTTCTGATGGGAGGTTGCGGCAACCCTTCCAATTGCATGAGCACCTCAGCGGCCTGGAGGACGATGCGCTGCAGGTCGCCCTCCTCGACGTCGAGCTCGCGGGTGAGCGAGCCCCACTCCGCCCCTCTCGCCCATCCCTCCGCGGCGGCGGCCCGCCGCTCGGCCGGCGACCCGAGGGGACGGCGGCGGCGGCGATCCCACTCCTGCTCGAACTCTTCGACAAAGCGGTCCGGCTCTAGACCGGCCTCCACCTCCACCCGGTGCAGCCGGCGTACCAGCGCCGCCAGCCCACCGAGGCGGGCGCCCTCGCCGCCTGCCCGCGGCGCGCGCTCGGTCCCCAGCGCCGCCGCCATCGCGGCCAGCCGGGGCGCGGAGACGGGAACCCCGTCGCGGCGGACGATCTCGGCGAGCACGAGCACTCGGGGATGGCGGAGACGGGCGGCCCATCGGCCCTCGGCGGTCAGGCCGGCGTGCGCGTCGAGATAGCCCAGCGACTGCAGGACGGCGGCGTGCAGGAGGAAGGTCCGGCCGATCGGCTCGTGGGTATCGGCGAGCTGCTCGGCGACTGCGCCAAGGGGAAGGCGCGGCGTGCGCTGCCGCCCGCGCACCGATGGCGGCCGGCGGCCAAGACGCTCGAAGCCGTCCGGCTTCTGCCGCTGCGCTTCGAACGCGGCCAGCGAGCGCTGCAGTTCCTCCAGCGCCTGCGGCAGCGTGCGGCGGACCAGCAGGTTGAGCACCTGCGTGTACCCCGGCCGGAAGGCGGAGCGCACCGGCTCGGTCTCCGCCTCCGCCAGGGCCAATCCCGTCTGCGCTTCCCCACGGGAATCGGCCGGCAGCACCACGATGCCGATGCGGTCGCGGCCCCGCCGCCCCGCCCGCCCCACCATCTGATGAAACTCCGTCGCGGTGAGGTCGACCCGCCCCTCGGGGCTCTGCCGCGTCAGCGTGCTGAGCAGAACCGTGCGGGCCGGCACGTCGAGACCGCTCGCCAGCGTCGTGGTCGCCGCCACGGCCCGAATCAGCCCGCGGTCGAGCAGGTCCTCCACGGCCAGGCGCCAGGCCGTCAGGTGCCCGGCGTGATGCGGCGCGACGCCTCCCCGCAGGAGAAAGGAGCGGAACCGGTGGGTTCTCAGGTGCGGGTAGGTGCGTTCCCACCCCTCGAAGGCGGCCCGCCGCTCCTCCTCACCGGGCCCGCGGACCGCGGAAAGCTCGCGCACCGCCTCGTCGCACTCGCGGCGCGATGGGAAGAAGAGGATCGCCGGCAGCAGCCGGGACTCGTCGAGCTGGGACAGCGCCGTCGCCAGCCACCCCCGCCGGCGTTCGCCTCCGCGCAGGCGGTCGGCCAGCGACTCGGGCAGGAGGTGTCCCCGCGCGTCGTGCAGGATTCGCCGGAGCGGCACGGGCCGCTCCTCTTCGCGAACGACAGCCGGCGCGCGGCCGCGCACCCTCCCCAACCATTCCGCCAGGTCGGCCACGTTTTGCAGGGTCGCCGAGAGCAGCAACAGCCGGGTGTCGGAGGGGGCCAGCATGAGGATCTCTTCCCAGGCCACTCCCCGCTCGGGATCGCCCAGGTAGTGCGCTTCGTCGAGGACGGCCAGGTGCGGCGTGAGCTGGCCGTCGTAGAGGGCGTTGCGCAGGATCTCCGTCGTCGCCACGACCACCGGCGCCTGCGGCCGGATGCGCCGCTCCCCGGTGAGGAGACCGACGCGTTCCGCCTCAAACAGCCGCTGGAAGCGGTGGAATTTCTGATTGGAGAGCGCCTTCAGTGGCGTCGTGTACCAGGCGGTGCCGCCGGCGGCGAGGATCTGCTCGATCGCCCGCTCGGCGATCCAGGTCTTGCCGCTGCCCGTGGGGGCGGAGACGAAGACGTCTCCGAAGTGCACCGCCTCCAGCGCCTCCAGCTGAAAGCGCGCCGGGACGAACGGGCCGGGTGGGACCTCGCCGACCTCCCGGAGTACGGGCCCTAACCCCGCATGAAGACGGACGGCGGCCGATCTATCCATGGGAAGTTGTTCCTTTCCGGCGCCTCATGCGGTATGATGTAGTCACAGTAGCCACATTGAGACGGAGGCGGTGCCCGTGCGAATGGTGGGGGTCCGAGAAGCAAAGGCCAGGTGGAGCCAACTTCTGAGGGATGTTGAACGCGGCCGTGAGTGGACGATCACTGTCCGAGGACGCCCAGTGGCGCGATTGGTGCCGGTGCCGAAGAAAGAGTCTCTTGAAGAATGGACCCGCCGGTTGGAACGAGAAGGCCGACTCATCCCTCCCCCGGCGGGGGCCCGTTGGCCTCGGCCTCTCAAGGTATCCCGTGAGGTTGCGGAACTGGGCCAGAAATGGATCAGGGAGGCCCGCGACGGCATATGGGAGTAGAGAGCCAGATGCCCCTCTATTGGGATAGCTCCGCTCTCATCTCAGTCGTCATGCCCGATTCGCACCACGACATAGCTCTTGCGTGGACGCGCCGTCGAGCAGACCACTTTATATCTACATTGGCGTGGGCTGAGACCCTCGCGACGTTCGCTCGGTATGAGCGTAGCCAACAGCTGTCACCTGCAGTTGTCGCAAGGACTCTCGAGGAATACGATCGAGGGCCCTGGAGACGGATCCTGGATTCGCCGGAATGGAACGTCATGAGGGACCTGGCATCGCGGTGGTCCCTGAGGGGAGCCGACCTATGGCATCTGGGATTGGCGAAGACGCTCCGGCAGGAACAACCGCAGCTTCGCCTACTCTCCTTCGACCAACGCCTGTTGGAGGCCGCCGCCGGAGAGGGGCTGGTGGTTGTTGAACCGCGCTAAACCTGGCTTCTCCTACCGCCATTTCAGCGACGTCACTTTCGACTGCAGGAAGTAGAGCAGGTAGTCCGGGCCTCCGACCTTGGCGTCGGTGCCGCTCATGTTGAACCCGCCGAAGGGATGGACCCCCACCATCGCCCCGGTGGACTTGCGGTTGACGTAGAGATTGCCGGCGAAGAACTCGCTCCGCGCGCGGGCGATCTTGGCTGGGTTCTTGGTGAACACGGCGCCGGTCAACCCGTACTCCGTGCCGTTGGCGATGGCGAGGGCATCGTCGAAGTCGCGCGCCTTGATCACCGCGACGACCGGGCCGAAGATCTCCTCCTGGGCGATGCGGGCGCGCGGGTCCACGTCGGCAAAAACCGTGGGCTGGATGTAGTGGCCGTTGCCGTCCGCCGGCTCCCCGCCCGCGGCCAGGCGCGCCTCCCGCTTGCCGATGTCGATGTACCCCATGATGGACTGGCGCGCGCGCTCGTTGATCACCGGACCGGCGGGGTAGTTCTCCGCCGCGGGGCCGATCTGCAGCGCCCGCACCTGCTCGACGAACGCATCGAGGACGTCCCGGTAGACGGGCGCGGTAACAACCAGGCGCGATCCGGCCGAGCACTTCTGCCCCTGGAAGCCGTAGCCTGAGGCCACCGCGGCGCGCACGGCCTCGGGGAGGTCCGCCTCCTCGTCCACGATCACCGCGTTCTTGCCGCCCATCTCGCAGATAACCCGCTTCAGCCAGATCTGTCCCTCGCTCACCTTCGCCGCCTGCTGGTAGAGGCGGATGCCCACCTCCTTGCTGCCGGTGAAGGCGATCATGCGCACGCGCGGGTGCAGCACGAGCGTATCGCCCACCTCAGCGCCGGAGCCGGTGACGATGTTGAGCACGCCCGGCGGCAGGCCGGCCTCCTCCATCGCCTCGAGGAAGACGTAGGCGTTGGCGGGGGAATCGCTGGAGGGTTTCATTACCACCGTGTTGCCGGCGGCGATGGCGCCCACCGCCATGCCCATGGGAATGGCCAGCGGGAAGTTCCACGGCGGAATAACGGCGACGACGCCCAGGGGCAGGTAGGTGTAATCGGTGTACTCCTGGGGGTGCGGGCCCATCGGCTGGCCGCGCGCGTAGCGGATCACCTCCCGGGCGAAGTACTCGAGGTGATCGATCGACTCGGCGACGTCGGCGTCCGCCTCTCCCCAGTTCTTGCCGACCTCGTAGACCTGCCAGGCGGCGGCGGCGTAGCGGCGCCGGCGCAGGGCATCCGCGGCGCGCAGCAGCAGGGCCGCCCGCTCCTCCGCGGGCACGACCCGCCAGGACTGAAAGGCGCGGTCCGCTGCCTCGACCGCGCGCTGCACCTCCCGCGCGGAGCCCTTCTCCAGCGCGGCCACGACCTCGTCCTGGTTGGAGGGACTGCGGGAGTAGAACCGCTCGAAGGTAGTGACGCGCTCGCCCCCGATGACCAGGGGCAGCTTCTTGCCGAGCTCGCGCTGCACCTCGGCGAGGGCGGCGTTCATCTTGCTGCGGCCGTCTTCCGTGGAGAAGTCGGTCAACGGCTCATTGCGGAACTCGGGCAGTCCCATCGCGCACCCCCGCTGGAAATCCATCGCGTACCCTCGGTGGAAATCCGCTCCCATTATACGGACGCGCGCAGGAAGCGGCAGGGCAGCACCCGGGATGGGAAGAAGACCCGCCCGATGCTGCAGGAGCGCAAGGTCCTCACCGTGCTGGCCGCCGATCTCACCGGCTCGACCCCGCTGGGGGAGCGCCTGGACGCCGAAGAGGTCAAGCTGATCGTCGGCGAGATCGTCGGCCGCTTTATCCAGATCGTCGAATCGTGGGGCGGCACGGTCAAGGACGTCGCCGGAGACGGGGTGCTGGCGCTGTTCGGGGCGCCCGTGGCCCACGAGGATGACGCCGAACGCGCCGTCCGGGCGGGGCTGCAGATCGCCCAGGAGGGCGGCCGCTACGGTGGGGAGGTCGACCGGGCGTGGGGGGTGGCGGGACTCGGCGTGCGCGTGGGGGTGCACACGGGCCCGGTCGTGCTGGGGTCCGTGACGTTCGGAGGAGACGATCAACGGGCCGCCTTCGGCGACACGGTCAACACGACGGCCCGGCTGCAGACGGCGGCCGCCCCGAACACGGTCCTGGTGGGTGAGACGACCAAGCGGCTGATCGAGCCGCTCTTCACCTGGGGGCCGGCGCAGCGTCCGCAGCTGAAAGGAAAGGCGGAGCCGGTCGTTGCCTTCGAGGCGGCGGGGGCGCGGGCCGCCTCGCGCAAGGTGCGCGGTCTGGAAGGCATGCAGACCCGCTTCGTCGGACGCCAGGAGGAACTGCGGGCGGCGCGCGAGGCGATCGACGCGGTCTTCCAGGGCTCGGGGCGGGTGCTCTTCATCATCGGCGAGCCGGGGATCGGCAAGAGCCGGCTCTCCCTCGAGCTGCGCGAGCTCTTCGAGCACGCGCCGGCCGCGCGAGGCCGGCCGCTCTGGTTGGAGGGCCGCTGCGTCTCCTACGGTGAGTCGCTGCCCTACTGGCCGTACCGGGACCTCCTGCGCCAGTGGCTGGGGGTGGGCGACTACGAGCCCGAGCTGCGCGTGCGCGTCGCCCTGCGCCGCCGCATCGAGCACCTCTTTCCGGACCGCGCCCTCGAGATGTATCCCTACCTCGGGGCCATGCTGGGCCTCGCCCTCGAACCGGACGCCGCCGCGCGCCTGGCCCAACTCTCCCCCGAGGCCCTGCAGTACCGCACCTTCGAGGTCGCGCGTACGTTGATCGAACGTCTGGCCACCGATGGACCGCTCGCGGTGATGATCGAAGATCTCCACTGGGCGGATCCGACCTCGCTGCAGTTGAGCGAGAGCCTGCTCCCGCTGACGGAATTGTCTGGACTGTTGCTGGTGTTCACGCAGCGCCTCGAGCGGGACCACCCCTCCTGGAACGTGAAAGAGCGGGCAGGCCGCGAGTTTCCCCACCGCACGCGCGAGGTCGCCTTGGAGCCCCTGGGCGGAGACGCCGACCGGGAGCTGCTGGCCGCCCTGGTGCCGCCCGACGTCCTGCCGGCCGCGCTGGGGCAGCGCATCCTCTCGCACGCCGAGGGCAATCCGTTCTTCCTCGAAGAGCTCGTGCGCACGCTCGTCGATGCGGGCGCGCTGGTGCGCGAGGGCGACGAATGGCGCTTCCTCCACGACGCGCCGGTAGCGATTCCCCAGACCGTCGAGAAAGTCATCCTGGCGCGGATCGATCGCCTGAAACCATCCGACCGCGAGGTCTTGACCGCGGCCTCAGTCCTGGGACGGCAGTTCAGCCTCCCCCACCTCGAGGGCGTCTCCGGGGGCAACGGCGCGGTGCGCGACGCGCTGCACGAGCTGCAGCGCCTGGACCTCCTCCGCGAGAGCCGCCGCTGGCCGCAGCCCGAGTACCGGTTCAAGCACGCGCTGATCCAGGAAGCGGCCTACCGCACGCTGATCGGCGATCAGCGCGCCCGGCTGCACCGCGGCGCCGCGGAGTGGCTGGAGCGCCACCACGAGGAGCACGAGGAGGAGGTCTTCGGTCTGCTCGCCCACCACTGGCTGGCCGCGCGCGACGAAGACAAGGCGATGGCGTACCTCCTGCGCGCGGGGGATCTGGCGCGGCAGAAGTACGCGTTGGACGAGGCGATCGGACACTACCGCGCGCTGTTGCCGCTGATGGAACGGCGCGGGGAAGCGCGGGAGATCGCCCTCGTCCTCTTCAAGCTGGCCCTCGCCCTGCACACCTCCCTGCGGTTCGCCGAGGCGAACCAGGTCTATCAACAGGCTTTTGGCTACTGGGCGCCTCCGCCCCCGTGGAGCAGCGTCCCCGCCGCGGCGCTGCGGGTGGGCACCAGCTTCCTCCCGAACGATCCCGATCCCAAGTCGGCCATCGCCTGGCCCAACATCCAGCTCTGCATGCAGCTCTTCGACCGGCTCGTCGAAGCCTGGCCCGATCGGACAATCGTCCCCTCCCTGGCGGAGCGCTGGGACATCTCCGACGATGGACTGCGCTACCTCTTTCATCTGCGCGAAGGGTTGCGCTGGTCGGACGGCGTCCCGCTGACGGCGCACGACGTCGAGTTCGGGATCAAGCGGGTGCTCGATCCCCAGAGCCCCGGGTCATCGGTGGCCATCTACTTCGTGCTGGAGAACGGGCAGGACTACTACCTGGGCCGCACCCGCGACGCCGGGCGGATCGGCGTGCGCGCGCTCGACGACCGCACCGTGGAATTCCGCCTGGCCGCGCCGGCGCCCTATTTCATGAGCGTGATGAACCGCCCCGACGGCGGCCCACAGCCGCGCCACGCCATCGAGCGCCATGGGGACGCCTGGACGCTGCCCGAGCGCCAGGTCGTCAGCGGCGCCTTCCGCCAGTCGGAGCGCACGGCCGACCGCCTCGTCCTGGTTCGCCAGGAGCGCTCCGCGGGGACTCGGCCGGGAAACGTCGGGCGGGTGGAGTACGCCCGCGCCACGGTCTCGGCGGCGATGGCCCCCTACCAGCAGGACGCGCTGGACCTGGTGACGGTGCGGTACACGCCGCGCATCGCCGATCTGGCACCGCGGGAGGCGGGCGACGTGACGCTGGGCCCGCCGGCCTGGTCGGGGTACCTGGCCTTCGACCACACCCATCCCGTGACCTCGAACTTGGAGTTCCGGCGCGCCCTTGCCTACGCCATCGACCGGGAGGTGCTGGCGCGGGTCGTCCCGCCGAATCTGATCGTGGCCACGGGCGGCGTCGTGCCGCCGGTGCTGCAGGGCCACACACCCGAGATCGTCCCGCGTTTCGATCCCGAGCGGGCGCGGCAGCACCTGGCGCGCTCGGGGGTCGATGCCGAGATCGGCGTCGGGGCGGTCGAGGAGTGGGCGCCCATCGTCGAGGCCGTCCTCGCCTCATGGCGCAGCGCGTTGGGGCTGCGCGTGCGGCTGCGCACGTGGACGGCCGAGGAGGCCCTTGGCATCAGGCGGCTGTGGGATCTGGTCCCCATCGCGGTGACGGGGTGGCTGCCGGGGTACCCCGACCCGGAGTACTTCCTGCGCCTGCTCTTTCAGTCGGATAGCAAGACCAATGAGGGCGGGTTCTCCCATCCCCCTTTCGACGAGCTGATCGAGCGCGCGCGGCAGGAACGCAGCGACCGCTCTCGCCTGGAGCTGTTTCACGAAGCCGACCGCATGGCCGTCGCCGACCGCGTCGCCCTCATCCCGCTCGTCTACGGGCGCAGCATGGCCTTCGTGAAGCCGTGGGTGCAGGGGTGGTGGGAGTTCGGGAAGTCCTGCGCTTCGTTCGCCGACCTGCTGGTGCAAGGCCGGCCGGACCCGCGAGAAGGCCCGGCACGGACGTCCAAGGTACCCACGCCGTGAGTCCGCGCGCCCGGTGGAGATCTGGCAGCCGGAGCAGGCGACCTATGCCGATCTGACCTGGCCCCCCCGGCGCCGACCTCCCCGCGAGCGTCACTCGGAGAGCGCGTCTACGCGCAGCGGTGCGCGGTCTGCCGCGGGGATGGCCGCAGGGGCTGCTCGTGGCCGGCCAATGGCTGGTCCTGCTGTAGGCGGTGGGGATCCTCATCTGGAGCGGGCCTCCGCGTCCCCGGCCCGGCGCGGCCGCCCGCGGCGGACGACTGCGACGTCTACACCTTTCTGGACCAGCCGCAGCGACCAGCCGGGGTGCCGGTAGGTTCGCTAGAGTTCCGCGACGGCGAAGCCCTGCACGGACTCTGAGAGGAAGTCCTCGGGCCAGCCGACCTCCAGGCGCTTCCAGCTCGCACCGGCGTCGGCAGAGCGGTAGATCCCACGATTGTTGGCCAGGTAGAGGGCATCGGGCTCGGCCGCGTGCGTCGCCAGCGTCGCGATCGTGGTGCCGCGCGGCTCGGGCAGACCCTCCTGCACGCGCTCCCAGCGGTCCCCCCGCCTGCGGTAGACATAGGTCGCCGCGTTGCGGGCGGAGTAGGCCTGGTAGGGGCCGGAAGCCGCCGACACCAGAACGGCGTCGGGGTCTCCGGGGAGTGCCGCCACACCGAAGAGGTAGCCGTGGCGCAGCCCCTCGTCGATCTCCGTCCACGTGTCGCCGCCGTCCGCGCTTTCGAAATACCCATCCCCGGCCGCCGAGTGCAGCCGTCCGGTCCGCGGGTGGATCGCCAGCGTGTGTGTGTCGTACGGACCGGTCGGCACACGATCCACCCAGCTGTCGCCTGCGTCCCGCGACCGGAGCAGCGCTCCCGCTTCGACGGCGACGTAGAGGTGGTCGGCGTGGCGAGGGTCGATGCCGATCCAGCGGACGTGGTGGGTCTCGGGACGCGGCGGAAAGCTCCATGTGGGCGCCGAGGGCAGCCGCGTCATGCCCTCCAGTTCTGTCCACCGGTCTGCGCCGTCCGTTGATCGGAAGAGATGGCTCGGCTCCGTGCCGGCATAGACCGCGCCAGGGCTCCCCCGTTCCACAGGCGCGACCGCGACGGCGGTGACATCGCGGTCCTCCAGACTCTCCTCGAGATGCGACCAGGTCTGTCCGCCATCGAGGCTCCGCCAGAGCCCTTCGCCGTCTGTGCCGACGTAGATGCGCTCGGGCATGCCTTGATCGACCGCCAGACACTGTAGCGCGCTGTCGCGCAGGTGCTGCTCGCCCGTCCAGCCGTCGGCGGTCCGGCGGACCACGAGCACAGCGCTCTCCATCGCCAGAAACAGGGTTGTCACGCGCTGACCTCCTCGGGGCCGCCCCTATTATAATGAGGATTCGGAGAGGTGCCGGAGCGGACGATCGGGGCTGCCTTGAAAGCAGCTAGGGCGGAAACGCTCTCGTGGGTTCGAATCCCACCCTCTCCGCCATGGCCTAAAGAGCACAGACACCGATGAGCAAGAACGTGTATCCTGTCATACATTTCGAAATGCCGGCAAAAGATAATGAGCGCGGACGAAAGTTTTACGAGAGCGTCTTTGGCTGGCAGATCACCACGTTGGGCTCCGAGATGGGAGATTTTCTGCTGGCCTTCACCACCGACACCGACGAGAAGACCAGGATGCCCAAAAAGCTCGGTGCGATCAACGGCGGTTTCTACAAGAAGACCAAGCCAGATGAGCAGACCAAGCTTGCTCCTCCTGACGGTCCTGGCGGTCTTCGCTGAATTCTTCGTCCGTCAGCGGCTCGTGGTGCCGGGAGATGCCGCCACGACGGCGACGGAGCCACCTGGGTGTCTTGCTGATCATTGCCTCTGCCGGCTATGTCGCGGATACTGCTGGCAACCTCCTCCTGCCCGACCCTGAGATATCGATTGCGATGTTTACGTTCGTGGGGGAATTGCTGCTGATGGTGTGGCTCTTGTTCAGAGGCAGACACACGACCACCGGGGAGATGACGCGCTCGCATGGCCCCGTCTAAGAAGCGATTCACAACGATCGACGAGTACATCAAGACGTTTCCGGCGGATGTTCAACGTGTTCTCCAAAGGGTGAGGCAGACGATTCGGAAGGCGGCGCCTGGAGCCGTCGAGACCATCAGCTATCAGATCCCCACCTTCAAGCTGAGCGGCAGGACTCTCGTTTACTTTGCCGGCTGGAAGAGTCACGTCTCAATGTATCCGATCCCCTCGGGCACAGACGCATTCAAGGGAGAGATTAGCGCCGTACAAGAAAGGAAGGGGCACGCTGCAATTTCCGCTCGATGAACCGGTGCCCTACAACCTGGTGAGGAAGGTCGTCACGCTGCACGTGAAGGAGAGTCGGGCGAGAGCCCGATAAGTCTGGCCAGAGATGGCGAGAGTCATCGTCGGCATGACCATGTCGTTGGATGGGTTTGTCAATGATCGCGAGGGCGGCGTGGGCGCCCTCTATCACGATCTCGATGCCCTGCGCAGGACCGAGCCGCTGAGAGAATCCATCGCGAACACCGGGGCGGTGGTGATGGGGCGAAAGGCGTTCGCCATGGTGGAAGACCCAGACTCCTTCGCGGGGAACTACGAGTATCAGGTGCCGATCTTCGTCCTGACGCACGCGGCCCCGAAGAGACATCCGAAGGAGACAGGCGCGCTCACCTTCACGTTCGTGACAGACGGCATCGAAATCGCGATTCGACAGGCGAGAGGGGCCGCGGGGGCCAAGGATGTCACGGTGATCGGCGGGGCCATGACGGCAGCAGATCGCGTCCAACTGGAGCGCATTGGGGCCATGGAGCTTCCCTCGGGCAGAACGCATCTGGAATTCCGTGTGCTCACGACACGCGCGTGAGGCCGCGCATCACGTTCCTGACGTTGGGAGTCGACGACCTGGAGCGGTCGCTGCGCTTCTATCGCGATGGTCTGGGGCTGGTCACGCCCGGCATCGTCGGTCAGGAATTCGAATACGGTGCGGTCGTCTTCTTCGAGCTCCAAGGCGGGGTCACGCTCGCCCTCTGGCCGAGGGGCAGCATTGCACACGACACGGGCGTGCCCCAAACCCCACCCAGCCCCACCGAGTTCACCATCGGCCATAACGTTGCAAGGAAAGAAGAGGTCGATGCGCTGATGCGGCGGGCAGAAGCGGCAGGCGCGCGGATCATCAAGCCCCCCGCCGAGACGTTCTGGGGAGGCTACGGCGGGTATTTCGCCGATCCTGACGGTCACGTCTGGGAGGTGGCATGGAATCCGAAGACGACGGTTGCGGATGAGGCCTGACGGGCGCCCCGTTACGGTCACGCAGGTCCGATGATCCCCAGGCCTATCTTCTTTGCCACCTCTGCGGCGCTGCGCGCTTGGTTCAAGAAGCACCACAAGACGGCGGACGAACTCTGGGTCGGCTACTACAAATCACGCGCAGGCAAGCCCACCGTCACGTGGAGGGAGTCGGTGGATCAGGCGCTCTGCTTCGGATGGATCGACAGCATCCGCAAACGCGTCGACGCCACGAGCTATACGAACCGGTTTACGCCCCGGAAACCGGGCAGCACCTGGAGCGCCATCAACGCACAGCGCGTCGCCGAACTGACCGCGCGGGGGCTGATGACCTCATCGGGCCTGAAGGCGTTCCGCGAGCGCGCTCCCGACAGAACGGGGATCTACTCCTACGAGCAGCGGCACATGGCGCGGTTGAGCGCCGCTCAGGTGCGACAGTTTCGCGCCCACAAGAAGGCGTGGCAGTATTTCCAGACCCAGCCTCCCTCCTACCAGAAGACGGCGATCTGGTGGGTGGTGACCGCCAAGAAGGAAGAGACGCAAATGCGGAGGCTGGCGACGCTGATCGAGTCGTCTGCGCGCGGCCTGCCGATTCCCCCGCTGGCGCGCCCGGCCTCCAAGGGCTGAGGCCCGGGCCGCCTGGATGCGCCTCACCGTCGCCGTCAGGCCGAATGCGCGCCGCCCGCGCGTCGAAGCCGGCCCGGGAGGGACGCTGCGGGTGGCCGTGGCCGCGCCGGCGCAGGAAGGACGCGCGAACGCCGCCCTGATCGACCTCCTGGCCAAGCACTTCGACGTGCCCCGCACGAAGATCCGGATCCTGCGCGGAGCATCCAGCCGCCACAAGATCGTCGAGGTCGGAGGGTGACTGAGGGGACGTGCTCCTTACGGAAGTTGCGAAAGAGCGATCTTCCCGGAGGGAGAGCGAGGTAGGCGCTCGAGCATCGAGATCTGCGCCGGTCGTTTGTAGGGCACGAGGTGTTCCTCGCAGTGCGCTCGCACGTGCGCCGCCGTGATGCCACCGGTCGCCGCGACGGCGGCCTTGACGGAATTCCAGCCCAGGCGATTTGTGGCGCTATAGACCTTCACCTCGACGACTTGCGGAAGCAGCGCGATCACCTCTTCGACCTCACGGGGCAGCACCTTGTGCCCGAAGACGTTGATCACCTCGGAATCGCGTCCCCGCAGGACGATATTGCCGGCCTCGTCGAGCCGTGCCAGGTCGCCGGTGTTGAACCAGCCCTCGACGATCAGCGCGCGATCGATGCCGCGCGGAGAGAGGTAGCCGGCCATCATCGACGACGAGCTCACCCACAGCTGGCCCAGACCTTGCTCCAGGTCGCCCGTAGGATCTGCCGGCTCCAGCCTCACCGAGACGCCGTGCATAGGCGGACCGACGCTTCCTACCGCCGGCTCGTGATCCGACCTCGCTCCCGAGATGATCCCGGTCTCGGTCGTACCGTAGACCGACCGGACGGCCGTACCGGAGCGCCGTTGCACCTCTACAGCGACGCGCTCGGGCAGCGGCGCGCCTGCGCTGGTGATGCAGCGGGGAACCCTGAGCCCTTCACCCCCCGTGAAGAGCAGCAGGTCGAGCATTGCGGGCACCGCTGGGTAGATCGTAACCCGCTGTCCGATCAGCGCCTTCGAGATGGAAGCCGCGTCGCTGCGACGCATGGAGACCACGGTTGCCCCGCTGACCAGCGGCACCATCACGCCCAGCCCGTAGCCGTACGCATGGCTCATGGGAACCGTGCAGAGAATCGTGTCGCTGTCCTCGATCCCCAGCGTGTCGATGTAATGCTCGGCTTCGGCCACGGCCGCCCGCCCAGGGCGCACGGCCAGCTTCGGCTCGCCGGTGGTCCCCGATGTCGGATGCAGCGGCACACCCGCCAGCGCAGTCTCGCCCGCGTTCTCGGGTGCCGGCTCGGCGCGGGCCAGCACACCGGCAGCCCAGCCGGAACAGGAGAACTCCCGCCCTTCGAAGCCGACGGAGGCGAGGTCGTCGGCGCGAAGGGCGTCCGCGACGGCAAAGACGGCGTCGAAGCGGCGGGCAGTACGCGCGATCTCGGCCGGCGGAGTCTCCGCGTGCAGGAACAGCGGCGACGCTTCTACCCGAAGGATTGCGAGCAGCGTGGCCAGGAACATCGGGCCGTTGCCGATCGCCATCGCACACTTGTCCGCGGACCCCATCCCGCGCGCACGGAAGACCGTTTCAAGCTCGGAGATAGTCCGCCGAAGCTCGTCCGCGGTGACGACGAGTCCACGATCGAGATCCACCATCGACCCGCGGGCGGCGTCGACGGTAGCCAGGATTGGGCCAGGGCTAAGGGACTCGCCTATCGAGCCAGACACTCCCGCGCCGCGACCTCGAGCCGGTCGAGCACGAGCTCGACGTCCTCGGCGGTGTGGGCGGTGGACAGGAACATGGGCTCGAACATGTTCGGGTGGAAGAACACGCCTGAACGCTGCATCTCGTGCTGAAGCGTGATGAAGCTCTCGAAGTCTCCATGTCTGCGAGCATCACGGTAGCTCGTGATCGCGACGTCCGGCTCGTCCGTGAGGAAGAGCGAGAGCATGGGCCCCACGCTGTGGACGACGTGCGGGACGTCGAGCTCTACGAGGATCTCGTGGACCCCCCCGGCTAGGGCGTCCCCCGTCGCGTCCAGGTGCGTGTAGATCGCCTCGCGCTGCTCGAGCACCTCGTCGAGCACTGCCTCCGCCGCGGCCATGACGAGGGCATTGCCCGAGAACACGCCTCCGTGGAACATCCTGCCCTCGACGATGGGCTGCATGATTTTCTCGGAAGCCCCAAACGCTGCGACGGGATAACCGCCTCCGATGGCCTTCGAGACGACCGTGATGTCGGCGCTCACATCGTATCGCTCCTGTGCGCCGCCGGCGGCGACCCGCATGCCCGTGATGACTTCGTCGAACACGAGGAGGATGCCGTAGCGCTGGGTGGCTTGCCGCACGCCCTGCAGGTAGCTCGGCTGTGGGGCGATCACGCCGGCGTTCCCCATCACCGGCTCCATCAGCACGCCCGCAATCTCCTCTCCGTGGTCGGCGAGCGCGATCTCCAGCGCCGCGAGATCGTTCCACGGGCACACGATCACGTCGTCGAGGGCGCGGCTCATGCCCGCAGTGCCCGGGATAGCAGGACCGTACGGGCCCTGCGGCAGGTCCTCCAGCGGAGGGTGGTACCGGTTGAAGAGCGCCTCGCTCCAACCGTGGTAGTGGCCTTCGAATAGGACCAGCTTCGGTCGGCCAGTGTACGCCCGGGCGAGGCGCGCCGCTGAGGCCATCGCCTCCGTCCCCGAGTTGGCGAACCGCAAGAGCTCGATCGATGGGAACAGCGATTTCAGCTTCTCGGCAACCCGAACGCTGATGGTGGTCGGAAATCCGAGCTGGCTACCGCTCTCGGCGATCTGTCGAGTAACCGCTGCGACGATTCGGGGATGCCGGTGTCCGAAGATGAGCGGACCGTATGCCATATTGAGATCGACATACTCCTGGCCGTCGATGTCCCAGACCCGGCTCCCCTTGCCCCGGTCGGCCACGAGTGGCAGCGCATACGGCTGGACTCGCATCGTGCTGCTGTCGCCGCCGACAATACTGGCGCTGGCGCGCTCCATGAAGCGCACAGATCCAGTTATCGTGGCAACTCGAGCAGCCATCGCCTCTCCCCGAGAATAAGGCGACACGAGAGTTTTGGCTCTCTATCAAATTGCGAGAAACCCTGGCTTTTCAGAGTATCACATGGCCAATCATTTTCCGCAATCTTAGGTCCTCAGGATGAGCGGCGAACACGTGTTCGGCATCGCGCCGCGACGAGGTGTCAGGGGACCGTCCAGGACGGCGCCAGGACCGCATCGACCACGGTCACCGAGACGACCTTCAGGATCAGCGGGGCGAAGCGCATGCGCATCGGGCGGTCCACCGGCACCTCGACGGTGAGCACGCGAAAGTCGGGCAGCGCCCCCTTCAGCTCGTCCACCAGCAGCTGCACCGAGACCTCCACCGCGGTCACCGGCAACGCTTCGGCGGAGGCGGTGAAGGTCAGGGAGTAGGACTCGGCGCTGACGTTCACGCGGACGCGCGGCAGGATGAGCGGACGGTAGAAGCGCGGGAAGATCGCCCGCGTGACGGCGGCGGGGCGATCCTGCCGCGGGCGCGATCCCGTCACGCTGACGGTGTAGGTGCTGACCAGTGCCTTCCCCAACGGCAGGAAGATGCGGAAGTGCTCCACGGCCTCCGGCCGCATGGCCCAGGGAATGCCGTCGCTGCCGAACGCCGCCAGATCTCCGGTCGGGGCAAACCCGGAGGCGTCGATCACCAGCCCAAAGACGGGCAGCGCGCCGGCGTTGCGCACCCAGCCGGAGATGACCAACGTGCGGCCTTCGAGGCTGTGCGTCACCTCCCCCAGCGCCAGCGTCGCCCGCGCCGCGGGCGGCGGCGCGGCGGCAACCCATCCACGCGCGTCGCGGGAGGGCGCGCCGATGCCGAGGAACGAGATCGTCAGCAGGGTCAGCGCCGGGCTCCGCATCGTCATCTCCATCTCTACCGTACGCGTTATCGGTCCACGGCGTTCACGTTTCGCTCTCCGCCGCCGGCGCGGCCCGTGCGCTGATAGCCGGCCTGCTCAGCACCATCCAGAGACCGAGCAGCACCAGCGCTCCGCCCGCGATCAGGAGGGGGTGCAACTCCTCCCCGAGGATGATGACCGACGAGACCACCCCGAAGATGGGAACGAGAAAGGCGAACGGGGCAGCGCGGCTGGCTCCCACCCGATAGAGTCCCTCGTAGAAGAGGACGAACGCCAGCACCGATCCGAAGGCTGCCAGGTAGAGTACCCCTCCCCATGCAGCCGCCGGCGCATCCAGCAGCGCCCGCCACCCCTGCTCGAGTACGGCGAACGGCAGCAGCATGAGCGTGCCGCTGACGAAGGCATAGAGGGTGGCGCCGGCCGGAGTGAAGCGGGTGGTGGCCGCCCTCCCAACCAGCGTATAGATGGCCCAGGCGAACGCGCCCGTGAAAAACAGGAGATCACCCGCGAGCCGCCCCCCTTCCACCTGGGCTCCGGGACGCATGACCAGCAGCACACCGGCGAGGCCGATGAGGAGGCCGAGAACTCCCCGGGGCCCGATGCGCTCCCCCAGGAGCGGCCCGGCGAGGGCGGAGGTGAGGATCGGGGCGAACCCGGGGACAATGATGGCTCCGTCAGAGGCGGGCGCCAGACGCAGCCCGTAGAGGAAGAGGATGTTGTATCCGGCGACCGCCGTCGCGCCGAGGGCGAGGATCAACGGCAGATCCTTCGTCTGCAGCGGGCCGCGGCGCCGGCTTTGCGCGCGATCCCACACCCAGAGGAGGCCCGCAGCCAGGCCGAAGCGGACCACAGCAATGGTGGCCGGAGGGATCGCCTCCACGGCCAGCGCGCCGGCCACCCACGTCCCCCCAAAGCACAGCATGGCGAGGGTCAGCAGCAGGTAGGCGCCTCGGATCTCCGTCGATGAGCGCACCGTATTCATGGATGAGCCAGCGTACCATGAGGATACACTGAGAGGGCGGGTCTCAGGAGGACTTGCTCGCGGCCCGACCGAAGGTCGAGATGCGGAGGTATGCATTGATGCGCACACTCACACTCCTCGCCGCGGCGCTGCTCCTGCTCTCCTTCACCCCCGCGGCCGCCGCGCCCGAGGTCACCCTCGAGTTCTGGACCATCTCGCTGCAGCCGTTCTTCACCGACTACGTCAACGGCGTCATCGCCGCCTATGAGCGCGGCCATCCCGGGGTGAAGATCCGCTGGGTGGATGTGCAGTTCGCCGCGATCGAGCAGAAACTGCTGGCCTCCCTCGCCGGCGGCGTGGCGCCCGACGTGGTCAACCTCAACACCGAGATGGCGATCCGCATGGCCCAGCAGGACGTCCTGGTCGACATGGACGCGGTGGTCCCCGCCGTGGAACGGCGCCGCTACTTCGACGGCCTCTGGGCCTCGGCGCGGCTGCGCGGCCGCACCTTCGGCATCCCCTGGTACGTTGCGCCGAACGTGCTCGCCTACAACGCCGAGCTCTACAAGAAGGCGGGGCTAAACCCGCTCGATCCGCCGGCGAGCGAGGACGAGCTGATCGCGCACGCGCGGACGATCAAGGACAAGACGAAGGTCTACGGCTTCATGCCGAACGTGGACGGCGTGCGGATGCTGCACCGCTTCCAGGAGAATGGGCTGCCCATCCTCAGCCCGGACGGCAAACGGGCGGTCTTCAACTCCGCGGCGCACGTGGCCTACCTGCAGCGGTACGTGCAGCTGCTCAAAGGCGACTACTTCCCCGAGGACACGCTGCGCCGGGGGTTCCTCGGCGCGACGGAGCGCTACAGCGCGGGGCAGCTGGGCATCCTCGTCACCGGGCCGCAGTTCCTGCTGCGCGTGAAGCAGGACAACCCCGAGGTCTACGCCCAGACCTTCGTCGCCCCCTACCCAAAGGGGAAGGCGAACGTCGTGCACCTGGCGACGATGACGGTGGCGGTGCCCAAGGCCAGCAAGCACGCGAAGGAAGCGGTGGACTTCGGCCTGTACGTCACCAACGACGAGAACCAGCTGCAGTTCAGCAAGCAGGTCGTGATCCTGCCCTCGACGCGCGGCGCGGCGGCGAACCCCTTCTTCAAGTCGGGCGGGTCCTCGGCGGAGGAGCGGGCGCGCCGGATCGCCGCGGCGGAGCTGCCCTACTCGCGCGACCTGACAGTCGTGGTCCCACAGCAGGCCGATCTCTACAGAGTCTTCCGCGAGGCCGTCGAGAGCGCGTTCTTCGGTCAGCGGACGGCGAAGGAGGCGCTGGATTGGGCGGTCACGCAGTGGAACGCGCGTCTCTAGGTATAGGCAGGCGCGTGAACGTGCGGAGAGGCCATCTGTGCCGCTAGTACGAGTTTCCGTCCGGAAGGGACGCTCCCCCTCGGAGAAACGCGCTTTGCTCGACGCCGTGCACGCCGCGATCGTCGAGGCGTTTCAGGTCCCTGATGCGGACCGTATACAGAGGCTCTCCGAATATCCGCCTGAGGAGTTCGACATTCCTACCGGTCACACGGAACGCTATACGCTCGTGGAGATAACCGCGTTTGCAGGGCGATCCCTGAGCGCCAAGCGCGACCTGTACGGCGCGATCGTGCGGAACCTCTCGGCCTTGGGCATTCAGCCGAACGACGTGCTCGTCGTCATCTCCGAAGCGCCCTTAGAAAACTGGGGCATCAGGGGAGCTCCGGCTACGAGCGCCAACCTGGGGTTCAAGGTGGAAGTCTGAGCAAGGTCAAACCGGTTCGGGCTTTGTCGCGTCCGGGCTTCCGACTCTTCGCCCTCCTTATCCTCATGGCGTTCATGACGCCTCCCGGGCTGGCGGCGACGGTCGCTGTCCCCGACGCCTGGGCTCCCCCGAGCGGCCGGCCGATCATCATCCCGCAGCCGCGCACGCTCACCTACCTGGACCGGGCGTTTGCGCTCACCGATCAGACGCGCATCGTCGTCGGGGATGAGGCCGCGGCGGAAGACCTCTACGCCGCGCGCGATCTGAACGAAGAGATCCGGGCGCGCACGGGGCGATCGCTGCCCGTGGTGAAGGCCGGCGCCGTCACCGAGGCCCGCGACGTCATCGTCCTGGGCGAGCCGGCGGTGAACTCCTGGGCGCAGTCCCTCGGCGCGCGGGAAGGGCTGCGCGTGAGCGCCGCCGACCCAGGTCCGGAGGGTTACGCGCTGAAAATCGTCCCCGGCCTCATCCTCGCCGTGGGCAGCGACCGCCGCGGCACCTACTACGCGGCGCAGACATTGCGCCAGCTGCTGGTGCCCGCGAGCGGCGGATGGGGGTTCCAGGGCGCGGAGATCCGCGACTGGCCCGTTCACCAGGTGCGCGCGGTGCACATCCTGCTGGACAACGCCTCCGACGAGTTCCACGTCGCCCTGATCGCCCGGATCTTCAGCAAGTTCAAGTTCAACACGATCGTGGCCGAATCGGAGTACGTGCGCTGGGAGAGCGCGCGACCGCTCTGGCAGCCCAACGGGGCCAGCACCGAGGAGGTGCGGACGCTCCTGCGGGCGGCACGTGAGCACCACATCGAGGTCATACCGCTGATTCAAACGCTGGGCCACGCCGAATGGCTCTACGCCAACAACCAGAACCTCGATCTGCTGGAGATCCCGCCGCAGCAGAGCAACGCGCGCTACGTCTACAATCCCCTCAACCCGCGCGTCTACGAGGTGCTCTTCCCGATCCTGGACGAGGCGGTCAAGCTCTTCCGGCCGCGCTACCTGCACATCGGCCACGACGAAGTGCGCAACGTCGTGCCCTTCCCCTTTTCGGCGGAAGGCAAGCGGCTGGGCTTCGGCGAGCTCTTCGTCCGCGACACGCTGGCGATCCACGAGTTCCTCAAGGGGCGCGGCGTGGGCACGATGATGTGGGGCGACGTCCTGCTGACCAACGAGTTCGCCCGCGAGATCGAGCGGCTGCCCCGGGAGATCGTCATGGTGGACTGGCAGTACCAGGAAGCCAGCCGGTATCCCAGCCTGGGGCGCTTCAAGCAATGGGGCTTCCCGACGATCGCGGCGACCTGGTGGAAACCCGAGAACATCGCCAGGTTCGCGCAGGAAGGGGATCGCCAGGACGTCCTCGGCATGCTCAGGACGACGTGGACCGGCCACTTCCAGAACCGCTCCGCGCTGGAGCGGCAGTACCAGCAGATCTACACCTACCTCACTGCCGCGGCCTCGTTTTGGAACCCGCGCGCCCAGCCTGGAGGCCGCCCGGGCGCTTACGACGCGGCCGCCCGCTTCCGACAAGAGTGGCAGGCGCGGCCCTCGCGCACCGATCCCGTCCCCGGCGCGCTGGTCGACCTCGGCGGCGCCGCCACGCGGAGCCACGTCGACGAGCGTGGCGGAGGCTGGATCGGCAAAGGGCGCGACTTTGACCTGCGGGCGCTCGCCCCCGGCCGGCGCCGGCTGGGCGGCATCCTCTTCGAGATCCTCGATCCGGCCAAGTCCCGGGGGCGATCGGTCATCCTGCTGCGGGGAAGGCGGGAGGAACTGCGGGCGCTGCCAGCGCGGGTCCGTGTCCCCGTGGGACGGCGGGCGACGACGATCGGCATCCTGCACGCGACGCCGTTCCCGGCCGACCGGTTCGGGCAGGAGATCGGGACGTACACCTTGCGCTATGAGGACGGGACGGGCGAGTCGATCCCCATCCTCTACCGGCGCCACATCGGCTCCTGGCTGGACGAGCCCATCTCGATCGATCAGGAGATCGCCTGGTCCGGGCGCACCCTCTCTGGTCTTGAGGTGCGGCTGAGCCTGTTGCGCTGGGTGAACCCGCATCCCGAAAAGGTGATCGCCTCCATCGAGTTCGCCTCGCACGGGACGGACGCGACCCCGGCGATCTTTGCCGTGACGCTGCTCGCCGAGAAAGTGGACTGAGGGGGGCCGATGCGCTTGGAGGGGCGGGTCGTCATCGAGGACATCGAACACGAGGCGCTGAAGGACAACCCCCTCGGCGATCCGGCGCGCCGCGCCGTGCCCATCTACCTGCCTCCCGGGTACGAGCGCAGCGGACGGCGCTATCCGGTGATCTACTGGATCCACGGCTGGGGCGGCACCGGCCTGCGCGAGACGAACTACAACCCCTGGCAGCCCTCCCTGCCTGAGCTGATCGACCGCGTGATCGCCGAGGGTGCGCCGCCGGCGCTGCTGGTCATGGCGGACGTCTTCACGACCTACGGCCACAGCCAGTGCCTGAACTCGACGGCGACGGGGTGCTACGAGGACGCGGTGCGCGAACTGGTCGCCTACGTGGACACGCACTACCGCACGATGGCCTCGCGCAACCATCGGGCCGTCAACGGCAAGTCCAGCGGAGGCTACGGCGCGCTGGTGCTGGCGATGCGCAACCCGGGCCTCTTCGGCGCGCTCGCCTCCCACAGCGGCGATCTCTACTTCGAGGCCTGCTACAAGGTGGATTTTTGGCGGGCGGTCGACGTAATCCGCCGGCACGGCGGGCTGGAGGGGTATCTCGCGGACTGGCGCACGGCGCCGAAGAAGACCGACGAGCTGGTGCGCCCGATGGTCACGGTGGTGGCCATGGCGATGGCCTACTCCCCCAACCCGGCGAGTCCGCTCGGGTTCGACCTGCCCTTCGATCTGGAGACGGGGGAACTGGACCAGGCGGTCTGGGAACGCTGGCTGGCCTGGGATCCGGTGAACCTGGCCGAGCGCCACGCCGAAGACCTCCGCTCGATGCGCCTGATCTACGTGGAGTGCGGCTCGCGGGACCAGTACAACCTCCATCACGGCGCGCGCATCCTCCACCGCCGCCTGGAGCGTCTGGGGGTGCGCCACGAGTACGCGGAGTTCGACGACGATCACACCGCGGTGAACTACCGCTACGTCGAGTCGCTGCGCCGCCTCTGCCACGTGCTCAAGGTGTAACCGTGGCCGCGCGCGCCGCCTCCGCCGCCCTGCCGGCCTCACCGGCGCGCCGGGCCGTCCTCGGCCTTAGCCCGCGGCAGTGGCGCACGGCGTTGATCGCCTACCTCTTCTTGCTGCCGGCTCTCGCGTTGCTGGGCCTCTTCACCTTCTACCCGGTCGGCTTCGGGAGCGCGCTGAGCCTCTATCAATACAATCTGCGCACGCTCATCGGGGCCGAGCCGCTGCGCTTCATCGGGCTGGACCACTTCCGCGCCCTGTGGGGCGACCGTTTCTTCTGGATTGCCCTGGGCAACTCGGTGAAGTACGTGCTCGTGGTGCCGGTGCTGCAGTTCTGCTCGATCCTGCTGGCAGTCGCGGTCAACCGGCGGCTGCGCGGCATCCGCTGGTTCCGGGCCGCCTACTACGTGCCGGTGATCACCTCGATGGTGGTCGTGGGGCTGATCTGGCGGTGGCTCTACGAGCAGGACGGGATCATCAATGGGGCGCTGCTCGGCCTCGGGCTGATCGACCGGCCTATCTCCTGGCTGGGCAACCCGCGCCTGGCCCTCTACTCGGTCATGTTCGTCACATTCTGGAAGGGGCTCGGGTATTACATGGTGATCTACCTGGCGGGGCTGCAGGCGATCTCGCCGGAGTACGAGGAAGCCGCGATGATGGACGGCGCGGGACGCTGGCAGGTCTTCCGCCACGTCACCCTCCCTCTGCTCCGCCCGTCGATCCTCGTCGCCTCGACGATCTCGGTGATCGCCGCGCTGAAGGTCTTCGAGGAAATCTACGTTATGACCGGCGGCGGCCCGATGTTCCGCACGCAGACGATGCTCTTTTACATCGTTGACGTGGGATTCCAGAGGTTCGACTTCGGCTACGCGGCCGCGCTTGCCGTCGTCTTGGCCGCCGGCATCATGGCGCTCTCGGCGCTGAACTTCGCCGTCTTCCGGCGAGGAGGCTATGAGGCTTATTAGCCGCCGCGCGCTGCGGGCGGCCGGCGCCTACGCCGGCCTGACGGCGCTGGCGATCTTCACCGCGTTCCCCCTGCTCTGGCTGCTCTCGGTGGCGCTGCGCCCCGGCGGGCGCGTCTTCGGCTTTCCGCCGCCGCTGCCCTGGCCGTTGGGAATGGATAACTTCGTCGGCGTGTGGCGGACGATGCCCATCCCGCGATTCTTCCTGAACACGCTGATCATCACCGGGGTCGGCGTCGGCCTCAACCTGCTCCTCTGCGCCCTGGCCGCCTACCCGCTGGCCCGCCTCCGCTTCCCCGGCCGCAACCTGATCTTCTTCATCCTGCTCAGCACCTTGATGCTGCCCTCGCACGTCGGGTTGATCGTGAACTTCGTGACGATGACGCGGTTGCACCTCATCGACACTTACGCCGCCGTCATCCTGCCCAGCGCGGTCTCCGTCTTCGGCATCTTCCTCCTGCGGCAGCAGTACCTCTCCATCCCCCAGGAACTGGAGGACGCCGCCCGCATCGACGGCGCCTCGGAGCTGGGGTTGTGGTGGCGGGTGATGCTGCCGCTGATCGCCCCCGGCCTGGCCACCCTCGCCATCTTCGAGTTCGTGGCCTTTTGGAACTCGTTCCTCTGGCCGCTGATCGTGCTCAAGTCGCCGGACAAATACCCGCTGGCGGTGGGGCTGCTCTACCTCTCGGGGCTCTTCGGCCACAACACCCGCCTCATCGCCGCCGGCGCCGTGATGATGACGGTGCCGATTCTCGTCGTCTTCCTCTTCACGCAGCGCTACTTCATGCGGGGGATCACGCTGGGAGCGATCCGGTGAAGCTCCTCTTCATCCCACTGGACGACCGGCCGGCCACGCGGGACGCGGTGCTGGATCTGGCCGCGGCGGCGGGGATCGAGGTTATGACGCCCGAACGGGCGACCCTCGGCGGGAGAGACCGCGGCGCAGACGTGCCGGCGATCTGGACCTGGCTGCACGGCGCACTGCGTGGTGACGCTCCGGCGGCCTGCATCGCCTCCGCGGAGATGCTGTGCTTCGGGGGACTGGTCGCGGCGCGGCGCAGCCCGCGGCACTGGCGCAACCTCCTTCCCTGGCTGGACGAAATCCACACGCTCGCGGCGCGCGTCCCCACCTACCTCTCGGCGGTGATCCCGCGGACGCCCACTTCCGGCGGCGGGAGCGAGGATCCACCGTACTGGGAGACGCACGGCGACGCGCTGCGCGAGTATGCGGCCGCCGCGGATCGCTTCGGCTGGATGGGGGATACGGCGTCTCGCCGCAGCCTCACTGAGGCGCTGGCGCGGCTTCCCTCGGATGTGGTCGAGGATCTCTTCCAGCACCGCCGCCGGCACTTGCTGATCAATACCGAACTCCTCATCGCCGCCGCGCAGGGACCTCTGCGCGCGCTGCTGATCGGGCAGGACGACACCGCCGCCAGCGGGCTCTCCCGCATGGACCGGGAGGCGCTGGAGCGGCTGGCGTCGCGCGTCGCGAGCCAGGAGGCCGGGACGCCGCGGGTCTTCCTCACCAGCGGGGCGGACGAGCTCGGCGCGACCCTCTTCGCGCGCTGGTTGAATGAGGCCGCCGCGGCAACGCCGGCCGTGCGGATCGCCTACACCTTCCCCGACGCGCGAGAGCACGTGGCCGCATACGAATCCACCCCCTTGCTCCAGTCGGTGCGCGATCACGTCCTGGCCTCGGGCTGCCGCATCGTCGACGGCGACGAAGACATTCTGCTGTGGGTGCACAACTTTGCCGAGGAGCAGCAACGGGAGGCGCGCGAGCAGCCTGATCCTCGCCAGGATGCGCACGGGGCCGCGGCGGCGCGGGCGCTCGTCGATGCCACCGAGTCGAGCGAGCGCGTCGTGGCGGTCGCGGACGTGCGCTACGCGAACGGGGCGGACCGGGCGCTGGTAGAGGCGCTGCTGCGCCAGGCCGGCTTCGGCGGCGTACAGGCCTACGCCGCGTGGAACACCGCCGGAAATGCGCTTGGGTCGGCCATCGCGCAGGGCGTCACGGCCTTTCACGTGCAGCGCGGTGCGGGCTCGGGCAGCCTCGACGCGGCGCGCCAGATGCTGATCACCCGCCTGCTGGACGATTGGGGGTACCAGGCCGTCGTGCGCCCGCGTCTCGCACGGCTCGTGGGAGAGCGCGGCGGCGATCCAGCCACCCTGGGCCCGCTCGAGGGTGAGGTCGAATCGGCAGCTACGGCCGCCATTGCGGAGGAGGTCGTCCCGCTGATCTCATCCTCTTTCGACCACCGGATCACCGTCCACCGCGTGGCCTTCCCCTGGCGGCGGCTCTTCGAGGTCCTCCTCGAGTTCGAGATCGCCGCCGTGCACGTCTGAGGCGGCCTGGCGGCGAACTCGCCCCAGGGCGAGTTTCCGGCAAAGTTCTCGGAAACTTGCAGCCGGAGGCCTCCTCGACATCGAAGTAGTACACCGTGGCGAGCCGGACGGTCATCATCGGCGGCGGCATCATCGGCCTGGCCTGCGCCTACGAACTGCGCCGGCACGGTGATGAGGTTGTCGTCCTGGATCGAGGGGAGTTGGGAGCCGGCGCCTCGGCGCACAACGCCGGCCTGATCGTGCCCTCCTTTTCGGCGCCGTTACCCGGGCCGGGGATGGTGCGAGCCGCGCTCCGATCCATGTTCCGCCCTGACAGCCCCTTCTACCTCAACCCCCGCGCCCTCCCCGAGACCGCCGGCTGGCTGCGGGCCTTCCGCCGTCACGCCAACGCGCGCGATCAGGCGGCGGGCCTCCAGGCCATGGCGACGCTCGGCGCCTCGACGATGGCCCTCTTCGACGAACTGGCGGCGGACGGCGTGCGGTTCGATATGCGCAGCGATGGCCTCCTGTTCGCGTACCTGCAGGAGAAGGAAATGGAGCACACGCTCCATGAGCTGGAGCGCCTTGAAGGGGTTGGGTATGGGCGGCCGGCGCTGCTGAGCGGACCGGAGCTGCGAGAGCTGGAGCCCGGTCTCTCCGACGGCGTCACCGCGGGCTTCCTCCTCCCTCAGGAACGCCACGTCCAGCCCGAGTCGCTGATCGCCGGCCTGCTCGCCCACCTCCGGCAGCGCGGGGTGCAGCTCCGGCGGGGATTGCCCTGCACCGGAGTCCGGCGAGATAAGCGCCGCGTCACCGCCGCGCTCACGCCCTCCAGCGCCATCGAAGGCGACCGCTTTCTCATCGCCGCCGGCGCTTGGTCGGGACGCATCGCGCAGATGTGCGGGGTCCGCCTGCCTATCCAGGCGATCCGCGGCTATAGCGTCACGATCAGCGATCCCATCCGGCAGTTTCGCCGTCCCGTCTATCTCGGCGAGGCCCGGCTCATCGCCAGTCCCTTCGAACGCAGCACCCGCGTGGCCGGCTGGCTGGAGCTGTCGGGGATCCATCCGGAAATAGACAGGGGCCGGATCCGATCGCTGCGCCACGCGGCCGGAGCCTACCTGCGGACGTGGGAATCCGGGAGCGCGGAGCGGGAGCACGCCGGACTGCGGCCGCTGGCCCCCGACGGTCTCCCGGTGATCGGCGCCGTGCCCGGGTTTGATAACCTCTTCGCCGCCACCGGGCACGGCGCGTTGGGGATCACGATGGCTCCGCCTACCGCCCGCGCCCTCGCTGCCCTCATGACGGGAGGTGAGCCCCAGCCCACCCTCGACCCGTTCTCCCCGGGGCGTTTTCGGTTGCGTTCATAATGTACATTTGGTACAATACGTATATGAGATAGAGTTGGGCGTGGAGTAGGGAGGCGTCCGAATGCCCCGGATTAGCACGACCCAGGCGAGAAAGGACTTCGCCGCCGCCATCAATCGGGCGGCCTACGGAAAGGAGCGGTTGGTCCTCCACCGGCGGGGCAAGGATCTGGCCGCGGTGATTCCCGTGGAAGATCTCGCCCTGCTGGAGCAGTTGGAAGAGGTCGTCGACATCGAGGAGGCGCGGGCCGCCCTCGCCGACCCGAAGAACCGGCGGCGCATCCCGTGGCAAAAGGTCAAGGCATCTCTCGGGCTGTGAGGGGTGTCACTCCGGATCGAGGTTCTGCCTTCCGCAGCCGATGAACTGGCGTCGCTCCCCCGCGAGATCCAGAGACGCCTCGCCCGCAAGATCGACGGACTGGGCAACGGTCCTCGCCCCCCGGGGGCCAAGACGCTGCACGGGCGGGAGAAGTTGCTGCGCCTCCGCGTTGGCGATTACCGCATCATCTACCGCGTCGTGAGCGAGCGTCGAACCATCATCATCGTGAAGGTCGGTCATCGCGGCGACATCTATCGAGGCCGGTGACGATACCCAATCAGCCGATCCAGGAGTACGACGTGCTCGTCGTGGGCGGCGGTCCGGCGGGAACCGTGGCTTCCATCGCTGCCGCCCGTGAGGGGGCGCGTGTGGCCTGCGTGGAGCGGTACGGATTCCTGGGCGGCACGCTCACCGCCGCGATGGTCGCGCCGATCATGGGTTTCCACGCGGGAGAGCGGCAGGTCGTCCGCGGCATCCCCCAGGAGATCGTCGACCGGCTGATCGCCCTCGGCGCCTCTCCCGGCCACGTCCCCGATCCCATCGACTTCTGCTACACGGTGACGCCCTTCGACTACGAAGGCCTCAAGCGGGTCTACCTGGAGATGGCGGTCGACGCCGGAGTGGATCTCTGGCTACACAGCGTCTTCCTGGATGCCGGCGCGGCGGACGGGCGCGTCGAGCGGGTCCGTGTCTGGCAAAAGGACGGAATCAAGGAATTGCGCGCGGGCGTGTACGTCGATGCGTCCGGCGACGCCGACCTGGCCACGGCCGCGGGGGCGCCCACGCAGCTCGGGCGAGAGGCGGACCAGCGCACCCAGCCGATGACGCTGATGTTTCGCCTCGGCGGCGTGGAGTGGGAGCGCGTGATGGATCACGTCGCCGCGCACGAAGGGGAGATCCAGCACGGCCAGGGCGTGCACGAGCGCATCGAGATTGAATGGCTGCGCGCTCTGCCCATCCGCGGGTTCGCGGGATTCGGCTCGCTTGTGGCGGCGGCGCGCGCACGGGGCGAATGGACGGTCCCCCGCGACCGGCTGCTCGTCTTTGAGGGCGTGCGGCCGGGAGAGGCGGTCGTGAACACGACGCGGGTGCTCGGCCGCCTGGGCACGGTCGGCGCCGACCTGGCCCGCGCGGAGGTGGAGGGCCGCCGGCAGGCCTATCAGGTGGTGGACGTGCTGCGCCGCGCGCTGCCGGGCTTCGCCTCCGCCTACCTGCTGGAGACGCCGGCGCAGATCGGCGTGCGCGAGACCCGGCGCATCGTCGGCGAGTACGCGCTGACCCAGGAAGACATCCTGAGCGGGCGGAAATTCCCCGACGCCATCGCTTGCGGCGCCTACCCGATCGACATCCACGACCCGGCCTCAGACCGGCTCATCGCCAAACGCCTGGCGCCGGGAGAATACTACACGATCCCATTTCGTGCCCTCCTGCCACGCGGTACGCGCAACATGCTGGCCGCGGGGCGTTGCATTTCGGCGACGCACGAAGCGTTCGCGGCCTTTCGCGTCTCCGCCATCGTCATGGCCATCGCGCAGGCGGCCGGGACGGCGGCGGCCATGGCGGCGGAGCAGAGGACCGCCCCGAAGCAGCTCGATCCCGCAGCGCTCCGCAAGCGGCTCAGGGAACGCGGCGCTTTCCTGGGGGATGAGGAGTGAGGTCCACGATGCGGCTCAAAGAGGCGGATCCAGCGCTGTTTGCGTCCCTCGACGCGGAGCGCCGGCGGCAGCGGGAAGGCGTCGAGCTCATCCCCTCGGAGAACTACGTCTCCGCCGCAGTGCTCGAGGCGATGGGGTCAATCCTGACTAACAAATACTCGGAGGGGTATCCGGGTCGCCGCTACTACGGGGGCAACGAACATGTCGACGAGGTGGAGCGGCTGGCCCAGGAGCGCGCGAAGGCGCTCTTCGGCGTGCCGCACGCCAACGTGCAGCCCTACTCCGGCAGCCCGGCCAACCTGGCCGTCTACTTTGCCCTCTGCCGGCCCGGCGATGTGATCATGGGCCAGAACCTCCCCGACGGCGGGCACCTCACGCACGGCTGGAACGTCAGCATCAGCGGCTCCTACTTCACGAGCGTCCCCTATCACGTCAAGCCGGACGGCTACATCGACCTCGAAGAGGTGCGGCGCCTTGCCCGGGAGCACCGGCCGCGGCTGATCTGGTGCGGCGCCACGGCCTACGTGCGCGAGTTTCCCTTTGCCGAGTTCGCCGCAGTGGCCGACGAAGTGGACGCCTACTTCGCCGCCGATATCGCGCACATCGCCGGGCTGGTCATCGCCGGCGCGCACGCCAGCCCCGTCCCGCACGCGCACGTGATCACCACGACGACGCACAAGACGCTGCGCGGGCCGCGGGGGGCGATGATCCTGGTGACGCAGCGCGGGTTGGCGAAGGACGCCGACCTGGCCAAGAAGATCGATCAGGCGATCTTCCCCGGGCTGCAAGGCGGTCCGCACGACCACACCACCGCCGCGATCGCCGTGGCCCTGGGCGAAGCGATGCGGCCGGAGTTCAAGGCCTACGGCGCGCAGGTGGTGCGCAACGCGCAGGCGCTGGCCCGCGGATTGATGGCGAGGGGGTTTCGATTGGTCACGGACGGCACGGACAACCACATGCTGCTGATCGACCTGACGCAGCCGTCCGGGCCCGGGCGCGGCGTCTTCCTCCAGGAGGCCCTCGACCGCGTGGGTATCACCGTGAACAAGAACACGATCCCCGGAGAACCCAGCAGCGCCTTCTACCCTTCTGGGATCCGGCTGGGCACGCCGGCAGCCACGACGCGCGGCATGCGCGAGGGGGAGATGGACACGCTGGCCGGGTGGATCGCTGACGTGGCGGGACAGATCGAGCGATTCCGCCTGCCCGAGGAACGAGCGGCCCGCCTGCAGGCGCTCAAGGAATTCCGCGCCGCCATCGAAGCCGATGCAGCGCTCGCCCGCATCCGCGAAGCAGTGCGGCGGCTCTGCCTGCGCTTCCCCGTTCCGGGCACGGATGCCGTCTAGCGATCCCCTCGGCCGCCGCGGCCTGTTGATCGTTAGCCTGCCGCGCAACGACCGCGATCTGGCGCGCGCGGCGATCGATGGGGGGGCCGATCTCCTCAAGGTGCACGTGAACGTGCATCACCACGCCTCCGGCACGGACTTCGGCACCCTCGCCGATGAGGTGGAAACCCTGAGCGCGATCCTGGACCTGGGGACGCCGACCGGACTCGTCCCCGGCGAAGAGGAGATGGTCAGCCAGGAGGAGGTGCCGCAGCTGCGGCGCTTCGCCTTCCTCGATGCCTACCTCACGCACCTGCCCCTCTACCTGTACGCCTCGGGCGTCCCGGTGATCCCGGCGATCCCGCACGACTATCCGCCCGAGGCGCTGCCGTTTCTGCGCCGGCTGCCGGGCGAGTGGGCGGAGGCATCATTGATCCACCCCGACGGGTACGGCCGCCCGCCTACCGCCGCAGATCTGGTCGCGCTCGAGCGGGCCGCGGAGCTGAGCGGCCGGCGCCTCATCGTCCCCACGCAGCGGCGGCTGCACCCCGATGATCTGGAGCGCTACTTCGCCCTTCCCGGCGTCTGGGCGATCATGATCGGCGCGATCGTCACCGGCACGGGCGCCTCGGGAATCGAGCGCGCCGCCCGCGCCTTCCGTCAGAGCCTGGACCGCCTCTTCGGATGATCCCTAAGGTCACCGCCCGATGATCCTTGAAGCGACCGCCCCCACGAGGATCGACCTGGCCGGCGGGACGCTGGACATCTACCCCATCTCCCTGCTCGAAGGAGAGGTCGTCACCGTGAACCTGGCCGTGACCATCCCGACGCGCGTGCGCATGGAGCGCTATGGCGGCGGCGTGGCGGTCTCTTCACAGGACCTGGGGGTGGGCGTCGAGGCGCCCGACGCGGCCTCCTTGCCCATCGGCGGCCCGCTGGATTTGGTCCTGCGCGCGGTGCGCTATGCGGAGGTTCCGGCGCGCACGCGGGTGGTGACGGCGTCGGAGGCGCCGAGGGGATCGGGGCTGGGCGCGTCGTCCTCTCTCCTGGTCGCAACGCTGGCGGCCTGCGACCGCTGGAAGGGAGGACGGCGGACCTGGAAGGCCAGCGGAGACCTCGTCGAGGTCGCCGCGCGCCTGGAGGCGCAGTCCATCGCGGCGCCCACGGGCAAGCAGGATTACTACGCCGCCCTGCACGGAGGGCTGAACGCGGTTTGGTTTCACCTCGACGGCGAGGCGGTGGAGCAGCTGCTGCCCCCGCGGCGGCTGGGCGGGCTGGAGGAGCACCTCGTGCTCACCTTCACGGGGGAGCCGCACGCCTCCGGCCTGACGAACTGGAGCATGGTGCGCGCCTACCTCGATGGGGTGCCCGAGACGGTGCGCGGCCTGCGGGCGATCGGCCGCATTAGCCGCCAGATGCGCGAAGCGCTGCGCGGCGGAGACCTGCGGCTTACCGCCCGTCTGCTGCGCGAGGAGTGGGAGCAGCGGCGCACTCTGGCGGCGGGGGTCTCGACGCCGGAGATCGAGAGAGCGGTGCGGACGGCGCGACGGGCGGGAGCGCTGGCGAGCAAAGTGTGCGGCGCCGGCGGGGGCGGGTGCGTGGTCAGTCTCGTGCGGACGGGCAAGAAAGACGCGGTGACGCAGGCGCTCGCGGCGGAGGGATTTCGCCTCCTCCCTGTGCGCATCGCGCGGACGGGCCTGCGGGTGCGGGCGCGCGCGTCGAGGGGGAGGCGCAGCCGCCGCCCACCCGCGTGACCACCCGCAATCTTCGAGTCCTCTTCCTCAGCATGTTCCTCTGGGTCTTCGGCTTCGGCCTCTACGACGAGTTCCTGCCCATCCACGCCCGCGCGCTCGGAGCGACCGGTGTGCAGCTGGGCCTGCTCTTCACGCTCCGCCAGCTGGCCGTCACCGCGGGCTCGCTGCTCGGCGGGGTCCTCGCCGACCGCTTCAGCCGCCGCACCGTGATGTTGTTCGCCTGGGTCCTCGGCGCACCGTCGCCGTTGCTCTTCCTGCCCGCCCGGGAATGGGCCGGACTGCTGCCGGGCATCCTGCTCTACGACGTCACGATCTTTGCGCTCCCCGCCATGAACGCGTACGTCGCCGAGCGCACGGACCCGGGGAAGGTCGCGTCCACCTTCGCCGTCCTGACCATGGCGTCGGGCCTGAGCCTGCTGCTCTCCCCCGCCCTCGGCGGCCTGATCGCCGCGCGCTGGGGGATCCCGACGACGTTTGCGCTGGGATTTGTGTGTTACGCGGCCTCGAGCGCCCTGATCTTCTCGAGTGAGCCCGAGCGGCCGGGCGGGCGCGCGCCGCTGCCCTGGAGGGAGGCGCTGCGGATCTGGGATTTCGGGCGCCTCTGGCCGCTCTTCATCCTCCTCGGATTGATGACGGGCATCCCCCTGGCGCTGGCCCCATTCGTGCCGCCTTTCCTGCGCGAGGTGCGCGGACTGGGGCTGGCGCAAATCGGCCTGCTCGGGTCGATTCTCTCGGGGGGAGGGCTGCTCTTCACGCTGGTGACCGGCCGACTGGCCGACCGCTGGGGCCACCGGCCGCTGCTGCTGGCGACGCTGCTGGGCATCGGCGCGGGCAACCTGACCGTGGCCCTGGGGCCCGTGGCCCTCCTGCCGCTGGCCTTCCTGATCAAGAGCCGCAGCGCCGCGGTGGCGCTCTCGCAGGCGGTGGTGGCGTCCCGGATCTCCACGCAGGCCGCCGGGCGCGGGTTTGGGCTGCTGGGGACGATCACCGGTCTGGTGGGCGCCGGCGGGACGATGCTGGCGGGCATCGGCTACCGTGCGAACCCCGCCCTGCCGCTCATCGCCGGCGCGGGCGTGGTGACGGTGCTGGCGATGGCGCTGCTGCTGCGGCGTGGGGAAGTGGCGGCCCGCCCGGGCGTCGAATAACGGCGTCGTGGACGCGCCGATCCTGCAGGGCAAGCGGTTTCTGATCACGGCCGGGCCGACCCGCGCCCCGCTCGACGCCGTGCGCTACATCACGAACAAGGGGACGGGGCGCCTCGGCAGCCTCATCGCCGAAGAGGCGCTGGCGCGCGGCGCCGCCATTACGTACGTGCACGGCCGCCCCTCCCTCTCGCCCACGGTGCGGGGCGGCGGGCGTGATCACCTCAGCATGATCGCCATCGACACGGTGCAGGACCTCATCCGCGTCTTCCGCGCGGAGCTGCCCAGAGGCTACGACGTCGTCATCCACACCATGTCCGTCCTGGATTTTCAACCCGCCGAGGTGCGCACGGGGAAGACCGAATCGGACGAGCCGGAGTGGGCGGTGCGCCTCGTCCCCACCCCCAAGGCGATCAGACTGGTCAAGGACCTGGCCCCCCGGGCCATCCTGGTCGGCTTCAAACTCGAAGCCGGTGGGCGGCGCGAAGACCTCCTGGCCGAGGCGGTGGAACTGCTGCGCGCTGCGCGGGCGGATCTGGTCGTGGCGAACGACCTGCGGGAGATCGAGGCCGGACGGCACACCGGGTATATCGTCGACGGCAGCGGAGAGGTCGTGGCCAAGGCCGAGGGCAAAGAGGCCATCGCGCGCACCCTGATCCGCCTGATCGAAGAGCGACTTCCTGTGAACTGACCCTAAATCGGCAATGCTACTCCGCACGTCGCGTCAGAAGAGGCGGCCGGTTGGGTAATACAGAGGATGCAAGGAGGCCGACCTCATATGTCTCGTTATCGCATGCGCTACCGCACGACGCAGGATCTGTCCAAGGAGTGGGTCATCGAGCAGGAGGCGCCTTCCGCGGCCGCACTGGCCACGCAAATCAGGGAGGCGCAGGGCGCCATCTACATCCTCGAGCTGGAGGAAGCCACGCAGCTCAGGCGTCTCACAGCCGCCCCGCAGAGCGTGTAGGGCTCTTCCCGCTCGACGCAGGGTTCTCTCCTCCTCTCCCGCCAAGAGAGGTATGACCAACAGCGAGATCGTCCAGGCGCTGGCGCGTTGGTCTCACCATCCGGGATTCGGTCCCTATGCCCGGCAGGCGCTGATGCGCGCCGCGCGCCGTCTCCTCGAAGAGGAGAGCAGCCTGGCCGGACGCGCCACGGCCGGAACGCTGACGAAGCTCGTCCGGGTGGGGCCGTTCGTCGCCCGCACGATCCGCGAATTGCTCGACGGCAGCCGGGCCGCCCTGCCGCCGCTAGAGGAATGGTCGGCCGAGGACCGCGCCCTCTACGAGGCGACCGACCTCTCGCGCGACCACTTCATCGCCGTCCGCGATGCCCGGCGGTCCGTCGCCGAGGCGGGCTGGCCGCGCCCCTCCGGTGATCTGCAAATACACACCGCCTGGTCCGACGGCGCCGCCTCACCGCGCGCCATGGTGGCGGCCGCCCACCGGCTGGGCTACCGGTTTGCCGCCATCACCGACCACACGCAGGGATTGCGCTTCGCCGGCGGCATGACCGTCCAGAAGATGCGCCGCCAGCGCCAGATCCTGGCCCGCCTGAACGACCAGGCGCCGATTCGCGTCTTCGCCGGCGCGGAGACCAACATCACGGCTACCTGCACGCTCGATCTGGAGAGGGAGGAGCTGGCTGGCCTGGAGATTGTGCTCGCGGGCTGCCACGCTGCGCTGCGGCGGACGGAGGATCAGACCCCGCGGATGCTGGCCGCGGTCACCCAGCCCTCCGTCCACGTCCTGGTGCACGGGCGGGGGCGCATGTTCGGCGTGCCCCGCGGCATCCGGGCGCGCTGGGACGAGGTCTTCGCGGCGGCCGCCGACCACCACACCGCCATTGAGATCAACGCCTACCCGGACCGCCAGGACCTCGACTTCACCCTCGCCGGTCCCGCCGCCCGCGCCGGCTGCCTGATCTCACTGGGCACGGACAGCCACGCGATCCGCCACCTGGGGTGGATGGACGTAGCGGTCGCCCACCTCATCCGCGCGGCCATCCCCCGGGAGCGCGTGCTGAACTACTGGAGCCTGCCCGAGCTGGAGCGCTGGCTGGGGGCGAAGCGCGGATGAGGCGCGTTGACGACCTCCTTGAGCGTCCTATACTGAAGACTGAAGCGAGCGGGTGTAGCTCAGCGGTAGAGCATCGGCTTCCCAAGCCGAGGGTCGTGGGTTCAAATCCCATCGCCCGCTCCAGCTAGAATACGGAGGGACGTGGCTCCAGACCGCGCCCCTTCTTGGTTCTCGCTCATGCCCAATTCGATCGTCATCGACAAGGCGCACGCCCGTCGCTTCCTCCTGGCGCATCTCCGCCTGCTGCCGCCGCGCCTGCTGCACGGCAAGCAGGGCGCGCTCGAGTACATACGCCATGTGAACTGCATTCAATACGATCCCATCAACGTCGTCGGCCAGAACCCCCACCTCGTGCTGCAGTCTCGGGTGCGCGGCTACAAGCCGGCAATGCTGGATGCGCTGCTCTATGAGGATCGCAAGCTGATCGACGGCTTCGACAAACAGATGTCCATCTACCCCGTGGAGGATTGGCCCCAGTTCGCTTACTACCGCGAGCGCATGGCCAAGAGATACATGGACAGCGAGGACACCGCCGCGGCCGCGAAGCTCGTGAAACGCGTCCGAAACGAAATCGAGGCGCGCGGCTCGCTGTCATCGCTGGAGCTGCAAGAGGATACGCGCATGGATTGGTGGTTGGCCGGCTCCGTCCGCGCCGTGCGTATCGCGCTGGACATCCTGATGTACGGGGGCGAGACGGTCGTGCACCACCGCGTGGGCACCCGACGCTATTTTGACCTGAGTGAACGGGTGCTGCCGCCCAAGCTGATCAAAGCGCCCAAGCCGCACGCTTCGGAGGACGAGTACCAGGAGTGGCATGTCTACCGCCGCGCGGGAGGGCTTGGCTTGGTCAACCTGAGGGCCAGCGCTGCATATGGCGGAACGATTGGCTGGCGTGGCGGCCGGATCCGTGCTGCCATCCTCCGGCTCGCGGACAAGGGCCGGCTGGTCCCGGTGGCTATCGAGGAGCTGCCGCGGCAGCTGTTCTTTATCCGCCGCGAAGACCTGCCCGCACTGGAGGCCGCCGCCAAACGCCTTCGCGGCAGGCAGGGTGCTGCCCTGATCGCCCCGCTGGATAACCTGATGTGGGACCTCAACCTCATTAGGATGCTCTTCGATTTCCACTATGCCTGGGAAGTCTATAAGCCGGCGGATCAGCGCGACTATGGCTACTACGTGCTGCCCGTGCTGTACGGCGACCGCTTCGTTGCCCGTATGGACCCCGAGTTCGACCGGGCGAGGCGGGTCTTCACGATCAAGAATTGGTGGTGGGAAAGAGGAGTGGACAAGAAGGAAGAGGCCATGCTGGCGGCCATGAGTGATTGCCTGGCCGCCTTTGGCACATACCTGGAAGCGAATGAGATCCGCCCGGGGTCTGCTGTCAGACGCGATGCAGGATTGGCCAGGGCAATTCCACGGAACTTTCCTGGAACTCGGTCCGGCGCGAGTTGAGGCAACAGAGAGTCGCCTCAATTCCCCGCCATGGGGAAGACAAGGTTACATAGAGGGACATAGGCGCCAAATCCGTGCAACTCCGCGATGAAACGACGGTGACTGATGCCTCGAGATTCTCACCCTCTCGACGTTAGCGGGCAGAGCGATTCACTTGGCGTAGGGATAGCGGGTGACGGGGCGTTGAGCCGAGGCGGTTTTGCCGATCACCGGCTGTCGAATGACAGGAGCAGGAGGTTCCATCGCCAGACCGGCAGCCGCGCGCAGGCGTTCCGCCGTGCGCTTCAGCTCCAACCCGGCTTCAAACCACGCCTCCCACCCCGGCCGGCCGGCGCGTAACAACAGCGACGCCTCTACCTGGTACTGGTGCCCCAGTCTCCGCAACTCGACGATCTCGTCGGCAAGGGTGTCCTGGATGACGGGCGGGTCAGCGAGGGCCGCGCGTCCGAGAGTGGTCCGGGCGGTTGGGGCGCTAATGGATGGGCACCCCCCGACCGGGCGTGATGGTTTCGGGGACGTGCCAGAGAAAGACGTTGGGCTCGTCGGTGGGTTCGATGGTGCCTTCGCTGGCGGACACCTCGTAGTTCAGCGGTCCGCCGCGACCGTCGTGAGCAACGATGGTAATCGTCGCCGTTTCGCCCGGGTAGACGATGGGTGGGTCGACGACGATAGCGTCGATGACGACCCGGTCTTTGGTCTTCGGCATTCCCTCACCTCGGCAAAAACAGAAGAGCGCCGACGGGTGTGTTGCCCTCTTCGGCAGCTCAGCCGCCGCGGCGGTGACGCCGGGCCTGGAACTTTGCGCGCTCCCAATTGCTCGGGAGGTGGCGGTTTCGGAGGGGAGTTTGACGCATCGGATTCCCCGTGGCGGCGTCGCTGCCCTTCTGCCATCCGGTGGAATTTGGCACCACAAAAGCGGTATGCGCTCACTCTCCGTCTATCCTCACCTGAGTCGGCGAGAACCTTGATTCGAAGTGCTCGGGGAGGGTCAGGCTCCAAAGCGAGAGGGCCGGGAACCCGCCCCGGCCCTCTGCCAGGAACCGCGCCCGCGCAATCGGCTACGGGGTCACGCTGGTGAAGGCGTTGATGCGGCCTTTGCTCCAGAAGCGGCCCGTGCCGCGGATCTTGTCCGCCTCGCTCTCCAGCTTGGTGCGCACGCAGGCATTCGTCGTGCACAGGCCGCTGGACCAGATCAGCCCGAGGACCCCGGCGACGTGCGGCGTGGCCATGGACGTGCCGCTGATCGTCCCTGCGCCGTTGGCGGGAGGGACCGGCCAGATCACGCTGGGGTGATCCGGTGCGGTGGAGACGATGTTCTCTCCCGGGGCCGCCACTTCCACCCAGGTCCCCCAGTTGGAGAAGCTGGACCGTCGGTCCTGGTTGTTGGTGGACGCGACGGCGATCACGTTGGTGTAGAAGGCCGGGTAGTGCGGGGCGCTGGAGTTGCTGTTTCCGGCAGCGGCGGTGATCACCGCGTTCTTGCCCCACGCGTAGTTGATCGCAGCCTCCACCACGCTCGACCCGCCGGTCCCCCCCAGACTCATGCTGATCACGTCCGCGCCGTTGTCGGCCGCCCAGGTGATCCCGTTGGCGACCCACTCCCAGAGGCCTGAGCCGCTGTCGTTGAGGACCTTCACGTTGAAGAGCCGGCAGTTCCAGCAGGTGCCCGCGACGATCTGCCCGTTGTTCGTCACGGCCGCCGCGCTCCCGGCGACGTGGGTGCCGTGCCCGTAGAGGTCGTCCACGGTGGGGCTGTCCGTGAAGTCGATGTTAGCGTCGAGCTTGGAGGCCAGGTCGAGGTGGCTCTGATCGATCCCGGTGTCGAGGATGGCGATGATGACCGACGAGCTCCCCGTGGTCACCCCCCAGGCCTCGGAGGCATCGATGTCGGCGCCGCCGCCGCCGCCCTTGCCGCCCGATGTGTTGTTGTACTGCCACTGCGAGCCGACCAGAGGATCGTTGGGCGTGAGGGAGACGGACCAGACCCCGTTCACCTCGGCGAACTCCACCGCGGTGTTGCGCTTGTAGCTCTCGATCCGGGCCAGTTCCTGCCCCTGGGGCACGCGCACGACGTGCACGCCGAGCTTCTGGATCTCGCGCACCCTGGTCCCACCGGCAGCCGCGTGGATGACCGCCTTGGCGGCCTCGCTGGTGCCGGCCCGGAACTTGACCAGGATCTCGCCGGGCGCGAAGTCGGGCCGCGACTGCGCCGTGACGGCGCCGGGCTGCGGCGCCAGGAGCAGCAGGACGAGCGCCGCGCCCATGATGGATGCGGCCAACCGATGAACCCTCGAAATGAGCATGACTCCTCCCTCGCCAATTCAGAGTCTCTCGAAACTGCTTTCCGAAGCGTCCGGGATTCGCGCCCTCTGCCACCCCCTCCTTCGGTCGAACGGATGATTCTGGTTTGGCCAAGCTGCTGGCCGTGCGCGATCTTCCGCCAAAACTCCCAGCGCGGCAGATTCAGGCTCCGACCCCGCCAGTTCTATAATTGTGCGTAGGACGAGCACGTAACCTACAGCTCGCGAAACGTTTCCCAGGCGAGGGTGACAATCAGACAGGACCGTCTTTCTCCCGTTGACCGGTGGCTCGGCCCGCGCCACGGCCCCGTCCGGACGAACGCGCGGGTAGACTTTCTCGCCGGCGTGCTCTTCGGCATCTTCGGCGGCCTCACCATGCCCTTCATTCCCGTGATGGCCCGCCGCCTGGGCGCCGCGCCGCTCGAGGTCTCCCTGGTTGTGGCCGCCCAGGCCATCGTGATGCTGCTCTCGCTGCTCTGGGTGAACCTCGCGCAGCGTGCCCATCCCGTTCGCCTGGTGGTCTGGATGACGGCCGTGGGGCGCGCGCTCTTCCTGGTGATGCCCCTGGTCCGGACGCCGGGCGCGTTCGTGGCCGTGGTGTTCCTCCACCACGCTTTCACTTCCGTGGCCGCGCTAGGATACGGCCAGGTGATGCGGGTAGTCTACCCGGATGATGCCCGCGGCCGGATCATGGGGCTGGTGCGGGTTGGGATGGCCGCGTCGTGGATCGTCGCCTCCCTGGTGGGAGGGCGCGTCATGCAGGCCCTCCCCTTTCAGACCGTCTTCGCCGTCGCCGCCGTCTTTGGCCTGGCGGGCTCCCTCCTCTTCCTCCGCATGCGGGTCGACGGCTCCCAGGAAAGTGGGGAACGGATGGCGCTCCTGGGCACCTGGAGGACTCTTAAGGAAGACCGGCAGTTTCGTCAGTTCCTGGGGGCCATCTTCGTGTTCGGGTTCGGCGCGTGGCTGATGGGTCCGGCCATCCCCATCATGCTCGTGGATGAGCTCCACGCCACCAACTTCCAGGTGGGACTGCTGGGGGCGGTGACGTCGGCATTCTGGATCGTCGCCTATTTTCAGGTGGGTCGCCTGATTGACCAGCGGACCGCGCCCGGCGTCCTCGCGCTCACCTTCCTGATCGGCTCGTTGACGCCGCTGATTTACTTGCTGGCGGTGAACCCCTGGATGGTTCTGCTCTCGGGCGTCACCGACGGGCTTACCTCCGCCGGCGTCGACCTGGGGTGGCTCGCGGCGCTGCTGCAGTACGCGCCGCAGGGCCGCGTGCCCCACTACGTGGCGATCTTCAACACCCTGGTCGGCGTGCGCGGGACGGCGGCGCCGTTGCTGAGCGGTGTGCTCATCTCCTCGATCGGGGTGCGGCCGATCTTCGGGATTGCGGCCGTCTGCATCCTGATGGGGGCGTGGCTCATGTGGCGGGCCGCAGCACGGCGCCCTCAACCGGGCTAGAGAGGGTATGCCGGAGGGCCTGTAGAACGGTCGCGCGTCGGCGAATGCTCAACTGAGAAGGTGGAGAGGGAGGCGGCCATGGAGAGGGTGTCTCGTTGGCGCGTGCGATTTGCTCTAGTGCGAAGTGTCATTCTGGGCGCGTTGCTCGTCGCGCTCCTGGCGGGGTCGGGGGGCGGGATCGGGTCGTCCGCCTCTGCGGCGTCCCCGAACGTCACGCTGGCGATCCTGCACTTCAGCGTGATCAAAGGGACCACGTGGTCAGGCGCCCACGACCGCGCCGGCCAGCGCCTGGCCAAGAAGTACCCGAACGTCAAGTACGTCTTTCGTGAAGAGGTCGGGCCCGACCTGACGATCCCCTACGCGGAAGAGCTCATCCGCCAGGGCGCCAACATCGTCATCGGCAACGCGGAATTCATGGGACTCCCCCTCAAAGAGATCGCGGACAAGTATCCCAACGTGTACTTCGGGTCTGTCGTGGCCAGCGACGTCACGACCAAGCGGAACTTCATCCGCTTCTTCCCGCGGCAGTACCAGGCGTTGTATCTGGAAGGGTTGATCGCCGCCGCCGTGACCCGCACCGGGAACATCGGCATCGTCTCGGCGTTCCCCAACATCCAGGTCATCCGGCGCACGGCCGGCTTCTACCTGGGCGTCCAGGATGGGGCCCGGGCCCTGGGCAAGCGCGTGCGGGTCTACGTGAAGTACGTGGGCGACTGGTACAAGCCCACGGAGGAGCGCGAGATCGCCACGACGCTGGTCACGCAGTACAGGGTCGACGTGATCACCCAGCAGACCGACTCCGGCTCCCCGCTGGACGTCGCGCAGGCGCGCAAGATCTGGTTCGTGGGTAAGGACATGGACGTGGTCGGCTTCTACGGCTGGTCCAGCACCAACACGGTGGCGGTCTCGTTCGACACGCGCTGGGAGGTTCTCTACGACCGCATGATTCAGGACTTCACGGCCGGCAACCAGAACCCGCGCACCCTGCTCTATCTGGGCATGAAGGACACCATGACCCTAGCGGACGGCACGGTGGAATCGGCCGTGGACATCATGAACAACAAGCAGGTGGGCGTCGCCGCGATCAGCCCAAAGGTGCGGGCGCTCGTCCCCGCCTCGATCCGGAACCTGGTGGCCCAGCGCAGAGACCAGATGATGAAGGGGACATGGGATCCCTTCACGGCGCACGCGCTCGTGGCCAACGGGACCGGGCTGAAGCTGACGGATACCCCCATTCCCGCGAAGGGAACGGTGGTGAAGAAGGCCGGGGTCGTCCCGGCCGACACCTGGCTGCTCGGGAAGTTCAACTTCGATCTCGAGGGGATGATTATCCTCAAGTGAGACGGGCGCCGGCAGCGGGCCGTGCACGCTGACCGAGCTCCCAGCGAACCTATCCTCGCCACCCGGGGGATCACCAAGCGTTACCCCGGGGTGCTCGCCCTCGACCGCGTCGATTTCGAGGTCCAGGCGGGGGAGATCCACGCGGTGCTCGGCCAAAACGGGGCCGGCAAGACCACGCTGATGAACATCCTCTTCGGCCTGGTGCAGCCGGACGAGGGCGTCCTCTCCCTGCGAGGCCGCGAGGTCCGCTTCCGTTCTCCGCACGACGCCATCGCGCAGGGCATCGGCAAGGTCCATCAAACCCGGCGGCTGGTGGCCGCGCACACGGTGCTGGAGAACATCGTGCTCGGGCATCCCCGCGTCCGCGGCTGGCTCAATCTTCGCGGGGCGCGGCGCGAGGTCGCGGATCTCTGCGCCCGGTATGGCTTCGCCGTGGACCTCGGCGCCCGGGTCTGGCAGCTCTCCGAAGGGGAGCGGCAGTGGGTGGAGATCCTCAAGGCCCTCTACGGCGGCGCCAGGATCCTCATCCTGGATGAGCCCACCGCCGTGCTCACCCCGCCCGAGGTGCAGACGCTCCTGGCGGGGCTGTCCGCGATAGTCCGCGACCAGGGCGTCACCGTCCTCCTCGTCACCCACAAGCTGCCCATCGTCATGGCCATCAGCGACGGGGTGACCGTGTTCCGGTCGGGCAGAGTGGTCGCCCGGCTGCGGACCGCGGACGCCACCGAGGAGATCCTAGTCCAACACATGGTCGGCCGCGACTTTGCCCTGCGCGCCGCGGATCGATCCACCGGCGCGGGGCGCCCCGTGCTGGAGGTTGAGCAGCTCTCCGCCTTCAACGACAGAGGGGTGCTCGCGCTGCGCGGCGTCTCCTTCGCCCTCCGCGAGGGTGAGGTCTTGGGGGTAGCGGGGGTCAGCGGGAACGGCCAGGAGGAACTCGCGCAGGTCCTCGCCGGCCTCCGCCCGGCGGCCTCGGGGACGGTGCGCTTCGATGGCCGGGACGCGACGCGCGCCTCGCCACTGGCGCGATGGCAGATGGGGATCGGGTACGTCCCCGCAGAGCGCACCGAGGTCGGGACCATCGCCGCCTTCTCCCTGGTGGAGAACACGGCGCTGAATTACCACTTCGACCCCGAGTACACACCGCGGGGCCTGCTCGACGACGCGGGCCTGCACAAGCTGACCGGCCGCATCGTCTCCGGCTATAACGTGAAGGCTCCGCATACGTCCGCCCAGGCCCAGCACCTTTCGGGAGGCAACCTGCAGAAGCTCATCCTGGGCCGGGTGCTCTCGCGCAGGCCCCGGCTCCTCATCGCGCATCTCCCCACCCAGGGGCTGGACGTGGAGGCCGCGGCGTTCGTGCGCGCCAAACTGCTGGAGGCCAGGGCGGAGGGCTCCGCGCTCCTGCTCATCTCCGAGGACCTGGACGAGATCCTCTCGCTGAGCGACTGGGTGGCCCCCATGTACGAAGGGCAGTTCGTCGCCGTCCTGCCCCGCGAAACGGCCGACGCCGAGACGGTGGGCGCCATGATGGCGGGGGTGCACCAGACGCAGGGCGGCGTCCGGTGAGGCTGGGGCGGTACGAGCTCACCCTCGAGCAGCGGCCGCCGCTGCCGGCGATCTACGCCGCCCTCGTGGCGGTCCTGGCCATCCTGCTCGCGCTCGTGCTGGCCAGCTTTCTGTTCATGTCCGGAGAAAGCAGCGTCCTCTCGGCGTACCGAGCCATCTTCTCCTACGCGTTCCTCAACCCGCACGGCCTCCTCGCCACCGTGCAGCGCTCCATCTATCTGCTCTTCTGCACCTTCGCCTTCCTCGTGCCGGTGCGCGCCGGTCTCTGGAACATCGGCCTTCCCGGCCAGGTCTACGCCGGCGCGTTGGGGGCGTTCGCGGTCCCCCTCCTCCTCGGCGCCCAGGAAGCCCAGGCGCTGGCCCTCCCGCCGTGGCTCCTGATCGCGCTGATGGTGGCCGCGGCTGCGCTCGCCGGGGCGGCCATCGGCGGCGTCGCCGGTCTCCTCCGCGCCAGGCTCGAGGTCAACGAGATCCTGGTGACGATGATGCTGAACTCGATCCTCTTCTGGGTGGTCTCGTACATGATCAAAGAGGGCGGGCCCTTCATGGGCGCCACGGCCGAGGGGGAGAGCTTCCGTCTGATCGCTTCCCTGCAGGCGCCGCTGCTGCGGGGGGTGCCCTTCACCGCCGCGCTGGCGTTGGGCGCCGCGGTGCTCCTCGACCTGCTCTTCGCCAAGACGGCGCTGGGATACCGCATCCGTGCGTTCGGCGAGAACCCGACGGCCGCCCGCTACGGCGGGATCAGCCGGATGACCATCTCCCTGCTGGTCTTCCTCCTGGGCGGCGCCTTCGCCGGCCTGGCCGGCTATCACACCTTCGCCGCGATCCCCGGCGTCTACAAGATCCCGGGCAACTACGGCTTCTACGGCGACCTCGCGTTCTACGGCATCATCTCCGCGTTGATCGCGCGCGGGTCCGCCCTCGGCGCCGTGCCCATCGCTATCCTCTTTGCCGGGCTCTCCCTCGGCGCCCGCTTCGCGCAGGGCGCGCTGCGGCTGCCGTTCGGGATCGACTATGCCCTCTTGGGCCTGCTCATGATGACCTTTGTCGCCTCTCACGTGCTCTACCGGTTCCGGCTCGCCTGGCGGCGGGTCCAGCCGGCCGCGCTACGCCCCGGTCCGGCCGGGCTGCCCGAGGGGTGAGCGGACGATGTGGGAGCTCCTGCCGCGAAGCCTGGAGGCATCCACCGTGTTCCTCTTCGCGGCGCTGGGCGAGCTGATCAACCAGCGCGCGGGCGTCCTCAACGTGGGGATCGAAGGCCTGATGCTGTTCGGCGGCACCGCCGCCTTCATCACGGCGCAGGCGACCGGCAGCATCGCCCTGGGGTTCCTCGCCGCCCTGGCCGTCGGAGGGTTCCTCGGCCTCACCCACGGCTTCATCTCCATCACGCTGCGCGGCGACCAGGTGGTCAGCGGGATGGGCCTGTGGATTCTCAGCTTCGGCCTGACGACCTTCCTGGGGAACCCCTACACCGGACCTCTGGGGCTGGAACGCATCCCCAGCCTCCTCGGCCTCTCGCCGTTCATCCTTCTCGCCGTCGCGCTGGTGGCGATCGGCTGGCTGCTGCTGTTTCGGACGAGCCTGGGGCTGGCCATCCGCTCGGCGGGACAGAACCCGGCGGCCGCGGAGGCCTCCGGGATCCGCGTCGTCGCCATCCGCTATCTCTGCGTCGCCGTCGGCGGCGTGCTGGCGGGCCTCTCGGGAGCCACCTACACGCTCTCGTACAACCCGGTGTGGAACTACAACTTCCTCATGGGCTGGGGATTCGTCAGCCTGGCCCTTGTGTTCTTCTCCATGTGGAACCCCTGGATCTTGCTTGCCGGCGCCTCGCTCTTCGGAATCATGTGGCAGCTCTCGCTCAGCCCGGAGCTCATTCTCCCGGGGGTGCTCTCCCGGTACGTGTGGAGGACGGTGCCCTTCGCCATCACGATCCCCATCCTGGTGGTCATCTCCACCCCCTGGTTCCGCACCCGCTGGGGCCTGGCGAAGCCCGACGCGCTGGGCCGGCCCTACGAGAAGGGCTGACCCAAACGCGCGCCGCACTTTCCCTCGTTTGACCGCGCAGGCCACTTTCCGTCGTTTGATGGATGGACGGACTCCGCGCGGCCGCCCAGTATGGGGTGGAGCGGGGTAAAGTCTTCGTTGCGCCGCGGCTGAGGAGAAACGGGGGTGCGCGATGATCGTCAGGCCGCTTGGGCGGATCAGCGAGTTCGTGAATCCCAGAGCCTCTGTCCTGGCCAGCGGGGCGTTCGATCCGCTCCACTACGGCCACGTGCGCTATCTCCGGGCGGCCGCGGAGCACGCGCGGGCCCGGGACCTGCCTCTGGTGGTCGCGGTGGCCCCGGATGAGTTCGTGGCCAGACGGCACCCGCTCTTGCAGACCATCGAAGAGCGCATGGAGATGATCGACGCGCTGCGCTGGGTCGACATCGTCGTGCCGCAGGAGGACGAAGACATCGTCAAGGCGATGCACCAGATCCGGCCGCTCGATGTCGTCAAGGGGACGGATTGGCGCGAGCGCGGTCTCCCGCAGACCGAGCTCGACGCGCTCGAGCAGGTTGGAGCCGGAACGGTCTGGGTGGAGATCAGCCCTGTCAGCAGCAGCGACCTGCTGCGTAATGCCTTCTGGCAGTTTGCTGACGAATGGGTGGGACGGACCTAGGAGAGCGCGTACCTCGTGCCCGTCACCAGCACGGCTTCAATCCGGGTCCGGGAGCCGCCCTCGTCGGTCTCCTGACGCCCATCTCCGTGATCTTGTTAGTCATCTCCGTCGGCAGGTCAGGACTTGTCCAAACCAGAAGAAGACCCCCAGTTCGCGCCACACGTAGGTTCGCCAGGTTGCACCCTCATTCATCAAACAGCCTGCATCGCCGTAGGCTTGCCGAATCTGCTCTATGCTCGCACCGATCCGGATGTCCTTATCAGTTCTGTACAAGTTCGGTTGTCTGAAGACCCAAAAGGTGCGGATGTCCCCTGTCCCTCCTTACACCAACCGTTTAGCCCGGCGGCCCGTGCTACGAAGCCAGCGGCTGAGGGTCTTCCAATCAATGTCCTCGCCTGCGAATCCTCCACAGGAGGACGAATGCCGCGAACATGAGTGCCATAGCCGCGCCTCTCGTCATCGACAGGAAGTGCCAGCGCGGGTGACGGGCCCCCGTAGGGAAGCTGCAGCACGGTCACCGCGAGCCTAGCGGAACTTACCCTCCTTCACCAGCCGCTCGAGTTCACCGCGCACGCGTTCGATGTGCCGGTCGTCTTCGCGCTTGAGATCCTCGAGCAGCTGGCGGACCTTGTCATCCCCGGCCTGCTGGGCATCCTGAATGTACCGAACGTGGACCGCCACCGCTTCCAGCTTGTTATGGAGGACGGTCAGGACGTCGTAACTGAGGTTGGTCATTCCCACGAGGCACCTCCCGGATGGAGATTGTCATCGAGCAATTTAGCCCCCGGGGTTCGGTTCTACGGGAGGTTGTCGATGGGAATCGGCTCGAGGGTGTCGGCGGGCGAAAATCCGAAGACGCGGCCGAAGAAGTAGAGCTCCGCTTCCAGCGCCCGGCTGATGTTCTCCGCGCGGCGGAAGCCGTGCTGCTCGCCCTCGAAGGCCAGGTAGGCTACCGGGAGGCCTTTCGCCCGCAGCGCCGCGACCATCATCTCCGCCTGATTGGGAGGCACGATGGGGTCCTCCAACCCCTGGAGGAGAATCATCGGCGCGCGCAAACGATCCGTGAAGTGGATCGGCGACCGCGCGCGGTACAGGTCGGCGCGCTCGGGGTACGGTCCGATCAACGATTGATCATATCGAGACTCGAACTTGTGGGTGTCGCGGTGAAACGTCTCCAGATCGCTGATGCCAAAGTACGATGAGCCGGCGCGGAAGACGTCACGAAAAGTCAGCGCGCAGAGCGTCGTATACCCACCCGCGCTCCCCCCTGTGATGATGAGCCTCTTCCCGTCCACCAACCCGCGCCCCACCAGGTACCGGGCGGCGTTGACACAGTCGTCCACGTCGACGACGCCCCACTGCCCGCGCAGCCGCTCGCGGTAGGCGCGGCCGTATCCGGTGGACCCGCCGTAGTTCACGTCCACGACCGCAAAGCCGCGGCTCGTCCAGTACTGCACCCAGAACGCCAGGACGCTCGGCGATGCGGAGGTCGGTCCGCCGTGGCTCTCCACGATGAGCGGGGGGTGCTCTCCGGTCGGAGCGGCGGCATCCCTGTTCTGCGGCGGATAGAACCAGGCATGCGCCGTCAGTCCGCCTTCCGTAGGGAACTCGATCGCCTGCGGGACGGAGAGGTATCCCGCGTCTACGGTCACCTTCCGTCCTGAGCGGATGACCTCGCTGCGGCGCGTCCGCAGGTCCAGACGGACCAGGGAGAGCGCCTGCGTGGGCGACCCGCCGAAGAAGACAACGGCATCGCCCCCCACCGGCCTGATCCGCGTAATCTCCGTGTAGGGCAGGGGGATCACCTCCGGGGCGCGGCTGCTGCCCGAAGCCAGCACGGCCAGCTGCCAGACGCCCCTAGAGGTAAACGCGCAGACGATGGTCTCGGCCGCGACAAACCCGTAGGTGGACATGCGAAACCCCCACTGCGGCCGGCCGAACTCCGCCGCCATGGGCGCAAGCGGTTCCACACCGCCGTCGGCCTCCCGCCAGCGGTAGAGGTTCCACCAGCCGGTGCGGTCCGAGATGAAGTGCAGGATCCCCGCCGGCGACCACTCCGGCTGGAAGAGCGACTCCGCCACCCCTCCGGCCACCAGCCGCGGCCGGCCGAGGCTGCCGTCCGGCCGCAGCGTGGCCACCCAGAGCTCCGTCCCGTCCCAGGGCATATTGGGGTGATTCCACGTCAGCCACGCCAGCCGGGATCCGTCGGGGCTGAGCCGCGGCGAGGAGTAGAAGTCGTTGCCCTCGACGAGCGCCTGCGCCGCGCCCGACGCCAGGGAAACCGCGGCCAGCGTGTTCCGCGCTTCCTGGTCACCGCGGCTGTGGTCCTCTTGCACGCAGAGGATGCGCCCGCGTCGCAGATCCGCCACGCCGTCGGCATAGCGATATGGCCCTTCCGGGGTGAACGCTTCCGGCGCCTTCCCCGGCGCGACCCGGTAGAGACGCTGGTCGGGGTAGTTCGAGAAGTAGACCACCCCCTTGGCGACCAGGAAGCTGCCCCCGCCGTACTCGTGCACGCGCGTGCGGGCGTTGAAGGGCGCGGGGGTGATGTCGGTGGTGGCGCCGTCCGGCGTCCGGCGGACGATGACGTAGCGGCCGCCTTCGACGGGGCGCATCTCGATCCAGAAGAGCTCATCGCCCTCCGGCAGCACTTCCATGAGGGCGATGGATTCGCCGGCGACCATCTCGGCGGTGATCGGCGACCGCCACGATCCGTACGGGCGGGGCTCCGCCATCAGGGTCTCCTCCCCCTCAATCGATACACCACGAGGATCAACGAGGAGACGGATGCGCCGACCGCGGCGCCGATGATCGAGGGGGTGAGGACAGGCGGCTCCCCGTAGTTCATGCCGACCCAACCGCCGGCGAACGCGCCCACGATCCCCCACACGGTCGCCGGCGCCAGCGGGTGCTCACCCGGGAGCACGCGGCTGATCGCCCATCCTTCGAGCACGCCGATGATGAGCCAGGCCACGGGGAGGTTCATTGTCTGGAGAATTATGGTCCGGCCCGCGGGCTCCTCCAGGGGTCGCGCGGAGACCGTCGTAGGGCGTGGCCCTCAGGGTGGACCTCTGCGACGACCACTCATCCGCTAAGGTATACGTCGTGACGTGATCGGGGAGGGCGGGCATGGCGGCGATCAGCGCGGGCAAACTGACCAACCTGATGCGGCTGGCGGACGCGGCCGGCCGGTTCAAGATGCTGGCCGTCGACCTGCGGGACCCGCTACGCGAAGCGCTGGGGAAAGCGGCGGGACGCGCCGCGAACCAGGTGACGTACGAGGAGATGGCGGCCACGAAGACCCTGATCACCAAGGTGCTCTCCCCCTATGCCAGCGCGATCCTCGCCGATCCCATCTTTGGAGTGCCCCGGGCGATCAAGGTGGTCCCTGCCGGCGTCGGCCTGCTCGCCGCCACTGAGGCGGCCGTCCCCGATCGGGCGGGACCCGGAGGCAAGGAGCGCCGCGCGCGCCTGGTCGACGGTTGGTCGGTCGCGCAGATCAAACGCGCCGGCCTGAACGCCGCAAAACTACTGATCCACTACAATCCCGACGCCTCCGCGGAGACCCTCGCCCACCAGCAGCGCCTCGCGCGCCGCGTCGGGGAGGAGTGCGCGCGGGAGGACCTGCCCTTTCTGCTCGAGCTGATGACCTACCCCATTGCCGAGTCCTCGGCGGACACCCCAGAGTTCGCGCGCCGGCGGCCTGAGCACACCATCGCCTCGGCGCGGGAGTTCTCCCGCGACGAGTACCGGGTGGACATTCTCAAGCTGGAGTTCCCGGCAGATCTCAAGTACGCGCGGGAGTACAGCGCCGGGGCCTTCGACGGCCGCCAGCGGCCAGCGGTCTATGACCGCGCCGAGGTGGGCGACGTCGTCCGCCGGCTGGATGAGGCCGCGGGCCGCCCCTGGGTGATCCTCAGCGCGGGCGTCGATATCGACGAGTTCCTCCTCACCCTGGAGATGGCCGTGGCGGCGGGGGCCAGCGGCTTCCTCTGCGGGCGGGCGATCTGGAAGAACGTCATCCCGCGCTTCCCCGACCGCGAGCGCATGCGCGACTTCCTGCAGCAGGAGGGGGCCGACAACTTCCGGCGCGCCAATGCGGTCGCGGACCGGGCCCGGCCCTGGTTCAACCACCCGTGGGTCGGAGGCTGGGAGCAGATCCATCTGCCGGAAGGCGAGGAGTCCTGGTTCCGCGACTACGGGGCGGCACGCGGCTGAGTTGATCGACCCGCTGGAAGACTTGATGCGGCGCGTGCCCTTCAGCCTGGGGCTCGACCGCGTCGATCTCGCGCGCCTGATCGGGGCGCTCGAAGAGGTCACCGCCACGGCGGGGGCGCAGATCTTTGCGGAAGGCGCGCCGGCGGATGGGCTCTACCTGCTGGAGGGCGGGCGCGTCGTCATCAGCGTCAAGACGGCGGACGGGGAGCAACCGATCGCCGATCTGGTAGGGCCGGCATACTTCGGAGAACTCGGCCTCCTGCTCGCCCGGCGCACAGGGTCGGCGCGCGCGGTGAGCGACGTCCGCCTCTGGCGGCTGCCCCGCCACCGCTTCGAGCAACTGGTGCGCGAGCGGCCCGCCATTGGCCTGGCCATCGCCAGCGGCGTGGCCTCGCGCCTGGACGTGCGCTCGCGCGAGGCGGTGGGCGCCCCGCTCGTCGTGGACCAGGCCGACGCCACGCTGGAGGCGCACCACGCCCGTCACTCCCGGCGCTGGAACCTCGTCGGGGCGGCGCTCGCCCTGGGCGCTCCGCTGATGTTGTGGTTCCGACCACCACCCGAAGGCCTCACGCTTGCGGGCTGGCACGTCAGCCTGATCGTGCTGGGAGCGGCGTTGGGCTGGCTCTTCGAGCCCGTGCCGGACTTCGTGGTCGCGCTGCTGATGGCGGCGGCCTGGGGGATCGGCGGCCTCGCCTCGCTCGATCTCGTCTTTGCGGGATTCACCAGCTCCTCCTGGGTCGTCGCCCTCGGCGCCCTCGCCCTCGCCGCGGCCATGGCCCGCTCGGGGCTGCTCTTCCGCATCGCCCTGGTCTTGTTGAGGACGTTCCCGACCACGCATGCGGGCCAGGTGCTGGCGCTGCTGGCGGGCGGCATCCTCGTCACGCCGCTGGTGCCGCTGGCAACCGCGCGCGTCTCCGCGGTGGCGCCGCTGGCGCGTGAGCTGGCGGAGGCGATGGGCTACCCTGCGCGTTCGCGCGCCTCCGCCGCCCTCTCCTTTGCCGGCCTGATCGGGTACGGCTCCTTCAGCAGCATCTTCCTCACCGGCCTGGCGATGAACTTCTTCGTCCTCGAGCTGCTGCCGCCGGCCGATCAGGCCCATTTCAGCTGGCTGCCCTGGTTGGGGGCGGCGGTGGTGGCCGGCGTGGTGCTGCTGGTGGGAGTGGCCGCGGTGCTGCTGTGGGCCTTTCGCGCCGAGGTCCGCACGACGGCCGCACCGGAGGTGCTGCGCCGTCAGCAGCGGGTGCTGGGGCCGGTGGGGCAGACCGAGTGGGTGACGATCGGCGCCGTTGCGGTGCTGCTCGGCGGGTTGCTCATCCAGCCGATCCTCCGCGTCGAGACCGCGTGGCTGGCCATCGGCGCGCTCGCCGTGGCGCTGGCCGGCGGGGGGTTGGATCGGGAAGGGTTTCGACGATCGATCGATTGGGGGTTCCTCGTGCTCTTCGGCGTGCTGCTGGGCACAGGCGGCGTCCTGCACAGCGCCGGCGTGGACGGATGGGTGGCGCAGCGACTGATTCCCCTCGCCCGCGCGGTCGGCAGCGCCGGCGGCGTCGTCATCGTCCTCGCCCTCGCCGTCATCGCCGTCCGCCTGGTGCTGCCGCGCCAGCCGGCCACGCTCCTGCTCAGCCTGGCAGTGGTCCCGGTGGCGCCGCGCCTGGGGCTGTCGCCCTGGGTGGCCGGGTTCGTGGTTCTGCTGATGGCCAATACCTGGCTGCATCCCAGCCAGCACGACTGGTACCGCCTGACGAAAGAGGCCACCGGCGGCGAGATGTTCACGGACCGCCACGGCGTCATCCTCGGCGTCGCCGCCACCGTGGTGACGCTCGCCGCGATCGCCGCCAGCATCCTCTACTGGCGGGTCACCGGCCTGCTCACGCCGTAAGGCCAGAGGGATCGCGTGGGGTAATGCAAAGATAAGGGGGAAGGCCGATGCAGACGGTTGGCACCTTTCATGGATCAGAAGTCGTAGACTGCGTCGCGGCGAAGCTGCGCCGGCTGGACATCGACGCGGGCGGCCTCTCGCTCGTCGTCAAGGAGAATACCGCCCCCGGGGAGACGCGGCCGGAGGCCGACGTCAGCGCCGGGGCCGCCAGCCAGACGGTGAAGGGGTCGGTCATCGGCGGCATCACCGGCCTGGTCGTCGGCACGGCCACCGCCTTCATCCCCGGCATCGGCCTCATCGCTGCGGCCGGTCCCATCGCGACCGGACTGTCTGCCCTCGCGGCAGCGCTGTCGGGCGGCGTCGCGGGCGCGTCGGTGGGAGCCCTCGTCGGCCTGGTCAGCAAGCTGGGGATCCCCGAGGCCGACGCCGAGGAGTACGCGGCGGAGCTGGAGCGCCGCAGCGTCATGGCCCTCGAACACGACGGCTCGCACGACGTCGCGGCGATCTTCCGGGAGTGTGGATGCGAGCGCGTGCGGAACTACGGGGAGCCCGGACCCGCTACTCGCTGAGCACCGTGATCGGCGCGAAGAGGTCCTCGAGCGGCGGCGGATCGCGCAGAAATCCCTGCTCGACCAGGTAGCGCACCAGCGTCTCCAGCGTCTTGCGGTTCGGAGCCAGCCCATAGGGCCAGGGGTCGGCGCCGAAGAGCTCGCCCATCTCCTCTAGCTCCGCGTGCAGCCAGGGCAGCGTGTAGCGCAAGCTGCTGCTGAAGCGCATCTGCGCCAGGCACCACTCCTTCGCCTGGACAAACGCCTTGAAGAGGCTGTCGGCGACCCAGGGCTGCTCGCGATAGAGCGATTCCCGGATGACGACGGTGTGCATGATCGGGAAGATCCCGGTGTCCCGGTAGTAGTCGCGCTCCAGCTCGCGGTAGTTGGGGAAGAGCCGGCGCACGCGCGGATCGCGGCCGAGGGCCGCCGGCTTCCGCGCGCCGATGAGGGCGTCGAGGGCGCCGTCGACCAGCATGTCGTTGAGGGTGCGGTCGGCGATGCGGGTGATGGAGATGGATGCGGGTGGGGGGTTGAACAACACGTCGGGGCGGCCCCCCGGGGCGTTCACCCCACCCGCGTACCAGCGGATCGACTCGGGGCGGACATCATACTCATCCTGTAGGAGACCGCGGATCCAGACCGCCGCAGTCTGGCTGTACTCGGGGACACCGACCCGCTTGCCCGCCAGGTCCTGCGGTCCTTCGATGCCTGCCTCCGCATTCACGAAGATGTAGCCATGCCGGAACATCCGTGAGGGGAAGACGGGGATGGCCACGAAGGGGTAGTCCCCCCTGCCCCGATGGATCAGGTCGTGGGCGCAGGACATCTCCGACGCATCGTAGGCCTGGGTCGTGAGCATGCGGGCGAACAGCTCCGGCGGGGACTGGATCGGGACGTAGACCAGGTCGATGCCTTCGGGGTGGACGAGGCTGCTGCGCAGCGCGTCGGTGCGATCGTAGGGTCCGCAGGCTAGGCTCAGGCGCAGGGTCGACATCAGAGCAGGTAGACGAAGAAGTCCTGCGGCAGTGAACCCGCGGTGAGCCGGCCTTCGGTATCGGAGGTCCCCATGGGTAGATACAGTGAAATCCGCCACGCCCGATGTTACGCGCCGGTCCTTCCACGCGCCGAGGCCGACCTCCTGGCAGGGGCCAACGCGGTCCTGGCCTCCGAAATCGGACGGACCGTTTACAATTAGTTTACATATTGATGCTAATCCAGTTGTCATTTCGATAGTTTGAGTTGACAATTAGCACTTCTGAAGTTTACAATAAGAAAAAGCGACAGGCCCATAGCGCTGCCCGTGAGCACGATACCCCTGAGAGAGTTCATTCTGAAGGTCCCCCGCGAAGAGGCCTCCTTCACGGCGTCTGATATCGTCCGAACGTTCCCCCGGAAGATCTCTCGCCAGTACGCCCATCGTATCCTGCGTCAACTTGTGGAAGAAGGAAAGCTCATCAGGGGTGGCTCCACGCGCGGGGCATTCTATGCCCTGCCGGAGCAAGCGGAGCAGGTGGGGTTAGCCGTGAAGTTGCGCCTACAGAATAGGGGATTGCAAGAGGATGCTGTTCTGGACGAACTCCGGGCGAGGCTGCCCCCGCTAAACACGCTCAAGCGAAACGTCAACGAGATCTTCGCGTATGCCTTCCTCGAGATCATGAACAACGCCATAGAGCACTCGGAATCCGCGCGCATTGACGTGGAGATACAGATGGTTCGGGGGCAGGCGAAGTTTGTGGTGGAGGACTACGGGATTGGGGTCTTCAGGAAGGTCATGAGCCAGCGCCGCCTCGGCTCAGAACTCGAAGCCATTCAGGACCTCTTGAAGGGAAAGACAACGACCGCCCCTGCGGCTCACTCAGGGGAGGGAATTTTCTTCACCTCCAAGGTTGCCGATGTGTTCGATCTTGACAGCTTTGGCCGTCGCCTCCGCGTCGATAATTTGATCGATGACGTCTTCATAGTAGACGCAAAACCTCTCAAGCGTGGAACCAAAGCCACATTCAGCATGGCGAAATCCTCGACCCGAGAATTGCGAGACGTGTTTCAGAGGTTTGCATCCGAGCCAACTGACCCTTCATTTGACACGAGTGAAGTCAAAGTCAAGGTCTATTCGGCGGTCTCTGGTTACGTGTCGCGTTCCGAGGCGAGGAGGATGCTCTCCGGATTAGACAAATTCCGCACGGTGACTCTCGACTTCCAGGGAGTCCAAGCGGTCGGTCAGAGCTTTGTTGACCAGGTATTCAGGGTGTTTCCACGGCAACATCCGGACATCGTCTTACGGCCTATTAACATGGACGACCCCGTTGCATTCATGGTAGAGCGGGCGAAGCGGTCCAGTTAGGGGGGGGAGCGCAGGGAGACGTCAATGCACATAATGGCGCCCTCTGACGCCGAATTCTCGATGCAGCAGGACGTCCACGAGTCCGGCGCGTTGTGCGGGATGGTATCCAGCGCCGATGGAGGGCCGGACGTCCACCGCGGGGCCGCGCCGGCTGTGACAGGAGGCGGCCGCCCGGATGGGGAAGTGTCTGTCGACCGCCCTCCTCAAGCTCGGACGCTGCTTCCGGCGTTTCTGCGCGTCGAGGGGGAGTCCATGGAGGTGAGAGTCTTGAGGCACCGGTTACCATTGGTCCTCGCCGTCCTGTTTGCGCTGGCGTTCAGCCTGTCGCCGGTCGGCGCACAGGCGCCGCGCACCGTCACCCTGAAGGTGTGGACGATAGGCCCCGACAACCCATCGGTCACGCGGTTCACGAACATCCAGACGGCCGCCGAGCGCATGAACACGGCACTGCGCAGAGAAGGCGCGGGAGTCCAGGTCAAGGTCGAGGGCTCCTTCGACACGACCAACTGGGACGCGTACCTGCGCCGCGCCCTGCTGGCGTTCCAGGGCGGGGACGCCCCGGACATCTTCCAGGTGCAGGGATTCCTCATTCCCACCTGGGCCGCCGGTGGCTTCCTCGCCACGCTGGACGACCAGATCCCCAAGTACAACCAGTTCGACGACATCGTCCCCTCCTTGTGGAACGCGGCAAGGTACAAGGGCAAGACCTATGGCATCCCGCAGGACACCGAGGCGCGCCCCCTCTACTTCAACAAGACCCTGCTCAAGCGCCTCGGCTGGACCGACCAGCAGATCGCCGAGCTTCCCCAGAAAATCTCCCGGGGCGAGTTCACCTGGGATGACGTGATGGCCACGATGCGGGAGGCCCGGACCAAGAACATCATCGAGGCGGGCAAAGGGTACTACCACCGTCCGGTCAACGGGATCGACTTCGTGCAGTGGTACCGCTCCTTCGGCGGACGAGATTTCGACGCGGCGAGCGGAAAACTGGTCTTCAACAAGGAAGCGGCGCTGCGCTATTTCCGCTGGCTGAGGACCGGTGTCGATGCCGGTGTGATCGAGAAAGACCGGCTCAACGGGGACTGGAACCGCTTCTTTGGGCCCGTGACCGACGGTACCGGCAAGGTGCTCTTCTTCTCCGGCGGCACCTGGCAATGGGCCGAGATGGAGACCCAGTGGGTGCGGGACAGAGGCGGGGAGAGCTGGCTGTGGGGGAACATCGGCTTCGCTCCTCATCCCACTTACAGAAAAGGCGGGACCGCGATCACCCTCTCGAACCCGCAGGTTTACACGATCTCCGCCGGTTCGAAGAACAAGGATCTCGCCCTGCGGCTGCTGGCCTTCACCACCGTGCCTGACCTGGACGCCAAGCATGCTGTGGGCAGCGCGCACCTACCCATCTTGCGCTTCACCGCGCGCGCCATCAGCGACCGCTTCCTAAAGGAGGTCAGCTACCTCCTCACCTACACGACGTTTGCGCCGCCGCACCCGGATCTGCCGAAGTGGCAGGACGCGATCTTCCGCGGGATCTCTGCGGTGGAGTCCGGGCAGGCGACACCGGAGCAGGCGGTGGATCTCGTCGCGGCCGAGATGCAGCGCACGATCGCCGCGCAGATCGTCATCGAGTAGAGGGCTCTCGTGGCCCGCAGCGTCGCCGCCGCCGTTCCTCAGCAACGCGCGGCCGGCGTCGGGGGGCTGATCGCACGGTATGGGTGGCCGGCAGTGTTTCTGCTGCCGGCCACCGCGCTCATCTTCCTCTTCTTCCTCATCCCGGTGGTGACGACGCTCTACCTGTCGCTCACGAACATCTCCATCATCACCTTCCGCCACCCGCAGTGGATCGGGCTGGCCAACTACCGGGCGCTCCTGGCCGACCCCTTCCTCCCCAAGATCCTGATCAACACCGCTCGTTACGTCGCCTTCACGCTGGCCTTCAACGTCGGCATGGGGCTCGTGCTGGCGCTCTTGAGTACCTCGATCAAGCAGCGTTACGGGGACCAGATCCGGGCGCTCTGGCTGCTGCCGCGAATCCTCCCCCCGGTCGTCTACGTCGTGATCTGGCAGGGGCTCACGCGGGAGGCCCCGTTCGGGCTGATCAGTGACATCACGGGCGTCTCCGGGAACTGGATCTTCGCGCGCCCTTGGGCCGCCATCATTCTGGCGAACGGCCTGGTCGGGGCGTCTTTCGGCATGCTCATCTTTACCTCCGCCATCCGTTCCATCCCCAACGATCTCTTCTACGCTGCCGCCGTGGACGGCGCCACGGCCGCGCAGACGGTCCGGCGCGTGGTCCTGCCAATGCTGAAGTGGCCGATCATGTTCGTGACGGCCTACCAGACGCTCTCGCTGCTCACCTCCTTCGAGTACATCCTCCTGCTCACCGACGGAGGGCCGGGCTTCTACACGACCACCGTGTGGTCACTGCACGCCTACAAGCTGGCGCTCTCCAACTACTCCGGGAACGTCCAGTTTGGGCTGGGCGCGGCGATGGCGACGTTCCTCGTCCTGATTGGTATCGTCGTCTCCGTTTTCTACCTGCGCATCTTCAACTACCGCGCCCTGGTGGCGGAGCCGAAGGTGGAGGTGAACTAGTGCCGCTGTTCCCGCCGCGCTGGCGGCTGGTAGCCATCGGCCTGGCGCTCCTCAGCCTCCCTATCGCCGCCGGGTTGATCTGGCTGATCCTCAGCGGGCTGTTCGATCGGGTGCACGGGCTGCTCCCGATCGGGTCGCCGACGCTGCAGAACTGGCGCTTCCTCTGGGAAGGCATCGGCGGGCGGCCGCCGGTCTACGTGCCGCTCCTGAATACCGCTGTGTTTGCGGTGCTGGTCGCCGCAGTCGAGGTGATCATCGCCTCGATGGCCGCCTACGCCATCTCCCGCATGTCCTTTCCCGGCCGCGCTGCCTACCTGGGGCTGGTGCTGGTGCTGCACGCCTTTCCGGCGGTCAGCCTGATCATCGCCATCTTCTACATCCTGCGGATCCTCGGCCTGTTCGATACGCTCATCGGCGTCATCCTCGTCAAGGCGTCTCTGGAACTCCCGCTGGGGATCTGGCTGATGAAGGGGTTCTTCGACTACCTCTCCTGGGAAATGGAGATGGCGGCCCTCGTCGACGGGATGTCGCGCTGGACTGTGTTCTGGCGGGTCGCCTTCCCCCTGGTGCGCCCGGGGTTGCTCGCCCTCGGCACCTTCGCCCTGCTCTCCGCCTGGGGCGAGTTCATCTTGCCGTTCACCCTCATCGTCTCCAGCCAGCGTGCGATGATGGCGACCTATTTGCAGAGCTTCCTCACCGAAGCGTTCGCCGACTACGGCGTGGCGGCGGCGGTGGGCCTCTTCTACGCGCTGCCGGTCCTCGTGCTGTTCATTCTGGGCCAGCGCTATTTGCTGAATATCTACGGAGGCGGGGTCAAAGGATGAAAGGCATTCCGGTCCGCCTGCAGGGATTGAGCAAGTCCTTCGGCAAGGTCGTTGCCCTCAAGGCCCTCGACCTGGATGTGCGGGCGGGGGAGCTCGTCGCCTTCCTCGGGCCGTCGGGCTGCGGCAAGACAACGACCCTGCTGATGGTGGCCGGCATCTACATGCCAACGGAGGGAGAGATCTGGTTCGCCGAGCGGCGGGTCGAGCATCTCCACCCGCGCGACCGCGACGTGGGCATGGTCTTCCAATCCTACGCGCTCTACCCGCACCTCACCCTGTTCGACAACATCGCCTTCCCGCTGCGCCTGAAGAAAACCGCCGAGCGCGAGACGCGGCAGAAGGTCCACCAGACCGCAGAGCTGCTGGGCATCGCGCACGTCATCGATCGCCGGCCGGCGGCGGTGTCAGGGGGCCAGCAGCAGCGCGCCGCGCTCGCGCGGGCGCTGGTGAAGGAGCCGCAGGTGCTGCTCCTCGACGAGCCGCTCTCCAACCTGGACGCGCAGATTCGCATCCAGGCGCGCGCCGAGATTAGGCGGCTGCAGCAGGAGCTGGGCGTCACCTCGATCCTGGTCACCCACGATCAGGCGGAGGCCCTGGCGATGGCCGACCGCGTCGCCGCCTTCTCGGTGGGCGAGCTGCAGCAGTTCGCCTCGCCGGACGAGCTCTACACCCGCCCCGCCAACGCCTTCGTCGCCGGCTTCGTCGGGCACCCGCCGATGAACCTGCTCAAGGGCACCTTCGAGGACGGCCACTTTGCCGCCAACGGCGTGCGCCTGCCCCTGCGCACCACGGCGACAGGCGCGGGGATCCTGGGCGTGCGGCCGGAGGACATGCGGCTGGGAGGCGAGCTGCCCGCGCGGGTGCTCGTGGTAGAACCGCTGGGCCGCGAGGCCCTGGTCACGCTGGACGCGGGCGGCGTCGGGGTGAAGGTGCTCATCGCCGACGATCGCCGCCCCGCGGTGGGCAGCAACGTCGGCGTCGGCTACGATCCGGATCGCCTCCATCTCTTCAACGCGGAGGGGCGCCGGCTCTGACCCTTCCCACGCATCTGGACTACGCCGGCCGCAGGGTCCTTCTGAAGTACCATCGCCTCTTCAGCGGGGACCACGCCTTTCCGCCCAACTCGCTCGCCGCGCTGGGATCTTTGCTCGAGGGTGGCGCCGGCGTCATCGAGTTCGACGTCAGCATCGCCGCCGACGGTGGGTTCGTCCTCATCCACGACCAGGAGCTGGATCGGGAGACCACCGGACGGGGGCCGCTGCGCTCGATCACCGCCGCCGAGTTTGCCCAGCTGCGCCTGCGGAACACCGAAGAGCCCACCGCCACGCTCGCCGACGCGGTGGAGGCGCTGCGTCACTTTCGCCGCCCCCTGAAGGTGCAGGTGGATTTCAAAGAGGGGTTGCCGGTCACCGAGGAGGTGGCCGTCGGGTTCCTCGGGGCGATCGCCCCGCTGCGGGCCAACCCGCAGCTATCGGTCGTGGTTGGCTGCCTGGCCGATTGGAACCTGCGCGCGCTGCGCCGGATCGACCCGACGCTCGTCGTCGGCCTCGACTTCTACATCTACCTCGATGCCCCGGGGGAGGAGATCCTCCGCCTGCCGCAGCGGGTGAACGCGCACGGCTATCTGGACGATCACCCCCTCGGGTATCGCCGGCTCCTTCCGGTGACCGCCTACCTGGAGGACCGGCTGGAGACCCTGATCACCGTGGTCCCCGGCGCGAAGGAGATCTACGTGAGCAAGGCGTTTCTCGCGCAGGCGCTGCGGGACGGACTGAACCCCCTCGCGGTCATCCACCGGCTTCGCCCCGATGTGCTGGTCGACGTCTGGACGATCAACGCCGGCGACGCCGACTTCCCCGCCATCCTCACTGCGGCGCTGGACGCGGGAGCGGAGCAGATCACCACGGACACGGCGGTGCAGGTCGCCGCGCACCTCACGCAGGCGCTGGCGTCGGCAAAACCCTAGGCGCCGCCGAGAACCGGCTCGTCCAGCCCCGAGGAACTGAGCTCGTACTTCCCCTGGATGCCGGTCGCCCTCCTCCGGCGCGAGCGGTAGAGGCGGCCGAAGGCACGCGCCAGCCGGTCCGCTTCCTCCCGGTGCGTCTCGATGATGTTGCGCTGCTCGCGCGGGTCCTTCTCCAGGTCGTAGAGTTCGTCCCGCACTCCGGAAGGACGCTCGATGAAGCTGAGGCGCTTCGTCCTGATGCAGCGATCGACGCCCTCGTGGTAGCCGGTGATGATCGCCTCGCGATGCTCGTCGGCGTCTCGCTCCAGGACAGCGCGAAAGGAGCGCCCGTGCATCGCCTCGAGGCTCTCCGGAAACTCCAGCAGGTCCAGCAGCGTCGGCGCCACGTCCTGAAACTGCACTAGCGCTTCCGCGCGCTCGCCTCCGTGCCGACCGTCGGGTAGCCGGACCATGAACGGTACGCGCAACATCTCGCTATAGAGTCGATCCGCGCCCTTGAGGAACTTGCCGTGATCGGCGAGGGGGTGGCCATGGTCGGCGAGGAGCAGCACCACCGAGTCGTCGAGATAGCCCAACTCGCCGAGCGCCTCGAGGAACCGCCCTACCCAGTGGTCCACGAACGATGCCTCGCCCGCATAGAGACCGCGGATGAGCCGCATCTCCTCGGGACCGGCCCAAGACGCGGCGTCACCGCCCATCGGCAAAATCAGCCGCGGCCCCGCGTAGCTTGGATCGGCATAGGTGTCGAAGGCCGCCGGAGGATCCCAGGGCTCGTGCGGATCGAAGCAATCCACCCACAGGAAGACCTGCTTCTGGCTCCGGTTTCGCTTGAGCCAGCCGATCGCATCCTCGACAAGTTGCGGCGCGAACCAATCCGTCTCTGAGACAAACCCGTCGGTGTTGGCCAGAAACTGCCCGACACGATCCCGCCACTCCGGCGTGTAGCGCGCGTTGACGTAGCGCTCGATCGGCCGGGCCGAGGGCGCCGATTCCCACGGGTCATACTCCTGACCGCGGATCCACCGGACCGCGTGAAATCCCGCATGGTAGTTCATCCCGGGCGCGCGGTAGTGGTAACAGTCGGTGATCAGCCCGCAGGTGTAGCCTTCGCCGCGCAGGATCTGCCCCAGGGTGAGGTCGCCCGCGCTGAGCGGGGCCCACGGCCGGTACGGCAGCGAGCGCTGGCCGGTCATGAGCGTGTACCGCGCCGGGATCGTCGGCAGCGCCTCCGGATAGGCGTTCGAAAAGACGACGCACTCCCGGCTGAAGGCATCGAGGGAGGGCGTGCGGCAGGCAGGAACGTCCGGGAACGCGGGCGCGCCGCCGTGGTAGAGACCGACGTGATCCTGCCGCAGGCTGTCGATCACCAGAACTATCAGGTTCAACACTCACACCTCCCCGGAAGTGGCTGCTTCTGTTCCTTGAAAGGATGCCAGGAACGCCGACTCGGCTTCGATCGTCCGCTCGAAGGCCTTCACCTGCTGCCCCTCTTCCGCGCCCGACCAACCAAGCTCGCGTCCCATCAGCGCGGCGGCCTCTCTCACGCAGCCGCGGCCCTGATGACGATCGAGCAGCGCCAGGCGGCTGCGCAGGACCATCCAATCGGTGAGCGTGAGGACCCCCTCCTCCCGGCAGGCGACCACCAGTTCGGCATAAAGCACCGGAAGGTCGGGCAGCAAGGGCTTGGCGAGAGCCGGCTCCTGTTTGATCAACTCCAGCACTGAGACCGCGCCACTGCCGTAGGCTCCGATGAGATGTTCCACTTGATCGCCGGTAAGGCCCAGCGACTCCCCACGGCGTCCGGCGTCGCGGCGCGCGGCCTCGAGGTCCGCCCCGCCCTCTAAGACCAGGTCGGTCGTCCGGCACGGCGCCGTCACTCTGTCCCGCCGGACCAGGACGTCCACCGTGTCCTGCGCCATCTTCCTGTAAATGGTGAGCTTGCCGCCGATGATGGAGATGAGGCCGCTCCCGTGCTCCACGACCTCATGGCCGCGGGAGAGTTCGGACGGGGATCCATCTCCCTTCGAGATGAGCGGCCGGATGCCGGCGTAGGCGCCGACCATCGCGCCCGGACCGATGGGGGTGCGCAGATAGCGATTCAGGTGTTCGAGGAGGTAGCGGGCCTCGCCGGCAGTCGGCTGTGGTGTCCGCGGATCACCCTGGTACGCCTCATCGGTGGTCCCCAGGATGAGCCGGCCGCGCCAGGGGACGAGGAAGGCGAGCCTGCCATCGTCGGTCTCCGGAATGACCAGGGCGGCGCCGTCCACCAGACCCGGCCGGTCCAGGACGAGGTGAGTGCCTTTGCTCATGGTGATCCGGAACGGAGATGGCCCAGCGAGCGCGGCGACGCGCTCCGTCCAGATCCCCGCGGCGTTGACGACGTGGCGCGTGGGGACCTCGAGCGGCCGTTGGGTGAGGCGGTCCAGCACGGTCACCCGCGGCCCGTTCTCCAAGCGCATCGCGGCCGCCTCAGCGTAGTTGAGGGTGATGGCACCATGCCGCCGGGCGGTGGCGAGGACGGCGTGCGTCAGGCGGACGTCATCGGTCTGGGCATCGTAGTAGAGGAAGGTGCGGCTGAGCCCCTCGGGGCGCAGCCCGGGCGCATAGCTCAGCGCCTCCGTCTCCGACAGTGAGCGATGCGAGAGGGCGCTCCGCGCCAGGAGGTCGTACCCCGTCAGCCCCAAGCGGATGCCGATGCCGGCAAAAGGCCGGGCCGCCGCGGGCAGGCTGATGCCGAGGGGACGCCGCACTCCGCGGTAGAGCGGTACCAGGAAGGGCAGCGGGGCGACGAGGTGCGGGGCCAGCCTCACCAGCCGGTCCCGCTCCTGGAGCGCTTCCCGGACAAGTCCGAACTGCCGCTGCGGGACGTAGCGCAGGCCGCCGTGCACGAGCTTGGTTGAGCGGCTGCTGGTTCCCCCCGCGTAGTCGGCCGCCTCGACGAGCCCGACGCGGTAGCCTCGCGTCGCCGCATCGAGCGCGACCCCCGCCCCGGTGATCCCTCCTCCGATCACTAGCACGTCCACGCCCGCCGCGAGGCCTTGGAGCGCCTGCTCACGGGCGAGCAGCGCCGGCGCTGTCACCGGCTACCGCCCGAGGACGCGGCGCGCCAGATCGGGGAGGTCGGTGATGATCGCATCCACCTCCATCGCCGCGAGCCGCTCCATCTGGTCGGCGGCGTTCACCGTCCAGGTGACGACGGCCAGGCCGTGGGAGTGCGCCAGCGGCACCAGGTCGGGCGCGATCAGCTCCCAGTCCGGATGCAGCGCCTGCGCGCCGGCCAGTCCGGCCGCGGCCACGGGATCGATCAGCCGGGCGCTGTAGAGGATACCGGTGGGGATGTTGGGGGCGGCCGCGCGGAATTGTTTGAGCGATGGGTGATCGAAGGAAGAGACCTCGCAGCGGCCTGCGGTGTCCAGCTGCCCCAGGCGGTCCGCCAGCGCGCCGGCGATGCCTTCGTCGAACGCGGGACCCTGCTTGATCTCGGCGAACAACCGCGCGGGGGCGGGAACTGCGGCGATGGTCTCGTCCAGCGTGGGGATGCGCTCGCCGGCCGCCGAGGCGCGGAACCAGCTCCCGGCGTCGAGCGCCTTCAGATCCGACAGGCGCCAGTCCGGCAGCCGCCCCCGCCCGCTTGTCGTCCGCTCCAACGTCGAATCGTGCATGATGACGAGCGCCCCATCCGCGGTGCGCTGGACGTCGAACTCAATCCCATCCGCTCCCAGATACATCGCCGCGCGAAAGGCCGCCAGCGTGTTCTCCGGGGCGGCGCGCGCCGCTCCGCGGTGGGCGACGATGAGGGGGCGGGGCGCGCCCTGCCAGAGGCGGACGGACAGTGCCATCCGCCTGATTCTAGCAAGGCGCGGGCTTACTCTGAGCGCAAGGCGATGATGGGATAGAGCGGGGGTAAAACCCAACTAGGTCCGACATGCGCGTATCCCTGTCGTCTCCCCTTCGCTGGGCGCTCGTCTTGGCGCTCCTCCTCCTGATCGCGCTGCCGTTGATGCGGGAACAGCGGCGCTCCCAGGCCCAAGCACAGGTGCAAGCGGAGACGGTCGTCGGTGGCCTGCAGATCCCCTGGTCTGCCGACTTTGCTCCCGACGGGCGGATCTTCCTCACCGAGCGCCCCGGGCGCATCCGCGTCATCCGCGACGGACGGCTCGATCCCCAACCGTGGGCGACCGTACCGGTGGCGCACGTCGGCGAAGGCGGCCTGCTCGGCCTGGCGCTGGCGCCGGACTTCGCCAGCAACCGGGCCGTCTACATCTACTACACCTACCAGGAGGGCGGCGGCACCTGGAACCGCGTCGTGCGGATGGTGGAGCGGGATGGGCGGGGCCAGGTGGACCGCGTTATTATCGACCGCATCCCCGGCACAACGGTGCACGACGGCGGGCGGCTGAAGTTCGGTCCCGACGGCAAGCTCTACGTCACGACCGGCGATGCCCGCCAGCCTTCTCAGGCGCAGGACCGATCATCGCTTGCCGGCAAGATCCTCCGGCTGAACCCGGACGGCAGCATTCCGACCGACAATCCCTTTGCGGGATCGCCGGTCTATTCGTACGGACACCGCAACCCGCAGGGCCTGGCCTGGCACCCCGAGACACGAACGCTGTACGCGGCCGAACACGGCCCCTCGGGCGACCTGGGCCTCTGCTGCCGCGACGAAGTCAACGTGATCGAGGCGGGCAAGAACTACGGCTGGCCGGAATCGGCGGGACCGGGCGGAGCCCCGCGCTTCGTCGATCCGATCGCCAGCAGCGGAAGTAATGAAACCTGGGCGCCGTCCGGCATCCTCATCCCCTCCAGGGGGCCGTGGCGGAGCAGCCTGCTGGTGGCGGCCCTGCGGGGATCGCATCTGCGCCGGCTGGTGTTGAGCGGAACGGGGTTCACGCAGGTGAGCAGTCAGGAGGTCTACTTCCGCGAGCTCGGCCGCCTGCGCGACGTCATCGAAGGACCGGACGGAACGATTTACCTCCTCACCAGCAACACCGACGGCCGGGGGCAGCCCCGCGCCAACGACGACCGGCTGCTGCGCATCGTTTTCCCCCGCTGAGAGTGACGGCCCATCGCGCTCGGTTGAGCCAGGAGGGCCGCTGGTGTAGAGTCCATTCTGCGGGAATTCCGCAATAGGAGAGCCGCCTGTGCGCAAGATCCTCATCACGGGAGCCAGCGGGTGCATCGGCCATTACGTCACCGAGGCGCTGGCCACCGATCCGGACGCCGAACTCATCCTCTTCGTCCGCAATCCGCAGAAGCTGCGGCTGGACCCACGCTGGCGATCCGAGGTGACCGTGGTCCCCGGCGACATGCGGGAGATCAACCGCCACGCCGACCTGCTGCGCACGGTGAACGTGGCGATCCTCGCCGCGACGGAGTGGGGCGGCCCCGATGCGCGCGAGATCAACGTGAACAGGACGCTCGAGCTGCTCCACCTGCTCGATCCAGCCGTCTGTACGCAGGTCCTCTACTTCTCCACGGCCAGCGTGCTGGATCGCGCCAACCGCCCGCTCCCAGAGGCGGCGACGTTCGGCACCTGGTATATCCGCTCGAAATACGAAGCGCTCCTCCGGCTGGGGGAGGCGCCCGTGGCGGACCGGACCACCATCCTCGCGCCCAGCCTGGTCTTCGCCACCGAAGGCGACAAGCCGCACTCCTTTTTCTCCATCGATGTGCCCGTGTTCATGAAGTACGTCGTCGGCCTGGCGCGCTTCTTCAGCCTCGACGGCAGCTTCCACTTCATCCACGCGCGGGACGTCGCGCAGGTGGTCCGCCACCTGGTGCAGCATCCTGATCTCGGCGGCGGCCTGCGCACGATGGTGCTGGGACAGGAGGCCGTGACCTTCGACCAGATGGCGGGAGAGGTCATCGCCGCCCAGGGCAAACGCACCTACCTCCGCCTTCCCCTGCCCCTCTCCGCGCTCAGCCGGATCGTTCCGCTCTTTCAGCGGCACATTCTCGTCGAGGATCGACAGTGGGGTGCCTTCTGCCTGCGCTACCGGCACTTCACGCACGCGTCCGTGATCAATCCGTCCACGTTCGGCCTGCCCACCTACTGCTCGACGCTGGTCCGCGCCCTGCAGATCGCCGGCTTCTTGGGCGGGAGATTCGCCCGCGAGGTCGCCGGACAACCCACCCAGCCATAACGGCGGCCTAGCCGCGGCGGAAGGTCACCAGCACGCAGACACCGCTCGTGCTCCCATAGGGCGCCACCGCGATCGTGACCCAGCCTTCCTTGGCGCGGTCGGCGATCATCCCTTGCACGCCGCTCTCCACCGCCGCCGGAGAGGCGACCCCAAACAACTGAAGGTAACAGCCCACCTGCGTCCGGTACTCAGGAAGCGGCGCCGGTTGGGCCTGCCCGTGCGCGATCCAATAGACGAGAGTGAGACTCAGGGCCAGCACGAGCACGAACGCCATTCCGATCCGCATGATGCGAACCTCCTCGATGTGCAGCCCTCGTGCGAAGTGGAAGACCGGAGGTCTAGATTCAACCAGCGCGGAGCGGTTCCCGTCGAAACAGTAAGCCAGGTATCGTTGGTACCGGATGAACCGGGTTGAGCTTGATCGGCAGGTACGGATGCGCTTTTCGAAGGAGCCGGAGTTTCACGTCACCGCGCCTGGCCGCATCAACCTGATCGGGGAGCACACCGACTACAACGAGGGCTTCGTCCTGCCCGTAGCGATCGACCGGGGTCTTCGCGTCAGCGGCGCCTCCAGCGACGAAGGGACGCTGCGGGTGTGGTCGGCGCAGTTCCAGGAGGAGGTTGCGGTTCCGCTCGACCATCCAGAGGATCCCCAACTCTCGGGCTGGGGCCGGTACCTCCAGGGCATCGCCGGCGAGCTGCAACGCGCCGGGGTATCTCTCCGCGGGACGGTCGCGGTCCTGGATGGCGACCTCCCGGCCGGGGCGGGGTTGTCGAGTTCTGCAGCCCTCGAGGCCTGCATCGCCCTGCCGCTGCTGAGCTCCGCCGGCGCCTCCATGGAACGGACCGCCCTGGCGCGGCTGGCGCAGCGCGCCGAATCCGACGTCGTGGGCGTCCAGTGCGGCATCATGGATCAGCTGGCCGTCCTCCTGGGGCGGCGCGGGCACGCGCTCCTCATCGACTGTCGGACCCTCGGCGTCTCGTACGTACCCATCCCGGAGCATCTCGCGCTCGTCATCTGCGACACCGGCGTCCGCCGTTCCCTGGACGAGACGCGCTACAACGAGCGGCGGTGGGAATGTGAGGCCGCGGCGCGCCGCCTGGGCGTCCGGGCGCTGCGGGATGTGACGCCGGAGGATCTCCCGCGCATCGACACCCTCCCCGATCCGCTGCGTCGGCGCGCTCGTCACGTCGTGACCGAAAACGTGCGGGTGCTGGAGGCGGTCGAGGCACTCGAACGGGGTGATGCCGCGGCGCTCGGCGCCGCACTCACTGCGTCGCACCGGAGTCTGCAGAAGGACTTCGACGTGAGCACCGAAGAGCTTGACGCGATGGTGGACGCGGCCGGCCGTGCGGGTGCATTCGGAGCCCGGCTGACGGGAGCGGGATTCGGCGGAGTCGTCCTCGCGGTGGTCGAACGGTCTCGCCTCGACACCTTCATCGCCGAGTCCGCGAAAGGCTACAGGGTCGCGAGCGGACGAGAGGGAACCTTTCTCGCCTGCCGGCCCTCCGATGGTGCGGAGGTTGCCCATGTCGGAGATTGAGCAGCGGCTGAAGACGCTGGGCCTGACCCTCCCCCCTCTACAAGACCCGGTGGCCAACTACATTCGGGCCGTGCGTACGGGGAACCTGATCTATCTTGCCGGCCACCTCCCCGTGCAGGACGGCCAGATCGCCTACCAGGGCAAGTTGGGCCAGGACATGGGGGTCGAGATTGGCTATGAGGCGGCGCGGCTGGTCATCCTCAACTGCCTGGCCACGCTGAAACACGAGCTGGGAGATCTCGACCGGGTGCGCCGCATCGTGAAGCTGCTGGGGATGGTCAATAGCGCGCCCGACTTTACGGACACGCCGACCGTGATGAACGGCGCCTCCGACCTGCTGGTGCAGCTCTACGGCGAGCGGGGCCGCCACGCGCGCTCCGCGGTGGGGATGAGCGCGCTTCCCCAGGGCGCCAGCGTGGAGATCGAGATGATTGTCGAGGTTGAGTAGGGACGACGCGGTCTAATCGGGCCTCCCAGGGAGGCGTACCCGGAAGACCTGCACTCGGTCATTTGCTGTGTCGGCCACATAGACAGTCCCGTCCGAATCGAGCGCGATCCCGCGGGGCTGGTTGAAGTCCCCGGCCGCCGCGCCCCACCGCCCCCACGAGCCCAGGAACACGCCGGCCGGCGTGAAGACCTGCACGCGGTGGTAGAGGATGTCGGCCAGGAAGATCCGGCCCGCCGCATCTACGGCGATGCGCGCATCCTGAAATTGCCCCGGCGCGCTGCCCAGTGATCCCCAGGCCGCAAGGACTCTGCCGTCGGGGCCGAACGTGACGATGCGGTGGCGCCCCAGCTCCACCACCAAAACGCGTCCAGCAGCATCGACTGCCAGGTCCGCAGGGAACGCCGCGGGCCACGATGCCAGCGGCTCCCCCGAGGGGCTGTACTTTCTCACTGCACCGCCGCGCCAGTCCGAGACGTAGAGGCTGCCGCCGCGGTCCACCGCGAGTCCCCTGATCACAGAGACTCCTCTGATGACGGCTCGGCCCTGCGCCGGAGCGCCCAACGCCCGCACGACCGATCGGCCGGCCTCGGTCACCGCCAGATACACCGTGCCGTCGGGGGCGACGGCCAGATCTTCGATCGTCGCCGTCGCGGAGTGTGGCCAGGCGGCCAGTAGCGCCCCGCGGCGATCGAATTTCGCGATGCGATGATTGCCGGGGTCGGCAACGTATACCGCCCCTTGGGTGTCCAGCGCCAGAGCCGTGGGACCTTTGAGGACGCCGGCGGACAGCGCTCCCCATTGCCGGATCTGACGACCGGCTGGGGTGAAGGCGAGAATCCGGTGGTTCTGGGTGTCGGCGACGTACACGTTGCCGTTGCCGTCGGCGGCAATCGCGGCGGGGCGGTCGAACTCCCCCGTGCCGTTCCCGGCGCGTCCCCAGGCCGCGCGGAAATGTGCTCCGGCGTCAAACCGCTGCACCCGCTGCGCGCGCAGCAGGTCGGCCGCGTTCCGCGTGGAGACCGGCTGCTGGCCCGCGCTGACCACGTAGAGGGATCCCCGGCCGTCCGACGCGATGCCCGTGGGTGTGTTGAAGTAACCGTCCCCGCGCCCCAGCGCACCCCAGGCAAAGAGGAAGCGTCCCTGCGGGTCAAAGGCCTGCACGCGATGATTCCAGGTGTCGGCGACGAAGACGCGGCCGGACGCGTCGACGGCGATCCCCGACGGGGTGTTGAACTGCCCCTCCGCGAACCCGTAGCCGCCCCACTCCGCCAGCGCCTCCCCCGCCGCACTCAGTTTCTGGATGCGATGGTTCTTCGAGTCGGCCACGTAGACGTTGCCCGCCCGATCCAGCGCGACCGCCGCCGGCGCGTTGAAGGTTCCCACGCTTCCCCCGGGAGCGCCCCAGATCGCCAGAACCGCGCCCGTGCGGTTGAACTTCACGATGCGATGAGACCCTGCATCGGCTACGTAGAGGTTGCCCTGGCGGTCAAGGGCGAGGCCCGCGGGCGCGCGAAGCGGCGGGTCGGAGGCGATGGTCCAGACCGCGGGACGCCCACCCTTCGCCGGGAAGGCCAGCACGCGACGATTCCCCGTGTCGGCGACGTAGAGGACGCCCGCTGCGTCCACGGCGACCCCGCCGGGTGCGTTGAACTGGCTGTCCGCCCCCACCTCACCCCAGGAGCGAACGACGGTAGCCTGCAGCGCCGTCCCGTTGCGAGAGCTCTCCGGTGGAGCCGCCGGTGGCGCGCTGCAACTCGTCAGCGCCAGCGCGGCCAGCGCCAGAACGGCGGCGGCCCGTCCCCTCACGGGGCGGGGTCCTGCTCTGCCAGCGCGCGTCGCAGGATCTTGCCGATGAGGGTCTTGGGCAGGGAGTCGCGGATCTCCATGGCGCGCGGAGTCTTGTAAGGCGCCAGACGTTCGCGGCAGAACGCGATCAGCTCCTCGGGCGTGGCGGAGGCGTCGCGTTTCAGGGCGACGAACGCCTTGACCGTCTCGCCCTTCATCGGATCTGGCACGCCGATCGCCGCCGCTTCCCGCACGGCCGGGTGCGTGTACAGCACCTCTTCGACTTCGCGCGGGTAGACCTTCAGTCCCCCGACGTTGATCATCTCCTTCTTGCGGTCGACGATGTAAAAGAAGCCGTCGGCGTCCATGCGCGCCATATCGCCGGTGAAGAGCCACCCCTCCCGCAGCGCCGTCGCGGTCTCCTCGAGACGATTCAGGTAGCCGCGCATGACCTGGGGGCCGCGGACCGCCAGTTCCCCTACCTCGCCTATCGGCAGCGTCCGTCCCGTTTCCGGATCGACGATGCGGGCGTCGGTGTCGGGGAAGGGCACGCCAATGCTGCCGGGGCGGCGATGGCCCAGGACGGGCGTGCAATGAGTGATCGGCGACGCTTCGGTCAGACCGTAGCCTTCGACCAGCCGCCCTCCGGTCGCGCTCTCCCAGGAGCGCTGCACCTCTAGGGGCAATCCCATCGCGCCGCTGATGCAGCTCTTGATGGAGCGCAGATCGTATCGAGCCAGGTCGGGCCGGTTCAATAGCGTCATGTACATCGTCGGCACGCCGTGGAAGACAACGGGGCGCGCGCGGTGGGCGGCCTTCAGCACCATCGCGGGATCAAAGCGAGGGACGAGGACGACGCCCAGCCCCGACCAGATGGCAAAGTTGAGCACCGCCGTCATCCCATATATATGGAAGAACGGCAGCACCGCCATCGCCCGATCCCCCGGCCCCGAGGTGGCGGCGTTCCACGCCGCCGCCTGGAGGGCATTGGCGACCAGATTGCGGTGGGTGAGCACCGCCGCCTTGGGCAGGCCCGTCGTCCCGCCGGTGTACTGGTAGAGCGCGGGATCATCGGGGGAGATGTCGACCGCCGCAGGCTCGCCGGATTCCAAGAGCGTGGAGAATCGATGGGCGTCCGGCGCCGCCGGCACCGATACCCAGTGGCCTTCGCGTTTGGCTTTGATCGGATAGAGGAGCCGCAGGTGCAGCGGCATGTAATCCTGGATGCCTGTGACCACGAGGTGACGCACACCGCTGCGGCGCGCCGCCGGCGCAACCTGTGGCAGCATCATGTCGAGTGTGACCGCGACCTGCACGCCCGCGTCCGCCAGCTGCTGCGCAACCTCGCGCTCCGTGTAGAGGGGATTGTGCGGCACGACGATCCCGCCCGCCTTGAGGATGGCGTAGTAGGCGATCACAAACTGCGGCGAGTTCGGGAGATGGAGGGAGACCGGCGTTCCGTGGCGCACGCCCAGCCGCTGCAGCCCGGCGGCAAACCGATTGACCAGATCGTGCAACGCCGCGTAGCTGATGCGGCGGCCGAAGAACAGCAGGGCGTCCAAATCGGCATGGCGGTGCGCTGAGGCATCCAGCAAATGATGGACGAGGAGGGCCGGGTATTGGAGCGTCGCGGACACGCCCGCGTCGTAGAACCGCGTCCAGGGCCTTGCGGTGACCGGCTCTGCAGGCAGCGCCACTCCCGTCACCTCGCGCCTCGCGTTGATCGTGGGGTCTCTGTGTTCTGTGTACCCACCTCCATCCCGCCCATGACCTGGAGGATGGCGTCGTGAATGTGCCCGTTGCTGGCCAGGATATTGCCCGAGTGCAGCGGGGTCCCGTCGATGTCGCTGACGCGGCCGCCCGCTTGTTCGACCAGCAGGAGCCCGGCCGCGATGTCCCAGGGATTGAGCCGCGGCTCCCAGTAGGCCTCGAGCCGGCCCGCCGCAACGTACCCTAGATGGATCGCGGCAGATCCCAAATTGCGCACCCCCCGGGACTCCCGTCTCAAATGGTAGATGGCCGCTGATTCGCGTGGATTGAGATCACCGCCCGCGAACCCCGTCGAGAGGAGCGAGCTCTGCAGGGTATCCGCAGTGGAGACGCGCAGACGGATAAACGCGCCGCCTGCTCTGGAGAGCCACGCCCCACTACCGCGCTCGGCGACAAAGACCTCGTCCAGTGCAGGGTGAGCCACGACCCCCAGGATCGTCTGCCCGCGATGCTCCAGCGCAATGGAAACGGCGAACCACGGCACGCCGTGGGCGAAGTTGACGGTGCCATCGAGCGGATCGACAACCCAGCGGTACTCCGTGCCGCGCAGCAATGTGCCTTCCTCCGCCAGCAGCCCGTGATCGGGAAACTGCTCCTGAATCCGCTGGGCAACGCGCGCCTCCACCTCGTGATCGGCACGCGTGACCACATCCGTTGGCCCCTTAAGCCGGATCTCTTTCTCCCGATCCGGGTCCGACAGATAGGACATCAGGTGGGCGCCGCTTTCACGCGCGAGTTCCACGGCGAACGTCGTGAATGGTGTGGTGGGCTTCACTTGAGGAGGATTCGGGCCCGGATGGAGCTTCACCCTGTCCGCGCTCATCCGAGTGCGAAGGCGGGAGTTAGATGAACGCGACCCGCTCGAAGTTTGATCCCAGAATCTTACTTGGATCCGCGCCCAGCCACTTATCCAGCACCGTCGCGTAGACCGATCGAAAGTCGATGGCGTGTTTGAGGTCGCCGTCGCTCAGGTCGCTCAGGCTGGGCTGCTGGCCGTAGAGGCCGCCCTTGATCTTGCGCCCGAAGATGAACATCGGCGCGGCGGTGCCATGGTCTGTGCCGGCGCTGCCGTTCTCAGCGACGCGGCGGCCGAACTCCGAGAAGGCCAGCACCATCACGCGATCGGCGTTGCCCTGGGCCTCCAGGTCGCGGTAGAAGGCCTCCACGCCCTCGGCCATCTCGCGGAGCAGGTTCTCGTGCGCGCCGCGCTGCGCAGCGTGCGTGTCGAAGCCGGTCATGTGCGCGTAGTACACCTTCGTCGGCAGGTTACCGGCGATCATCTGGGCGACGAGGCGCAGGCTGGAGCCGAAGCGGCTGTTCGGGTATTGGATCCCGCCCTTGTATTTGCCCACCGCCTCGCGCACGCGCTCCGAAGAGACAACCGCGTTCATCGCCGTATGCCGGAGGAAGTCGATCGTGCCCGGCTCGTTGGGCGCCGGCGCGTTGAGCAGGCGGAAGAGCTCCATCTGCTCCTGCGCGCCGATGCCGTCCATGCTGGGCATCCACTGGAAGGACTCCGGCGTCTCCAGGGTCACCCCGTTGCCCGACTCCGCCTTCATCGCCAACGGGAGCGAAGGACCGACGTTCACGCCGACCGTGGGCTGCTCGCAGACCGGGCACTTGCTGTCGAAGTAACGCCCCACCCAGCCGAAGCGGACGACGCGGCCCTCGGGGTCGGCCGTGTGCCAGATCTCCATCGACTTGAAGTGGGAGCGGCTGGGGTTCGGATAGCCCACGCCCTGGATCACCGCCATCGCGCCCTTGTCGTAGAGGTCCTTCACCTTGCCCAGGTTGGGATGGAGGCCGAGGGTGTCGGTGACCCGGAGGACGTCCTTGGCCGGCACCGCCAGCGTCGGCCGCGCGCGGTAGTAGGCTTCCTCGGTGAAGGGGACGATGGTGTTCAGGCCGTCGTTGCCGCCGCCGAGCTGTACGACCACCAGGACGTTCTCGTCGGGTACGCCCGGCCGGCTGGTCACCTGGGCGACGTCCCAGGGGTTGTTCATCGCCAGCGCGGTACGGGTGAGGAAGGAGGGCACCGTCGCGCCGACGGCCACCATCGTCAAGCCCTTCTTGACGAACTCCCTGCGGGTCATCCCCCGGCTCATCGGGATTCCTCCTCATCCTTGCGCCCGACCCCGGTTGGGCGGACCGTGTACGGCACGTAGGGGACCGCCAGCACGTTGGTCGGCTCTGGCGACGGCATCTCCCCACCCACCGCCCACGCCACGCGGCCGACAAGTCTGCGCAGCAGGTTCCGCCGGCTGACCCGCTCGTCCCCGCTCATGTCAGCTGGTACTCCGGCACGCTCATGATCAGGCGCACGGCGCTGCGCAGCCGCTCGGCGGAGGGTTGCACCGTCTCGGCGGCGCGGCTGGCGCCCAGCGCGCGCCAGAGGGCAAACATCCGCTTCTGCTCCAGCGTGACGCCCGGCAGCATCCGACGCAGCAGCGCGTCCACGATGGCTCCGGCCGTCTGCGCCGAGGCGGGCACCAGCCCGCTCACGGGAAAGGTCCCCATCCCCTGGAGGAGGCGGTTGGGCACGCCGCGCATGCGTCCGCTGGTCATCAGGCTGCCGAAGTTGTAGCGGTCGAGGACGGTGGAGGTGGTGATCCAGCCCTCCCCCTTCGGCCAGCCGCCGACGTTGGGCGGGTAGAGGAGCACCATACCCATTTGATCGGCCGCCAGGACCAGCCCTCGCGCCATCGAGGACGGGGCGTTCAGTGCCCGCGCCGTGCCCACGACAAGCTGCACCGGGCTCTTCACCTGGGTGCGCATGGCCCCCGGCGAGAAGAACGCCTCTGACTGCAGAATGGTCTGGAGGAGCGGCTTCACCTCGAAGTTAACGCGGCGGAAGGCGTTGCCGAGATCCTCGATCAGCGCATCATCGGGCCGCAGGTAGGCGAAAAACTCAAACAGTTTCCGGGGCAGCCAGCGCGCCGTCGCCGGCTGCTCGAAGATGATGTTGATGATGTCGCCGCCGTCGAAGTTGCCGGTCTTGCCGAGGAAGGTCTTCATCCCCTCGTCGTGCTGGGCGCGGACGAAGGTGAACTCGCCGAAGCGGTGGGTCCAGCCGGTGAAGGCGCGGGCCGCTTCCTTAATATCGGTCTCCGTATAGTTGCCGATGCCCATCGTGAAGAGCTCCAGCAGCTCCCGGGCGTAGTTCTCGTTGGGCCGGCCCTTGCGGTTGCTGTTGTTGTCCAGGTAGTCGAGCATCGCCGGGTCGCGGCTGATCGCCAGGATCAGCTCCTTGAAGTTGCCGAGGGCCATCCGGCGGAAGAGCTGGTTCTGGATGTAGAGGAAGGCCGGGTTGCGGGTCTCGGGGAAGCCGGAGACCAGCAGCCCGTGCCAGAACAGCACCATCTTTTCCTGCAGGAGCCGCCGAGTCTGGAGCAGCCGGGCCATCCACCACTCGCGGGTCTCCTGAAACTTCTCCCGGTAGAGCCGGTTGATCTTGTTCTGCAGCGCGCGCAGGGTGGGGTCATCGGCGCGGGCCTGGCGCGCCCGTACGGCGTCTTCGATGGCCTGACGCAGCTCGCTGAAATCGAGGGAGGGGAGGTCTTCAGCGACGCGATCGATATTCAGCAGCTCCTCGACCGCCGCCTCGGCGCCGAGGCCGACGAGCCGTTCGTTCTCTTCGGGCGTCCCGCCAAAGCCGGCGCGCCTGAGCAGATGGGCCGCTTTGGCATAATCCCATGGGTTGGAGGCGGTGGGCCGGTATTTCCGCAGCAGGGCTTCGGCCATTCTGAGTTCCCCCTCGCAGGTGCGAGGACCGGGGCTGTCCCGATGGATGCCCGACTTCCTGCCCGCATAGACGACGGAGGACTGAGCGGGGTTTAGTTCTTGATCATCCTCGCGGCGTCTGCGGGCGGATGGGCGAGCGGCGGGGCCGGCGGGGAGGAGGGCTTTCCCTCCACTCGAAGAGTGAGCCCCGTGACGGAGATCGCGGTGGCGGGGGTCGAGGAGATCGATCCTATCCTCTCGCTGTGGGGCGAGTTGGCCGCCTACCACGCCCGGCTCGATCCCGCGTTCACCCCCTCGACAGGATGGCGCAGCAGCTACGCCGGCTACCTCGCCACGCTGGTCGGCCGCAGCGACGCGCGCGTGCTGGTGGCGCGCGCCGACGAGCGATTGATCGGCTTCGCCGTGGGACGCATCACCCTGCTGCCCCCCTTCTTCGCCCAGCGGCGGCGCGGCTTCATCCAGGACGTCTTCACCCACCCGGACTACCGGCGGCGGGGGATCGCCCGCCGGCTCGTCGAGGCCCTCCTGGACTGGCTGCGCGAACAGGAGGTTCCGTCCGTCGAATTGACGGTGGCGAGCAACAACGCCGAGGCTATCCGCCTCTGGGAACGGCTGGGCTTTCATCCCTACATGCAGCACTTCACGCGCCCGCTCTAGCCCGGGTCGCGCCGAGAGGTACGTGGCCGGGCGCGACGAAGAGGGTCTGCGCCGATGCCCGACCGTCTCGAGGCCGCGCGCACCGCCGTCGCCCAGCGCACCCTCAAAGCCCTTCTCGTCATCACCCCGGCGAACTCCTATTACCTCACCGGCTTTCGCGCCGTCACCTACAGCCGCCCCGTCATCCTGGTCCTCTCCGACGCCCCGGCGCTGATCATCCCCGAGCTCGAGGCCACCCACGCCCAGGCCCGGTCGCGGGTGAGCGACATCCGCACCTATTCGGACCTCGGGTTGGGCGGGTACGGGGGAAAGTCACCCCTGCACCTGGCCCTCGACCTGGCGGTGGAGACGCTGAAAGCTCAGGGGATCAGCCGGAAGATCGGCTTTGAGCCAACGGGGATGACCTTTGAAGGGCACGTCTACCTGCGCGAGGCCTTCGGCGGAGGATTGGAAGCCGCCGGGGGGATTACCGAGAAGCTGCGCATGGCCAAAGAAGAGGAAGAGCTCGCGGAAATCCGCAAGGGGTGCGCCCTCGCCGAGGTGGGCATGGCCGTCGAGGTGGACGCCAGCACCGCAGGCACCACCGAGGTGGAGATCATGGCGGAGGGCAACGCCGCCATGCTACGCGAGGGAGCGAAGCGCTACCCCGAAGATGAAATCTCCGCCGGGTCGCGGCCGGTGTCGGGGGAGAAGACCGTCCTGCCGCACTCCATCCCCAGCGGCCGGGAGCTCCGCGGCGGCGACGTGGTCATCCACGGCACCGGGGCCACCGTGAACGGCTACTACAGCGAGGACGAGCGCACGATCTTCGTCGAGAAGGCCGGACCGGAGCAGCGTCGCCTCTTCGGGGTCATGCTGCGTGCGCAGGAAGCGGCCATCGCGGCGATCCGCCCGGGCGTCCCCTGCCTGGAGGTGGACCGGGCGGCCCGCGGCGTGATCGAAGAGGCCGGACTGGCCGCCGCCTTCATCCACCGCACCGGCCACGGCATCGGCATCGATTACCACGAGCTGCCCTTCTTTGCCGCCGGAGACGAGACCCCACTGGAGCCCGGGATGGTGATGTCTGTGGAGCCCGGAATCTACGTTCCGGGGGTCGGCGGGTTCCGCCACTCCGATACCATCGTCGTCACCCCGGACGGCTGCGAGATCCTGACCCCCTATCCCAAGAATCTGGAGTCGCTGATCGTCGGCTAGCGATGCCGGAGATCGAGTTCATCGTGCTGGCCAACCACGCCGAGGCCCGGGAGGGTCTCCTCTACCTGATGGGGGGCTGCTGGACCGACCACTGGCGCGAGATCCCTCCGGGGGGCGGCCCGCCTCCCATCTCCCACTTCGGCATCGGGGTGGCCATCGTGCTGCAGTGGGATGAGACCAACAGGCCCTACCACCTGATCCTTCGCCTGGAGACCGACGACGGCGGCGAGCTGGCCAAGATGGACGCGGATCTGACCCTGGGACGCCCGCCCGAACTGACGCCGGGGTCCACCCAGCGCGCGGTGCTGGCCCTCAACGTGGACATGCAGTTTCCCACTCCCGGCGGATACCGCATCATGGCGGAACTGGGCGAGCACCGGAAGTCTGTGGCCTTCCGGGTCCACGACCGGGCGGGAGGACCCGGGCCGTTTCCCACACGCTCCTGATCGCCCTCCTCTTCCTCATCGACGGCGACGGCCTCCTCTACCGTGCGGCCAACGCCCTCCCATTTGAGACCTCGGCTGGCGCGCTTCCCATCAATGGTCTTCGCGGATTCATCGGGATGCTGCGCGGTCTGCTGGGTCGAACGCCCACGCACGCGGCGGTGGCCTTTACTGCCGACCCTCCGCTGCGCAAACACGCCTGGGATCCGAAGTACAAGATCAACCACTACGAGCACCCCGAGGAGATCAAGCAGCAGATCCCGTATGCGATGCGTTGGGCGGCCGCGCTCGGCGTGCATCCCTTCCTCTATGAGGGCTTCGAGGCGGACGACCTCATCGCCACCTTGCTCTCCCGCCATCCGACGATGGAAGCTCGTATCATCACCAGCGACCGCGACTTCTACCAGCTGATCTCCGAGCGAGCCCGCGTGCTCCATCCAGTGCGCGGGACCCGGGAAATGCGAGAAGTGGACCTCCGCGGCGTGGAGGCGGCCTTCGGCGTGCGGCCGGCGCAGGTGCCGGATTTCAAGGCCCTCGTGGGCGACACCAGCGACGACATCCCGGGCGTGCCCGGCATCGGACCGAAGACTGCCGCGGCGCTGCTGCGACTGCATCCCACCGTCGAGGAGCTCCTCGAACACCTCGATGAGATCCCGCGGCACGGCGCCAGTCTCGCTCGGATGCGGAACCGCATCCTGTTGAACAAACGGCTGGCCACGCTCGCCCCGGTCGAGGTGCCGGATCCCGATCGGGACCTGAGGCTGGGCCGCGTGGACCCCGCCGAACTGCGCGCGTTGCAGGACGAGACCGGCCTCCCGGCCGGCGAACCAGGAGCGGCGTGACCGCACGCGAGCGCATGCGCGCCGTCATCGCCGGTGGAGAGGTGGACCGTCCCCCGGTGGCGCTGTGGCGCCACTTCCCCCAGGAGGACGCCCGGGCGGAGGCGCTGGCGGCGGCGCACGTCCGGTTCTTCCGCGCTTACGAGTGGGATTTCCTCAAGGTGACCCCGGCCAGCGGATTCTACGGCGATGACTGGGGGTTGCGCGCCGGCTACCGGCCCAACCGCGAAGGCACCCGCCACTACACCGACCGGCCGATCAAGAAACCCGCCGACTGGGCGGCGCTCCGGACGCTCGACGTTACGACCGGGGCCTACGGCCGCGAGGTGCACGCTCTCCATCTGATCCGGCAGGCCTTGCCCGAGGAGGTGCTCCTGGCCACCGTCTTCAGCCCGCTGAGCATCGCCCGGACCCTCTCGGGAGATCAGGCCCTGCTGCGCTACCTGCGCGGGACTCCCGAGGCCGTGCACCAGGGGTTGACGACGATCACCGACGTGACGCAGCGCTTCGCCGTCGAGGCGCTCACCGCGGGGGCAGACGGCGTCTTCTTCGCCACGCAGTGCGCGAGCACTGACTATCTCAGCGAGGAAGCCTACGAGGAATTTGGCCGGCCCTACGACCTGCAGGTCCTCGACGCCGCGGCCATGGGGGAGTTTCGCCTCCTGCACCTGCACGGGCGGAACGTCATGTTCGACCTCGTCACCGACTACCCCATCGACGCGATCAACTGGCACGACCGGCAGACGCCCCCCTCTCTGGACGAGGCGCGGGAGCGCTTCTCCGGCTGCCTCGCCGGCGGGCTGGACGAGGGCGGCCCCCTCGCCGGGGGCTCAGCGGAGGAGTGCGTCGCCCAGGTGCGCGACGCCATCGCCCAAACGGGGGGCCGGCGGCTAATCGTGGCCGCGGGGTGCGTGACGTTCATCGACACCCCCGAGGCCAACATGCGCGCCGTGCGCGCCGCCGTGGAAGGGTCGTGAGCACAGAAGGCGACGCGGTGACGGCCAGCGGGCTTGTGCGCACCTTCGGACGGGTCCGCGCCCTTGACGGGGTGGACCTGAGCGTGCGCAGCGGCGAGATCTTGGGGCTGCTCGGTCCGAACGGATCGGGGAAGTCCACCCTCATCCGGGTGATCGCCGGCCTGCTGAGGCCCACCGCCGGCACGGTGAGGGTACTCGCGCGGCGGATGCCCGACCGCGGAATCGCCGCCCGAATCGGGTACATGACGCAGACCGCCGCGCTCTACGAGGACCTCACGGCGCGGGAAAACCTGATCTTCTTCGCCCGTCTCTACGGCCTGACGCGCGGGGAGGCGCGGCGACGGGCGGCCGCGCTGATCGAGCGCGTTGCCGTGGAGCGGGCCGATGCCCCGGTCCACGAGTTGAGCGGAGGGATGCGCCAGCGCACCAACCTCGCCTGCGCCCTGATCCATCAGCCCGACCTGCTCCTGCTCGACGAACCCACCGTGGGCATCGACCCCCGCAACCGCCGCAGCCTCTGGGAGTACTTCCACGATCTCAATCGGACCGGCGGCACGCTGCTGATCAGCACCCACGTCATGGATGAGGTGGAACGCTGCCACCGCGTGGCGCTGATCGAGCGGGGGCGCATCATCGCTGCCGGCACGCCGGATGAGCTACGAAAGGCCACCGGGACGGCGACGATGGAGGACGCCTACCTGGCTTTCAGCGCGGCGGGCGGAGGTTCACTCGCCCGCCAGGGATCGATCCGGTGAGCGCGGCCCGGGTCGCCGCGATTGCCGGGCGCATCATCACTCAGTTCCGCCGGGACCGCCGCACGCTCGCCCTCATCTTCCTGGCCCCCCTCGTGGTGATGTCGCTGGTCGGCTACCTGCTCTCCGACCGGCGCGAGCCCCTCCCCGTCGGGTTCGTCAACGCTGATCGAGGCGGAGATCTCTTCGTCGGGCCGATCAACATCGGCAGCGCCCTGGAAGGCGTCCTCCGCCGCCAGGAGGGGATCGCGCTGCGCACGATGCCCTCGCCCGACGCCGCGGAGGCGGCGGTGAGCCGCGGGGAGATCGCGGGGGCCATTGTGGTGCCGGCCGATCTCACCGAGCAGGTCCTCGCGCGCGAGCCGGCGTCGCTCCGCGTCCTCGTCGCCGGTGTGGATCCCATTGCCGACGGCATGGTCACCCTGGCGCTGCGCCGGGCGCTGGGCTCCCTGGCCGAGACGGTCGTCGAGCGCCTGGCCGCCGCCGGCGCCCCCACCGCCCCGGCTCAGCCGGTCACGATCGAAGTGATCACGGTGCTGGCCGAGCCCGCCCTGGCCACGCTCGACTACTATGGGCCGTCCTTCATCGCAGCCTTCGCCTTCTTCTTCACCTTCTTGCTCACGAGCGTCTCCTTTCTCCGCGAGCGCGCCACGGGCACGATCGAACGCCTCTCCGCCTCGCCGGCAACGCGCCTGGAGGTCGTGGTGGGCTATCTCTGCGGCTTCCTGCTCTTCGCGATTCTGCAGTCGCTGCTGATCCTGGGATACTCGGTCTGGGTCCTCGGCATGCGGATCTCCGGCTCGATCGGGCTGGCCCTGCTCACACTCGCCATCATGGTCATCGGCGTGGTCAACCTGGGCATCGCCCTCTCCTTCTTCGCCCGCAACGAACTGCAGGTCGTGCAGTTCATCCCGCTGGTCTTCCTGCCCCAGATCTTGCTGGGAGGATTGATCTGGCCGATCGCCACGCTGCACCCCATCCTGCGCGCCCTGGCGCAGCTCTTCCCCCTCACGCACGCACTGGCTGCCCTGCGCACGGTGATGATCAGCGGGGGCGGGGTGGGTGAGATCGGAAACCGGCTCCTCGCCCTGGCCATCTTTGCCGCCGCCATGATCCTCCTGGGCGCGGCCGCGTTACGGAGACAGCGCGCATGACCCGGACCTCTGCTGATCATGCGAAAATCAAAGCGGAGGACGGACGGCCGCTTCGCCTGGACCATGGATTAGGAGAGCAACCGTATCGAGGTGTGGGAGCCTGCGGAAGAGCAGTAGGATCGCCCCGACGCCGCGGAAACGGACGTTAACGTGGAACAACTTCGATTCTTCGCCGACCTTGGGCTGCTCTTCCTGGCCGCCCTGATCGGCGGCCTTGCCGCCCACCAGCTCAGGCAGCCCCTCATCGTCGGCTATCTTGTGAGCGGGGTCCTGATCAGCCCATTCACGCCGGGCCCTTCGCTCAGCGACCCCGAGGGCTTTCGCACGTTCGCCGAGATCGGGGTCGTCCTGTTGATGTTCGCGATCGGGGTAGAGTTTTCGCCGCGCGACCTGTTCCGCGCAGGAAAGGCCGCGGCGTACGGGGCGCCGGTGGGAATTCTCCTGACCATCCTCCTGACGGTCCCCCTCGGCCTGCTCCTGGGCTGGTCGCTCGGCCAGGGGCTGCTCATCGGCGCCATCATCAGCGTGGCCAGCACAATGGTGCTGTTCAAGTTTCTGCTGGAGCGGGGCGAGCTGCACTCGGCGCACGGCCGGGTGATCGTCGGGATCACGCTGGCTCAGGATCTCGCGGTGGTCGCCCTGACGATCCTCATCCCCGCGCTCAGCCAGGGGGAGGCGGCCGACCGGCTCGTTCTCCTGGTCCGGTCGCTCCTGCTGGCGGCGGCGATACTCGCCCCCCTGCTGTGGCTCTCCCGACGCGCCGTGCCCGCCTTGCTCGATCGCGTCGCCCGCCAGCGCGATATGGAGCTGTTCCTGTTGGTGGCCATGGCGATTGCGGTGGGCACAGCGGCCTTGACCGCCCGCCTTGGCCTGTCCCTCGCCCTCGGCGCCTTCCTCGGTGGGCTGGTCCTCAGCGAGTCGGACTTTGCCCATGAGACCCTGGCCCGGGTCCTGCCGATGCGCGACATCTTTGTTGCCGTGTTCTTCGTCTCCATCGGCACGCTGATCCGACCCTCCTCGCTTCTCAGCAAGTGGCCGGCCGTCTTCGCGCTCGTCGGGCTGGTGGTCCTGGGGAAGTTTGCCGTGTCCGCCGGCGTCGTCCGGCTGCTGCGCTATCCGTGGCCGACGGCGATCATGGCGGGACTCGCCTTGACGCAGATCGGCGAATTCTCCTACGTCCTGGCCGGCGTCGGCCGGGAGCATGGCCTCCTCACCCCATCCCTGTACGATGCGATCCTGGCCACGTCGGCAGTGACCATCGTCCTGAACGCGTTTATCTTCCGCCGGACCCCGCGGTGGATTGCCCGCGCCGTCCGGGCCGCGGCGCCGGCTGTTTTGCCGGCGGGAGCGCCGCAGGACGAGCAAGTACTGATCTGCGGCTTCGGTCGCGTCGGGCAGGCGGTCGCCAACGCGCTGGAGCACTTTGGCATCCCCTACACGGCGGTCGACATCGATCCGAGGGCGGTCCGCGAGGCACGAGGAAGAAACGCGCATGGCGTCTTTGGCGACGCCAGCAACGAGACGATCCTGCATCACGCCGGCGCCTCCCGGGCGAGGATGGCCGCGGTGGCCCTCCCGGGGGCGGATGCCGCCCGGCGGTGCCTGGTGACGCTGCGCCGCCTGCGCCCCGATCTCCCGATCCTCGTTCGGGCGCAGGATCCGATGGACCGCGAGCGGCTGCTCGAGGCTGGCGCAACCGAGGTGATCCAGCCGGAGACGGAGGCCGGCCTCACGATGATCCGCCACAGCCTCGACCATCTCGGCGTGGACCACGCCGAAGGTCGTCACTATCTGGACCAGATCCGGCAATACTGGTCGGGTGCGGGCGCGGGGGCGCCGCCCTAGAGGAACAGCGTGTCCAGGCTACAATGGTGTCGACGACCCCGTTGAGGTGAAAGGACATGCGAGAAAACCTCACCCGCAAGATCATCAAGAGCCATCTCGCCGAGGGCCGCATGACCCCCGGCGAAGAGATCGGGATCAAGATCGACCAGACCCTCATCCAGGACCTCACCGGCACGCAGGCCGTCATGCACTTCGAGGCGATGGGGCTGCCGCGGGTGCGCTGCAAGGTGGCGGTCGCCTTTGCCGACCATAACGTGCTGGGGATCAAGCCCGAGAACATGGAAGACCACATCTACCTCGCCAACGCCTGCCGCAAGTACGGCATCTGGTACGCTAAGCCGGCCTCCGGCATCGGCCACCAGATCCACCTGGAGCACTTTGCCATCCCCGGAGAGACCGCGTTGGGGGCGGACAGCCACACCCCGCACCAGGGCGGCGTCGGGATGCTGGCCATCGGCGCGGGAGGCATGGACGTCGCCATCGCCATGGCCGGGGGGCCCTATTACCTGGACATGCCCGCGGTGGTCGAGGTGCGCCTGAGCGGCGAACTGCAGCCCTGGTCCACCGCCAAGGACGTCATCCTGGAGCTGCTGCGGCGCCTCACCGTGCGCGGCGGCAAGGGGAAGGTCTTCGAGTTCATGGGGCCCGGCGTCAACACGCTCAACGCCCAGCAGCGCGTCACGATTACCAACATGGCCTACGAGCTGGGGGCGACGACGGCCATCTTTGCCTCCGACGCCGTCACCCGGGACTTCTTCCGCCGCCTGGGGCGGTTGGATGATTGGCGCGAGGTGGGGCCGGACGAGGACGCGGAGTACGACGAGACCCTGGACCTGGATCTCAGCCAGGTCGAGCCGCTGGTGGCCCTGCCCAGCCTGCCCGACAAGGTCGTCCCGGTGCGCCAGGTCGCGGGCACGAAGGTGCAGCAGGTGATGGTCGGCTCCTGTACCAACGGCTCCTACACCGACCTCCAGGCGGTGGCGCGCGTCGTGAAGGGGCAGCGCGTGCACCCCGACGTCTTCTTCTTCGTCCATCCCAGTAGCCGTAGCGGCCTCGACGTCCTCGCCCGGGAAGGCTTCCTGGCCGACATGCTCGGCGCCGGCGTGAACGTGGCGGAGCCGACCTGCGGCGCCTGCATCGGGGCGGGCCACGTCCCCGCCCCGGGGACGAAGAGCGTGCGGGCGATCAACCGCAACTTCAAGGGGCGCAGCGGCCTGGACGAGGACGAGGTCTACCTCACCAGTTCGGAGACGGCGGCGGCGACCGCGCTGGCCGGCGCGCTGATCGACCCGCGCGATCTGGCCGAGGAGCTGAAGCTGAAGGCGCCCAGCGCGGAGGTCCCGGCGGCGATCTCCCAGGACAACCCCATGCTCATCGCCCCGCCGGATGAAGCGGCGGCGCGCGACCTGGTGCTGGAGCGCGGCCCGAACATTCTGCCCGCGCCGGTGAAGGCGCCGCTGGGAGAGACGCTGCGCGGCGAGGTGCTGCTCAAGGTGGGCGACGACGTCAGCACCGACCACATCATGCCCGCCTCCGCGGACATCGTGCGCTACCGCTCCAACATCCCCAAGATCAGCGATTTCGTGTACGTCCGGGTCGACCCCGAGTTCGCCGCGCGGGCGAAGGCCAAGGGCGGCGGCATGATCGTCGGGGGGGACAACTACGGCCAGGGCAGCTCCCGCGAGCACGCCGCCATCGCCCCCATGTACCTGGGGGTGAGCGCGGTGCTGGCCAAGTCCTTCGCGCGTATCCACCACGCCAACCTGGTCAACTGGGGACTGCTGCCGGTGACCTTCGCCGACCCCGCCGACTACGAATTGCTCCACCTCGGCGACATCCTGGAGATCCCCAGGGTGCGCGAGACGATTGGCGGGGCGCAGAGCAGCTTTCTGGTCCGCAACGTGACGCAGGCGCGGGACATCCGGGTGAATGTGGAGCTTAACGACCGGGAGCGCGGCTACCTGCTCGCGGGTGGCAAGCTAGCCTACACGAAACTGCACCCCCTCGTCTGAGGGCGCCGCCCGCTCAGCAAAGGTGCGGCCATGGGCAAGGACTTCCCCCTGCCGCGACCGAACGATAGTGCCGCATTCAGCCGTTTGTCGCTGACAAGACCGATAAGGAGGGATGTGCCGTGGGCAAGGGGGTCGTGAGGACATCGGCTGTCTTGGGCGTGATCGCCGTGCTGCTCTTTGGCCTCTTGGGGCCGGCCGCCGGCGCGCCCCGCGTGCGCCTGTCTATCGTCACCGGAGGAACCGGAGGCGTCTACTTCATTTTGGGCGGTGGGATGGCCAAACTCTTCTCCGCGAACATTCCCGGCGTGGAGGCGACGGCCGAGGTGACCTCCGCCTCGGTGGACAACATGCGCCTGATCGCGGCGAAGCGCGCCGACCTGGCCATGACGCTGGCGGACACCGCCCTCGATGCGGTGCGCGGCAACGAAGCCTTCCGCGGCGCCGCCGTCCTCGCCGTCACGCTGTTTCCCATGTACAACAACTTCAACCACCTGGTGACGCTGGACGGCTCCGGCATCAACAGCGTCGCCGACCTCCGGGGCAAGCGCGTCTCCGTCGGCTCTCCCGGCAGCGGCACCGAGGTGACGGCCCTGCGCCTGCTGGAAGCCGGCGGTCTCGACCATGAGCGCGACATCCGCAAGGACCGTCTTGGTGCTGCCCCCTCCGCGGACGCGCTGCGGGACCGGAGGATCGACGCCTTCTTTTGGAGCGGCGGGTTGCCCACCTCGGCGGTCCTGGACCTGGCCGCGACGCCCGGGATCCGGATCAAGATCGTCTCGCTGGACAGCGTGCTGCCGGCAATGCAGCGGAAGTACGGCAGCGTCTACTTCCGCTCGGTCATCGGCAAGGGCATCTACCCGGGCCTGACCGATAACGTGCCGACCATCGGTGTCGTGAACCTGATGGTGGTTCACCGCGACTTCCCGGCCGACCTGGCCTACCAGATCACGAAGCTGGTCTTCGAGCGGCGCGGCGAACTCGCCCAGGTGCACCCGGAGGCGGCGAACATTACGGTAGCCGGACTGGCCGCCCGGGCGCTGCTGTCTGTCCATCCGGGGGCGGCGCGCTACTACCGCGAGCGCGGGGTGGAAGGCTTCTAGTCTCCGGCGGCCATGCGCCTGGTTGCGCTGATCGGTGCGGCAGCTCTCACGGCCGCGCTGCTCTGGCAGTCGACGGTCCTCGTCGTCGCCGACGAGGACGGAGCCGCGCTGTGGCGGCGGCCCGCGACCGAGGGCAGCGTCGTCGTGCTGCGCTATACGAATTCCCTCTACCTGGCACCCGTCCAGGAGCGCTTCGAGGTGCGCGGCGGCCGTCTGCAACTCATTCAAGTGGCCAGCACCAGCGAGGCGGTGCTCGAGTACAACCGCCATCCCGGCCCCTACCGGCGCAGCGGCGCCTGGCTGATCGCCTCGGTCTCCGGCGTCACCCTGGACGTCCTGGCGCTCCGGGTCGGTGAGCGCGGCCGCCCCACCCTCGAGGTCGACGGCGCGACGCTGCCTCTGTACCAGGCGGGAAGCGGCACCGGCCTGCGGATCTCGGTGCGGCGGGAGGCCCGCCTCCTTAGCTGGAGTGCCGGCGCGCCCGCGCCATGATCCGCGCACCCTGATGGCGGTGAAGCGGGAAGCCTCCCTCCCCAAGTCGCAGGAGGAGCTCGAAGAGCTCGTCGAGACCTTCGAGGGGAAGACCCGCCACCTCGGCGGGAGCGCCGGGTTGCTCATCACGGCCGCCCTCGTCTTGATGAGCCTCTATCACCTCTACGCCTCGCAGGCCACAATCATCGCCCAGATCCACCGCACCATCCACCTGATCTTTGTCCTCGTGCTGGCCTTCCTGCTCTACCCGGCGCGCAAACGCGCCCTCGGCCGGATCACGCCGGTGGACCTGATCCTGGCCGCCGCTGCCGCGGCCGCGCTGGGCTACGTCTTCGTGGACTTCGACGGCTTCATCAACCGCGCGGTCACTCCGACGCGGTGGGATCTGTTCTTCGGGACGGTGACGATCCTACTGTTACTGGAGGCCACGCGGCGCACCGTCGGCAACGCCCTCCTGATCCTGGTGGCGGCGTTCCTGGTCTACGGCTTCGTCGGGCCCTGGCTGCCCCCGCCCTTCACACACCGGGGGTACGATCTCGCCCGCATCGTCGGCCACCTCTACATGGGACTGGAGGGGATCTTCGGCGTCCCCCTGGAGGTCGCGGCGAGCTTCATCATCCTCTTCACGATCTACGGATCGTTCCTGGAGCAGTCGGGCGCGGGAAAATTCTTCGTCGACCTGGCCCTCGCGCTGACACGGCGCCGGCGGACCGGCGCCGGGCAGGCCGTGACCGTGGCCTCATTCCTGCTCGGTGGCCCCTCCGGCAGCGGGGTCGCCACAACCGTCACCGTCGGCGCCATCGCTTACCCGATGCTGAAGCGCGCCGGCTATGACCGGGAATCGGCGGGCGGCCTGCTCTCGGCGGGAGGCATCGGGGCGGTGATCTCGCCGCCCATCCTCGGGGCGGCGGCGTTCATCATCGCGGAGATCCTGCAGATCTCTTACCTGCAGGTCTTGAAGATGGCCATCATCCCTACCCTCCTCTACTACCTGGCCATCTTCTTCATGATCGAACTGGACGCCCGGCGCTTCCACCTGCGGCGGGTGGAGATTGTCGCGGAGAACCCCATCCGCCTGATCGTCCGATACGGATACTTCCTCAGTTCTCTCGTGGTTATCCCCGTTTTCATGCTATTCGGGTTCACCGCTACCAACGCGGTGCTGTGGTCCACAGTCATCGCCTTGATGACGTCCTTCATTCGCCGTGAGACCGCGCTGGTGGTGGCCGCGCGCGTGCCGTCACGGCGCGATCAGCGAGAACCGCTCTGGCCGTGGCTGGCCGTCGCCGCCGTGGCCGGCGTCCTGGTCTGGGTGATCATGCGATTTGAGACGCTGACGGCGCGGCCGGCGCTCACCTGGGCGCTCGTGGCGGCCTTCCTCCTGGTTGCCGCCCTGCGGCGGGGCCGCCTGGGCACCGGAGGCGTGACGCTCAACGCGGAGAAGGGCGTTGCCGCCCTGGCCAATGGCAGCCGGCAGGTCCTCAGCGTGGCCGTCACCACCGCGGCCGCCGGCATCATCGTCGGCATTACCACCCTCACTGGACTGGGCCTGAAGATCGCGGACATCATCGTCTCCGCAGCCGGCGGCAACCTCCTCCTGACCCTGGTCTTCGCCGGCCTGGCGCTCTTGGTGCTGGGGCTGGCCCTGCCCATCACGGCCACTTACATCATCGCCGCGGTGATGGTCGCCCCGGCGTTGACACGGCTGGGCGTCTCCGAACTCGCCGCGCACATGTTCATCTTCTACTACGCGGTCCTCTCGGAGGTCTCGCCGCCCGTCGGACTCTCGCCGATGGCCGCCTCGGCGCTCACCGGCGGGAACGCCTTTCGGACCATGATGCAGGCGTGGCGCTATACCTTGCCGGCCTTTGTTGTGCCCTTCATGTTCACAGTGCACCCCGCCGGGTTGGCACTGCTGCTGGAATCAGAGAGCTGGCTGGACGTGGTCAAGATCGGGGTGACCGCAATCCTCGGCCTGGGGGCGCTGGCCGCAGCCGCCAGCGGCTGGCTGCTGCGCCGCACCAGCCTGATCGAGCGCACCGTCCTCGTCGTGGCCGGTCTGCTGCTCGTCTACCCGGCGGCCCGCCTCGACCTCATCGCCGCCGCCCTCGTCGCCCTGGTCGTCATCCTGCAGGTCCGCTCGCCGCAGCCGGTCGGGGCGGCGCGCGGTGCGGGAGGATAGCAGCCATGGAAGACGAACCGCGCGAATCCACGAAGGAAGAAACCCCTCCGGCTGAGGCTCCTACTGCGGCGGCGACCCCGCCGCCGCCGCCCGAGGCACCCCTGCCCGAGACCGCGGCGGGCGAGCCGGTCGACGCCATCGCCCTCGTGCTCACCTGCATCAGCCTGCTCGCTTCCAAAGCGTGGGAGGCGATGGGGCTGGTCCCCGATCCGACGACCAAGCTGATCGAGCGCCGGATGGAAGACGCGCAGCTGGCAATCGACGCAGCCGCGGCGCTGGCCGATCTACTCCGTGAGAAACTCGGTGACACCGATCGCCGGGAACTCGACACGTTGCTGATGAATCTCCGGCTCAACTTCGTAGAGCAGAGGGCAAAAGGCTAAGGCTGGAGACCACGCCCTTCGAAACCGAACTACAGGATCACGGTTTCGTCGGACGTGCTCTCCAGCCTTAACCGATTCGCCACCACACCAGATTTTCCAGCGCATCTCACCGCTTTGCAGAGAATCGGCGGACGGCCGCCTCGATGCCGCGATTGGTCAGCCCATGGGCGAACGGACCGTCGGGGTTGCCGAAGGTCCAGACGTGCAGCATCTCCACCGCCCGCGGCACCATCGTCGTCCCTGCGGGGCACTGTCCGTCCACTGAGCGCAGGGCGTTGCCCATTCCGGTCGCGCACTCGTGGCTGTGCCACTCCGTCAGCGGGCCGCCCGGCCTCGGTCCCTCGCCCTTAGGGGCCTTGAAGAGCGCGCCGAGGAGCACGACCTCGCCGGACTGCAGTTTCATGTAGACGAGCCCTTCCGGGCGCAGCGGATCCAGCGTGACGCCGTCGCGGCTGAAGGTTACGTTGCCATAGTGAGCGGGACCCCAACTCCCGAAGCGGAAGGGGTTATTCTGCCGGAAGCCGTCTGTCTCGGCGGCGGATACTTTCGCCCACCGGGCGATGGCGGCCCTCACGTCGGCCACCAGTTTCGCCGCCGCGGCCTCCTGCTCGGGCGTAGCCGCATGAGCGGAGGTGCCAGGCGTTCCGTGGGAGCCGTGGCCTCCCTGAGCGTACGCGGAGCTCATCGCCCCGCCGGCCAGCAGCAGGCTCGCCGCGACCGCGAGGACGCTGCGCATCGCTCCGAAGGGTCGCACTGTCATCACCGGCCCCCAAACTGCCGCACCGCGGCGCGAAATGCCTCCACGGACAGGTTGTGCGCGAACGGCCCATCGGGATTATTGAAGATCCAGATGTGCATCATCTCTACGCGCTCCCCGACGAAGAAGGCGCCGGCGGGACACTGCCCGGGCGCGGTGGCCAGCACGGCAGCCCCGGTCGCGCTGATGCACAGGTTGTCGTGGGTGTGCCAGTCCGTCAGCGGGCCCGCCGGCCGGGGGCCCTCGCCCGTGGGCGCGCTGAACATCACGCCGAGGAGGGCAACCTTCCCGCTGGGCAGCTTGAGGTAGACAAGGCTCTCGGGACGCTGCGTGTCGAGATGCCGCCCATCGCGGCTGTAGGTGAAGTTCGTGAAGTGGGAGGCGCCCCAGTTCAGCAGACTCCATCTCGTGGATTGGACGTACCCTGCCGCCACCGCCGCGTTGACGTCGGCGTAAGCGGCGGCGTCGCTGCGGACGTCAGCGAGGAGCCGATCGGCCGCGGCCTGCTGGTCCGGCGTGGGTGCGCCCTGCGCACCGGGGGCCGGTGAGGCTGCCGGCGCCGGGTGCTGGTGTCCGCTGCCGTCGGCCATCTCGGGCGCGCCGTGCACGTGGACGCGTGCCGCCCCCCCGCCGTCCTGACCCGCCACGGCGGTCGTGAAGGTCAGCGCCGACAGCAGCACGAGCGCGGCGGACGCGGCCAACGCGACCACCCGCCGGGCCAGCGTGCCCGCCGAGCGGCGCAGCGCCTGGGCCAGCAGCAGAAGCACGCTGCCGGCCACGACCAGCGCGACGCCGGCGGCGAAGAGCATGTGACCAGGATTGGACATCGTGAAGACCCCCTCTCGCATCGCCAGTGTGGGATCGAGCCCGTGCAGCCGGGCGTCCCACGCCAGCCCGCTCAACAGCGCTACGTTGCCGGTGAAGATTAGCCACGGCGCGAACCGCGTCAGCTTCGACATCGAAATCGCCTCCTATCCGACGCTGACGGCGAACTGCAAAGAGAGGTTTACTCGGAGCAACGAGATGGCAAGAAGGCTGGCTTCTGGAGCGGACGCCTAAAAGCGCCGGCACTTGTGCATGAAACGGAAGTATGGATTCCTTGGATCTCTTCGAAGACCTCGGCTGGCTGATGCTCGTCATCGTGAGCGCCTTCACGCTGGCACTCACCTGGCTCCCCCACTAAACACCGGAACCGCGATAGAGCCCGCCCTCAGGGAATCGACCGGTCGTCTCTACGCCCCTTTCGCTCTCCCGCCTAAGCATCCCACACCGTTGCTTTCAGGCGGTTGATCACCGTCCGAATCGTCTGCACGGCATTCGCCAGGTCCCGGAGGGATAGCGGCTCGGCGAGCCGATTACTCCAGACGGCCTGCACAGAGTCGATCCGGGCAAGCACCTGCCGGCCATGGGGAGTCAGCGTCAGAATGAGCGAACGTCGGTGGTCTGGATTGTCCGCGAACGCTGCGAGACGGGTCTTCACCAGCCCATCAGCCACCCGCTGCACTCCCTGCCGCGTCACACCCATTCGCCGTGCAATCTGTGGGACCGTCCGAGGTCCTTCATCGATCGCCCCCAGCACTAGCCACCCGGTCGGCGTTTGACCGAACGGCTCTACGATCCTTCTCCCGTGCCGCTCCAGCTCCCCCCGGAACCGGAAGACCTCCAGGATCAAATCTGTCAGCGCCTCCGCCTTGGGCGTGCGCTTACCCGGCAAGGCCGATCTCACCCTCCCTCACAACAGCGTCGTACCATTTCTGGATAGCATCGATCATGCGCTGGGGCGACCCCTCGTGCGGAAAGTGGCCCTCCCGCGGGATGATCTGCACTTCGTGCTGAGGGAAGATCCCTTGGAGCCGGTTGACCCAACCGACCATACGCACCGGGTCGAACTGACCGAACATGAGGAGCGCCGGGGTATCGCGGAAGTTCTTCCGCAGATCGGCCTCGAGCTTAGCGAGATATCTGGGATTGTCGACGAGCTGCCGGAACAACAGGAGGATATGGTCCCGCCACTCCGGCGTGGGAAAGAGGTGTCGGTAGACCGCCCGCTCTTCGGGTGACAGTCGCCGCCCCATCGGAGCCATGGTGGAAACGAGCCGTGGCAAGAGGTTGAAATGACGATTGAGGGCCCGGAAGGGGGAGCTCGTCACGAGCCGGAGCATCATCTCGACCAGCGGATACCCTCTGACGGGAAAGGCTAAGGTATCCGTGAGGATGAAAGCGCGATACCGCTCAGGTGCCTTGGTCGCAGCTCCCAAGCCAACAGGTCCGCCGGAATCGTGCAGCATCAGGGTGATACCTCTGAGGTCGAGGGCCTCCACAAAATGCGCCACGGTGCCGGCAAGGTTCTCAAGCGTCAGGGCATAGCCATTGTGAGGAACCGAGAGTCCGAAGCCGGGGTAGTCAAGCGCGACACAACGGAAGCGATCTTTCAGCTGCGCGATGAACCCGCGGTAGATGAATGAAGACGCTGGAGCCGCATGCAAGAACAAGATTGTGGGCCCGGTGCCCTCATCCACGTAGTGAATAAGGGAGTTCCTCCCCTCGAGAAAGCGGCTTTCGAATGGAAACAGGAACTGGGAAAGCCATGGCGGGCGTCTAGCTTCCCTACTATCACGCTGCCGATCACCTGGACCCACCATCGGAGCAACCTCCCCTGGAGTCATGTGTCGAAACCCGATATGACCATTAGTTACCATCTTGCCATTTGGTTGTCAAGCCCCCCACGAAAGGCAGGACTCACCCACCCATGACGGGTCTCTTCCCAGGACGCTCGGCGAATCGATGACCTCATTCAGCTGTTGGCGTGGATCAACTAAAATGAAGCCGGACGCACCAAGACGGTGCTGAGAACCCCATGGCCGAGCATCTGAAATCCGCTGCCAGCGCCTACCTACGATCCGCGGTCTCCCAGCCGGTGGACTGGCACCCCTGGGCGCCCGAGGCCTTCGAGCGGGCGCGGCGGGAGGACAAACCCATCCTCCTCGACATCGGGGGGGCCTGGTGTCACTGGTGCCACGTCATCGACCACGAATCCTACGAGGATCCCGAGACGGCCGAGATCATCAACCGGGAGTTCGTTGCCATCAAGGTGGACCGCGACGAGCGGCCGGACGTAGAGGCGCGCTATCAGCCCGCCGTCCAGGCGATCTCGGGGCAGGGCGGGTGGCCGCTGACGGCATTCCTCATGCCCGACGGCCGGGTCTTTTTCGGCGGCACGTACTTCCCGCCGACCGACGCCCACGGGCGCCCTTCGTTCAAGCGTGTGCTCCTAAGCGCGGCGCAGTACTACCGCGAGAACCGGGAGGAAGCGCAGCAGGTGGCCGCCGATCTACAGCGGCAGCTGGCCACGGCGCTGGGCGCGGCCGTCCCAGGGGATCTCGCCCCCTCCCTCGTCGATCGGGCCGTCGAGGAGATCCTGCGGGCGTTTGACATCAGCAACGGCGGCTTCGGCCGCGCGCCCAAGTTCCCGCACACGGGGACCATCGATCTGCTCATCCGGCGCGCCTTTCGTACCGATGACGCTCTCACGCCGACGGTGATCGCGCGAACGTTGGAGAAGATGGGGCGCGGCGGCGTCTACGACCAGCTCGGCGGAGGCTTTCACCGCTATTCCGTGGATGCGCACTGGATCGTCCCCCACTTCGAAAAGATGCTCTACGACAACGCCGGGCTGCTCCGCAACTACGTCCACGGCTATCAGTTGACGACCGCGCCGTTCTTCCGCGAGATCGCGCTGGGAATCTACCAGTACCTGCGCACCACGCTCTGGGATGATGCGCGCGGAGGATTCTACGCCAGCCAGGACGCGGACACGGATCTGCACGATGACGGCGACTACTACACCTGGACGCTGGATGAGGTCCGCGCCGCCCTCCCCGACGATGACGAGTATCGCGTCGCCATCCTTCATTACAACGTCAACGAACGCGGAGAAATGCAGCACGACCCGCGGCGCAATGTCTTCTTCGTGGAGAAGGATCCCGACGCCATCGGCGTGCTCACCGGGCTGGCGGAAGAGCGAGTGCGCGCCTTGCTCGCCTCGGCAAAGGCCCACCTGCTGGCGGTGCGCGCGGGGAGGACGACCCCCTTCATTGACCGCACCATCTATGCTGCCTGGAACGGCATGGCCATCTCGGCATTCTTCGACGTCTTCACCGGACTCCAGGTCGACGACGCCCGCACGGTCGCCCTGCGCGCGCTGGACCGCATCCTCGCTGACGCCTACCGGCCCGGCGAGGGAATTCTGCACATGATCACGCCAGAGGGCGCAGCCCACCCGGGGCTGCTGGAGGACCAGGTGCAGATCGGGCAGGCTTGCCTCGACGCCTTCGAAGTCACGGCAGAGCCTCGCTACCTCGAAATCGCCCACGATCTCGCCGACTACCTGCTGCGCGAATTTGAAGTTCAGGACGGCGGATTCGTGGACATCGCCCGCAGTCGGCAGACCGACCCCTCGCTGGCCACCCGCAGCAAGCCGGTGCAGGACGCTCCTACCCCTGGAGCCAACGCCGTCGCCGCGCTGATGCTGCTCCGTCTGGCGCGGCTGCTGGACGCGCCTTCGTACCGGGAGGCGGCCGAAAGGACGCTGCGCGCCTTCGCCGGCGGTCTTGCCCGCTCCGGGTTGTACGCCTCGACCTTCTTCCTGGCCGTCGAGGACGTCACCCGCGAACCTGCGCACGTCGTGATCGTCGCGCCGGGGCCTGGCGCGGACGGCACAGACGATGGACTGGCGGCTCGGCTCCACTCGACCGCCCTGACGACCTTCCGTCCGGGCAAGATCGTCGCCCTCTATCCCCAGAACGGGGCCGCGGCGATGCCGCCCTTGCCGGAATCGGTCCGGGCCATGGCCGCGGCGTCCGGAGGAACGCGCGCCTACGTCTGCGCGGGAGCGGCGTGCGCGCCTCCGACCACCGATCCCGATGCGCTGGCCGAGTTGATCCGCACGTTTAATCTCTGACGACCCCCCTGGCCTTTCATGTACGTGCCCCTGAAGCACACCCTTTCCTCGCTGGCCCTAGAGACGCTGGCGCAAGCTCCGCGCCATCGCCCGATCGCCTGGCTGCTGGCCTACGCGCGGCTGGCCCCCGACGGAGGGGCCGTCCCGGAGGCGGAGGTGCGCAAGATTGCGGCTACGCTCGGGCCGGCCGGCCCACGCGCCCTGCGCCGTCTGGAGGTCCTGGGAATACTTCAGCGGGATGGCCGTGCGAAGAACAGTATCATCCGCCTCGCGCCTGAGTTCCTCCCGCACCGCGATTACTTTAACCGGCAGGTGCGCCGCCTGGCCTCAACGCTCACCGCGCTGGATCGTCAGAGACCCGGCGGCACACGCGCCACCGCCCTGCGGCGCGGCGTCGCCCTCTTCAACGCAGGACTCTTCTTCGAGTGCCACGAGTTCCTGGAGAATATCTGGCGCGCCACGGTGGGCCCGGACCGCGACTTCTACCATGGCATTATCCAGGTGGCCGCGGCTTTCTACCATTTCGAGAAAGGCAATCAGCACGGCGCCCGGACGCTGCTGGGGAAGGCTGTGGCGAAGTTGCAGCGATACCGGCCCCGCCACCTGGGCGTCGACGTGGCCCCGCTGCTCACCGACCTCGCACCCTGGCGGCAACGGTTCTCCGCCGAGGCCCCCGGGCAGCCGCTGGCGGCGGGAGAAGCTCCGATCATCAGGGTTCGTGCTACGATATGAAGGATCGCGGAAGGGTGGCCGAGCGGACGAAGGCAGCGCACTGCTAATGCGTTGGTCGCCTTATAAGCGGCCCGTGGGTTCGAATCCCACCCCTTCCGCCACCCCAGAAAACCTGCCTGATCGAGCTCGCGCGGTAGCGGATGACATCCCATTTCCAAAGTCATAGCCCTGCCAGCAATCCTGGATTCCCGCGCGGGGCGGCCGAAACGCCGCCAATTGGTACGTCAAACTCGCACAACCGCTCTTCGAGGACGAAGGAATCGGCAAGGAATTTTGCAAATGTTGACAAAGACTAGGGGTATCCGGAGGCAGGAAAATGGAGCGGTTTCCCATATGGCCCCAAAGAGAGCGAGACAAAATCGACAAAGTCGAAGTCCCGCGCGGACCTGAGCCCGGAGACAAGCCACCCAACATACCTGAGCCGACGCCTCAGGAGCCCCCTCCCGAAAGGCCAGAGCCGGAGACCGACTAAGGAAATCAACCTCCAAAGTGCAAAACAAGCCTCAGATGCATATTCCAATCGCAGCTTCCATGACACCTCGACTTACAGACCTACTTCCGAAATTCTAGACGCGCCCGCCGTTCGGCGTAAGGAGAGATAGAGATGCCCGAGACGGTAGAAGCACTTGCCATCGTCATTCTCTTCGTCGTGCCTGGGTTCATCCTGGGTTCCGTTTACAATCGGAATTTGAGCCAACCAGAGCCAACCGACGCAAAGTTTGTCGTGCTCGCCCTGTCATTCAGCATCGTCAATCATTTAATCGCATCCCCCTGGAGTATCCGTATCTACGAATACTGGCATCAGAGTGCGATCACAACCAACATCAACGAGTTTGTGGCCTGGGTTCCGGTCGTGACACTAATTCTTCCCTTCTTTCTTGCTTTGGTGTTCAGCAGGGCCGTTGAGGCCTCAAGGTTACAGGGACTGCTCAGGAGGATTGGGTATTCTGTTGATCGTCGCACCGCCACGTGCTGGGATCTTCTTTATCAGTCTCCTGGTACAGGATGGGTCATCATGGGACTCCAGGATGGCACGCACCTTGGAGGCAAGTTCGGCCTTCGATCTTACATTGCGAAGACAGTGGATCGGGAGCATATTTCGCGAGACCTGTTCTTAGAAGAAGCCTGGGTAACTCAGGATCCCAATACGTTTGCCCACAAGATCCCCAACAGCAAGGGCCTGTGGGTAAATGGTGCCGAGGTAAAGTGGATCAAGTTTTTCAGGAGCTAGATTAGCCCTAAGGGGGTCGGTCATTGTCACCTCCTGGCCGCAATTTGCACTGCGAACGGCAGGCTCAACGCGAGCTTAGAAGGGGGGAAGGAGTACGCAATAACCGGCAAGGCGGAATTCCGCGAAGATCAGCCTTGAGGTAGCCGTGGCCCAGGAGGTCGACCTCCGCATCGTCTCCCTTCTCCCCAGCGCCACGGAGATCGTCTGCGCGCTTGGTCTGACCGACGCCCTCGTTGGCATTTCACACGACTGCGACTACCCTCCCGCGGTCTCCGCCATGCCCGTGCTGAGCCAGGCCATCATCACGGGCGATCTATCCAGCGGGGAGGTCGACCGCCAGATCCGAGAGCAGCTGCACCAGGGCCTCAGCGTCTACCATCTCGATCAGGGTCAACTGGGACGGCTGGCGCCCACGCTCATCCTGACGCAGGAACTGTGCGAGGTCTGCGCGCCTTCGTTCACCCTGGTCGAGGCGGCGGCCAGGATCGCGGGATCGGACAGCCGGATCGTCTCGTTGGAGCCGCACGGTCTTGAAGACATCCTCGACACCATCACACTAGTCGGAAACCTCACCGGAACCGGCGGCCAGGCGGCGGCACTGGTGAAGCGTCTTCAGGGGCGCATCGAGCAGGTGCGCGGGGCGGTCGCCGGAGCGCCCCGACCCACGGTCATCTGCCTGGAGTGGCTCGACCCGCTCTTCGTCGCCGGACACTGGGTCCCGGAGATGGTCGACCTCGCCGGTGGATCAGACCTGCTGGGGCGCCCGCGCGCTCACTCCTACACCATCGAGTGGCCGGCCGTCCTGGAGGCCGATCCTGAGGTCCTCGTCCTGATGCCGTGTGGGTTCGACCTGCGCCGGACTCGGGACGAAGCCTCCTCCCTGAGGGATCGGCCCGGATGGGATCAGTTGAAGGCTGTCCAAGCCGGACGGGTCTACGTAACCAACGGCACGGCCTATTTCAACCGGCCGGGGCCCAGGATCGGGGACGGTCTCGAAATTCTCGGAACCATCCTCCATCCTGAGGCGGTCGCCTGGGCGCTGCCCGAGGACGGGTTCGAAAGACTATAGGTCCCGCAGCGCCGCTTCCGCCTCGGCGACGATGTCCGCCACGATCTGACCCGCCGGCTTGATCTCGTTGACCACGCCCACAGACTCTCCCGCCCACAGTGGAGCGTACTCGACGTCCCCTGTAAAACCCGGCGTCAGCATGATCGCGGCGTAGCGAGGGATCTCCACCTCTCCGGTCTCGTAGCGCTCGTCCTTGAGCGTCCCGATGACGCTGCCCTCCCCCGGCCGCTCGCCGCTGGGGGGGCGCCCGGCGGCTTCCCACTCCCGCACGGCCTTGTTGCTCAAGACGCGGTGAGGAGCGCCGGGCCACCAGACATCGAACAACGACTCACTGTAGATCGTATCCTCGGCCCGCGCTGTCAGGAGGCGCGCCTTGTACTCCGGGTGGACGAACGCTTCCTCGCTGGCGACGAAACGCGTTCCCATCGAGACGCCCTGAGCGCCCCATTGCAATGCAGCGGCCAGCCCACGGCCGTCGCCGATGCCTCCTGAGGCCAGGACCGGTGTGGGCCTGACGGCCTCCACGACCGCCGGCACGATCACTGAAAGTGGGGTCGTGCTCTTGACATGACCGCCGGCCTCCAGGCCCTGGGCGATGATCCCGTCGACCCCCGCCCGCGCCGCCGCCGCAGCCTCCTCGACGGAACCCACCTGAATCAACACCTTCGTCCCCCGGCGGTGCGCGGTCGCCACGTAGGGGGCGGGGTCGCCCCAGAACAGGACGAGCAGCGGCACCCCTACGTCCAGGCAGGCGCCGATGGTCTCCTCCCGGGTCTCGCTGGCCAGGATGACGTTGGCGCCGAAGGGTTTCTCCGTCAGCGCGCGGACCCGGGCGATTCGCCCCCGGACGTTGGCGGCCGGCTGTCCCGACATCCCGATCACGCCGCAGCCGCCTGCATTGGAAACCGCGGCGGCCAAGTCGGGACCCGCTCCGCGTCCAAAACCGACGGAGAAGATCGGGTAGTCGATGCCCAGCAGGTCGCAGAGCGGAGTCTTCAACACCAATGTAACGTGTCGTTCCGCAATGCAGGACGAAGGCCCTGCAGAACGAAGACCGCATCTGACGCCGGCCAAAGGGAGGGTCGCAAGGTGGAAGCACAGATTCGGAACGTTGCAATGCTCAAGGACCTCAGCTCCGAAGCGGTCCGCAGCCTCGCGGCCGCGGCAACGCGCGTGACGCTGCAATCTGGCCAGATTCTGTTCCGGGAGGGCGACCCCACAGGAGGCGTCTTCGTCGTCGAAGACGGTCACATCTCGATTACCCGCAGCGGCACTCCCATCGCGGAGCTCGGCCCGGGGCAGATGTTCGGCGAGATGGCCTCCCTCGACGGCGGTCCGCGCGTCGTGACCGTCACCGCCAGCGAGCCGACGACGCTGGTCGCCATCCCATCGGAGGCCTATAACACAGCCGTGTACGGCAATCTCGCCGTCCTCACCGAGGTGATGCGGGTCGTGCTCAGCCGCGTGCGCGGGCTGGAGGACGCACTCCGGAAGGGCTGATGCCGGTGAGCTTCCTCTGGCCGGCGCTGCTGTGGGGGCTTCTGCTGGTCCCCGCGGCGCTCGGTGTGTATGTCTGGGCGCTGCGGCGGCCGCCCCGCGCGCCGCTGGCGTTTCCTGACGGATCGCGGCTCGCCGCCTCCGCCACGGCGGGGCGCCGGTGGACGCGCCATCTTCCGGCGGCGTTCTTCCTGTTCGGCCTGGCGGCGGCCCTGGCCGCCGCGGCGCGGCCGGTGGCCCCCCTGCCAATGCCCGCCGACCAATCGGCGATCATGCTCTCGATGGACGTCAGCGGCAGCATGCGCTCCCAGGACATCGCCCCCTCCCGGATGGAGGCCTCCAAGGCGGCGGCAAAGGCGTTTGTCGAGGCCCTTCCCCCCCGAGTGCGCGTTGGCTTGACGACGTTCGGCGGATTCGCGCAGGTCGTGGTGCCGCCTGTGACCGATCACCAGCGCGTGCTCGACGCCGTCGACGGACTCGGCTTCATTCGCCGCACGGCCATCGGCGAGGGACTGATCGAAGCGGTCGCCGGCCTGCCCGGTAGAGTCCGGCCCGCGCCCGACGGCACGATGCCGGCACAGCCCCCTGGACCCCGACCGCCGGCGGTCGTGATTCTTCTGTCGGATGGGGTGAGCAACGCCGGTATCGACCCCTTGGAGGCGGCGCAGCTCGCCAAGGCCCAAGAGGTCACCGTCTACACAGTGGGCGTCGGCCAGCCGATGAGCAGCGGGACGTGGACGATCGGCGGACCGATGGACGAAGAGACTTTGAAGGAGATCGCCGACGTCACGGGGGGCCGGTACTTCCACGCCACCTCGGCGGCGGGACTGCACGATGTCTACCGCCGGCTGGCCCGAACGGTGGGGTGGGAGCGCCGCCGCGAGGAGGTCTCCGGAATGGCCGCCGGCCTCGGGGCGCTGGCGCTGATCGCGGCCCTCGCGCTGGGCCGGCTGGTCGTCCACCCGATCGGGGTCTGAGCCGCTCCTCGAGGAGGAAAGGTCATGCGGACTCATCGCATTGCCGCGCTGGTCGCTCCGCTGGTGATTGCCGTCTTCCCTACGCCCCTGGCCTCGCAGCCCTCGGAGGTCATGCTGCACGACTTTGAGTTCAGGCCGGCGGTGACCCGCCTGACCGTCAGCGACTACGGCCCCGGCGTCGAAGTCCGGTGGATGAACCAGGGGCCCTCGACGCACACCGTCACCGCCGACGGTGGCGCGTTCGATTCCAAGGCGCTGGCCCCGGGCGCGGCGTTCTCCTTCCGGTTCGAGGCGCCGGGCACCGTCGACTATCGCTGCACGATCCACCAGGGGATGAGAGGGCAGATCGTCGTCACCGCGTCCGGGTACTAAGGGGGAGCCGCTCGTGGCCCTCCGCACGGCCGAGATCGTCTGGGAGCCCACGCCCGAACACATCGAGGGCGCGCGGCTCACAGGCTTCATGCGGCGCCACAGTCTCCCCGACTACGAGGCGCTGCACCGCCGCTCCGTCGAGGAGATGGAGTGGTTCTGGGACGCGGTGAGCACGGACCTGGCCCTGGAGTGGTTCCGCCCGTACACCCGCGTGCTCGACCTCTCGCGAGGCATCCCGTGGGCGACCTGGTGGATCGACGGCCGCACCAACTATGTGCACAACTGCCTCGACCGCCACGTCGCCCGCCTCGGCAGCAAGATCGCCTGCATCGCCGAGGGTGAGGACGGCTCCCTCCGGCGGCTCACCTACCGCGAGATGCTGGAGGAGACCAACCGCCTGGCCAACGCGCTGCGCGGGCTGGGAATTCGCAAGGGCGACCGCGTCGGCATCTTCATGCCGATGACCGCCGAGTGCGCCATCGCCACCCTGGCCGTCAACCGCATCGGGGCCGTCTACGTGCCCATCTTTTCGGGCTTTGCCGCCGGCGCCATGGCCACCCGCCTCCAGGACGCGGACGCCGTCGCGCTGATCACCGCGGACGCCTTCGCCCGTCGAGGCACCCTCGTGCCGATGAAAGCGATCGCGGACGAGGCGGCCGGCGCCTCCCCCACCGTGCGCCACGTCGTCGTGCAGCGCCGTACCGGCGCCGCCGTGACGATGCGCGCCGGGCGCGACCATCGCTGGGAGGAGCTGGTCGCCCGCGCATCGCCCGACGCGCCCCCCGAGATCACCGCCGCCGAAGATCCGCAGATGATCATCTACACCTCAGGCACGACCGGGCGGCCCAAGGGCACAGTGCACGTGCACGGCGGGTTTCCGATCAAAGGCGTCATGGACATGGCCTATGGCTTCGACATCGGCGAAGGGGACGTCATGTTCTGGCTCACAGACCTGGGCTGGATGATGGGCCCCTGGGAGATCATCGGCACCCTCACCCTCGGCGCCACGATGGTGCTCTACGACGGGGCGATCGACTACCCCGGGCCGGACCGCCTCTGGGAGATCGCGGCGCGGCATCGGGTCACCGCCCTCGGTATCTCCCCCACCGCCGTCCGGGCGCTGATGCGGCACGGCGACGAGCTGCCCCGCCGCCACGACCTCTCGTCGCTGCGGCTGCTCGGCTCCACCGGCGAGCCCTGGAACCCCGAGCCGTGGATGTGGCTCTTCGACCGGGTCGGCGGCCGGCGCTGCCCGATCATGAACTACACCGGCGGGACCGAGATCGCTGGCGGCATCCTGGGGTGCACCGTGCTCCACCCGCAGAAACCGATGGCCTTCACCGCCCCCGTGCTGGGGATGGACGTGGACGTCTACGACGACCAGGCCCACCCGGTGCGCGACGCGGTCGGCGAGCTGGTGCTGCGGCGCCCCTGGCCCGGCATGACGCGCGGCTTCTGGCGCGACCCGGAGCGCTACCTCGAGACCTACTGGTCGCGCTGGCCCGACGTCTGGGTGCACGGCGACTGGGCCAAGATCGACGAAGACGGCTTCTGGTTTCTCCTCGGACGCAGCGACGACACGATCAAGGTGGCGGGCAAGCGGGTCGGGCCGGCCGAGGTGGAGTCGGCCGCGGTCGCGCACCCGGCCGTCGCCGAGGCCGCCGCGATCGGCACACCCGACGAGCTGAAGGGGGAAGCGGTGGTGCTGTTCGTCGTCCTGCGCCCCGGGGTCGAGCCCTCTGAGGCACTGCGCCAGGAGGTCCGCGCCCGCATCGTCGAGATTCTCGGCAAGACGCTCGATCCAAAAGAGGTCCGCTTCGTCGGCGACCTGCCCAAGACCCGCAACGCCAAGATCATGCGCCGCGTCATCCGCACGACGCACCTCGGCACCGACCCCGGCGATCTCTCCTCGCTGGAGAATCTCCAGGCGCTGGACGAGATTCGCCGCGCCCGCTAAGGGGCGGGGGCAATTCCCTCCACCAGGCTCCGTGCTACAATTTTTCTGCGCCGCACCTGACAGTCCGCGAGCCACAGTATTTCATCCAGGAGGTGAATCCTTGCCCAATCCCGTCGCGCACTTCGAGATCTACGGAGACAACCCCGAGAAGCTCGGCTGGGAGATCAAGGACTCCGGTGTCCCCGGTCAGCCCTACTGGCTGATCCAGACCGTGCCCGTGAACGAGAAGGGCGCGCCGACACAGCCCGGCGGAATCAACGGCGGGCTGATGAAGCGGCCGATGCCCGACGCCCGCAACTGGATCAGTTACGTGACCGTCGACTCCGTCGACAAGACCGTGGAGAAGGCCACAAGCCTTGGTGCGAGCGTGATCCGCCCCAAGGCGGCGGTCCCAACGCAGGGCTGGTTCGCCATCCTCACCGACCCGGAGATAAACACGCTTGCGATCTGGCAGGACGACCCCAAAGCGGCCTGATGATCGACTTCGCGCGAGTCTACGATATCCACGCGCAGGCCCGCGCGAAGCTCTTTGACCGGATCCGTCCCCTCGGCCAGGAACAGTACACGAGAGAGTTCCCCTTCGCCCACCGCAGCCTTCGGGCCACGCTGCACGAGATCGCAACGACGGAGTGGTGGCTGGCCGCCCGGCTGCGCGAGGAGCCGATGCCCAGGCCGTTCTCCTGGGAGGACCTGCCCATAAACCAGCACGCCACCTTCGCGGAGCTGGAGCGGGCGTGGACGGAGCAGGCGCCGCGGACGAGAGCGACGCTGGCTGATCTGACCGATCTAGATAAGGTCGTGGAGAGCCGGATGTATGGGAGAAAACGAGTCCGAATTCTGAGGACGACCAAGCGCGTCATCGCCACGCAGTTGCTGCTGCACGAGGTGCACCACCGGGCGCAGGCGATGGCGATGCTGCGGCATCTCGGCGTTGAAGCGCAGGATCTCGACTACATCTACTTCCTGCAGGACGAACGGGTCGAGGAGATCACGTCGGGCAGCTGAGGCAGGGCTCGGTACTCATGCGGGCCTGGACCTGAGCCGGGGTGGGCTGCGCGACGGCGCCCACGTAGACGCCTCCCAGGACGAGGGACCCGCCGAGGAGGAACGGCAGCGTGACCGGCGTGTGCTCCAGCAGCGCGCTCGCGCTCACCGCGACCAGCGGAAAGAGCACGAACTGGTAGGCGGTCGCGGACGCGCTCCACCGTTTCAGCACAAAGAGAAACAGCACGAACCCCGTGCTCGTCCCCAGCAGCACCAGATAGCCCAGCGCCACCCACGTCGCCCGCTGCGTCGGGAGGACCCAGGCCTCGTCGCGGATTCCGGACAGCGCCAGAAGGATCGCCGCACCCACCGCCATGGCCACGACGTTCGTGCTGACGGGGTGACTCTTGGGAAAGCGCTTGGCGACGATGCTGGCTTCGGCGAAGGAAAGCGCCATCCCCAGTGCCGCCAGCAGGGACCACGGCGGAATCGCCCCCCGCACCGACCCACCCGAGATCACGGCGATCCCCCCGAGGGCGATGAGGCCCCCCGCGAGCGCCCGCCAGCGAAATTGCTCCAGTCCCTGCAGGAGGGCGAGCACGAAGGTGAAGAGCGGGGCCGTGGCGAGGATAACCGCGGCCAGGCCGCCGAGAGGGACGAGAAGCATGAAGACCGCTAGGGTGAGACGATCGCCGCTGCGGGATTCCATCCACCCTTCTCTCCGCACAGGACACTTCGGCCGGATCGACCGCCGGCTCCTTCCCTTCCTCGTGGTAAGATGAATGAGCGCGCGCCCGTAGCTCAGTGGATAGAGCGTCGGCCTGCGGAGCCGAAGGCCGTGGGTTCAAGTCCCGCCGGGCGCGCCATTGGCTTCCCAGGGCTCGTCCAGACTCCGCCCCTTCCCGACTCGCTGGCATCGCAGCAGGCCCGCATTCGCGCGCAGACCAGCCCCGATCGCCGAGGGAAGCCGCAGAGGTTATTGGCACCGCTCATGGGCGATCGAATCGTCAACCAGAAGCTGGATCAAGCCGAAGCGCTCCTCAGAGAGCAGCGGATCGACGCCTGGCTGCTCTTCGTCCGCGAAACCTCACTGACGCCCGACCCCTGCATCGACCTCGTCGTCGGCCTCGACCTGGTCTGGCACTCGGCGTTCCTGATCAGCCGCACCGGCGCGCGCGTGGCCATCGTGGGGCGCTTTGACGCCGAGGGAGTCCGCGCCATCGGCGGCTACACCGAGGTCATCCCATACGATCAGAGCATCCGGCCGCCCCTGCGCGAGGCGGTGGCGCGGCTCGATCCTCAGACCATCGCGGTCAACTACTCGTCCAGCGACCCCTCGGCCGACGGCCTCACGCACGGCCTGTGGCTCACGCTGCAAGAGACCCTCGCCGACACCCCCTACGCCCGCCGGCTGGTCTCAGCGGAGACACTCGTCACCGCACTCCGCGGGCGCAAGTCGGCGGCGGAGGCCGACCGCATCCGCGCCGCCATCCGCGTCACGGAACGACTCTTCGCCCATGTAGGCAAGCGCCTCAGGGCCGGCCAGACGGAAGAGCAGATCGCCGGCGCGATGAAGACCGACCTGGCCAGACTCGGTTTGAGGACGGCCTGGTCCGAGCCGTACTGCCCAATCGTCAATGCGGGGCCGAATTCCCCGGTGGGTCACGCTGCCCCCGGCCGGTTCAAGACCGCCCGCGGGCAACTGCTGCACATCGACTTCGGTGTGAAGAACGATGGCTTCTGCTCCGACCTCCAACGGATGTGGTACTTCCGCCGCCGCGGCGAACGGCGCGCCCCCGACGAGGTGCGCCGCGCCTGGGATGCCTGCTGGGCCGCCATGGACGCGGGGGCCGAACGGCTGAGGGCCGGCGTGCAGGGTGGGAGGTGGACGCGGCCGCGCGCGCCGCCCTGGTCAAGACCGGCTATCCCGAGTACCAGCATGCCCTCGGCCATGGGTTGGGCCGCGCAGCGCACGACGGCTCGACGCTCCTCGGGCCCCGCTGGGACCGCTACGGGCAATCTCCCTTCGGGGTCGTGGAGGCGGGCAACGTCTTCACGCTGGAGCTGGGCGTCGCCGTACCCGGACGCGGCTACCTGGGGGTGGAGGAAGACGTGCTCGTGACGCGCCGCGGCATGAAGTGGCTGAGCAGGCCGCAGCGCACCCTGTGGCTGCGATAGGGGACGACTACCGGCGTGGGGCCCTGGGCATCCGCCATTCTGGAGCCCATGGATCCGAAGACCACGGGTGCGAGCGCCATTCTCCGGCGTTTTGCCGTCGCCCTGAAGGTCTATGCCCTCTATCCTCCCCCCAGCCTCGTCACGGACCGCGCCGTCGCTGAGCTGCTCGACGGACTGCACGAGTACATCGAAGCCAGCGGGCCATTCAACGTCCGCGTGTCCCGCGGCTCGTTCCACGTCGGCGAGGGGACCTTTAAGGATGCGACGTCAGCGAGCCTGGCGTTTCAGCTCTACAAACGGAAGGTCATCGGCTTCTCCGTCATGCCCGGGGTCAGCGCCCCGGATCTCCTTGCCTTCCTGACCATCCTGAGACAGGACCGGGCGAGCTTCGCGGCCGCCGGCGACGTCCCCGAGCAGATGCACCAGGCCGGGGTGCAGACGATCAAGGTGATGGAGATCGTCTTGTCGCACGGCGCCCCCTCCCCGGATCAGTCCTGGGACGCGCTCGGACACCTGCTCGACGATAGCGGGAATCTCTCCGCCGAGCACCGCCAGATCGTCGTCGACATCTTGCGCTCCGGTCCCGCCGCGATCGGCGGCCTCTTTGAAGAACTGCAGACGCTGCTGGCCGGCGCGGTGGACGGCCCCGCTCCGGACTGGCAACGGACCAGCTATGAGGTCGCGCGAAATCTCGACCGCATCATCCTCGAACAGCCCGTGGAAGAGCAGCAGGAGTTCTACCGCAACCTCGCCGCGGCGATCCTCCTGCTGGAGGACCCCGTGCGGGCCCCCCTCGAGCACATGCTCGCGTCGGGGGAGCGTATCGGGGAGACGGCGCGTGGCCTCTTGGATCACCTCTCCGAACAGCGCCTGGTCAAGCTGGTTCCCCGGAGCTCCCTCGAGGGGGCGACGGCGGCGGCCGAAGCGCAGCCGGCGCCCGACCCCGAGATTCAGATCCTGCACACCCAGCAGCCCCCCACGGGCGGATCGTCGCTCGCTGTTCTCGACGCGCCCCTCCCCTCGGACCAGCCGCCGGAGACGCCGACGATAGAGGACGCGTCCCTGACGCGCGAGGTCATCGGCACCCTGACCGACCTCCTCTGCAACCTGGAGGGTGAGTCAGATATCGTCGAGACCGCGCAGTCTCTCGAGGCATACCTCCCGTGGCTATTCGAGCGCCAGGAGTTCGCGCTCTTGCGCACGGTGCTGCACGAGCTCAAGGACGCCGCCGCGGCGACCGGCGCGCAGGAGAAAGCGGTCGCGGAGCTCGCCGACGGCGTGGTGGCGGACCATCTCCTCCACCGGTTGATCGACGCGCTCTGGAACAGCCGCGGCACCCAGGTCGAAGAGGACATCCGGGCGTGCCTGGTGCTGCTCGCCGATCGGGTCGTCTTCCCCCTGATGAAGATCGTGGGCGACGAGGATCGCATGGGACCGCGGCGGATGCTCTGCGACGTCATCGTGGACATCGGCCGCGACCGCGTCGACGACATCGGCGCCTTCGTCTCGGACGAACGCTGGTACCTGGTGCGGAACGTCGCCTACGTCCTCGGCCGGTTGGGGCACCCGCGCGGGGTCGCTTACGTCGCGCGCCTGACCAAACACGACGAGTACCGGGTACGCAGCGAGGCGGTCACGGCCCTGGGGCTCATCGGCGGTCCCGAAGCCGACGGTGAGCTGGTCAGGCTGCTCGACGACCCCGACGATCGACTGCGCCTCAAGACGATCGTCTCCCTCAGCGATGCCGGGGTCGGCGTCGCCCTGCGCCGGTTGCTCGCTCTCTTGGAGCGGCCCGACCGCTTGCACACCCACTTCAGCATCAAGCAGGAAGTCATCGCCGTCCTCGCGCGGGCCCGGGTGCAGGAGGCGCTGCCGGTGCTGCGTCGCCTCTCCGGGCGTCGGTTCCTCATTCGCCGGAAGAGCCGCGCGCTGCGCCGCCTGGCCCGAGAGGCCGTCGCCGCGATCCAGGCGGCCGCGCCCGTGCGCGAGCCCGCGGGTCTCGACGTGCGCGCCGCGGCGGGGGCGACGTGAGCCAGCACGCGTCGCCGGCCGGCGCCGAAGCGGCGGCCGGACCCGACCAAGCTCTCTCCTCCTCCCTGCCGGCGCACCTGCGGCCCGCGGAGGTGCTGCGGGGCTTCTCACGGATCTGGCGGACCGCGGCGCTCTACGGCCGCGCGCATCCGGTCGTGGCGCGATTCGCGGACGATCTCCAGCACCTGCTCTCCTCTCTGCTCACCCATCGTCCCGCCATCGGCATCTTCCTGCACGAGGAGACCTTCTTCGTCGACAACACGATCCTGCTGGAAGAGAGCCTGCAGCTCTCCCTGCTGTTGAGCGAGCTGAAGAAGCGGAACATCCTCTCGATCGAGATCCGCCGGGGCATCGAGCCCTACGAGCTGCGGTCCTTCGTGGACATCCTCACGATGCCGGCCGCGGCCGTGGAACAGGGCGGCGGCGCGGCCGCCTACCTCGAGGCGCACAGCGTGCATCACATCGCCGTGGGGAACGCGCAGCTCAACCCGGTCCTCCCGCAGGCCGGGGGGCGCGTCGATCCGGGCAACGTCTATCGCGCGGGATTGCACGTGGTCGACGAGCTCTATGCCCAGGCGTCGAGCAACGCGCCGCTGAACCTGCACCACGCCCGGGTCGTCGTCAACACGCTCGCCGACATCCTCACCAAGGACCGGCTCAGCCTCATGCGCGCTGTCACCATCAAGAACTACGACGCCGGCACCGCGCATCACTCGGTCAACGTCGGGATCCTCTCGCTGTTTATGGCATCCCGGCTGGCCTTCGACGAACCGCTGACGTCCCTCCTCGGCCTGGCGGCGCTGCTGCACGACATCGGGAAGGTGCGCATCCCCCTGGCGATCCTGAACAAAGCCGGCCCGCTGACGGAGGAGGAGCGGAAGGTCATGCAGCAGCACCCGGTCTACGGCGCCCAGATGCTCCGCGATCTCGCCGGCCCGTCACGGGTGGTGATGCTCGTGGCCTTCGAGCACCACGCGAACTACGATCTCTCGGGATACCCCCGGATCACCTCCAAGGCGCGCCCGCACTTCCTGGCCCGCCTCGTGCAGATCGTAGACGTCTTCGACGCCGCCACGACGCAGCGGCGGCTCTACCGCCACGCCCAGCCCCCCGACGAGGCGATGCAATTCATCCTCGCGCGGGCGGGGAGCACGTACGACCCCGCACTCGCCAGGATGTTCCTCCACGAGGTCGGCGTCTATCCGGTCGGGACGCTGCTCCAGCTGGACGGCGGCGAGCTCGCCGTCGTCAGCCAGCCCGCCCGGGGGGACCCGGCGCGCCCGCTCGTCAAGGTGATCGACCCGCGCCCCGAGCCTCCCGAGTTTCTCTACGACCTCAACCTGGAGGAGCACCCCGACCGGGCGGTCGTGCGGTCGGTGAATCCCGCCGAGGTCGGGGTGGATGTCGCCGCCCTGCAGTTCCCGCCGGAGGACGACCCCGCGAGCCGCCCCTAACGTCCGAAATCCTGGACGACGATCACCCCGGAGGGCCGCACCTGCGCGACCCCGATCCCAACGACCCGGACCCGCGGGGAGAGGATGAGGCGGCGGTGGACCTCGCTGGACAGGAAGGCGGCGTGGGCCGCAGCGACGTCGGTCGCGTAGCCGACGTTCTCGCCCAGCACCCGAGGGAGGCCGACCTCACCGCCGCGCGCGCGCCGCTGCGGGCTCCGCCCGTCTCGAGACTGGTGGGAGAGATACCCGTGGGTCAGCATGTCGAGCGCGTGGGCGCGGGCCCCCTCGCGCAGACCGCTGTGCGCCGCCAGCGCGGCAAGCCCCGATGACTCGCGGGCCTCGTTGAGCAAGCGAAAGGTGCGGATCTCCAGATCCCAGCTGATGGCGCCGCCAGAGATCTCAAGAGGGAGTGGGACGATAATAGGCTGGCCCGCGCTCTGGGGGAGACCCGGCCCGGTCACTTTCAGGGCGATCAGCGCGACGAGGAGGAAGAAGGTGAGGCTCCCTGGGCTCAACCCAAGGCTGGGCCTTCAACATTTAGTGGCGATATCCTTCCCCGACCACCAGATACGGTACCCTGCCTTCTCGGATCCGCACAATCGCTCGCAGGTCGAGCAGCGCCTCGATGCGATCCCCGCTAAAGGGGAACCACCGGCGCGCTTCGCGCTCGGGCGCGGCCACGGCTGAGCGCACGGCGGCCAAGAGGAGGGCATCGGCGGCTTCGTCGTATCCGAGGCGGCGCGACGCCCGGCCGAAACGGGCCGCGACGCGGCCGCTTCGCCAGGGGCGCAGGATGACCGTGTGATAGCCGCCCTCGGTGTGGATCCCCGTAGCCGCGACCAGCAGCTCGCGCTCCAACTGCGTCCGCGCGGGGCGTGAGCGGGCCGCACGGATGCCCCAACTGTCCATGCGCACGCTCCCCTGTGCCTCCACGGCTTCCAAAAGATGCCGCGCTAAGGGGGGCAGCCGCCCTCGCGCGCGCAGGCGGCGACCACGGTCGCGCGCGATCCGCTCCACTGCCGGGCCCAGCGCTGGATTCACCAGCACCGCCTTCCCCAGGATGAGGGGAACCTCGACCAGATCGTAGCGGCGCAGTCCCTGCATGATGTCATAGATGCGGTGGACCTCGGGGGCGGCCATCCAGCTGCCGCGGACCGGACGGCCGGCGATCGCCTCGGAGAGCACCGGCAGGCTGGACCGGCCGGTGATCATCACCACGCCGCGCTCACGCACGAAGGCCGCGGCGCTGCGCGCGTCGCGCAGAGGGCGCGAAGGATGCAGCCCGTGCAGGCGAAGCCGCCGAGCCTGGAGCGCCGCGAGATTCACGCCCCTCAGTTCCGGGTGAATCGGGGGCGCCCCTCTCGCGCCCGCCGGCCAGGCGGAAGGGAGGGGCTGAGCGAGCGCAGAAAGCCGCACTGTCCCCAGCGAAGGAGGAGAGATGGAGAGCCGACGCCGCGTCACCATCGACGACCTGCTTGCGATCCAGATGCCGCATCATCCCGCGCTCTCTCCTGACGGCGCCCGCGTGGTCTTCGCCGGGGGTCGTTTCGACTACGAGGGGAACGCGATTCGCGCTGGACTGTGGGTCGTCCCCGCCGCCGGAGGCGATCCCGTCGCGCTGACCGCGGAAGAAGGGCGCGACGCCAGCCCCACGTGGTCTCCGGACGGGCGCTGGATCGCCTTCCTCTCAAACCGCGGCGGCAGTCGGCGGGGGAGGAAACGCGCGCCCATGCAGTTGTGGATCGTCGCGGCGGCGGGCGGCGAGCCCCGGCAGCTGACCTCGTTCGAGGCGGGGGTGAGCCAGCCGGCGTGGTCCCCAGACGGCGCGCGAGTTGCCTTCATCAGCCGCGGCACGCTGGATAGACCCGAAGGGAGCGAACCCCCCGAGGTCATCGTCCGCGAGATCACCCGGCCCAAGTACAAGTTCGACGGGATGGGGTTCTTCGATGGCTACGCTCACGTCTGGACGGTCGCAGCAGAGGGCGGCGCGCCGGCGCAACTCACCCGAGGCGACTTCGATCACGAGTGGCCGCTCTGGCTAAGCGGCGGCGAGGAGGTAGCTTTCGTCACCACTCGCGCGCCCGACGCCGACCTCACGCTGATCCGGGGGCTGTGGGCCGCCGACGTGGGGACACGGGAGCTGCGGCAGATCATGCGCGGCGACGGTCCCTGCATCGCCCCGGCCGCTTCCCTCGACGGCCGCTGGATCGCCTTCGTCGGCCACGACCTGCACGCCGGACCGGCCACGAACAACGGCGTCTGGATTGTCCCGGCGCAGGGCGGCGAGGCCGTCAACCTCACCGCCGCCTTCGACCGATCGGTGGTCAATTCGGTCTGGAGCGACACCCGCCTCGCCCCGCTCTTCCCCACGATCGAGTGGATCGACGCTGGCGAGGGCATCGCGTTCTATGCCACGGACGGCGGCTACACCCACCTCTACCGCGTCGACGTCGGCGCGCGCACCGTCCGCCCGCTGACCGACGGGGCAGAAGTGGTGGCGGATTTCAGCGCGGCGGGAGGTCAGATCGTCTATCAGCGGCAGACGGCTGCCTCCCTCGACGAGCTCTGGATCCTGCCGCCGGGCGGGGAGGCGCGGCCGCTCGTCACCCCGAACGCGGCGCTCGCGAGGTTCGATTTGGCCGAGCCCCAACGCTTCATCTATGAGGGCGCGGACGGCTGGCCGATGGAGGGGTGGATGGTGACGCCCCCCGGATTCGACCCCGCCCGGACGTACCCGGCCATCCTGCGCATTCACGGCGGCCCCCATTCGACCTACGGCGATCTCGTCAATCACTACGTGCAGGTCCTCGCCGCCCGCGGCTTCATCGTCCTCTGGACCAACCCGCGCGGCAGCGGCGGCTACGGCGAAGCGTTCACGCGGGCGGTCGTGCGCGACTGGGGCGGCAAGGACAGTGAGGATATCCTGCGCGGGCTCGACCACGCCATCGCCCAGGGGTTCATCGACCCGTCCCGAGTGGCGGTCACCGGCGGATCGTACGGCGGCTTCATGACCAACTGGCTGATTACGCACACGGACCGGTTCCGCTGCGCCGTCACGGAAGTCTGCGTCAGCAACCTCTTCAACTTCTTCGGCACCAGCGACATCGGCTTCAACTGGGGCGAGCTCGAATGGGGCGCCGACCCCTGGGACGGCACGCAGATCCTCCTCGAGCACTCTCCCTACTGGTACGCCAAGCGCGTCAGCTGTCCGGTCCTGATCACGGCGAACGAGGAGGACCACCGCTGCCCGATCGAGCAGTCGGAGCAGTTCTTCATTGCGCTGAAGAAACTGGGTAAGGAGGCCGTCTTCCTGCGCTTCTCCGGCGAGAGCCACACGATGGGCTCCACCGGCCGGCCCAAGCCGCGCATCGAGCGCCTCCGGCACATCGTCGCCTGGTTCGAGCGGCACCTGCTGGAGAGCGCCGAGCGCGCACCGCGGCTCGCCGAGCCGGCGGCGCACCGGGTGGGCTAGCCTTTTGCTGGACGAATCGCTCGTACGAGACATCATCGCCCAGTCCCGGGCGGCCGGCGCGGATTTCGCCGAACTCTACGTCGAACGGTTGAAGCGCCGCAGCATCCGTGTCCTCAACGGTGAAGCGAAGGAAGCGACCAGCGGCCTTGAGTACGGGGCGGGAATCCGTCTCTTCTACGGCACCGAGATCGCCTACGGGTACACGAACGACCTCACGTCCGAGGGCCTCCACGAGCTGACGGCAACGCTCACCGCCGCCCGCGGGCAGATCGGGCAGGTGGATGTGAAAGGGCGCGGCGGAGTGGACTTCCGCAAGGCGGCTGCGCGCGGACTGCACGATCCCGAAATCCGCTTCGAGACGCATCCGAAGCAGTATCGTCTCGAGCGGCTCAGGGAAGCCGACGCGGCGGCCCGGGTTGCCCCGGAGATCCGCCAGGTCGACGCCTCGCTGCTGGAGCGAGAACAAGAGACGCTCGTGGCCAACTCCGAGGGCGCCTGGGTGAAGGACCGTCGCATCCGCACTCGTCTCAATGTGAACGCGGTCGCGCAGGATGGACCGGAGCTCCAAACCGGGATCGCATGGGAGGGGCTCTCGGTTGGCCTCGAGCTGTTCGATCACTACGCGCCCACCGCCCTCGGTCGAGAAGCCGGCGAGCAAGCGATGCGCAACCTCCGCGCCAAACCCGCCCCCGCCGGCACTATGCCGGTCGTCATCGGCAACGCCTTCGGCGGCGTGATCTTCCACGAAGCGGTGGGACATCTGCTGGAGACCACGTTCGTCGCCAAGAAAGCGTCCGTGCTCTCCGACCGGCTGGGGGAACAGGTCGCCGGCGGCGCCGTCACCTACATCGACGACGGGACAGAACCGCACGCCTGGGGAAGCAGCGAGTTCGATGACGAGGGCACGCCCACCGAGCGCACGGTGCTGATCGAGAGCGGTGTGCTCAAAAGCTACATGGTGGACCGCTGGGGAGCCATGCGCACGGGATACCGGCCGACCGGATCGGGTCGCCGCCAGGACTACACCTTTGCGCCCACCTCCCGGATGCGCAACACCTTCATCGCCGCCGGACCGAAGAGCGTCGAGCAATTGTTTGAGGGCATCGCGTTTGGTTTGTACGCGAAGGCCTTCCGCGGCGGCCAGGTCAAGCCGGGCTCGGGAGAGTACAACTTCGGCGTGCAGGAAGCGTACGTGATCCGCCACGGACGCATCGAAGAGCCGGTGCGCGGCGCGATGCTCCTGGGGAAAGGTCCCGACACCCTCAAGCGCGTCGTCGCCGTAGCCGGCGATCTCGCCCTCGGCGCGGGCATGTGCGGCAGTCTCTCCGGCTCCATCCCCGCAGCGGTCGGCCAGCCGCACGTGCTGGTCTCCGAACTCGTCGTCGGCGGCAAGACCGACGCCGACCACGCACGGCAGTATGTCGGAGGGCAGACATCATGACCGTCGATCAGGCCAAGACCTACGTCCTCGCGCGGGCGGGCGAGCGCGGCGTCGATGCCGAAGTCGTAGGCCAGCAGGGCCGGGAACTCACCGCCCGGGCGCACGCCGGCCGGATCGAGCAGCTGACGCAGGCGGTGAGGGGCGGATTGGGCGTGCGCGTCATCGTCAGCGGCCGCACCGGCTACGCCTATACCGAGGAGCTTTCAGCGACAGCGCTGGACTGGATGCTGGATGAGGCGGTCGAGAATGCCGCGCTCCAACAAAGCAGCGACGGCTTCCTCCCCGCCGCCTCCGCCCTCGGCCGCACCGACCTGGTGGGCGAGCGGCTGAAGGCTCCACTCGAGGCCAAGGTCGCCGCCGCCCTGGGGTTTGAGGGGACCCTGCGTGAGGACAAGCGAGTGAAGCAGGTGATGATCGCAGCCTACACGGAGCGCGAGGGGGAGGTTGCGGTCGGCTCCACGCGCGGGGCTGACGGCGCCTTTCGCCGCGGCGTCGCCGGCATCGGCGGCTCAGTGGTGATGCAGGAAGGGGACAGTCTCAAACAAGGCTGGGACATGAAGTGGGTCACCACCCTGCAGGATCTCGATCCCGGACGGACGGCGTTGGACTTCACCGAGCGGACTGGGCGGCTGCTGGGGGCGCAGCCGCTGAAGACCGGCCGCTACTCCGCCTACTTCGAACCGAAACCGTTCATCCACCTGTTGTCCTTCTTCTGGTTGATGTGGAGCGGGAAGATGGTCATGGAAGGCAAGAGCCGCCTGGCGGGACGCATCGGCGAGCGCATCGCCGCCGAGGGCGTGACGCTGGTCGACGACCCGACGATTCCCGGCGGGCTGGGGTCGGTGCCATTCGACTTCGAGGGGACACCCGCGCGTCCCCTCATCCTCGTCGAGAACGGTGTGCTCCGTTCGTTCCTCCATAACTCCGAGACCGCCCGCGCCCTGAAGACCGAGTCCACCGGCCATGCGCTGCGCCCGTACAAAGGCATCCTGGACGTGGCGCCGACCAACCTGGCCCTCCGGCCCGGTGAAGGCGTCTCGATGCAGGAGGGCGTCCTCGTCACCGAAGTGGTGGGCGTCCACGCCGGCGCCGACCCGGTGAGCGGAGAGTTCTCGGTCCAGGGGCTGGGCCTCTGGGTGGAAGACGGCAAGGTGAGCCATCCCGTGGAGAATTTCGCCGTGGCGGGAGACTTCCTCACGCTGCTCAACGACGTCACCGGTCTCGGCGACACCATCGAGTGGGAGTTTGGCATGATGGGCGGCGCCTTCGGCGCGCCGCTGGTGGCCGTCGCCAGCCTCTCCTTTGCAGGGACATGATGAGCTTCTCCTGCGCCGGAACATAGCACTCTGAAGCGGGTCGTTTCGGTCAGCCTGGGCTCCAGCGCGCGCGACCACCGCTTCGAGACCGACTTCCTCGGCGCGCGCCTCCTGATCGAACGCATCGGCACCGACGGCAACCTCGCCCGTGCCGCTGCCCTGCTGCGGACCCTGGACGGGACGGTGGACGCCTTCGGGCTGGGCGGCATCGCGCTCACGCTGTCTGCGGGCCGCCGGCGCTACCGGGTGCGTGACGCGGCACGGATGATTCGCGGCGTCGCCCGCACACCCGTGGTTGACGGCGGGGCGCTCAAGGCATCGTGGGAGCGCTGGATGATCGCCGACTACCTGCCCCGGCGGGGCGGCATCGCCTTCCGCCGCGCGAAGGTGCTGCTCGTGCCCGCCGTGGACCGGGTGGGGATGACCGATGCCTTCCTCGACGCCGGGGCCGAGGTGATGGCCGCGGACCTCATCTTCGGCCTGGGCCTGCCGCTCCCCATCCGCTCTCCCGTCGTGGGCCGCGCGCTGGCGGCGGTGCTCCTCCCGATCGTGAGCAAGGTGCCGTACGCCGCCCTCTACCCGACGGGCGCGCGGCAGGAAGAGATCACCCCTCGCCATGAGAAGTACTACGCCTGGGCCGACGTGATCGCCGGCGACTTCCATTACATCCGTCGGTACCTGCCGCTCGATTTGCAGGGGAAGACGCTGATCACCCAAACCATCACGGCCGAGGACGTCGAGCTGTTGCGCCGGCGGCGCGTGCGACGCCTGATCGTGGACTTCCCCTCCATGGGGGGGCGGTCATTCGCCACCAACGTCCTCCAGGCCGCCGTCGTGGCCGCGACCGGCCGGCGGCCGGAGGAGATCACGCCGCCGCAGTACGTGGAGCTCCTGCTGGCCGCGGGGATGGAACCGCGGATCGAGGAACTGACTCCCGCCGACCGATGAAGGCGCGCATCTACGAACGCATCACCGAGCTCGAGCCGGACCGCTGGGACGCGGTCCATGGCGCCGGGCCGCCCGATCCCTTCAGCAGCCATGCCGCCCTCGCCGCGTTGGAGGCCGCCCAGCTCGAGGGCGTCCGCATGTGGTACGCCACGCTTGAGGACGGGGCGGGCCGATGGGTCGCCGCCGCCCCGCTGACGCGCGTAGAGATCGACGGGAGGCGTCTCAGCCACGGGCTGCTGCGCCGGATGATCGCCGGCGGCCGGCGCCTCCACCCGGGATTCATGCGGACCGCGGCCATGGTCTGCGGCGCCCCTCTCTCGGTGGGCAACCCGCCGGCGCGGATGCGCGGCGCGGTCGACCGGGCTGTGCTGCTCCGGGAGCTCGCCGGCCTCCTCGGTGAGGCCGCCCAGCACCAGCAGGCGCCCTGGCGCGGCTTCAAAGAGTTTCCCGACCACGCGCTCGCGGAAGCCCGGAGCGCCCTCGAACCGAGCGGGTGGATCCTGGTGCCCTCAGAACCCAACTTTCGCATTCCCCTCCCCTGGTCCGCCTACGATGGCTACCTGGGCAGCCTGCGCAGCGACTACCGCTACAAGATCCGCAAGGCTGCGCACAAGATGCAGCGGGCCGGCGTCGTCGTCGACGTCCTCCCGCTGCGAGAGGGATACGAGCCCCGCGTGCACCGGCTCTACGACGCAGTGATGGACCGGGCGACGATCCAACTGGAATATCTCACCCCGGCGTTCTTCATCGCCTTCGGCCGGGCGTTTGGGGATGCCGCCTCCTTCATCCGGCTGCGGCGAGAGGGGCGGGTCGTCGGCTGGGTCGCGATGCTCTTTGCCGACGGGATCGCTTTCGATATGTTTCACGGCATCGACTATGCAGAGAACCCCTCTGCGGATCTCTACTTCAACCAGCTGGCCGAGGTGATCCGCCTGGCCATTGTCCGCGGCGCGCGCGTGCTCTCGATGGGACAAAGCACGGAGATCGCGAAGACCCGTTTCGGCGGGCGGGTCGTGCCGTTGTGGGCGGCGATGTGCCACCGCAATTATGCGGTCCAGGCGGCGTTCCGGGCGGCGCGGCAACGGCTCTTTCCGCGCAAGACCGTGCCGGTGCGGCGCGTCTTCCGGGACGGCCAGGCGCCCGCACCCGCCGCCGATTGATCGCGCGTCCCGAGATCCCTCACCGCCCCTTCGGGCCTACCGGCGTCTCCGTCCCGCTTCTCGGGCAGGGCACCTGGAACATGGAGTACGCTCCGCGCGCACGAGCGGTCGACGCCCTCCGCCGCGGGCTCGACCTCGGCCTCACGCACGTCGACACGGCGGAATCCTATGGGCGCGGCGCCGTGGAGGAGCTCGTGGGCGAAGCCATCAACGGGCGGCGGGCGGAGGTGTTCCTCGTTTCGAAGGTCAACCCGCGCAACGCCACGCGCAAAGGGACGATCACCGCGTGCGAGCGGAGCCTCGCCCGGTTAGGGACGGACCACCTGGACTGCTACCTGCTGCACTGGCCGAGCTCACACCCTCTCGCCGACATCGTCGCCGCCTTTGAGCAGCTCGTCGCGGACGGCAAGATTCGGTCCTGGGGCGTCTCGAACTTTGACGAGGAGGCGCTGGAGGAAGCCGTCCGCCTGGCCGGACCCGGCCGGGTGGCCTGCAACCAGGTTCTCTATCATCTCGGGGAGCGGGCTGTGGAGCACTACGTCCTGCCTGCCTGCGAGCGGCACGGGGTCGCGCTCGTCGCCTACAGCCCCTTCGCCCAGGGACGGTTTCGCTCTCATCCCGTGCTGGAGGAGGTGGCCTGGGCGCACTCGGCCACGCCGCGCCAGGTGGCCCTGGCCTTCCTGACCCGCCATCCGATGACGTTCACGATTCCCAAGGCCTCCCGCGTCGCGCACGTTGAAGAGAATGCGGGAACAAACAGTCTCACCCTGACGGATGAAGAGATCGCCCGCATCGACGCCGCATATCCCCTCGGCCCCACGCACCGCGGGGAGGTACCGGTCCTCTAAAGGGCTTCCAACCTGAGGAGCTGAGGGTCGGGAAGGGTAGCGGTTATCTTCCCAAGCTCGACACTTCACCCGCCTACAATCCTAACGCCGTTGAGCTCTTGTTCGGCCAGCCGCTCCCAATAAGGCATTTCCAAAGAGCGAAATTCATCCAACGCCGCGGAAAGTTCCTCACGCCAGTGACCAGCGTCTCTCCGCCGATGCAACATTCCCAGTTCCAGGCGGCACCGACGCCGCCAGTGAACGCATTTGCAACGCCTCGGAGATCTCCAGAGCCTGGGAATAGTATTCTTCCGCCCGGTCCCCCGCAGGGAGATCCTGCAGCGATGAAGCCTCGCCGAGCGCCCGCAATCCGTAGGCTTCGAATCCTCGCTCTTTGTGAGCGCGGGCCAACTCGAGACCTCGGACGGCTTCCCTCAGCGCCTCTTGCAAACGCCCAGCCCTCAGATATGCTTCGGCGAGAGTTGTCACCACCAGGGAGTGATTGAATTTGAACCGCAAGGCGTCGCCCCGCCGGATCCCTTCCTCTAGAACCGTAATCGCCTCCGCGGTCCGCCCATCAAGCAAATAAGCCGTCCCGAGCGCTGCGGCGACACGAGGACGATACACAGGCAATTCCCCTGTTTCACTGAGGCGGAAGGTCCTCTCAAGAATCGGGATAGCTTCCTCTAGCTCTCCACGGACAACAAGCAGGCGGCCCACCCCGTAGTATCCCCAGACCAGGTCGGCCGGGTGGTTGATCGTGTCGGCGAGCTCTCGGACTTCTCGGCTCCAGGCGAGGCCATCCGCGAAGTTGCCCAATTCCGCGGAAGAGAGGACGAGGAAGACCCGAAGCGCCACGGCGAGGGATCGCTCATTATCATTGGCCGTATCGGGCGAAAGCATTGCGCACCCGGCCCGCCCATGTTCGATCGCTTCGCGGTAGCGCCCCAGAGCGTAGTTGGCGCGGGCCAGCATGTTTTGGGCACGGGCCGGCCCAATGCCCCTGAGGCCGGCTCGCTCGCTGAGGTCGAGCGCGCGCCGCGCCGGCTCGAGCGCGCGGTCGGGCGCACCCATGGATGTGTACACGTAGGCGATATTGGCGTAGATACCCGTTAGGGCGCGCTCATCACCCATCGCTTGGGCCAAAGGTTCGGCGCGCCGGGCATTGTCGAGCATCTGCTGCAGCTCACCGAGGGCCATCAGCGGACCGGGAAAGCGTCTAAGGAGATCGAGCGTCTGTCGCGCAGTCTGGGGAGTCTCTGGGAGCCGTCCCAAAGCTTCAAGGGTCCGCTCGAACAGACTCACCGCCTCCCGGTTTGCCGACCGGTCCGCCGCCCTTTCTCCCGCCTGGGAGAGGAAGCCGACCGCCTCTTCCCAGAGTTCCGCCCGAAAGGCGTGGTCGGCCAGACGGTCAACGTGGTCGCTGAGCCTCTCCGCATGGAGGGTTTCGATCGCACGCACGATCCGAGCGTGGAGCGCCCGCCGCCGGTCGTGGAGGAGCCCGCCATAGACAACCTCGTGGGTCAGGGCATGCTTAAATGAGTACACTAAGTCCGGGAAGAGGCTCGTCTCGAAGAGAAACTCGGCCGCCTGCAGATGGGCCAGCGTGGTTCGCAAGCCCTCCTCCGTCCCGTCGTTGATGGCGCGCAGCAGCGAGAACGGCACCTCTCTCCCCACGACCGCCGCCGCCTGCAGCAGGCTCTTCTGTTCGGGAGTGAGCCGATCTATCCGCGCGGCAAGCACGGCCTGGACTGTAAGCGGAACGTGCACGGCCGGCAGAGGTTTGGTCAACCGGTACGCTCCCGGATCACCGGCCAGGGCGTGTGTCTCGACGAGCGTCCGCACGCTCTCCTCGACGTAGAAGGGGAAGCCCTCTGTCCGTTCGATCAGCAGACGCTTGAGCTGGGTCAGCCCCGGGTCGCCCCCGAGCAGAGCCTGGAGGAGCTCCTCCGCGCTCTCCTGAGGCAGCGGGTTGAGACGGATCTGCGCGTAGGAGACTTTGTTACTCCACCCGTGCTGGTACTCAGGCCGGTAGTTCACGAGCAGCAAGATTCGCGAGGTGGGCAACCGTTCCACGAGACCATCCAGCAGCGCCTGTGTCTCGGAGTCAATCCAGTGGAGATCTTCGAAGACCAGCACGAGGGGCTGGACCTGACTCTCCCGCAGCAGGAGACGCCTGAGCGCGTCTTGAGTGCGCTGCCGGCGGGACGTAGCGTCCTGACTGTGCCACTGGGGGTCGTCCCCCACCGCTTCGAGCAGGACCAGCAACGGCGTGATGATCGACTCCAGGGCCCGGTCGAGGGTGAGGACCTTCCCGGTGACCTTCTCGCGGATGCGGCGGCTGTCGTCGCGCGCCTCGACCTGAAAGTACCCCTTGAGGAGGTCGATGACCGGAAGATAGGGCGTGGCCTTTCCATGGGAGAAGGAGCTGCTCTCAAGAACCAGGCATCCCGCCGTCCTGTGCGACCGCGTAAACTCCCAGAAAAGGCGGGATTTTCCCACGCCCGGCTCTCCAACGACCGCGAGCACCTGACCCTGACCCCGCTGAGTTCGCTCGAGGGCCTGTCCGAGCGCTTCGAGTTCATCCTGCCGGCCGACGAAGCGGGTGAGCCCGCGCCTGACCGACGGTTGGAACCGCGTTCGAACGGTCGTGGCTCCTGTCAGCTCGTATACCGGAAGCGGCGAGGGCAGGCCCTTCACCGAGACCGGACCCAGTGGCGTGACCTGGATGTAGCCCTCCGCCAGTCGGAGGACGTCGCCTGCGATCAGGATCGTTCCGGGCATGGCCGTCTGTTCCATTCGCGCGGCCAGGTGCGTGGTCTGGCCCACCGCCGTGTAGTCCATGTCCAGGTAACGGCTTCCATCATCCGCTCTAAGACCGGGTCCAGGAGTTTCCGGGCCTCCTCAGGATCACGGTCCAACAGCTCCAGCGAGCCCTTCAGGTCGGCGAAAAGAACGGTCACCTGCTTACGCTCGCCCTCGAGGGACTGGCGCAAGGTGATGATCTTCTCGGCGAGATAGGATGGCGTGTACGCTCCTGGAGACGCGAAACGTCCTGGGGCTTGCCGGCCCTCCGCCCCCGTGAGGATCTGCCCGCAGGCGCTGCAGAATCGGCTTCCCGGAGCATTTCCAAGCGCGCAGGCCGGACAGATAATTTCCAACCGCGAGCCACAATTGCTACAGAACCGGGCTCCCGCTGGATTCTCCCGTCGACACTGCAGGCACTCCATTCTGAGATGTCTCTTTTGGAAGCGTCTTCGTTTCACCTTCGTCAACCCGCGGCACCTTGATGGGCGTTGCTCTACCACAGCCTCGATCGATGAGTGCTACGGCGTGGAGCGTGATGGATACGGAACCTTACTCAGCCATGGAGCTGCGGACGCCCGCAGCGGACGATGTCGCGGCGGGAGAGGATGGCTGTGCTAGAATCGGTTGCTGTACGGTCCTTTGCGGGCCCGTAGCTCAGTGGATAGAACAGGGGACTCCTAAGCCTCTGGTCGGGGGGGTCGATTCCCTCCGGGCCCGCCAAGCAGGGTGGTTGATGATGAAGATCCTGTACCTCATCCCTGGCTGGATGTCCCGCACCCCGGCGGGACACGAGGAAATGGCCAGGCGGGAAGCGTTCCTGCGCCGAGCGGCTCGGCCTGAGACGATCGTCGAGGTGTGGGATGTCGAGGGTGGTCCCTCCTCGATCGAGTCGATGTACGAGGAGTACCTCTCCGTCCCCGGAGCGCTCCGGCGAATCGAAGAGGCGGCGCGGGGAAGCTTCGACGGTATTATCCTCGGCTGTTACGGCGACCCCGGCGTGGACGCCGCCCGCGAACTGGTCTCCATACCGGTCGCAGGCCCGGGAGAGGCCTCCATGCTCTTCGCCGCCGCCCTGGGCCACCGGTTCAGCATCGTGACCGTCCTGGACTCCGTCGTCCACCCGCTGCGGCGGCTGGCGCGGGACGTGGGCGTAGACGGCAAACTCGCCTCGGTCCGCGCGGTGAACATCCCCGTCCTCGACCTGGCGCGCGATCCGCAGACGACCTTCCAGCGCATGCTCGAGGCGGGTCGCCTGGCCCGTGACGTCGACGGCGCCGACTCGCTGGCGCTCGGCTGCATGACCATGGCCTTCTTGAACGAGGACCGGAAGCTGGCGGATGCCCTGGGCATCCCCGTGGTCAATCCCGTGCACGCCGCCCTCGAGCTCATCGAGGCCTTCGTCTCCATGGGCATCGCCCACAGCAAACGCGCCTTTCCCTTCCCGCCGAAGCTGAGGGCCCCGGTTGGGGATCTCTAGGTAGTTACAGCTTCAGGCGAGGGTCCAGCGCATCCCGCAGGCCGTCGCCGAAAAAGTTATAGGCCAGCACCGTCATCAGGATGAGCGCGCCGGGATAGAGGGCCAGGTTCGGCGCCGACCAGATGTAGATCTGCGCGTTCTGCAACATGTTCCCCCAGGACGGCAGCGGCGGGCGGATGCCCAGTCCCAGGTAGGAGATGGCGGATTCGGTCAGGATGGCGAAGGCGACGTTCAACGTCGCCGCCACGATGACCGAGGGGATGACCTGGGGGAGGATGTGCCGCACCATGATCCGCGGGTCGCTGCCTCCGATGGCGCGGGCGGCCTCGACGAACTCCGTCACCCGCCACCGCAGGTACTCGCCGCGCACGACCCGCGCCACCGGCATCCAGGCCGTCAGCCCAATGACCACCGTCGCCGTCGTGGGCCCGCCGCCGAACACGGCCAGGGCCGCCAGGATGACGAAGAGGGTGGGCAGGGCGAGCATGGCGTCGGTGAACCGCATCAGAACCGTGTCGATCTTTCGGCCGAAGTAGCCTGAAACGGCGCCGGCGACCACGCCGACGGACACCGAAATCACCATCGCCACCAGACCGACGGCGAGGGACACGCGCGCCCCCAGCACGAGTCTCGCCAGCACGTCGCGTCCGATCTCGTCCGTACCCAGCAGGTGCCCGGTGCTGCTGCCGGCCAGCCGGATGAGGGGATCCGCCGCAAAGGGATCCCACGGCATGAGCCACGGCCCGAAGACCGCGATGAGGTGGATGACGACGAGATAGGCCAGCCCAAGGAGCGCCGGAGGGTTGCGGCGCAGCCGGCGGACGGCAACGCCCCAAAGCGTTCGGTGGGCCGATGTCACCGCGACCGGCAACGGCGCCGGCGCTGCCCGGGCCACGGACGGCACCTTGTCCGGGTCAGCCATAGGTGATCCGAGGATCGAGCCAGCCGTAGACCAGGTCCACGGCCAGGTTCGAGACGATGACGACGATGGCCACCACAACGGTGAGTCCCATGACCACAGGGAAATCCCGCCCGATCGTCGCCGCGACGGCGAGCTGTCCCATGCCGGGCCAGCCGAAGATCGTCTCGGTGATCACCGCTCCGCCAACCAGCCGGGGAACGAGGACGCCCAGGACGGTTACCACCGGGATCAGCGCGTTGCGTATCGCGTGCCGGCTGAGCACCCGGCGCCCGGGCAATCCCTTGGCGCGGGCGGTGCGGACGTAGTCCTGCCCGATCTCTTCTATCAGCGCCGAGCGCATGAACCGCACCAGGTTGGGCATGATGGCGGTCGCCAGGACGAGCGAGGGCAGGAGCAGATGCGCCAGGCGGTCGGCGAGCGAGAACGGTGCTCCCGGCGTCGCCAGACCCGACGCGGGGAGCCAGCCCAGCCGGACCGTGAACAAGAGGATCAGCAGTATGGCAAACCAGAACGCCGGGATCGCCACCCCGATGAAGCTGAGCAACGTCACCGCGTGGTCCACCACTGAATAGCGCCGGGTGGCCGAGATGATGCCCGCCGGAATCCCGATCAGGATCGAGAGGGCCAGCGCCGTGCCCCCAAGGAGGAGGGTGTTGGGGAGGCGCTCTGCGATGAGCTCGTTGACGCGGCGCCTGTGACTGAACGACCGGCCGAAATCTGCTCGCAGGGCAGAGGCGGTCCACTTCACGAACCGCACCAGCAACGGCCGGTCGAGCCCCAGTTGCCGCCGCAGCGCCTCCTGCTGCTCCGGGGTCGTCTCCATGGTCATCATGATCTCCGGGCCGCCCGGGGCCAGGCTGACCATGAGGAAGGTCAGGGTGGAGACGACGAAGAGCACCACCAGCGCCTGGACGGCGCGCTGGAGGAGAAACCACCCCATCTACGTTTGCGACTCAGGCCAAAGCCGGGGGCTCCGGCAGGCCTTCGCTGCGACCTCCCGGAGCCTAATGCCTACCTCACCCTCCACTCGTTCAGCCACTGGAACGCGGCCCGCAGATGGATGCCCGGCACGCCCGTCAACCGCCTGTTCCAGGCGCGGATCTCGTTGGGCCACCACAGGTAGAGGTAGGGAAGATCCTCGGCGGCGAGTTCCTGAAACCTGTTGTAGATCCTTTCACGCTCCGCCACCGTGGTTGCCTTTCGCCCCGCTTCGAGCAGCGCGTCCGCCTCCCTGTTGCCGTACATGGGAAGGTTGAACCCTCGCTCGGCCGCGCTGCTGTGCGCATAGTTGAAGAAGTCGGGGTCTTCGGGCATGATCCACCACCCCAACAGCGCGTCGTAGCGCCGCGCCAGCATCCCCTGGATGAACACGTTGAATTCGCGCCCTTCGAGGACGACCTCGACGCCGATCGCCCGGAGATACTGCTGCACCAGCGCCGCCAACGGCTCGAAGTACTGCACGGTCGGGTACAGCAGGGTGAACCGGAACCGTTCGCCGCCCTTGGTGAGCACTCCGTCGGGTCCGGGCCGCCAGCCGGCTTCCGCCAGGAGCTGACGGGCCCTATCACGATCATACTCGTACGTCTTGACGTTGGGGTTGAAGTAGTTCTTGAGCACCGGCGTGATCGGCCCGCTGGCCGGGGTGGCAAAGCCCTCCAGGAACCCACTGATCATGGCCGGGCGGTTCCAGGCGTGCATGAACGCCTGGCGGACCCGGCGGTCCTGGAATAGCGGCTTCCGGTGGTTGGGAGCCATGTAGTAGAAGTTGTTCTGCGGCAGCGTGCTGACTTCGATGTCCGTCCGTCCCCGAACGGCTCTCACCAAAGCGGGGTTGTCGATGAAGACGATGGTCAGGTCGCCGGCGAGCAACTGCGCCATTTGCGCGTTGACGTCGGGAAGAACCTTGAACGTGACCGTGTCGATCGACGGCGCCCCGCCAAAGTAGGCGGGGTTGCGCTCCAGCGTTACATGGGATCCAGGCACGTACTCCTTCATCTTGTAGGCGCCGGTGCCGATGGGGTTGCGCTTGTTGAAGGCGTCGTGCGTCCAGGGGTCGGTGACCCCGGCGAAGGCATGCTTGGGGATGATGCCGGCGTTGACCCCGACCACCGCCACAAGGCTGGCCTGGGGCGCCGACAGGAGCAGCTGGACCGTGTTCGGATCGACGACCCTGACCTCTTTGATCGATGAGAAGGCGGCGCGTCCCGTGGCACCCAGCCGCGGGTCGATCACGATGTCGTACGTAAACTTCACGTCCTCCGCCGTGAAGTCGCGCCCGTCGTGCCACTTCACGCCCTTGCGCAGGTAGAAGGTCCAGGTCAGCCCATCGGCCGAGATGTCCCACCGTTCGGCCAGATCGCCGACCCACCGGCTGTCCTTCCCCCACTTGGTGAGCCCGTTGAAGAGGACCCGCGTGATGAAGAGCGACTCGGCGAAGTGCCGTGGATGCCAGGGGTTGAAGGTGGGGTCGCCGACGATCGGGAAGGCGATCCCGCCCGTTGGCGCCGGTCCTCCGGCCACCGGCGCGAGGAATCCCGCCGCCAGCGCCAAGCTGAGGATGACGATCATTGCCAAGCGTACCCGCATGCTCTTGCCCCCCTTCACGGCCGATTTGTGGAAGGTTCCCTGCAGGGTGCTAGGTCCCCTGTCAGAGAACTGACTGCCATGACGTGGACCCTCGCCGCGGCCGGCGACATCATGCTGCGCCACGCCCTGGGGGACAGACCCGCCTACGGCTGGCTGCGCGACGCCGACCTGGCCTTCGCCAACCTGGAGGTCCCGCTCTGTTCTCACCCTTCAGCGGGCGTCTCCGCCGTACCGGCTCGAGCATCTCCGGCCCCCCCCGAGGTGCACGAGTCGGCGGTCTTCCTCTTCACGCGGTGGGACGAGATCAAGTCGAGATGAGGTGATGAGGCGATGACCTGGTTCAGTACGTGGAGGGACGGAGCGGAGCAGGAGGTCCTCTCCAGCGTCTCGCTCGACGCACCGTGGGCGCTCGTCGAGAAGTACAGCACCCTGGTGCGGAGTTCGGGCAGCAAGCCGGAGCGGCGCGCCGTCGAGCACATCATGCGGCAGCTGAGCCGGTGGGGTGTGCCCCACACCCTCCACGAACCGGAACTGCTGATCAGCCTGCCCGGGAAGGCGCGGCTGGAGGTCCTGGCACCCGAGGCACGCTCCCTTCAGGCGAAGACCCCGTCCATGTCTCTTTCCACGAACGGCCGGTGGCAGCGGGGCAACCTGGTCTATGTTCCCACCGGTCAGGCGCGGGGGATCATGGCGATCTTCGAGCGCACGGGGGAGATCGCGGCGAACGTCACCGGCCGCGTGGCTTTGACGGAGGGGTACCCGTCTCCCGGAAAGGTCGCGGACTTCATGGAGCGGGGCGCCCGGGCCGCCGTCTTCATCAGCCCCGGGGAGCGCATCCACGAGGGCATCTGCACTACGATCTGGGGTTCCCCGGACCTGGACTCCGTCGGGCGCAAGCCCACCATCCCAGTGCTCGCGGTCAACAAGACCCAGGGCGCCGCCCTCCGCGACCTGGCGCAGCGGGGCCCTGTCAAGGTGCGCTACTCCACCAAGCTTGACGAGGGATGGCGGCCGATCCCCGTCCTGGTCGCAGAGATCCGGGGGAAGGTGGAGCCGGAAAAATTCATCCTGCTCCACGCGCACATCGACTCCTGGCACGAAGGCATCGGTGACAACGCCACCGGCGACGCTACCCTCCTGGAGGTCGCGCGTGTCCTCTGGCAGCATCGCGAGCGACTCGCCCGCAGCGTGCGCATCGCCTGGTGGTCGGGCCACTCCCACGGCCGCTACGCCGGCTCCACCTGGTACGCCGACACCTACGCTCTAGACATCGACGAGAACTGCGTCCTGCAGATCAACTGCGACTCTCCGGGATGCCGGGGAGCCTCCGTCTTCGAGGATGTCTTCTGGATGAGCGAGGCGGAGGGGATCGGGAAGGCGGTCATCCGCGACGTCACCGGGCAGGAGGCATCTGGAGGGCGCCCCCTTCGCGCGGGCGACAAGTCCTTCAGCAACATCGGCGTCTCGACATTCTACATGCTCACCTCCACGATGCCGAAGGAAGAGGTGCAGGAGAAGGGCTACTACCCGGTGGGCGGGTGCGGCGGGAACATCGCCTGGCACACCGATGACGACACGCTGGAGATCGCCGACCGGGAGAACCTCCTGCGCGACATCAAGGTTTACGCCGCCGCCGTCTTCCGCGGCGCGAACGCGCCTGTGTACGCGCTCGACTTTGGCGCGACCGCCCGGGAGATGGAGCAGACGCTCCGCCGCTATCAGGAGGCGGCCGGGGACCACTTCGACCTCGGGCCGGCGATCGCGGAAGCAGAGGCGCTGGAGGGCGATCTCGCGGGCTTCTACGACCGGGCGGCGGGGCTGGCCGGGGCGTCCCTCACCGATCCGGCGGTACGCCGCGCCAACGAGACGCAGCGCCGGCTCGCCCGCATCCTGGTCCCGATCAACTACACCCGCACCGGACGCTTCCGCCACGACCCGGCCCTCGACGTGCCGCCGCTTCCCGATCTCGAACCCGCGATGAGGCTCGCCTCGCTGCCGCCAGGAAGCGCAACGGCGCGCGTGACGGAAATCCAACTCCTCCGGGGGCGCAACCGCGTCGTCTCGGCGCTGCGGGAGGCCCGGGCGGTCGTCGCGGACGGCCAGCGGTAACCTCCAGGAGGCGGGGGATGCGGGCCGTAGTCATCCGCGAGCACGGCGGCCCGGAAACGCTGCGGCTCGAGGAGGTCCCCACCCCGCGGCCGGGCCCGGGCGAGGTGGTGCTGCGGGTGCGTGCCGTCGCGCTCAACAACCTCGACGTCTGGACGCGAGCCGGATCGCCTGGGGGCCGCCCGATCTTTCCGTGGGGCGACCGGAAACTCCCCGCTATCACCGGGGTTGATGCGGCCGGCACGGTGGAGAAGGTGGGGGAGGGAGTCGGAGGGTGGACGCGTGGGGACCGAGCGGTGGTCAACCCGATGCTCTGGTGCGGTGAGTGTGAGTTCTGCCTCGCGGGCGAGCAGTCGATGTGCGTCGACTATCACATCTGGGGCGAGCACGTTCCAGGCGGGATGGCCGATTACGCTCTCGTCCCGGCGCGCAACCTGCTGCGGCTCCCCGATGGTGTTCCTTTCGAGCGGGCGGCGTCCGCCCCGGCCTGCTACACGACTGCCTGGCGCGGCCTGATCACCGTGGGGCGGTTGCGGGCCGGGAAAGACCTGCTGGTCGTGGGCGCCTCAGGGGGGGTGGGGACCGCCGCCGTGGTGATCGGACGATACGCGGGAGCCCGGGTCTTCGCGCTCGTCGGAAACGAGGAGAAGGCGCGGAAGGCGACGGGCCTCGGCGCCACCTCCATCGACCGCACCGAATTCCCGTCGTTCAGCGAACGCGTCCGCGCCCTCACGGGGCTCGGCGTCCACTTGGCGGCGGATCCCGTGGGCGCTTCCACGTGGCCGGAGACGATCCGCAGCCTCCGTCCGGGAGGCCGCATGGTCATCTGCGGGGCGACCGGGGGGGAGCGCCCGGACATCGACATCCGGGAGATCTACCAACGACACCGGCAGATCCTGGGCGCGCCGATGGGCAACATCGGGGATTTCCAGGCGGTCATGGATCTGGTCTTTCGCGTAGAGATCACTCCTGTGGTGCACGCCGTCATGCCTCTCTCCGAGATCCGTGAAGCGCACCGCATCTTCGAGGCACGCGAACATTTCGGCAAGATCGTGCTCGTCCCGGACTGACCGGCCGTTCCACCCGTCGTCGATTCAATTGATGCCGAGTTTGCCCGGTATTCCAGCACGAACTCGGTCCGGACCTTGTTCCGCCAAGGTTCCATCGCGCCTGCAGAGTTGCGCGGCGACAGTGCGCGTTCATGCGGTAAGATGAGATGGTCAGGTCCTCGGGATCCAAGTACGGGCCCGTAGCTCAGTGGATAGAGCAGGGGACTCCTAAGCCTCTGGTCGGGGGTTCGATTCCCTCCGGGCCCGCCACATCGTTACTCTCGCCCAAAGCGAACGGGGCTGAGGCACAAAACCCAGCTCCGACGCCCGCCCAGCGCTAGGGAATCAGGACCGTTCGATCTGCCAACGGATCTCTCCGCCCAGGAAGAGATTACTGCGCACATTCACGTAAGTGACACCGGCCGCAATCGCTCGCCTGAGCCTGGAGTGCGCCAGGAGCCGCCGGTCTTCTGCGACCGTCCCTGCGGGCAGGAGAGCATCACTTACTGCCCGAAAATCCCGCCATCCGTGCGCCGTTCACCCCGACAGACTATCTGGATCTTGCTGCTGCTTGTCGTACTGGCCTCGGGAGGGGTGCTGCTCTGGGGGTTGGGCGCCGGCCGTCTCGTCGACTGGGATGAGGGGTTTTACGCTGAAGTGGCGAGGGAGATCCTCGAGACCGGCGACTGGATCACCCTCCGCTGGAACGATCAGAAGTTCTTCGACCAGCCGCCGCTCTTGATGTGGTTGACGGCACTCACGTTTCAGCTGAATGGAGTAAGTGAATTTAGCGCACGGCTTCCCTCGGCGCTTGCTGGTGTCGGTGTTGTCCTCTTGACCTTTCTCATCGCCAGAAGGGTCGGCGATCCGGCCACCGGGGTCGTCGCGGCCGTTGTGCTGCTTACGTCCCGCCACTTCGTCGTCCAGGCACGGCAGGGGATGATCGACGTCCTTCTCACGTTCTGGATCTGCCTTGCCGTGTACGCGTATCTCCTCGTGCAGGAAGGGCATCCGCGGTTCTGGCTAGTCGTGGGGATCGCAGGCGGCCTTGCGGTTCTCACGAAGAGCGCGGCAGGTCTCGCTGCGCCCGCGGCCCTCCTAGCCTCGATCACAGTCGAACGCCGCATCAGGACGACCTTCCGATCCCGCGCATTCTGGATGGCGCTGGGACTGGCGGCGTTGGTCATTCTGCCCTGGCACGTGATGGCCTATATGCGTAACGGCGAGGAGTTCGCGGCGCGCTACCTCTAGCGGCAGATCTTCCTCAGGACCGTGCAAGTGCTGGACACTCACGCAGGCCCGCGGAGCTTCTACTTGGACATCATGCAAGAGATGTACTTCCCCTGGATCCTCCTTGCGCCATTTGCGGTTGTCTTCGCGGCGCACGACGCCTTCCGAGGCCGACGGCAGATCCTGCCGGTACTCCTCCTCACCGCTTTGCTGTTTGGCGTGTATACGCTCATGAGAACGAAGATCCCCTGGTACATCGTCCCCATCTATCCTGGCCTGGCTGTGCTCAATGCTCGGCTCATCACCACAGCCATCCGCGCGAGTGACCTCGCCGCGCTCGCGGCCCTGACATATGCTGGATGTCTCGCGGTGCTTCTTGCATTCAAGACCCGTTTGCTCGTGGCGGGGTTTGGTTTTGTCCCTTTCCTCGTCTTGGCCTGGTATCGGAGATGGAAGATGTCGGCCACAGCAGGGGCAATCGCGGCTTTTACCCTGGTGGCGTTTGCCACGCGTGCCCTCCTTCCGGTTTACACGCCTGCGAGCGTTCCCCATGCAGGAGTCGCCGCAGCAGCGGGGCAGCGCGACCCGGACGGCCCTCTCCTCGTGTTCTCCTGGGATATCGGCCCAACGGTGCGTTTCTACAGCGAGCGGCACGTGATAATCGTGACGACTGCGGACGAACTCGCCCAGGTCGTGGGGGTGGGATCGGGTGAGATCATCGTGCGCGAGCACGAGGCGTCATGGCTCTCCGCTCGCTTTACTTTTGACCCCCTGCTCCGGGAGGGCGGAGTCATGTATGCGCGGGTGGCCGACCGGCGCCGCTAGCTGATTCGGTTTGTGGAACGTCTTGGAGAAGGTAAGAATGTGGGAGGCGCTGAGCCGCCAGCAAGCGTAGCGCAGGAGAGCTCCTAGCGCCCCATGAGCACCGTCGTCACCATGCTCTTCGCCCGGGCGCGGACCGTCCACTCCTGCTCCCACGTCGTCTGCGGGTTGGCGGGCCGGGGCGGATGCACCAGGATCAACTCGTTCCCGTACGCGATCATCCGCACAAAGGCGCCCTCAGCCCCCGCGAAGATGCCCTTCGGCACCGCGCACTGCGTGGTGGCGGCGGGTAGGAGGACCTTCTCATTCGTCCATCGCTCGATGTTCGCGTTGGAGAGGAAGTCCATCAGACCCATTCCCGCGTCGGGCACGTCGGAGGAGCTCCAGATGATGAAGTCATTCTCCTTGCCGCCAAACGCGTTGATGAAGTAGGCGCGCGCGGTCGGCAGCTGCCTCCAGCGCAGGGGGATGCTCGCCGCGAGATCGCCCTGGGCGGTCAGGTCGATCACGGGCATCAGGTCCTGACTTGGTCCAAGGGGGAAGCGCATTCCCGCGGGCACACCGTCGCCCGTGACCGTATGGTCGCCTACCAGCGAGGCGCCCTCCGGCAGCATCCTGCGATCGCGCTCGTTGGGCCAGATGGAGTGGCCGGGCAGCGCACGCGCGCCGGCTTCGGGCGCGTAGCGGCCCTGCCAGACCGTCGCCCACTCCTGAGGTGTTCCTCTCGAAAAGTCCACGACACGGGGCTGGCCGGAGCGCACCTCCGCGCTGCAGCCCCAATAGAAGATCAGCCGGCCCTTGGGCGCCTCGGCCGCGGCGGGATCGCGTTGCCCTGGGCCGGACGGCTCCGCCCGCACCGGATCGAGCGGCAGCGTGGGACCCAGGCGCAGCGCGGCGGGGATCGCCTCGGTGGCCTGCACCCCCTGGGGACGTGTGCGTACCAGAAGCGCGATGTCCACGTACCGTCCAACGCCAAAGCGCGTGTTGCCGAACTGATTCTGTCCCCCCGAGCCGAACATCGCTGGCGCTCCGGGTACGGTGAAGCTGTTGGTCGCCACATCGATCCACAACTGCGCAATGGGCGGCCTGACCGCCTGCTGCTGCGCGCCGGCCCCGGTCGTCAGGACCAGAAGGGAAACGGCGATCACAATGGCACGAGTGAGAGGGGAGCTCATCCACGAACCTCCTGTAGGGGCTTACTCCGAGCCGATGACGACAAGTTCTCGGACGCGGGGCCCAACCCTCTCGGGAGCCCCTAAGATGGCATCGTGACCCCGGAAGAGGCTCGAACCAGACTCGGCGTCGCCCTGGCCGATCCCCGCCGCCGCCAGCTGGCCCACATCGCCATCTTGGATATTGCCATGGCGGTGCGGGAGGCGCTCGAAGCCACCGGAGGCTCTGGAGTGGATGTAGAGGAAGCGACGGAGGCGGTGTCCGCCTACCTCACCGGAGACATCGAAGCCCTTCCGGCGGCGGCGGGCGCTGGCGGCGCGGTAGAGGACATCGTCACCGCGGCGATCCAAGAAACCCGCCAGAAACCTGCGTTCGCCGGCCTCTTCGCGTAGCGCGGCCACCGTTCCAGGGATCGCTAGGAGCAGGCGTATCCCATCAAAAAGGCGAACCCCTGGGTCGCCGGTGGCATCCCTGTTCGCGGTCCTGGAACGCAAACTCGTCCCCGATTCCGACTCCCCCGGGGTTTGGGACGCGCTGCGCGACCACCTGAACCCTTCGCTCTACCGGCCCAAGAGGGACCCCGAGGTGGAAGTCCATGCCGTGGACGACCGGCGGCGCGCCCTCTATTTCGTCCTCAAACACCCCCGTTTCGACTCCTACGCGCGCCTGAGCGCCGACGAGGAATTCCTCTGGCGGCAGATGGAGGGCACGCGCAGCGTCAAAGACCTCATCCTGGCGTACTTCACCGAGTTCGGCAGCCTCGCCATCGGGCGGGTGGCCGGGCTGGTGTCCCACCTGCGCAACACGTTCTTCCTGGAGGAGAAACCGAGAAACCTGTTTGTGCTCGTCACCAGCCGCCTCCCCCGGCCACGGCTGACCCGGTTCATGCGCGCCTTCGTGGCGACGCTCACGGGGAAGCTGTTCCAGGTCAGGGGGGTCGATCGCTGGATCGACGGGATCTATCGCTACGGCGCCTTTCTGCTCTACACACGCCCCGCCCAGGCGCTCTCCCTACTGCTCGTCGTGGTGGGAGGTGCGCTGTTCGTCCAGCAGGCGCGGTCGGGGCAGCTCAGCGCGCTGGCGGCGGGCCCGACGTCGGCGAAAGCCATCGCCCTCATGTTCGGGTTGAACTACGTCGCGATCTTCATCCACGAGCTGGCCCACGCCCTGACCTGCCGCCACCACGGCGCGAAGGTCAACGGCGCCGGCTTCCTGCTCTACCTCGGCATCCCCGCGTTCTTCGTCGATACCACCGACATCTGGACCAAACCGCTGCGGGCGCGGCTGGCCACCACCTGGGCGGGACCGTACAGCGGGCTGATCCTGGCCGGTCTGATCTCGGTGCTCATCGCCGCCTTCCCCGGCCTGCCTCTCGCCGGTGGGCTGCACCGTCTGGCCTCGGCCTGGATCCTGATCCTGGTCTTCAACCTGATCCCCTTCGTCGAGCTGGACGGCTACTACATGCTGGTGGACTGGCTGGACATCCCGAAACTACGCACGCGGGCGCAGGCATTCGTGCGCCATGACCTCTGGCGCAAGCTGCGCCAGCGCGAGCGCTTGCTGCCCCTGGAGCGGCTCTTTACCGCGTTCGGGTTCTTCTCGGTGCTGGTGACGGTCGTGCTGATCCTCCTGGGCATCACCTTCTGGCAGTCATGGCTCGGCGTAATCTTCGTCGAGCTCTGGCAGGCCGGGCTCGTCGGCCGCCTGCTGATCATCCCGGTGGCGTTCATCGTCTTCGTCCCCCTCCTCGTGATGCTGATCACCAGCCTGGCCCGCAGCGCCCGCGCCGGGGCGGTCCTCGTACGGCGGTGGTGGGCGCGTCCCCGGCCGGCCACCCTGCGCGACCGCATCGGCCTGCTGAACCAAGTTGCCTTCCTGGCCTCCGTGCCCGACGAGGTGCGGGCGCAGGTGGCCCAGCGGCTGCAGCCGGTGCGTGTGCGCGCCGGAGAGGCCGTGTTCCGCCAGGGCCAGAGCGGCGACGCCTTCTACGTCATCCGTCGAGGTCAGGCGGAGGTGGCGCACGCCCGGGAGGGGGCGGAGACGAGGCTCGCCCAGCTCGGCCCGGGGGAGCACTTCGGCGAGATCGCCCTCCTGGGGCAGAGCTCGCGGACCGCCACGGTGCGGGGTCTCACCGACCTCGACCTCCTGGCGCTGCGCAAAGGCGATTTCGAGCGGCTCTTCGCCGGCCACCTCTCCGTCTCGGAAACGGTCGAACGGGCGATCGCCGAGAGCGAAGACCTGCGCCATCTCCCGCTCTTCAGCGGGCTCTCCCCCGACGAGGTGGCCGCGCTGTCGGCGAGCCTTCGCCGCGAGCGCCACCCCACCGGCGCCGAGATCGTCCGGCAGGGCGACGCCGGCGATCGCTTCTACGTGGTCCACGAGGGGCAGGCGGAGGTGATCGCGACCACCGAGGGGAAGCGGCAGCGGCTCCGCCTCCTCGGCCCGGGAGACTACTTTGGGGAGATCGCCTTGCTGCTGGACGTGCCCCGCACCGCGACCGTGCGGGCGTTGACGCCGCTGGAGGTCTTCTCGCTGGGACGCGCCGACTTCGAAAGCCTGTTGGCGAGCGTCCTCCCCCAGATTTCCAAGGAAGCCTCGACGCGTCGCGAGGTGGTGGGGCAGGCGTAGGCCGGGAAAGGACGGGACGTCACCGTGGACTGCTGGATCTGCAAGACGACGGCGCTGGGAACCTGCCGCTTCTGCGGGCGGGGGATCTGCGGGGACCACAGCAAATTCTTGCCCTTCATCCTCGAAGTCTACAACCCCAAGAGCAAGGAGCACGTCCAGGCGCTCGTCGTCGAGGACGCCCTCTACTGCGGCGTCTGCCGTCCGCGCGCCGAGCCGATCGCGCTCGAGGAGCTGGATTGAGACGCTCCACCCTCGCCAACGGCCTACGGGTCGTCACGGTCCAGCGCGGGGGGAGTCCCCTCGTCGCCCTCAAGCTGCTGATCAAGGTGGGCAGCCGCCACGATGGAGAGCGGCCGGGGATCAGCCACGTCGTCGAGCACATGCTGTTTAATCGCGAGTGGGATGCGGGTGGCTCCCCGTTCAACCGCATCGAAGGAACGGGCGGCGACCTCAACGCCGTCACCCACCGGGAGTACACGGCGCTGCAGGCGGTGGTCCTGGGAGAGTACGTCCCCGACGTACTGCGCGCCTTCGGCGCGGTCCTGGCGCCGCTGGAAGTGTCGCCCGAGCAGCTCTCCCGGGAGCGGGAGGTCATTCTTCACGAGATCGAGGCGGCCGCCGACAGCCAGACCGTGCTCTGGGACCTCTTCCTCCAGGGGATGTGGGACGGCGACGCCCTGGCCCGGCCGATCTACGGCTACCCCGAGACGGTGCGCGCCCTGTCCGCGGCCGACCTCGATGCGCACTTCGCCCGGTACCTCGTGCCCTCCCGGATGGTGCTCGCCGCCGCCGGATCGCTCGATCACGACGAGATCGTCCGCTTGGCCGAGCGCCACCTCGGCTGGGCGCGCGCGGACGCCTGGCAGGACGCCTTTCCCCCGCCGGGCCGAGGATCGGGGCAGGCGGCGCTGGAGAAGCAGCTGCAGGCCACGCACCTGGCCCTGGGGGTCGAGGCGGCGGGGATGCGCGACCGCCGCCGCCCGTCCGTGAAGGTGCTGCACATCCTCCTCGGCAGCGGGGCCACCTCCCGGCTGCACCGGCGGCTGCGCCTGTCGCGCTCCCTGGTCTATCACGCCTCCACCCTGGCGATGGCCTACGAAGATCGGGGCTACCTCTGCGCCTACACGACCTGCTCCCCGCACCGTGTCCGCGAGGTCATCGAGGCGGTGATCGAGGAGTTCGACCGGCTCCGCCGCGAGCCGGTCCCGCATGAGGAACTGGCAGAAGCGAAACTGCGCTACGAAGGAAGCCTGGCCCGCCACTTCGAAACCGCCCTCTCCGTGGCGAGCCTCGTGGCCATCGAAGAGCTGATCGACCGGTTCGAGCCCTTTGAGGAGAGCGTGGCCGCGGTCCGCCGCGTCACGCCCGAGGACCTCCAGGCCGTTGCCCAGCAGGTCTTTGCGCTGGACCGGCTCGTCCTCGCCCGGGTGGGACGCGCGACGGCGGCGGCCGGAGCCGTGGGGGGATGACCGCGAAGGCCGGCGCCGTCCCGACCGATCTCGAGCTGGTCGAGCGCTGCCGGGCGCACGACGAGGAGGCCTGGGAGCTCCTCCTGCGCCGCTACGGATCGTACATCTACGCCACCGCCCTGCGCGGGTTTGGCCTCTCCCAACCGGAGGCGGAAGAGGTCTTCCAGGAGACAGTCCTCAGCCTCTTCAAGAACCTGGGTGCGCTCGACGACCCCCGCTCGCTCAAGGCCTGGATCGGCCGGATCACGGCCAACGCCGCTCGCCAGCACCTCCGCCGGCGGGGGGGACGGGGCGGGCGGGCCGAGATGCCCCTGGACGAGGATCTCCCCGATGAGGCGCAGGCGGCCGCCCTGGCGCGGGTGGAGGAGGCCTTCATGGTCCGCGAGGCCATGGCCGGCCTCTCTGAGGAGTGCCGGCAGGTCCTCACCCTGTTTTTCTACGAGCAGCGCAAGTACACCGACATCGCCGCTGCCCTCGGCATCGCCGAGGGTACCGTGGCCAGCCGCATCGCCCGCTGCCTGGTCCGGCTGCGCGGGGCCATCTCCAAGGAATCCTGACCTCCTCAGGAAGGAAACGCGCCCCCGCTGCATCTAAGAGCATGAGGGACATAGGCTGTTACCTCTTGGAGAAAGGAGGTAACCGAGATGTCGCGTGAGGGACTGGTGAGTTTCGTGACCCGCGTCATGGCGGACGAGGCGTTCCGCTCGGAGCTGAAGGCCAAGCCCGATGCTACGCTGGCGCAGTTTGACCTGACCGCCGAGGAGATCGCCGCGATCAAGAGCGCCGACCCCGCCAAGCTGGAGAAGGCGGGGTTGGACGAGCGCGTGACCAAGACCAGCTACATGCCGGTGGAGATGTCGGTGGGCGTCAACCCGCTGGCCAGCAGCACCACCCTCTACCAGGTGCTGAGCGGGATCTTCGTCCCGAAGGCCAAGTAGAGTTCTCTCTGAGGATTCTTGAGGGCGGGGGGCCGATCACCGGTCCCCCGTTCGGTGTTTTCCGGCCCACAAAACGGGCCTGGCGGCGCCGATGTGTTGGGCGATGTTATACTCGCGCCGTGAGCCCTGAAACGCTTGCGCCGGTCTCCGTGGACGAGTTCTGGGCCCTCTCGCATCGGCTCCGCGCGGAACTGGTCGCGGGACGCGTCATCGAGATGACGCCCCCCGGAGCCAGGCACGGAGTCGTCGTCACCCGCGTGGCGAGACTCCTCGACGAATACGTGGAGAGACTTGGGCTTGGGTTCGTGCCGACCGAAGCCGGGTTCGTTCTCAGCCGCGATCCGGCCACGGTGCGTGCTCCAGACGTGGCGGTCGTGCTGCAGGAGCGCGCGGCGGACCTCCTTCCTGCTCGGTTCTTCTCCGGCGCGCCTGCCCTCGCAGTGGAAGTCCTCTCACCCGATGACCGCCCTGGAGAGGTACTGGCAAAGGTGGTCGACTACTTAAAGGCGGGGAGCGGGGCCGTCTGGGTTGTCGATCCGGATTCCGAAACGGTGACCGTGCACACTCGCGCCGGCGCGTTGAGATATGGACCGGAGGAGGCGGTGGCTGGGGATCCCGTGCTGCCCGGCCTCCGGATCGCCGTCCGCAACCTGCTCGCATAGCCTCCCCGCAGGGGCGCGATCCCGCCAGAAAACCCCAGGAGAGAGGGAAGAAACCCCCGACCCGGCGCATCTAGGTGGGTGAGAGACCATGACTGCACCGCATCCCCTTGAAGAAGAAATCGCAGCCTACGCCGGGGGCCTCGCTCCCCGACAGGAGAGCACAGCCATCGAGGAGCACCTCCGCGGCTGCGATCACTGCCGCGGGATCGCCGCCGCCTACGAATCCATCGTGGACGCGCTGGCCCAACCCGCGGCCGCGGCGGGGATCGTGGAGGCCGCCCGCGACCGGCTCGCCCAGCGCGTTCGCCTGCGACGGTTCGTCGACAGGCTCATCTCCGACCCCGCCTGGCACGGCGAGGTCGTGCGCGACCCTCAGGCCGCGCTGGAGCGCTTCCGCATCCAGCCCACGCCGGAGCTGGTCGCCGCCTTGAAGAATCTGGAAGGACCGATCGAAGCGTACGGTAAAGAGCTCGACGAGCGAATCAGCAAGCTGGTGCAATGGTTCTAGGTCATCATCTCTCGGGAAAGGAGGTAAACCACGATGTCGCGTGAGGGTGTGGTGAGCTTCGTAACCCGTGCGATGGAGGATGAGGCCTTCCGCATGCAGTTGAAGGCCAACCCCGACGCCACCCTCGCCCAGTTCGACCTGACGGCCGAAGAGATCGCCGCGATCAAGAGCGCCGACCCGGCCAAACTCGAGCACCTGGGCGTGGATGAGCGTGTGACCAAGACGACGAGCCAGTTCTCGCCGATGGGTGCGGTGGACATGTTGGGCAGCGGCACGAGCCTCGCTCAGCTGCTGAGCAGCATCTTCACCCCGAAGAGCAAGTAGTCAGCGACCCGTCAGAAGCAGCCGCATATCGGCGGGGGGCCGAGACGATCGGTCCCCCGCCGGTCGCTGTCCGTCGACCCCGTCACGTCCCGGCGGGCCCGAAGGCGCGCCGCAGGCAGGCGTTGTCAAAGATCCCTTCCGGGTCGAGTTGGCGGCGTAGCGCACGGAACCGTTCTGCCAGCGGAAAGAGGCCCCGCACCTGCTCTGGGGTCACGGCGTGCTCCTTGCCCCAGTGCGGCCGGGCCCCAAACCCCTGCATGATGGCCTCGAAGCCCGCAAAGTACGGCTGCAGGTCCACGCTCTCGGCCATGTAGGCGCCGATGTGGCAGCTCTCGCGGCCGTAGGCCGGGCTCATCCACGCGTCGTCGCCTCTGGCAAACCGGATCTCCATGACGAAGTTGACGCGCAGGTGCTCCCGATCGATCAGCGCGCGCACGCGATCCAGCGCCTCGGGCGCCTGATCGAGGCCCACCGCGTACTCCATCTCGCGGTGCAGGGGCGGCATGGCCACGGTGAGCATGCGATCGTAGCGCCCGGCCCGGCGTGACGGCTGCAGGTAGGCAGCGCCGACCGCGGCGTTGATGTGGCGGGTCAGCCCCGGCCAGCGCCGCGAGGCTTTGATCAACCCCGTGAACAGAAACCGGTTGATCACCTGCTCGTCCACCCAGCGGCGGAGGGGATTGGTCGTCGGGGGCGCGTTGCTGCGCACGTAGCGATAGACGGCGGCAAAGGGCAGCGTGGGCAGCCACCAGATCTTCACGTACTCCGCGCTCCGCGCCGTCGCCTCGAGGTCGCTGATCAGCTCCTGGAGGGGGACCCGGCCCCCCTCTTCCACCAGCACAAAGAGCGGCGCGCACTGGAGCGTCACTTGCGTGATCACGCCGAGCGCTCCCAGGCCGATCCTGGCCGCAGCCAGGCGCTCGTCCCCCTCATCGAGGGAGAGGATCTCTCCCCCCGCGGTGGCGACCCGCAGGCCGCGGACGAAGCTGGCCAGATTGGCGTAGCGCAGGCTGGAGCCGTGCGTCCCGGTGGAGATGGCGCCGGCCACGCTCTGCCTCGCCACCGACCCGAGGATGGAGAGACCCAGCCCTTCGCGTGCCAGCGCCTCCACCAGCTCGTAGAGCCGGATGCCCGCCTGCACCGTCAGGCGCTGCGCCGCCGCGTCGATCTGGAGGACGACGCGCATACGGTCGAGCGTCATGAGGAGCCCGTCGGTGAACGCGATATCGCTAAAGGAATGGCCGGCGCCGACCACCTTGACGCGGCGCGGCGCGGCGGCTGCCCCCGCCAGCAGCTCGGCAACCTCTCCCTCGGAGGCGGGCGCGGCCCGCTCAGCCGGGGTGACGGCGAGGTACCTCGACCAGGTGGTCTGCGCGCGGGCCACGGCAGCGTGCCTCCCGTCGGCGAGCCTTCGGCGAAGGAACTGGCTGTCTTCCTCCATGGCGCCAACCCCACCCTGCCGGTCGACGCCGTCGACGGCCTGGTGCGGGCGCACGTCGCGTCGCTCACCCGCGCGATCGACGCCCAGGGAGCGGCGAAACTCATGGACGCCTACAAAGCCATCCGTACCGCCAGCGTCCACTCGCACGCGATCGCCGACTCGCTCGCAGAGGCCATCGTCAGACAGTTCCCGGAGAGATTCAGGTAGGGGTTTCCCCCGGTAACCACACGAGCGTATCCCTGAGATCATCGGGTTGTGGATGAGCCCGGAGGAGTTGCTCGAGGGCGAGGATCTCAGCCCCGCGATCTCCCTCAGGGATCGTCCTGGCATGGATGAGCACGATCCCGCTGTGCGCCTGTTCCTGGCCCGCCCAGAATGCGTGCAGCAGCACGAAATCTCGGACATTGCGGGTCACGACTGCACGCCTCTCATCGCCTGCGAACGTCAGAAGTTCAGCGTCGGACGCCTGATACCGATCGGGGCCGAGCTCCAGGACGGAAATGACATCGTGTCCACGTTTCCTGAGGGCCTGCGCCACGACGGGGTCGATGTGCGCATCGAGCAGGAGCCGCATCAGGTCCCGACGGGATGTGACACGGCCACCTCCTCGCTCCAGTTCTCAGGCGCTTGGGACTGTTCGGCCAGAATCGCGTCGATCTCTCGCCGGTGATCTTGATAGTAGGCGAGGCCAGTTCGCAGCTGACGGCGGCTGAGGTGCGGAAGGTGCTTAAGCGTGGCATCCTCAGCCTCCTTGTGCGCGCGGTGCACCATTACGACCTCCCAGACGTCCAGACCACTCCCGGCGACGTGGGCGCGAAGCCCGGCCGGGCCGTCGACGAACGTGATCCCCGGATACCGGAGGACCTCCAGCCCCACTCGAATGAGCTCGGCAATTATCTCGCTGCGAGAACGGCGCGAACGCGTCGCCTTCGCCTGCACGGCTTTCACCAGGGTTGAACTTAGCCTAGTCGTGACCGGGGCAGACATCCGCTTCACCTCAGGGGCTAGCCAATTCCCACATGTGCACTCTATCATACTTTGTATACAATGTGTACAGTGCCTTCCCCTTTCGCTTCGGGGCGAAGTTTACCAATCCGACCCTTGGCAGCGGCCGGCTGGCTTCTTTCGTAGAGCGGCAGCGCCGGAAGATTACCTGGCTCTGCCAGTTGCGCGGTTTGATCCTCCATAGCAGGGTCATGCGCTCCCCATCGACCTTCGAAGTGCCGTCCTTGAGGCTGGGCAGGTACTCGACCTCCTGCGGGAACGTCCTCCAACGGTTGTCTCGCTGGACCTGCACCGTGAAGAGCGTCGTGAGGACGGAATCGCCGATCACCATGGTGGAAAAGAGCTCGTTGAGGATGTCACCTAGGCGATCACGCCGATGATTACCTGATCAGGACTCGCCGCGGGCTGTGACTGCGCCAAAACCGGTGCCGGGCGCAGCGATCAGGGCCAGCACGATGATCCCCAGGCTCCACCTTGCCGGCACGGTCCTCACCTCCAGTACCAGGTGTACGCGTTCCAGGCCTCGGCGGGCAGAAACCCGAAGTCAGGTCCTACGCTGGCGCTCACGTTCTCCAGACCGTTCTTGACCGCAAAGGGCTCGACCCGATAGTAGAGCGGCAACGCGGGCAGATCGCGGGCGAAAATCCTGACGCTCGTCTGTAAGAGGGTACGTCATGCCGTCACCATCCTCCTGAGGGAAGACGTCCTGAGCCTGGTGGCGCCGGACGGACTCTGGGTAGACGTCGAGGCCTTCGAGGAGGCTGCCGCGGCGGCGCAGGGAACGAAGGACATCGCCGCCCACGAGCAGACGCTCCGCCTCTACGGTGGAGAGCTACTGCCCGATGACCCGTACGAGGAGTGGGCGGCGTTGCGCCGCGAGGCCGTTCATCTGAGCCATGTCTCCCTGCTCAGAGGACTGGGTCTCCTACTCGAGGACGCGGGCGACCTGCCTCACGCGATCGATGCTCTGCAGAAAGCCCTAGCTGTAGTTCCCAAATAGGTTGTTGACACGGTTGCCTTCCAGAAGCGAAGTGGAGCGCGGTGACAGGACTCGCTCTGGGAGGCTGCCGTGGCTCATCGCAATGCCAAACTCACCCCATT
>Ga0187892_10000084_pt1 | contig 211599 bp, 237 predicted proteins | sample MA1701073metaG_FD_139345 | JGI IMG/M metagenome (GOLD analysis project Ga0187892, IMG submission 139345) | Bio-ooze microbial communities from a basaltic lava cave in the Kipuka Kanohina Cave System on the Island of Hawaii, USA - MA170107-3 metaG ... | reverse complement strand
GACAGCGACGACGAGGATGAGGACAGTGACGAGGAGAACGAGGATGAGGACAGTGACGAGGAGAACGAGGATGAGGACAGTGACGAGGAGAACGAGGATGAGGACAGTGACGAGGAGAACGAGGATGAGGACAGTGACGAGGAGAACGAGGATGAGGAGGATGAGGAGAACGAGGAAGAGGAAGAGGACGAGGAGGAAGAGGAGGAAGAGGAGGAAGAGGACGAGGAGGAAGAGGACGAGGAAGAGGACGAGGAAGAGGAGGAAGAGGACGAGGAGGAAGAGGACGAGGAAGAGGACGAGGAAGAGGAGGACGAGTAGGTTTCGTCACCTTGGGTGACGAAAATCGACATTACGCTACGACTCGCTACAGTGTCGCGAAACATGTCCGAGGAACGAAATAACGCCCTCGAAATCGTCAGGCGTCTCCAAAGCGCTCGAACCCGCATCATCGGCGTACGTGATGACGTGCGTAAGATTCGCTTTCTCTTCGGCCGGGACTATCACGACGCGGTGTTGAGCAAGTTCATCGATCCGCTCGACGAGATACTGTCTGCGATGCGCGCCCATGACGATCTCGTAAGGAGATGCTTTCTGGATTCGAATGCGACGCCCGACGACTGGCCTTACGGGGAGGCAGGGCAGCGTAAGGAGGAAGAAGAAGCCGTTCCGGCGGAGGAGACGGAGAAGACGGAGGAGTGGTTGTTTATCGAATACGTGCTCGGAGCCGTGAGTCTTACCGACGTGGAGGACAGGTTCGAGCGATACGGCCGTATCGCTCGTATCACGATCAAATCGATTCGGAAGGACGATGAGAACGGCTCCATGTGCTTTCTACTGTTCAGCGATCGACGTGACGTGCGCGCCGCGCTAGCGGAGAACGGTACGGAGTGGCGCGGACGTCGTATCAGCGTCAGAATTGTTCGGAAGAACCGGAGAGAAGAGGACGAGGAAGCGGAGGACGAGGAAGCGGAGGACGAGGAGATTGAAGAGGAATGGAAGGTGGTCGATGACGGAAAACGTCCCGTCTTCATTCCGATGTTTTCGTCAGCGAATGACGAGGAGATTCCGGAGGACGAGGACGACGAGGCGGGAGAGGCGTGGTTGTTTATCGAAGGCGTACCCGGAACCGTGAGCAGAGATGAAGTGCTGGACAGGTTTGGACGGTACGGTCGCATCAATCGCATCACGATCAAAACACTACTATGGAAGAAAAGTAGTCGCAATCTGCTCCTCCGATTCGTCGATCAACGCGATGCGCAAAACGCGCTAGCGGAGAACGGTACGGAGTGGCGCGGAGAACGCATCACCGTCGAAGATTACCCCTGGCGTCGTTGTGTCGTACGTCAGGAGGGAGGGAGGTATTATCGATGGTCACGTCGTCGTGTGGCAAATGAGTGATCTGATCACTCCTCTCCTTCGGGAGAAGAGTGTTTTCTCCTCGGAGGAGAACGTTAATTGCACGGGGAAGCGATCGCGCAAACGAGGCGGAATGACAAGAACAACGCGAAACCCTCGAAGAAGAAAGGTGCAACGTCATACGCGACGGGAAAAACGAACACGATGAGCATATACGTCACCGCGCACCGTTGTAAGAACGATGCGTATGTCAACACGACGGGGAAAATGAACGTGACGAACACATACGCCACCGTACCCATCATGAAAGCGAACAGCGTATAGGTCATCACAATAGCGAAGGCTATCTTGTAATGATCGAGCATGCCGCTACGCTCCGCGTTGTTGCGCCATTGAGCATACGTCTCCATGTAGCGAACAATTGGTCGCGACGATCGTCAGAAGAACGTCGATTTTCGGCGAAGGTTCTCTCTCGAGAAAGGAGAAAATCGACGTTAGTCTACGACACAAAGAGGCTTGTGCCAACATGTCCGCAGTACGGGAAAACGCTCACGGAATCGTCGAGTCTTTCCGCAAGGCTAAAGCGCGCTTAGTCGGCGCACGCGATGACTTGGTTAACCTTCGGGCCCTCGCCGAAGGGTGTACGGATTATCGTCGTGTTGTGACGAATGAGCTCGTCGATCCTCTGGTCGACTTGCTGGATGCGATCGACAGACACAATAAGCTCGTAATCAGCTGCTTTCTAGGCTCTAAACCGTCGCCCGAAGACTGGCCTTACGGAGAGTCGGACGAGAAAGAGGAGGTTGACGAGAAAGAGGAGGTTGACGAGGACGACGGGGGCGAGGTTATCATTCCTCCCACTCCCCACCCGCTCGTCATGCGTCACAAACAGACCGGTCTCTTCATCGACCGACACGACCGAATGTACGATGCCGAACACCGCGCGGCGATCGGCGTGTGGGTCGATGGAAAGATCAAGCCGCTCACGATCACCGAGACGACGGAGCTGCAAAAGGAGAACATCCCGGTCTACCACGTCGACGTGCTCAAGCGCACTCCGCCGGAGAAGTTGACGGTAGTCGAGCTGAAGAAGATTCACGCAGACGCACGTCGTCTGAAAGAGAAGTCGAAGAAGACGAATGCGTTACGCACGTGGCTATACATCGGAGGCGTATCCGGGACGCTGAGTAAATCTGACGTGGAGGACAGGTTCGGGCAATACGGTAGCATCGCCCGTATCGTTCTCCGGCCACCGTGGCCGGATTGCAACGCGTACGGTTTTTCTACCTGCTATCTCCGATTTGTGGATGAGCGTGACATGCAAAACGCGCTAGTGGAGAACGGCACCGAGTGGCGCGGAAATCGTATCGTCGTAGATGTTGTCTGTCTTGGAGAAGGACATCCCGTCTTGCTCGCATCTCGTTGATCACTCCTCTCCTTCGGGAGAAGAGTTATGCGCTCTTTGCTTTCTTTCGTCGCATAAAGAAGAAGAGCAAGGCGAAGATTAGCACGAGCACGACGATGACCACGATGGCGATGGTGATGGGCATCTTCTTAGCGCCCTTCTTCGACTGCTTCTTGGCACCCTTGCTCTCCAACGGCCCACGAGCTTCAGCCTTCACATGAGAGTCGATGTCGTTGACGACCTTGTTGACCTGGTTCGACTCGGACGATACCTTGGCGATGACGTCGGTGATGCAACCGGCCGCCACGAACGACGCGTTCTCCATGTGGATGCCTCGGACGGTGACGTTGCCCGTTGTGGAGACGGCGTCCACGACCTGCTCGACGTACGCCGACGCGAGACACGAGTTCACCGTCCTCATGGTCACGTCGCTGTTCACCACGTTTTTCACCGTGGTGCTGAGATCGGCCTCAAAACTCGCCCTAGAGCCCTGAGACATGAACCCGGAGACGGCGTCGAGAGATGACTTGACGATGTTGTCCACGGCGTTTGACATCACAGCCTTCATCTCGGCGTCGGTCTGCAGTCGTTGCCACGAGTCTAGGGTGATCTCGACGTAGTTCTTCATGTTCACGTCCTCGATCAGGATGTTTCCGGACGTCGACCTTGCGGTGATCCGTTGTATGAAATGACCGCCCGCTTGGTGTTCGGTGAGGTTTTCCATAAGAGCGTGGGCTATCACATTGTTGGATGCAACGTTCTGAAGCTTGACGGTCGCCGTAGCCTCTGGGGCGCAGTCTCCCATAACGCCGAGAAAGCAGAAGCCCACCATTACGTGTGTGGCGCACAATTTTCTACGCCGTTTCCGCCTTTCTCGATACGAGTATACTCCCCACAACGACGAGCACCAATCCTATGACGCCCGCCACCACGGTCAAGAGGTGCTTCGTTACGGCGAAACCGGCGACGGCGGCGATCATCATGAACACGCCCACTATGAGCATAACGAGGCCGGTCGCTCTCGTTGGCGACACAGCCGTCGGGGACGGCGTAGGCGTCGGTGGTGCACCGACACCGGTCTCAGTAACGGTCGACGAGGCATCGACGGTGCCGGTCGTACCCGTATCGGGCGAAGCGCCCGCGCCGACACCGTCGCCGACGCGTGGGATGGTGTGACCCAACCGTTGACACGATTGCTGCACGTTAATGTTCCGCAAGGTAGCGTTGTTTCCGGCCGTGCCAGCGACGATGGATTGACACAGATTGGAGCACGTGCTGTCGTTCATGCTCTTGGTACGGTATCCGCTCGCCGTGCATTCTGGTTTGAAACAATGAGGTTGTCCCGCCCACTTCGTGTCAGCGTCGAAGCAACTGCATCGAACGTCGCTCCTTCCCGTTGTCGTGCAGTATCGTTCCCATATGTCGTCGAACTGCGTCCTGAAGGAGAGAGGGTTCTCGTTGACGAAGTTTCGACATTGGTCGCTGCGGAAGTTGTCACCCTTTGAGCAATAGGTTAGCCACGCCCTGTCGTAGTCCGTCTTACGCGACGTGGGCACTCTGGGGTCTTTCATGAAGTTCTTGCACGTATCGGAGATGATGTTGTCACCCGTGGCGCAGTGCTTCACACGGATAGCGTCGCACATGGCGGGACGTGCGTAGCACCAGTTTTTGCACGTCTGCGTGTTGATGCGGTAGTCTTCGCCGTCCGCTCCCGCTTCAAAGGGCAATGTTAAGGCGCTACAGTGCTCCTGCATCACGTCATCGCAAGCGCCAGACGTGTAGTCCAAGTCCTGCGGTTGGCACGTTCCATCTGGGCGGGGAGACGAGACGAGACCTTTGCAGCACAAGGTGTGATCGGCCCATCGCTTGAACGTACAAACCCCCTTGTACGACGCGGATGGGAAGCATCCTATCGCTTTGTACAGAGACACGCCGGTCACATCCCAGCCCGCTCCAAACTCGTCGTAACAGGCGTTGCTCTTCGTCCAGTTCTCCAGATCTGAGGAGCACCGTTGCCTCTCCGTGACCTTAGTGTCGCCAATCTTGACGCTCATTGATATGATGGCAGAGAATTTCTCACGCTTCTAGCGTAACTACGGACGCGTTCGCTTCGTCCGCGTCCCACCTATCGCCTCTCAAATACCGATTGTTCGGGCCCCGAAGCGACGTACCACGCAGTTCGAACAGGTTGCTGGGATCGGTTAACACCGTGCCAGCGAGCGAGCCCGCGGTATCTCGGTCGTGTATACGAACGTAGAGCCCTGAAACGGTGTCTTGTAACGCCAACTTATCAGCGCCTTCGGAATGCTTCACTCGAAAGACCCTCCCTGTCGTGCTGAGACATATTTGATCGCCGCATACGTTCAGGTACTTATCGTCGACACGAACCCTCTGTGGGAGGACAAAGGACTCTGTCCTTTCGAGAAAGAGGATGGCGCCTACCAACGCCAAAATAATGAAGCCCAGTCGAGCGAGCCCTCTGCACACTATCGCTCCTACCACGCCCATCAGCACAACGGCCGCTTTGAACGCAACATCCATCATTAATACCGATGTATATTCTATTTCCTACATATAATGAACCGCCCTCTTGAGATATTCGATAAGGGTGTGTTAAGGCAAGAGGTGTTTAGCGCCTCGTCCGCCGAGATTCAACCAGAGGTAGGGTTGATCTTGAGAAGCATGTGTCAACAACTGGCAAAAAGCCAGCCCGAGTACAGGCTAATACTGAGAATGACGCTGCTATCCATCTTGCGACTGACGGCGTCGGAGTTCGGTAACGTCGCGGTTCGGAGCGATCAGTCGCTACTGTGTCTAGCGTTGGAGGAGCGAGAGCCCGGTTTGGTCAACGGGCGTTTCAAGAGCGTAGAACACATTCCGGAGACGAGCTTCTTCGGACATAGTCTAGCGAACAAGACCGTTGTGATATCCAACGACGTACTCAACGATACGCGTATGGGTCATTCGCCGACGGTAGAAGGTCACCCGAAGGTGACTACGTTCATGTCCGTTCCGTTGCTCGTAGAGGACGAGTGTGTGGGACAACTAGCTCTGGCCAATCGCTACGACGGGTACGCTACGACCAACGTTGCGCTACTGCTTCCTGTATTGGACATTCTCGCCAGCGTCGTACAGCGTTATCTGTCGATCAACCACTCTAGTCAGATCAAAAGAGTGAATGAAGCGGACGAAGCGAGAAGGAAATTCCTAGACACTGTGAGCCACGCGCTGAGAACACCACTCCACGGCGTGGTGAGTATAGTGACCATGCTTCCGGACGCGGGAGATCTGAATGGCAAGCAGAAGGAGTATATGAGGCTGTTAACAGAGTGCACCTTCCAGCTGTCGAACACGCTCAACAACGTTTTGGACTTTAGCAAGATGACGTCGAATAGCCTCACCTTGCAGCGTAAGCCGTTCGAGGTGCGAAACGCCGTGCGAGACGCCGTCAGCATAGTGGAGGGCAGAGCGGTAGCGAAGAATCTTGAGATCAGGCTTAACGTTGAGAGAGACATACCTTCCATGGTTGGCGACTCACAGCGTCTGACGCAGATACTGGCTAACCTGCTGAGCAACTCGGTCAAGTTCACCTCCAAAGGCCACGTACACCTGACGGTGAGGAAAGAGATGGAGGAGGCGGACTCTTACGCTACGAGGTGGAGAGTCATATTCACCGTCAAAGACACCGGCATCGGCATCCCTCGTGATGAGCAGGACAAGATATTCGAGACCTTCTACCAGGCTACCAGTCTCAGCCCCTATCTGAGCCAAAGCGGCACGGGATTGGGACTTTCGATCGTAAAGGAGCTCGTAAGACTAATGGGTGGAAAGGTGTCTGTGTATAGTGAGGGCGTAGAGGGTCAAGGGAGCACCTTCACATTCTACGTGCTTCTGGACGAGGAGATCAAGATAAGCGCGTCTCCGCACTTGACGGTACTGCAGGGCGCTCGCGTGATCGTGATTGACGACAGGCCCGAGATCCGCATGCATCTGTATCAGCTGTTGAGGAGTTGGAAGTGCGAGCCCGTCACCTTCGCGAGCGCCGAGGAGGCGCTACAAGACCTTCGTAGCGACAGCGACTTGAGGTACAAGGTAGCCATCATCGACGTTCACATGCCCTACATGTCCGGCATAGAGCTCGCTCAGACGATGCGGCGTGAGTTCCCGAATCTACCCCTCATCGGCATATCCTCCGTGGACGTCAAGGGCGGCGCGGACTACTTTGATCACTACATGTTCAAACCCATCGATCAGAACACACTCTTTCCAGCGCTCCTTCACTGCCTAAGTCACGCTACAGACAGACGTCAGTCCTCAAAAGCGCTCCCCTTTCAGCGAGTGCAAAAGACGCGATCTGAGCTCAGAATACTGGTGGCAGAGGACGATCCCAACAACGCCTTTGTCATGAAGGAGATGCTGCTCAGTTTGGGCTACAGCTCTATAACCGCCGTCGAAGACGGTCAAAAGTGCCTCGAGGCGCTGCGATCGGCATCGTACGACGTTGTGCTCATGGATCTCATCATGCCCGTCATGGACGGGTTCGAAGCGACCAAGCACATCCGTCAAATGGACAGACCGCCTCTCGTCATCGCCATCAGCGCCGCCGTTCAGAACGAGGACAAGGACAGGTGTCAAAAAGTGGGAATAGACTGCTATCTCCCCAAACCCCTTCTCAGAGAGCACCTGGACAGCGCGCTCTCGCCCTTGGTTAAGAGGACGTGACGCCGCGTACGTGATCTCCTTCAGTTAAAAGAGAGTGACAGCACAATAATGGCTATCGAGACCGTGGATGCGTCGGTCTCGGGCAAGTTCGTTTCGAAGAAGGCCGTCTTCATGATCACGGCGAGCGAGGAGAACAGCGACGAGCGGCAGAGCATCAACATGGTGACGACGTTCGACGACTACAATAGCAAGCTCTTCTCTCACAAGTACACACCACTCCTCTTCGAAGTCAACCTAGTGACGAGATTGGCCTACCTATACGGTTGTTTGAACGTGGAGTATGGTGTACCGCGAGACAAGACATACACGTTCTGGTGGCGCTGCATCGGAGAGAACGGATGGCAGAAGTGGTTCATAGTTCATCCATATAGAGAAAAATAACTCTTTGACATAGCCCTAAGAAACATGTCCATCGTCTTCAAGGATCGAAGTGTGATACTCATGTTCTACAACATAGGCGCGGAGATTGTCAGAGACCTTACCAAAGAGAGCGACCTCTGTGCCCGTTTCGACAAAGACATACATATAGGCGATCAGCTCGATGAAGGGAGCTACTCTATCGTAAGCGAGGTTCTCTTTCCGGGCGGCGAGCGTTATGTCATCAAAGAGTACAAAGACGTGAAGGTTGAAACGGTGACGGAACCAAAACCCATCTCGCTCAAAGCCTTCATGGAGGCGCGAGAAGAGGAGTTTGACGAGAATCTTTTCGTCCTTCTGAACGGCGGCGACGTCAACGCGATAAGAACGGAGTTCAAGGTGCCCGAGTTTTCGGCCCCGTGCGTGCGTAACGTTGAGCTGCGATACAAGTCTAACACTAGCGAGGGAAAATTCCGCATCCGTCCTCCCTTTTATCTGTGCGAGTCGTCGCAGTATCCCGAGTATATACTGGGCCTGTTGACCTCTAATCTCTATAGGAGCGGCGAGTGCTATCACTTCGTCGACGTTGTTGACTTCATCACCTGCGTCAAGTCGCGTCGCGAGAGCGACGACGCTCCCAAACAGTACCTTCTCATGGAGATGGTCGATAAGGGAACGCTCGAGTGGGAGATAAACGGGGACTTCAGTGTGCTCGAAACGGAGGCGGACACAGAATCTGTCACGTTGCAAGTCCTTTTCGCCATCGCCTGCTATCAGACCAAGTACGGCATAAGTCACAACGACCTCAAGATGTCCAATATCTTCGTTCAGCGCCGAGAGGGCGTCAATAATTGGCACAAGCAGGATATCGCGCATGCAAAGTACTTCCACTATCGTGTCAAGGGTATCGATCTGTACTGCCGCGCATACGACCTTATCAAGATAGGCGATTGGGGGGTTGGGATCAAATGGGCCCCGCCGGTGATAGGCCAGCGTGCATTCGTGCTTGGAAGCGAAGATAGATCGGTGCCGAACTCGTATGTGGCCAGCTTCGATCTCCTTTACTTCCTCTTCTCCCTCGTCGATGAAAGAAGCCCGTTGAGCCTGGAGCTATTCGAGTACGCGACCGGCACGGTGTATAATGATAACACGTTTATACCGAAAGAGTGGATGCAGCCGCGATTTCCTCGTCGTCCCAGCTTGGACATACTCAACACAGAGCCGATGAAGGATGTGACGGCGCTCAAGATACTGAAAAACGAGAAGCTCATGAGTAGATTCCGTCAGAAGCCGGACTCGGACAAGATAGTGACGCTAGGTACACTGGCGTAGATTTCGTTAGGAGCCTAACGAAATATCAGAGCGACAGCGTTGACGATGTCAGAGCCATAGCGTTGACTTGTCACCGCGCACAGACCATGGGCAGACCGGCGTAGTTGTTGAAGTAGGCGTACAGGTAGAGCGCTATCCACACCACCAGCGTAACGCCCACCGTCCAGAGGAAGAGCTTCATCTTGTCTCTAACCTCTTGATCGCCCTGCTTCGACGTCACGAAGCGAGGCTGAATGAAGTAGAGCAACAGGAAGAGCACGATGGGGGTCACCACGCCGATGACGATCAACGCTGAGACGCAATTGTCTTGCAGGCTCACCTTCGCCTGACACGCATCTAGCTGGCCTTGCAGATCGGCTATAGCTTTCTGGAACCGTTCGTTAGAAGCCATTAGTACCGCTATCTATGTTTTTTTAACGCGGAATCGATCGACGGGTTAATCTCGAACTCTTCAGTTCTCGCTCTCCTCTACCTCCTCTACCTCCTCGCTCTCTCCTTCCTCCTCGCTCTCCTCTACCTCCTCTACCTCCTCGCTCTCCCGTGCGAAGAACTCTTGGATAACTAACGCCGCCGTCGAATACCGATCTTCCGGTACCTTCTGAAGCACGTACGGCAGTCCCTCTCCTCTAGCTCTCGCCGCTTTCGCCTCGCGTACGTTAATCTGCGGAAAGGTCAACGCTAGCGCCGCAGTCAGACGCGTCAAGGTCTCGGGTGTCATTGTCTCGAGCTTGTCCCGAGGTACGTCCATCTTGTCGAGGATGGTTTTCACCTTCCTCTTCACGACCGCGGCGGGGCTATACTCGTGAACGCGTAGCTCGTGTACGCCCGCCGCTGCCGGACGTGGTAGAGCTCTCTTCCATTCGGCCTCAGCCAATACCTCTTCCGGAATGGGCTGGCGCGTGTAGGGATTGTCAATCTTGCCCGTAGTGGGGTTCTTTTCGAGCTTCTCAATCTCGTCCGGAGCGAAGCACCACTTTTTGCCTCCCTCTTCGTACGTGACCAGCTCGTCATCTGACACCGTGTCATACTCATAGCCGAGGATGGAGTCGTTGGCGCAATTCCTCTCCGCGACGACGGTTGTGCCCTTCTCGTAGCTCTCGGCCAAGGCGGCGCACAACGCCCTCTTACTCATACCCTGTGGATCGATACCTACCTGCCTCGCTATCGCTCGCAGCTCGTCTAGTCTGAACGTCTCGCCGATGACGGCGCAGATGGTCTGCCACTCGGTTCTCGGCGCCTCTTCGGCGCCCAATACGGGCAGTCTCTTCGCACGTGTGCGAAGCAGCTTTTTTCTCGTTTGGCGGATGACGTTCTTGAGTACGGCAGGCCTTACTACGGTTGTAGAACTAATGCTAAGTAGACCTATCTCTTTGTTAGTGATCTGCTGAATGCGAGATATGGGGTTGTTTCGTAGATCAAGCGTCGTTAGACTACTCAACCCTCCAAACACACCAGCCGCAAAAACATCGAGTGCGTTGCTGTTCAAATAAAGATATGTCAATCTACTCAATCCTCCGAATACGCCAACCGGAAGAGTTTTGAGTTTGTTACCGCCCAAATAAAGTTCTGTCAGGCTACTCAGCCCTCCAAACACGCTAGTCGGAAGAGTCTCGAGTGCGTTATCGCCCAAACCAAGCTTCGTCAGGTTACTCAGCCCTCCAAACACGCCAACCGTAAGAGTTTTGAGTTTGTTACCGCCCAAATAAAGCAACGTCAGACTACTCAGCCCTCCAAATACTCCAGTCGGAAGGGTCTCGAGCGCGTTATCGCCCAAACCAAGCGTCGTCAATCTACTCAGTCCTCCAAACACGCCAGCCGTAAGAGATTCGAGCGCGTTACCGCCCAAGCCAAGCACTGTCAGGCTACTCAATCCTCCAAACACGCCAACCGGAAGAGCTTCGAGTGCGTTACCGCTCAAACCAAGCGATATCAGACTACTCAACCCTCCAAACACGCCAACCGTAAGAGCGCCGAGTTTGTTATAGTCCAAATGAAGTGTTCTCAGGCTACTCAGCCCTTCAAACACGCCAGGTATGAGATCGGCGATGTCATTACGCCTGAGATCAAGCGCTATCAGCGTCGATGCGGTCATAAAGACGTAAAGCGGTACCGTCTTTATGCTTCGTTCAGACAAATTCACTCTTCTCGGCCAATTCTCCTCGGGCAACCCGTGCTTCTCTAGGAACGCTCTGCGTTTCACGAGTTTCTCAATCACATCCTCGGTTACATCGTGTCCCTTGTCGCGCATATAGCGCTGTATGCGTTCTAGGGAGGCCATTACGGTAGCGGGCTATCTTTTTTTAGCGTATTCCGATCATCGTTAAGCCCATATCCCGATCATGGACACCTGACTCAGGCCCATAGCGTAGTAAATGCTTGCATGTGGGTCGTGAGCGAGAGTGTAGTTCTGATCCGGCGACATGGCCATACCCACTTGGATCAACTTGCCCTTCTCGTTGGCCTTGATGATACGGATTTGACCGTACCAGTCCGCTATCAGGTATACCGAAGGTGCAATACGATACCCTCCCACCGTGGCCCGGCCGGTCTCGTTGGACACGGGGTACTCAAAGTCCGGCATCACGTACTGACTCTGATCGGCGTTGCTGTCTCTTCGAGCTATGCCTTCAAACAGAGGCCATCCGTAGTTGGGCACCGTGTCGGAGTTGATGTTGAGACGGTATATCCGCTCCCACTTGTTGAGGCCGACGTCGCCTATCAGCATCTCCCCGTCTGGCGCTATGGTGATCTTCCACGGGTTACGTAGTCCGAGAGCGATGATCTTAGGCTCTTCGTCCCCATCAACGTCGAACCTGATGATTTTGCCTCTGAACGAGGCGGGGTTTTGAGCGTGCATCTCCGGGTCGCCTTGTGGCCCGCCATCGCCCATGCTCAGGTATAGGTGGTGCTTGACGCCACGTCGTCCAAAGACTAAGGTGCCGGCGTGATGATAGTCCGTCGTGTGCCATAGCTTGAACAGCGTTCGAACGAAGGCGATCGAACGCAGTGAGGGATCGAGGACGTACTCGTTGACTACGGAGTACGTCCCGGAGGCTGACGCTTTGATCGTATAGCTGAGGTATAGCCTTCGGTTCACTGAGAAGTCGGGGTGCAAGGCGATACTCATCAACCCCGCCTCCATATGCGTGTCGTAGAAGTGAGGATCAGCGTCACTAACGCTGTGGATCACGTGACGTTCGGCGTCGTCTCGTAGCGACGACGAGAGTGACACAACGCCCGTCTTGCTCGTAGTGAAAACGCCAACCTGATGAAACACGACGGACGTGATACGCTCCATCGTTCCTATCTTGGTCAGAGCGATGGTATACTCTTCCACACCTAAAGGCAGAGGCTGAACGGGCTTCATAAAGAAGTGAACGTACAGAACGACGACCAGCACCGAGACGATCAGGATGATCGTCACGATGGCCCAGATCATTACGACGATTCACGAGAAAAAGCTCTTCCCTTTAGGAAGAGCTTCCCTTAACGCGAGCGGAGCGCATGAGCATCACCGCGACGACAACGGCGACGATGATCAGGAAGATGAAGAAGAGAACCAAATAGAGCGCCCTAAAGGTGCCCTTGAGATACTCGTGTGTCCAGATATGCACGATGTAGGCGTCATCCAGGTTGCAGTACTTCGATACGTTGGTATACTCTCCTTGGCTCGAGCCTTGCAAGTCGCCCCTTGAAGCGTCAATGAGGGGAAAGAGGTAGCAGGAGTTCTTGATGTCGACGCCGCAGCCCAGTCTGAAGTGGTCAGGATGCTTGTCGTACATGCGAGTGATGGCCATCGGGCCGGTGACGCTAACAACGTCGCTCGGGCCGTCCACCGCCGTGCTCGTCTGAATGAACTCCATCAACCGCAGCCAAAACGGTTGTTGCGGCGGGGATATCATAAAGGCGTTGCAAATGACCATGTTCCTCCCATAGATACGTCTCGAGTGCTCACGTGGCTCCTCGCCGAGCACGATACGCTCGAGGGCTAGGAGCTTGTCGACTCGCTTCAAGGGGCGAGTGTCAAGGTCGGCGTATATCCCTCCATAGACGTAAAGGATGGCGTATCGAGCGAAGTCTACCCTGAATATCTGTTTCGGGAAGTTGTCATACAGCGTGAGGTACTGCGGGAAGTGCTTCTCTACCACCTCTCTTAGGTCTTGGTCGTTGTAGATGCGATGCTCAAACTCGGGATGCATCCTCGACCACTCGTCTGAGTACTTCTGGAAGTAGTCTGGCAGGTCGTGTGTTTTCCAGGTCTGATGCAGTATGCGAGGGATCGCACATCTCATTACATTGAGTCAACACTTTCTTTGCTCCTTTAAAACTGTTGTGCAGCACTAATAATGCAGGTACGGAACACGTCCGCGGCTCTAACGTTGTATGTCTCTCTGTCTACGGTCGGAGATGAGCCTACCGGCTCCATCCAACTGAAGCCTGGCGAGGCTAAGACGTACAACACGCAGGTTGGCGTTCTACAGATGGAGGTGCGAGAGGATCCGCAGGGAACGTCCTCTTGGTCCGGGATCGTTCCTTCGCAGGCGCTAATGATAGGCTATGACAAGAAACCGTACGTCACCGTCGGGGGACAGATCATACCGAACGTGGCAAGCGCTTCACACGACGGCTTTCGTCTGTGGCCGCTTATCGTAGCGCTCATCCTCCTCGTGTGTCTGATATGCGGCGTGGTGTACTATCACGCACGTTAGTGCACGTGATTCGTGTGCTGCCATTTGCACACGGGACAGACGTAGTTCCGAACTTCACAGTTGCATGACGAAGTCGATATCTCCCTTGATCCACATCTCGGACAGGCCATGTATGTCATGGGCAGTTCGAGCGAGCCAAACGATGCCGGCGGGATACGCGGCGTTTGTCGCTTCTCTGTCGCGGTTTCCTTAGCGAACGTGAAAGGCCCGTCGCTCACCTTCACGTACCTACCACCGGGCATCTTGCTGAGCAAGATGCCCTCTTTAGAGCAGTAGCGTTGACCGGAGGTCAGAGCGTAGCGTTGACCGGAGGTCAGAGCGTAGCGTTGACCGGAGGTCAGATCACTCCGAAGTCATGCGCTCGTCATCGAGAGGAGGATAGAAGTCGTTCATGAGCGCCACGACGCTGTCTCGGTACGCGCGGTTGTATATGGCGACCTGATCGTCAGTCCACAGCCCCAGATAGTCTATGAACTTGTCTGCGCCGCGTGAGTTGTACAGTAGCTCGCCCGCCCTGTCGATCTTCACGATGCCGGGGCAACCTTCCACCGCGGAGACGAAGGGGAGGTGTGAGACTCTACCCTTCTTTATGCGTAAGGACTCGATAAACCCCCACGCTTTGGGATTGTGGTACCGGATAAAGGTCTCGTAGGCGCCGTACCACTGATACAGACCGTGATCGTTAAACAGCGTCGCTTCGTCGTCGGTGAGCGTTTCTTTTCGCCCTATCTTCAGGCGAAGCTCGCTTCGTAGCGCGTAGTGTTTCATGTCCACCCAACGGAGAGGACACGTCAGAAGGAATAACCAGCGAAACAACCAGTCATAGCAACTCTTGTGCTCGATACGATACTCGAGGATCTCATCGGCTACTTCCTCAATGTAGGTAAGGAAGTACTGCAGAGCGCGACGATACATCTGCTCCTTCGACGTGAGGCGCGTCGACCGCATGGGTTGTAGCGCAGCCACCCAGTTAGCCGGTATCGAGATGGTCACGCCCACCTTCTCATCCGGATCGAGTGCTTGAATGGTGTGCAGACACTCGGGAACCGGTATGGCGAGTCCGTACTTGTCCGGCGACAGTATGTCTTGAGCGAAGACCAACAGCGGATCCGTTGACAAACGACACCTGTAGTTGGACATACTCTTCCCTAAGAAAATCCTATCTAAAAAGAAAGTCGTCTACAAACAATGATTCCCCGGGCCACGGCCAAGGCTCAACGAGAATGCGTCGCCACGTATCAGGGGACGCGAGAGTCGATGGAGGATGACTCTCTGGTGGTCAGGTATCCGAACGCCGTGTTGTATATGGTTATGGACGGTCACGGTGGAAGAGACGTGGTCGACTACGCCAAGGCGACGTTTCCTACGCTATTCAACGACGTCTTACGCGAACCTCCCAGTCTACTTATTCAGGCCATTAAGGACGCCTTTCTTCGTCTCGACGAGGACATTTACCAACGACGTCTCGTAAGCGGAACGACGGTTGTAGCCGTGCTTCACCTGCTAAAAGAGAGCACGCTATACTTCATCAACGTCGGCGACAGTCGCGCCGTGTTGGCGGAAGGTGGTAACGTCATATTCGAAACGGAAGACCACAAACCACACATGGAAGAAGAACGTATTGCGGCCGCAGGAGGAAGCGTCGATCACGGTAGAGTGAACGGCATGTTAGCGGTCTCTAGGGCGTTGGGGGACAACGACTTTAAGGTTCGAGTCGTCGCTGAAAAGAGGCAATGGTCCACCTATGCGGGTTTCAGAGCGATGGTGTCGCCGGAACCGGACATTACCTTGTTTCAGATGCAAGAGGATCACAAGGGTCGCAACTACACGCTCATTCTCGCTTCTGACGGCCTGTGGGATGGCGTGAGTAGCAAAGAGGCTGCGGCTTTCGCTCCAAATGAGTGTCAAAGTCTTCTGGACAAGGGCAAGAATAACGCCGGGCGTAACTGTGACAACATCACGGTCATGATGGCACGCGTCAACGGGCCATTGACGCATGTCAACGGACCGACAACGCACGTTGCGCCGTCACGCTCTCGTTTTCGACTCTCTCATCATGCTCAAAGCACCGACGTTGTGCCTATAGTGATTATCGTGGTCGTCGCCGTCGTTTTGGTGGGATTGTGGCTTGCGATACGAGGAAAACCGAGAGGCGTTTCTCCTGCCGTACAGTAATGAGCGATAAGGACACTCGCGGCGCGGCCAGGTACGAAAACGAGGTCAAACATCGTAAGCGCAAGGACGGCGCTCTTCGTCAAGACAAGCTCTTGTCCGACGTGTTTAGGAGAGGATGGTACCAATACGACACGGAGAGAGTGTATCTCGACCACTCCACGGATAGCGTAGCTTATGACCCTGAAGCTCTCGAAGAGATCTCTCGGTCGTTGCAAGAAGAGGAGACCGCGTCACGCTACGAGTGTAACGTAGAGAGCCCGTTGAGAGGGATTGGAAGGCTTGCGGCCATGGGTCTCAAGCCTCTACTAATCAACAGCGCTGATATCATCCGCGCGTCCACCCTCTGTCTCACTCTTGATCGGGAAGACGGCGTGGTATACAGTCCGAAGGTTGCTGTGTTTCGTGACGAGAACGACGAGTTTCTTCCATTTCCTCACGTCATATCGGTCATTACGTATCGCGTCGAGGAGGCGCTAGCACGCCACGTGATCGCTCTGGCGGCGCATCTCGAGCATGATACGCTGATCATCGGAGGCTGGGACGAACGCTTCGTCAAAGCGCTAAGACAGTGTCGTTTTAAGCGTGTGCTGTTTTGCGTTCAAACGCAGGAACATCTCAGGGCTTTCAACGACGAGTTCAGTTAAAGGCTGCAAACTCGTTCAATGAGCATGACGCATGTAATGGTTGATATCGAGACGTTGGGTACGAGTTGCGACGCACCCATTCTCACCATCGGTGCGATTGTCTTTGACCCCGTCACCGGCGTGGTGGGAGCGACGTTCTACGAGAAGATAGACGTGAGGTGCTACGGCGAACTGAGCAACCTGTTCTCTGTGAGCTATGAGACTCTGGTGTGGTGGATGGAGCAGAACGAGGCTGCACGAAAAGAGGCGTTCATCGGAGAGAACAGACGGCACCTTAGAAACGTGCTGACCACCTTCCACGAATGGTTGACAGTGAACAGCGACAACGTGCGTGCGGATACGGAACGCAAGTCGCTGTACATGTGGTCTCATGGTAAGGATTTTGACCTTATCATTCTCTCTTACGCTCTCTCCGTGTTCGGCATCACGGTGCCATGGAGGTTCTGGGAGACCAGAGACACCAGAACGATATACGATATGGCTGGCGTGAAGCTGAGAAAAGAGCCGAACGCGTTGGAACACGAGCTACATCACGCTCTGGGCGATTGCTCAAGGCAGATTGAGGGTGTGGTTCAGGCGTACAAGATACTGAAAAGAAAGTAGACTCATGATGCGCATCATGAGTCGCGTTCATGAGACGCGGAGGCAAGGTGACCAATTGTGGCGCGAGCTATCCTCCTCAGGCTGCTGCGCAGAGGCGCTATCTTATCCCGGGATAGCGTCCAAAATGAAAGCCGAGACCTTTTCGAAGGTGTTATGAAGCCTCGTATCTATAACGACCAACCTGATCGAATGGTTCCTCGCGTATACCGCCTTCATCTTGTCATGCGTTTGAGTCTCTATCAGCTTCTCTTGTCCATTCTTGTAGCTTGAGGCAACATAGTGTTGCGGACCGTGGATCTCTATTATCATATTTAGGCTCTCAACATAGAAGTCATAAGAAAGGCGCGCCTTGCTCCGTAAATCGTCGAACGTATGCTGACAAACAAAATCAATGCCTCTGTCCATAAGAACCTTCGATACCATCCGCTCCCACGACGAAGACCCTGGATACTGTCGAAGAACAGCGTTGATCAAACACAACTTGATATGCCTCTCATAATAGTTACGCTCGAGCACCTTCTTGTGACACTGTTCACAGTCAACGTATCTCTTTCTGTGCACGGTTTCAATGTGTCTTGTCAGAGTGTCTTTTCTCGAAAGAACCTTCTCGCATACGTCACATGGGTATTTAGTTTGCTTGTGTACAGAATTCGTATGACGATAAAGCTTTCTCCCGTCGGCAAAAACGACGTGACAGATGGCACACGTGGCACTCATGACCTGTTTAGACTCGCTTCGTGATTTCTTCTCAGGGATCTTTCTGCCTGCAATTTTGACAGCCCGTACCTTCTCATCTATCTCGGTCATGTCCAAGTCTATTCTCTTCTCCGTTATCCTGTGAGACTCCGTTGCGAGGTGTTTCTTATATGTCAGTTCGTGCTTGAATTTTAGCTTACACGTTTCACATTCGAACTGATAGTACGAGGAAGCGTCTTTGTGCTTGTTTCTCTTGTGATCATACAGAGCAGCCCGCTTAAGTATAGCGTGACACACATCACACTCCACCTTTGTCTCGGCATGCTTGCTTCTGATATGGTTTATGACATACTGAACGGTGGAAAACACTCTGTCGCAATACACACACCTCAATCCATCAGACGACGTGATGAGTGGTGCGGTACTCCCTTCCTTTTTAGCCTTTTCATACACTGCGGAATGCACCTTGCTCAAGTGATGCAGAACAGACTTGAACACGCCTCCGCATAACTTGCAAGTGGCTCTCGTATCCTTATGACTCGATACCAGGTGGATCTCCATCTCATAGGTATCATCACACTGATAGTCACATATCTTGCACTCCATCGTGGAGGCGGTAAATCATCAAGCGATTTGGTGATTTTATGCCCACAAACGAATGCGGCGCGACCTACCGGCCCCCCCTCAAACGCAAAACTAGATGCAAGGTACTCTCCTTTTGAATGTTGTAGTCGCTGATCGTTCGCTCATCCTCCAACTGCTTACCCGCGAAGATAAGCCTCTGTTGATCAGGCGGAATACCCTCCTTGTCCTGGATCTTCGCCTTGACCTGCCCGATCGTGTCACCAGCCTCCAGGTCGAGAGTGATGGTCTTACCGGTCAGGGTCTTTACGAATATCTGCATTGCCGGTATTGTTGGTCAACATCTTTTTTCGTCGCAAATCGCGCTGAAGATATTAAGTTAGAGACACCATTTCGCTGGGTAACATGGCTAGTGCGCGCGTTCGTAAGGGCGATAAGGCGGCGCCAGCTAACGAGTTCAACGCCTTCAAGATACTGCCCAACGCGGAGCGGCCCTCTCGTGAGCAGGGGAAAGCGGGATGGGAGATCACATTGGTCGGTCGGACGGACAACAGGGTGGAGGACCAGAGCGGCGAGGTGAACAACTTCGACACCGGTCTCAACATCAAGGTGACTTCCGGTTCCTACATTGAGATTGTGCCTCACCCTCAGCTCATACGTCACGGGTACATGCTTCCAGGTCCCTTGATCATCGACGCAACACACTCTGGCGCCTTGGTCATTCCTCTGTACAAGTTCTGCGAGGGACAGGACTTGGAGCTGCCGTTCAAGGCGGCGTTGGCCTTTTTGAGAGTGGAGGGTACTGAGAACTTCAAGCTCGGCACTCTCAAGCAGGAGTATGCGATGCCGATGTACAACGGTGGCGTGGTGATGTACCCCGCGGGCATGGTTCCGATGCAGATGCAGGCTCGTGCCGGCGCTCCGCCGCCAAAAGGGCGAAACCACATGTTTTGAACGAAGAAATTGTGTTGTTGGAATGTAATGTCCGGTTCAGACGAACACGTTCGCCCAGTCATGCGCGGACCTACATTCATGTCGGGTTATCCTTTTGAGCAGCGATACCACAACCTGGGTTCCTTACGTACCCCGTACGAAGGAAAGCGCGGCCTCCTTGGGGACTACGGTCCTCTACATCGCGCCGACCCTCAATTTGTGTATCCTTTGGACGTTGAGAGGCGTGGCACCTATATACTAGGTGATTGTTCTCCGAGGTACGGACAACCTCGTTATTCGGCGTATGCGTTGGCGGTGGAGACACAGTACCCTGAGCAGCCGTCGTTCTTTCACTACTACGGAGTGAAACTGTAAGTGCGGCTCCCCCTATCTCCTCTCCCACGGAAGAGGAGACAATTCTGTACCGCAGTAGCAATGAAGTGCTCCACAGGGAACTGCTCCGCAGCAAGGCTCTGCCCCTTGCCTCAGTGCGAAGAGTGCAAGGGCGTCTATATAATACTGGTGACCATTGGCACCCTGATCACCCTCTACTTCTTCATACTGTGGATGACGGTTGGGGCTAAACGCATAGTACAGCACGACGTGTTGGACTCTAGGATACTAAACATCCCCGAGCTCCATAAGTGCTGTAGTTGGTGGCCGGTTACACATTTGGTGCTGTTCTTCGTCATAGGCCTCTTCTTCCCTCACTGCGACCTGGTGGCCATAGGCATGGGGGTGTTGTGGGAGCTCATAGAGAGCTTGGCCTCGGCGGGCTCGATCCAGGACATATTCGTGAACGTCATAGGCTTCTACGCTGGCAAGCTAGTCCGTACCGTGTGGAATCGTCTAAAGAGAGCGGTACCACTCTCTGATGAAGAGGAGAACCGTGAAGAAAAAACCCAAGAAACCCAAAAAACCGCGTTTTGACGAGCCTCGAAGTGAGGCTCAAAAATCGTCCAAAACAGTTCCTGAAGGGGGTACCCCGGTGATCGTGTTTGACCCTTACCGGTGCTGAACTTCCGACGCGTTATTTCGTCGCATCGTAGTAATGGGAGCGTCCTCGTCTCAGCCTTATAGGGCCAAGTCGTCCATTCACGGTGACGGGTTGTTCGCCGATAGACACTACGCCCCCGGTGAGAAGATAGGTGTTGCCATTGAGTTCTCTGGAAACGTACCTCGTGTGACGAAGCTCGGTCGTTGGGTGAATCACAAATCTGAGCCCAACTCGTCGCTGTTGTTCAACGGAACCGTGTACAACCTCCACGCCATTCGCGCCATTGCGCCGGGAGAAGAGATAACGAGCAACTACAACAACGCTCCTACGTTCATCGAGAGAGCGAAACCGTGGTACGTCTGAAAAATCGACGTCGTTCGAGCATCGTGTCATCCTATGACACGATGTGCAAGTTCGAACGAATACTGCGAGGTCATTCGGAGTGGATAAGGAGCGTCGCTCTTTCACCCGACGATATGCACGTGGCTAGCGGGTCGGATGATAAGAGCGTGCGTATTTGCGACATTGAGACCGGGAAGTGCTTAATGACGCTCACGGGGCATCTAGGTTGGGTATTTAGCGTAGCGTACTCGTCCGACGGTATGCGTATCGTCACCGGTTCGCTCGACGGAACCGTGAAGATGTGGCTAGCGGACACCGAGAGTGCCGAATTCGGCACTTGTGAACGGACGCTGCAAGGTCACACCGGTTGGGTTAAGAGCGTCGCGTTTTCTCCCGATGGTAAGCGCATCGTCAGCGGTTCGTGGGACACGACGCTGCGTGTTTGGCGAACCGATACCGGCACGTGCGAAAGGACGTTCCAAGCCGAATGGCCTTGTAACAGCGTAGCGTTCTCGCCCGATGGCACGCGTATCGTCAGCGGGGCGGAAGATGGGGCGATACGTGTGTGGCACGTGAACAACGAGAGTGCCGAATTCGGTACCTGCGAACGCACATTTCAAGGCCGTTCGAGTGTGACGAGCGTCGCATACTCTCCGGACGGCACGCACATAGTCAGCGGATCGATCGACGGCGATGTGGAAGTGTGGAATGTGGAGAAAGAGAATGATACGCGTAAAATGCTTCCAAGCCATTTGCATTGGGCGACGAGCGTGACGTTTTCTCCCGACGGCGAGCAAGTCGTCAGCGGTTCCGCCGACGGAACGCTTCACGTCTACGACTTTGAGACCGGAACGTGCGAATGGATTCGTCGCGGTCATTCGGGCTGGGTGACGAGCGTGGCGTATTCTCCCGATGGTACGCGCATCGTTAGCGGGTCGGAAGACAAGAGCGTATGCGTGTGGAGCGTGGAAAGTAGCGAGCGTTCACTTCTGGGTCATACTGCCCCTGTGAACGCCGTCGCGTTCTCTCCCGATGGTACGCGCGTAGTCAGCGGGTCGTCTGACGATAGTGTTAGCGTGTGGAACGCGGACATTGGCACGTGCGAATGGATTTACCAAGGCCATACGGAATCTGTAGAGTGTGTGGCGTTCTCGCCCGATGGTGGACGGATCGCTAGCGGATCGGTCGACAAGAGTGTGAAAGTGTGGTTAGTGGACACCGGTGAGTGTGCGACGTTTCTAGGTCACTCAGACTGGGTATCGAGCGTGGCGTTCTCGCCAGACGGTACGCGCATCGTCAGCGGATCGTACGACACAACGTTTTGCATTTGGAACGTGCGCGCCGAAACGTGCGAACGGACGCAATCGGGTTGGGTGACGCACGTGACGTTACCGTCCGACGGTACGTGTGAACGGATACTACGGGGTCATTCGGGTTGGGTGTCGAGCGTGGCGTTCTCGCCCGATGGTAAGCGCATCGTCAGCGGATCGTACGATAGGAGTATTAAGGTGTGGAGCGCGGACACTGGCGAGTGCGAACGTACGCTTCAGTACAATTTGGACTGTACGAGCAACGTGGCCTTTTCGCCAGACGGTAAGCGGGCTATCGGTTGGTCGCTTGGCAATGATTATAGTCTGAGGGTGTGGAACACGGACACGGGTGAATGCGAACGCACCTTCCAAGAACGTTCGCGCACAATGTGCGCGGCCTTTTCACCCAACGGCGAACGGATTGTCACCGGATCGTACAAGAAACTGAGGATTTGGAACGTGAAAAGCGGCGTGCGCGAACAGATTTTACGGGGCCACTCAAGCTGGGTGACGAGCGTAGCGTTCTCGCCCGATGGTACGCGCATCGCTAGCGGATCGTTCGATCATAGCGTGAAAGTGTGGAGCGTGAAACGGGTATAAAAGGTGTTATCATTTGATGATAACATGAACGACGCGCAGAAGATCGATGAACGAAGGCTATATGGTTACACGAGCGGTTGTGTTATGAGTGTAACGTTCTCTCCCGACGGTAAATACGTAGCCGGAAGCGGTGGAATGTATGACAGGAGAGCGAGCATATGGAACGTGCTAACCGGCAAGTGCGAGCAAACACTAGTGGGACATACGCACGGGGTGACGAGCGTAGCGTTCTCGCCATGCGGCACACGCGTTGTCAGCGGATCGTACAACTGCGACGTGAGGATATGGCGAATAGAGATCGGCACCCCAATTCGACGAAGGCGTGAGTGCGAACACATCTTCCGAGACCATTCGGACGTGGTGACGTGCGTCGCGTTCTCTCCCAACGGTACGCGCATCGTCAGCGGTTCGTATGATAGAACGTTACGCGTCTACAACGTGGACGACAAGAGCGTCAACGTAGGCAAGTGCGAACGCACGCTCCTAGGTCACACAGACTGGGTGACGAGCGTAGCGTTCTCGCCCGATGGGAAACGCCTCATCAGCGGCTCTGACGATAAGACCGTGAAGATGTGGTGTGTAGACGCAGAGAGCGCCGACTACGGCGCTTGTGAGCGGACGTTTGAGGGTCACACCAACTATGTGATGAGTGTGGCGTTCTCGTCCGACGGAAAGCGCTTCGTCAGCGGGTCGTTCGATAGGACGATACGTGTGTGGAACGCCGAGAGCGCCAACGCCAGCATGTGCGAACGGATACTCCAAACCCGTTGCGGTGTGTGGTGTGTAGCGTTCTCGCCATGCGGCACACGCGTTGTCAGCGGATCGTTCGACAAGGTGCTGCGTATCGCGCACATCGAGAACGCCACTGGGAACGTCGAGGTGCTCCGAGGACACCGCGAGGTGGTGACGGGCGTGGCGTTTTCGCCCGACGGTAAGCGCATCGCCAGCTGTTCGAACGACGAGGATGTGAAGATATGGCGAATGGGAATCGGTAAGTGGATAGACTTTCCGTTATCGGTCGAAAGAACGAGAGCGGAAGATGACGATTCGTACGCGTAAAATCGACGTATCGCGGCCATGTTATCGCGGTGATAACATGACGTGCGAAACCGTACTAACGTACGGTTCAGAAGTGCTATGCGTCGCATTCTCGCCAGATGGGAAGAAGATCGTCAGCGGGCTGCTCGACGCGACGCTGCGTGTGCGGAGCCTTGAAAATCCCAAGTACAAACAAAGGATGAGAAGTTACGTCCGAGCGGCGAACGCTGTGGCGTTTTCTCCCGACGGTACGCGCGTAGTCAGCGGTTGGAATGATAACTCTGTAAGAGTTTGGAACGCAGTCACCGGCAAGTCCGAGCGGACGCTTATGAGTCACAAGGGCTCTGTGACGAGCGTAGCGTTCTCTCCTAACGGTAAGCGCGTCGTCAGTGGCGGCGGAAGGGATGACCAGAGCGTACAGATATGGGGTGGCGAACGCAAACATGTTTTGCAAGGCCATTCAGACAAGGTGTCGAGCGTCACCTTTTCTCCCAACGGTACGCGCATCGTTAGCGGTTCGCACGATAAGACGGTGCGTGTGTGGAACGTGACACGCCTTTTCATCGCAGGCGGCACCTACGAATTCATCTATGAACGCACCTTTCAAGGCCATACAGATTGGGTGACGAGCGTAGCGTTCTCTCCTGACGGTAAGCGCGTCGTCAGCGGTTCGTACGATAAGAGCGTGAAGGTGTGGCACGTAGACACCGGTGAGTGCACGTTAACGCTACAAGGTCATCATCAGACGGTGATGAGCGTCGCCTTTTCGCCCGACGGTACGCGTATCGTCAGCGGCTCGAGCGATAAGAGCGTGAAGGTGTGGAACGCGGAAAGCGGCGAGTGTACGCGGACGTTTGAACTCCTTTCGGACGAAGTGAGGTGTATAGCGTTTTCTCCCGACTGTAAGCGAGTCGCCATTGGGTCTGGTAAGAGAGTGGGTGTGTGGGCGATTGACCTTTGACGATGACCGAATTCGTCTCTATGTAGAGACGAATCATATCACGCTCTCGTCGCGACGTACCTCAACGGTGCCCGTACCCACCTTTGCGAAGTGACCGAACATGATAGAGGCGGAGACGCTGTTGATCTGATCGCTCTCAGTAAACAGCGCGGACACCACGGCGTTGTCAACGGGCTTTTCGAACGACAGCTTAGCCACGGGACCAGAATCTCGCGATATGCCTCTCTCAGTAACGGAGTCTATTTCTCCCGTCACGGTCATCCTGTCCACGAGGAGCTGAATGTGTCGTGGGTTCACGTAGATGCCGTACGTACCAAAAACGAGGTTGATCTCCCGAAACAGCACGTTCCGCGTCGCTTCGATGCCAAAGGCATCGTATACCTGGTACAGGTCGTTGCTGGTAGTACGGCGAGTGTCAACGCCTGACAGACTCAGGATGTCCAATATATTGCTCCCCTGAGTGTCTATCACCCACAACTTGGTCTTCTTATCCTCTCGCGGGTACACCTTACTGATCCCAGAAACGCCTCTGATGACCGTCGCCTTGATCATCTGAAGCGCCACGTCTCTCGTTGTGAAAAAGGCGGCGTTGTCGGCGGTGATCAGTTCCTTGGTGTCCTCTCCCGGCGGCAGGTCGATAAGAGCCTGAACGTGCTCCTGAATCTCTGCGAACTTCATGTGAACTTCGATCTTGCAAACGACCTCGGGAGACGGTATGCAGGTCAGGTTGCCAGAGGTGTGTTTAACCATAGCCTCGGTGATCTCAGCCAAGCTGATACTATGCCGGTACAGCTTGGCTCGGTCAAAGGTGAGAACGATGACCCACTTCTCCGGCGTCGACACCGCTCCGTACAGGCCTTTGTAGGCCTGAACCCACCACTCCTCGCTATATCGCTCGTACGTCTCTATCCCCACGGGTGAAGCGTGCCGTTTCGGGTCGAAGTCTTCGTAGACGTGTTTTACCTCATAGCTGCTCAACAGGTCGCGTACGTATATCTCTTCAAGACGAGAGCAAAAGTCTCGAACGATCGCGTACGACTCTTCCTTCAACGACTGAACTCTCGTCACGTTTTTCGTATGCTCCTCGCTATCCTCTTGCAGAGACACGTTTCCCTTCTCGAGCGCTTGTATTTCGCCAGCGTTACGCGTTAGCCTCTCGTCCGTAAGGTACACGGCGCAAACGGGCGTCGATGTTTTGGACGCTCGAAGTATCTCTTCAAGACGAGGAACGCCGAGAGTGATATCCACCGCGGAGACTCCGGCCAAGTGAAAGGTGTTAAGCGTCATTTGCATCGCCGGTTCTCCCACAGCGTGAGTCGCGATGAGTCCGACCATCTCGCCCGCTTCGACTTTGGAACACTCAAACTCGTCCTTCACCTCTCTGCAGAACGCGGGAATCTGCTCCTCGGCGACGGACGTCGTTGTGAGGAGCTCTTTCAGCGTCTGACGTATGTTGCCCGTGGTCATCTCCGTGACCGGCGTTTGTACTCCGGGTATGCCAGCCTGGATGAAGGAGAGAAGAAGGTCAATCTCGTCGGGCGCTAGGGTTCTGACCGGGCTCGTAGATCTCTTGTTTAGCCTAGCTGCGAGATGATGCACGTTGACGAAAAACGGGTGGTTGACCCCTTTTACTGAGTATAGCTTCTTCGGATTCATGCCGTCATCGCCGTACATAAACGAGATGATGTCCCCGTTGGCGGTGCGAACGGTACCGTCAATGGCGGCTTTCGAATCCTCTGACAACCGCGCTACCCTCTTCTGAATGTAACCCGTGGTGGCCGTTTTGACGGAGGTATCTACGATACCTCGACGTCCGGCGCCTGCGTGAAAGAAGGTCTCGGCGGGAGTGAGTCCCTCTAGATAGCCGTGTGACACTAGTCCTCGAGCTTCTGGACGGTCATCGTTCTCGTCAAAGTGCGGTAGAGCTCGTGTTCCTCCCGACAAGGTGCATTCCACTCTGTTACCATCGATGTTCTGTTGACCCACAAAGGCTGTGATTTGGGTACAGTTGATCGTCACTCCCTTGGCTCCTGCCAACCTCATGACGTTCAAGGCGTTCCGTTCCCCAAAGTGCATGCTTTTCGCCGCTAGCGTGTTACCTACGTTCATAGCGGAGTTGAGCGCTGCGTTTATCTTGCGCTCACGCGCTTCCTTGTCCTCCGTTGAGACAACGATGGTTCTAACCTCCGCCTTGGTCTCTCTGAGGATTTTCTCGACGGCGTCTCTGTCCGTCGTCATGCAGTCGGCGATGCCCATGCTGAAGCCGTGAGTCGGTAACCAGTTGTAGATCAAGAACTCCGCTTCGCCATGAAACTTCAACGCCGCGTCCGAACCATACTCTTTCCACAATATGTGGGAGACAGACTGACCGGAGGTACCGATCACCTTCTTGCACAACGGTCCAGAGGTTGGAAGAATGACACCGCTCTCGATACGCACAACGGGATAGACGGTGTTCGTGCCGGTGTCCTTGGTGTAGTCAAAGTCTGGTGGAAACAAGACGCTAAGGAACAGTTTGCCCGGGATGCTCTCGCCGGCGATGAAGCCGTCACGCACGTATTCGGAGTAATGCTTCTCGGCTCTGATAAAAGCGTCGTTCATGCGTTCCACACTGATATCTGACGCAAAGTAGCAGTTGTAAACGACGTGACGAGGGACGAGGGTATCTTCTTGACCTTCGGCGTGCCACGTGTTGGTAAGAAGATAGCACCCAACGAGGGCGTCTTGCACGTTGCCCGAGACGGGAGAGTTCTTCTGACCGGTAACGATATGTTGACGGGTGGGCATAAGGTATTTGGCCTCTGACGTTGCGAGAGTGGATTGTGGCACGTGCATGTTCATCTCGTCGCCGTCAAAATCAGCGTTGAACGAAGGAGTTTCACACACTGAGAAGCGGAACGTGTATTCGTCCGTAGGGAAGACTTTGAACGACCTAATCGATTCGTACCTCAGCGTTGGTTGTCGGTTGAACGGGACATCGTCGCCCTCTTGAAGGTATCGCTCCACAATGTCTCCTTTGTGGAGCAGAAAACGACCCTTGTGCTGGATGGCCTTGAGGTTCCTCTCTTGCCCTCCTCGAAAAACGGATGATACTTCGTCGTTGTCCACAAGGCTTTGTAGATACTCTATGTTCCAATCCTGTACCACCTCCGGTTTCGTTAGATTCCGGCACACGTACTTGGGAACACCGAGGTAGCCGGTCTTTATCATCGTCCCGCCACCAACAATAACAGAGCGCGCCGAGAAGTCTACGCGTTTGGCCATGCAGTTGCCCTGAATGCGTCCACCCTTTTTGATTAGTCGCTCAACAATGGACTTGTGTGAGCGACCTCCACTCGATAGCTTCGACAAGCGTTTTTGATTGTCTACCAAACTACATACTCGAATGGTCAACTCGGCCACATCGCTATCGCGGTCATACTCTGCGTTAGCCTTACCACGTCTTCTGCGCGGTTTGCCCACCCCTTCCCTCTCTTCCCGAAGACGAGAGTTGATATTGATGATGGAGTTGTACATGTCGGTGAGATGATCCTCACGCTGCTCGCCGTTGATGATGGCGTGTGGTCTGGAGCAGGGAGGAATGACGGGTAGTATGATGTATATCATAGCTTCTGGACGCACTTCGTGTACGTGTGTTCCGCACGCCGCTTCAGCGAATTCCCTGTTGCTGCCCAAGGCGCTGTTGAGTCCGAGAAAGTTACACGTGTCTTCGCTCATGCGGCAGAAGATGTTGTAGACGTCCATGGGCTTGCACGCCACACCTTGACGCTTGCTCTCCGTCGTTTTCTGACTTTTAGACGGTGCGTACTCCACGATAGTCTCCTTGTCGATGAAGTAAGAGGGAATAGCTTGTTCGCAGCCATAAGGGCACCGCGATATCTCGGATAGCTTCTTCACAAGCGCCTTGAACCGCTTAAGCCCCGTTCGAGTAAGAAGCCCCTGAATTTCGGCTATGTTGGGCATCATTCTCGGACGGGAGCAGTACGGGCAGATGCACTGGAGTATCTTGAGGATGTATGTAAGGAACAGCCTATTGAACACTGGCTCGTCCAGATGGATGTAGCCAAAATGGCCAGGACATTGTCTGTTGTCGTAGCCACAGGTTTCACACTCCTTGCCGTTTTCCAACACGCCCATCCTCTCGTCCGACGGAGTGTTCCGCAAGTTCGAGTCACCAGACAGCGGTACGCTGACCTCGCAAACGGCTAGCTTGCGCCACTGATCTGGCGTGAGCATGCCATATTGGATATACGTCGGGCTCGTCGCAAAGCGAGAGGCGCTCATGTACAACCACACCACACCTCGCGGTGACAAAGGGTCGATTTTCTTACGCTGGAGGTTCGGAATCAACCTCTTCTTCATCGCGAAGCAATAGACACATTGGAATACCGAATCCCAAACCGATCGTCAGCCAAACGACGATCCCGATTCCAACGCCGAACGCCCTACCAACGGCCACGCCAATCGCCGCGCCACCAATCAGTCCTGCCACGAGACCGCAAACGCTCCCAACTCCTATGCCCATTAGTAGGCGGGTAAAAACGCTTATATCGCTTGACCACGTGGTCAAGCGTCTTTGTCCTCCCAGCGCTTGTACTCTTCGTCTCTGGACGAGAGCACTCGTCCATCGCTGAGCTCAACGTACCACACTTCGCCTCGGGCGTCAAACCCGTCCCAGTATCGCTTAACTGGTACTACCGTCTGAGACCCCTCTGCCGGCTGATGTTTCCCCCGTCCTCGGCGCTGAACCGTCTGCCATTGCGCTTGTGCCGGCGCTTGTGCCGACGCCTCCATGTTGAACTGCGTTGTCTTTCTTTAACCTGGAGGGAACGACACCGTTCCACGGCGTGTACACACAGACGTTGTAGAACAACGCGAGCTGTGCGGGCAAAAGCGGCACGATCAGGTTGTCTGGTTCTAGCGTGCTTCGCAAGAACTCGACGAAGCGCTGAACATCTGCCTGCAAGGCGTTGGCATCGTCGCTATCGGGCGTTGGCAGCGACCGATTAAGATGACCAAAGTTCAAGCAACACACCTCTTCCTTCGTCCCCTTAAGGCCCGCAGCGAGGCTCGCAAGCAGAGCTCTAAGAACACGAACCGTACTGTCATCGATGCCGTCGAATGTGAGAGAGCAGTTCAGAGTGTCCTGATACGACAGTTTTGCGACGCGAGGATAGGGAGAGACGCGGCAACGTTCTTCGAGAAGGATGTGTATCTTCAACCACGTTTCATGGTTGGTCTCCAGCGCCTTACTCCATTGCGCCGGATCCTTGTTCTCGAGCACGTTCGCAACAACGATGTGATAGCTCGACGAGGGATACAACGTGTAGTAACGACTGAGCGTAGGCAGCGAGTGCAGAAACTTCTCCACCTTCAGCCACTTGCCTATGCGAGCATCTCGAAGCGGAAATATGACCTTTGCCATCTCGATAGAGGCGGTGGAGGATATAGTGAGAGGAACCTCTCTCTAACTCGATTGTTACGGCTTACCGAGGAAGTGCTGTACGTCTTTTGGGTCGTCGCCGCTTTCGTTGACCAGCTTCCATCCCACCCAACGTTCCGCTCTGCCTTGCTGAACGGGTTTGCCCAACCGTTTTGTCATCTGACGACGGAAGGTGTGAGCGTCGATCTGAGAGTTCCGATCCTTGGCGTAGGAGGGATGGTTTTCCCTGTACCACCCCTTGAACAGACGCGCCGCTTCGATGACGCTCACCGACTCTTGCTCACCTTCGATCTGCACAAAGTGATCGTTAACAAACTGACGGTAGATGTCGTTCTGTAGCTGATATGAGTCCGTGGACATACGAACCTTAGCCGGCTCTCTAATCCCTCGCGCCTTGTACTGCGGGAAGCGCTTAACCAGCATCCACAGTAACACCGGCGCCATGTCTGCGAGCCAATTGTCGTTCAGCGTCAAATCCGCCACGAACTTCTTCTGCTCCATCTGCTCACGTTCGTCGTCCGGCACCGGGTTCTCGTCGAGGTCTTTTGGGAACACAAACGTAGATTCGAAATCGAGCACCCGCACCCTGTTCCACGTTGCGGTGTCCTGGCCCGGTATTTTGAAGGGAACGTTGCATGACGTCACTAGAGTGAACTTGACCCGAATGTCTCTCTGCTCCTTCCCTCGCTCGAACAGATCTCTCGCCGATACCGTGTCTCCGCCCGTTAGCTGTTTGAGAACGCCAATGTTGACCGGCTCCCTCTCAGATATCTCGTCCACCATGGCGAGACGAGCGTATCGAGAACGGATGAGATCGGGACGGGGACCGCCGGCTTGACCTCTGCCAGCGATGAGCGTCTCCGGCTGTAACTTGACGCAGTAATCGCCAAACGCGATCTCCAACATCTTGAACGTTCGTGTCTTGCCATTGTTTCCAATACCGGTTCCCACGAGAAAGGTTTTGTTAACGTTCCCGGCCTCAAGACAGGATGCGAAGAAGTCCAAGAAGTACTCCTTCAGATCGGGGTCTGGAAACACCTTGCGTAGGAAGTTGTCCAGCGTCTCTACCTGATAATCGGTGCTGTTATACTCTTGATAGCACATCTTGGTACTGCATCCGATGTAGTCGTCGGGTCTCCCCGGCCTGAACGTACCGAGCTTGAGGTCGACGACGCCGTTCTCGCAGCCAAGAAGCAGAGGATCTTGGTCTAGCTTGTCGAAGAAGTCCCCGTCGTACATACGAAGCTTGCACGCCTTAACCACTCTGTCGTGGAACGCCACCTTTTTCAGCTCGTGACAGATGGCAAAGCACCGGGCGATTTTGGTCTCGTAGCGCTTACGATCGGCCTCATCTTGAGCGTCACGACGCCAGTCCAAAAGCTTACTAGCGTATCGGTCGTACTCGTCCTTGACCTCTGTGCACAGCAGTCGCTTGATAGTGTGACCATCATCGACCTCGTACCACCGATGGTTGCGAAACTCGAACCACACGTCCTTCTTGGATCGAGCACAGACAAACCTACCCTCATACATCCGATACACCACCATGGCGATGTCGCACTCTGTGGGCTTCTTCTCCCGCAGACTCTCGTCGATCCAATAGTCTATCTGGGACACCTTCCAATCGTTGTACTCTTTCGGATTGTCTTCTTGTACCATCTTGATGAGCGAAGCCATGGTTTTGCCCCTCATCTCCATCTTGGCCCACTCGGCCTCGCACTCTCCGTCGATGAACTTGGCGCTCTTCATAGACGCGTCTATCCACATCTGCAGGGCGGTGTCGCATCCCTGTCCAATGTTGAACAGCGTCCAGCCCAAGTCCATCCATCCGTTCCTATCGTTGACTCTGTCAACGGATATGAGATCCAAGAGACCCCCTTCCTCGATGCGCTTGAGGTCTGCGAGTATCTCCTCGTCGCTCCTATCGCGCACGACAACGGGCTTCTTTGGCCGAGGCATCCGAATGACGAAATGATCCGTCAGAGTGATTGGCTGCGTACAACCTTTGATGGAGAGGAACCGAGGCAGGTAGTACTGCACCGTCGACTGTCGGCCCTCCATCTCCTCCTCGAACACCCTCTCCAGAGGAACGCTCTGCTGCGTGTGATCGAGCGCTCGAGTGAATAGATAGGGCTGCGAGGATTTGTCTTTGTAGTTGGCCGACCCGTACATCATCCACATCTTTGTGGCCATTTGGCTGTCAATCAACGTTTGTACCGAATCCAACAGTTCTGCCCCAGACCACACGTTTTCGGCGACCATGCGGCGTGTGACCCTGTCACGCAGGTAAGAGTCTTGTGTCCACCCGTCGCATATGAAGTGAGGAAAGTGCAGATGAAAGCCGTCCTTGCACATTACGCCTCCCTTGCCGTCCTTCTCCTTACGAGGCGCCGGCTTCTCCAGAACGAGACACCACAACATCTTGTCCTCAAACTCGTCCGGATGAACGATGAGACGGATCTCCTCTTGGTACATGGCTACGATTTGGTCGAGCGTAGCGGAGGTATACTGTCTCTTGGCTCGCGCTTTCGAGGCGGGGGATTTGATGTCAAAATCAACTCGCAGCGGACCAATGGGCTTCCCAACCGGGGTCGGCCTCTCTGTCATGGTGGGAAAAACACGTTTGGAGATAAGGTTGCAGTACAGAGTCCAGAACTCCTCAACGTCGTCAGAGCCGACGTAGTAAGACCCCGGTCTCCATACACACTCACGCTTACCATCCTCGGATACGCTCCAAGCGCCCTTGGAGGTGTGAGTGAACGGCTCACCCTGCTTAACCTTGTGATTGGCTAGGAACGTACGAAACCTGTCCGAGACCGTTTCGTCGGTCATGTCATAGGCCAAAGAGAACCTCACCCGGCTCTCGTTTTTTTGCTGCGTAACTCTCGCTACCTAATACAATGGCGAGAGCTGGGTACGACTATCAAAGGTTGTGGGACAACGAGATGCTGACGCATTGGACGGATCTCACTAGACCGGAGACGGTGGCGCAGTACTTTGAGCGGGTGAAGCGAGTGGAACGAGCCGACGAACGAGCGGAAGGACGAGCGGAGAGCGTGAGCGTGAGCGCGGCGCTCACTCAACGTGTCCAGCCGGTCGTTAGAGGTCGAGGACACGCTTTTCTGTACGACTACAACTGACCTCATCTCCCGTGGGAGATGAGAACGCTCTCGTCGTCACTCTCGTCGTCCTCGTCGTCACTCCAGTCCTCTACGTAGAGTCGATTTTGTTGTCACGCCGCACATCCCATATCCTCACACTCCTGTCGTACGAACCGCTTACGACGTGCCTATTGTCGGGAGAGAAGGCCACGCTTGACACCCCTCGTGGATGAAGAAGCGTCAACATGCACTCCCACGTTTCTGTATTGTGGACACGTACGTCACCGTCTTGCCAACCGCTGACGATGCGTGCGCCATCGGGCGAAAAGGCGACGCTGTTCGCCGTATCATGTCCTCGGAGCGTTCTTTCAAGCGCTCCGGTTTTTACGTTGCAGACGTACACGTTTCCATCGACCGACCCGCTGGCAATGTGCGTACCATTGGGCGAGAAGGCGACGCTCGTTACCTCGAAACAAGAAAAGTTGTGTGTGCGCTTGTTACTTCGCACGTCATGGACGCGCACATACCCGTCATACGATCCGCTGACGACTTGCGTGCCATCGGGAGAGAAAGCGACGCCGGTCACCCCGTCGTAATCATCTCGAAACGCACAAATACGCGTTCCTGCTATCGCATCCCATATCGTCACGTCATCCGAGCCGCTAACGATACGCTTACCGTCGGGCGAAAAGACCACGCTCATCACGGCGTCCAAAAAGCCGTTGAACGTGTGTTCGCATATGCCGTTAACGATACGCTTACCATCGGGCGAAAAGGCCGCGCGCATCGCGGCGTCCAAAAAGCCGTTGAACGCGTATTCGCATATGCCGATTGCGGTGCTTGTGCTGACGTCTACATTCCACACTTTCATGCTTTCGTCTCCAGAACCGCTGACGACGTGCGTACCGTCGGGCGAGAACGCCGCGCATATCACCGCGTCACGATGACCCTCAAGTATAGTGTCGTAACTAAGAATGACGTTATCGACGTCCGCGTTGATAACGCGGAGCGTCCTATCTGTTGACCCACTAACGACGCGCAACCCGTCGGAAGAGTACGCTACGCTTCTCACGGCCTCACTATGTCCATGGAACGTTCGAACGCAACTCATAGGTTACTTACGTACCCTAAATCCTTTGGACGGTCGATTTTCTGTAATCACGGCAATAGCGACCGCGGTCGCGATGACAGCGATTACCGCGATCGCTGCCATGATGTATGGGACTGTTGAGGCGCTCCTCTCTTCGAAGACCGGAACCCACTGCTCCGAGACAAAACCGTCGTGAGACGCGTAGAGCTTGTCCTTCGCCATCCACAGGTACTTCTCGTCGTGATACAGCTCGCCCTCTGTACCGATCTTCCACCGATCCGGATCGTCGCACCGAACGGCGACGACGTCACCGCTTGGCTCGCCGCCGCGATCGGTACACACCGCGTATCCCTCTCTCTCCGAGACGACAGAGATCTCATTGTCGGTTCTGAGAAGGTGCCACTTCTGGTCGTACTCAGTGGCGCCTTCGGGTTGGAAGCTGATGTTTCCCTGCGCGTCGACGGATAGCAGCTTGCCCCCTGAAGCCTCGGAGCTCAGACCGATCGGCTCGCCGTCCAATCGATCCACAACGTCCCAATTGAGTCTCGTCATTAGTGTTGATGACGAGAATGACTAGCTGAAATTCCTCCATCCTGAACCTGGCCAGAGTAGATGAACATGACCTGGATCGAGGTTGTCATACTGGTGCTTCGATGAGAGCGCCCGTTTGACGGCGCTGATCAACGTCGCGTCCTGAGCGTCGTGGTCGGAACAACCGGCGTTGTCCAATATACCGTCAACGCTCTCTGTCGGTCCTTGACCGCTACGTACGTAGGAGGTCTTGCCCTCGTAGAGCACGAGCATCTCCGCGTTGGCAGCCCCTGTGTGTATCTTGTTCGTGTCGACGCCTTGCATATCCAGCTTCATCCGCGTGGGCTGCTCGCACTCAAACTCTTTGGCCTCGTAGTCAGACCCCTTTTCCTTGTTGGTTCTCGGGCCCGGAACGAACAGGTTGTTACGAAACTCAACCTTGTACTCCGCTCGGGCCTTTTCGTATCCGCTCTTGTTGTTGTAGGTGAAGCCGTGGTCGCCGTAGTTGTAGATGACACAGTTCTCCACACGACACGCGTAGCTCGTCTTCTTCTGCACTCCTTGGTTGTTGCACTGTGGGGACCGACAGTTGCAGTTCGCAAAGAGCGTGCGCGTGATGACGAGATTGGTAATGGCGGAGCTTCTGAGACCGTAGCCGTGAGACCCCATCTTCCCCTCCTTGTGCACGTACTGCTCTCCTTTGTCTCCAACGGTAGGGATGTGCAACGGGTCGCCAACGATGCAGCGATCGATGACGACGTTGTCGCAATAGTTCAGAGAGACGATTTCGTCCGAAGCGTCGGAGAAGGTGCATCGCTCAAGAGTGACGTCGCTACACTTCTCGGCGAAGAAGGCGTCCGTTGCACCTCCCTCCTCCAGATGACTAGCTCCCACTCTGATCCTAACGTCGCGTAGCTTGATTGCACCTGCGACGTTCGTACAGTAGAATCTCATGCCGCGCAACGTTACTGGTCCCCGTACCGTAACACCCTTGCAGTCTTTCTCCAATCGCAGGTCGTGATCGCCGTCCGCGCTGAGATCCGCCACGGTGAAGGTCACAACGACATCGTCTTCAGTGTGAGACTTGGCCAGCGCCGAACGTAGCGCCTCGACGGAACCAACCTTGTACTCGGGCATTACTATACTCGTTCATAGTTTTTCTTCTCATTAAAGATTATCGTGCCATATACCAGAATGAGTAGTACCTCCGGACGACTACGTAAGAGGGCGAGAGAGGATGAGGGAACAGCCGATCAACCGGGGGCCAAAAGAAATCGCACTGAACTCATTCCTGTGAACCCCGTTGATTATGTCGTTAACGCCGAGTGGGTGTCCCCGTCTCGTCTGAGAAACCACCTGCTACGAGACCCTTGCATCGACTGGCTCATTCACCACAACGGCACTTTGCCGGGCGCATATTCGCACTCTGTGTCCAAGGCCGTGAGCGAGCCCCGATCCGCCAACAGCTTCACAGAGTTCATAATGCAGCAGGGTAGGGAGTTCGAGGATCAGGTCATGAGGCTTCTCTACAACAATTTTGGGAAGGAGGTCATCGTCGAAGTAGGCGGTGAGCTGAACTCGACGTCGAAGGAGAAGGTTGCTGAGACGCTAGGAGCGATGAACAAGGGCGTTCCCTTCATTCACAGCGGGCTACTCCACGACCCTCAACACCGAACCTATGGCGTTCCAGATCTTCTGGTAAGGAGCGATTGGGTCAATCGCCTTGTAAGTTACAAGCACGTGTCCTCTGAGCAGGAGACCGTGTCAGCTCCGAGCCTGAAAGATGTCCATAAGCCCGACAAGTCACCCAAGTACCACTACGTCGTCGTAGATGTCAAATTCTCCACACTGTACCTCAGAGCTGATGGCATACACCTCCTCAACACCGGATCCATCCCCGCGTACAAGGGACAGGTGTGGATCTACAATGAAGCCCTAGCTCGTCTTCAAGGCTACAAGCCGCGAAAGGCGTATCTTCTAGGCCGTAAATGGCGTTATACCTCCAAAGGCGAGACGTACAAGGGATCGAGCTGTTTCGAGCGTCTAGGAGAGGTGGATTTTGAAGGTGTCGATACGGAGGTTGAAGCCTTGGTTCTGAAAGCGATCGAGTGGATTCGAGACGTTCGTAGCCCAGAGGCACGAAACTGGGACGTTCTCACCGTTCCGCTACCGAGAGAGGAGCTGTACCCCAACATGTGCAACAACCATGACCATCCGTGGCGCGGTGTCAAGGAGCAAATCGCCGCTGAGATCAAAGAGCTGACAACGTTGTGGATGGTAGGAACGAAGCACAGGGAGCACTCGCACAGTCAAGGAATATACCAGTGGACGGATCCGCGATGTACCATCGACACTCTCGGCTTCAAAGGAGACCACACTCGGCGCATCCTATCCAAAGTGCTAGACGTCAATCAAAACCCTCGCGACTTGAAGGTTCGTCCCAAGGTCATTGAGAACGACATGCAGCGATGGCAGAGCGAGAATAGAGCCATAGAGTTCTACGTCGACTTTGAAACGATCAACGACGTCCTCACCGACTTTGGACAGCTACCAGAGGCCGAACCAAGCTCTATGATATTCATGATAGGTGTCGGCTCTATCAACCCTGAGACGAAAGAGTGGCGTTACCAACACTTTACCGTTGACTCGTTGACCTCTGCGGAGGAATCGCGTATCTGCACCGAGTTCAGTCGTTACATCATGTCAGAGGCGGAGTGGTTCGAGTGCAAAAACCCTCTTCTCGTCCACTGGGCGAACGCCGAGTCCTGGTGGTGGGATGAGGCTGTCGATAAGCACAAGCGGGTCGCGGAGCGAATGAAGTGGATCGGGTGCGGCGACGAGGGACCCGAGTGGTTCGATTTGCTCAAGCTGTTTCAGGCAGAGCCTATTGTGATCCAAGGTTGCTTCAGCTTCAACTTGAAGCAGGTCGCCAAGAGCCTGCATCACCACGGGTTCATCAAGACCATTTGGGACGAAGGGAGCAGTTGTCTCGACGGGAGAGGGGCGATGGTCGGAGCGTGGAAGGCGCACAGGGAGGCCAAGAGACGTGGTATCAGAATGAGACAGATGCCAGAGATGAATGAAATCAGTCGGTACAACGAGGTCGACGTCCGGACGTTGCAGGAGATCGTGGCTTACCTTCGCAAAGAGCACACCGTCGCACAAGGTGCGCAAGAAACGCAAGAAGAGTGCTCCATCTAAGGGAGCAACAGCGATAAAAAAATAGCAACACCGTATAAGATGAGTACCGCATACAACCTACGTAAGAGACGGCCGTCGGCTGAGTCTATACGAGAGTATGTGAGTAAGAGGTCTCGTTTCTTCGATGACAACGACGCGACTGATGGTACGTGGAAGAAAGGGAATGCTGTAGCGTCTTCGGACTCATCGGACGAGTCAGTCGCATCTAGTGGTTCGTCTAGCGCCTCGTCATCCTCGTCGTCCTCGTCGTCCTCGTCGTCCTCGTCGTCCTCGTCTAGCGCCTCGTCGCAGTACAACTCAACATCTAGCGCCTCTTCGGATGACGATGATGGGAACTACTGGGAGTATGACAAGTCGCACCTGGTCGACGCTGTAACGGAGCACATCAGGCAGAAGTTCAGCGCTCTGGGCTTGCCAGAAGACAAGCTCAAGGCGGCCGTAGAGAAGAGCTTGAATAAGGCGCGGTCGGACATCTTTGACGACTACTGCGGCGTCAAACCGTCCGACACTCGGTGGAAGGTTGGCTTAGCGGAGGACGTGATCAAAGAGATCGAGCCGCAGCTCCAGTCTTTACGGACAGAGATGGACGCAGAGAAGCCAACGATGGCCAAGATACTGCGGGCCAGACTACCTCGGGCCGAGAAGAAGAAGGCGCTCAGGATCTACGATGTGCTTCAGAACGTCGAACCGTTCACGGAGGAGTACTTCTCGTTCGAAGATACGCTGAAAGCCATTCTCGCCATTGAAAAGCATCTTTCTGACGCGGACATTACGAAACTGGAGGCGGAAGAGAGGAAACTGATGGAGATAGCGGGCTCTCCGGAAGCCGCTCTCAAATACCAGATTCTTCAACTGGACGCCGACGACACGACAAAGGCCCGTATATACGAGATGTATCAAGAGTTGCAGCGACACAACCCGTCAGAAGCCGAGTACTCGTCCATACGGAGCAAGATTCACATGGCTGTGTCGTTGCCGTATAGACGTATGATGGCGTTGGGCCTTCCTGTTGACGCTACGCCCGAACAATACTGTGTCGTTGTTAGGCAGCGACTCGACCAACACCTATACGGCATGGCGGAGGTAAAAGAGAGGCTTGTTGAGATGGCGAACAACCGCGTTCGTAATCCAACATCTCCAAGCACGGTAGCGTTGAAAGGGCCTCCTGGTGTTGGGAAAACGGCCGTTGCTCAAGCGCTCGCGCTCGCTCTCAACATGCCGTTTGACAGAGTGTCTCTCGGCGGGTTGGAGGATCCGAGCTTCCTTAAGGGCCACGACAACGCTTGGGTCGGAGCGTCGCCCAGTATCATCCTTCAGGTGCTCAAGAAGATGAGGTACAACAATGGCATAGTGCTCTTTGACGAGATTGATAAGCTCGGTACGCAAAGGGGCAAGGAGGTTCAGTATGCTCTGCTCCATATAACCGACTACGTACAGAACAGTGCGTTTCAGGATCTCTACCTGAGAGAGTTTTCGCACGACCTGTCTAGCATTTGGTTCATGTATGCTATGAACGACGACACGTGGCTCGACTCTGCGCTACGGGATCGACTGTCCATCATCACTGTCAAAAAGTACACTCATCGCGACAAGATTGAGATCATCAGAGGTTATATGCTTCCCAAGGCTGTCAAGAACGCAGGTCTCGACCCGACACAGATATCTATCGACCCAGAAGCTTGCAGCACGATCATCTCGAACGTGAACAGTCGCGTACGTACACAAGAACAGAGTCTCCGTCCGATAGAGAAGGTTCTTGAAAGGTTGTGTTCGAGAATCAGCATGCTGCTTACAACCGGTAGCTCCAACCAGCTTGAACTGAGCTACTACACACACGTTGTTCTACCCCTGATCATCACTCCGTCCCTGGTTCAGACGCTATGGCCCCAAGATGACAACGACCTGCCGGATAGCGTTCGACACATGTACGTCTGACAAGTCAACTGACATTCGGAGACGAAAAAATCGAAAAGACATAGGCTCTACTCATCTCTCCTCCGAGAGATGAGTCTCACTCTTGGCAAAAGCTTGCTGTACGATACCGGTACGCGGAGATGCAGCGTTGTGCCATTTACCGTCAGGGACGGTACGATGTACTTCCTTCTTGGCGTGGACAAGGTGTTTCACTGCCTCACCGATCTCGGGGGTGGAATCAAGCGCAGAGAGAGAAAGCGTCGGGAAGGCGTCCTCAAGGGAGGTATGAGAGAGTTCAGAGAGGAGTCAAACAGCATCTTTGGTGCTGGATACTACTCTTCAGAGCTGTTGTATGACCAAGTGGCCATCGTCGACGCCTCTCTTCAGATGGCCGCTGTGTTTCTACCAGTCAGCTCAGAGTGGCTCGACAGCGCAGTGAACCTCTTCGCAGAAGAGGCCAAGAAGGAGAGAACGAGGGCGTGCGACGAGATTGAGTCTCTGGTGTGGGTGAGCGAACGAGAGTTCAGAGGTCGCATCAAAACCATGTGGAGACCAGTCAAGCAGTTCTACGGCAAAGGGTTCACGGAACGATTGACGGTCTCTCTGAGATACGTGTTCAGGCAATGTCTTGTCTCGTAGAGACAAGACTCACCGCTTCTTGAGCCGGCGTACGCATATGCCGTACTCTGTGCCGCCGTAACGCTCGTTCATCCTTTCAGCCGCTAGTAACGCGTCTGCAAGAGAAGCGTATTGGCCTTTTGCTCTCGGAGGATAGTTCTCGGCCATGACGTGCTCAACCAGCCACGATCCGTCTGCACATTCCATAACGGCGATTTCGTCGTCTCTGCTCATCGAGAAGAAGCGCGGCGCTAACGCGTACGGTCAGTTTTCTTGAGCGGAACGATCAGTTTTTGATCGTACGCGTTCGACGCACTGAACGTATTCGGCGCGTCACTCTCGTTGGCTCTGACAAGTCAACGCTAGGCTCTGACTTCTTCTGACCGACAATTACCGTTCGTCCCATCTCTCTATCGAAGCTCGTGAATATCACTCCTATGACACAGTAGCCGCCCTTATTGAACATCGTCCTCTTAACTCTATCGGTGCACCGGTCACAGATGAACTTTCGATACACGGCTGGCCCTGTGCAGCCGCGTACGCGAGCGCTACAGCAGCCGGGACAGACACCGTCTATCGCCGTTCTCCATCTGAGCTGGTCGTCTTCGGGTATCCACGTAACGTGTCGGTCGTTCATCAAGGTAAAATGCGAAGCATCCTCTATGTCGGTTTGCACGTGTACGTTCCTACCAATTGGATAGTACCTCCACATTGAACAGAGCTCACCCCGTCATCGGCCGTGTACGTGTTAAGAGGGCGAAAGGCGTAGACATGACTCTGCCTGTTGTTGGCCTCTTTGCCTATCTCGTCGGTGAGAGTCAGCGTAGTCTTCGGACTGAAGTCGCCGTAGTGACCCGCATCCGTCCCCACGTCCATCGGGTCGGTAGTAGAGTCCTCGAAGCCGCGAGCATTTGGATTGGTACATATCTGTGTTGCGGTATCAACGCTGATCACGCGCCCCTCGGGGCACGATAGCTTGATAATGTCACCACTCTCTCCCGTTAAGCCTCTGGTGATAGAGGTGGTTCGGAGATATCGGTTGTACATCTCAGCGACTGCGAACCACCATACGGCCACTCCCGTGAGGATCACCAAGAAGCATATCGTCGCGATCTCTACCATGCCTGGCATGTTCGCTCTTGCCTATGTCTGAGTAGAAAATTATTCGTCATCAGCGACGCAGGAGTAGATACCGTGAACGTAGTATCCCTGGCTCTGAGTGGGCGCGACGTTGGAGGAACCGTTCGTCGGCGTTCCTCCGCCCCAGCCAGGTATGTTCGGCAAGGCGGAGTACTCTGGATCGAGCGGGGAGATTTGGCACGGCGACGATCCAAAGTTCTTTGACGTGCCAGGAGTGAGGCTGACAGCGCACGACGTTTGACCGTTACAGCTCTTAGCCACGTAGGTAGTGACGTCTCGTGGTCTGCATTGTTTGTACGTTGGGCTCGTGAAGCTACAATACTTGTTGGTGAATGACGGTGCCAGATCGTCACACAGAGGACTCTGGGCACAGTATCCGTTGTTGCATCTGTGTCCAGAGCCACAGTCTTCGTCGCTGCTACACGCTTTCTGAGCACACTTGCCGGAGGTACAAACCATGGTAACGTCTCCGCAGTCAGTGTCTTGGCTGCACGTTATGGTACCGTTCTGAGAGCCGCATGAGGTCGCTAACACCTCTGACGGAGCTGCCATGCACATACCGTAGGGATCGTATACTTCATGCCACGCCGCGACGATGTTGATCACCGTACCCACGGGGCATTGTATCTGCTGCACCGTGTTACCCTCGTCGTCCTTCTTGGTCAGAGGGACGGGCGCAGAGGGGTTGGACGGGTCGAGTGTAGCGGAGAAGGGAAGCAGTAGATTGGAGGCCTGATCGACGAGGTTCCTCTTCTCCGTCGCCACTGTCAGTACCACGAAGGTGGCGAGAGCTGCAACGAGGAGAACGATGGTCACTATCACACCGATCGTCTCGGTGGTCACAGCCATTAGACCATTACAACATAAAAAAATCGCCATAAGCAATAAGAACATCGAGGACTGTAATGTCCAATGACAGACGGAAGATGACGGTTCACCGCATCTTCGAAGAGTGCGCCAGCTATACGCTTGATGAGTACTGGAAGGACATTTTCATGATGTGCGCGTCCAACAAGTTCCCTAAGGGCTTGAGATACGACCCGGTAAAACGAACGCTGTACAGCAAGCTGGACAGAGTAGAAGCTATATCGGTGCCAAAAGAACCTACCGAGGCCTTCTTGGTCATCATAGAGGTCTTCCGCCGCCACCCCCATCTTCTTTCACCTCAAGAACTGACTCGAAAGAAAGCGCACATGCGAGAGATGTTGCAGCTATCTTCTCTTCGAAACTGCGAGTGGAAACAGATTCGCTCCAAGCATACGAGGGAGTTTTTGATCAGCAGCTATGTACAAGAGATGAAAGACAAACACAAACTGACAACCAGAGAGGCCAAAAACCTGTTCGCATTGGTCAATCTCGGGTTCCAATTCAAGAAACTGTCCAACGACGACGTAGTCTTTGAAGAGGGCAGGATCACAGACATCAAGGGGCTCGTTTATGACTCCAAAACTCGTGGTTTCTGCCTCACCGGTGAGGAGAAACAAACAGCGTCAAAGGTCGCCAAAGGCGCCATTGTGGACAGCTTCTATCAAACGCTTGATCGCTACGTGAAGGACTACCAAGCTCGTCGCAGCCGCTTTCGTCCTCACAGAAGCTCGACGAACGGGTCGGCGGGTGAAGCGACGTAGTTGACGACGCAATTGAACGTGTCGAACCCTGAGAAGAGACTCATGTTGCCGTAGAACTGGTATCTTGTCTTCTTCTTCGGATCGTGAAGCAGTAGCATTTCAAAGTTGCCATCTCTGTACATAGTATACCGCTCAGTACGCTCCACAACTGTAAGATTAGGATCGTCCCGTGAGTTGGGCGGAACAAACCGTTGTTGTTTAAGCCTGTACCCTCCTTTGATTGTTCTTGTCTGAATGTTGATCCACTGTAGGTCTTGAATTCGCGCTTGGCGCTGCAATGCTAGATGCTGTGGAACGAAGAGCAGCACGTAGCGCTGACTACCGTCGCCGTACGCACCGGATATACCAGCGCCGTAAACGGTGTAAACGGAGCCTCCGCTCTGCTTCTGGTCTATCTGAGTGAAGAGTAAGCTCGCGAAATACTTGTTCACGACATCCATTGTTGTCTCTCAACAAGTATTTAACACATTATGAGAAGTAGAACCTGACTGTGCCGCCAACGCGGGGCAGGCCGAGTCTGTTGGACAGCTTTCTGTTGTGAAGATCGGCGTGGCTCTTGTCTTCCAGCCAATCATATAGCTGTTGCGATGCGTAGTAGCCCGCTTGCCATCTCATGTGCTTGTCAGCCTCTAGTTGGTGCACGCTGAACTCGTTCACAGCGTACATGACCACTCTCTGGTTCATACGAGGGATGCTTTCCAAGCGCTCTTCCGCCACTCGCTGCATGAGCCGGACGATACTAGCGCGGTCGAATGTGACGCGTTGCTTAAACTGTCTCGACAACACCGTGGTTATCTTGTTCGCGATGAAGGCGATGTTGTCCTGGTCAAAATACCCCAAAGGCACCGGAACATCGGCTATCGTGTGAAGGGAGCTGATCGACATTACATTACGCGTTCTTTTTTTATTCCCCTTATTCAGCATGGGCCCCAGTTTGTCCAAGTCTGCTTCGGAACAGAGAGCCCAATCCAACCTGTACCAGAGTTATCAGGGCAGTTGTGATATATCGTGCAACAACGTGATGAGTGACGTTGACATCACACTGATCAACTCTGACGTGGGCGGTGTTGAGCTGACGCAGTCTTGCGCCGTAGATGGCATCTGTACCATGAACAACGCCTCGAACACCTTATCGGACATCCTGTTCAAGGCGAAGAACTCGACCAACGCTAAGAACGCCGTGGTACCGTTACAGTTGGACGTCGCCCTGTCAGAGAGCAGGCAAGACATACAACAAGCCATCGATCAAGTCGTCAACCAGAAGTGTGCCATCTCCAGCAACAACCAGATGACCGACGTCACCATCTACGCGGCCAACTCCAACATCGGCAACGGCGTAAAGCTGGATCAGGACGGTAAGGCTTCCGGAGGGTGCGCCTTGACCTCTACCATGTCCGCCGCGGCATACGCTACGGGAATGGCGACCAACGTAGCCACGAGCGGTAAGGACAAGAAGGCTGAAAAGGGCAAGAGCGTTTGGGCCGTGGTAGGTATAGCTATAGCCATTATTGTCGTAGTGCTCGTCGGTTCAAAGGCGTTCTCGACGTACTTGGCGAAGAAGAGCGGTGCTACGAGCACTACGAGCGCTGAAAGCGGTACTGCGCCCACCGCTCCCGCCGCGAGGGTACGAGCTGCCGGAGCGGCGGGCGCTGCTCGGGCGATACGGGCGAAGTGACGGCGCGACCGATGAACAAAACGCTTTTTGCCGTTTTTTCGAGCCTCGATTGGAGGCTCGAAAACTCTCCAAAACCCTTCCTGAAGGGGGTACCCTTCAGGTCGAGACGTCGCGTTGTCTCGACCCGACTCGTGTTTTCCTTCTAAAAAGAATGGTACATGAGAGCAATGGCTACGTTTATCGACCTTGACAGCATTTGGAGAGACAGAGAGGTGAATCCAAACCCCGCAGAGTACGAGTTGCGACCGCAACAGGTCGAGACGTGGTTTCGAGGCGCAAGATCGGTGCGAGCGCATCCTCAGAACCCCAATCTTCAGCCTCTCGAGTTCGCTACTACGGTCAACATAAGGTACCTAACCGTGCCTTACACCGAGTTCCTCGCTGGCATACCGCGTCTCTATGTCGACCTCCACACGGTCAAGTACAACGACATTCACCTCATTCAAACCATTGACGGTAGGCATCCGACGGCTCGTTTCATCTGCGCCTTTGACAAGATCCAAAACGACGCGGGTGGCGAACCATTGTGGATACACTACGCCTGCAGGATGGAGCAGACCATGCGGTTCAAGAGGGACGACCCCGTCGTGTTCCGCGTCATGACTCGAGACGGTAGCGTCCTACCGAACACTGATACCTTGGTGCCCGAGGATCCCGATCCCAACAAGCAGATACTCGCCACCTTCGAGATTACACCGTACATTCGAGACGGTGACTATGAAAACAGCCTGGTGGAGACGTCGGTGCTGTAAGTACTCATCTTAGCGAACTAAGATGAGTGAATGAACCGTTCGTGTTGCGCTGTGACGCCCGTGACGCCGGTGACGCCGGTCACGCCGTCAAAGGTGATCGTCGCTCCTCTCTTGACGTACCAAGGCTGTCGAAAATCTCTCCAATGTCTCTCGAACGTGGGAAAATCGTCGACAATGTCGTAGACAAGGTTGTTCGTGGTTCGAATTCTCCCTTCGTACTGCTTGACCGACCGCGCGTCGGTGACGAGGATGAGCATGGTCAACGTTGGGTCGTTGAAGCCAACACCCGCCTTCTTCATACCAGCGACGAGCACTCTGCAGTTTCGATCCCATTCTTGCCTGTCCCCAATGAGAAGCTCGGCGTGCACGTCCTTCTCTTTCAGGAAAGAGTAGATACCTCGACATTCCTCCTGACGGCCGGAGAGTATCATAATGCGATGTTCTGGATGCTTCATGGCGAGAGCGGCTATCTCCTTTTGCCTGTCTACGTTCGAGCTGAGGCTGTTAACGACTTTGGTCCAGTTCAACGTCATGCGACCCCGAACCATAACGTACTCGACCTCGGGTTTGTATGAGGTTTTGTACTTCACCACCGTGAAGTCCTTGACCTCCGTACGCTTGATGAAGCCTTTGCGGGGGCCAAAATAGAGATACAAGAGCTTGTGTAGGCCATCGCTGCGATCGGCCGGAGTGGCGCTAAGGCCGACGAGGTAACGCGGTTGTACTCTAAACAACGACCGAGTGCACGCTGTGAGAGTGGCGATGTGAGCCTCGTCGTAGATGACCATTCCTATGCCCTTGAACGCTCCGGGCGGCATACTGTTGGCCTTGAGAACGCCCATGATGTAAACATCCGCGGATGGGTCGAGGACGTTACCCTTCACCACCTGTACTTTGGCGGTAGTGAACTTGGCGAACTCCTCTGGCCACTGTCTATGTCCAACGATACTAAGATGGCAGAGGACGAGGGTTTTGAGCTGATAGTACGCTGTAAGAAACGTGGAACAAGCGGTTTTCCCATACGCTGTGGCGAACTCTAGGAAAGTGACGTGCTGCTCGTCCAACGTGACGAGAGCTTCGGCCATTGTGGACTCTTGGTCTCGATACCCCTTGGGGTCGGTGTCCTTGGTGTACAGATCGCCCGTGAACTCTACGTTGGTCGAGGGGAACTTGAGGCTAGGAAACGTGTCATACGCCAGCCTCCATTGGCCGAGGGGTATTCTGACCTCTTTGGCCTCTTTGTCCACTTCAAAGCAGAAGATAGAGCCCGGGTTGGGCTCGTACTGAGAAGAGGGACGTCTCACCGTACAATGCTTCGTTATGTTGCGTTTGACGTCATCCGTGAGTCGTTTGAACGGGATCCTTATTGACATGTAGTGGCGAGCGGAGTTCTCGTAGACTGTTGGACACATACCATCCTAGGAACAGGTATTCTATCGCTTTTGGGCTAACGCGACTTTCGCCGGTAATCCACGCCGAGACGTCTCCGTATATCTGTTGACGTTCATGCTCGCTGTATTTGCCCTCAACGATGTTTTGACGCAGACTATCGATGGCCGCAAGCACCGTATCGTCTCCAACGTACGGGAGATCGACGCCTTCGTCAAGACGAGGAGCGTCGAGAGACATTGTTGGAAGACTAGTGTGTCTTTATCACACTTTCACTACGCAGCCACACAAACGCGCTATCTCCTTGACGTGTTTCGTGATGGTGATGTCGGAGAGCTTCGCTAGCTCAGCGAATTTGCTCTTGGTGAGTCCCAATTGGTCTTTGACGGTAGGATGCATACAGAGGTAGAAATACACCATGGACGAAGCTACGCTTAGAGGCTTGCTTCTGTTCAACGTTCTTGAGGTGTTTGCCAGACCCTTAGTGATGCGCACGATTGGGCCATAGTGAACGTTGTCCACGCCGGTCATGAGAAGTACCCTGGCGATGAGGTGCTCCGGAGTAACATACCTGACGCGGTCAGTCTTGAACGTTTCGAAGTACGCGGTCAAACCGTTGAACATGTTCTTCTTCGTTAGCTTGAACATGTCCTTGAGGTCATCAAATGTCCGACAGTCACCGGTTTCTCGAAAGACGAACAGGAGGCACGCGGCGATGATGGCCTTTCTCCCCCTTCCCCGGCCCGACTTCTTGTCTCTTTTCCCACGCACCATCTTCATGACCTGAACGTACTTTGTCTCGGCTTGTATGCGGATGGCGGCTGGCACGATGATACCCCACTTCTCAAAGTCCTTCTCGAGACTCCATGTACTACCTTTCATGTTGCAGCATCGCGAAGAGTCCCTATCGCCTCCGTAGTTTCTCCACTCTGGCTCAAAGTCCAACACTTCGTCCACCAGGCCACAGCTTTGACAGATTGTCGTCCCGTTGTCCTCGACGACGTTCTCATGCTGACACTCCTCTTCGTCAGCGCTGACACTTTCCTCCCCATACTCTTGGAGCAGAGTCACGTACAACTCACCAAGGTCGTCAGCCATACTACCTTAAAGGTTCCCGATTCTCTATAGCGTTTCGTCGTTTTTTAATCGCCCCAGATGTAGTCAACGTGGGCGCGATCACATTTGCCACAGACAGCTTTGTAGTGCAGGTAGATGCCATCGTGGCTCGTGTCGACCTCGGCCGGGACGTCTCGGAAGCAGGTAACCGGTTTTGAGAGCTGGATCCACCGGACAGCCTGCAGATCGGCGGCGTCGTCGCCGTCATTGGCCAGTCGGCCGAAGTGCGAGATGCGCAGGACGCCGGTTCGAAAGAATCGAGTATCAGTGTCTTTGTCCTTCTCCAGTCGGCCGAGCAGCCCGGCCAAATCCCATCCGGCCTGGGCCGCAGACGACAAAGCCTCGGAGCGGCTCAATTCGCGGACACAGGGGTTCGTGGGCGTGTCTCCGGATCGAATGCGATCGATGTCGCTGTCGGCCACCAGGCAGCCGGTCGCGCAGAGAAGAACTTCACCGTGCGTTCCGCACCAAAGAAGGCAATTGCTGTTGACGTAGTCCTCGACTTCGACCTCTTCCGAAGGGACACCGCACAGCGGGCAGAAGACCGCAAGATCGTAATCGCTCGACACGATTATTGTGTCGAGGCCGTCGGCTCGAGAGGAGAGGCGTGCCCTTCCCATAACACAGGATAGTCATCACTCTATAGCGTTTAGTATACGATCATCATGTCGGAGCGCTCCATGTTGTCTTGCAGCTGAGCGCACAGTTGCGCCTTATCCAGAAACAGGAAAAGCCTCAGGTCTCGCAGCTGCTCCATGTCCAGCGACGGTATCTCGTCCAAATACTTACGATACGCCGGTTGCCTGAGCCTGTTTCGGTTCTGGATCTCTTCGAGCAGAACCTTCCTCGATTTTCGTTTGAACGCCTCATAGTCCTCCTCCTCAAACCGAGGCTTGAAGCCCAGCTTTCGAGCGGTATCGATGAGCGTCGTGATAGGGTAGTTCACACACTTTCGTCCACCTTCGCTCCCCCTCGCGTCTTGGTCGCGGAAGTAGAACTCGCCATCCTTCATAATGCCATACACCCTGTACTTCGCCGCCATCTCCTCCTCTCGTTGGCTCAGCTTCGTTTTGAACGCTACCACGACCTTTGCTTCCATCTCTGCGCTAGAGACAAATTCCCACCTCTGTCTTACAGCATCGTACGTCCGAGTCATGAACGGCGGGATGTACTTCTCGAGATCAGAGTAGTTGATACGGAAGAGAATGTGGTAGACGGCGCCTTCCACCTCGAGCACGTCAGCGTCGAGTAACCTGATAAGGCTTCGAAGGTACTTCCTCTCCGTGACGGTCAACGTTCCCGCATTCTCCTTCGCCCACAGGCTCTCAAACAGGAGGATCTGAGTGCGAGTGTTGAGCTTGCTAAGCGACTCTGGACGTTGACACGCCTCTTCCATCAGATCGCGCCCCTGCTCGAGCTGAGCGATCTCCGTGACGTGGTCAAAGTCTAACTCCTCTACCACGAACAACTGTGAGTTGTAAGTGGAGTTAAGATATCTCGCGTCGAGGTTGACATTGTCGTCGAGGAAGAAGATGTTGCCGTCCTCCTTAAGGTATGACACGAACCCGTACCTGTTGCGAATGGGGACGCGGTTGACGACGATGTGATCCAGCGCTCTTAGGACGATGTTTCTATCTCCCTCGACCAAGTCGACGATAACGCCGAGCTCGAGGTTGAAGTGGACAGAGAAGAGCTCTTGAATGTCGTGGATCAACGTCCTGACCGCGGGCTCTGTGTAATACTCGTCGTACGAGGATGAGTCGAGCGCTCCGGCCGGAAGCTTGTACTCCCACACACGGCCGGACTTGTCAATGTGCTCGACGGGGAAGCCGACGCACTCGTAGTTACACTCTCCGTACTCACAAGGACGAGAGCCGTCCACGTCCTGCACTAGAACGTTGCGCTTGTAGTTGAACGGACAATCGAACGCTACCCGTTTGAGTACCCTGTATATCTGAACGTTCCTCTTCTCCTTCACCTCTGAGAGATGAGACACGTGGATGTCCGTGGTCACCTTGTCCGAGAAGCCGGCGTCTTTGGGATAGCCTTTACCCTTTTGTTGCTTTCCTCGTTCTACTGCCACGTGAGAGAAGACCCGAACCTCCCGCTCCGTGTCCGGCAAATCGTCGTGCGACCCGAACCGCAGCACACGTCCTTCCGACTGGTCGCGAGACGGCGGATTCCAATGTGGCACGAGAGAGTGAAACCTTCGAAACCGTTTGAAGGTGAATCCCAGGCCCAGCTTCTGACTGGCTATGACCACCTGACAGTGATCAGCGTATCGATTCTCTGGGCGGTTGATGATGGCGATCATGCTCTGTATCTCAGCGGCGCTGTTAGTGGTCCAGTCGTTGGCCGTGAACACTACGTAGCGTCTGGTTTTCGTGTCCGGAGTTTTGATGGAGTGGCTGGTTTTGGCTCTGACATAGCCCGTTCGCAGACCGAGGCATAGAGAGAATAGGATAGCGCCAGCGTTGGTGACAAACTCGCCCGTGTACACAAAAACCGGATCCTTGGGATGCGCCACAATATCGTCGATGATGGCTGCGAACTTGGCGGAGTACGTGGACAAATCGTTCTTAAAGGCGTTTAGCACTCGAGCGTCCTTGAAACGGTAGTCCTTCTTGCCACCGACCTTCATCTCAAAGTGTTTCTTGAAGGCGGACTTTCCGTACGCTCCTTTCACCGTTCCGTCCTCCTTGAACTCTGGATAGACGCAGTTAGACGCATCGCGAGCGTCTCTCAACGCCGCTCCTCCCACCTGTTCTCGTGTTATGGTTTTACCCTGTCTCCGCATCTCGATTTGCACCGCCTTGGTGCTCGCCTCTTCCACCACCGCCGCTTGGAAAGGAGCCATCGCGTCCGGATACACCTTCGTCATCTCCATCCACGGCGTCGTGACACCCTCTTCGATCCTCCTCGCCGTCGTAGACATCGCTCGCATGAACGATATGTATATCCCACGAAAGGCTCTGACCAAGGCATCCTCGTTCTTGAGCTTGTCCCGTTTGTCAAAGTACTTCTTGATGAACCGAGTGCCCGTTGGAAGTTGGCTGTCAGAATCGAGGATGAGGTTGGCCAACGACGCTATCTCGTGGACGTTATCCCATATAGGAGAGCCAGTGGCCACTAGTATCCTGCAACCCGTAACACCGTGAAGGAGCTGGTGCATCTTCTCGTACCGACCTCCCTCCTCCGCCGTGACCGGATGGATGTGGTGAGCCTCGTCAAGGAAGATGACGCGGTTCGAGTAGTTAGATAACGCCTCTTCTGTCACGTTCAGCTTGTCGAGAAAGGCGTCGTACGTGTGCAGCTCATACGTCTTGGACAGCATGGAACGTAACCGCCGTTGCTTAGCGTCCTCGGTGAGGGTGATTGGGTATCCCTTCTCTTTCCTCGACTCTTCGTACTTTGACAGCTGCGGATAGTACGTGTCCTTTGCGGTGCACACCCGAACTATCTCATCCTGGTAAGCTCGCGCGAGATCCCTGTTCTTCACAAACACCAAGGCTGGGCGACGTTTCGAGCCTCCAACCAGTACGTCCTTGAAGTTCTCAGCCACCGCCGACGACACGCACGTCTTACCCGTTCCCACTCCTCTGAAGAGAAGACATCTGTCGTACGGTGTGTGTTCCGAGACGAACCTCTTCATGAACAGCTGATCCTGAAGAAGCATGCCCTGTTCCGTAGGCTTCTCCTCACTAGGCTCCAGTCTCGTCTCGTAGAACTCTCTCTTGCGGTACAGCTCGTAAGAGAACTGAGGATCCGCAGGGTCGGGATACATTGGAAGAAACGCTTCTACTCCCGCCATTGCAATCGGTCAACAGATTCTTTAGCCGCCTTTCTCGTCACTTCTCTGCAGAGAAGTGATTCATACCTTATTCATCCATCAAGCACATCTGCGGAGCTGTCGCCACGGGCTCCAAAGACTGAGCTCTCGCAGGCTGCGCCGTTGGAACGGCTGGAAAGGAGGGTAGAGGCGGCGGAGGTTGCTGAATACTACGCTCACCCGAACGTAGAGCGCTAATGGCGGGGTATAGGCTTGGAAACGGTGGAGGTGGCGACTGAGGGGCCTGAGGCGCAACGACCTTTTTGCGACGCTTAACCTTTTTCGCCGTTTCCTTCACCGTCTCCTTCACAGTCTCCTTCGCCGTCTCCTTAGACGGCGCGATACCGATGTGTTTGAACACAAAGTTGTACATCGAGGTCGCGTCTTTGTGCGAGAGACCGTTCAGCTCTCTAGTTGTGGTGTCAACCAGCGTCACGCAAAACACATACAGCGGCTCTTGGTCACCGCTTGGCTTGCTAACGTCACGAAAGACAGCCACCTCTCCGATGTTCTTGAAGGGTATCCTCATCTTCTCGTCCAAAATCCTCGTCTCGCCCGTGTAGATCGTGAGCTCGAACTCCGCGGCGAGGCTCTCCATAATGTAGACGGCGTCGCTCACGTGAGCGACTCTGACGTTCTTGGAGTTCTTGGGGAGGCGCTTCTCGGTGATGTGAGGCTCTATAACAATGTTGTCTCCGCCAAGCTTCGTGTACTTCTTACGGCGAAAGAAGCTCATTGTTATGACAGTGTGTGAGCTTCTTTCACCGCTTTTAAGACAACGACTACCATTGTAATGAGGATAGCCAGCTTCGACGTGGGCAAGAAGAACTTCGCTCAATACGTAGAGGAGATAGACGTCGATGCGATAAAGGAGCTCGAGGCCAGATACAAGGCTCTTCCTCGTAGTCAGCAGCGTCGTGTGAAGGGGGTGATGAACGACGAGGTGAAAGAGATACTAGACGCCCTCTGTTGCGCTGGTAAGAGAGTACAGATGGGCGTATACGACCTTCGGTCGGAAGAGTGTAAGGCCAATAACTCCAAGGGGGTCGATATGCAGACCAGGAAGAACGTTATCGCCCACCTCGAGTCACACGCTACCTTGTGGTCCACGTGTGACATCTTCGTGATAGAGCAGCAGTTCGTCAGCACCTTCACGCCGAGAGGGAGAAAAAACCCCACGACCCAGGCCAATATCGACGCTATCAAGATAGGAGAGCTAGTCATTGGATGGTTTCTGATGCAATACCCGTTCAAGGAGATAGTGCATTACGGGGCGCAGTTCAAGACGCAGATACTTGGAGCGCCAAACAGCCTGAACAAGTACCAGCGTAAGAAGTGGGCCGTTGCGAAGGCGACGGAGATATTCATCGCGCGGTCTGATAACGAAGCGTTGCGTCAGATGAAGGGGAAGAAAAAGCAAGACGACGTGGCGGACGCTTGTATACAGTGTCAAGCGTTCAAGTACCGAGAGATGGTAGCTTTGTTCTAAGCCTCAGAGACCGATCTAAAGGCCCGCGGACGGTCAACCAATGAGTCGGAAAAAACAGGCGGACGACCTCATCAGCGGGTTCAAGGTTGAGCAGCTGCTCAATCGCGATGGCAACCAGCTACCGTTCGGTTACTTTAACCCAGAGACAGAGGGCAAATTGACGTGGACGTGTGGTCTGGATCTGGAGGGAAGGATCACCAGCGTGTTCTGTATGGATATGGGGCCGCAGAAGGACAAACGGTGCCAGTATCTTGAGAACGAGGCTAAGGCTATTCAGATCCGAGACGAGCTGATCAAGGCCGGCTGGCGGAAGATCGTACCGCCCAAGGTGGAGTTCACGTACGCCGACGGCAAGAAGCTGACGCGTAGACAGCGGCGTTACATCAACCGCAAGGTGAGACTGTTGAACAGAACCAACCCGTTCGTAGGGGACGATGCGGAGTGCAAGTGTCCTGACGGTGACGACGCCGACGACGGTGACGGTGACGGTGATGGAAGTTAACCTCTCCCTAGGGAGGGGTTATCCGAACTGAGCGACCATACCGCATCTCAGACAAAGATAGGTGTCGTTGCCGAACACTCTGCGACCGTCCGGCGCGTAAATGATGTCCTCGACGCGTCGCGTGATGCGTTCAGAGCGGTAGCGTTGACGAATGTCACATTTGCACCACACGTTGTTGCGTATCGCTTGCTGTAGCTTTTTTGCTGCAGACACACGTCCTGTCGCTACGCACTCAAGACAAGGCATGTCCTCGAATTCTGACCCTCGCCCAACGAACAGAACGGTTTTTCCGGAGCCATCGCACCCGATACACCGTAGGTCGGAACCGTCGAATTGGTGTCGTGCCATCGTTTCTGCTCGTTTCATAGCTTCCAGAGCCATTATCACCGTCACTGTTTGCGACAGCCAATGTCGCTTTTTCGAGGCAAAAGGTCTCGCACATATGTATGGCGAGTGGTTCGTTGACGTACAACGCTCCTTCTATGGGAGGGGACGGTTCGTTGCGGTTCGTTATCACGAGCGCGGGCACCGCTACGACGTTAACCATGCCGCTAACGATTGACTTTTCCCCCGTTGGCAGCGTGTCCTTTGTCAACGGAACGTACGTGATAAACACCAATTACACGTTCAATTGGAAACTGAACGGTACGAGCTCGCCATTGTTGTCAGTACCAGCTCTTACGGCTAGCGCGAGCGGCGCAACCGTGACGTTCGACGGCATCACTTCCGGTACCGCTGTCAACGGCTTCGACATTGTTCTTCTTTCCAGTATGATAAGCTCGTTCCCCTTTTCTCCCAACGCGTGGACGAACGTATTGGCTAACGTAGCGAACAACGGCACAGCGTGGAGTTCTCTGTTCAGCAACACAACGCTCAACATAACGCCGCAGGTGATCTGCTATCATGAGAGCTGCAAGATCAAGATACACGACGGGCCGTACAGGAGCATAGTGGATTTGAAACCGGAAGATAGAGTGACATTGTACAACGGCGACGCTGCGGTCGTGAAAAGAGTATTCAAGATGCCCTACCGCAAACGCGTCGCTATGTGCATCTTTGCAAAGAACTGTGTAGCAGCCGGTGTCCCCGCGGAGGACGTTGTTGTGTCTGAGAATCATAACGTACTACTGAACGGGGTTAGCGTGCCGGCCAAAGCGCTGGCGATAACGCAAAAGGTGATGCGGGACGTGGAGTATCTCTATCATCTGCACGTTGACGCAGAGTGTGATCTAACGTACGTTGACTGTAGCGGTTTGTTCACAGACGTGTGGGGAAACCTGAACGATAACGTACGAAACTGGTCACATAGACGCGCATGACGTTCACTCGATAGAACGCGGCTAGCACTAGCCGCGCGGATCGTCGGATCTGTGCAGAGCACAGAAGGATCTCGCACAACGCTCAGCGACGAAGTACCCCACCGAACCAGCGGCTATCATGGGCACGGAATGCGGCAGAGCGAAGCCAGTGAAGGCTCCAGTAAACCCTCCAAAAAGGATCGATTCGAGAGCCTGATGAAGCTTTCCTGCCCTGAAACGGTTTTCTTTCGCATGGCATGCCGTAAAAACCGTCACTCCGGTCACGTATCCCATCGCCGCCGTAATGTATGGAGCCGGACCAGCGTAGAAGGTCTCGGCAGCTTTACCGTACCTCGTTATCAACACTCGCAACATCGATAGTCCTTATGTAATGATGGAGGGTCATCGTTTTTTTTCGTTCGCAACGCGTCTTAAAGGCTCATAGACGATAGACAATGTACAAGCACGTCTACCATCACACGTGCAACGCTTCGTCGTGGCCGCCGATCGAGGCGCTCAGAGGGGCGTTGCCAAAGGCGCTCGATATCGTGCTCAAATGGAGGTGTCAGGATCGGCAATGTCGAACGGTGCACTTTGCGTATCAGTCTCCCATCATCAGAGTTGTTAGGGGAGATGTGGGTTATGACGACGAAGAGGAGCCGAGGTTCAAGGTTCGTCCCGAACCACCGTACGCAGTCGAAGAGTTCTACGCTCGCTTTCGAAAGGAAGCGAACATAACCGTAGTCGCCGAGGAGAGAATGCCTATCGGTCACGTCGAACGGTTCGAGTACGAGGACTACCCGGGCATGATCACCGACCTCGAGCGAAAGGGTGTCGTTACGACGTTCACGACAGAGAGCGTCATGGCGACCGATCCCAGACGGTTTAGGTACAAGGATGGGGAGTACGACGTGGACTGCCTGGGAACGGCGCTGTGCCGTCAGATATCGCACGACATCGAGGAGGAGTGGCGTCGGATTGACTCGCCGATCTCGAGTGAGTGAAAAATCGACGCCGTCTTGATAATGACATGAACGGTGTGTCATCATGTGCGAGACGTCTTCGAATGTTTTCTGCTGCCTTAGCGGGCCAGCCGTCGACGGTCGTGTCGACCAAAGAACGCTAGATGCGATGTACGAGTCATTCTACAGCTTGTGGCACTTTTGGACTCCGCGTGGTGACAAACCTGCGTTTGAGACGTTATGGACCAACCGTCGGACGGTGATCAGCGACGGACGTGTTGTTGTGGAAATGGACATACCCGGTTTGTCCTTTCGCCGACGCATGCGCGGACTGAGTTAACATCTCCTCTCCCTCGAGGGAGAGGAGAAGGATAAGAGAGACGCGTCAGATTGACGACAACGGAATCGCAACGGCCAGCATTCGACGACGTCTCGCATGCGGACGGAACGGGTTCACGACGCGGAAATTGGATGTGAATGAAGCTTCCAAAAGAGCTAGCAGGGAGTTCAAAGCCATGGTCTTGGTAGAGAACACGACGACTCCCACCTCCTCTGGAAGAGTACGAAGGATTTGCTGCTGGTCGCGAGTCAAACTGGTAACGCAGTCCATCTTGCCGACGCACACCACAATCGGCGCCGTCCGCTGAACGCGGCGGAACTCGATTATCCACTTGCCGAGCGTCTCGAAGGTCTGAAGGGAAGTGGCGTCGCACATTAAGAGAGCGCCATGGGCTCCCATGTAGTATGCGTCGCTCAAACCCCGGAAATTCTCTTGTCCGGCGCAATCCCACACGTTGAACGTACGACTTCCTATCAAAGTCTGCACGTCCACACCGCAAGTGGGAACGTACCGCTGCTCGAACTTGCCTGTGAGTAGCTTGTGGAGGAACGCTGTCTTGCCAACGCCTCCTTCGCCCAACAGGCAAACCTTGTAGACTTGAGCCATAGCCCTTGGGCTACGTGTCTCGGACATGGCATATGCGCTATGTGACCCATAGGCTACATGTCGCTTTTTTGATGAAGATGAGGGTCAGCCACAGAGTACGCACGCGCAACAGTCTTGGCGACCTTGTACGCGTCTTGCGCGTCTTCTACGTGCACAAAGTGCGCTGTTTGATCCTGACGCGTTTCACGAACAGTGTCCGCACACACTTCGTGATCTTCACACGGCACGTTGACGATAAGCACAACGTCGGCGTACTCGTACATGCCGTAATAATGGGACTTGTTATGCAACGCTTCGTGTAGTGTCTCATACCAATCGCCACGATATCCAACCCGCCAGTATTTGTCTTCTTGCGTACCAGCGTCGATTACGAACTGCACGCGATACCACTTGTCGGGCAGCAACGCCGACTTATCGAGCACGACAACATCGTAGACCTTTGTGTCGCGTTTGGAGCGAGTGTGTTCTGCACATAAACCACTGACAGAGTCACCTACGTTCGTGCAGAACGAACCTCCGCTACACAAGTGATCGCGGCAGAACCCTCGAGGAAAGGCGGTTTTGATGCATCCAGGAGCGCGACATCGTCGCGACTGCTCGTTAGTGAGTTGAGTCATGGTGCATATATCACGCGATCCATAGGCCGTATGTCGCTTTTTGATCTCCGGTCAACGCTGTCGCTCTGACATAGTCAACGCTGTCGCTCTGACACGCGGGTCGACTTAAAGGAGACAACACTCCAAGCAATGGAGAACGTCGCTGACACTCTCAACAGGCTGAGGGGGTTGTCCCGCGAGATTATCGAAGAGGCGCTACCGATCATGAGAGAGCTGACGCTGCCTTCGAATGAGGTTCAGGACATCCTTCTGGAGCTCAACCACAAACTCACGCCCGAAGAGGCCACGACTATGCTACAGGATGCTGCGATGGAGATGATCGAGGACGTCAGATCCGTGAACGAAGGCATCGAAGCGTTCGCCGCCGAAGTGGCCAAGTCTGCGATAGATGACTCTCTACGAGACTTCCTTCATCAGGTGTGGTTTGGCGACGTGTATGACGTTGAGGGAGCGGAGGCGTTACTGAAGCTAGAGGAGGATTTGCGGTCTCAGTTGAGCAACATGACCGTCAACGTTCTCCTCGACAAGGCGTTGATGAGATGTCGTGGCGCCGTGACGGAGTAGTCCCTTGCGAAGCTTGCGCAGCAACTCGTCTCGTAGAGACGAGTTATATAGCCATGTCCACCTTGATGAAGGGCCAAGATGAGTATCCCTCGACGATGAAGTCGTCAAAGGTGAAGTCGTCAATCTCCTTGATCTTCGTGGCTCTCCTGAACTTCAGAGTGGGGAACGGGCGCGGTGTCTTCTTGAGTTGACGGTTCACGGCGTCACCGTGGTTGCTGTAGATGTGTGTGTCGCCCATAAAGTGAACGAACCGTCTCGGTCGAAGACCGGTGATGTGAGCGATCATGTAGGTCAAGATAGCGTAAGAGGCGACGTTGAAGGGCACGCCGAGGAAGAGGTCGGCGGAGCGTTGGAACATGCAGCAGTCAAGATGGCGTCGGTCGGTCGACACGTTGAACTGAGCGATTACGTGACACGGTGCAAGAGGCATGTCCTTGAGCTGACTTACGTTCCACGCAGACAGAACGTGTCGGCGACTGTGCGGTGTGTCTCTGATGCCTTGGATGAGGTTCTTCAGCTGGTCGATTCCCTGATCGGCGTAGTCCGTATCACATCCCGTGTACGGCGCTCCCCAATGGCGCCATTGAAACCCGTATAGCGCCCCCATGTCTCCCTCCTGAAGCTGCGTGAGGCCCTGTTTGTCGAGGAACTCACGAGTCGTGTTGCCGTGCCATATTCTCACCCCCTGCTCTTCAAGCGTTCTGGTGTTGGTCTTGCCAGAGATGAAGAAGAGAAGCTCCCTGATGACGGCATCGTACACCACCTTCTTCGTTGTGAAGATGGGAACGCGCTCTGAGATGTCGTACTCCATTTGCGTTCCAAAGATGGAGCGTGTGCCCACGCCCGTCCTGTCGGGACGAACCTCGCCCGACTCCACGACGCGCTCCATGAGCGCGAGATACTGAAGCTCCGGATGAGTCATCTTGGGCGTGAAGACAAAACGGCTGTAGTCACGCATTTGGGACGGATCACACGCTTTTGGCATATCCTTGATGTCGTCAAAGGGGAAGTACTGGTCACAATCATAATCTGTCTTGAATCTGGTCACGTGAATGTTCCTACACAGATAGATGTAGTCACGAATGGCTTCGGCGTATATCTGCTCACCACCGCAGATGAAAACGTCGTCGTAGAGCAACATATTGCCTCCAAGCCCAACTAGCGCTTCGAGCAAGGAGGGGTACACGATAACTTCGGGATGTTCGTCCTGCTTCCACGTTCGCGAAACGACAACACACTTTCGTCCTTCCAATGGCCTGTTGGGCTCTGGGATGGACTCGTATGTGACGCGGCCCATGACGACGACGTTCCGTCCCTTGCCGATGGTCATGTCTCTGAAGAACTTCATGTCAGCTCTGTTGCTCCATGGAATGGCACCGTCCTTCGCTATGCCGTTCCCGGCATCGATAGCCACGATGATCGAGAACCGCGACAGAGACATCTTATTCCACTCACTCGTGCGTTTAAGTCAACTAATCGGCTCGATACAGACTCGTCAACGCTCTCGCCGATGGGTCGGTTACGTTACCACACCACTTTGGAAGCCACTGATAAGGCGTAGTCCGAAACGACTCGGGATAGTGCGTCAAGTATGTCTTCTTGTACCAGTACGCCTCTTTCGTTGCCGAGTCGCATTGTCGCGCAGCGAACTCTTCGTCAGAGATGATGGTGTCAACGTGTCTCTGGATGATAGTAGACCACGAGTCCGTCACCGGGCTAACGCTGTCAGAGAAGCCGTTCTTGCGTCGCCACAATATGTCCTTTGGTAGGTATCCCGTAAAGGCCTCGCGCAAGACATGCTTTTCTACTCGGTTGCCTCGAGACGTGCCGAACATCTTAAGTTCCGGAGGGATTGAGAGCATCAGCTGCATAAAGTCGTGGTCGGCGAATGGGACTCTCGCTTCGAGACCGCAGGCGGAGATGCAGTGATCGCCCCGTAGGTTGTCAAAGTAGCCGATGTCTTGGAGCAGCCGTATGGATTCGAGGTAGAACTCTCGCTCCGACGGAGCGTTGGCTCCGTAGAGGTACGAGAGGTTCTGCTCGTCAGAGTACTCGCCAGAGAACACCACCTTGATACTCGTGTTGTCCCGCACGTACTGACTGATTCTGTAGTGCCACACGGAGGCCCTGATGGTAGTGACGTCGTAGCTTCCGGTCACGTAGACGGTCTCTGGGATCAGGTCTAGCATCTCTTCAATGGAGCACACGACCTCGTGGTGTGCCGTTCCCAAGAACGTGGCCACCTTTCGAGCCGCTTCCAGATCGGGAGAGCCTGTCAGGCCGATCGAGAAAGTGTGTAGATGAGCCTGGTCTTGCGGAAGGTGCGACCGTTGTGATTGAAGAACGGCGGCGATGAGACTCGAATCGAGGCCTCCAGAGAGCAGGCACCCAATAGGCCTGTCAGACATGGTTCTCTTTCGCACAGCGTCAGTGAACAGCTTGCGTATCAAGCTCATCAGCTCCGGGTAGACTCTGTACTTGATGGGAAATACGGGCTCAAACCAGACGCTCTCGGTCACGAACGGCAGCGAAACCCGAAACATAGAGCCTGGGAGGACTTGGCGACAATGAGGTAGGAAGATAAGGGCCTTGGCTTCACTGGCAACGGCGACTGTGGTCGGGGGTAGTCTCTTATCAGGTCGATCCCACGCAATGAATAGTTGGCGCACGCCGTATTTGTCTCGAGCGACCCAGCTCGTTTCCGTTCGCTCGTCATACAAGATCAGCGCGAAGACACCGTCGAGTAGCTTCAGTGTGCGTTCGAGCCCAAATAGACGGTAGAGGTGACATATGACCTCGCAATCGCTATCGCCCTGTACCTGTATGTTGAAGGCTTGAACCAACTGACGATGGTTGTATATCTCTCCGTTGCACATCAAGTAACACCCGTCAATGTAAAAAGGCTGAGAGCTCTGGGGGCGCGTACCGTTAATACGGAGGCGGTGAAAGGCCATGAATATCGGCGTTAGGACATTCACGGTCTCTTCTGGGCCTCTGTGAGCGATTCGGTTGCTGTATTGAACGCACACGCCCTTATCACACTCTCCTATGCAGGCGAATATGCCGCACATGTCTCTTAGTCAACCGACTAAGAGGCTCTAACTCACTATTTCTTCTTCTTTGAGACGACCAACGTCTCCTCTTGGTCTCCTCTAAACCGCTCTTCTCGCTCGATCTGCTCCTTGTCTTTGATGAAGACCTGAAACGTCCCCAAGTCTCCAGCCTGCGCCTTGACCAGAAGAGGGAACTTGGGAACCCTGGGGCGGTAGAACTGCATTCTCGTCCCTAAGCCGGCCATTTTGACGAGCATGTTGAACGTGTTCATGTTAAACTCCTCCTCGTAGAACCCCTTGATACCGCTCTCTCCGACCTCCTCGTCCTCGCCCACGTCTTCCGGCTCCGGAACGAGCTCGCCGAACTCAAGCCTGTTCTTGAATACCTTATCCGAGCCGCCCAGGAAGGCGATGAAGTTGTTGCTCTGCATGCGCACCGTGATGACCTTGACGTTGACGGCGGAGAACTTCTTGATCTTTTGGAACTCGCTCGAGTCGATGACCATGGGGAAACCGTACCTACCATCTGGTAGGGCCGGCAGAGCCTTCATTTTCTCCCTCTGCACGCTGATCTCTATGAACTCCACCCTCGGCACGGACTTGTTGCCGTCTGACTTGATCGCCAGGACGATGGTCTCGGGATTGTCTTTGTCCACGCGAATGATGATGGAGTCTTTCTTCTTGACGTTCCGTATGAGCTTCTGAAGAAACTTCACATTGAACGAGAGGGCGACGTCCGTGAGGCACCGATACACCTTGAAATTGGCTCGAAGGTACGAGACGTCGAAGAGGACGTGTTTCCTCTGATCGGAGTCTCGTAGATATATGCCGTCCTTCTTGAAGAGGATTGTCGATCTGGAGAGACGGAGGGCCAGAGCGTCGAACGTCACCTTGACGACGAAGCCTTTTTGAGCCTCGGCATAGAACATAGCGTTGTCTGCTTCCATTGTGTGTCGACGCTTGCGTCTTTAAGTAGATTCTCTTTCGCGGGAGAGACCTTTCAGCCGTCGAACAACAGTTTTGAGTCATCAGCGTAGTTCAAGAAGTCGAGCCTCTTCGAGAACTCAGCGATGACCTTCTTCTTTCTGAGCGTTCGAAATCGGTAGAACACGCCGTACTTCTCATCGTCGGCCTTCTTGTCCCAGTCAACGCCTTCCGCCTTCAGCGTTTGGCTCATCTCTTCCATGGTTAGATCCGGCGAGAGAGGGGTAGTCGTTAACTGTCTCATGGAGTGTCTCACAAGAATGAACATCCTCCACACGAAGTAGGCGTATACTTGAGGCTGTGTGTCAAAATAGACCAGCGTGGCGATCACCGGTTCCTCGGTCTTGAGCCACATGGTTAACAGAGAGCTATACTCCGAGCAGATGACCTGCACGCTTCCGTTGCGGTACATCTCTTTGGCTCCGTCAAAACAGGCGCAGATACTAAAGCCAAACGTGTAGACGAAAATGGGTGCGTGGTCTCTGTTATGATGGAGCATCTTCATAGCACACTCTCGCACTTTGGAAACTGGCTGAGAGCGTGGTATTTCGATGGACACTATATACCGCTTCATCTCTGGGATTTTCACATCGCTAGCCGCAACGTACTGCTGCACCTCATGCTGAAGCTTCCGGGCAAACGATGTCATTGCGGCTAATTTCGCTCGCGTACCTTTTAAGACGAGTGCTTTCGTTTCCGTCCAGTGCCGGAGTTCGAGAACAGGAAGCTACGGATGGTTTCTGCGAGTGCTTGGTCTGTGCAGGTACACATTGCGACGTGACTTGATGGCCCCAGGAATATGGCACTGCGTCGTTGTTGCTCGCTATAGCACTCAAGCGGCACGTTCTTGTCGTTGGTCGCAAGCAACAGCATCTCTCGTCGCTCGTCCCACTGTGCGAACGTGCTCGGCGGAATATCAAAGAAACGGTTAGTTCGGGCGCGGAACTTAGGTACCTTGCGTGCGCGTGCCGCAGGATCGAGAACTGGGGCGATGTACACGGCGGCGCGCACTTTGTCTTTGTGCATGTCGAAGAAGCGCTTGGCGAGGTATCCTCCAGACGACCGTCCCAGACAGTATGTAGGTACGCCTTGATCGGGTAGGTGCGTGTACGCACGTGCCCATATCAGGAACTGACTGATCGTCGTTGTCGGGAACCATACTTGATGGACGCGAAACCCTTGTGACGCTAGTAGCTTGTTCTGCTCAACGTCCCACGCGGTCGAGCCGCCGGTGAACGCACCGCCATGAAACGTTATGATCGTACCAACGCAAGATACCCCATCCGGAACGTCATACGTTACGTCCATTCTCTTCCTCCCGCGTACTTTTTTAAGGCGAATGTAATAGAGAGGAACTATGAGCATCGTTTTAGACCGTCTTGCGATCACAGGATCTCCGGACGCAGATACTCCTCTAGTGGTTCTGCTCGAGATAGCGGACGCGTACGACATAGACGGCGAGACGGCCGACGAGTTGTTGCGCCTCGTTTCGGCACACAGGCCCTCAGAAGTTACCTTTCCGTTTTCCGCTGAAGACTATAAGCGTATAGCTCGTTTCGTAAACCGTCATTGTGAGTGGGACATTGACAGTCTCAACGAAGCCTTTACCTTCCTTCAAGGATACATGACGAGCGGCTCGGGCCCTCTTCCACAGACTACTTTCAGATACGGGTACCAGACGCCAGGAGACGCGAACAAACTGAACGCCTGTGTGTTGTACAAGCTGTGTAGGTTTTACGAGCTGCCACTAACGACGACTACGTCTCTGTCACACATGGCTATGGCCATATACATGACAGTCAGAGACCACGAGTTCAGACGTTGTGTCATGCGAGCCATTGTGAGCGATATACGGCCCGATTCTCTGTCTCACCTCTTCCTAATGGCGTGCCGGATGGCCGACGACGCGGAAGACAATATCGACTCCTCCGACGAAGGCTCCATAGAGGAAGACTATGACGAGCTACGTTTTCACACCGATGTGCACGCAGCGGTCACCGCCTTCGGCGACAAGAACACTCTTCTTCGTCGTGTCACGCCAAGAAAGAACGCAGAAGCGGTCGCTCTAGCGGCGTTGGTCTACGACCTCGACATATCTAAGAGCCGATGCCCTATGGAAGAATATAGGCTGCTCCAAGATTCCTCCCTCGGTTACACGCCAAAGGATGAGACTCTGGCGGATATGGTCACTAAAAACAGGTTCTCTCTGCAGTTGTCGATGTACTTTAACCCTCGTCTTCCGCACGGCGTATATAACGAGGAGAGTTTGCAGAATCTGGCCACACAGGAAGGATATCGTCCAGAGGACTTCAGACAAGAAAGCGCTTACTCTCTCCTCTGCACGGCGTATCTATCGGAGACGTTTCACCACGGCAAGCATCTGAACATTATGAACGCAGAAACGCCTATCGACGTGGATGATGTCATGGACATATCCGGTGATAAGATAGTGTGTTTTGGGGTAAAGGAGGGTACGCTAACGGCTTTCACGTACAAAGAGTTGGCAGACTGCTTGCACCGTCGAAGGAGCTTCGATATACCGCTTCGTAATAGGCGCAACGACAAGTTTCCAACGTTGGCGCTCAGGAAGCTACGTAACCTCTGCCGTACCATTCGAGAGGGAGAGTCCGTCGAGACCATCGACGAACGAAAGAGGCTTGAGAGGGCGATAGAGATAGTCACAGTGTTCACCGAGGCCGCTTCGGAGGCCGCTTCGGCGAGGCTCGCAGAGTTCGTTAATACATACGAACGTGCCAACGAAGATCTCCAGAAGAGGATAAGGAAGTTGGTTACTATCTTCTTTCATCTCTCCATGTACATGAGAGGGTGGAGAGGCCACGAGGACGACATATATCCCGTGACTAGTGCGTTGATCGCTAGCTCCGCCCACCAAGCGCAAGTGGACATCAACGTGAGTAGGGCGATCACAGTCCTAGAACAGACCTGTAAGGATCTAGGCGTCGTGGGCACCGCTTTTATGGATCTACCGCTGTTCAAGTACACCGGTATCGAGTTCGAGACGTGCACCGAACAGGACTCTCACACGGTTGGCGAGAGGATCAACATAGTCAAGCTGGGAGAGAACTATGACAACAACAACTCGTGTCTAAGGCTGTCATCGAATTGGTTCGCAACCTCCGCTTGGCGCTACATGAAGCTGCTCGGTATGGATGAAGAGTTCAACGTTGAAAGATTACGACACATTAGCTGACAAGTCAACGCTAAAGCTCTGAAAAGAAAATGATACCCAACGCTAAGATGCGAGTCGCGTTAGTCGAGTGGGCGCTATTCGGGCTCGTATTGGTGACGTGTGTGGTCGTTTTGGTCTGTGTGTTCACGAGACCCGCTGAACGGTTCATTCAAGAAGACTCTGTTAGAGCGGCGTTGAGAGGCATAGGGCCGCGGTTCGTCGACGTCGATGCCCACACCGACGACGACGTCGTTGTCGCGCGGGAGAATTTCGCACAGCCGCGACGATGTGGCTCGTGTGCGTGATCTCGCCTCCTTTGAGGAGATGAGTCAACGGTTCTTCTTCTTTCGTCGCCGTATCAACGCTTTTAGCATAGCGTTGACGGTTTCTTTATTCTCGAGCAGGTTTTGATTCGTTGTTATCGCTTCGTATAGCTTCTCCAGATCCCTATCATTCGCCTGTGTTATGAGCGCTGGATCCAATATCTGATGTAGCTTGGCAAAGGCGCCCGGCTTCAGGGTTTGGAAGCACACTACCGGCTGCGCTTTCGCCCGGCTCTTTCGTCCAATGTCGATCGGTAGAGATTTTGACTTTTGACCTCTCGACAACCTGTATTCGAACTTTCTCTCAGCTAGCTCTATCTCTCGCTTACGAAGGTCTAGCTCGAGAGCTCTTAGCTCGGGGACGGTACGGTAGTGTCGGACCTCATCGACATAGACCTTAGCCCTCTGTTCGAGCACCGAAGGGGCTGATGATGACAAGGGTGTTGGGAAGAACTCCTCGCTAACGTCATCATACGTAGACATCGTTACTTAGGGGGCAATGTTTTTTCACCGATCTCCGCGGACGTGGAGCGCGTGGGAACAACAGGGGCGGCGGGAGCAATAGAGGCGGAGCTGATGGAAGCGATGGCCTCTGGCGGCATCAGGCTGTTGATCGCTCCCTGCATGGTGCCAAGAAGGCGTCGCACGTCCATCGATCCAGACGACACTCCATCTTGCAAGCCAGAGACCAGATCCGTGATGAGGCCAGACTGTAGCAACCCTGCGATAGCCGTTGCGGGATTCTGCGCGTCCACCGTCTCCATCGCGTTTTTGGCCTTACCCATAAGGTTGCCTATGAACTGACCCTCCGGCGTACTCGTATCGACGTTGAGCTCCGTCAGCTTCTTCTCTAGCTCCTTCATCTTCACCTTATCAGGTTCAAGCAGCGCCGAGATGGTCAGAAGGTGTTGACGAATCACCGTTCTCGTGTCGTTGTCGGCGGAGCGCAGATATTCACCGATCTCCAGATAGACCGCTTGACTGGTGCCGTAGACTATCTTGGCGTTCTTTGGTACGGCGGTCACGTCATCGGAGAGCAGTTTGTCGTGATACGTCGACAAGAACTGCCTGAAGCCTGTCACGCATTTCCCAACGGCTTTTTTGTCGCCCGTCGTGATGTGCTCCAGAAGCCTGTTGTACAACGCCAACGGCGTGACCACCCCCTTGACGCCGAGGGTCTCCCATAGCTCCTTGACGAACGACGTAATCGCCTCGAAGGCTTTAACACTACGTTCCTCCATTAGTCCTAAACCCTTCTATCTTTAACCTTACTTCCGTTTCCTGTGATCCTCCGCTATGCGGATCATCTCTTCAAAGTACTGGTAAATCGTGTCTCGGTTCTCCTCGCTGATGCTCCCCCTGTTCCTCACGTAGTTTGCGTAATGGTCTATACGATCCTCTGGGATGCCGGTGAAGATGACCCTGTTATCGAGGAAGAACGTTTCGTCTCGCGTCGTGACCCTTTTCTTGTGAGGAACGAGATTGGTCATTATATGCTTCATCACCATATCTGGATGAAGCCTCTGAAAGAAGAACTCTATCAGCATCATATCACCCTGTTCATCGGGAGTGACGAAGACGTTGTCCTTCAGGTCGGAGATGAAGTCCAAAATGAGCGTTTTGAGCTCCTCGCTTGACATTAGTCAAGTGAGACTACGGCTTTAAAGTGGACACACTAAGGTCGCCTCATAGCGCGTCCACCTGAAGCGTTGTCCCGTTGAAGACGAGAGCGGCCACCTTTCCGTACACAACCGCCTCGGAGAGAGGCTTGTTTTCCTCCGAGGGTCGTACGACCTGCCACCTGCTTCTTGACGCAACGACCTTGTGCTCGGACACCGCTCCCGGCGCTACCACGTTACTACCCCAACGTCGCTCGCCTCTACTACCTACCTCGACAAATATGACCGTGAACGAAGACGTATTGTGCAGAGCCACGTTCGTCGATATCTCATCTGGGCTGCGGAATCCGCTTGGGGTCAGGAATACGTCTCCTTCTCGCGTTACCCTGTGAGAGTGGATGACCTCCGTTCCGTCGCTGTGACGTCCTTTGGCCTTCAAACTCGTATTGGTTCTGACGTTTATCTCTGTCACTCCTCCGTCCGGAACCACAACATCCTCCACAGTATAGGGCATTCTTCCGGCGTTGTGCACTCTAACTACCATCGGGCGCTCTGTGACAGGTTCGAACCTATGATGGTACGCGCTTGCCATCATGTACATTAACACTATCACCAGACCAAATGACAGCGAGAACAACAACGCTGCAAAATGACCGTCTGTTCCCATTACCAAGGCGGGTGAGAATGTTTCGTTAGAAACCGCCGTGTGGTAAGTCATCTTCGTTGTATCCTAGCGTGCGTTTTCTGTCTTCCATCATCTGCTGAGCGGATTTCATGAGAGAGTTCATGGCCGACCCTTTCCCCTTATGAGCCGCCATTCCAGTCACGAGGTTATGAGTTGGCGGCGGGGGTGGTCGGTTTGAGGGTGGTTCGTCCATGAACTCAATCTCCTCGTTCTCCTCCTCGGAGGGTGCTTTCTTCTTTGACTTCTTCTTCTTAGGAGTGCCTCCATATAGGCCGCCAGAACTAACGGGCTCAGGCTCTGGCTCTGGCTCGGGAGCCGGCGCTGGTCGTGTTTTCCGACCGGGCTTCTTTTTCTTCGGTTTCGGAGGAGGAGCGACGAACTCCGTCTCATCGTCACTGTCTTCGGGTACGTCGGACATGTCGGGTGCGTAGGGTGCAGGGACGACCGGCGTTGACGCGCGTGTCAACAACTGACGTAGCCACGCCATAACCTTTTGTTGCCCAACGAAGAGCTGCATGTTACCGTCGTCGTAGAGTACCATCAGGGTGGGGACACTACGTATCTGAAAGTTCTTGCCGTTAGCCACCGCTTCTCGGGTTGTTTTGGTATCAAGCCTCACAGCCTGAACGGGAGGATGGTACGATCTGAGGAACTGCAGACATGGCATACACGCCGGAGACATTGTGCTGCAGAACAGATATACGTCGCTAATGGACATTACGGATCTATGCCCCTCCTTTAATGCGAAAAAGACACACTTTTTTCTTGAGACTGAGTAACATGCCTGCGAAGCAGTTCCTCCTTATCGCTGCGGCGGTGGCACTCGTTGTCGTCCTCGTCGTTATGTTCGTCAGATGCAGTTTGAAGTGCAACTACGGTAAGACGGATTCTTACATCGGCGCCGGACGAGGAGCCTCGGACTACGTGCTCGGACGCAGAGCCTATGGTCAGCAACTAGAGGTCGAGCCTCTCGCCGAAGAGTACGGTTATCCCGAAGCGCACGACTACTCTGAATGTGCTGTGGAGTGCGAGTCCGTACTGAACCACTCTCAGCGCAACGTGTGCACTCACGAGTGTCTCGAAAGGAAGCTACAAGAACGTGGCGCGCTCGCCTCTCCAGAAAGAGAGGGGATGTTGTACGTCAATCGGTGTCCTCCGTTGCACACTTGGGACTACTCCGAGGGACAATGCCGCAAACGGGTTTAAGTTTTTCTTCATCACCATTAATATGTCGATACACATCGAGATAAACGGAAGGCCGTTCGATGTGTACCCGCTAGATGAAGAAACGACCCTCGTCCAGAGGTATTCGCAGTCCGTCCCAGACTCCTTACCAGAGTACTTCCGGATAGTTGACAGCGGGTACACTCTCGCTCCGGGTCTTCAGTTGCGGGTAGAGGATGTGCGTGACAGCGCTGAGATGAAGTCGTCAGACACACCTCAGAAGTCCACAATGGCCTACATACAGGAGGCTTTCAACATATCGTCGAAGACCTTTCTGTTGTTATGGCTCCGAACACACCGACCGACCATAGACGATACCCTAACGCAAGCGTTGCGGAATCTGAACAGGGATTTCTTTAGCTCGCGCGCCATTGAGGACATGATGAAGGAGTACAGTCGCCAGGTCAAAGACGCCCGCGGAAGGATGAAGGAAAGCTTGAGCGAGATATCGAAGCTTATGAAGAGCCTGTCTGAGAAGAAGCGGGTGAACGTCGACGACGACCTGACCATTGAAGCGTACTCCAGCTACATGGTGTGGGACGTGCCGGACAACGATCTTCTAGACGTCTTCAACGCTCTCGACGTCTCGGACTCGCTCCCATACATAGCGCTGAAGACCCCCGCGCGGCTCGTCTTCAAGGTTCACGACCAATTTGCTCCTCCAGAGGAGTGGACGGACGATGTTGTAGAGGATAAGAGATTTGGTATCTACATGAAGGTACTGGAGCAGCCTTATCGAGAGACGTATACCGACGTTTTTTGGTCCACCGATCACGTTATCGACCTCGAGTATCATCCTAACCAGGAGAGGACGGAGGATTCGTTGTGGGGCCAGATCGAGCTCGCTGTGGGACATAGAGTACGCTATACCAAGATAACCAAGCCACGACACAGGCGAATCAAAGCGCTGTTCAACGTCTTGGGCGTGACTCTCAACAAGGGCGTCTTTTTCGACCTGGTTATGAACGATCCACTGGTCAAAGAGTTCTTGTTCCTACGAGAGGGCGAGCACTCGGCCATGACGAAGGCTCAGATATTCGCCTACTATCAGTTTGGTAAGAGGAGCGCTTTGACCTTCAGGATGATACCGGACTCGTTTGAGACCGAAAAAGGTAAGGTGGTGTCCAAGGTCCTCATCAGGGCCGCCGAGGCTTCAAACGTTCAGCAGGTCGAGGTGCTTAAACAGGCGTTGTCCAGGGTGTTTTACATCTATCTGCAGCGTTACGACGAGATCGTCGCAGAATATCAACATATACTGCCCAATTTTCTCACCCTATCGCCAGACGCTGGTAAGGGGCAGGACGTACCGGTCAACCTCAAGGTCAAGGACAAGCTCTTCGCGTTACAACAAAACCTGCCCGAGCTCTTCTTGACCAGCAACTACCCCAAACTGTGTTCTGCGGAGAAGCAACCCGTGATTTTGAAGGACGACGAGGTGATACCGTGGATCACTGAGACCAAAGGGGAGAGGGACTTGGACTACGGGTTCTTTCACGTCATTCGCTATCCAATGTACGGCCCTTACGCCAGATGGTATGCGTGCGACGGGTCGGGATATCCGGCCATTAAGGAGAACAAGGGTGCTAACGCAGACGTCTTTCCGTACGTTCCTTGCTGCGGAGCGACTAACTACAGAGACAAGACGACCCCGTTGTACAGACTGTACCTCGAACAACTCGAAGAGGAAGCGGAGGGAGGCGAGACGCCCGTGGTTACGCAGTTCATCGAGGCGTTGAAGAAAAACGGTATCGTCATAGGACGAAAGAAAGGAGAGATCAAGAGAAAGAAGACGATCGGGTACATCGTGCAAGCCAAAACCGTCGCTGAACCGGGCCGATGGGGGTTTTTGCCACACAACCTGCACGAGATGGCGGTAAGAGCCGGTGTTGATACGTTCACAGAGGGTCAGAAGGAGCATTTTCGGCTTCTGCGTCTCGGCGTGGAGATGGAGCCAGATAGCTTTCTTTACTGCGTCAAAGTCGCCACAGATCCGAGCTTTCGGGTTCTTTCAGAAGACAAACGGAGAAAGCGCGTCTACAAATTGCGTACGGAGATGGCTTCCGGGACGTTTGAGGCCGGGAAGCAAGAGATGTACGACCTCTCTGACGACACGATCAAGGCGGTTCTCGGTACCGAGGGTCGGTATCTCGATCCTAAGATGTGGGTGTCCTTTGTCGCGAGCTACTTCCGCGTCAACATATTCCTATACCAATGGGACGACAAGCACTATCACGGGAAGATAGTCGTTCCTCGTAATGGCAAGGTTTACCTGTATCCTGGCATAGATTACGATCGGAACACCGTGTTCATCATCATGTATCCCATGCAGCGATATCCGTACCAGTGCAACCTGTTGATACACAGAGGTAGAGATAATCATGACCTCACCTATGTCTTTGACACTGCGCTAGTGGCCGAAGCGGACAGGGTGTTTCGCGACTCGTACAAGGTTCTCTACATGGATCTGAACGTTGTCAACACCATACGCGTAGGAGAGGTGACGATACCGAAGGCCCGAATTCTCAAGTACGAAGAAGCTCCTTCGCAGCTTCTGAGCGGCGCCAAGAGTCAGTACGTGGACGACTATGGCAAGGTGCGCATGGTTAACTACGATGGCGTTTCCCTAATGACGCCCCCGATGGCTCCCATCGAAGCCCTGCCAATGGCTAAGGCTGTGCCTGTGAGAGCCGATGTGGAAACGGCGCAGAAGTTCGTAGCGGCGAACGACCTTCTCATCTTGGCGCAGGATGGAGATGGTGATCAGGCGCAGGGACTGTGGGTTCGATTGTCGGACAACTTGGGCTACATTCCTCTCAAGATAACAAAAGGGCTGCCGTCCGTACCGTTCGCTAGCGAAAACGATCCCATGCGCACGTGGAGCGTTTCCGAGCTCGCGGTGGTTCGTCATGACAGGAGGGTGGCATATCTGTTGAAACAGTACGTACTGCATATGTATTCTCGCGGAACGTATCACGAGACAGATTCTTATGTCGTCCGAGAGGGACACGTCTACGATCTATCTCGTCTTAGCAGACGTGTTGACGACAACCGGCAAACGCTATTCGAGGGAGAAAGGTTGATCGTGCCATCTGATAGCGTTCGTCAACGCCTCCATTCGTATCTGCAGATAGAGCTCCTAAACAACAAGACAGGAGTTGAACGATTGAAGGAGGAACGGTTCTTGGGAGGATACTATCAGACCGTTCTGGACTTCCGTCCCAGTCCGGGGCAAGTGATTTTCATCGGTCTAGAAGACCTTCAGCGATGGACGAGCGAGAAGGAGTGTCGAGCGAAGACCGCAAAGGTTCATTATGAAGTGCAACCCATGACGCGTAACGCCTATTTCTACATCAACTACAAGCTCACTAACCGGATATTCATAATACAGAACGTGGAGCGGGGCGCGCTCGATAGGGCGTTGAGCGTCTCTTACAAGTGGAAGAGAGACCAAGTCAACCTTGGCTACAACGCCGAGGTCAATCCTGCTGTCAAGGATGTCGCTTACAACGTGTACACGCAAGATGGCATACTGCGACGAGCGGGGAGCGTCGAGGAGGCTCTGTCCGTGATACAGTACTCCGCTGACCAATTCGCCGCGTTGTTGTGGCTGACATGAGTCTTATCCTTACAGGATAAGACGTTCACAGCGTCGCGCGCACCTCCTCCAACAACCGGCCCAGCCAGTTCTCGCCCTTGCCGTTCATACCCTTACCCCAAAAGGGGTCGTATTCTGACCTCTCTACGAGACGCATGTTTCCAGTGGCGCGAAGCACGTTGCGCGCATGTTTGCACTGCCTATACTTCTCACGAAGCACCTCGCGCATGATAGCGATCTTGGTGTCGTTGTCGCACTTTGTGCCACCGCGTGTACCATCACGTGCCAACACTTTGGCCTTGTACGGTGTGCTGGCGAGCCGTATTACCTCGGCGTACGCTCGCGAAGCGGCCGACGCGCCGTCATAGTTGTACTTTCTCGATTGGTAAAGATGCTCCGCCGAAGCATAAGTGCGACCTCGCCAAACGATCGGTTCCCGCCAGAAGTTTGATAGCGCTCCGTGCGGCTCGTTCTCTCTGAAGAAGTCGATTGTGTCGTCACCGTCACCGTCGTCGTCACCGTCGTCGTCGTCACCGTCACCGTCGTCCAACGTGCCCTCAAGTACGTCGAGAACGTTTTCTACCGTACCTTCGACAATATCCTCCTCGACGTCCTCCTCGATTCCCTCAAAGTGTATCTCCGGACACTTCCACGGCTTTAGCACATAGTCGACAGAGATGGTGATGCCATTCGCCTTGAAGAAGGTCTCGATGTCCGCAACGTCTCCGATCTGTTGGTACGGTTGTATTTTGGGAACGATAGTCGGTACAGTGAAGAGCTCGCGGCATCGACGATAGTTGAGCGGACCGTCGTCGTCGACGTACTTGCACACCTCTTCTAGCCTACGGTACTCGTCGATCATGGCCAACGCTCCTTTGAAACCGATTGGCACGGCTTTCTTGTACTTCTTGCCATCCGGAGGGTAGCCCGACACCCTGGCGTTGTAGTCGCAACCGAGAAGGATGCATAGATCTCTAAACTCCTCGTACGTCATCCCTAGCTCCTCGAGTATCGACGCTAAGCAGAGCACGTGCACCTTGTTGTCGCCAAGTTTGAAGCTTTTGAACGCGAACATATATGGTGTGCCATATGCGAGTACGTCTGTGTCTTCGGTCAAGACACCGTCCACTTGACCGTCAACGGCGAGGTGGGCGCACATGGATTCCGCCTCTCCATCCGCTTCCAGACACGCTAGCCCCATGAGCCGCACTAGCTTCTTCGCTCGTTCCTTATGCTCCGTCGTGATGGGCAGGGTCTGTCTATCGAGGCGTGCGATGGTCACGTTGAGCCCTTGTAGCACGTCATACGGGTCGTCGTAGTTAGTGTTTGCTCGCGCAGCACCTCTTGAGCCGTATATCAGTTCGTGACACTCTTTTCGCAACGTCCCCGTCACGGGGAGATCGTCGGGACAGTGTTGTTTTAGTACTATCTCTCTGAGCCGCTTGCACTCGCGCAAGCGATGCGTGCTTCGATCCGTTTGAGCGCGTCTGCGCTCTTGCTCGAGAGCCTTTTCCGGTGGAGGATTTGGGCCGTCAAAGACACATATCGCAGTAACACCGCTGTTGCGAAGGGTAACGAGGAAAACGGTGAAGGTGTTCATCCACTCGACGAAACCAGAGCTCCGAATGTACTTGTACAGAAACACAGAGATGTCCACGGCGATCCTGTAGCCCGCGAGGTCGGTCAGCTTGGCAACGCCCAATTGATCGGGGCATCGTTCTTCAATGACGGCATAGAGGTCTTGGATGCCCATCTCGTTGTGACACAATCAACGCTACGCTCTGATGTCAGTTGACCGATGGTGATTTTTTCTTGACGCACAGTAATGTTCACCGAACGGAGCTTACAAGCGCACGGCTACCTCTGCTTGGCCGGCCTAATCCTCCTCATCTTGTTCCTCATTTATGTGTACTGCTGCAACCATCAGTACGCCGTTGAGGGAACGTGGCGTGACGTGATGGAAAGAGCCGACGTTGATGTCACGCGCGTCACACACGACGATCACGTGTGGTACTATCGCGGGAACTCGACTTGTGTCGCATACGGCGAAATGGGTCAGGAGTGCAAGGCACACCAGAGCTACTGTGCGGGAGGAGCCACCGTGGGCACAATGGAGCAACAAGCTCAGGCGGTCAAAGAGGCGATCGAGGCCGGAGGTCAGCATCCTCGTTGTCCTTTGATATACACAGGTGCCGAATAATCACCCGTCGGGTGATTATTCGATCAACACGTACGGAGGCGGTTGTGTCCGAGGCTTGGCCTTATCACGCGCTCCGAGGATGCTTAGCACGCTTTGCCAAGATGTGACGTGATGACCGCGTATGTGTCGGAAGAACGTGTTAGTCTTGCACTGCGACTCTTCCGGAAGCGACAAGACGATGATAATCTTCTTCAACGCGAGCGCAGCGCCGAGTTCGGTGAAGGTACCGCGATACGCATAGTCTTTCTCAGTCATTACGGCGATCACGACGTCTGCCATCTCAACGCCGCGTATGTCCATTAGCGCGTCGTACTCCATACTCGTGCTGTCATGTGAGCCGTCGAACCACTTTTCCGTGCAACGGAGCCCGAGACTCTCCAGATCGGCACACTTGCTCGCAATGTCGTCCTGACGATTCCAGCAACCGCACAGATAGAACTTGAGCGGTTCCTTCTCCATGATCTGTAGCGCTGCACGCTTTATGATGTTTTATTCTCAACGACTGTGGTAATGTCCGTCCCGCTTTCACCGTCGATCGTCACGCTCGTTCCACGGAAAGCGCCGTCGTTCCGCGATCGAGAGGAGGTGCTTCGCGTCTACAACAGCGGAGAGGCGTTGGTCAAGCAGCTCACCGCGGTCTCACCGCTGTGTCAATCGATAGGTACTGACATCAAGATAGCTCCTGAACCCATCGCCAAGGGAGTTACCGGTTCTGTGAGCGACGTTGTCTTCCCGGGCGCGAAGAAGGGGCAGTACGTGATCAAGACGTTCTTCGGAAAGGGGACGAAAGGAACCACCCTTGTGCGTCGATTTGTCAGGCCTCCGAAGACGTTGGAGGAGGCGATAAAATCGCTGAAGGAGTACGATCCGGATCTCCTGCTGGCCGTCAACGGCGGCGATCCGACGAAGGTAGTGGCGAAAATCATGATACCCGCGTTTGCCATGTCATGTTCTCCAAAGACGAAGTTCACCTACGTGACGAACGTGAGCAACAGACTCGTAACCTTAACTAAGCCGTATTACCTGTGTCCTACTGAAGCCATACCGGAGTATGTGATGTCGTTGCTCGTGGCCAATCTCTATAGGGACGGTACGTGCGTTCACTTCATCGATACCGTCGATCTCCTAACCTGCGTCGAAGTTGGTAGTCCTAAACAACACACTATCATGGAAAAGGTCGACGGCCCGTTGTCTAAGTTCGTACGCTGCCTATTCAAAAAGAAGAAACCGGACAGTCGTATGATCACCGGAGTCTTGATCCAGATCCTATTCGCCATCGCTTGTTATCAGCACCGCTACCAGATCTCGCATAACGATCTTCACACTGGCAACGTTCTTCTTAAGCACGTTACGCCCGACACTGAGTGGAACGGTCAGAAGCTGGCGGACGCCGATTGGTATCACTATCACATTCTCGGCGTAGATCTCTATGTACCGTCCATTCCCACCCTCGTTAAGATAGCCGATTTTGGTTACAGCGTCAAGTGGTCTCCGCCCATCATAGGAGATGAGTTTCTTGCAACAAAAGGGCTCGGCACGCCCACCGAATACGCCCCGCAGTACGATTCTCTTATGGCCATCTTCGCTTACGCGAACACCAAGGTCGACTTCGTGGTGGCCGCCCTTAAGGCCGCGATAGGAGACGCCACCGATGTATTCTCGGATAAGGATCGACCCTATATGAACCGCGTGGGCGAGTTTAGCGATGCTACGGCGGTCAATCTCCTGACAAACAAGACGCTCATGGCCGAGTATACACTGAAGCCCACAACGGGGAAGATCGTGACGTTAGGGCATCTATCGTGATGCTGCGGCGCTTAACGTAGTGAAAAAATCGACGCGTCTTCGCATGCGTTTGACCATGGTTAACTACATGGATAGTTCTTTCGTGAATTGCGTAGCGACCGTCGCGGCGAGCTCGGTCGTTGAGTGGGTGGAACGTAGATGGGCGCCGTTGGAGGCGGAGGGTGACGAAGCGTGGTGGTTGTTCTCAACACAAGGTGGTAAGGAGAACATGGAGCGACGTGAGCGCGCGGAGAAGGCGATCGTCGCGTTCATGTCGAGCAAGAGCATGGCGTTGATGCTGCGAGAGCTAAGCATGATGCGCAGCTTGCTCGAGGACGAACATCTACGTCGTCGCGTGGAGGTGCTCGCCCTGGCGTACATGCCAGCGAACGCCGACGAGGCGCTACGCAACGAGGTGAACGAGCTAGAAGCTCAATGCGAAGAGTTGTTCAATACGCATCGCGGCGTGTACGCGATTGACGGAAGCCAGTTCACTGAAAACGACGCCAGGCGCGTGCTCAGCACCACCACAGACTCCGCTGAGGCTAAGGCGGCGTGGGATGCGTTCATGAGCGTCGGAGCCAAGACGGCGCCACTGTTGGCGCGCTTGGTGTCGTTGCGCAATGAGATAGCGCGACAATGCGGCTTCGCATCGTTCTTCGACTACCGTTTGGCGCAGCAGAACATCGATCCGGCAGAGTACATGCGGCTCCTAGACGAGTTGCACGATGCCGTGGCGGGGCCGTTCGCTGTGTTGAAGATTCGACTCGATCATCGTCTCGTGGCCAAGTTTCGGCTGTCATCCGGTTCGCAGTTGCGACCGTGGCACATGGGCGACCTGTTCTTTCAGGAGACGCCCAAGGAGGCGCTTGACGAACCGATCGATCTGGACGCCATGTGGAAGGACGTTGACTTGATCGATATGACACGCGCTTACTACACATCGATCGGTTTTGGTTCGAAGATCGACGCGGCCCTGGCGGCGTCGGATCTGTTCGAGCGCGACAATAAGTCGTCGCACGCGTTTGCACAGCGACCGGCCCGTGATTCGTCGCGCGCGCGAATGCTAGCCAACATCGAGCCCAACATGTACTGGGCCAAGACGATGATCCACGAGGCCGGTCATTGTATGTACATGGCGTCGATCAACGAGGACGGTGCCCTACCGTTTGCGCTGAACGACGATGCCGGGTCGTTGGTGCAAGAGGGAATCGCTGTGATGTTTGACTCGTTCACCAACAGCGCCGACTTTCACGAGGTTATTCTGGGACGGACGTTATCGGACGCCGCGGTGAAAACGCTACGCGCCGAACGTCGAGCGGCAAAGCTGATTGGTGCGGCGTGGTGTCAGGTTATGATTCGCTTCGAGAAGGCCATGTACGAGGCGGATGCACGGGGCGAGCAGATCGACTTGGACGCGCTGTGGTGGCAACTGAAGAGCAAGTATCAACATGTCAACGGGCCGAACGACCTACCGTTGAAGCGGAAAGCGTCGGTTGAAGACACACCTAGTTCAACCTTCGCCGCCAAGATTCACATTCTGGCGGCACCCGTTTACTACCATTCATACGCTTTCGGAGACATGCTAGCGGCGCAAGTGCGTCGTCGCATGGCGATGGCGGTTGGTCGCGAAGATGTGTGGCGCCAGACATCGTTTGCCGGACTGCCTGCGGCTGGCGGTTGGCTAATGCGTGAGATCTTCGCACCGGCCAATCGCTTCAAGTGGAACGACTTGCTCGAGCGAGCTACGGGTGAGCGACTGACACCCAAGTATTTCTTGGAAACGCTCACCGAGTAAACATCTCATCTCTCCTTAGGAGATGAGCCTTCGGCCCACTCATTCATGAGGCGGGCAGTCCCAATATAGCGATTTGCGCTCAGCACATTCGCTCGCTCGAGTGCAGATCGCAGAGATGGCATCCGCTACAACTTGCTCTCGCAAGTGCATCGTCGTTCGACCCGTCTGAGGGTCGGTTCCAACCGCTGCTATCATACGGCCATCGGCATCGACCACGGCATGCAGTGTTAGTTCCACGCGTCCTTCTTGTACCGCAAACGTCTTTAATATCCAATTTTCATCATCACTACGCTCGACGCGCACACCACATTCCCACATGCAGTATCCATCTGGGGTCACAGGTTTGCCTAGATCGTCATACCACATGACCCTATCCGGCGAATGGCGGGGCGTTGGAGCCAATCGCATGCCGCGTTCGCTCCACGAAACGAACTTGGGCAATATGTCACGGAATGCGAGTCGTCGACTCATCGTCATCACTGCGACGCTATGAGCCGAAGACTCGTCGATTTTTCATGTCATCTCACCTTGACAAAGTCAATCGTCCCTCTCTCCGTACGTACCGTTACCTTCCGGAGGTACGCCGCCGGCGTACCGAGAGGAGAGGTCTCTTGCACAAAGTGGAGCTTCGCCCAGTACTTGACACCGCCTTTGAGGTGCGTCCTGGGATCCGGCCTGAACGCTTGCAAATCAACAGGAACTGCATCCGCGCCGTAGTTCAAAGAAAAATGAGGTTCCCCCGCTAGCCAGACCTTCCTACGTATCTGGCTCATCTTGTATAAAGGGACTAAAGTCTTTTCGGAATGAACGTATCGGTACTGATCATTGGGGATGCTCATTTTAAGGCTCGGTGTGTGCACGAGGGACAGGACTTTGTTGACAGATGCGTGACCAAGGCGAAGAAGTATCGTCCCACCTTCATAGTGTGTCTCGGCGATACTCTCGACACGCATGAAGTGGGGAGGGTGCAACCGTACAACACGGCGCTTGACTTTGTAGAGCGTCTTTCGGAGGTAGCACCCGTTTACCTCATCGTGGGCAACCACGATCTGATCAACAACCAGCAGTTCCTGACGCCTAACCACTTCTTCAACGCCTTGAAGAAGTGGCAAGACGTGCACGTCGTTGACAGGCCCATGTGGCGCGAGTATGGCTCGTTCCATTTTGTCTTCTGTCCTTACGTTCCTCCGGGGAGGTTCGTGGAAGCTCTGAACGAGCTGACACGAGACGATGAGGCGTGGGATCTCGCAGACTGCATCTTCGCTCACCAGGAGTTCGCTGGCTGTAAGATGGGGGCCATTGAGAGCCAAGTTGGTGATGAGTGGGACGAGAACTACCCTCCCGTGATCAGCGGTCACATACACGACGCTCAGACCGTTGAACCGAACATCTACTACCCTGGAAGCGCCATCCAACACGCCTTTGGGGAGTCTCCGGACAAGAGGATATGGTTCGTGGTCTTTGGGCACACTGAAGAACCGCCATACTTCAGTATCCAGAAAGTGAGCCTCGGAATGAAGGGGAAGAAGATGGTGTACATGGACATTGACGCTGTGGAGAAGTTCGACTTCCGCATGCTTAAGAAGTATCACGTCAAACTGAGCCTAAGAGGGACGAACGAGCAGTTCAAGGTGTTTCGCAGGGGCAATTTCCACTCTCGTTTGACGGAGGCTGGTGTCAAGATCGCGTACTCTCCCGTTCAGGCGACGCGAGAGGACATGACACGACGTACTCGTGCAGAGACGTCGTACCTCGGCATGCTTCGAGAGCTGGTGCGAGCCAAGTCCGAGGAGGTGAGAGCGGTGTTTAACGAGGTGTTGAAAGAGCGCCTTGACGCCTCGCCCGACGCCTCGCCCGAAGCGTCGAGCGAAGGTCGTGAGAGTAACGAGGGACTATGCGAGCTAGTGTTCGAGGATGACTAACTTCATCAACGCTACGCTCTGAGTTAAGCGATAAAAAATGACGGACAAGAGCAATGTGGAGCTGGGGATGGCTCCTAAGCTTTGACGTCATAGCGGTCATCGTCATCACGTGCGCCGTGATATACTGCTTCTGTACGTCAAACCGCAAAAAGTACACCTTCGTGGGTCTCGATACAAAAACCGACCTCGACACCATCCTATCGCGACAGATCAAGAGGAAAAAGGGTAGGAGAAACGGCTACAACAGAGCCGAGGAACGGTGCCGCGAGATATTCCAGAGCATCTTCGGGGAGCGGTTTAAGAAGGTGAGACCGGATTGGTTACGGAATCCCGTTACCGGTAAGAACCTAGAGCTTGATGGGTACTGCCCCAACGTACGGACGCCGTTGGGACGGGGACTGGCCTTCGAGTACGACGGTAAGCAGCACGCGCAATACACGCCTCATTTCCACAAGGCTGGGCCAAACGAGTTCGTGTACCAAACGAAGAAGGACTCTTGGAAGGACTTGCAGTGCCGAAAACAGGGCGTAGTGCTGATACGAATACCCCACTACATCCTCTTTGAGGACCTCGAGCGGTACATCAAAATGAGACTTCGAAGAAACGACGTTAGCCTACCAACGGATGGCATATATGCGTAAAAAGGTCTGTTTCGGTGTAGTAATGAGCTACGTCAATATATTGATGTACGTCGTGATCTTCAGCGCGGTCGCTTACATCACGATTGCAGAGTGCGCTGACTGGTTTTGCGAGGACTTGCACGGACTGACGTTCAAGGAGTGCAAGGGCGAAGGCATGCCATACAGAGGCTCTACGCCGAAGGAGGGGGACGACGTTCCCACTCTCCTGACCAAGATCGACATTGGGGCGCAAACAGATACAAAGGCTATCAAGTGGCGCAGAGCTAGTTTACTCTCAGCTCTCATCATGCTCGCCATGTGGCTGCTAATATGCACACCCGGAAGGCTACCCGAATGGCACCAGTACTATCTCAGCTTCATGATAGGCTTCGCCATTCTGTACTTTGGGTTCAACTACTACAGCTACCACTACAACGTCATCGCTGAGAAGAACATCCGTACGGCCGTGAGCATGATAAGGAGGGACATAGTGTCTCGGGTATGAGCACATCTCTATTTCGACTCTACGTAGAGTCGAAAGGCTCGAGCATCGTTTAGCTCGCTAGCGCTCGCTAGAACTTGTACGTCACCTTCTTGGCACCGTTGCCACGGGTGTTCTTAAGCTTGATGCCAGGGTTCATCACGCCGCAGACTGGAATGTGGCCTTGAGTTGAGACTCGTCCGCAGACTTGCAGCTTCTGCCTAAAGTGCGGTTGGTGCGACAATTCGTTGCGAGATCGATAGTCGTACTGCGATGGCACCTGATACGAGTAAGCGGGTCTGTTGTCGTCAAGGAAGGTGAACGACTCTTGTATCGGAGTAACCGTAGACATGTCGTCGGTCGGAGCGGGATTGAGCACAATGGTAGGAGCGTCCAATCGTGTCTCGAACTCCAGATTCGCTCTCGGGTCGGCGGCGTTGAGCTGAACGTGTGGGTTGAAGCCGGCGGACGCCGAAACCTGCGGTCTGTTGTACCGTAGATCCAAGTCCACTCTCGTTTCCGCGTCGAGTTGAACGGGCGTGTTCACGCCCGCCGTGACAGACACCTGCGGTCTAGTGTAGTTCAGATGTAGGTTCTCTCTGCCACTTTCACCGTCCAGTCGGATTTGTGTCTCGAAGCCAGCGTCCATACTGGGATGGAGCCTCTCATAGTCTAGTGTCACTCTCGGCAAAGGAGCGTCTATCTGCACGGGGGTGTTCATGCCAGCGGAGACACTGACCGATGGTAGCTTCATCTCGAGATCCGGCAGCACAGAGTTGTCCACGGGAACCTCGATGGGCGCGTAGAACGTCGGACGCCACAACCCTCCCTTGACCCTATCGGTGAGAAAGGACTCCACCCCGTTGATGCGTTGGTTACGAGCGGTATACGTCGAGGTGCCACCGTCGTGTCCAGCGCTGGAAGGGTTGATGTTCGGAACCACGGGTTTGCGAGGCAACCTGGACAGAGGAACGAAGTCCTCGATGGGGTCGAGGAGAGGCGGTCTGAACTCGGCGTTGACAACGTCTCTGTGAGAGCTTTGGCCGTAGCGCGTCTTGTTGTAGTCCCTGGGCTGCACGAGCACCGCCGGTTCGTAGAACTGCGTCATCTGCTCCGTGTCCCTAAGAACCGAGGTGTCCACCTTCCAGTTCTTACCGCTCCACTGGAACCGCGGCGGAGCTTTCTTGATGTCGGGGTATACTGGCCCTTCTAGCATGTTCAGTGGTTTCTTGATCCCCGCTCCAGGAATGTAGGCCATCTTGCTAATACTCAAATAAAAAAACTCGCGTAATATCAGAGCCACAGACGTTGACAAGTCAATGCTGAACGCGGAACCGTGTATCATTCTTGACATGGACGGTACCTTGATAGCACGCTCAGGACGCGAACCCGTCGCCAGACCACACCTCGAAACGTTCCTGAAGCGCTGTTTTGAGTCCTTTAAGCACGTTGCTATCTGGACCGCCGCGTCGTCGGGGTGGTACATCATTGTCTACACAAACGTACTTCAACCCATCTTACATAAGCTAGGACGGACTTTCTCTTTCATATACACCCAAGACAAGTGCGTATGGAAAGAGGGTAGCTGGCTGAAGCCCCTGAGTAAGATATGGAGACGAAAGACAGGCCCGTGGGCGGACTATTTCGCTACCAATACCCTGTTAGTGGAAGACACGCCCGAAGTCTGCGCCCTCAACAGGAGCAGTTGTATCATCGTTCCGTCGTACGAGGCCGACGACCCGCATGACAAGACGTTGTTGGCGCTATCTAGGGACATACCTGTGATGCTTGCGGCCTATCGAAAGACGGGTGACATACGCAAGGCCATACCGGCGAGATGGAGATGTCCGAAGAAAACGTGAAAAAAAAACGTTGTTGGTGAGTAACATGGCTTCAGGACAGACTCTCAAAGCTGCACTGACCCAGCGTGTTAGGGTTGATCAGGCAATCCGTCTGGGGTCGCAACGTCAGAACCTCGGCGAGGGCCTTATGTGCCCCGCCGGCTCTGGCGACATTGGTCATGATGTCTACGGTCGGCCAGCCGACCAGAACACCTTGGATCTCAGTGACGCGGCCTGCTCCAACTATACGAGATGGTCGGCTGCGCGACGAATGGAGGTTGAGAACCTCGAGCGTCCCTACCTTCCGATTTGCGCCGCTGGGTTGCGTGGCGCCGCCGACTTCATGGGCAAGGGTCGCGATCTTCTTCCGCAAGACCTCTACGGCGAGGGTCATCGGGGAGACATGGTGAGACACTACCCGACGGCCAACAACGCACCGTGGCACGAAGGGCCGCAGGGGCCGCGTCGGCCGTACTACCACAAGAAGATTCAACCGTTCTCGTTCTCGCACGACGCCACGTCTGGCTTCTGGCGCGGCTAAAAAGCGACATGGTGTGATTCGAGTCTCGTGTATGTCACGAGATGGAAAGGACGTTACGGTCGGGCCAAGACATACGTTGTCGTAGCATCGAAATCAGAGAGCTGGAAGGCGTCGCTACTGGGTTTTCGACGACGCCGAGGCCAACTCTTGTTATGAGATCTTCTGCGTGGCAAGGGACGCGCCCGTGGATCTGACAGTGGGAGAAATGGTACAAGGAATCGTAGAATACGTTCGTTTTCCCATAGACGGTGGTCGCCCCGGTGTGCTAGTGTCGCATGTGATCTCCATGAGATCTCGTCCACTGAAACCGTATTACCTAACGTGATAACGTCGGGATGCACGCCGACGTTCTTTCTAGGCCTTTGAGGCTTAGAGAAAATCGATATCCTGATCGAGATTTGGGCCCGAGTCTTGGCGATGACTACGAAACTACCCTTTCGCGGAGCGATCATTAAGGGTCAAATACTGCGCTGCCGCAGTATCGAAACTGGAGTACTGGACGGTGTCAAGTACTGGGCTTTCGATGATGTCGAGGCCAACGCTTACTACGAGATCTTCTGCAAGATCGCCAACGCGCCGGCGGATCTGAAGGCGGGAGATCTTGTCGACGGAGCCGTCGAATGCATCCGCGCTCCCGAAGGCGACGGTCGTCCCGGTGTGTTTCTGTCGCGTGTAGTTCACACTGGGATCAAATAGCGGCATTAGCCGCTCTTTCTAGGCCTTTGAGGCTTAGAAACCTTGAAACGGGCTGAACGTGTCGTTGCAGTTGTGTCGGAAACGTCGGTTGAGCTTCTTCTTGTAGATACGTGACATGTTATCACGGAAAGCGAGGTCGTGACGCAAGAACGTGCTGTTGACGAACTCTCGCGCCGACTTGGCACCTCCGCAGCCGAGATGCACGTAGTACTCATCGTGTGGCAGCAGGTTTGTCCGAGTCAAGTACTGCCCGTACGGGTACGACTGCGGCATCGGAGGCTGCTCAAACGTGTCGCTCAGATCGGGCACGTTGGTCATCAGGTCGTACGCGGGAGGTGGGATGTGCCACTCCTCGGCAAAGGTGGGCGACACTATGGTCTGTTGGAAGTCGTTGCTCTGGTACGTTGGAACGACGGCGAACCCTTCCTTAGTCCTCTTACCCGAGCAATACAGGAGCACGATCACGAGTAGCGCGATCAATAGGAACGCCAGCCACTGATCATACCCCATTGCATACATCACAAGAGAAATGATTATCGAAAGACGGGTAACAGAGTTCAGTTTCTCGTCTCTCGTCATCTCTGGTGTTGGAAACACCGACGGACTGGTGAAGAGGGCGCACGGATCCTCCGCCCAGAACGTCATACTGCTACTATGAAGGAGAGTGTTTTTCTCATTTTCCTCTTTCATCGTCCGGTTCGAAGTGAACCTGAACGAGCCTCTGCATCACATAGTAGTACAATGACGGATCTGTCTCTACCTGTGGCTCCTTACGTCCTTCCTCGTTTCTCCGCTTGACCATGATCTTTCCCGCCGCGACATCACGGACATACCGATCGTACCGAAGGAGCTTGCGTAGAGCGTCGTCGGGCTCGATGACGGTGCGTTTGTCGGCGCTTTGCAGGTTGCGCTTCCCTCCTTTGTTGAGGTGCGCCCAACGTAGCATGTTCTCCCTACTCTCTCCCTCGTTGAGGTGAACGTAAACGCAGAGCGCCGCGTTCACCTCATGCCCGGTCAACTTGGTACCGGACTTCACTTTCAGAAAGGCGCTCAGCTCGTCCGAGATGCGTTTTCTGACGTCGAAGCCGCTATGAGTGTTTGGACGCGCGGCCTTACGATTCGCTATCTTCGGGGTCTGCTTCAAGAGATCTTTGACCTCTTTACGGACGGAACGTAGAAAACGCACACCTTTCTCCTTCTCTCTCGAGCGCCGCTCGATCTCGTCCGTCAACGTTTGGATCAGCGCATCGAGTTTGGCGGTATACGTCTCTAGATTGACCGACTTGCGACCACGCGTTTCGACGGGCGTAGATGCCTTGACCGCTTTTGACGCAGAGGGCATGTAGCGGTCTATATACGCCTATTCTCTCTTTAAGATGGCTTTGAATCGCCACTCATACTAGAGACAACGACATACGTCGCACACGTCGCCCAAAACAGGGGCGAGTAGTGATTATCTACAGTCGTGCTACGTACCATGACGTACGCGGTAGCTGTCCAAATGACAGCGACTACAACGGATGCGGCCATTGAGTTCCACGACATTTTGCTCACTCCGCTTCCTCTGTCCCGCATCGCATTTCGTTTTTTTACGTTAACGTCCCGAGCGTCACGATCCTACCCGTTGTAGGCTTCAGCGTATACTCGGCCATGAGAGTGGTGTTAGTCAAGAGGTTGACCGCCGTGGCGGTTCTGTATCGATCCACATAGGCTATATGAGGACGAACCCCGTCGGGGCGGGTTATGTTCTTGATCTTAGCCTTCCGTATCGAGGTCTTTAGGACAGAGCGTATGAAATCGATAGGAGTCGCGCTTCTCTCATGCATAATGAAGAGGATCAGGAGAGAGTCGTACTGGGGTGTGTACTCGGTGGGAACGATGGCCATTTCCGTTATGACGCTAACATAGCCAATGATGGGAGGAGACCACTTGATGCCTGTACCAAAGTCAGCTACCTTAACAAGCATTGCGATAGCCGGCATATAGAGGTCTACGCCGAGAATGTGATAGTGATGCCAATCGGCGGACGCCAGCGCCTGGCCGTTCCACTCAGTGTCGGGAGTAATATCCTTGACCAGGACGTTGTCTTGATGCAGATCGTTGTGCGAGATTTGGTAGCGGTGTTGATAACACGCCACGGCGAACAAGGTCTGTATTAAAAGACCTATGGTTAGTTTCTCGCGTTCGTGTGAAGAAAGAGATGCCATTTGATCTATGACGACGTCCAGAGGTCGATCTGCCTTCTCCATGATGACGTATTGTTTCGGCTCGTCATGTTTGACACAGGTCATGAAGTCAACCGTATCAAGGAAGTGAGCACACGTACCGTCCCTATAGAGCTCGGCGACTAGCAGAGACAATACGTACTCTGGTACGCTCTCGGTCTTACAGAGATAATATGGCTCTGTCAAGGTCACTTCTTGGTCACGTACGTTCGTTTTGTACTTAGGATTATCTACAGGAGAGCACGGTAAGACGAACATGGGCACCTTTATGTCAGAGACCACCTTATCGGGATCGCCGCCGTTGACGTCTACGAGAAGCTGCGTATCGTACTCCTTCATCGCAGCGGCGGCGTCTCTCAAGGGTCTGGGAGGGTTCACAAGTTCCACGTCCACGATGACAGAGAAAGATTTGATCACGTACTGACCCTTCTTCGCACCAGGAAAGATGACGTCGCTGATGCTACCGCTAGATCCGGTAGCGAATGGCTTTGGTGATATCTTAATCTCCTTACCGAGAGCGGCGCACACCGAGCTCGGTGCAGTGAGGTACTTGACCAACGCTCCTCCTGTGTTGTAGATACGAAGCACCTCGTTTCGGTCTCTAAAGGTCAGAGCGGTAGCGTTGACGAAGGTCACCTTCGGCGCAGCGGTCTTCTTCGGCTTCCTGACACGTACCGCTTTCTTCGGCATTAATACTGTTCGCCAGTATTAATGCCCGACTTTTACACACACAGCAAGTTCGTGAAAGAGCTTATTCCCGACGACTTTGACCCGGTGAACACGTGGCGGCTTAAGAGCGAGGAGTGTCACCTCGTTCTGTTCTACTGCGACTGGTGCAAGTACTGTCAAGATCTCAAGCAAGCGTGGGAAGAGCTTGGCAAGCGCGCCGTTTTCTGTAACGTCGTGGCTCTCAACTGCGCTACGTATCCGGAACACATTGAGAAGATTCGATATGACATGCCCCATTTGGTCAAGACGTATCCCACCATCATAGTGTACAAGGGAGGGGAGCCGGCGGAGGAGTATAGGGGAGACCGGAGCGTCGGTGATCTCGTCCGAACCTGTGTTAGAGTGTGTTCCGCAGAGTGATATGAACGAAGTGAACGAGAAGAAGATGGAGGTGAACGACCCGAACGAGGTGAACGACCTATTCGAGGCGGAGGTGAGCAAGCTAGAACCGCGCACCGCTGACTATGGCGCTCAGGTGGAGAAGCGAGCAGAGGCCGAGTTCGTTAGCTATACGGCGGAGTTTCAGGCACGAGCGTCGGAAAAAGAGGACATGATACAGAAGCTGAAGAGACTACGAGCCGATCTTAGGAGACACGGCAACATCAAGAACACCAGGCTCCGCGCTCTCAACGCACAGAGAGCTGCGAAGCGTAAGCAGATCAAGTGCGAGATTGAGCTCTGCGAGCTTCGTCTCAGAGAGATAGGCATCGAGGAAGATCACGTCAAGCAGGAGCTGACAAAGGACGAGAAGACCGAAGAGGACGAGTAAAATCGACGCTGTTACGTCGATCGGCGGCAGTGTACGATATGACGATGTACAACGGTCATACGTACGTAGTGACGAGTGTGGCGTTCTCCCCCGACGATACGCATATAGTCAGCGGGTCGCTAGATATGACCGTACGCGTGTGGAACATACAAACCCGTAAATGCGAGCGCATTTTTCAAGGCCATTCCGGCGGAGTGACAGGCGTCGCTTTCTCGCCCGACGGTACGCGCGTCGTCAGTAGTTCGTACGATGGAACTGTGAAGGTGTGGGATGTCAAGAGCGTCGGCGCGAACGCCACACTGACGTTCCACGGTCTGCCGAGTTGGTGGATAAAGTGTGTGGCGTATTCGCCCCGCGGTACGCACATAGTTGGCGGGTCGAACGATGGGACGCTTCGCCTTTACAACGTGAACGCCGAGAGTGCCGCTTTCGGCGTGTGTGAACGAATGTTTGTAGGTCATTCGAATGAAGTGACGAGCGTAGCGTTTTCTCCCGACGGTGAACGTATCGTGAGTGGGTCGGAAGATAATGCCGTGCGGATTTACCGCACGGCCACTAGCGAGTGCGAACGAACGCTTCAGCATTCGAATCGGGTGACGAGCGTCGCTTTCTCGCCCGACGGTACGTGGATCGCCAGCGGATCGGACGACAAGACCATAAGGATGTGGAACGTGAAAAGCGGCGAGATCGAGATGACGTTTGGCGGCCATTCGGACTGGGTGACGTGCGTAGCGTTCTCTCCAGACGCTACGCATATCGTTAGCGGTTCGTTCGACAACTCCATAAGAGTTTGGAACGTAAACGATGGTATGTGCGAATACATATTTCGAAACCATTATCTCCCAGTGACGAGCGTGGCGTTTTCACACGACGGTACGCGCGTAGTCAGCGGTTCGGGCGACAGAATCATTCGCGTGTGGAGTACGAAGAACAGAACAACAACGTGACTCGTGCTTCGACGAGTGAAACGTGTAGACTCTTCTCCTTCGGGAGAAGAGAGTCAAAATCCTGGCGGCGTTCGAAGCCGAATGTCTCGGACGATGTTGCTCAACAACGCCTGACGCCTGTAGTTCAGGTTGGCGCACGCCTCGCTAAAGGTCAGCCAATGCAGATCTGCCGCCTCTTCCGATATCGTATCAGGGCGAATGCAGTGCGGTGTGAGCATCTTGGGTGGTACGACCTCTCGTGGGACGGAAGCGAGGTAGTAGTATGTGCGATACGACTTACCGTTTCCGCCGCGGAAGTTCTCAATGTACGGTCTGTCCGACCGTAGGTTGCTACGGTCGATGAGGAGGTGGGTCTCTTCGTGGAACTCTCTGAGGGCGCAGTCGATCGGCGTCTCCCTGATGTTGTTCTTCTTCCCCTTTGGCCATCCCATTGGCGGCTGAGACACCCTCGAGACCGCTCCGTCGATGAGGTCGGGTATCTTGTCTCTAACAGAGTCGTACTTCCTCTTTGCCCTAGAGTAGCCGTCTCGGTATATCTTACAGTCATGCTCAACCCACAAATCATCCCACAGCTCCGGCAAAGTATACTGTCTGATCCTCGTTCGTTCCTCAACGGTCATCATGGAGAACAGTTGCGGGAGCTGCTCTTCAGAGTACCAGCCTCCTCTGAGAAAGTCGATATACTCGAAGGTATCGCGTCTGCGGTACAAGAGGAACTTGGGCTCTGGCGTATCCGATGTGTACAAGATGATGCCGTAGCTCGTGATGGGATCGAGGGCCCTGTTCTTCTTGAAGCGACGCCGACGATACGGGCTCCACAATGCGTCCGACGGGCCATCGGACATATTAGACCGACGGTATCATTCTTTTAGAGCGGTAGCGTTGACCGAAGGTCAACTGTTTTTCGGTGACGTGTTCGTGCGAACGCGTGACTTCAGTTCGGTCGATGCATTCCGTGTCGCTCCATCTGATACCGCCCGTTGGAGCGAACGTCCGGGATGACGTAGGTCGAGCCTCGGACGAGCTCCGCCTCGAACAGCGGCAAGCTCTCATCGTCTGGCACCACGCCGACGCGTGGATGCCATCCGAGCTTCACCTGAGGAACCTCGAGCGCCCTTCTCAGAGGCCCAATGCTACGATAGGGGTTGTTGTCTGACATGTCCAACGATTCGATCACTACGGTGTAGCGAGAGGCGTTGAAGCTATCGGGCCAGTCAAAGTGGACAAAGTCGTCCGCCTCGAGCCTGCCCGGCAACCATTTGGGCAGGGTAAAGAAGTCGGGGTGGTGTCGAGCCATGTCCAACTGCCTCGCCGCCATGTTATACTTGATCAACAATAAACCGTTGCGAAAAATCGACGTGCTGTTTGGCGCTCTCACTAAGAGCGAGAGAGGATGGAAGCGGTTGTCTCAGACGTCATAACGAAGGAGCTCGCAAAGGTGGCAGAAGCCATCGCCAAAAGGTTCAGTCTTGACCTAGAGGAGGTCAAGGCGGCCGTCGCGAACTACGGCGGCGGTGACGGCGGTGACGGCGGTGACGGCGGTGACGGCGGTGACGGCGGTGATGAGAGCGAAAGCCCCCCTCCTTCTCATAAGAAGAAAGGGGGAGAGAAGCACCTTTGCCCTTGGACCGTGAAGCGCAAGGCGGGAGATCCATCTCCGTGCGGGAAGAATGCCACGAACCAATTTGACGGGAAGTGGTATTGCGGTATTCACATCAAAATGGTTCAAAAGACCTCTACGACCGCCACTCCACTTCAACGGGACACCGCTCCTCCGGCCAAACGCAAGGTCTCTATCGTGCAGAAGGTGGAGAAAACGAACAAGCTCAACATCTGTAAGGTGCTCGACGCCAAGGGCAAACCTACTGGCAAGTACTGGGATCCCAACACTCGCATTCTCTTCAACAGACAGACTCAAGAGGCGTACGCTGTGCTCGGAAGCGACAACAAGTCCGAGGAGCCGCTTGGCGATCAGCAGATTCGATTCCTGCGTACCAACAACATCAAGTATCGTGAGGACGAGACTAAGAAGGAGGACGCGTCTCAGGATGACGACGAGGGTAATGATGATGAGGAGGATGCAGAGGGTGACGACGAGGGTGACGACGAGGGCGAGAAGGATGGTGACGACGAGGAGGATGCAGAGGACGATGAGGGTGACGGTGACGACGAGGATGCAGAGGATGACGAGGACGGTGACGACGCCGGCGGCGATCTTGGCGACGACGAGTATTAGGATTCTTCTTCGGTAAGAAGAATCATGGTCGTTCCAGAAAGTACAAAACGGCGATCGCGGCGACGGAGAGGCACGCTACCGAGATAGCCGCTACTCCCATCTTGAGTCCCTGTTGAGAGCCTCCGCTCGTCAAAAGGCCAGCGTCGGCCTTCTTCATGGTTTCAAAGAGGTAGATGGAAACGAGCAAGAAGAGGACGGCCACGACAAAGGCGACGGGAGCGAGACAATGAACTCCGTTCATTGATATACCGATGCAAAATCTTGAGCGTATTATTCAATGAGCGAGGAGACTAAGAACGATCTGCTTCGCAAGGAACTACACACTCATTGTGTCAAGCCCTACACCAACAAGGACAAGTGGATAGTGGCCATCGTTGCAGGCCTTTTGTTCATGCTGCTGGCCTCTCCCTTCCTCTACAGCACTCTGAACAAGGTGACGAGACTGATAGGCTGGACCATCGCAGACGAAAGGGGAAGTCCTAACCTCTCCGGCCTAATCCTTCACGCCTTGCTGTTCATACTCATTGTACGGTTGCTTATACGGTAAGAAAAGTATCTGAGCGGACGGTAACATGCCGTTCAAGTCGAGATCGCAGATGAGAACATGTTACGGAAGGCAGCCTAAGGGTTGGGACTGCGACAAGTGGCTGGCTGAGACACCGAGCGTCTGTTGCATACCGGAGTGCAAGGGCGCCAAACAGCCCAAGACGTGCATACCCGGCAGGCAGGGTGTGGCCACGGTGGGCCCGATAGAGAAGGGTGCCCGAGGCGGTCAGTATCGTGTCATTCGAGAAGTCGACGCGCGAGGGAAGATCTGTGAGATCAGAGTGTACGTCAGGAGTCGTGGTATGTCGAAGGCGAGTGGTGGCATGACCGTCAAGCAGCTCCGAGAGCTAGCCGCAAAGAGAAGCCTTCCCGGTCGTTCCAAATTGAAGACCAGAGAGGACTTGTTGAACGCTCTCGGTATGTAGTCGCGTTAAAGTCTGTCTCGGTAGAGCGTAATGGAGGAGCGTGCGCGCTCTCCTTACACCGAGACACGCCTTGAGAAGCTACGTAGGCACGTGCCGATCTGCATGCTTTCTCTTATACTGGGTCTCCAAGTGACGTTTGGCATCACAGCTCTCGCCATTTACTACTCGAGGTCCGTTCAGGACGGACTCCGCCTGATTCCTCTCGCCGCGGAGACTTTGGATAAGGTATCGAACCTAACGACCGATTTCGATAGTCTGGAGCGATATTTGATTTTCTACGCCGCTCGTCTGGAGCATATGTTTTCATTCACGACCGGAGCGGAAGCGTGCCTGCGCGCGTTAGGAAACTGTTCCAACACTCTCTGACTCTTGCCACGGCAAGAACATAGACCGACGTATGACACGTTCGCCGTTCACCATCAACGCTTCAGTGTACCACAACCCTTGTTGCATGCAATAGTCGAGCACGTCGTACGGCGTCGCTGCGCCCGTATAGCCCGACAGGTTTTCCCGCAACGTGTGTAGAGCGTACATTATTTCTCGTTCTTGACTTCTTTCAAGGGTTTCGCTATATGGATAGTCTTGCCAATAGCGAGACCACACGTATGTCGGTGGAAGCATCCACCATTCTGGGAAAGGCACACCTTGAGCCATTTCGGTGTATCGAACCACGTCAGCGTCGGTGATGACGTATCGAATCTCGCCGGCCATTTTGACTCTCTATTCGTCTCCTTCCAAACGCGTTTTTTTTGTGTTGCGAGACAGCAATGAACATGATAGACGTCTGCTTGCTCGTTGCCATCGTCGTTTTGGTGGTGGTCATCGTAGTGATGTCGTGCGTCAACCGTTCAAACTTCAAAGAGCTCGACCTGAGTAACTATCAAAACGCCCTTCCCTCGCTACCGGTTGAGCGTCGTTACCACAGGTGCGTGGACACAGAGTGTCAGGACGCGGAGGATCGGCCGCAGTGCTTGGAAAAGTGTCGTCTGAAGGCTTATCGTCACGGTATGATGGCCAAGGATCACTGCGACTACGTGTGCTACGAGTACGAGGGCGACGAAGATGCGTACTACAAATGCCTGGGGCACTGCTACACCGACAATAGGCAGCGGTTGTGACGCAACCACTGCTGGTTGTGACGCAACCGTGACAAGTCAACGCTATAGCTCTGAAAAAGTGACGTCCGTTTGACGTTCTACGGTCAAACGGTGTGATGACCTCTTACGAAGAGCCTAAGTTCACATTCACCACCTCAAATGGGTCGTACATTGTGCACGACATGACCGTGTTCTTCGGCGAGAAAGAAGAAGTGTGGCAGGAGTGGCACTTCATGTCTGTGGAAGCGATAGCTGTCTTCTTAGCCATCAGAGCGAATGGTGTATGCACCATCCAAGTGAACGTGGATCGACGTGGTGACAGGAACGGCTCCCTTCCCGTAGCTCAACATCGCTTTACGTGCGAAGGTCTTAACTACAAGTTCAATGAATACGTTACTACCATGACTCATTTTCTGACACTCTACTCCGGGTTGTCGCACGCGGTGCAAAATTGATGGTTCCGTCTCACTTAGTGAGAGGGAACGCATGGAGGACAAGGTCTTCTCACTCGCCCAGGGGAGCCAGGTAGCGCTCCACTACTTTCGCTTCACTTGTGTTGGAGACACTCGTCTCGATCTGCGTCGCTTTTTCGACATAGACGATCTACGCAAGCGTTACCGTGTCCTTCGGCGCCGTTTTCCACGTCATATCGTTCTGCGCATCCTGCGCGCTCTCGTCGTTCGTGTTACGCACTTCTTCGGCGACGAGGATAGCCCTACGGCGTTTTGGTTCGAGAGCAATGGTATTCAGTGGGGTCCGTACAAGGTGTTGTATCCGGATGGAAGTCTCTCCGAGTCATGTACGTACAGGAACGGACGTAAGGAAGGTACATCCGCGGCGTGGGACGTCACGGGGAGACCTACATTGAAGTGTAAGTACAAGGACGGGAAGCTTCACGGACTGTTCGAGCAATGGGACGCTAGGAGAAATTGTCACGTAAGAGTGTACAAGAATGGCGTGGTGGAGAGAGAATGGTTTGAATACGCCTTACTACTGCCGATCCAGCCCGTGGACTAACGTCTCCTCTCCCTCGAGGGAGAGGAAAGATCATGTCGGTGCGTACGCGCCCTCATCGCTCTCCGAGCTCTCTGAGATCTCTGATCTCTTCGATCTCTCCGATCTCTCCGATATGTCGTCACGATTGTGATTGTACGGATGTTCCGGGCGTTCCACATGTCCCATAACGCAGCGTCCCCAGCATGAAAGACCCGAGATGACCTCCGTGTCGCCGTACTTCACCGTACCGGTGTCGCCGGAGATCAACGTGCATCTGCACCAATGGCCGTTCAGCTCAAACGTTCCGACAGAGCTGTACGCAGCGATGATGAGCCAACCGGGAGGCGGCTTGCAGTAGCACATGTCGAAGGGTTGACGACGTTCGTGACCACAGCACAGACACTTAGACTCGTACTCCTCCACCACGCTCTCAATGGAGGGTATGGAGGCGAACCAGTCCTTGATCGTGCGAGGAAGCTTGTCGTAGTCTTCTGAACGGAATCGCTTCAGGAGCTCTACCGTCGCCGCTGCAAACAGTATGTTCTCAGTACCGCCAATGGCGACGGTGCTTCCGTCGGACGACCACTTCCATCCTCTGACGAGTTCGATCTTCAACGTGCGTCGCTCCCAGCCGCCACCGGGTTTGATGGATAGAACGTACGCCACGCCGAAGCTCACGGTAGAGATCAACACCGCGTCGAGATCAGCGTCGTAAACCATGGTGTATGGGAAGTCCTCCAACCCATTTCCTCTGAAGTTGGATACCGCTCGCATCCACACAAAGTCGAACCCAGGAGAGTAGTATTTAGACGCCCAATCGTTTCCCGATATGGTCGACAGGGTACATCTGTCTGCGGGCCTGGCGTTGCGACCGCGGTCGCAGGTCTTGCGTTGCTTAGCCAAGGCCTGAAGATACTCAGGCGTTCCGTATTCATCGACCATTTTGTGACACTTGCGATACTCCGACTGTCCCGTCTTCTCCTGACCCTCCGCGAAGACCTTCACGCTGTCTTCGATTTGTTGCATCACCATTCTCGACCCACTGGGTCGAGAGTTTCGATTTTACTCCTTACGAACCTTCATGTTGCTGATGGTTCCGTAGTCTGAAGTGTACTTGGCCGTGTAATTCTCATCGTAGGAAAACACACTATCCGTACCGAATTTGTTACGGTGATAGGGGTCGTTCGCCACTTTCGAGCGAACGCTACGATACGCTCTATAGACGACGTTGTAGTCTACAAAGGGGAGCAACGCGACGCCCATGTGCTCTTTGATCTTCCCCTCGTAGTCGACGATGAACGTACTGGGGTATATCTCCGCCAAGGGCCCGCTCTGCATGAGGCTGCGATACGGCGGGGGAAGGAGTACGGAGCTAGTGAGAGGGAGCACTGAGAGGAGCTGAACGAACGGAGGAGAGGGTTCTTCGAGCGAGAACGTTATGAGATCTTGAACCTCGACGTCGGTTAGATCGTCAAGTACGCGCGCGAGGTCTGTAAGAAGAGGAGCGTAGTGCCAAGGGTATATCCACCTCCACGCGGGCAGTCCGTGGATGTAGTACTCGAATATCCACACCAGCGTCCGGAAGTAGTCACGGCACATTCTACCTATCGTCTCCTCGTCGTGCGCGTTGGCCTTGGCATAGTACTCTTTCCTGTAACCCTTCATATCTAACACTCCTCCTTTCACGTTGCGGAGTAGCGTTTCGTTACGAAACATCGGCTCCGCGGGTGTGACGCTAGCTTGCTTCTGTACGTACTCCACCTCGAACTGGGCCACAGCCGCGATGAATGCCTTTATGCCCGGAAGATGCACCTTGCCATTCGCTGTTACGAAAGAACCGGCACGGATCAGAGGGGTGTAGGTTCTCATCATCATCTCTAGGCCCTCTTCGAGGTAGTAGAACATCTGCACCTTGGGCAGAAAGTCGTTACCGACAAAGAATCCAAGAAAGACAAAGTCGTTGATGGCGTCGTCCAAACCTCTTCCGTGAACGGGTGGAAACAGAGACAACAACTGACGTCGAATGAGACCCATGTCGAGGAGGTGAAAGAACCCGAACTGATACTGATCCTCGCGAAAGAGAAGCATGTTGGAGACGTGCGTGGCCAGAGTCAGCATGATGAGGTCTCCATCTGGCCCGAACATACAGAACCTACTAGTGCGTTCAGACGTCGATAAGCCGCGAACGTAGTCCATCAGCTTATGCTCTCCCTCTCCGGGCACGGTACACGGCGAGAAGCGTACCTTGAACGACCGCCACGTAAACCTGCCGTTGATCTCTCTTCTGATAGCGTGATTCATGAACTTGGTGACCTCGTGCATGAACAAAGTCCCGGGAGTGATGCTGTTGGAGTCAAACGCAGCGTCGGCTCGAGAACGAGCGGCGATGAACCGACGCTGTCGCTGCTGCGACTGCTTCGCTAGCGGCGCCGGCCCATCGAGGGCGATAAAGAGCACCTTGGCGGGAGTGATCATGGTCACGATTTGGCGGATGTACTCAAAGAACATCTCGCACACCTTCCGCAGCTTCGCCTTATCCGACAACCCTTCGTACCTATCGATTACGGACGTGTTGGAGCCGTAATGATACACCTCCTGACAAGCGGCGTGCAAGAGGCCGTTAGCGTCTATCAAGAGGTAGTCAACGGGTGTGTGATGCTCGCCGTGTTGGAAATGCTTCACAGCCTTGGGAAAGGTCTGAGTCGTGAATGGAAACAACCGTGGAACTCCCATTGCGTTCTTATCCACACGAGTCGCTCTAACTCGTCAATTTTCGTCAACGGAGTGCCTTCGTCAACGGAGCTGCCTTCGTCAACGGAGTGCCTTCGTGTTTCATTAGCGTATCTAGTGAAACGTTCACCGTCTGCGAAGCCCGCCGACCAAACCGCCGGTGAATGCGCACACCGTGGAGCCCACCACCAGCACGAACACCGCCAGCATCACGAGCGCCAGACCGCGAAGTTGACGCGAGATCACTTGAGCGTCAGTCGTTTCAGAGCCTTGACGCGGCTTGAGAAGGTCGGTAAAGCCAAGCACCACCAACACCACCGCCGCGACGACGGCCACGAGGTAACAAACGTTCTCGACGGTAACGTGCATGTTACTGGACTCGCCGAGAAAAAAATCGTAGAAAACCACACAGCTTCGTTCGCTTTCACGGCCTCTCGTTCGATCGCGACGTTTTTCCTCGTCAAAATATGAACCTCTATGGTAATGCCATTCCAGGGCGATCGCGTCCATACTGACGATACTTTCACCAGCATAAGAGTGGTGAACCAAATAACGGCCGGTGACATTACGGCTGGTGACATTACGGCCGGCGACTTAACAGTCGGTGATATAACGGCCGATGACATAACGGTGGATGAAGCGTCGATCGTCTCACTGAGCCTAGTAAATCCACTCGACATATCGGACGTGGATGTGTCATCGTTGCAAGCGCAATTCGGTGCCGGAAACGTGGCGTTCGTGGATCAGGTCAAGGGCGTCGATGGAACGGCAACGTTGGGCGGTAGACCGTTCTTGACGATAGGCGCCGCCTTGACCGCGGCGTCGGCGGTTTCAGGAGCCTGCGTTTACATCTATCCGGGGACGTACAACGAGTCGTTCACCATTCCCGATAACGTGGCCGTGCGGGGACAAAACCTGAGATCGGTGATCATACAGCAAATCGGTGTGTTGGCGGCCACAAACATGATCACAATGGGCGAGAACACTCGTCTCGAGGACGTCACCGTCATTTTGACAAGCGCCTTGAACGTACCTTTGAAGGGCATCGTCTTTGGCGGTACGACGGTTGCCACGGCGAAAGTACGCGCCGCGGTTGTACGCGTTACAAACGCAGGAGCTGGAGCGAATTTTACCTATGGCGTTCATTCAACAGGAACGGGATTGGCGTCGCTCGATAGCCAATTTCTTCGCGCGTGTACCGTTAGCGCTGCCGGCTCGGGAACGGGCGCTACACGCGCCTTGTTGTGCGATACCGCGGTGCACTCGGCGAGCGTGCGAGACTGCAACTTCATGGCGAGCGGTGGCGGCAGTTCAATAGGCTGCGAGACAAACGTTGTTGGAACAACGTTGTCGTTAAGAACGTGCAGTATAAGCGGCGGCACCGCCGATATCAGTCAAACGCTCGGCACTATGAGCCTCGCATATGCGGATTTAGTTACTCCATCGGCCAACGGACTCTCTTTCAGCATTCAGTCGTCGGGAGCGGTATACGTTTTTGCCGACAACGGTTCTTTGCCCGCTGGTGTTACCCGATACTTCTATCCGGGCACGGAGAGTGTCTCGTCAAGCGAAATTCTGGTGAGGCTTCCGGTCAAAGGCGTGTGCCGAAGCATTGCTGTGCACAATCGTGTAGCGGCCACGACTCGTACTGACGTGTTCACTGTGCGCAAGAACGGTGTTAACACCGCGGTGACGGTAACAATGCCGCCGGCCACGAACAGCGTGCAGAGCTCCGGCGCCTCGGCAAACTTCGCCGAGGGAGACTCTCTTTCCGTTCAAGTGGTGACGGGCGGTACCGCCGCTCCACCGAGCGACACCGTGGTGGTTGTCGGTTTCTATTGACACCGAGGAGGGCGAAAAATCCCACTTTCGCCGTTTTTTTGAGCCTCCAATCCAGGCTCAAAAACTCTCCAAAACCCTTCCTGAAGGGGTACCCCTTCAGGATAAAATCGACATATGCGAATGGGTCACGTGATGCATATTGCCACGCGCCCACCACGTGTCTACGACACTGCGTCCACGACATAGCGTCTTACGGCATGGCACGGTCTTACCCGGACTTCCAGGGCATAGAGTGCGTGACGTACACCGAGGACTTTCTTCCCCAAGAGCTAGCTTCCTACGATCTCCTCCTAGAGGAGCTAGAGCCACACTTCTACAGCGACGAGGAGTCGCGAGTGCTTGTATTCGGCCAGTGGCGGAACATTCCGCGCCGACAGTTCGCCATGGGAGACGACGGACTTACGTACAGGTACTCCGGGAACACCGTCCCCGCCATGCCGTGGGACACGTGTCCCACCGTCCGCGCCATTCGCGACCACATACGCAGGACATTGGGCGTACCCGTTAGCTTTGTGCTAGTCAATTACTACGCAGACGGCACTAGGCACATCGGATGGCACTCCGACGACGAAAAAGACCTAGATCCCGAGCAGCCCATCGTCTCCCTCTCCTTCGGCGAGCTGCGCGCCTTCCGCCTCCGTAGTAGAGACGCGCAGCGCGAGACCTACCAGCAGGTGCTTGCGCATAACTCCTGTGTCCAGATGCATCCTCCGTGCCAGTCTCTTTACCAGCACTCCGTTCCCGCCTCCGCGAGAGTGCACGGAGGCCGCATTAACCTTACCTTCCGTGTTATGCGCACGTAGCTCCTCTCTCCGCTCCTCTCTCCACTCTCTCCACTCCCCAAAGGAGCGGAGATACGCGTACGCTTCCTCTTAGACGGTAGCGTTCTTAATGACCTCTGTGAGGTTGTTGATGGCGTGCACGATCGTTCGCAAATCCTGGTCGAGAGCTATTGCGCGAGCGTCAAAGTAATCGAACTCGTACAACCTCGACCCGACCGTTGCGATCGAGCTGTTGATTTTACCCAGCGTGACGCTGAGTACGATCAGTACGATCAGTTGGATCCCCATGAGCCAAAATATCCCCGCGAAGACACCGTTATCCCGCCGTCTAGGCGCTTCCTCTGCCATCTCTCGTTCGTCAACGTCGCACACTCTATGATCGCTTTTTTTCATACGGTTGCGTTCTTGACGACCTCAGCGAGGTCGACAACGACAGACACGACGTTTCGAAGCGTATGGTCGATGGTTATGAGCTTCGAGATCGAGTTGTTGATCGAGTCGTTGATTCGGATCAAGGTGATGACCACTATTATGTTCATTAGAACCATCGATGTCCAAAACCAACGGTTATCTTCGGACACTTGTCGGCCGTCACGCGCTTCCTCTTGTTGATCGTGTGCTCGCTCTTCCATTGTCACCTTCGCATCGTTAGGCGCCTAACGGTGTTCGTTTTTTTCCTTCGAGAAGAAAAAATGACGCACGCCGCACACGCACGACGATAGCCAACCATGGGCGAGCCACCGGTTTCTCCGCATCACGTGGTCGATATTGGGAACGGCGATGGCATGGACAAAGAGGCCCGTTTCGTCGATATGACCAGTCCATTCTCGACCTGTTCGCTGCGTTACGTCGTTAGGGTGGCAGAGAGGCGTTCTGTCGAAAGCGCCTTTGTGGTCAGTCTGGACGGAGTGTGCGATCACGCGTGCGACGTCCACATCGATCTTCTCGTACGACTGGTCTTGGCACCCGGCACGTATCTCATCGGGCTGGTTGGCGCTACAACGGAGAATGGGGAGACCCTCGCAGACGTTATACGCGCACGCGTCTCACCGGACGACTTTGCGCGCAAAGTCGTCCACGCGTACGACACGAAGGATGCGTTTGCAGAGCTGTCCGCCGAGGAGCGTAGAAAGCATGCCATCTACTTTGATCGTTGTTACTATGCTCAGCGAGTGCGTGCTTATCGGGACGACTGACAGAAAATCGACTAGTAACGTCAAGACCGTGTTGACGTATGCCAACCCTCATGGACAACATAAAGAAGGTCCGAGACGACAAGGTTCGTGTTGCACAGGCCGACCGCGCCGCCGATCCCGTTAGATCCGTTAGGCTTAACAAGGCGAGAAGGGCGCTCTTCACATCCGCGCTGCCGTCCGAAGACGAACGCAAGAAGAGAAGGCGGATGCAATGACGCGGTGTCAGAGCGGTAGCGTTGACCGGAGGTTACACGACACACGGTGTCGTGTAACGACATAAACATTCCCTTGGCGAAGGGTAATGAATTGGTGCGGGTGCGGATGCTATCATCGTGAAGAGTCTAGGCCCATATCGATACCCTCTCCGCCTCCGGTCGTCGTCACAGAGTATAACGACGTCTGCGCCATATGTCTCAGCGGCATATCTAGTGAGCCTACCAACTTGTGCTGTACCCATTCGTTCCACACATCGTGCATACAAAAATGGTTTCGAAACCATATCACATGCCCCATGTGTGTCCACGAGCACGTGTCATGCTCGTGCCGAAAGTCGCGCGCCACTGCCGTGCTTAAAAATCGATAAGTTGAAGGCTCATCTCATACATCGTTGAGAGATGGCCTCGTGCAAGATTGCGCGCACGCTGGTGGAGTGGGATGACAACACCGAAGCTTGGGTAGTGGCGTTTGCGAGTCATCGGCCGGACGAACAGTTCTGGATAGGGTCGAATTGGGCAGCGCTCAGACAAGAGTGTAGTGTCGCAGACCTGGTTGGTTTGGTGAAGGATGTCTTCGTTCCCGCCGTTCATAAGTGGCGCGGTCAGAAGGTCACTACCTACCCAAAAGGTCTGCGCGCGGTCGTCATATTCGACGATCGTGCGGCCCTGGGCTTACTAAGGTTCTTCGAATCTCAAGCGGAGCCACTACTTCGGAGTCTTGCTGACGCAGCCGGACGTTTGGTGTTTGAGAACAACGAGCAGTTCGCTTTCGGTTTCGCCAAGGCGTTGTTGTTTGGCGACGTCGAGAGCGCGCGCGAAGCGATGAACACTCCCGACCCAAGCGCCGTCAAGGCGTTGGGCAGGAAGGTTGAGGGCTTCGTGGAGGAGATGTGGAACGAAGTGGCGCGGGAGGTTTGCTACTTCGGAGCCATACGCAAGTTCTCTCAAAACAAAGAGGCTGGAGACGTTCTCTTGTTCACCGGACAGGCTCGTCTGGTCGAAGCGGCATCGTGGGACAAGATATGGGGTATCGGTTTGAGCGCCCGAGATCCCGATTTCGCGTACAAGAAGAGGTGGAAGGGGACGAATTGGCTGGGAGAGACACTCGAGCGTGTTCGCGCCGAGTTGATTCGTGTCAACGTCACCACTCACTCGTGAGTGTCACGAGTAATCTTCTCCGCACGGAGAAGATGCTTAAAGAGAGCGAAGAGGATGATGATGGAGTGTCACTGTTGCGCCGCAACCGAGAGGGTGTATACTCTTTCGGAGAGTGACGTTAACGTTCTTCCCTGTTGCGCGTATAGATTATGCAGGGACTGTGTGCGTAAGTTATATACCGGAAGGTGTCCCGGTTGCCGACGAAGGGTGCACCGTGCTTATGCGGACGAAGATAGCGTACAAGTACGAAAAAGGACGGACTATGTGAGATGGAATCCTCATCGCGCGTGCCGTTCTTGACCTTCGGTTGTGTCTTGAACCCATTGGTTCAAGACCTCAATCCTCCACGACCTCTCCCTCGTCCCCTTCGTCGTCCCCTTCGTCGTCGCCCTCATCCTCTCCTTCCTCGTCTCCCTCCTCCGCTTCCTCGACGCCCTCGTCGTCACCCTCGTCGTCACCCTCGTCGTCACCCTCGATCGGTTCCACTTCGTCGGCTTCCTCAACCTTCTTTGCGGGAGCCGCTCGCGCAGCCGGCTTCGGCTTGGGCGCAGAGACCTTGGCAGACGCTGGCTTGGTCGTTGCCTGAGCGGCCTTGGCTTTGGCCGGTGCCGGAGTCTTGGCAGCGGCCTTGGCCGGAGCCTTGGAGACAGCGGCCTTGGCCGGAGCCTTTGCTCGAATCGGAGCCGCCTTCTGAGCGGCTTTCGGCGCAGCTTTTGCGGCGGTTTTGCCTGCCTTGCCGTTCGCCGCGGCGACGGCTTTTGCGCCCTTCGCTCCCTTTGCGGCCTTCGCTCCCTCGGCCTTCTCAGCGTTGTAAGCGCGAACGTCGTACTTGTACTTGAGAGGGTATGACGTGCCGCCGCGATGCACCACTTGAGGCTCCTCGCGAGTCGACTTCACGCCTCGATAAGTAAACGTCCGCTGCTTGCTCCCGCGCGTGGTCTCTTGAACAGAGAAGATGTACTCGCACTCGTCCTCGCCCGATCCCTTGCACAACCGGGTGAACGCTTTGCCAGCGGCTTGGCGAGGATTGTTTCCGCTGTAGCGGCCGCCATTGGCGCTGAAAGCGTTCTTGTCAATGGTGGGTTGAACCTGGTCGACCAGGACTTTGAACCAACGCTGACTCTTCCCGTCGGTTCCTTCGGTCGCTTCGGTCTCTTCGACCGCTTCGGTCGGCGCCTCCTCAGCAGCTTGTTTCTTCGTAGCTTGTTTCTTCGCCATCTCCTCGTTACAGTGGCACTTTGTTGTCTCTAAGCCAATTAGCTATACGCAACGCCGTCGATTTTTTCCGAACCGGTAATCGCGTCAGTTAGTGATGTAGTAGTATGAACCTTGATGCCGAACCCACCTGGTTTGTGGCCACGACAGATAGCCTATACCGGGGCGTAGGTAGTAAGACCATCCGGAGGTATAGAATCCCGGCATCCAATAGTGCAGCCTACTATACATCCCCGGTGGCCACGAGCCGGCATACTTCTTGTGGTAGGGCAGAGAGTAGAACCGATGCGGCCAGTAGTTGGTGTTAACAACGTCGAGAGAGTAAGCCTCTTTCTCCGGCACCTTAGCGAGGAGAATCTGAGACCTAGCTAGGTCTTCAGCCGATATCTCCGGTGGCTCTCCTCCCTCGAGCAGCGAAAGAGCTTTCTCGCCTGCATCAACGTCTTCTGAGTACAGCTCGGGCGTAGAAGGCTTGCACACGAAACACACAACGATCAACAGAACGACCAAGGCAACGATGACAAGCAACCACATTAATGTACGCGACGAGAGTTTCGGAGTGAGAAAATCGACGTGTACGATCAAAAACGCTCACTAAACGAGAATGAGCAGTCCCTTGCGGAGCAGTCCCTTGCGGAGCAGTCCCTTGCAGAGCAAACCCCTAGTTTTTGTCATCGTCGGCATCCTCGCCGCCGGCAAAACAGAGCTACTCAAATGCTTGAAGGACCAATTCACTCGGCGTGGTAGAAAGGTCGCCTTTGTTCCCGAGCCGGTGAATCGGTGGAAAGGCGAAGATGGCATCTTGAAGAGATTCTATGCCGATCCAAAACGGTACGGGTATCACTTTCAGACCAAGGCGTTCCACGATCGTGTTCGGGTGTGTCAGGATGCGTACAATCTGTACGGCGACAGCGTTGACGCCTACATACTCGAACGATCGGTGTTCTGTGATCGGCTCTTCGTTGAGATGTTGCACGACGATGGGATGCTCGACGATATGGAGCTTCAACACTACTTCGAGTGGTGGTCGTTGTGGGCGGAGGTTATGCCCTTTACTCCGGACGTGTTTTTGTGGCTCGACCCAGATCTTGACGTGTGCATGAGACGATTGGCGGAGCGTAACCGTCCAGGAGAAGAGGCGGTCTCTCGCGACTATCAGAAGCGGTTGTGGAAGAAGCATCTCGCCTTCTTCGGATCGGGTGAGGTGACGTTGGGCACCGGTAAGGTGGTGAAGGTGGTTCGCCTTCCGTGGAACGACAACTACAGGGATCATGAGGACGCAAAGGAACGTGTGACGAAATACGTGCAAGAGGTTATGGTCTCTGTCTCCGGAGAATGAGTCTTTTCTCCTGGAGAAAAGACTACACTAGCACCGCGTAGATCGCAAGCGCTACATAGCTCGCTGCGCGCGACGCGGACGACGTCTGTGGTTGTGCTGCGCATTGCCACGTCCAATCTCCCGTGGCGTTGCCGTCGCCATACACCACGGAGCAGTGGCACGCGTGACAACCACGCCTGTCAATGCGGTAAGGAGCCACGAACGATGGATTTTGAAGGTCTGCGCCGGTAACGCCGCACGCTTGGTTCGCCTTGGGAGATGAGGGGCACTGACACGTTCCTTTCATGCAGGCCCACGTTTGGACAGACTCGTTGACTATGTTGAACCATAGAAGGTCTATGCAGCCGCATACGTACGTACGCGGCTGCGCAGCCGCGCAGTCATCGTAGTAACACGGAGGGTCACTACCGCTCGTACCCGTGGGGTCGAGCGTGACATCGCATTCTACGTATCCTCCCAAGGGAGCTATGGGAGGGCAAAGCCTTGCTGCGTATACCTTCGTTACCACACTAGCGGCCGCAATCGCGATCAACTTCATCAACACACATTCTCTTCGGTACGTTCGACGTCGATTTTGCGTAAAAACGATATAGAGTTCACGCGAACGAGGGTTATCTGAGAGATGAACGACTACACGCTTCATGTGAAGGAGCCGTGGTTTTCTATGATAGTCGATGGTCGGAAGACATACGAGGGGTGTTATCACCCCAACGACTCCTTCGCCATTCCGTTGCAACGGACGCTCGTTGTGAGGATCGTGGATGGCGGCCGGGAGATATATAGACGGTGCAAAATCGAACGGGTGTTCGGTTCGGCAGGAGACTTTCTGCGCTACGTGGGCGTGGGGAACGTGTTCCCCGAGAGCGTGGGAACGACCGAAGCGCTCGCTGAAAAGTATTACCCGAGGCCCAAAAGCTCTGATCTCTTCATAGGCTTCAGCATCGAGCACCCTACCTCTCCTTCGTCGTGGCTCAAGGTTCAGACCGCGACGTGCGACAGCGGTTGTGTCGCTCGATATGTGTTGTTCTACGTGATGTCGGGACAGGATGGGAGAGGCGCCATCGTATTGGGTCATTCCGTTCGTCGCCTCGACGGAGAACATGCGGTTATCGGGAGAAAGCCGCATCTGGAGACGGCTAGCGAGCGCCTGACGAGTTACTCTCGTACGTTCACGATCGACAGGTGCGAGTACGAGTGGGAGAGAAAGGCCTTCGCCGTCGTGACGACGGATGAGGCTCAAGACCTCATTCTCACCGGCCCAAAGCGGATACACCGCCGCAGGTATGAAAAACAAGACAGTTGGAACGCGCGTCTCGCCGTATGCGCTCGCACATACGGCGATGACTGGCTCCAGAGAGTTGAACGGAGAATCGTGTTACTCAGGATGCAACGCCAGCTCGTTTTCAACCTCTCTCGCCGCACGTCGTATCCTAAGAAGTGAGTCGTCTCGTCACTGAGTCGTCTCGTCACTGAGTTGTCTCGTCACTGAGTTGTCTCGTCACTGAGTTGTCACTAGTGACAACTCAATTACCGGCCGTCCCCACTGGGACTCGAACCCAGAGCCTTAAGGTTAGAAGCCTTACGCGCTACCGTTGCGCCACGGGGACCTCAAGCCGAGGGCTTGAGGTTGAGGTTAAGGTTGGTTGAGGGGTTCCGTGGCGCCACGGAACCCCCCGAGATTTAAGGGTATTTGAAGCGTTAATGGGGAAGAAGATCGTCCGAAACGAACCTCTGAGGATGGAGAAGCCGAAGGCTTGTTCAACGTAATGGTCTCCTACATAGGCCCTAATCTGCAAGATTAGGGCCTCTTATGCTCAGAGACCCCATAAGGTTTAAGTTACGTATCGGCGCTAATGTCAGACCTCCTTATCGATTTTTTTCTGTTCCATATGAGTAATGGCGCGGGAAGACTACAACGTCGCCAGTATACTGTTCCAGTTCATACGTGAGAACCAAGGTACCGTATCGCTGTACGTGGCGCTGATGCTCGTCTTCCCCATTGGTGAGGTGCTGTTGCCTCACTTCTACGGTAAGTTCATAGACAAAGCCTCAAAGGGAGGGCCGTTATGGCCAAAGGTAAGAGGCGACGTCATGGCGGTAGTGTGTGTATGGGTCATCAATCAAGTGCTACGAACGGCCCTTAACAGGATGGATGCGTATTTCGTTCCTAAGCTACAGTCATACGTACGAGAACATCTGGTGCTCGACATCCTCGCGGCGTACAAGGAGCACTACAAGGATCTCGAGGTCGGCGAGATCGTCTCTCGCCTCGTCAAGATGCCTATTGTCGTGCGCGACATCGCCTACAACCTGCGTAACATCACCATTCCTGCGACGCTGGTACTGGTGTTCTCCATCGGCTACTTCACCTACCTGCATCCAAAGCTAGGTTTGGCGGCTCTTGTCGGCGTGGGCGTATTCATGCTGTGCGTGTTCTTGTTCGCCAGAGGGTGCATCAACCTGTCCAGAGAGTCCGATCAGGTAGATAGCGACCTACACGAGGAGATATCGGACATGATGAGCAATCTACTGACCATCTACTCCTCCGACACCGTCGAAGAGGAGATAAAGCGGCTCGAGGAGAAACAACGACGTCTAGACGAGGCCATGCAGAAGACCATGAGGTGCGCTTCGGACTTCAAAGTGGGCTTCAACATCTCTTACACCGTCGTGTTCCTGTCTATCAACGGCATGGCGTTCTACCTATACAACACGGGCGCCATCTCACTCGACTCTCTCATTAGCAGTCTGATCATCGCGCTCTACATGATCTCTCACTTCGAGAAGGTGTCGGGGGATATTCAGGACGTCTTCTTTGACCTAGGAGTGCTGCAACGAACGCAGACGTACCTGAACAGTCTCGAAGTCAGGAAAAAGACCGACTCGTTCGAGACGGTGCTCGTGTCGAGGGGCGAGATCGGCTACAGCAACGTGTCATCCGAACCCATCCTTCACAACGTCAACCTCGTTATCCCGCCGGGTCAGAAAGTCGCTATCATGGGACAAATTGGCAGCGGTAAGACGACGTTCATCAGGCTGCTACTGAAGCTGAGGCCCTATACGGGCACGATCACCATTGACGGACAGGACATAGCTCCCGCCAACCCCGACCAACTGCGTCGTCAGATATCGTACGTCGATCAACGACCCACTCTGTTCAACAGATCGATCTACGACAACATCGCTTACGGTATGAAGGACGTCACGGAGGAGAGGATACGTACCGAGGTCGAACGATTGGGCGTTACCGGCATTCTCGGCGACCTAAGCCGCAGAGTGGGTAAGAACGGAAGTGAGCTCTCCGGAGGGCAACGTCAAGTCGTCCTTCTCTTGCGCTGTATGTTCCGTAACAACCCCATCCTCATACTCGACGAGCCCACGTCCGCCCTCGACGAGGGCATCAAGGATCAAGTCGTTCGCGTCATACTCGAAGTCGCCAGCGGTAAGACCGTGTTGATGGTAACTCACGATACTACGCTTCTCAAGTATGCCAACAGGACGCTACTGTTCGACGGCGGACGCATAGTGTCAGATGCGCCAGCATCTTGACGATGTCAACGCTACCGCTCTGACGTCGTCACGTCGTGCAAAAAGGATGAAAAACTATCACCGCCGTGAATAAGGATGGCGACCATCGACCGTCCGGCCAACATCAAGGCGAACGTCTCGAGCACCGTGAACCGATTGGTCTCGCGACAGGCACGCCGTGGCGTGCCTGTGCTATCAGGAGCGGCAGGAGGAACGTTGCTTCCTGGAAGCACCGACAACGCCGGCGAAGTGACCGGGGCCGATTTCGATTCCGACGCAGCTGTTGCCAGAATCACCTACTCCAATCCTTTTCAGGCCTCTCAATCCGGAGAGGGATCTTCCGCCACAAAAACTGGCCCCATCGTCGTTGTTGGTGCGAGCAACTCTACCGGAGGCGCCTCCGATCTGTATGTTTCGGCGAGAACTCGAACCTATTTTGAGGTTCGAGCGTCCAGTGGTGATAACAACGCTGACTTCACGTACGTCGTGATGGAAACGGGCTTCATCAATCCGCCGTCGACCAAGTTGGCGTAAAAGAAGAAAAAACTGTCTCAATCGTAGTTAAGGATGGCGACCATTGACCGTCCGGCTAACATCAAGGCGAACGTCTCTAACACCGTGAACAGAACCGTCTCGCGACAAGCGCGTCGAGGCGTGCCCGCGTTGTCGGGTACGGCTGGCGGAACGTTGCTTCCTGGAAGCACTGACAACGCCGGTGAAGTGATTGAAGCCAACTTCATGGCGAGCGAAGATGATCCAACGAAGGTTGTCAGAATCACCTACGCCAACCCCTTTCAACCCGCTCAGGCCGGCGAGGGATCCAGTAGCACAAAAGTTGGCCCCATCGTCGTGATTTCACCGAGCAACTCTACGGGTTCCGACGCTCAGCTGTATGTCTCTGCGAGAACGCGCACTTATTTCGAAGTTCAGGCGCTCGAGTCCGCTGAAGGTCTTACTGACTTCACGTATCACGTGACGGAAACGGGCTTCATCAATCCGCCTTCGACTAAGTTGGCGTAAAACTATCCTTGACATCGTCAAGGATGACCAGTCCGAGCGATCGTCCGGTTAACTTCGGTACCAACGTGTCGAGAACCGTCACTCGTCTCATCTCGAGGCAAGCCCGCAGAGGCGTTCCGACCGTGACCGCACCCGATTCACCCGATTTGGCATTGGTGTCCGGTAGCACGGACAGGGCGGGACAGGTGATCAACTGGACTATACTGGCCGGAACAACAAAAACTGCGATCGTTACGTTTTCCAGACCATATCCGTCGCCACTGATCATTACCCTCGTTTGTCCCGCGAGCGCGAGTTTTGCGGCTTCTTCGGAGGAAGAGATCCGCGTCTCAAGTAACCTGACGGGATTCACAGTCTCCAAGGCGAACGTCGCTGGCCCCACTCTCACCGGCAGCTTCAACTACGCCGTCCTCGAGGTCGATTTCGTCAGCCCGTCATCGAGCAGGTTGGCGTAAGAGATGGTGTGCATTTTCGCTGAAAAACTATCCTTACTCTTGGTAAGATGACTAGCCCGAGCGATCGTCCGGCTAACTTCGGCGCTAACGTGTCAAGGACCGTTACGCGTCTGGTCTCGAGGCAGGCCCGAAGGGGAACGCCGACCGTCGTGTCTTCTCCAGTTTCTGCGCCCGTGGTGACGTTGTCAGCTGGAAGTACCGATCGAGCCGGCCGAGTTCTTAACTGGGACGTTCCCGCCTCTCCGACTTCGGGAAACGTGACGATCACGTACGCCAACCCGTACCAACCGCCGCCGCCCGTAGTGGTTATTAGTCCCACAAGCGCGGGGCTCGCTGGATCAACCGAGGAAGAGATTTACGTCGCGACTAGAAGTACGACGGGCTTCACCGTTACCAAAGCGAACGCCGCCGGCGGCGCTCTGGCCAACCAGAGCTTCAACTACGCCGTCCTCGAGACTGACTTTATCAGCCCGTCATCGACGAAGCTGACGTAGTTCCTTATCTTCCGATAAGAAACTCTCTCCGGACAGAGTATGGACACGGCGGGCAACCTTCCGGCGGACAGAACCACCAACGTGTCCGAGACCGTCACTCGTCTGATCTCGAGGCGGGCTCGAAGAGGGGTGCCTGCCGTGGTAGGCGGAAATCTGGTATCCGGTAGCACCGATTTGGCCGGAGAAGTGACCGGCGTCGACTCAGCCGTCGGCACAACCGTCACCGTCACGTACGCCAATCCATATCAGCCACCGGCGCCCGTCGTCATTATCAGTCCGAGTAGCGCCAACATATCCGATGCCGCAAAGGCGGAGTTCTACGTCTCTAGTCGAAGTACGACGGAGTTCACCGTTTCGACGGCCGCCACGGCCATAATGAACGCCTCGTTTACCTACATCGTATACGAGACCGGCTTCATCAATCCGCCGTCGACGAAGCTAAGATAGTGAAAAAATACTCTCTCTGGTAGGGATAAGGATGGCTTCGGTGGGCGATCGTCCGTCGAACAAAACCACCAACGTGTCCGAAACGGTCACTCGCTTGATCTCAAGACAAGCTCGAAGAGGAACGCCCACGGTGGTGGGCGGTGCTTTGGTGCCCGGTAGCACCGATTTGGCCGGAGAAGTGAACGAGATCAACGTTGTTGCGGGAGATATTGACATCGAGGTCACATACGCTAACCCGTATCAACCACCGGCTCCGATTGTCATTATCAGTCCAAGTAGCGCTGATGCGGCAAACGTCAACGCCGCAGAGTTCTATGTCTCTGACCAAACAACGACGGGATTCGTCGTTTCCGCGCTCGACGTGTCATTGGACGGCGCTTCGTTCACCTACGCCGTGTACGAGACGGGCTTCATCAACCCGTCGTCGACTAAGTTGACGTAAAACTCTCTCGCTACCTCTCTAAGAGAGATGGCGACTTCCGGTGACCTTCCGGCGAACCACACCACCAACGTGTCGAAGACTGCGACGCGCCTGATCTCGAGACAAGCCCGCAGGGGGACTCCGAGCGTCGTGTCCGTTCCACCTTCCGGTTTGCATCCTCCTTTACCTCAAGGGCCGGTGTTTGTAATCGGTAGTACCGATCGCGCCGGTCAGGTTATCCTCTGGGACATTCCGCCCGGCGGAGGAACGTGTACTGTCACGTACGCCAATCCGTATCAGCCGCCGGCACCCGTTGTGGGTATTTGTCCCACGTCCTCGACCATTGTGGCCGCTGAGGAAGAAGAGATCTATATCTCGGCCAGAAGTACGACGGGTTTCAGCGTTAGCAAAGCGAATGCGTTGGGAGGAACGCTCAACACCGTCGGGTTTAACTATCACGTGGTTGAGACGGGCTTCATCAACCCGTCATCGACAAAGTTGACGTAAAAAACTCTCTCGATCTGAGATAAGGATGGCGACTTCCGGCGACTTTCCGGCGAACCACACCACCAACGTGTCAAACACCGTTACTCGGGTGATCTCGAGACAGGCTCGAAGGGGCGTTCCGACCGTTGTGTCTGCTCCCGTCTCTACGCCAGCGGTGACGTTGGCCGCAGGAAGCACCGATCGCGCCGGTCAAGTTCTTAACTGGGACATTCCCGGTACGGGGTCAATAGTAACGGTCACGTACGCCAACCCATACCAGCCGCCAGCGCCCATTGTGATTGTCTCTCCAGCGAGTGCAAACATCGCCGCTGCTGGAGATACGGAGATTTTTGTCCTATCCAGAAGTACGACCGATTTCCAAGTTAGGAAAGTGGACGTTGAAGGAGCTCCTATCGTCGATGGCAGTTTTAACTATCACGTGATCGAGACGGGCTTCATCAACCCACCGTCGACGAAGTTGACGTAAAAACTCTCTTACCGTTCCTTAAAGGAATGGCGACCTCTGGTGACTTTCCGGCGAACCACACCACCAACGTGTCAAACACCGTTACTCGGGTGATCTCGAGGCAGGCTCGAAGAGGCGTGCCGAGCGTTGACAACGGCACTTTGGTGTTCGGTAGTACCGATAGAGCGGGAGAGGTAACTGGCGCTTCCTTCGTGGAAGGAGGAACGTGTACTGTGACGTACGCCAACGCGTATCAACCTCCGGCGCCCGTTGTGGTGATAAGTCCCAGTAGTGCAAACATCGCCGCTGCTGTCGAGGAAGAACTATTCGTTTCCGATCGTTCTACGGAATCGTTCATGGTCACAAAGGTTGGTAGCGTTGCCGGCGCTGTAAACTTCACTTATCACGTGATCGAGACGGGCTTCATCAACCCGCCGTCGACAAAGTTGACGTGAGCTCTCTTATCTTTCGATAAGAGAATATGCCCGCAGAACACCGTCGAGCGGGACACGTATGTCCGTAGGACACTATGGGCGACGACCGTTCGCGATCATCTCGAGCATGACGGGCGATGAACGCACGTCGATGACGAGATGTACGCGGTCCGAGTCTCCTCTGTTGTGTACCGTGTGCATGCGCGCAACGTTGGTGTAGTACAGCTTACCCGCCTCGAGATGGTACTCGATGCCGTCAATGACAAACGCCACATCGGGACTGGTGTAAATGGGTAGATGTAGTCGACATATGGTACCCCTCTTGAACGAATACTGTTGCCCGTCCTGGTGCGGGGTGAGCGAGCCTCCCGTTTTCACCTTCAAGACTCGTACGCTGAGTATCTCAGCAGGCAGTTCGTCAAGGATACTCTTGATGTACGGCGTCCTTTGCATGTACTCTGTGTCCCTGAACGTACCGTCATCGCTTATTAGGTCGTTGACCCTAACACCCGTCGTCTCGCCGGTAGGGTTGCGAAGAAGCATGCCGCTCCAATAGTCAACTTGCCCGGGATGTTTGAGATACTTACCGTCGAGAGAATCAACCTCTTGCCGAAGACGTTCGACGTCGTAACCCTCCTTGATTAGGGCGCAAACCATACCTTTTCTCGTCGTCCCAATCCGCTCCTCCGTCGCATCCATCTACTATACCGGCGGAGAATTGCACGAGCGCACATTTCAAAGCGCAGCGTTGACGATGTCAGAGCGGGCAGCGTTGATGATGTCACGCATGGCGGGAGTGGCGTCCGTGTCGATGACCAGGTGTACACGGTCTATGTTCCCCTCGTTGTGGACTGTGTGCATGAGAGACACGTCGGTGAAGTACAGCTTACCAGCCTCAAGGTGATGCTCAACATCGTCAATGACAAACTTCACATCGGGGTTGGTGTAGATGGGTAGATGCAACCGACATACGGTACCGCCCTCATATGCGTAGCGATCGCCGTCTCTGTGAGGGTTGAGAGTGCCGCCCGTCTTTATCTTTAACGCCCGCACGGTATGTATCGCAGCCGGAAGCTCATCTAGGATTTGCCTGATGTATGGCGTTTTCTGCATATATTCAGTGTCTTTGCATCTTCCGACACGAATATCGTTGAGCCTGACGCGCGTAGCACCCGTAGGGTTGCGAAGAGGAACGCCGGTCCAGTACGCTGACTGTCCGGGATGACCGAGGTACTCGGTGTCGGCGAGAGAGTCAACCTCTCGCCTAAGTCGTTCAAGGTCATAACCCCCCTTGATCATGACGCAACGTGTCGACGTCTCCATCTACTGTATGTCAAGAGTCTCTTATCGTTCTATAAGCGACGACCGTTCTTGATCATCTCAAGCATCTCGGGCGTTGAGGCGACGTCGATGACCAGATGCACTCGGTCTGACGTTCCCCTGTTGTGCACAGCGTGCATACGTGACACGTCGGTATAGTACAGCTTGCCCTCTTCGAGGTGATACCCAACGTCGTCAATGACGAACGCTACCTCGGAGCTAGTGTAGATGGGTAAGTGTAATCGACACATGGTTCCTCCGTCGTACGCGTAGCGAGCGCCGTCTTGATGCGGGGATAGGGAAAATCCCGCATCTATCTTGAGAAGTCTAACGATGCGCACCGGTGCCGGAAGCTCTGATAGCAATTGCTTGATGTACGGTGTTTGCTCCATATGAGCCGTGTCTTTGCAAGGTTCAACGGTTCGAGCGTTGATCTTTACGCCGGTTATGGCGCCCGTAGGGTTGCGAAGAGGAACGCCGCTCCAATGCGTCGATTCTCCCGGATGCACGAGATACTCAGCGTTCTTGAAGGCGTTTACCTCTCGCCTAAGTCGCTCAAGATCGTAACCCTCCTTGATCATGACGCAAGGCATCGTCATCTACTATACGTTAAGACTCTCTTATCGCTCGATAAGAGACTATAAGGGACTGCCGTTCTTGATCATCTCAAGCATCTCCGGCGTTGAGGCGACGTCGATGACCAGATGCACCCGATCCGACGTTCCCCTGTTGTGAACGGTGTGAATGCGCGACACGTCGGTATAGTACAGCCTGCCGGGTTCAAGATGATGCTCGATATTGTCAATGACGAACGTCACCTCGGGGCTAGTGTAGATGGGTAAGTGCAACCGACATATGGTACCACCGTCATATGCGTAACGAGTGCCGTCTCTGTGCGGAGGTAGAGAAAAGCCTGTGTTGATCTTAAGGAGTCTAACGACGTGCACCTGCGCCGGAAGCGCATCTAGTATCTCCTTGATGTACGGCGTCTTTTGCATGTACTCCGTATCCTTGCAAGGTTCGCCCGTCCAGGGGGTGAGCGTGTTGATCGCCACTCCGGTTACAGCGCCCGTGGGGTTGCGGAGAGGAACGCCGCTCCAATTTGACATACCGGGATGCTTGAGGTACTCAACGTCGTTCAGCGAATCCACCTCCCGACGAAGCTTCTCAAGGTCGTAGCCGTCCCTGATCAGAACACAGCGTAACATCTCTACAACGTAGAGTAGAGGTCTTTAATTCATCTACTTTGGTAGATGAATCTTGCACACGTCGGGCGAGCTTACATCGTCGAGAGACCTTACAGCGTCGGGTGACCGAGAGAGCCGTTGGCCACGCGAGCGATGTTCCAGTTGCGCGCGATGAACACGTGACGGTACTGCTGAACCATGTCCACCAACACGCCGTTGCTGTCCGGCCACTCGATCTCGTTGTTCGGACCCAACAGGGCGAACGCACCCGTGCCCGTCGGCGGCGTCGCAACGGATGCGAGCGCCGCCGGCGACATGTCGTGCGAGATCGACACGTTGGCCAGCTTGCTGTAGTTGGTCGAGCCGGCCGGCTTGAGCGGGTCCCAAGGCTTGACCGAGTAGGACCACATGTGCATGCCAGTGTGCTCCGGCTCCGTCGGCCCAGCGTCGGAGAACAGGAACGGGTAGATGAACGAGTAGTAGTCCGAACCCTGCGCCAAACGCACGGTGTTCTCGTACACCAACGTCGTGAAGGCGATCGGATCGAGACCCAGGTACGCCGGCTCCGTGGTGTAGTTCGACCACTCCGCACCGTTGGCACCGCTGGCGAACATCTGCACCGACACGTTTTGCGCGGCGAAGCAGAACACCACCACCGAGTGCGACAGACGAATGTCGAACGTCGAGCGACTGGTAATGTCCTTGAACGGCGCCACCTGCGTAGTCTGCACCTGATGGATCAGAATGTCGCGCGGCGCGTCACCCATCTTCACACGCTCGTCGTTGTGCACAACGGCGTAGTGGGCGTTCGTCGTCGGATCGATCAACGCCGGCTGCAGACTGTTCCCCACCTGGAAGATGTCGTTGAGCGTCGCTTGACGCGCGCCGCCACCACCACCGGCGACGGTGCCCGGGAACAACACGACGAGCTCCTGCCAACGCCTCAAGGTGTAGTTCACCTTGATGTCGTTGAACGGCAGCGCCGCCACGGGCAGGGCGATACCGGAGTCTTCACCGAACCAGAACGGAAAGACGACCGAGAAGTAGCCGCCGGTGCCCAGCGCCGTGTTCGGCGCCACGTCGTCCACCATCTCCGAAATCGTGCCGATCATGTTCACGTAGATCACACGCTTCGACGACGGCACTCGGAAGACGAAGTTGAAGTCGAGCCAGTAGTTGTCAAACTCCTGCACAACCAGCTCGTTGAAGGAGATGTTCACCTTCTCAAACAAGTTGTGCATCAAGTTGCGCGTCCAACGCAACCGCGCATCCACGTAGATGTTAACCTCCTCGTCGCGGATCTCGATCTGTGGAACCTGAGCGCGGAACCACACGTTCAGAACGTAGTCACCGCTACGGTTGAGCGAGGCTGCAACGTTCTTCTGACCAAAGTCAACGAGGCCGTTGTGACGCAGCGAGATAGGCAGGTATGAGAACCAGTTTGCCTTCTGCACGGCAGCGACGAACCAGGTGATGGCATCAGGACCACCATACAGGAAGCCCTCCTGTTCAGAGAACGTGGCAAGGTCAATAAACAAGTGACTCGGGTTTGCCGAGGAGAACGACATGTTACTATCTCCATGCAGAAAAAAATCGCGAAAAAAATCGCTTGGGCTATGTCCCCTTGTCCTTTAAGAAAAGGATGCAGCGCCACATTGCGGAGCACAACCTTGTTTTATTCGAAACGTCGTGGCCAAACGGGAGACCCAAAGAGCGAGGTGGTCGTAGATACGTAGTCGGCCGATATCTTCTTCATGGACGGTACGAGAGCTGGCACGAGAACGGCCAGCGAGACGTCAAGTGTACTTGGAACGATGATCGTCTCGACGGGTTGTACGAGACGTGGCACAATAACGGTCAGCCAGAGAAGAGGTGCACGTACAGTAACGGTCGGCGTACCGGTTTGTGTGAGATGTGGTTCAACGACGGACGTCAACGTGACAGTCGCGTATATGACTAACGCCTTAGAGAAGCGCTCTCGTCGGACTAAATGTCCGACGGTTCGGATAGCTTTTGCGCCTTCCTACCGTCAGTACCGGCGCCGACGACGTCAGTACCGCCGCCCTCAGCGTCCTCGACAGCGTCGAGCGAAGCAGAGCAGGACTTTGTCATGACCATAAAAGAGCCTCTCAAGACCAGGAAGGTCAAGGCGTCCTCGAAGACTCGGGAAAAGATAGAGGTTGACAGTAGCAACATCCTCCACATCGACTCCAGGATCAAATTGACGCTGCTGTCGCGCATCAGCGTCGTACCAGACCTTCAGAGGGATCTGACCGTTATGCTCTGGATCATGAAGAACGGCGAGACGAGAGAGCGGTTTTTGGCGCAGAAGCAAGTCGATGACCTTAGACGAAGGATACTCGACTTACAATTCGGTTTTGAGTATGGCTTCTACATCTTGCGAACGCAAACCCTTCTCGACGAGTACCGAACCCTAGAAGAGGGAACGCCGGACGCGTCGTTCATGACGTTCAACCCTCCTCAGGTCGATTCCAACCAAGCCAGGAGAAACGAGACGAGGCTTGCGTATCTGAGAATCGCTCGAGAGTACATAGAAATCGATAACCTGCAACAAAAAGCGCGTAAGATGACGTGTCCAAACGCCGAATGCGGTGGACGAGAGTTCATCTACGAGGACGAGGACTCGAGCTACGCGTGTAAGACGTGCGGCACGGTCGTCGAGATACTCGACGAGTCACCGTCGTTCAAAGATACGGACAGGATCAACATGAGCTCCCGCTATCGATACAGCCTCGCGGGCAGGTTTATCGACACTATGAAGAAGTTCCAGGGTAAGCAGAACAAGACCATCCCTCCTCGCATCTATGAGATCATCGAGCAGGAGATGAAGAGACACCGCATCGCCGTGCACGAGCTAGTGAAGGATCAGGTATACATGTTCCTCTCCGACAACGGTCTAAGCAGCTACTATGAGGACATCAACCTGATATACTCGAAGGTGACGAACACCCCGGCGCCCGATATCAGCGAGCACACGAGCACCCTTCTCGATCTCTTCATGGTGCAAGAGGAAGCCTACGGCCACATCAAGGATCCCGACCGAAAGAACTCGATGAACGTCTGGTACAAAATGTACAAACTGCTACAACGAATAGGCTACCCTTGTCGCAGAGATGACTTTTACTTCCTCAAAACGAGGCCAAAAGAGGACGAGCATGACGAGAAGATGAAGGAGGCTTGGGACAGGCTTGGGTGGAAGTGGATTCCGACGTGACAAGTCAACGCTGACGCTCTGACATCGTCAACGCTGACGCTCTGACATCGTCAACGCTGACGCTCTGACATCGTCAACGCTGACGCTCTGACATCGTCAACGCTGACGCTCTGACATCGTCAACGCTGACGCTCTAAGAAAATCGACGAGACGCGGGCGTCTCGCGTATCTACGACGAGCATGAGCGCGTACACTAAACGGCAGATTGTGACGCAGCTCATCTAGACCCTGGGTCTAAATGAGCGATAGTTCAATGGCAGAACAGGGTTCTTATACGCGCCAATATGCGCGTCCGCAAAGCCCCGATCCAAGTTCGATCCTTGGTCGCTCAAAGGTATCAAGACCCACGCGGGTCGTGATACATCGCGTAGGCGCATCTGGATGCGCCTAACCGCTGAAGGCGTAGGGAACCAAGTAGTAGCGAGCAAACAGGCTGCCGCCAAGCATCAGTTCGTAGACCCACACGTTCTCGCCCAACAGCGACGTGCCGTTCAACCTCTTGATGTTGACGCTGACCGTTCCCGTACGCAGCTCGATGGAGTTGCTGTTGAGCACCCACTGGTTTGGGTCTCTAACGTCATAGTCTCTGACGCCGTCGAAACTGACGTGTCGAACGACGTAGTTGTTGCCGCCGAGATGCCGGAACTCGACGAGGAAGGTGTCGTCCGGCTTCAGGCTTTGACCAAGACCAGCGTCATCAGCGATGACGTGGAGCGTCGATCTCATCAACGTTCTGAAGAAGGAGAGCTTCGTCTCCCTGTTCGTCTGAAGATGATCGGTTGAGACCGATCCCGGAACGGCGTGCTGCAACACATAGTCAGCAAACGTCGGCGAGACGTTCTCGCTCCTCTCTCTCTTCGTCGTCACCGTCGTCCCTGCGTTGTACCTGTCGTACGCGTCCGCCATGGTACTATCCGTCCTCTCTCCTTTAAGGCGTAATCGGTTTCTTGAGCAACTTGCGGAGCAGTCCCTTGCGGAGCAGTCCCTTGCGGAGCAGTTACTTGCGGAGCAGCTCGTTGAACGCGTCAATGGAGCGCTTCACCGTGGCCGTATAGTCCGCGGCGTTGAACTTGGTGAACCGCAGGTTGTCGCCCCTTGGCTTGACCTTGCAGTAGGCGATTCCGTACGTGGCTTGGGCGATGTCGGTGTAGCCGTGTGCCAACAGGAGACCGAGAAGCCCAGCTTCAATCGCTTGCGCGTACTTTCTCTTCGCGCCGCCGATGGTAGCGGGATGACGAGCATCACCCTCGTAACCCTGTACGATCATCCTGATCGAGGAGAACGATCCACGACTGTACGCCTTTTCGGCATCGATCAATATCGCTTTGATATCGTCCGTCGTAGCCCATCGTGACAGTGTGACGACGTAAGGCCTGGCCTTTGTCTCGGCCTCCTCGGCCTCGGTCGCTTCTAGCTCTGACTTGACGATTTCGTCGAGACGAGCGTCCGTCTCGTCTTGACGAGCGTCATCTACCATCTTCTTGGCACGAACGATGAGACCCATCTGTCCGTTGTCGCGTAGCTCCATTGCGCTATGCACGCCCTTCCCTAACCTTAGAAGTCGGTTTTTAGGTCGAACTCAAAGTCGCCCACGCCGTGTCTGGTGTATTCAGATACCTTGGTCTCGAAGTAGTTCGACTTGTTTGGTAGACCGATAACGGTGATCCATAAGAAGGGGTTCTCCGCATCATATATGCGCTCGCAGCCCAGAGACTCTGACAACCGATTGGCCGTGCACTTGACGTACTTCATCATGTCATCGGCGTTCATGCCCACCAGATCGACGCGAAGAGCGTCGCGAGTGAACTCTTCAGTCACCTTCACCGCGGAATCTATGATGCTTCGCACCCTTGACGCGTCGAGTACTGGGTATATCTTGTCTCGACCCGTCATCTCGTGGTACAAAGCGACCGCGAAGATGGTGTGGATGGCCTCGTCTCTAGCTATGAACTCATTGGCTTTGCACACACCGGGAAGTACGTTCTTCCTCTTAATCCAGTAGATCGAGGCAAAGGCGCTGCTGAAGATGATACCCTCGACGCAAGCAAAGGCGACTATTCTCTCTGTCAGCGGCCTAGAGGCTTGCATCCATTCCACCATCCACTCGGCTATCTTGCGCACGGCTGGGTAGTTTTGCACGCCGTTCAAGATACGAACCCTCTCATCGGGATCGTCAATGAGAGCTTCGACCAAGAGAGAGTACGTCTCGTTGTGAATGAGCTCGATCATAGCCTGCATGATGTAGAAGTGTCCCGCCTCTTTGTAGATACGCGTCTCTCGTTGGAATCGCTCGATCAGGTTCTCGTTGACAACGCCGTCCGCCTGCGCGAAGAAGGCGAGAACGAACTTGACGAACCGTCGTTCGTCTGAACTTAGACTTGCAAAGTCGAGTCTGTCCTGCGCGTAGCTGATCTCCTGCGCCGTCCAGAACACGTCGCGTTGCTTACGGTAATAAGCCTCCAGATGAGGTCTCGTGATGGGGAGGTAAGAGTAGTCTTCCCACTTGGACATACGTACGGTTAGTAACGGCCCTCCTTAACCTTACTTCGATTTTGTCTCAACGTTAGAGGAATGGTGCTCCGTGCACCAATCGCTCGTGCGTAGCATGTCACCCATCGCAGTTAGCGTCCACTTCTGTGGGTGCAAGCAACCCGCGTATTGACATTTGTGCAGCAAGCATACTTCGCTGCCATGCATCACGGGCGCGTGACACCCGTACCACTTACACGTATGATATCTGCACATGCTCGAGCTCAGCGTTGGAGGACTGGAACACCCGGCATACGAACACTGTGGAGGCGGAGTACGCGACGCCACGCTCATATCTTTGCGCATGTAGTTACCCATTTCGGTCAATACCAGACTTTTCACGCACGTGCGTCGATTTTTTCGTCTCCTCCGGAGGAGACGGAATCTACGACGTCGCCGTTGAACCGAGCAGCCAGAGGAACAGGGCGAAGACTAGGGTGATGGCGACGGCGAATATGGCATACTGGTACCACTTCATCTCTCCTTTGAACAGATGCTCCTGGAGAAGGCCTTTGCTAGTCTTGGACCAGAAGTCAAAGGCCATGAAGGCCAACAGCGCTAATAGGAAGATAGCGACCCATTTCGCGACGTGCCCGCCTTGTGTGCTCGTGTTTCCAGGTTCATCAATGTCAGCTGGTTCTATGAGCTCAAAATCCTCCGTCTCTCCCGCCGTCATATGCGAATCGTTTTGCCAGTATTCGTTGTCAGGAGCGTCCTGGTAGTACCCCTGTTGCTGCGGGGCGCTGTGACCAACCTCGTACAAGCTACCGAATTCAGCAGAGGGGTACCTGTATCCTTGTCCGGCGTAAATGTCGAGAGAGTTGCCTCCGCGACCGTAGAAGCCGCCAGTGTAGTGGTGGTGTGTGCTACTGACACCTCCGGGGCTACCTACGATCAAATGGTCTGGAACCTGTTGAGAGTATTCCATACCTCTGTACCTCGTGTTACCATAGAGCCCTCCGTCGTACTGTCGAAAGGTCTGGTAGTCCATTACTGGCTCGAAAGACATTTTTTTCGTCATAAAGCGTCGATCGGAACAGACAATGAGCTTGACACCGGCGGATAAGCGTCGCGTTGATGACGCGTGGAAGGCCATTATCGACCAGTATCTCAAGAAGGCCGAGACGGTAGCGCGGGAAGAGGGCCCGGGAATCAGTCTGTTTAGATTCTTACGGCACTTGAGACGAGAAGTGTTTAACTGTGACTTTTTCTACGCTGGTAGAGAGGACGCTGCGTGGAGCAAGATTATGGAATGGTCTCCGTACGGCAGGTTGATCCAAGGAACGTACGATCCGGACAAGATGTTCCTCGTGTGTATTCAGGTTCCTATTGAAGACAGTGACTCAACGACGGGTAACATACGCGCCTTTGAGTTCGAGACGAGACGAGAGATAGAGATTGAGTTTAAGGAAACGGACGCGGATACTCAAGATGGCCCGGCAGTTCCGGCTGATAACGTATAACCTTGATCTATCCGCCTTTGAGAAGCCTCCTGAGCGAACCGTGCGTCAGTTCCTAGAAGAGGTTCAACAGGAGAAGCCGGACGTGGTCGTTGTCCAGGGCGGTCATCGTCTCGTCTATGAGCATCTTTTTCGTGAGATGCTGAGAATGGGGCTCAAGAGGTACGTCCCGGAAGAGTTCAAAGACTCGTGCGGCGGACGTTTTACCGAAGTGGTCTTCACTCACCTGCGAGTGAAAAAGGTAGTGTTCGTTCCCTTTTACAACACGGGAGAAGGAGCGGGTCTGACGGTGTGTCAACTCGAAATTGACCCGGAGGATGAGGCGAAGGACGTCTGGATCGCCACAGCCTTGCTCGAAACGGCGCCAGAAAGAGGCTATAACAAACGTAAGCAGATAGAGCACGTCAACACACGCTTCCAAAAGACACCACGTGTCATCTTTGCCGGAGACACCAACATCCTCTCGTACCAAACGACCCTCGATGCCCCGCCAGGATGGTTGGATGCCTGGAAGGAGTTCGGTAGAGCGAGTAACGAGTTCACGTACGACCATTCGCGTAATAGCCTCGCCTGTAGCCCGTGTAAGGACAGGAGGGATAGAGTGTGGTACAGAGGGATAGAGTGTACCACGTTCGATCTGTTGGGAACGAAAAGGCCCAGTCCAACGTCGAGCCACTTTGGCATAGTATGCGAGTTTGCCGGTGTTTTTCCAGAGAAAGAAAACGCTCAGCCCTTTTAAGGATGGCGTTGTATGGGAAAACGGTGTGTGCCAAAACGGACAAGAAGGCTACCATCCAGAAAGTCGCCGAAGCTCATGGCATCCCACTCAGGAAGTTGAGTGCACGCGGCAAATACATCGACAGGACGAAGGATGAGCTGTGTGCGGACTTGGCGAAGAAGGGTGCCGTGGTCGAAAAGGGCGCCGAGGAGGCGGGAGCTCTCGCCACCAGACAAGCCTTGACCGTGTGGAGGGTTCGCAAGATGAACAAGACGGAGCTGTGTCGTCACCTATCGAAGGACGAGATGGCGGTGGCGACGGGAGTGACCGGCCACGCGTTATTGGTGGCGCGTAGCAAATCAAAGAAGGCGTTATGCGGCGAGCTTACCAAGGAGAGAATGGTGGCTGCTCTCGAAGAGAAGCTGCTGCGCGGTACGTAAATCACGTGGGGCTTGGCCCCGTGTGATTGTTTGAGGCCCTCTCTCACCCTAGTACTCCTCCTCGTACTCCGACTCCTCCTCGGACTCCGACTGCTCCGAGCCCGACTCTTCTGGCTCCTCGTAGTCCGACTCGGAGGAGTCGGACTCGCTCTCGCGAGCGGCCTCCTCAAAGGCCGCCGCAATCTCCTGCATTCTCTTCTCTGCCTCCAGCGCCTTGGCGAGTACCGACTTGGCGAACTCCAGAGCGATGAGAGCGCGACGCATGTGGTTCGACTTGGCGACGTCGACGGGACGACGTCCATAAACGTCCTTCACGTCGTGAGTCGCGCCAGCCCGCAGGAACGCGAAGAACACGCCGTCGTGAACATTCGCAGCGGAGAGGTGTAGAGCCGTGCGACCGTCCTCGTCACAGAGATCCGGAGGAACACCTTGACGAAGATAGATGCCGGCCACTTTGCTGTGGCCTAACGTCGCGGCTTCGAGCATGGGGTGGCACGTAGCCGTATTGGCGTTCATGCCTGCGCCGAGAAGGACGTTCGTCGCAACCACGTTGCCACACTTCGCCGCAGTCGTGAGAGGAGTGCCGTCCGCAACGCCCGCCGTCGCAAGCATGACTTCCACTACCTCCGCGTACGGGGTAGAGACCGCGTAGTCAAGCGGAGTCTCTCCCTTGTAGTTCCCCGCGAAGTACTCTCGCAAAGAGTACGCCAGCGCCTTGTTTCCGCTCAACACCGCGTAGTGAAGAGCGTTGCTGCCCCGCCGGCACACGGCGCCGGGATTCGCTCCCAGCCTCCACAACAGCATCGCCAGTCCCCAATCTCCGCGACGACACGCCAGATGGAACGGAGTCTGGCCAGCGGCATTGACCGGGTCAACCCCCACCGCGCGAATGAGGCGTTGCACGACCGCGACCCGACGCATGTGATCCTCCACCGAACCGTCGTGCGGCTTGATGTTGTGCAGAGCCGTGTTCCCGACGCCGTCGACGCTGGACAACTCGCTGTCCAAGGCCTCGAGGATGTCCTCGAAGCTCGCTTTGAGCACGTCCACGCGCTTCGGCTCAAGCTCCGTCACCTCGAAGCTAGTAGCGTCCACGAAGTCTTCGACCTGCTCGTTGTACTTGTTGAGCAAGTCCAAGTAGCGCTTGAGCGAGTCGAGACGCCCCACGGCGCGCTCACGAGCCTCGTCGGTGCGAGCCTTCTTCAGCTGCGCACTGGCGCTCTCGTACTTGGCGACCAAGTCCTTCTTGACTCCGTCGCGACACGCCGGACACTCGAAGCGATTGATCTGCCACATCTGAACCTTGCGATGCTTGACAGATACGTTGAACACCTTGTGCGACAACGCGCTTCCGCGACGAATGGAGAACTCCTTGTTGCAGTCACTGCAGTGAGCGTTGAAGAGCTTCCATCCGGTGACGTACTCGCGACGAAGAGCGAGGAACTCTTGGTCGCCTCGGTTCTGCGAACCGAAGTCGAAGAGGTGACGCTTGATGTCCTCCGTCGCGTCCGTAATGACGAACTTGGTTCTCTTCTCCTTCGTCTCCTTCGTCGACGGTGATGGTTCGCGCTTCGGTTCCTTCGGAACCGCCGAAGCCGTCAGCGGATGCTCTCCCACCGTCGCCCACGAGGACTCCTTCCACGGCGACGCCGTCGTGAGCGGAGGAAGCGCCTTCTTCGGCGCTGCGTTCACGGCCTCCGGTGCCGGAGGAGTCGGTAGAAGCGCCTTCTTCGGCGCTTCTGCCTTCTTCGGCGCGTCCGTCTTCGACGCCTTCTTCGGCGCCTTGAGCTCTTTCGGATCCTTCGGCGCTTTCGCCTTCTTCGACACCTTGAGTTCCACTTTCGCGGCGAGCGCCTTCTTCGGCGTCTCCGTGTTCTTCGGTGCCTTCTTCTTAGTCACAACCTGCCACGTGCTCATCTTTTTCTTTTGTTTTCGGTGTTGTTGCAGAGCGTTTCGTTGCTTGTGTTGCGCTGAGAAGCGGTCAATATCTTCGCCCGGCCTTCGGCGAAGATGTCGATTTTTCGGCGCGCTCTCGGTATCACGCTATCACGACGCGAAAGCCGAGGTGCTCCACAGATAGAGCGTAACGGTGAGAGTAAATAACGTAACTATCATGCTCGCCGCGTTCAATCAGTCTGCCGGCCTGGATCAGCAGCGCCGCGTCGACAGCGTCCGCACCATGCGCTACTAGTCGCGTTATGTGAAGCTTAGGAGAGCTCTGCAGATTTCTACCGACGGCGCTGTACTGAGAAAAGAAAACCCACACTTCGGCGCCATCGCCGTACTTATACCTGATGTCTTCCAGGGCGCGAGGCTGATTCTCGAGATCAACGAGAATAGCGACGTTCGCTCTCTCGGTCGTGGGCGTGACCGGAGACGCAGCTGAGGGACGAATATCCACATCCGGAAAAACACCGGGTGGTAAAACCGGAGCCGTCAAGTCCTGCAGGGCGATCATCGCGGCGGACAGCTCGGCGTCGATCTTTCGTTTCTTGGGATACCCGTTGTACGTCTTCCCTCCGTGCAAGGTCACGACGGTGCTGAAGTCGTCATCGCGTCTCGTGGTGTGATAAGTGGGCAGCGGCAAGCTTAGCCGCTGAAAGTGTTCCTGCAGCTTGTTCTTAGCCCTGTTATCAACCGGTAGCTCGTAACCCCTTTGCTCGCATATCTTCGCAAGCGCATCCATGTATCGAGTGTGGTGCGATTGTTTAGGACGCATTTCGTTTTTTTCGCTCTTTTTCTGCTTGGCATAGGGTAACATGGACGGGCCGAAGTTGTGTCTCGTTATTGGCGCAGTGGTGGTTCTTGCCCTACTGGTGTATCTGTGCATGAGAAGTGGCAAGAAGGCTGAGAAGTTCGCCAACATTGGCGGTTTGGACAACGTCGGGTCGCTGCAGGATGATCAGTACAGTCCGGTTCTCGCTCCTGACTCGATCACTCCCGCACAGCACTTTGCCGACATGGTGGACACGGGCGACTTTGTCGGACAACCGAAGAGCACGTTGGAGAACATCAAGCCCATGGAGCGGTTGCACCGAGTGCAGGGCAAGTCACTCATGCCCCGTACCTCGCGCAACGTGACGCCGTACAACATTGACGTCGCCGACCCCGTTTCGCACCGGTACATGGCCAACACCCCGCGCGTCACAACGGGCATCAAGTCGCGGTTCAAGGACTACAGTCTCTCGAGCTTCACTCGCGGCGACATTCCGATCAAGTATCATCCCAACGTCCCGTACATCTCCAAGACGATTCAAGGCCGTGACGATCTCCGTCTCGACGGTCTCTTCACGCCGCACTTCCAGGCGTTGTACAGCAAGTACACCGGACGTGGGTTCAAGAACATGCCCGTTCACGTGGCCGGCGCGGGTGTCGCTGGCGGCGGCGTCGCGGGAGCGGCCGGCGGTGTCATCATGGACAGTGCATAAGCGCCCGCAAATACATATTCTTGTTGAATATGTGTTTAGAGACTCATCGCCTCGAGTTGATCTTCGGTCTCTGCGAGCTCGGTGCGCAAGAAGTCGATCTCCGTCATCGCCCGTCGATTTTGATCGACCGAGACGCGTAACCGTTTGGCGAGCGAATGTAGGTGCGAATGTTGAAGTCTTTTTGACGACGCGTTCACGTCGCTCTCGAATCGCCACATCTTCACGACTGTGCCCATTCCGCAGGCGATCCACTCGCCAGTGGGTGAGAACGCTACGCTTGTCACGTACGTTCGGATTTCGAATGTGCGAATGCATCTCCCGGATCCGACGTTGTAGATGCGCAACGTCTCGTCATACGACCCGCTAGCGACGCACGTACCGTCGTGAGAGAACGCTACGCTCGTCACCTGATCCGAATGATCTTGAATCACTAGTTCGCATGTGGCACACATGAACACGCCGCTGGTCGTGACGTTCCACACACGCAGTGTTTGGTCGGACGATCCACTAGCGATGCGCGTACCGTCGGACGAGAAAGCGACGCTGTTCACCCAGTCCGAATGACCTTCCAGCGTTAGCGTGCACACGCCGGTCTCCACGTTCCACACACGCAGCGTTCGATCGCTCAATCCTCCGGCCACGCACGTACCGTCGGGTGAGAAGGCGAGACACAATATCCAACACGCATAGTCTCGTAAGGTGCGAATGCATATGCCGGTGTGTTCGTGTGTGCCGTCGGTCGTGGCGCTCTCAATCTCCACGTTCCATATCTTCACTTCATCGTACGCTCCGCTGACGACGCGCTTCCCGTCGGGCGAAATTGCCACGCTTGTTACCGAGCCCTCGTGACCCCTGAGCGTCTGCTCGCATTCTCCGGTCTCAGCGCTGTACACGCGTACCGTCTTGTCATTAGACGCGCTGACTATGCGCATACCATCGAGCGAGTACGCCACTTTCGCCACCGAGTCCTCGTGACCTTGAAACGTTCGTACGCTCGCGACGGTTTCAACGTTCCACATACGAACGCTCTTGTCACACGAGCCGCTGATGACGTGTGTCCCGTCGGGTGAGAACGCCACGCTGAGCACCGTCGCGGAGTGACCTTCGAGTGTCCGTTCCGTAAGGGACTGCTCCACAAGATCCGCAGCAAGGCTGTGCTCCGCAGCAAGGCTGTGCTCCGCAGCAGCAAGGCTCTTCGGCGGAGATGTCGCGACGCGATTCCGTCCGCACGCGCCGGCATATACGCTCCACACCTTCACGCTCTTGTCGTATGACCCGCTGGCTATGCGCGTACCGTCGGGAGAGCATGCGACGCTCGTCACCCCTCCTGAGTGACCTTCGAACGTCAGCGTGCGTGTGCTACCGACAGAGTCATACACACGTACCTTATGGTCGATCGAACCGCTGACGATGTGCGTACCGTCGGGCAAGAACGCTACGCTCAGTATCCCATCTGGATGGTCTTGAAGCGTGCGAATGCACTCACCGGACACACACCAAACTCTTACAGAGTTATCAATCGAACCGCTGACGATGCGCGTACCGTCGGGAGAGAACGCTACACACATCACGGCGTTTGCGTGACCTTCAAGCGTGCGAACGTGTGCGCCGGTGTGTGCGTTCCACAGACGTAGTGTCTTATCTTCCGAACCGCTGACTATGAGCGTACCGTCGGGAGAGTATGCCACGCTCGTCACCCAGTCGGAATGGCCTAGGAACATTCGTTCGCTGGTGCCGATGTTAGTGGCGTTCCCAACAACGTTCCACACGCGAAGTGTCCGATCGTGCGAACCGCTGGCAACATGCGTGCCGTCGGGCGAGAACGTCACGCTCAACACTGGCCCTAAGTGATGAAGGGTGTATTCGCAAGTGCCGATGTTGCTCTCGACGTTCCACACTTTCAAGCTACAATCGTACGAGCCGCTGGCGATGCGTGTACCGTCGGGCGAGAAAGCTACGCTTCTCACCGAGCATATATGACCTTGAAGCGTCAGCGCACATTCACCGCTATCCGTTCGCCACACTTTCACGCTCTCGTCGATAGAGGCTGACGCAACACGCGTGCCGTCGGGTGAAAACGCTACGCTCTTCACCCAGTCCTGGTGGCCTTGGAACGTCCGTTCGCATTTGCCGACGTCGCAGCCTTGCTGCGGAGCACTCGGAGCGGTCGGAGCGGTCTCTTCTGGAGCGAGAGCGAACGAATGCTTCGTGATAAGGTTCTGCCACCACACGCGTACCGTTTTGTCTCTCGATCCGCTGGCGATCCACTTACCGTCGGGTGAGAACGCTACGCCGTCCACCCAGTCCGAGTGACCTCGGAGCGTTCGTTCGCACACGCCAGTACCTACGTTCCACACCCTCAGAGTCTTGTCGAGCGATCCACCGACAATGCGCATACCGTCGGGCGAGAACGCAACGCTCTTTATCATGTCATCGTGACCTTCAAACGTCCTTTCCAACGAACCGCATTTAACGCTCCACGTTTTCACGGTCAAATCTGCCGAACAGCTGACGACGCGCGTACCATCGGGCGAGAACGCTACACTCAGCACGATATCACGGTGACGTCGCGTCCATTCGCACGCGTTGGTTTGCAAGTTCCACATCTTAACGCTCGCGTCATATGACCCGCTCACGACGAGCGCGTCGGGGGAGCACGCTACGCTCGTCACCGCTTGACTGTGACCTTGAAGCGTTCGTATGCACTCGCCGGTATCCACGTTCCACACCTTCAGCGTTGCATCCGCTGAACCGCTGACGACTCGCGTGCCTGCGAACGCTACACTCATTACCGTGCCCTCATGACCTCGGAGCGTCCGTATACACTCGCCGGTTTCCGCGTTCCACACGCGCGCCATCTTATCGATCTCACCGCTGACGATCCATTGACTGTTAGAAGAGATCGCCACGCTCGTCACGGCGCCCGTTTCGAAGGTACGCTCACACTCTCCGGTCTTCGCGTTCCACGCGCGAATGGTTCGCAGACCGCCGCTGATTACATAATCGGCGGAGCAAGCTACGCAATTCACCCAGTGTGAATGGTCTAGCGTCATGACACACTCGTTAGTGTTCGCGTCGCGCGTGACGTCCTCACTCTGCACACGTACGCCCTTCTCGTAAACGCTAGCGACCCACACGCGGGCGGATGAAACGGCGATGCTAATCACCGGACAATCGCTCATAAGCGTTTGAACGCACTCCTTGTCAGTGACGCCGCACGTGGTCACGCTTCCGTCGTATGAACCGACGGCAACCCGTAAGTCGGATAAAAAGGCGACACACTTCAACCCCTGAAGTAGGTGTTCTCGTTGACACTCGCCACTTTCTGCGTTCCACACGAGTAGAGACTTATCGTCCGATACGCTAGCGATGCGCGTACCGTCGGGTGAGAACGCTACGCCGTTGATCCAGCCTGAATGACCGTTGAGAGTACGAACACACTCTCCGATGTTCATATCGTAGATACGCACCGTTTTGTCTCTCGATCCGCTGACGATGCGCTTCCCGTCGGGTGAGAACGCCACGCACGTTACCGAGTCTGAATGGATTTGGAGCGTTCGTTCGCATTTGCAGGCTTCCACGTTCCACACCTTCACGCCGTCGCACGATCCGCTAGCTACGCGTGTGGGACGACGAGTAGGAGCGAACGCTACACACCACACTCCGTCCATGTGATCTCGAAGCGTTTGCCAGCACTCGCCAGTGTCAACTCGCCACACACGCACCGTCTTATCGTTAGAACCGCTAGCGATGAGCGAGCCGTCGAATGAGAACGCCGTGCTCATCACGTAGTCGGCGTGACCTCGTAGCGTACGTTCGCACGTGCCGGACTTGACGCTGTAAACACGCAAGGTCTCATCGGTCGATCCGGTGACTACGCGCGTACAGTCGGGTGAAAAAGCTGCGCACGATACCCATTTCGAATGTCCTTCAAGCGTTGTCATGTTCTGCTAACCGGGCGAACGATCTACTCTTTTCATTTTTTGTCCACGCGGATGTGTATTACAACGTCTCATTCCTCGGCGAGCTCAGATCGTAGGAAGTCGATTTCGAGCAGCGCTCGTCGATATTGAGCATTGACGTTTGCGATCTCAGCTCGCAAGACACGAGTTTCGTCGATCGCTCGACGATGTTGATCGCTTACGAAGCGTAGAAGACGCGAATAGTCCGTAAGCGTGTCTTCGATATTTCGTTCTCTCCCCACACTCCACACACGCGCGCTTCCATCATACGACGTCGCTATGATCCTCTTGTCAGGTAAAAACGCTACATGCCATATCCCCGAATGGTTTTGAAGTGTGCGTTCGCATTCGCCGCTTCCCACACGCCACACTTTCGCAGACATATCGTTCGAACCGCCGCTGACGATGCGCGTACCGTCGGACGAGAACGCTGCGCTAGTTACCCACCCCCGGTGACCTCGGAGGGTGTGAATGCACACCCCGGCGGCCGCGTTGAATACTCTTACGATACCGTCATCGTGAGCTGACACGATACGCGTATCGTCGGGAGAGTACGCCACGCTGTTCACCTTGCAATAGTACGGACGATTCCCCTGATCATACTCTTGATACGTGTAACACCGACCGAAATACGGAATCCACACGTGCACGTCACCATCGACCGAACCGCTGACTACCTGCGCACCGTTAGAAGAGAAGGCGACGCACGACACGCGTTTGCTTCGAAGAAGCGTACGTTCGCCTCCGCCGTCGATCGCGTTCCATATCCTTATCGTGCAATCGTCTGACCCGCTGACGACACGTTGTCCGTTTGACGAAAAGGCCACGCTCGTTACAGACGCTGTGTGCCCTTCGAATGTGCGTTCGCACTCACCGGTCACGGTGTTCCACACTCTGACGGTCTTGTCGGATGAACCGCTCGCTATACGCGCGCCGTCGGACGAGAAGGCTACGCACGTCACCCACTCCTCATGACCTCGGAGCGTGCGTTCACACACGCCGAGCACGGTATTCCACACACGTATGACTTTGTCAGGACACCCTCCGGCTATGAGCGTACCGACGGGTGAGAATGCAACGCTCATTACGTTAGAATATCCTTGCAGCACCACATTCTGCATATCGGATGAAACGGCGACGTTGTTCATATGTTGCAATCATCCCCCGTCACACTTTAGGTCATGTCGTTTTTGTTCCCTAAGTCATTTAGAGCGGGTATCGCTAGGTACAATGGCGCAGATTGACATTGAGGAGTTCCCTTTGGAGGAGGTTCCTCTGAGCTGCACCTGGCTTATGAACGGCGGTCCTGGTAGCGGTAAATGCGTCTCCCCAGATACCCCTATTCTCCTGTTCGACGGAGCCGTCAAGCTCGCAAAGAGCCTTGAAGTGGGCGATCGGCTAATGGGGGATGACGGTACGTCCAGAACGATACAAAGCGTATGTGTCGGTCGCGGTCCAATGTTCCGGGTGACCATGGTCGAGGACGGCGACACGTACGTCGTCAATGGACCGCACGTGCTGTGTCTTCGGGACAGAGATGAGGTCACAGAGATGACGGCTGAGGAGTACCTCGATCTTCCGAAGGAGAGGCGAGACGCGCTGCTAGGATACCGCGTACCGGTCGAGTTTGAGGAGCGTAAGTTCGACATCGATCCCTACGTCGTCGGTTTTATCGCGGGGCGACTACACTCTGACCGGTTTCAACGGAATGCAAAGGCAGAGTACAAGTTCAGACGTAGGCTCCGCGTCGAACAGATCCCTTTCGACGTGGAGGAACGCATCCCCGACGAGTACCGGATTTGCTCTACGGAGCAGCGATTGGATTTCCTCGCCGGCCTTCTCGACACGAACCATGGACTGTCGTTTACATCTCTCGCAGTCGCCGAAGACGTGACCTGGATCGCCAGAAGCGTGGGATTGCAAGCGGTCATCTCCCGTGGAAAAGGCTCTTGTTCGAAGTGGACGGTCACCGTGAAGGGGTTCATGTCGACCGTTCCTACCTTCTCCGCCGTGCACGATGAGTATACCGACCGCTCGTCAAACATCACGGTCGAGCCGCTGGAGGAGGGAGACTATTGTGGGTTCGAGATTGACGGCAACAAGAGGTTCGTTTTGGGGAACCTGGTAGTGACACACAACACGACGCTGATGGAAAACATAGCGTACTCCCTTAAGCATCGCTACCCCGTCGCCAGAGCGTTCATTGGCACAGAGAGCGGTTACAAGCGATTCTGCGACATCTTTCACCCGCTCTACGTCTCGAACTACTACAGCGAAGATGAGCAACGACAACACATTGTCAGGCAGAGAAAGTGCGAGTTGGAGAACGGTCACAAGTATCCCGGTAACTACGCGATCAACATCATCGACGACGCCTCTGACGATCCAAGAGTGTACAAGACCAAAACCATACGAGGTCTCTTCAAGCTTGGCTCTCAGCACTACAACCAGCTAACAATGGTGGGCAGTCAGTACCCAATCGACCTTCCTCCCGACATTCGCAAGTCGATATCGTACGTGGCGATCTTCCGCGAACCGGAGGAGGAGGAGCGCAAGAAACTGTACAAGAACTTTGGCGGCATAGCCGGCAGCTATCAGAACTTCTGTGACATTATGGATCAGCTAACGGGAGACTACACCTGCGTCATCTTCGTCAAACGAACGCAGTCCAACAGAATGGAGGAGTGCGTCTATTGGCTGCGAACGAAGGTCTTGGGCAAGTGGAAGTTCGGCTGCAAGGAGTACCGAGAGTGGGCCAAGAAACGATACAATGAGAACTACGTCGAGGAGATCATCGTTTAGTCTCGTCTCCGTCGGGAGACGAGGTCACGAAGAGGTTTGGAGCGTTGTTGCAGGCTCGAGAAAGTGCTCATACGGCTTGCGATCGATGATGGCTCTGCAGAACTCCCTGGTGCAGAAACTGACCTTCGATGAGAGAGCGATGATGTCTAGGGTGCGACACGTATAAGGAAGGTCATGCTCTTCGCAATAAGCTCTAGCCGCCATCATCCCAGAAGACCAACCCAGATCCACGTAAAACACCGTCATGGTAGCGAGATGACGCATGCGCTGCGATAGTGCGATCGCCTGGTTTCGCGTCAGCACGTCCCACTTAGGGTCGTAGTCGGACACGAACAAGCCCTTCGCTCGCGGGTGCTGCGTCATCCAAGCGTGGCTCGCGTAGGCGAGCTCATCGTGCAGAAGAGCTGCATCGAAGCCGCACAAGGCGAGATAACGGATGTTGCGATCGATATCGCCAGAGTACGGACTCTCTATGACCACCACCGACATTACCATGTGCATTCGGTCTTTTATATCGTGTCGATCTTGGAGCTCGTAGACCGAGCTTGAAAAGCGTTCTTCTCCTCCAGATGTCGCCTGTTAGCTTGAAGGTAGTCGTAGGTGCAGTGGTGCTTATCGCTAGGCAAGTGTGCCTGACAGTACGTTTGTCCACATCGGCAGGTGAACATAAGATGCGTGCTTCGTTTTTTGACGGAACACATCTCACACTTCGTATCCCGTCCCCTCAGCATCTTGATACCGCTCAAGATGTTTTAGCATCGCATTTAGCTGACGAGGTGTGCTCGTGCGCAATACCGCCTCGATGTCCTCGTCGCCCCTGTGCACCCGTTCGAGCACGTAGTACTCTTCTCGAGGCAGGCGAAGAAACTCCCTGCGCACGTAACGCGTCTCGTATAGCGCTCTGAGGTAATCCGTCAGCCGGCGTAGCTGATCGTCAACGCTTTGAAAGAACATCTCCCTCTCGGTGAACAAATCCCTGAGCTCGCGCTCTCTACCCTCTGCGAGAAGCTGAAGGTATCGCATACGAAGATTGGGCTCGTTGCCCCTAACGTTACGCATCTGAGCGTACTGATCTGGTACGAGCTTGAACATCCCTTGAGCGTTAGCGACGAGCAACCCTGCGTGCACCTTCCAGTCCAAGGCCTTCGCCCTCGCCAGCATCTCTTCGTTGGTGGAGATGTCGAGGGGTAAGGAGAGTATGACGTTAGGGTGCGGTTGGATGTAGTCAGAGGCGGCCGGAGGATATTGGTCGTCGCCTTGAAAGGTGGCGACGTGGTACAACTGAGGCTCGGACATGGTGCACACGAGCCTGTTGGCCGGCTCAGACAGAAGAAAAGCGTAGCAGAGGTCTGATCGTAGGTAAGCGTCGTATCTCCGCGGGTCACCCCATAGCTTGTTCCAGCTCTCTCCGAACGCCGGGCCAGACCAACGGCTCTGCCTACCATCTATCCGCTTGTGCGTCGCGAGAAACCACTCGCCCGTAGACGCTCTGAACATACGGAGTATGGTTCCTTCGTACGCTACGGTAACGCACGTGTCCTTGTCGACCTGAATCTGCGCCGCCTTTTCCGACGAGGGAGAGTATTCCTCCGTGTGAGGGAAGGAGCCAGCGACAACCGCGGCCTCTTTGGTGTCGATGATAACGCCTCGTACGTGACTGACCTCGGGAAGAGGGGTTAAGTAGTGCACCAGCACCAGATTGGCGTCTCGGTGTTCATCTAGCACGCGCAAGTGCTCATCGTGTTCCGGGCTAACACCTATGAGATCAAAGACTATCGCCGCGGTCTTGTTTCCGAGATCCGAGATCTTAGGCTTGTTACGTAGCTTCTGCATCACCTCGTTCATTACCACCACTTTGCGTTCACTTTAAACGATCATCAAGGTACCGTAATGTCTCTCCCTCGTCTCGCCTCGTTTCCGAGGTGCCAACACTACATCGCCAAGCGCAAGCGGTGTTGTAAGTTCAGAGTTAGCGCCGGCTCAACGTACTGTGCACGACACATTATCTATGGCAAAACGCGCTGCGTTGGGTGTTGCTGCGCGGAGAAGGTGACCTGCGCGGTGTGTTGTCGTCTCGTAACGGATACGCTACGATGTGGGCACAAGGTACACATGTCATGCGTTATCAACTCGGGTCAAGCACGATGCCCAGTGTGCCGTGACGTAGTGAAAATCAAGGACAGAAGCCTCTGTCGCTTCTTCCTGAAGCAAGAAGAGTTCCGCAGGGCCATTCATCCGACGCCGGCGGAAGAGGAAGCCGCTATCAATCTCATCCTCGCTAATGATGCGATCAGCGCCAACGACGAGGCCGACGAAGCCGACGAAGCCGACGACGAGGTTGACGATGAAGTTGACGACGAGGCCGACGAAGCCGACGAAGCCGACGACGAGGTTGACGACGAGACCGACATCGAGGTTGACGACGAGGTTGACGACGAGGTTGACATCGAGACAGACGTCGAGACAGACGTCGAGACAGACGTCGAAACCGACGACGCTTCTTCTTCATAGGAAATATCTCATCACTAGGTGATGAGATGGATGAACGCATCCGCGTCTAGGTTTGGCTAACCTCTTGAAGAGAGTACCTGAAGGCGAGCCCCGCGACGCCTTTGACGTCCTCAACGCCTTCGGCACCTACCATTCGCTTGACCTCCCGGGACAATCCGGTTTCCGACGACGTTTGCATGCCAGTGGCAAAGTCGATCGTGTACTCAATGCCGGCGATGTTGATGACGACGATGTCGTCTCCAGCGGCCCACGCTCCCTCTATGAGAGAGGACGATTCTGGATCAAAGTACCACCAACCCGTCGTTCGTCCCGCATAGGCCCACGTCGCCGTCGATGGCGGCGTGAGGTCGCCGTCTTGATCCACAGCTCCCTCTATGATCGTCTGAGGCGAGACGTCGTCTCCGCACACTGGGCAAGCGGGGTTCGTCGTAACCGCTTGCTTGACGCAAAGGTAACAAAAGACGTGGCCACACTCCAGTTTGTACGGTAGGCTGACCGTACCAAAACACACCGGACACTCGTCGATTTCGATCTCGCTCATCGTCTCGTCGACATGAACGATGAGTGAAAGCAAAGTCGATTTTTGTCCACGAAAATCGACAACCGCAAAATGTGTTGCGTAAATAGCAATGTCGTCCAAGACCGTCGCTCAGCTACGTCAAGAGGCGATGAAGAGGAAGGTACCCTACGCTGGCCTGAAGAAGGATCAGTTACTAGTGGCGCTCGGTTACGTCGCTGGCTCGTCGACTTCCAAGGTCGTCAATCCTTTGACTGGGAACGCGATCAACCGAGGAGGGGCTCTTCACCTTCGATTGATGCGAGAGGGGAAAATGCCCGCAGAGAAAGCCTCTACCGCTGTGCCGAAGAAGGTCTCGCCTACAGCGGCGTTGAAAGAGATGACGATGGCTCAATTAAGGCTAGAGGCAACGAGGTTGAACATTCCCGGACGATCCAAGCTTAACAAAGAGGGACTATTGGCCGCTGTCCTTCAAACGAAAGATGTTCCGGCCTCGCCTAAGAAGGCCTCGCCTAAGAAGGCCTCGCCTAAGAAGGCCTCGCCTAAGAAGGCCTCGCCTAAGAAGGCCTCGCCTAAGAAGGCCTCGCCTAAGAAGGCCTCGCCTAAGAAGATCGAACTGGGGGCCCTGACTATGCTAATGACTCCGAGTGCAAGGTCGAAAGAGACGGCGACTGTTTGTGTGTCAGAGTCTATTGGACGTAGACCGACGATGGAGGACGCTTTTGCCGTAGCTACCATGGGAGACGTGAGTTTCTACGGCGTATTCGACGGCCACGTAGGTCGTCAAGTGGCTGATATATTGGTCGAGTCGTTACCTCGATCCATACATAGCGCTCTTTCGATCGAAGGGCTCAGCCTTTCGGATGAAACGAAGGTAAGAACGGCCATAATTAAAGCGTATCTTCAACTCGATCACGACATCTTCCAAAACGCTGCCGCTGGAAACGCCGGATCTGCGGCTACGGTCGTGTTACAAATTGGGAGAAAGCTATACTTTGTCAATCTTGGGGACAGTCGCTCGGTATTGGTAAACGCTAAACGAGAGGTCGTACACGAAACAAAGGATCACAAGCCAAGCGAAGAAAGGGATCGGATGGAACAAGCCGGTGCAATAGTGATGCAACGTGGAAAACAATCGATGGCAATGACTAAATACTCTATAGGCGTTATTTCCATGTCGAGAGCCTTCGGAGACAAATCCTTTAAGATAGACGGTAAGGGGAAGTATCTTGGGACTTCGGCCGCCCTTTCTCCGTATCCCGACATCACCGTCTTCGACCTAAAAGAAGAGCCGTACACTCTCATCTTGGCGTGTGATGGGTTGTGGGATGGTGTCAGTAGCGCCAAAGCCGCAGAGTATACTAAGTGTCCCGACCTACTCAACGCCGGTCTTCGCGCTCCCGGTTATAAGGGAGATAACGTCACCGTGATGATAGTCAAAATCGCGCCGTAGCAAAAAGCGACAAACCGACGGGTCTTCAACGTCGTCGTTTGACGCACGCGATGGATGTGTATTGTTTGTTGCAGGGTGCAACTGTCTATTCAAACTATACGTGCATGTTGACCCAGGCCAACATTGTGACCAACGCCAACAAGTTCTACGGCATACAGCTCCTGGAGCATGGTAAGGTCTACGTCTTATGGACGCGCTATGGACGCATAGGAGAGAAGGGTCGAACTGAGTCACGAGAGTTCGGCGACCTAGAACGAGCGATCATCGAGTTCAAGAGGCGTTACAAGGCTAAGACGGGTACGGCGTGGGGCAAGACCTGGACACCGGCGCCGCAGAAGTACGCTCCAGCCTCGATTGTCGCGCCTAAGATCGAGATCGTTCAAGAGGAGGCTCCCGTTCCTCCGTCTACGCTCGACACGAGCGTTCAAAGGATCGTTCGCATGATTAGCGACTCCAAAATGATGACGTCCACCTTGAAGGAGTTGAACCTCGACACGCAGAAGATGCCGTTGGGCAAGATTTCAGATACGCAAATCGACAAAGCTCAGCGGCTTCTCGATTCTATCACTACGACTACGTCCGCCGAAACGCTTATCGCCACCAGCTCTGAGTTCTGGACGTTGATCCCCTTCGCTTGCGGTCGAAAGCCACCTCCCATCATCAATAGCTCCGAACAAGTCAAAAAATGCTCCGAGTTGCTCCACGTTATGCGAAACATTGAAGCCGCGGGCAAGATGATACAGAAAGCGAAGGACGTCGACTCCGTCTACGCCGAAATTGGCGTTGAGATGACGCCGGTGGAACGGGGGACGCCAGAGTGGGACGTGATCAGCCTCTACGTCAAAAACACGCAGGGCTCGACTCATGGTCGGGTCGAGCTTGAGGAGGCTATCAAGATACACACCGCAATGAATGAAGAAACCATGGCGAAGGTCGGTAACCGCATGCTCCTCTTTCACGGTACGAGAATGGCGAACGTCTTGGGCATACTGCAGAGAGGCTTTCGACTACCGCACCTCAACGATCACGTGTCCAACGGCAGTACTCTTGGACGAGGCATCTATTTTGCCAACAGCGTCACCAAGTCCTTCAATTACTGTTTCAGCGACATGGGTATCGTCTTGCTCTGCGATGTGGCGTTGGGAACGATAGAGTCCTGCCGGACGATGTCGGACAAGCGCGTGCGATCAACGTTCGACAGCAGAATGGGTTGCGGCGAGTATTCTCCAGATTCCGCCGCTGACATTGTATTTGAAGGTGCGAAAGTACCTCTCGGCAAGCTCGTCGCGGAGACTCGTACGTCTCATAGCTCCTTCATCTACGACGAGTATGCGATCTATAACCCCTCGCAGTACAGGTTTAAATACCTCCTGTTGTTACGCCAGATGCCCGACACATTTTGAAACCAAAATGTATCACTATTCCTCCTTCAACTCCTCCTCGGTGAAGGTGGTGTTCTCATACACGCGCATCTGCGCCTCAGAAGGAACGTAGTCGGGAATGCCGGACTTGCGTCGCTCTTCGTTGTACCTGTCAACCCACTGTGAGGTATACTCGGAGTGGTCGCGTTCGAGACGCTTCAACTCCTTTAGCACTTTTGTGTGCGTGACGGTCAGAGACTTCATCTGACGCTTCAACCGTTCCTCCTCCTCGCACAGCTTCATCTCCGTGACACGACGCATGGCGTAAAACGTCAGGGATGTGGGATCGTCGTAGATGTCTCCTGCCTTCACCTCCTCCTCTCTGTCCTTCAGCTCTTGCTTGATGCGCTCGGTCTCTTTCATCTTCTCGCGCATCGCCAAGTCTTGAATGTGTCGCTCTTCCTCGGAGGTGCGAACGTCGATGCGCTCTCGGCAGAAGCCGTCCTCTTCGGTGATCGGGAGCCAATGCCCTACAGGCGCGATACGAACGGGGAACTTGGAGTCCACCTCCCGCACCAATTTGTGCGAGCCGTCGACAGCAGCATCAGCGTCGGGAAAGTTCCCACGCAGCTTGACGTAGCCGTAAACGGGCTTTCCGGTGCTAAGCTTCCTCGGCTCTTTGAATAGCATAAACGACACGAGGCCCGTCGTCTGTCCCAGAATGATGGGATCGACGCGAGTCCTAACGACTTGCGGATAGCGCACCACCTGCCCTTGCACCGCCGCCTCACCCACGGTTCCCGTCAATGGAGGATAGCCAGGCACGAGCCACTCGGGACGCTTCTGATCCATTCATAACAAAACGAAAACACTTTAGATGAGTTACCGTAATGGAGGTGCGAGAGGGGAGAATTCGTTGTCTTAAGTACGAAGAGGAGAGCGCTTCGGAGCGATACGAGTACGTTGTGTTGCAACCATACGAACTGTCGTTGCCTGACGGACGTCAGATTGTGGTGCCGCGAGGCTTCCTCACCGACGGTTCGTCTGGAGGCCCGGATTGCGGTGCGTCTTGGGTATTCCACGACTACCTATACGCCACTCACGCCTTCACCTCAGGAGAACCGTGCACGCGCGAGGAGGCGGACGCGGTCATGAGCAGCGTTCTCGCTCACGAGGGACGGTACGGCTACTGCAGGGTGTTCGTAAAGCTGTCCTGGCTCAACCCGTTCTGGCTCTTCAGCTCAGCGTGGGAGAAGAGCGGAACCAGAGGGCCTGAATTTCTGCGAAGCGGTTCCTTGTGAAGCGGTTCCTTGCAAGCAACGAAAATCGACAGATCCCCATAGCGAACGCATGTAACGCGTATGAGCGTTGCACACGTGGAAGGTTATCTACATATCATTCTCGGACCAATGTTTAGCGGTAAGACGAGCGCTCTACTTCGACTGCTCTTCAACGATGCAGCTATAGGTCTCAACGTGTTGTACATCAACCACGAACGAGACACACGTGCCGGTGCGTACTCTACGCACAACCCTCTGTACAAGGAGCATCTTGCGACGATGAGCAACGTCTCCTTTTGCTCCGTTAAAGAGCTGAGCTCCGTCGACGTTGATCGGTACGACGTCATTGGCATCGACGAGGCGCAGTTCTTTGAGGACTTACTAACGGTCAATGACTGGGTGGATGAGCGCGGGAAGAAAGTGATCGTGGCGGGGCTCGACGGCGACTTTAGGCGCGAGAAGTTCGGACACATCGTCGATCTCGTTCCCAAGTCGAACCAAGTCGAGAAACTGACCGCCTACTGCAAGATGTGCGCTTCAAAGACGCCTCGCGTCATGAAGCTAGCGTACTTCACCCTTCGCACGGCAAACACTAAGGACGTGATATACGTCGGCGGAGCGAGCGACTATCAACCCGCGTGCCGAGCGTGCCATCTTGGCGCGCGAAACGAGTAATTCTTCGAACGACGTTCGAAGAATCAAAACGCTGCGTTAGGGTTCGTCGGGCTGCCGCTGGCATCGTAGTACGTGATGCCCGTTTGAACGGGTCGGTCGACGCTGTAACCGTACGTGTCCGGTGCATAGTCGTCGTAGCCCGCGTCTATAACGCCCACATTGATGTGGTACATGTGGTTGTCGGTGAGGGTGATGGTCATGACGGGCTTGCGATCGGGCAAGTTAAACACAAACGCGAGACGATCTCCAAGCCTCAATCCCTCTCGGCTGTTATCGTAGTAGACGTTCGCTCTACTCCCTCCCATGTAGGACACGCCGTCGTACGCCTCGACTTGAGCCACAAGGGTACGAGTGTCGGTATCTCTAGGTAGATGATAAACGTCCAAGGGGAAGAGGAGATTGTTGTGGATCATGACACCAGAGATGTCGGCGAAGGAGACAGAGTACTCTCTACCTCCGCCCGCCGACTCGTACGTGACCGTCCCGACCTTTACGTCTCTCCAATGTGGGTGCAACGTGTACGGAGGCATCATCAGGTACCCGTTTCCGTTGGACTCGTACACCACTTCAATCGTGTCGCCTATCTGTAGAGGAGCGGCGTTGGATCTCGTACGAGATACCGTCTCTTTGGGATTCAACGTACCGAGACGTTCTGCGTGTCCTGACTTTGTCCGGTGATACAGCAACACCTTATCGGGCAGGTAACTCTCAAACGTCCACGGTTTTCTCACCGCCTTCACATCGGAGGTGAGGCGCGCGTAGTCCATTACTTGTGACGGTCAAAATAATTCTTCCCTCCCTTTAGACGACGCATCGTCACTGATAACGCAAGTGTGCTTGGAAGTGCATCAGCGGCCGTGCGTGCAGCGCAGCGATCCGAGCGAAGGTAGCGCCGCCACAAGCGGTTGAAAGCGTCCGCGATCGTAGTCGACTGCGTCTCAAGTGCACGTACCGATACCATCCAGCGTGTTCGAGACGCAGTTGTGCGAGCACACTTTCGCCGTCCGCGTCGTCTTTGCCAACGACGATAACGAACTCGCATCGCCCGACGGCGGGTACAGTGCACTGCGCCGCCGTGTCGTCCAAACACGCAATTGCGGACGCGTACGCGTTGCCAACCACCACGTCGTGCACGGTGCCCGTCGAGAGGCTGAGAGACACCTTGAACGTCTCCCAAGGCACAGCCACGTCAACGTTCCTGTACGCAACGAGCAAACACGTTGTGTCGTGCGGCCACTTTGTGCAGTTTCTTGCGAAGCACTTCATCATGTGCTCCACAACGCCCTTTTCTCTAACGTCGGTTTTCTTCTCTCAGTGTCACACTCTGCACACACACCTTCGCGCTCCCGTACGACCCGCTGACGATGCGTTTACCGTCGGGCGAGAACGCTACGCTCTGCACCGGTCGGTGATGACCGGAGAAGATGTATTCGCACTCGCCGCTCTCTATGCGCCAAATACGTACCGTCTTATCGTCCGAACCGCTTACGATGCGTGTACCGTCGGGCGAGAAGGCGACGCTCGTCACGCACTCTGAATGGCCCGACAAGATGCGTTCGAGGCCGGAGGTGTCACCATCGACGCTGTAAACGTGCACGTCGTTCGAACAGACGACCGCTATGCGCGTACTGTCGGGCGAGTACGCGGCACGTGTCATCGACCAGTCTGAGTCGCCTTTGAGCGTCAATGCGCACTCACCGCTCTCTGCGTTCCACACGCGAAGTGTCCGATCGTACGATCCGCTGACGATACGCGTACCGTCGAGCGAGAAGGCGACGCTCGTCACGTGATCGGTATGCCCTTTGAGCGTCCGTTCGCACGCGCCGTACTCGGCGCTCTCAGCGTCCGCGTTGTACACTCTCACCATTCCGTCGCATGAGCCGCTAACGACGCGTTTCCCGTCGGGCGAGAAAGATGCGCTCGTTGCATTCCAATTGGAATGATCCCCGAAAGTTCGTTCGACCTCGTCGCTGTCGACGTTCCACACACGTACGCTATCGTTGGACGCGCTCACGATCCGCTTGCTATCGGGCGAAAAGGCGACGCTTGTCACCGTATACGAATGACCGCCTCTTAGGGCGCGTTCACGCTCACCCGTGACAGCGTCGTACACGCATAACGTCGTATCGGACGACCCACTGACGATGCGCTTACCGTCGGGTGAGAAGGCGACGCTCGTCACCCATTCCGAATGGCCTTGGAGAATGTGTTCAACGTTTGCGTGTTTAACGGGCGTGTCGTGAGGCTCGCTGACTATTCGCAACAGATCTCCCAACGCCTCTTCAATACACCTGACCTTGTTACGCAAATCAGCGATCTCCTTCTTGACGATCGAGAGCTTAGTCTCAGACATGTGCACGTAACGCTAACGGTCAAGAGATGATTATCGATTTTCTCTCTCCCGGAAGAGAGGAAATCACACTCTCATTATCACGAGCGGCATGTGACGCTCGACCGTTCTCTTGACCAAGGTTTCCATGTCCTGCGTGCCTCTTCTCCTGACAAGAACGCAGCGACGCCCGGAAGCGGCAATTTCGCGACACACTCGTCGCCTATCAAAACCATGTTTGTCAACGACAAAAACGACCCCGCTCGTTGTCGCGCTCCACATCCACGAACTCGGAGAATTGCGCATGGAACACAATACAATCCCGCAGATTGCGCCAGTGACTGGATCAACCGAAGCGTTGTAGAGACCCCACATGCATTGGTACGTGTCGTAAGCGAGAACGGTACAGATCACTAGACTCGACTCGGCGGCACGGAACTTGTCAGCCCAACTGTGACCCGAACAATACGCATGATCATATCTCTTCTCCGTGCACCCTTGCACGCCGCATTCGGCCATGGTCACAGAGCGACGTCACCGGAGCTAGCGACGACAAGGATGTTGTGTGCGGGAACGATCAAGTCGATTTTCTCTTTTCCCGGAGGGAAAGACTTACGCTCAGTCCAAAAAGGAGGCGCATAGGAGACGCGCATTACCTTCTTTCACCGCTTGACGAAAACGACCTAGCTCGTCTTCGGATAACGGAGTAAGGGTATAAGTATCTCTACGGAGATATGTCGATTTTCTTAGCCCCACACCTTCACGGTCTTGTCATACGAGCCGCTGACTACGAACCTGTTGTCTGGGAAGAACGCCACGCTCGTCACCGTGTGCGAATGGCCTCGTAACGTTTGTTTGCACTCTCCGCTGCTCACGTCCCAAACTCTTACAGAGTTATCGTCTGAACCGCTGACGATCCACTTGCTGTCCGAAGAGAAAGCGACGCTGTTCACCCAGTTCTCGTGACCTTTGAGCGTTCGCACATGCTCGCCATTTTCGGCGTTCAACAACCTCAAGGTACAATCGTCCGAGCCGCTGACGATGCGCGTACCGTCGGGAGAGAACGCTACGCTTGTGACGGTGTCTGCGTGACCTAGCGCCGACCAAATCCGCTCTCCGCTCTCTACGTTCCAAACTCTTACAGAGTTGTCGTACGAGCCGCTGATGACGCACTTCCCGTCGGGTGAGAAGGCGACGCTTGTGACGGCCGAATCGTCTCGAATCGCCAACTTGCACACGCCGGAGGTCGCGTCGTAAATCCGCAGAAACCCATCGTCCGAACCGCTGACTATGAGCGTACCGTCGGGAGAGAACGCCGCGGCGTTCACCTCGCTCGTATGACCTTGCAGCGTTTGTTCACATTCACCCGTTAACACGCTATAAACGCGAATCTCGGCGACGCCGGTAACGACGATACGCACGCTGTCTGGAGAAAACGCTACATTTATTGCGTCTATGACGCGCGTGTTGGGCACAGAGGATTCTTGAAGTGTCCGTATGCGCTCGCCGTCGGGCGAGAACGTCACATTGGTCACTCGTGCCGAGTGACCCGAGACTGCTAGTATGCGCTCACAAAGGCCGGTACTCGCATCGTAAATGCGCAGCGTCTCGTCGCGTGAACCGCTGGCTATGTATCTACCGTTGGGAGAAACCGCCACACTCGTAACCCAGTCCGAATGACCTTTGAGCGTTTGTTCCCACCCATCGTCGACGATTGGCCCTTCGTTCAAGCGCTTCACGTGCGTCAACGCTACCGCTCTGAGCGCGTCAACCGCTATTATCACTCTCTCGGCGTCGTCTCTAGAAACCGTCATCTCTCTGTCGTTCATGTTGTGCACGTACGACGACAACACGCCAGCCGCTTCCACCACCTCATCGAAGACCTCGACGGGAACCGTGATCTTAGACATGATGCAAACGCTCTCTCGTCGATCAACTCCACCGTCGATTTTCTCTTCTTCCGAAGAAGAGAAACGCTCACACGCTCCACACGCACAGCGTTTGATCGGCCGACCCAGAGACGATGCGCTTACCGTCGGGAGAGAACGCTACGCTCGTCACTCGTGCCGAATGACCTCGTAGCGTTCGTTCGCACACGCCGATGTTAGCGGCGCCGACACTCCCGGTGTGCACGTTCCAAACTCTTACAGAGTTGTCTTCCGAGCCGCTGATGACGTGTGTCCCATCGGGAGAGAACGCTACGCTCGACACCCCTTCGAGATGGTCTCGAAGCGTCAGTATGCGCTCTCCCGACGGCACGCTCCAAACTTTCACGGAAGTGTCATACGAACCGCTGGCTATGAGCGTACCGTCAGGCGAGAACGCTACGCTTGTGACGGTGTCTGAATGATCTCGCAGTCTCAACAAGAGCGTGCCAGTCTTCGCGTCCCACACGCGAATGTCAGTGTCATACGAACCGCTGGCTATGAACGTACCGCCGGGCGAGAACGCGACGCACGTTACCGAGCTCCAATGCCCTGTCAGCGTCATTATGCACTCGCCAGTCTTCACGTTCCACACCTTTATTCTCTCGTCGTAGGAAGCTGACGCGATGCGCGTACCGTCGGGCGAGAAAGCGACGCTCGCCACTCCGCTCGTATGTCCTTGACACGCGGCCCCCGGGCCGTGACCTTCAAGCGTCAACGTGCATTTGCCACTTTCGACGCTCCACACCTTTACGTCCTTGTCGGCCGAACCGCTGACGATGCGCTTACCGTCGGGTGAGAAGGCGACGCTGTGCACCTCGTCTGAATGACCTTCGAGTATCAGTATGCACTCTCCACTCTCCACGCTCCACACGCGAACGTCGTTCTCGGTCGAACCGCTGACGATGTACGTGCCGTCGGGTGAGAAGGCCACGCTATTCACCTGTTTTGAATGACCCGATAGCGTACGCTTTTCGTTTAGCGTACGCTTTTCGTTTAACGTACGCTTTTCGTTTAACGTACGCTTTTCGTTTAAGAACGTTAAGCGCGCTCGCGCTTGTAGCGTTTCAAACGCTTTCACCATTCTATCGAACTGTACCGAGTGAATCGTCACATCTGTGTCGTCCTTTTTGTACTCGTATGACAGCGAATCAACCGCTTCCACCACTTCATCGATCAGATCAACGGGAACCGCAACGTGAGTCATGCAAACTCCTCGTCGATCAAAGGCGGTCTCGTCGATTTTACTCTTCTCCTCGAAGAAGAAGAGGCTCACACGCACCGTCTCGTCGTTGACAATGGCGCGTGGTGAGTACGCCACGCTCGTCATCCTCTCCCGTGTCACTTGTGATTGTGTGGAACGGGGTACAATAGCAACCTCTCGTCCAACTCGTCGCTATGGGTGAGGAACATCCGACGACAGCACATTCTCTTATAGCCGAGGCTCGTTAGCACCTGCATCGGGTTTTCGCCTTCGCGTACGCGCGAAAGGTACGACTCGTACCTGTTCGCAACAACCTTACCGCAGGTGAAGCAGCGAATGGGAAAGGGCATCGATCAACCGTAAGTATCGTCCGCCGAACGTCAGTTTTTTCACTTGAGATACGATAAGGCATGGCCGATCGGAGAAACCTCAACATCGGGTCTAGTTCCGTGCACCTCGACGGCTTCGTCAACATGGAGTACGACAAGGCCTATTGGGACAAGGCGGAGGAGCACGCTTCACTCTTACAATGGGGGACGCGCATCAACGACCGCGCCACCCGGAACAAACCGGACGACTTTGGCGACGCGCTTTGTCTACACTACGCGGACAACACCTTCGATCTCGTCCGTAGCAGTCACGTGATGGAGCACCTACCCTCCACCAAGATCCACAGAGCGCTATCGGAACAGTACAGGGTCTTGAGACCGGGAGGCTGGGTAAGAGTGATCGTTCCGGCACTCGACATCCTGATCCACAGATGGGTGAACAAGGAGCGATACGAAGCGTTCTGGGACAAGACCAAGAGCGACCCGGGCCTGTATAAGGAGTCGGAGCGCGGCGTGCCCTTCGATAGCGCCGACGAGGCCTTGATCTCCATCATTCATCTGAACGGCCATCACACGAACTCATTCACCGAACGCAGCCTCACCGACATCTTAACCCGCGTTGGGTTCGTCGACGTACAACGCTGCGACGCCGAGGAAGACGGTATACCGGACGGTACGTGCATGGACTATAGTCTGCGACTCAAAGGTCAGAAGCCTAAAATCGACCCATCTCGCGTCTTCGCGTATGGGTTGAGATGAGCGAGATTCAAAAGCTTGATGTGCGTTTCAATTGGACGAACTGCGTCGTGTTTTCGCCAGACGGTATACATGTAGTCAGCGGCTCGGATGACTACATGCTACACATGTGGGATACGAGAAACGGCAAGCACATTCGTACGTTTCAAGGTCACTCGGACTGGATCGCGAGTGTCGCGATCTCTCGCGACGGTACGCGCATCGCGAGTGGGTCGCATGACGGTACCGTGCGTGTGTGGAAAGTGGACGCGTTCACCGGAAACACTGACGAGAGCGAACACGTCTTACGAGGTCACAAAAGTGTGGTGAAGAGTGTGGCGTTCTCGCCTGATGGTAAGCGCATCGTAAGTGGGTCGTGGGACGAGAATGTGCGTGTGTGGCGAACCTTAACCGGCGAGTGCGAACTGGTTCTCGTAGGGCACTCGGACTGCGTGAACGGCGTCGCCTTTTCGCCCGACGGTACGCTCATAGTTAGCGGTTCGTGCGACGGCGTGATACGTATCTACAACATAGACGCCGAGAATGTCGAGCGAACGCTCGGTGCTAAGCGTCATAGCTCAGATATGAGGCTAATGTGTGTGGCGTTCTCTCCCGATGGTAAGCACGTCGCTAGCGGGTGGAATGACAATAGTGTGAAAGTGTGGAGAATCGAGGATGAAACGTGCACGCTGACACTTCAAGGTCACTCGGAGGCGGGGAGGAGGGCGGTTGTGACGAGCGTAGCGTACTCGCCGGACGGTACGTACGTAGTCAGCGGGTCGTGCGATCATACGGTCCGCGTGTGGGACACGGAAGCCGAGAGCGCCGGGTACGGCACTTGCGTTCGTACGTTTCAAGGTCACTCGGATTGGGTGGTGGGAGTGGACGTTTCGTTCGATAGCAAGCGCATCGTCAGCGGGGCTCGTGACGGTGTGAGGGTGTGGAACATGGAGCGGTGTACGGAAGAGACCGATTTGCTTCAAAGAATCGGAGACGCGGAGAAACGGATAGTCACGCTCAAGGAGCGGTACGCCGTTTTGGTTTCGCGTAATACCGTTTGCATCGTTATCGCAAACGATAGTGACGGTGACGGTGACGGTGACGGTGACGGTGACGGTGACGGTGACGGTGACGGTGACGGCGACGGTGACGGCGACGGTGACGGTGACGGTGACGAACCGCGCGGAGGTATGTTTGTCGATATTAAAGAGAAGAGAAAATCGACGCGTCTCGCGATCACAAGTCATCGTGACGACGTCGGCCCATAAGAGAAGCGATGGGTAAGGAGACCTTGTCTCGGCTCAAAGAGATGACCGTCAAAGAGTTAAAAGCCTATGCGAAGGAGAACGGCGTAACGGGGTATAGTCGTTTGAACAAGGAGGCGTTGATCGAACGTGTGTGGAAACACACGCAGACTACTAATGCATCGAAAAAGGCCGCTCCGGTTGGACACGACTTTGCGAAGAAGCGCAGAGACGTCGTACGGGCGGATCGCACAGAGCAGTACTTCACCGTCGAGCACGTGATCGAGCGGTGCTGCGAGATGATAGTCGCAAAATGTGGCCGCGTTCGTATGTTCATCGATTCTTCCTGCGGTACCGGCGAAGTCGGGCTTTACTTGCACGAGCGACACGGATTCACGGTTCACATGTTCGACGTTGACGACGCGCATCTGTTACCGAACGTGCGTACGGCGCTCGGTAAGTCGCAGACCGCTTTCACCTTTGCCAAACGGGACTTCATGACGACGAGTATCGGTGCCGCACCGCACGGCGTGCCACCCGATGCGATCATTGGGTTCAATCCGCCGTTTGGACACAAGGCAAAGATTGGGAGACGTTTCATCGAGCACGCGCTGACGTTGAAGCCCAAGTATATGGCGTGGATTATGAGCAACATCATGGAACGCGGAGAGCCGTGGTTGCCGCCGCAATGTGTCGTTATGCACTACGAGTGTTTGCCGCCGTACTCGTTCAGATTCGGCGACGAGCTACGAAACTTGCCGGCCGCTTTCACAATATGGCACCGCGACCCAGATCAGTACGTCGTTTGTGTTGCGCAACGGCGTGCGCGATCCGCTCGCGCACTACCGCCAGGATACGCTCTCGAACGGCTCTCGTTTCGGTTGAACACGCTGAGCGCACAACCGCTGACGGTGTGGCCGAAATCGTTAGCGGAAATCCTCATCCGCACGTCTGGCGGCAGCGCTGGACAACTCGCGATCATCTGGTCGAGCGAGACGGGCTATCACATTGTTAACGCTACTTCGACGCGAGCGCTCGAAACGAACCGTGTTCAGTCGGTCACGCAACACGCCATCATGCGCGTACCCGACGCGCTCGCGGGCGATGGCAGAACGCCGTTCTTCAGACGAATGATTCCGCTGCTCATCGCCCGTCGCCAAGACGCAGCGAACAAACGCGGCATATCCATGGCGGACATTCGCGCCGCCATATTTGGACTGCACGTAACAACTGACGAGGACGTTCCAAAATCGACATTATTCCATGACTAACTCTACATAAGACGACCGCGATGGGGACGCTGATGCAAGCGATGACCGTTAAGGATTTGAGGGACTATGCGAAGGCGAACGGTATCGCCGGATACAGCCGCTTGAACAAGGCGAGCTTGTTCAAGCTCGTGCAAGAACACGTGTCGAAGAAGACCGTCTCGTCGAAGAAGACCGTCTCGTCGAAGAAGACCGTCTCGTCTGCGACGGCGCCCAAGGTCGTCAACGTCAAAGTCGTACATCTGCGCCAAGCCGGCTACCAAGACGTCGAACAGTGGATGGCGTCGCCGGGCAACGTGTACGTTGGACGTCGTATGCGTGTCTTCATTTATGATAAGAAGAAGAGAGCGTACTTCCTTCCAGAGTCGCCGTTCGCCAACAAGTTCGGCGTCAAGGCGTACGGTCGTGAAGGCGCAATCGCACGCTATCAAGAAGACCTGCAAGAGCGCCTGAGTCGGGACGCGGATCTGCGTCGTCAGTTGCTCGCGCTGGGAGGGAAGCAGCTCGGATGTTGGTGCGCGCCCGATCCGTGTCACGCCGACGTCATCGTTGAGCAGTGGCGTCGTTTGACATGACGAATGTCTCTTCTCTTTCAAGAGAAGAGAAAATCGACGTCGTGGTAGAGCGTTTGTCGCCGTGTCGATGACTGAAGTGGTGTGCGCGGCGTTCTCACCCGACGATCGTTGGATCGCTTGCGGTTCGTACGATACCGCTCTACGCGTGTACAACGCTACTATCGAGAGTAACGCCGAGAGTGCCGACGTTAGCGGCGCTTGCAAACACACTCTCTGGGGGCATTCAGACTGGATAACGAGCGTGGCGTTCTCTCCCGACAGCGAGCGGATCGTTAGCGGATCGTGCGATCGTACGTTGCGCATATGGCGCGTAGAGAGCGGCGAGTGCACAATGACGCTACGAGGTCACTCGCACATGGTATTGAGCGTAGCGTTCTCGCCCGACGGTAAGCGCATCGTCAGCGGGTCGAATGATCATACCCTGAGGTTGTGGCGTGTAGAAGGCGAGAATGTCGACGTTAGCGGTACGTGCGAACGTACGCTACGAGGTCACACGAACGGCGTGAACGGCGTCGCTTTCTCTCCCGACGGTACGCGCATCGCCAGCGGTTCGTGCGACGGAACCGTACGCGTGTGGAACGTCGAGAATGACACTTTCGATACTCTTCTAGGCCATTTGGCCTCTGTGACGTGCGTAGCGTTCTCGCCCGACGGTACACTCGTTGTCAGCGGTTCCGATCCAAACGATGACACGCTCCTCGTTCACAACGTGATCACCGGGAAGTGCATAACGACGATGGTAGGCCACACGGATGGGATAAACGGCGTGGCGTACTCTCCTGACGGCGCACACATAGCCAGCTGTTCGTTCGACAAGACGGTGCGTATATGGTGTGTAGCGAGCGGCACTTGCAAACGCATTCTACGACACACAAGTTGGGTACATAGCGTCGCGTACTCTTCTGACGGTACACGCGTCGCTAGTGGCGCAGATGACTTGCGTGTGTGGAACGCGATCACCGGCGAGTGCCAACGAACGATCACGTTGAAGGGAAATGAGGAGACCGCGTTCTAATCAAAACTGCCGTTTTTTCGAGCCTCCAACCGAGGCTCAAAAACGCTCCAAAACAGTTCCTGAAGGGGTACCCCTTCAGGAAGAAATCGACATCGTCGGTGACACGTGCAAGGTGGTCGGACTTCGAGGTCATTCAGGTGTGACGAGTGTGGCGTGCATCGTCAGCGGCTCGTACGACAAAACGCTACGCATGTGCCGCGATGTGACATTGACGCTCTGACCGCTGAAGCGTATGCGTCGGGTGCGTTACTACGTTGAAAGATCACTCGCATTACAAGCGTTGCGATTCGCTGAGAAGAGAAAATCGACGTGTGACCGTGACAAACCAAGCGAAAAGCGGCGGAATGGCAAGTAACATCGGCGAAGGGACTCTGCACGTTATGTGTCTCCAGTATGGGTTTTGCGGTGCATTCGCTCTGGCGCTCTCTCTTGGTACGGGAGCGTTGATCGGCTACTTCATCGGTCGAGGACAATGTCCTCCGTAGTCGGACTGCGATCTCTTCTCATCGTGAGAAGAGAAAATGGAGGAGAAGTGACTCCTCTCCCTAGGGAGAGGAGAAAATCGACGTTGTCTTGAGACACATGTCGCACAGTTGACACGATGGCTACTCCGAAAGGCTTCGCTACGCGAGAGATGAAAGGGGTCGCTCCGCAGCAAGGGACTGCTACGCGCAAGAGCCTGGACATGATATGCGTCACGTACTCGCCCGACGGCGGATGGATCCTCACCGGGTCGTACGACAAGACAGTGAAGCTGTGGCATGTGGAATCTGGCACGTTTCTGAACCTTGAAGGCCACCAGGGTTGGGTGACGGGCGTGACGTTCTCACCCGACGGTACGCGCATCGCCAGTTGTTCATACGACTCGAGCGTGAAGGTGTGGAAAATCACGTATGACGCGAACGGTGTTGCGATGGCCTGTGTGTGCGAAATGACGCTTCAAGGTCGTTCACGTTTTGAGATGACGAGTGTGGCGTATTCGCCCGACGGTACGCGGATCGTCGTCGGATCGCTGGACACTTCCGTGAAGGTTTGGGACACAAAGACCGGAGCGCTCACATCGACCCTTGAAGGTCACACGCGCGGTGTGCAGAGCGTGGCGTTCTCTCCCGACGGTACGCGGATCGTCAGCGGATCGATCGATAAGACGGTACGCGTGTGGGATGCGCAAGCCGGGACGTGCACGTTGACGCTCTCTGTTCATTCCGCCGCTGTGACGAGTGTGGCGTTCTCTCCCGACGGGACGCGCATCGTGTCGGCCTCCGACGATGAAACGGTTCGCGTCTTTGACACCGCTACGGGCGAGTGTAAACGGACGATCCAGCACTCAGACTCGGTGATGAGCGTAGCGTTCTCTCCCGACGGTACGCGCATCGTCAGCGGAGGAGAAGACAAGGTTCTTCGTGTTCACAACGCAGAGACCGGCGAGTGCACAATGACGCTCAAAGGTCATTCGGACACCATCATGAGCGTCGCCTTCTCACCCGACGGCAAGCGGATCGTCAGCGTGTCAGAGGATTTGTTCGTGTGGCTCGGCGACGTACTGGAATACATGACGACACGTTTGCACAGCGGAAAGATCGCGACGTCTTCGTTCTTGTATTGATCTCTCCTCTCCTTCGGGAGAAGAGAAAATCGATATCGTCTCGTGATACATCAGACGTTATCGAATGGCACAAAACGAATCGTGGAACGAAGCGTGGCGCGCTGTGTTGGCAGAGGTCGAAGCGCGCGTCCCGCCGGGGACGATGGATATGGTACGCAAGAACAATGATGGTTTGACGAAGCTTCCGTGGGGAGCGTGTTCTCTTCCATCGTTGTCCGAAGAGGAGACGTGCTTCTGGGACGGTCTTGAGGTCAAGACCTCCGACAGCGACATGGTCTTCGTACTCAAAACGCGCAACATACCGCCTGGCGGAGAATGGAAGTTCGAACGCCTTCCGGAGAAGGAGAACGCGTTTTATCTTTACATACCCCCAGACAACATCAACTCGTGTTTGACTCTACCGCCAGACGCGCTCGCGATTGTGGCCGCTGTACTGAATATGGGCCACGCGAATTGGTGGAACAGACCGCGACACAAAGCGCTTCAATGCTCAGGTGGAGCGACGAGCGCCGTCTTTTCGCCCGACGGTGAGACGATCGCCGGTGGAGTGCACAACGATGTATGCTTGTGGATCGTCGAGACCGGAATGTGCATTTTCACGCTTCAAGGTCATCGCCTAGCGGTAACGAGCGTAGCGTTCTCTCCCGACGGTACGCGTGTCGTCAGCGGCTCGGTTGACGGAGATGTGAAAGTGTGGCGACTCGATACCAAAGAATGCGTAATGACGTTACGACGTCACAATGACGTCGTAGCGAGCATAGCGTTTTCGCCTAAAGGTAAGCGCATCGTCAGCGGATCGTACGACGGTACGATTCGCGTTTGGAACGCTGAAACCGGCCGATGCAAACGCGTTTTCCTAGATGGACGTTGGGTGTTTAGCGTGGCCTACTCTCCCGATGGTAAGCGCATCGTCAGCGGTTCGAGCAACGGTACCGTGAGAGTTTGGAGTACGAAAAGTGGCAGGCGCAAACGAACGATCCAAAATCATTCAAACGTGGTGTCTAGTGTGGCGTTCTCGCCTGACGGGACGCGCATCGTCAGCGGTTCGTACGATAAGACGGTACGCGTGTACAACGCGGACACCAGCATGTGCGAACGTACGTTCTGTCATTTGAGTCCGGTGATAAGCGTCGCATACTCGCCGGACGGTACGCACATTGCCAGCGGGTCGGATGACGGTGTGAAGGTGTGGGACGCGATCACCGAGAGCGCCGAATACAAGCAGATGAGTCGCAACCAAACGGTGATGAGCGTAGCGTATTCGCTGGACGGCGAATGGATCGTCGGCGTCTTGTTCGACAAAACGGTACGCGTGTGGCCGATCTAAACCCTTTGCAAGGGACTCCTCTCCTTCGGGAGAAGAGAAAATCGACGTCGTCTCGTGATATCCGTTTCACGGTTAATGACCACTCCGTTGCCGACGATCGTCGTCTTCTCGCCCGGCAGTACGCGTGTCGATATCGAGCCATCCGATACGATACGTATGTATGACGTGAGGAGAACGCAATACTTCTGGTACCGTCCTTCTATGTACGCGTCCGATTACAACGATCCCCGCCCTTTCCAACGCGAGATTAGTGGGTAGCGGGAGAAGAGAAAATCGACGTCGCCTTACGGATCGAACGGAGCGTTGTAACAATGACGACGTTCGAACGAACGTTTCGAGGTCACTTAGATACGGTGTCGAGCGTGGCATACTCTCCCGATGGCAAGCGCATTGTCAGCGGATCGGCCGATCAGACCGTACGTTTGTGGAATCTCCACGGCGCTTGCGAGCATGTTTTTCGAGGCCACTCGAACTGGGTGACCGACGTCGCCTTCTCTCCCGACGGTAAGCGCATAGTCTCCAGTTCGTTCGATAAGAGTGTAAGGCTGTGGAACGCGGACGCCGGTACGTGCGAACGTATCTTCCAAGGGCACCATTGGGTGGTGAACAGCGTGGCGTTCTCGCCCGACGGTCGGCGGATCGTCAGCGGCTCGGATGACGGTACCGTGAAGGTGTGGAATGTCAAGCACGGTACGTGCGAACGAACGATGCGCTACCGCCATAACGTGTTGGTAACGAGCGTAGCCTTCTCGCCCGACGGTAGCGGACGGATCATTAGCGGATCGGATGACGGCAGCGTAAGAGTGTGGAGCGCCAAAAGCGAAAGGTGTGGAACGCTCAGAGGTGACACGAGCCCCGTGATGTGCGTGGCCTTCTCACCCGACGGTACGTTGATTGTCAGCGGGTCGGTGGATGGGAAAGTGCGTGTGTGGAACGCCAAAAGTGGAACGTTCGTCCGAACGCTTCCAGGTCATACGAACAGCGTAACCGACGTCGCCTTCTCACCCGACGGTACGCTCGTCGCTAGTAGTTCAGACGACGAAACTATAAGGATCTACAACGTAGCGACCGGAAAGCGTGAAGTGAGGTTTCGAAGCCGTTCGGGATGGGTGTCGAGCATCGCGTTCTCTCCCGACGGTACGCACATCGTTAGCGGTCGTGACATCTGGGCGGGGGAGTGGATGGGGACGTTGCGCATATACACCGTGCGCGGCTGAGGTCGGCTCTTCTCCTCTTCGGGAGAAGAGAAAACCGACTTTATTCGACGAGTTGACACTCGTATGAAGCATGGACGTGTCGCGCATGAGTCTACATCGAGTACAAGTATGCGAAGATAGGACTCGTTCGAATGCTCGCACCAATGTCTGTGGTACGAGTACTTCAGAGCCAAACGCGCGGCGCTAAAAAAGTGACTCCTCGTACGCCGACAATCGCTCGTTATGATACATGAGAGGAATGAAGAGCACGTTTTGCGTCGCGATATTCGCCGTCGCTTACGCACAGTCAGAGCCTGACCGCATTCTCCTGACCGATATCCAGACGTTGAATCTCAAAGAGAATAGTTTGACGACCGCGCGACGCGTTGCCGCCGTGCAGCAGTTGACGTGCCGCGGATCGTTCTGCGCTGACGACGAGAGGCCGCGTATCGTGCAGTGCAAGAATCAAGGCAGCGACGACAGCGGCTCCGTCAGTTGGGCGTGTCAAGCGTCGTTGCCGACGTGGCTGCGGTTCGGTCGGATCGAGGTCATCTGCGAAGGCTACGAAGGCCCCGACGATCCGTACGTGCTGCGCGGCAGTTGCGGTCTAGAGTACGAACTGCTCGAAAGTGGCGAAGAGGACGGTAGCGTCGGCTACGGTGAACGACGTACGACCTCATCGTCGGGAGGCACCGCCGCCATCATTGTCTTCTCCATCATTTTAGGCCTGGTGTACTGTTTCTGCTGTTACATCTTCACGGACGGATGCGATTGCTGCTCTTGTCCGAGTTGTTCCGGTGGCGGCTACAGCGGCTCGTCGTACACATCGTCGTCCGTCAAAACTGCGCCGTACGCGTCACAACCGTACGCGCCTCCACCGTACGCGCCTCCACAATATGCACCGCCACAATGCGCGCCTCCAGCCTATCCTTCTACGTACGATCCGGACGACGACGTCGTGAAGGCGCCAGTCGACGTGGAAAGAGACGGGTCGCGCGTCACACAACCCGTACCTTCTGCGCCGCCCGTACAGCCCGTGCCCGTGCCGCTCGTACAAGCCGTGCCCGTACAGCCCGTTGTGGTGCCTCCGCCGGCACAGGTCATCGTCAACAACCAAAATACCGTCGTGTCACCGACGCCGTCGACGTTACCGCCGTCGGCGTTCCTTAGTCACGGCGTACCGTGGACGCCGAACTATTACGCGTCGTCGTTTGCTGCACGACCGTCGTTGGTGCAGCCGGTGCACGTGAGTCCGTTCTCTACGTGCTCCGCCTCGACATTCTCGTCGAGACCGACATTCTCGTCGAGGCCTACGTACTCCGCGCCGTCAAGACCTGCGACGACGACGGTTAGAACGGGCTTCGGAGGTTCACGAAAACGCTGATACTCCTCTCCAACGGAGAGGAGTCATGTCACGACGGCGGCTAGATTGGCCCACGTTAATCGCTCGGCGGCGAATTTGGCCGCGGAACAACCGATAGCCGCGAGCTCGTCAGGACGTTGCAATAGCGCCTCAATGTGCCTTAGCGGATCGCGCGCATCGACCAGGACGTAGTCTCTACCGTCCGCGGCACCCAGTCCTATTTGAGAGTCGGCGTAGACTACGCCACCACACGCCATGACGAGCGGTACTCGTTCCGAGATGTAACCGTCGATGGAGGTGCAGTTCAAGCACAGGTTGAGTTGAGAGTTACTGAACACGAGCCGAGACTCGTTGTAAGGTATGGATCCTCGATAGGATTTTGGGTATCGAGCTTGAAACTTGACGGGGCCGTATAGGTGAAAGATGATGGTTGGGTGAGCGTCCAATTGGTCTACGAGCACCTTCCTCGGGCATCGTTGATACCTCTGGGGCCATTCGTCGTCCTCGTATAGGTTGGTACACACGATACTGACGTCGCATCGGTAGTTTGGATCCGGAGACCTATAATGCGTCGATGGGTGAAAGCCCGGCGGGCAGAACCTGAACTCTGGATAGACGGTGAGCTCGAGAGGATTGACGGTCAGATTCAGATCCATCATCGCTAGTATCGTTTCTCTTTTTGAGCTCGGATGTCGAATGTCCCAGTTGAAGTGAACGTGTTTCTTGCCTCCAACCGTTATGACTCTAGTCACCTCCTCAACGGACAGGTTGTCCGGATGATACCACCACAGCACGACGTTTGCGCCTCGCGTCGCTTCGATGAGAAGGTCGACGTAGTCGTTCCGACTGTCCACAACGTCTTGTCTGTATCGGTACATTGGGAAGAAAGAGACGGTGTTGCCGCGTTCCATCATGGCCTTGGCCGCGGCCAAAAAGCCGTCAGATAGGTGATAGTACCCGACTATAAGGATGTTGCTAGTACCAAACCCACTTGTTCTTGACGTAGTCTCTGAACGTCCACGTTCCATCCTTACCGTCGACGTGGCTAATCTTGTCACCGTCTTGTAAGAACGTCTCTCGCAGCTTGATCACGAAACCGTCCCTGTCTTGGACGTTGTACTCAAAGTGATCGTTCAGAGGCGCAATCGGTCTCCGGTATACGTTGAGAAGCGTATCCTTCCCCGTCTCTCCGTCCTTGGTGGCGAGACCCACCTTTTCCCACGCTCCTCCTACTTCCGGAAAGGGAGAGAAGGCGTTGTGAGAGGTGTAGAACGGGATGTCCGAGACACCTAGCCGCGAGGCTATGTCGTGACTTAGGTCGGCGTTGGGTTCGTAGGGACGAAAGTAGCCGTGACTCAATAGCGGTCTGCGGAAGCTATGAAACGGCATGCCGTACCGCTCGCTCGTCTCCTTCAAAGCGCCCGCCGGGACGGGGTACGGCCCAGCCGTAGCGGGAGCGCGAATGAAGTCGCCGAGCACGGCGGGATGAAGGTATCCTCGCCGTCGTTGATAAAGTAGGGTTGGGTGATCCAAACCGCCGGGACGCTCTTCAGGCTCTTTGCCTTCATCCCCTTCAAGACGTTGATAACCGCTTCGGATACGACACACGACGACGACAACGACGGTTACGGCCACCGCGAGGATTAAAAGGAACGCCCACCACGGAACGCAACCCTTCATTACTTTATACGGCGAGAAAAAAAAGCCTGGCACTGGTAATGACCTCCCTCGAACGCGTGCAACGCTGCATGCGTGATAGAGGGTACAACGTGACCGACGACGTGGTTCGGAAGCTTCTCAAACGCAGAACGTTCCTACGAAAGCATGAGTTGCCCGAGGAGGATTGGCCGACGGAGGTACGTTTGATTTCACGAAACATAGAGAGAATACCGCTCTACGTCTTTATGACCGCATCTACCACAACAAAGCTTGATTTGTACAGTAACGCACTCGACACTCTTCCCGTTGGCGTGTTTGTAGGGTTGAGTAGATTGACAGAGCTTGATTTGACCGATAACGCACTCGACACTCTTCCCGTTGGCGTGTTTGGAGGGTTGAGTAGCCTAACGATGCTTGATTTAGGCCGTAACAAACTCAACGCCCTTCTCGTTGGCGTGTTTGGAGGGTTGAGTAGCCTGACGGTGCTTAGTTTGGCCGATAACGCACTCGACACTCTTCCCGTTGGAGTATTTGGAGGGTTGAGTAACCTGACGGCGCTCTATTTGTACGGTAACACACTCGGCACTCTTCCTGTTGGAGTATTTGGAGGGTTGAGTAGCCTAACGATGCTTGATTTAGGCCGTAACGCACTCGACGCTCTTCCCGTTGGCGTGTTTGGAGGGCTGAGTAGCCTAACGACGCTCTATTTGGGCGATAACAAACTCGACACTCTTCCCGTTGGCGTGTTTGAAGGGTTGAGTAGCCTGACGGCGCTCTATTTGGGCGGTAACCCTATAGCTCTCGTTCAAAACATCACTCACAAAGAGGCAGGTTTGCTCGGTCCCAGTTCTTCTACCGTAATAGAACCTCCTGATCTCAACGACATCGTCACTAAGACGAGAGCGAGGAGACTGCTTCGCACGCATGTGAAGAAACTGCTTCGTCCGCATGTGAAGAGACTACCCGTGTTGGGCGCTGAAGAGGCGCCGAGAACGGAGTGGCAAGCCATCTGCGCAGTCATCAGCGAGACGTTCAAGATAGCTGAGCTGCGAGCGATAGCGAGGCAGGTAGGTATCGACCCGCAGGGCCTGAGTAAGAGGGCGTTGTGCGCCGCCTTGGCAGAGAGCTATGAAAAGGGCGTAACCGTCGTTAAGGAGAGGAAATGCTCCAACGACTCTATCCTCGGCTATGAGTACGACACGATGTCAGATGACGAGCTAGTCGAGTATGAAGAGGGAGGGAAGAAGTGGTGTTTCGCTCCGGACGAGATTGAGAAGCTCAAGAAGAATCGGGTCACTGGCAAGATAGAGAATCCCTATACGCGTCAGCCCATTCCCGAGGAAGTGCTCGTCGAGGCAAGGCGGAAGAGAGCTCTGCCTAAGAGAGCGGAGACGGGCGTGCACGAGCTACGCGTTCACGAGTATAGCCCCGCCGCGGTCGTGAAGAGGAAGGTGAAGACCATCCTCGACAAGATGGACGTGCCTCGGGACAAGCTCGAGGCGATGACGCCAGAGACCTTAACACGTTTGACCCGCGCGTTGGCCGTGACCTTTCCGTAGATCAAGCTACGAGAGGCAGAAGCGGCCAGAGAACGAGAAGAGGGGCTACTATACGTCCTCCAGAAGGTACCGGAAGATCAGTACCCAACGGCGGCGTTGGTCATACAAGAGTTCTTCGCGCGACAGACCGTCTAAGTAGCTTCATCACTGTGATGAAGCTCATACTCGCGGCCCCGTCGATTGCGGCGCGACGACGATGGATAAGATGGTGCCCACTTTCATGCCGTTGTCTCGGAGCTCCTCCAGCGACCAGAAGGAGCCTTCGTTACCGGTCATAAGGTCGGCGTTTTTGGCCGCGTTTTGCGTCCACACGGTCAAATCGTCGCCTACGAACACCCTCTCCGCTTTCAGCGCGGCGACTCTGAGCTTGATTTCGTTCTGCAACAGGAACCACCCAAAGCCGATGTTACCGGTACCGTAGCCGTGAAGCGTGCCGACGTCCTTCGCAAAGACGTCGAGCCAAAAGCGTAGTTGTGCGTCGGTGGGACGCGGAATCATGTCGCAGACCTCCTGAAACTTACGGAGCCCGCGTTCCTCGAAGAAGAGGCACCACGAGTCCCACATGGCGCGGCACTCGTCGAGAGGAACCTCCTTTGCGTGAAGCGTCTCACTCCATTCGTCGATTAGGCCGTTCACGTGCTTGAACGAAGCTTGGACGTAGGGTCGGTCATTGGCGTGGATAGGGTGCTTCATCCACTTGACGACGTTGCTCACCTCGACGCTCTTCAGTCCTCTCTTCTGCATCTCTCCAACGACTTGAGCGATGGGACGAGCCACGCCGGCAAGCACCGCCTTGCACTTCTGCTCGTTCTCCTTGAGCTTTTCCGCGTTCCAGAACGGGAAGATCTCGCCTCGTATGATGGCTCGGTTGTGCGCCGACGTCTTTTCCCACTCCGCCGGATCGTCGGTTGTGGAGTATACGCTGTCCCACTTCATCTCCGCCACGCACAATCGCACCTCGCTTTGAACGTAGAACCAGCCGAAATCCACCACTCCCGGGCCGTATTCGCACATCTCCTCCACCGTGAGCTCGTCGAAGAACGATAGCCAGAATCGTAACTGTCCCTTAGTGAGCCGAACTATCATGTCTCTAAGGCCCGCAAAGGTTCTGATGCCTTTACCCTCGATGAACATCTCCCACGAGCTCCACACTTTGCCAACCTGTATCGTCCCCCTGTGGTCTGCAAGCTTCTGCAAGACCCTCTCACGCCACTCGTCCACAAGAGCGTTGTTCGCTCTCTTCACGATCTGCTCGTACGGCCTCTCATTGGGCCTCACTCGAACCTTGAGAAGGTCAGACGCGCTCTGTAGCGAGATTGGGGCGTTAGTAGGGTCATAGTCGGACACAACGCTCATTAGCCTCTGTCAAACGACGCCTTTAACGCGGGGAGAGGGTTAAAGAGGACGAACTACAATGTAATCACTCTCGTGATGGCGGCGGTCAAGGTCTTCCAGACCAAGAGCACGCCTTCTCGACTGCTAGCTCGCGAACCCATCCGACCGCGTGGTTTCCTCCTCTTCAACACGGAGAACAGTAGCATGTACTTCTCCGACGGAGCGAAGTGGATCAAGCTGTTGTCGACCGCTAACACACGTTTTGATAGCATCGATTCCGGGACGTACGTTCCGAACGTCTTGAGCGTTGGAGATGGCGCCGTGATCGTCGACGACGTGCATTCTGCGCACTATACGCACATTGGTAGCGTAGTGCAAGTGATGGGATCGCTCACAGTGTCGGGAGGAAAGGGTCACGTCGAAATCTCTCTGCCCGTCATCAGTTCGGAAGCGAAAGAGGTGAGGGACGTTCGGGGCGTCGCCGCATCGGGATCGGTACAGAGCGGAAGCCAGCCGGACAGGGTGAGGATCGTTGTTGACATCACTCAAGCGCCGCTATTAGTGTCGTACAGCTACGCATACTCGCTACAAACCGACGCCGCCGACCCCCTTTAACTGCATTTCACACACTAACGTTGAACTAAAAAATTGCTACCTAGCGTTAGCCCCATGAGACGTAACGGTATGGCGGAAAGCAGTCCCTTGCGAAGCTTGCAGAGCGGCCCAAGCATGAAAAAATCTCAGTCAACGAACGATCTTGACGAGGGCTTGGCAGAGCGATTGAGACAATCCCTAAGAATGGCGCCGAAGACTCCGAGGAAAAAGTACCGCTGGTTCGACGGAAAGGGTCGACAACTAACCGCTGGAGGTATCCTCCCGTACGATGACGAGGGCATATGGGTGATAGGAGAGAGGGACAAGAGCGGCTTGATCTACACCGACGCTGGCGGAAAGTACCAGTTTGAAGACGGAGACGTGTTCAAGACCATCGCCAGAGAGCTGGGAGAGGAGACGTACCACACGTGCGAGATGACCAGGTCGCAAGTCCTCGATCTCTACAACACGTATCAACCGGTGTACGTGAACGGTCACAAGAACCGACCGGTGTATATCTGTTTGGTCGTTCCCACCACCGCCCTACCGTCCCTCGAGTTCGATGAAACGGCGTTGTCCGCCAAGTTCGAAAAAGCCAGACAAGAGGTCTTGAAGGGCAATCCGATGGTGCCGCCTGATCACTATAGATCCGCGGTCATTCAGCGTCTCACGTTCAAGCGGATAGGAGCGGGCGAATATCGTCTCAGCTATCGTCTTAAGAGAGTCCTCAGGTACGGCCCTCTATCCGACAGAATACCCACTCTCTCGCTACTTTCAGACACGCCTCCTCCCGACGACGAAGAATGAACGGGCGATCGTGATCAGATGTATGAAAAAACGACATCTGCGCCGAAGTCGTACCAGCATCATCACAACGAGCTCAGATGGAGCCGGGTGAGATGTTACGCGAAGAAATCAATGCAAGCGGCAACGTCATTATCGCACGCGGTAATGACGTGTGCGCTGTACAGCGCGCTTACCCAACGGGCGTCGATGCGAACGGTAACGTCATCGCGGGCATCGACGGCGTTCCGTGCCCCGGGCAGCGCGTTTACATAGTGGAATCTCCTAGCTTCGACGGCAAAAGATTCTTCCGTACTTCCTCACACGCTCTTGAGTTCGCCGCTCGCTTCGTAGATGACACTAGGACGCGTATCACGTCCTCATGCGTCCATTCGAACGGAGTGTGGCAAGCGAGGATGTATTACACTCCGACAGGGTCACGCAGAATCCGTTGGCACAAAGGGCTGGGGTGGGCGATGCGCTATCCCTAACAACAGCGCCGTGTCGCACTAGGCTTTCTCCTTGCCGCAAGTCTCTCCTCTCCTTCGGAAGAGGAGAAAAACTATCATAGCGTAAGGTACGATGTTGTTCGCTCTAGTCGTCGTTGTAGCTATGATAGTGATCGTCTGTATGCCCCCTCCGCCGCCTCCTCCTTCGTCGTGAGCACCAAAAGCGCGAAGAAACTATCGACGTAGAGGTTAGGATGTCGCTGACGGAGTCGAAAGTCACGGACGAAGTCTCGACAACCGGAGCGGTTCAGTACTTGGTTCGATGCAACGGCGAGGCCATGTTCGTCATTGACGACGAGACTCAGGCCAAGATCGCGCTTGACTCTCTCGCCGCTCACGACGCTAAGCTTCACGAGAAGAAGCGAACAAAGGTGTTCCGAGAGGATCTGAACGACGGTTCCAAGATAGTGATCTCGACGCAGAGTCTCGGCAAATATCTGTACAACAGCGTTCCGGTCGTCGCTGTTACGTTCGACATGATCCCGGTGCAAGTTGGCGTCGTGACCAAGTCGCGCCGGGCACGGATTCCGCTTCTTCCAACTCCGGAAGACCTCGAGAATGCGCTCAAACGACGAGTGGAGGAGCAGGTGGACGTTCCCATAGTGTAACGACGTTAGTCGCGAAAAACGACGTTAAACGTGTCACGCCGCTTCAGTAATGGCGATGTACGAGCACGAGTGGCGGGAGTATAACAGGGAGTGGGAACACTTCTTCGCAAACGAGGCCGCTGAGACACGTATGCTGTATGAGCGGAAAGAGAGGTACGCCGAACGGTATCACAAGGCGGATCGCAAACGCATCATCAAGCGCGACAGACGGTTAGCGACCAAGCAGCATAACATAGAGAGCGCGTTGGCCGCTAGATCGTTGCTAGATCTGTGAACTCTTCTTCCGTGGGAAGAAGAGACTAAAGCATGGCTTTGCCGGCCGAGTAGCTAGCGTACCCTCTGGAGAGCACGCTCGACGAGTCGGTGTGTTCAACGGCGTAGAGGCGAGGAGGCGCCATGTCCGGCGGCTCAAAGCTCTCGCAGCCTACCGGGGCGTTGTAACGTCCCGGCCAATGTCCGGAGCAGTACCCGTTTGGGCACTTTGCGTAGCCGAACCGTGAGAAGTGATCGGGGTGCTCCTCTCTTTCCGCGCCTATGATGTACTGAAAGTCGGTATCACGGGGACGAGAGCAAGCGTAGTATGGCAAGAGCTGCACTTGGCCGAGGTAGATGTTGTTGGGGAACACCGTCGCCCTCGCCCCATCGTACACGTTCCGGTTAAGGTCGCCCACCTCGTCCGGCTGCTCGTAAGCGGCGTATCTGCTTCGCCCGTATCGGCTCATTACCTAGTCGGTATGAGAATTATTCAACCGAAACGATGCGAAGTCATGTAGAATTGCGAAGCTCTTCCCACAATGACTCGTACAGCATCAGACACACCATGCCTTCTGTCGGCCCAACGCCGAACCCCAGCTTTTGAGCCCAGAATTGGTGCGTTAGCGGTAGCATCGCAACGAGGATGCATCTTTGTCCGTAGCGTCGATTTTTCTCTACGCGCATATGCGTTGAAGGATCTTCATCTCCTCGTTCTGGCCCGGATCGGAGCAGTGTTGTGCAAAGCAACGGCACATCTTGGGACACTCTTTGGCGCAACTCGTTCTCTTTCCCTGTTCGAGCTCTCCGGCACACTGCATGCAGGCTAGCGTCTCCGGGTCGACGTGTCCGACCATCTGACCGTCGGTCGGTTGCTGAGCTTCTTCCAGGCAGCGCTTCACTAGATCGGGAGCACATCCCTGACCGGATGCGACTGGAGCGGCGGGAGGAGCGGCGGGAGCGGTTGTGTCGACGGACGCGACAGGTGCCGCGGGCGCCACGGAAGCGCCCGCTTGCGCGCTAGATTTGCGCGTCATCATGACAACGACGACGACGATCACGGCGACGACAATGGCGACTGCGACCCAGAACAGCGGACGTTTGTACCACAACATCGTACCTTACGGTGTGGATAAGAGATACTTTTGATGCAAAATCGACGTTATCTTAACCCAACCGTAGAACGCGAGATGATTGTCAGCGGTTCGTACGACAGAACGCTGCGCGTGTGGAACGTTGAAAGTGGCGCGCTCGTGCGGGTTTTTACAGGCCATTCAACCCCGGTGACGAGCGCCGCATTATCTCCCGGTGGCGTGCGCGTCGTTAGCGGATCGGATGATGGCACGTTGTGCGTGTGGAACGCGAATACCGGTGTTTGCGAACGGAAGCTTCAAGGTTATCATCGTCGGCCGGTGATCGTCACCGCATTCTCGCCACGTGGCACGCACATCATCAGTGGATCGAATGATGGTACGTTGTGTCTGTGGAGCGTTGATGGCGTGTACGTGCGAGTTCTTGAAGGTCATTCGGACATGGTAACGAACGTAACGTTCTCGCCCGACAATAAATACATCGTTGGCTGCTCATCATGGGATCAAACGACGCATGTGTGGAATGTAGCGAACGGTAGACACGAGCTAACGTTTTATTCGGATCGAGCGGCAAGCGTTGCGTTTTCACCATCAGGCGAGCGAATCATCAGCGTGTTTGACACTACTGTGAAGGTATGGAGTATTACTGGCATTTGCGAACGAACACTTCAGGCAGTTTCGGATGGTTGGATAAACAGCGCGGCGCTCTCGCCAGGAGGTGAGAATATCGTCGCTGGATCATGCTACGGCGAAGTGAACGTGTGGAATATCAACACAGGCGTATGCGAACGAGCGTTTCGAAATCGTTCCGGTGTGATGAGCGTGACGTATTCTTTAGATGGTACGCGCATAATCACTGGGTCATTTGATACGAACGTGCGCGTGTGGAATACGATCATCGGTGTATGCGAACGAACGCTTCAAGGCCACAGAGATTGGGTGTCGTGTGTTGCATTCGGTGGGTCGTGCAACGTGTCGTTAGTGGGTCGGACGATACGTGGAACGTGTTCACCGAATCTTCTGGGGACATCGCGATGCGGTAACGAGCTCTCTCCTGATATGTGCCACAAAATCGACATGATTCGCGAGCAACGAGCGTCATTTGTGCCACTATGACAACCGTACTACCGCCGGACGAGAAATGCCTTGTGCGAGGCTGCCCATGGGCAGCCTCGCACAACCGTAGTTATTGCTGGGGTCACTTGTGCGTCGGCTTCAAGGTTCCGTGCTTCGAACAACGACTGGAAAAGGGACTGCGCTGCGAATCGTGTCGAGAGATCTACCTGCGAGCTACGATGTGCTTGGTGATCTATTACGACGCGGAGAACATCCGTTGTCCGCAGGCGGGATGGCCGTGGTGTGTCTATAAGGTGTGCTTCGATCCGAAAACCCAAGCGATTCACGAAGTCATGAAGGGCTCTAGACACGCTTCTCCCGTCAGTTGCTTGAACGATACCATCGAAGGTCGCGGCGAAGGTATTCTGGAAGGACTCTCCAAGTTCGTTCTCGTTGCCGGCGACGAGGGAGAGAAGGTCTTCAAAGAGGTTTCTAACGCTGACGCTGACGCGCGGTACAGGTGTTTTCCGGTTGAGCACCCAACGGGAAAACGCGGATCGTTGCGTTACATTCAAGAGATCGTGATGAAGAACATGCCGCTTATGCAAGAGTAGCCGCACTCGCCCCAATTCTCCTCTTCGGGAGAGGAGAAAAACGATATAAAACGTCCGCGTTGAGACAAAATAAGGATGCCGCGCATTTACGTCACCGGTATGTGGTCTAGCAATATCGACTTTGACCGCTTCAGACAACACGGCTACGAGGTGTACGACTGGAAGTCCGAAGCGCATCAAAGCTTATCGCCCACGAAGCAAGACGACGCGATCAAGAGCTGGCTCGATACGTCATCGACGTTCGTACTGATGATCAGCGACCCGGCGTACGAGTACGGCGCTTCGAGATTGCAGCTCGGGTACATGTTGCTCTCCGACAGACCGTGCGTCGTGTTCGATCCGAACATCCCGTACACGGACGTTGTCAATCCGAGACACCGACAAATCCCGCATCTGCTACGCAATCTCTACGACAGACGTCTAGAGCGTCCAGAAGGCAATCTCTACATCGTCTCGACATTGGATCAGTTGTTCAGAACGCTGGCGACGCTGAACTACGATCCTGTCGTAGAACTAGAGAGTCATTCGCATTGGGTGACGAGCGTAGCGGTTTCGCCGCGCGGGAAGTGGATCGTCAGCGGGTCGCACGACAAAACGCTGTGCTTGTGGCACGCTCAAACTTACGAGCGCTCGCAAACGCTTAGCGGCCATTCGGCCGAGGTGACGAGCGCCGCTTTTTCTCCCGACGGTACGCGCGTAGTCAGCGGGTCACTCGACAGAACCATACGCGTCTGGAGAATAGAGAACGGTGAGTGCGAACGGGTACTTAAAGGCGATCTGTGGGGCGTGTATAGCGTCGCCTTCTCTCCCGACGGTACGCACATCATCAGCGGTTCGGCCGACGGGCTAATGATGGTGTGGAACGTGCAAACAGGCGCGTGCGAATGGACGCTCAAAGCTCATACGAACATCGTGACGAGCGTCGCCTTCTCGCCCGACGGTACGCTCATCGTCAGCGGATCGAACGACGGACATGTGAGAGTGCATAACATCGAAGGTGTCTCGCTCAAAGACTTCGATCAAGGAAAAGTAGTGACGAGCGTGGCTTTCTCGCCCGACGGTACGCTCATAGCCAGCGGCTCGTACGATCAAACGGTGCGTCTTTATTACGTGAAAACCGGTACGTATGGAGGCATCTTCAGGGGCCATTCGGACTGGGTGACGAGCGTGGCGTTCTCACCCAACGGCGAGCACATCGTCAGCGGTTCGTACGATAAGACCATAAGGATGTGGAACGTGAAAACCGGCGAGCAGGAACGCGTCTTCCAAGGGCATTTGGACGCTGTGATAAGCGTTGCGTACTCTCCCGACGGCAAGTGGATCGTCAGCGGGTCGAATGACGGGTACGTGAGGGTGTGGTAGATCGAAAAATCGACATCTGCGTCCGAGTCAACGGCTTGATACGTGCGCACGAGCTCCGCAGACAGCCTCGCGGGCCTCACATGTCCCGCACGCAGCGCATGCAGCCGGGTGAGATGTCCCGCGACGATGTAGACGCTAGCGTCGGACAGCGCGTCTACATGGTGGAGTCTCCTCGCTTCGGCGACGGCGTCTACGACGACAGCAGGTTCTTCCGTACGTTCGCCGACGCTCAGGCGTTCGCCTCCCTCATCGTGGACGACGATGAGATGTGCATCACGATCATAGACGTCTCTCCGGACGGAGAGTGGTGCGTGACGGCTCATCACACTCCGTCGCGCGAGTGACGTCCGACGGCATCTTCGTCGTGCCTCTAGGTCTCCTTCTCCGCTCCCTCGAGGGAGCGGAGAAAACAGTTTTGGCCTTTTTTCGAGCCTCCAATCGAGGCTCAAAAACGCTCCAAAACAGTTCCTGAAGGGGGTACCCTTCGGATGACGGCTTGTAGGCTCTTCTCCCAAAAGGGAGAAGAAAATCGACATCGCTCGACGATACGCGAGGAGGCTTACGTCAACTATGGCATTCGAGGTGTCTACGACGACCGATGCGATCGAGCCAACGGCGTCGGCTACTACGACGCCGTCAGTGTTGTGCGTGGCGTTCTCTCCCGACGGTACGCGTGTCGCCAGCGGTTCGAGCGATGGAACCGTGAAAGTGTGGCGAACGAACGCCGAAAGACTCGGCGTTTGCGAGATGACGTTCGAACCGGGAGCCGCGGTGAATAGCGTCACGTGGTCTCCGGACAGCCCGCTCCGGATCGTGGCAGCCGCTGATACGGCGTTGTACGTGTACAACACGGAGAACGCAAGCGCCGAATGCGAACGTATACTCCGAAGGGTCGACGATGGCGGCGACTCTGGAGCCACGTGCCAAGGGCACGGCTCGGGAGCCGCGTGCCAAGGGCATACGGGTAAGGTGACGTGTGTGACATACTCTCCCGACGGCAAGCGCATCGTTAGCGGTTCGGACGACGAAACGGTGTGTGTGTACAACGCGGAGAGCGGCAAGTGTACGATGACGTTGCGAGGTCATGCGGATGCTGTAACGAGCGTCGCGTACTCTCCCGACGGTAAGTGGTTCGCCAGCAGTTCGTATGACGGGTCAATACGTGTCTACGAAGGGTACAGCGGCAAGTGTGTTCGCATACTCCGAGGTAACTTGACGAGCGTGGCATTCTCTCCGGACGGTACGTGCATGATCGCCGGTTCGACGGAGGGTTTTGTACGTGTGTGGCGAACCGAAACCGACGAAAGCGTTCGCGTGCCCTTCAAGAATTTTAGGGTGGTGACGAGCGTGACGTTCTTTCCGGATGGCGAACGGGTCGCCGTCGGATTCGACAATACCGTGTGTGCGGTACAGATCAAAAACGGCTATTGTCAAACGCTTCTAACACATTCGGGCTCGGTAACGAGCGTGGCGATTTCTTCCGACGGCAAGCGCGTCGCCACCGCCTCTTGCGACGGTGTACTGATCGCAGAAGTCGTGTAACGCTCCTCTCCCTTTGGGAGAAGAGATCATGCGGCCAACGCCTCCATTTCCAACGTGTACTCCAACGCCCTCTTGTCCACCTTGATCGATTTGGGGTATAAACAAGAGATGAAGAGACCTTTTCTGTTCCGTACGCGACTGAGGGACACGTACGCTTGTCCGTCTGCGAATATGCTGGGTCCGAGATCGCAGACGACAAAGTCGAGGGTAGAGCCTTGCGCTTTGTGAATGGTCAAACTCCAAGCGAGTATCAGAGGGATCTGCGAGCGCACAGCGACGCCGTCGTTGTCTTCGATGGGCCAGCTGTTCCTCGCCACCTTTAGAACGCAGCCGTTGACGAACTTGACCGTGACCAAATCCTCTTCGAGACTCAAGATCACCCCGCGGCTTCCGTTGACCAACCCTCCTCCAACGTCGAGATTGGCCTTTAGCATCACTTGAGCGCCGACCTTGAACTTGACGGCCTTTGGCGCAGCGTCGTCCAAGGCGGGGATGTACTTATCCGGTAGCGTACCGCGAGTAAGCGGTGTGAACGTGTCGACGGCGACGTACTCTCTGGTCTCGCCGGGGAGCTTGTTCATCTCCTTCTCGTTCATCACGTCAACGTCGACGCGCCTAGAGTATAGCATCGTCGGCTTGATGTCGAGCGTGTGCATGTTGACACCGTCTATGAGAGCGGCGTAGGCCTTTTCTCGCTCTCTGAGCATCTCAATGTCGCCCCTTGTGTGCGTACCCTTCCGTATACGTTGCAGCGTTGCAAACCACTCGAGGTCGTCGTACCGTTTCGGCTCTGTGAACAAGAACGGGACGAGAACCATCTCGTCCCACGCTTTCGATGTGAAGACCCACTCCTCCTTGACCGGCGGAAGCTGCAAAAAGTCTCCACTGAGAATGACTTGCAACCCTCCCATGGACTCATCCTTGCCACGTATGGCTCTAGCGATATAGTCGATCTTTTCAAGTAGATCCGCTCCAAACATCGACACCTCGTCTATGATCAGGACGTCGGTATGTTGCCATCTCTTACGGCACGCAGGGGTGGAGCGACACTTCGCCAGCAGTTTCTCTCTGCTCTCTCGCGCCAAGCCTATTCCGGCCCAGCTGTGAAGCGTCCTCGCGCGTATCTTCTTCTCTGGAACGTTCAGGTTGATCGCGGCCACGCCCGTAGTGGCGGTGACCGCCACTATCTTACCCTCGTCCACGAGTAGAGAAGAGAGCACCCTGATATTGTGGCTCTTTCCACACCCGCCCGGGCCCATTAGAATGACGTTGAGCCCATCCTTAATGGCTTGCCACGTCTGTTCGAAAACAGCGTCGTCCATCGCTCCGTCACTCGAGCTCAATAGATCGCGGCGATTTTTTATGGCGCGGATGTAATGACAGCGTGGTTGAACGGTACGTTCACTAACCAAATGCTGGGCTCTCCGGCGAATCCGAACCGTTTTCTCGCCGGAGACGGTAGCAAGCTCCTCACTCACTCGTACGGAGAGATCAAGGCGACCGGAAACCCCTCTTACGGTCGATGGTCGTTGGAAAAGTCTTCCTTTGTGGCGGGAGGTGGCCCGATGTGGACAAACACAAACACGTGCGTGTTTGGCCCAAACTGCTCTCCATCGGGCATATGCGGTGACTCTTCGGCCCGCGACTACAGCCTCTCGGAGTGCGTGGGCACCAACAACCCAACGACGGGAGGTCACGGCCGCGAAGCCGCCATCAGCGCCGTGAACGGCTCGATACAAGTCAACAACAACCTGAGCGCGGGCGGTTACTCCGAGTACTCTCCATACTACCTCGGCCCCGCTCATTACGGCATCGGCGATACCGATGACAAATGGATCACGCTCGATACCGCCCTGAAGTGCTGCGCCGACCCCACCACTAGCTCTTCGGCCGCGCCCTGCAACCCTGGGTACAACCGTGACACTCAGAAGGGGTGTCAAAACCTAATGCTCGACTACTGCTCGAACAACTGGGACGATCAGGTTTGTACTCAGTACGCTCAGGCGTACCAGACCATACCCGACGCAACGTCCGTCGTACGCACGACGTTGGTGAACTACATCAACTCAAGGTCGCCTCCGGACTACACCTCGAAGAAGCTGGACAACAACGCCGTACGAGATGATTCTACCGATCCGTTCTTCACCTCGGTCGTTCCCACCATCTGCAGCTACGCCAAGGGAGCGTGCGACTGCGTTCTCAATCAGTACTGCGCTCAGTTTGGAAGAGCGGACATGACCAAGGACGACACGTTGAGAGTGTTGTGCGGGTGCCACATGTCGCAAACGCCCACTGCGCCTTTGACGTGTGGCAACGACGCGGACAAACTCAATCTACGGAACACTACGGTCTTGCCCAACCAGTACACGTATCCAGAGACGGGCGTGATGTGCGATCCCATGTGCAAGTACTCCGGCACGATGGAGAACAACGCCTTTACGCCGTGCGAAGAGTCCGTGTGCATCATCGATAACGTCAACGTCAACCTCATCAACTCGTCGTCAGAGGTCGATCTCTCACAAGCGTGCGGTACTCCCTCTGGTGGCGTGAGCAGCTGCTACATCGGCGACGTCGACGTCAACGACATTAGCTCCGAGGGCAAGGTCAAGCTCGCTGAAAACTGCGGCAAGTGTTATCGGTACATCGAGGGCGACATTCCTCAAGTGATAGAGTGCAACACTCTCCAGCCCGCAGCTACGCTTAAGCCGCTGATACCGCTTGAGCCACCCTTGTTACCGCTTGAGCCAGCACCGTCGGCTACTACGACACCGTTGATACCGCTCGTGCGACCGGTCACTCCGACGCCGGAGCCTCCCGCTCCCAAATGGGAGGTGTGGGTCAGAACCAACAGAGTGCCGCTCATCGTAACCGGAGCCGTGCTACTCTTGGCCGCTATCATCGCGATCGTCGTCTTCATCGTTAGAGCCGTGAGACGAAGGGTTTGACGTCACGTAAGCGCATGCGCTTACGTGAACACTCGCGTGAGCGGGCCGTTCACTACGTGAACATACCCATCGGGGCGGTGGTCTCCTCCTGCGTCCTCTTCCTGTCCTTGTGCATGGTTAGACCGTGCTCAATGTCCGGCCGCGTTAGCACGCGGTCGTCCTCCCTGTAGCCGCCCAATCGTTTGTTGTGCTTTACCCTGCAGCAGTAGAAGAAATGCTCGACGTCTCCTTCGGTGATGAACAGAACCTCATGCGGCTTGAAGAACGTTGCGTCGATGACGTTGGACTCGACCTTCCACTTGGCGTTCTTCACGACTCTGATGAAGGATTCGAGTACGTAGTCCGGAGAATACAACCCCGCCCTCTTGTGCTGTTTGTACTTGTCGAAGCCTTGAACGACGTCCTCTTTGGTCAGCGTTTTTACTCCTTCTCTGAAGCCGAGCATTCTTCGATTGTGGTTCAGTTTGCACTTGGTCAGAAAGGTGGCAATGTCGCCGCCGTACGCTGGAAAATACTCTCTGTTCTGCTCGACAAAGTCGGCGGGCATGGCGTCCGCCGCAATCGACCAACCGCCTTCTCGTAGTTTGAGATGGAACACCGCTTGTAGCTCAGCGCCGGTATAGGTATCTAGCTTGAACTTCCACGGAAAACGACGCTCGAGACCGGGATTGATGGAGAAGAAGTCATCCTGGAGGCTCTTTTCGTACCCCGCGATGATGCAGACAAACTCTGAAGCGTGCTCACTTAGGAACTGGTTGATAAGGTCGACGGAAGCCTTGGAAAACACGTCAACCTTATCTCCATGCCCCATGCTGTAGGCCTCGTCGATCAACAGCACTCCTCCCAGCGCTTCGTTGAGTATGCTCATCGTCCTCTCCTCCGTATGTCCCACCCATTTGCCGATAAAGTCCGACCTCTTCTTGATAACTATCCGTTCGGTCTTGGTTACGCCCATTAAGCAGTAGATCTTGGCGAGAATCGTAGCCACCATGGTCTTTCCACATCCCGCTCCACCCATCAGAACGGTGTGATAGCATACCGAAGGTCCTTCCCCAATTAGGTGTGACACTATCATGTCAACCACCTCCTGTTTGAGCGCGTGCATTCCCACTACGCGATTCAGCTCTTCGAGCGCCGGTATCATTCGCCACAGGCTAAACCAGTCGAACGCATCCTCACTGTAGTTCCACGCAACATATAGCAGGTCGTCCAGATTGTCGAGCTTGAACGGAGGGGTAACAGAGGGTCGTTTCCTCCAACTCTTCTTCTTAAGAGTGTCGAATGGAGTAGCTCGCGAAGGGGATGACGCTTGGCGAGAGCGAGCTACTCTTCTAGAGCTCATCCTAAGCATGGTTACCATTGTTTGTCATTCTTTTATGGTTGAAGCGCAAAAATCGAGATGCCGTTTCAACATCGGTACCGTTATCGATATGGCTGAATTCTCGGGCACAATCGTTGTCTGCGGTCAACGGGTTCCCATCAATATCCCACCGCTTCCTCCCAATGCGCAATCAATAGATAATCGTTGGTTTACCGCGGATGGCAATACGTATGTACGCTCCGTGGAATACGGAGCGGGTCTCTCTAAGGTCGTGTGCGTGAACCCGGTGGTGTCCAAAGGTATTAGAGGCGGGACGTTTGTCACGTGGGACGACAGCGGAGCGTTGGTGGGAACCCATACGATAGGCTTCAACAAAAACGGCGGGCATATGCTTACCGGATTGTATGCGATGATCGAAGCCGATGGTACCGAAAAGTACGCGGTCTACGACGAAAACGGGCAGCGTCACGGTGTCGTGTTGGAGTTTCCGGGCAGCGATCCACACCGTAATAAGGCGTGGATAAACAAGACGGCGTACAATCACGGTGTGCCGCACGGGTCGTGGATCACGTACGACGATCAACATCGCTCCGTCGAAGGCGACTACGTTGACGGCAAAAGAGTCGGTGAGTGGGTTCACAAACATCATTTGTCCGACCGGATCAGCGTCATCAAAACGGAAACCTATGAGGCCGGCAAGGTGGTGGAAACCGTGGAGGTGGACAGCAGCGACGAGGAAGAGGAGAAGGCACGCCCTTTCGCAGTGTTTTGGGCGAATGGGAATCTCAAAGAGAGAGGTTTCAGCAAGAAAGGACGGTATGAGGGGTTGTATGAAGTGCGATACAAGAACGGACAACCGCACATCAAGTGCAACTACAAGAACGGACAGCGTGAGGGGTCGTATGAGGAATGGTACAGGAACGGACAGATCGCGGTGCGTTGTACCTACAAGAATGGGCAACGCGAAGGATTGTATGAACAATGGTACAAGAACGGACAGATCGCGTTGCGTTATACCTACGAGAACGGACAACGTGTCAAGTATGAGGAATACAAGAAGAACGACGGTGACGGTAACGACGAGGATAACGACGGCGACGAGGATGACGACAGCGACGAGGAGGACGGTGGCGACGAGGATGACGACAAGGCCGACGGCGACGAGGATGACGACGGTGACGAGGAGGACGAGGATGACGACAAGGCCGACGGCGACGAGGATGACAACGAGGATGACAACGAGGATGACGACAGCGACAAGGGTGACGAAGAGAAGAAGAACGAAACGAAGGCGTTGGATGCGCCGAAGGCGTCGATCCTTAACCGGTTATCCGATCTATGCGCTGAATACGATGGAAAGACGGAAGGGGTGGGCCAGGATTTTGGGTTCGTCGCCGCCTGTCTTGGCGCGACCCTACACTTTTGTTCCGAGTGTAAGAAAACGGTCACGCTAGTGTCATGGTGTTACGCGCGAAATGACTATCACACCAAAGTCATTTTAACGCGCTAGTGTCAACGTCGAACGAGAGAGTATCGATCGTGATAATCACGATCGATCTAGCAACTAACGAGCCATCCTCGTTCAAACCGCTCCACGTCCATCTCCTTGCCCGTTATCGCCTCGGTGACACGAGGTACGATGTCTTCAGAAGTCACTAGGATCCACTTCAGGTCGCACAAGCCGGCGTCGTTTGGACGGTAGAAGTAGAAGCGGTAGTGCATGTTCTCGTAGTCCACCTCAGCCTTGGACGGCGTGACGTGTTCTCCTCTCTCCGTGAACCACAACAACGGCCTGTCGTAGTTATGGCCCCGGACATCGAAAATCACCGTGTTGTCTTTGGGGTGAGGAAGTGTGGTATAGCGTTCCCTCGTTGACACAAGGAGCGCGACGAGAACGAGAATGACCACGACCATGATCGCGCAAGGCAACCACTTGCCCACCGGCATCTACCGTACTCCGAGCAGGATTTTTGTCCTATTTTCTAGAGACGTAAGTATAATGGGGAAGAAGACGTTGACGCAGCTCAAAGGAATGACCATCGGCGACTTGAAGGCCTATGCGAAAGAGCACGGCGTGACGGGATATAGCGGGTTGAACAAGGCCAATCTCGTCAAGCACGTGTGGGAGCGCACAAAGACGACGGCGGCGCCCAAAAAGGCGCCGGCGAAGGCTAAGGCGGCTAAGGCTAAGGCGGCGAAGGCTAAGGCGCTGGTGAAGGCTAAGGCGGCTAAGGCTAAGTCGCCGGCGAAGGCGTCTAAAAAGCCCGCACGGACGACTCCCAAAAAGGACTACTACAGAGCGCCAAAGGGCTACGTCGTGATGCTCAGAGCGTCAGAGGCGCGGTACGATAGGATAGTCGGCGTGTTTCTGAGTAAGAGCCGATCTCGAAAATGCGTTCAGAGATACGCCGGCACCGCAGCGATGACGGAGATACGCAAGGCCGTTCCGGAAAGAAGCAACGTCCTCTACGGAGAGTGGAAGGAGAAGAGGGATAGGGGAAAGTACGACCTCAGCGTTCACCAGACAAAAATCGGCAATTGTCATATGTATAATCTGAGGATTGAAACATGACAGGCGTGCTTAGAATAGCGTTTGGGTTCCAGGCGAGGGTGGGAAAGTCGACGGCGGTGGAGTATCTCAAGGCCAAGTATGGCGGAAGCGATCTGTCGTTCGCGCAACCTCTGTACGACATACTTAGGTACGCTCAACAGACGTGCGGTTTCGAGCTCAAGAAGGATCGTCGTTTCTTGCAGTGGATAGGTACCGACTGGGCTCGCGCTCAAAAAGAGAGTGTCTGGGTTGACCTTCTCCTAGGAAAAGTGGGCAATGGCAACTGCTACGTCAGCGATATGCGCTTCCCCAACGAGGCGACGGCTCTACGCAAGGCGGGTTTCATTCTGGTGAAACTCTCTCGCGGAGAGGCGAACGCGGACGTTACGTTTGGCAGCGGCTCTCGTGCACACGCGTCAGAGGTGTCTCTCAACGACTTTTCAGACTGGGATCACGTCATAGAGAATGACGGTACGCTGGACGATTTGCACGGCGCGCTCGACAAGATAGTGCAGCGACACTACGCGAGCGTCAGAGCGCTCGACTACGACACTGTCATCTATCACGCCGACTGCGTCGACGGTACCGCCGGAGCGTGGCCGTTTTGGAGAGAGGCTAAGCGTAGGGGCGCTAACATCGCCTTTGTCGGGCGCAAGCACGGGCAACCGGCGCCGTTGGACGCCATTCTCGACAAGAAAGTGTTGATGGTGGACTTTTGCTTCCCGAGGAAGGTCATGGAGGACATCGTCTCAAAGGCCAAAAGAGTGACGGTGCTCGACCACCACGTCTCCACAGAGAAGGACTTGAAGGGTTTGTCCGCGGACACGTTGGAAATAGTCTACGATGTGAAGAAAAGCGGCGCCCAGATAGCGTGGGACTACGTCTATCCGGACACGAAAAGACCCCACTTTATCGACGTTATCGCCGATAGGGATCTGTGGACGTGGAAGATACCCGGGTCGAAAGAGGTGGGTAAGGCGTTGTGGTCAATGGGCTACTATACTTGGGAAAGGATGGAAGAGCTGGCACAAGCGGACGCCTCGTTCTTCACGAGGATGGCGTCCATCGGCAAAGTCATACTGGAACAAGAGAGTAGCGAGATCGCAACGGCCGTTTCGAGGGCCGTAACCGCCACGTATACCCCTCGAAACTGTACCAAGACGTACCGAGTGAAGGTGACCACGTGCCCAACGCATCTTCGCTCAGAGGTTGGGAGCGCGCTCGCCGCGTCGGATTGCGACTTCGCCGTCACGTGGAGATACGACTTCTTGTCGGACGAGTGGTGGGTGTCTCTCAGAGCGAGCGGCAACTCTAGCATCGACTTGACCGAGGTGTCAGACGGTGGTCACGCCAAGGCGAGCGGCTTCACCATATACGGCAACAAGGGAGAAAACCTCCGGACGTACTTCACGCCAGTGCCTCCGACGAAGTGAGTTTCTCCTCCTAAGCGGTTTCTCCTCCTAAACGGTTTCTCCTCCTAAACGGAGGAGAAATTACCTGCCCGACGTGACAACGTAGACGCGATTCAGCTCGCGCGCAACCGCTGAGACGGCGCCGTCTCCGGCGCAGAACTCGGCTACGCGGTCGTGCACGTTGGACGAGTACTGGATCGTCTTACGCACCACGTCTTTCCACGGCAACGCACCGCGCTCTACGGACGTCCACACGTCCTCGCGGTCAGCGTAGTTCGCCGAACCGCCGCTGGGTAACCGCTGACGCTGCGGATACACCGCGTACGTATTGAACGTACGTTTGCCACCGGGACGCTGATAAAAGAGAATGTGATGATGAGTCTCTTCGTCGTTCGCTGAACCGTCGGCGCACAACCAGATGATGTGATTGATCTCTTCGAAGCCCGCGCCGCGAAGGCGGTTGATGGCGTCACCAACGTCGTTGACCGTCGTGACGAAGTAGATGCACGCGCCCGGGCGTACGTACGTCAGTACGCTGTCGAACCACTCGCTCGTCGGTAGCGTTTTCGGCCATGACACGACTAAATCGACCGCGCCGCCTTTAGTCGGTGTTACCGGCGTCATTTCGCTAGTAGGCCGATGACCGCAATGGCTGTTGCCCGTGCAAACGACGTTTGGGTGCTGTGTCGGTCGTTCGGCTAGCATCGCACGCGTTTCACGGAGCCAGTAGTCAAACGCCTCTTTGTTCACCTCAAAACCGGTAGCGTTCCGGCCCATCGCGATGGCCGTTCGAGCCGTAGAGAAGCTGCCTAAGAAGAAGTCGGCGACAATGTCCGACGGCGTCGAGCCGAGCCGCACAAGCCGTTCCAGCAACATCGAAGGCAGCTGGTTCCTATTACGCGTCTGACCCGTCTTGTACTCTCGATTCACAAACCAAACGCTACCGCGTTCGGCGAGCACAAGGTCATCGCCGTGCCAAGAGGGAGAGACATCGTCGTTTGCCGAGCGCGCTCGATAATAGAGAATGTGGTAGTGCGAACTAACGTACTTCTTCGTCGTCCACACGCCAAAGTTGTACTTCCAAATTAGATGTCGGACGCGCCTGAGACCGTTGACCGGATTGTCGAGCGCCGATATCACCGCGGGCAGTTGACTGTATCCGCTGAAGACGAACAACCCACCGCCTGGACGCAGTACGCGGGCGGCCTCGGCGATCCACGCCTCGCTGAAGCTCGCGTAGTCGGCAGACGCCACATCGACGTACCCACCCAACACGTGACTCTCGTCACGGTTATAGTGTTTGTCTAGCGTCGCGCCATCGATGCCGTACGGGGGGTCGCAGAGCACTAGGTCGATACTACCATCGGGCAATCGCTTACGAGCTCCCCGTATGCAGTCCTCGTTGAAGAACTCATTGACGTACGTCTCCCTCGGCATCACGTTCACCGCCGTGAGAGGTCGTCCGCGTTCGCGCGCCAGGCGCATCGTGATCTGCGTGCCTTTTCCGTCCCGATCCGGTAAAGCGAGTACGTGCGTGCACGCATCGACGATGAGCGCGTTGCGCATCGGGCCCGCTCGTTTCCCATACGTAGCCCAGTCGGCGCGAAACACCCGCATCGGAACGTTACGTTCCTTCGCGAAACGCTCGGCCATCGTGTCGACTCCGGACGCACCGCCGCTGATGAGTTCGTCAGGGGCGCCGTTGACGGCGATCCAGTCATCGACGACCGACACGAATCTGGCGTAGTCGTCGTAATGACGACTGCCGACAACCGCCAATCGAATGCACGCCATTGTCGTTAGATTGCACGACTCTACCGACGCTATCGATTTTCCTCACCAGGGAAGGTGAGGAAAGAGATGAGAGTCACGCCCTCGAGAGAAGATTAAGGCAACACGTTGACGGTGATATAGCCTCCACGCCATTCCTTACCATTTTCCGCTAGCGCGTTTTGCATGTTGCGTCGATCGGCGAATCGGAGAGAGCAGATAGAGCCGGCTCTATCTGTACCATTCCACAATGGCTTGATCGCGATACTAATGATACGACCGTATCGTCCGAATCTGTCCTTCACATCAGCCCTACTCACGATACCGGGCATGTAGACAACCACCTTCTCCTCCCAGTCATCGTCGTCTTCGCAGACTTCCTCATCCTTCTCTTCGTTCTCGCAGTTCTTCTTCGGCACTGCCCTAGGTTTCTCCTCGCCCTTGTCGCCTTCGTCCTTTGTCGCCGCCACATAAGCGTTCAGTTCCGCGATGATCTCTTCGATCGAGAATCCGAGATCTGACGCATCTTTGATGACGCGGGTAACGACGAGCTTCTTCAGAGCTGCCTTCGTGTTCTCGTCCTTGTCGCTCTCGTATCCGTCGTCCTCGAGCTCCTCGTCCTCCGGCGGAACGGGTTCCGGAGGGAACTCAAGTTCCGCCAAAGCCGACGTGAGTTCCTTCGAACTCGGAACGCCGCAGATGTGCAGCCCTTCGTGCGAGTAAAAAGCGTATCTCCAGCCGTACTGCCCGAGACTGGTAACCGTCTTACCCGTGTTGACGCAGTAATAGGCCTGGGACTTAGTCTTTGACTTCGCCAACGCGCTTTCGACCAGCTGCTTCAGCGACGGCTGCTTCGGTTTCGGGTCGAGTTTCGCCGAGGCGGCCTTCTTTGCCGCGGGCATGACCTTCGCAGGAGCGCCCTTCTTTGGTGCGGGCATGTTGCGCTCTTTTTCTGAGCCTCTACTATCCGGATATGTCGATTTTTGACCGAGATGATACCGTCCGCGTAGCCTCAGAGCACGTCAGTCCTCACCCGGAGGGTGAAGACTACATTCACTCGTCACCCTCGTCACCCTCGTCACCCTCGTCACCCTCGTCACCCTCGTCACCCTCGTCACCCTCGTCACCCTCCAACGCCATCCTCAACGCCCGCGCTGCTTTGTAGTCGTTCAGCTCTCCGACGAACTCTTCGATCGAGAATCCGGCGGCGGACAAATCCGCGATGACGCGGGTGGCGAGGCGGCTGAGCGCGGCGGCCCTCTTGGCTATCAGCTTATCCATCATCGCCGCATCGACATCCTTCCCCGGAACCCTCTTGACCGGAGCCTTGTTCTTCGACTTTGGCGCTTCAGGAGCAAAGATAGGAAGCCTCGACGGATGACTCATGTCCTTGGGAAACTTGAGCTCCGACATGGCCGACGTGAGTTCCTTCGAGTCCGGAACGCCGCAGATGTGCAGATCGCCGTGCGAGTAGAAGGCGTACGCCTTAGCGTCTCCCCGGTGCGTGACGGTTTTGCCGGTGTTGACGCAGTAATAGGCCTGAGCCCGAGTCTTCGACTTCTTCAGGGCGCTTTCGACCAGCTGTTTCAGCGACGGCTGTTTCGCCGGAGCGGCCTTTTTCGGCATGGCCTTCTTTGTCGCGGGCATGTTGCGCTTTTTCTGCACCTCTACTATCCGAATATGTCGATTTTTGGCGAGAAGATGCTCGGTCAGATGAGAGCGGCGGGAGGACGTGACCTCTTAGCGATGCAAACGACGATAGCGTAGAAGGTCAGCACCGCGAATACGACGGCTGTGACAAACAGGGCGTCGTGCCTGCACGTAGCGCTTTCGTCGATCCACGTCCCGTTGCAATGCGTAGCAGTGACGCTCGAGAAGCACTTCTCAAGGCCGGTACACCAGCCACAAACGCAGCTGTTGAGACAGTCCTTCGCGTTGTTCCAATCACACATCACGTAGACGATGGCCTATCGCGCAGCCGTCGATTTTCCTCGCCGGCGAGGAATGCGAGAGTTCGCCGACAACGACCGTACCATGCACCCCGAGTGCATCGTGCACCGCAAGGCTCGTAGCGAATGAGCCACGGTCGCCGGTAGACTGATGAATGTTTCACATTCTGTGCGTATATCACGGCCGCTTCACGGCTGACGTAGTAATGAACTCCAGCGTCGTACCAGTCATCCGTGTCGACGTAGTCATTTAACGGACGTACGACTTCGCCAACGGTGTATGTGAGCCGATATTTGGTACGGTCGTTGAAGTCGCAGTTCTGTGTCCATCCGCTGCGGTGCGACCGGCCTTGTTCGTCCACAATCTCGATGACTTCGGCGCCGTCGCAGCGATACGTTGCAAACCCTGCATTTGTAACCTCTTTCCATTGGTTATTGAGACCGACGACGCGCATCTTGCATATCGCGACCTTGTCCCACTCGCCATCGTCGGCGACGAAAACGCACTTGTAGACAAACTCGTCGTCGATAGTAGTCGCGCCGTTCGGAAACGACTCTGCTACACGAATCACGCGATCTCCGTTGAACTCATACGTGCAGTGTGTGCCATCAAGACAAACGTATTCTGAGTACTTGTTGTAGAAGCGTTGTCCGTTCCACTCGTATTCATCCACGTCGACCCGGCCGTCGTCGTAGCGTCGTTCGACGCGCACGCGCTTTCCACCATCGAGCACCGCTCTCGTCTGTGTCTCTCGATCGGTTTGGTTCAAGTCGTGAGACAGAAACGCCTGCAACTTCTCGTCGAGATTGTTCGTCTCGTCAGAGGACATGGTACCAACCATATTCATGTCCACATCGACCATATCGATTTTTCTATTCCTCGCCCGGTAGGTGAGGAATTGAACCTTTTTTCATTTTATCGTCAAGTACTTTTCACTTCCAGCCGCGTGACGCAACGTGTAGATACTCGAACGCTTCCAATCGTAACCAGTAGCCTTCTCACTCATCACGTACATATCACCCGGCTCAAGCATCAAACGCACCCTTTCTCCCACGGGCTTAAAACCCTTGAACCACTGATAGTGCAACGGCATCTGCGCTCCCAATCGCACCGCCACCACCATCTTCCGCTCAGAGTCGCCATGGAACCCAATACCGCACTTCTTGAGGTCGAAGTACAGATTTCCTTCCGCCTTCAACCCTCTCGCGCTTTCACCCAAATACTCCGGCAACTCATCTCTCAGCCTCTGCACCTCCGGCACGCTATCAAACGCAACCACCCTCCCCTTCCCCTTCTCATACTCCGGCTCTTGACCCTCTTCGTCAAAGCACACATTGTGCCTCGCATGCTTATTGACCACCCTCCCCTTCATCAACGCCTTCGTATCCCACTCAATGGCCAACAGCTCCTCCATCATCTCCTCCTCCCTCGACGCAATCGCCCCTCTCACTATCAGTACCGCAGCCGCCTCAACCTCTCCTCTCACCTCCTCCGGCAACGACTGCACCAAATCCACCATCTCGCACTCCATTCCCCTGCGCTCAAACTCCTCCTTCGCCGCCTCCATTTCCTCCATCGTAAACCCCTTCGCCGCCATCGTCCCTACCTTCTGCATGCCCACATGATTCTCTGCCACCTCCCCAAACGTAATCGTAACGCACTGCTGCTGACGCATCCGCTTCTCCTTTGAAGCGGACATCTTCCAACACAGCTGCCTTCTTCGGCGCTGACATGAATCATAACGTCGATGTGAGCAGCACGTTTTTTTCCGTTTTTCGTAGCGACCCGCGACCACGACCGGGCAGCGCCACTCGCGCTAAAGGATCGGCACGAACGCAGACAAGCGATGAGCGAAGAGGAGCGTGCAACGATGACGTTCTCTTTTGAGCGCAACCTAACCGAAGAGGATCTGCAGACGCTTCTCACCACCCTCGCGGAAGCTTCCGGCATACCCGTGAACGAAGTGGTGCTAGAGGAGGTGAGAACGAGTGAGATGTGCAACGATGACAACGAGCGAGTCACTCCGCCGCTTCAAACAGAGTAGCTACTCTGGAGCGACGACGTCGTCCTGCAGCGCACATTCGATAAACACGGCGGTCGTGTACGCGGCCATTCCGGCGTCTTTGTACGTGCTCTTGAGATCGACGCTGTTGACGATTGGGCCGACAACGAGCCGATTGACGACGCGACCGCTGACCATCTTGTCGGTAGCGGCCGTCAGGATTCCGCGACCCGTCAGACAACCACCAACCGCCTGCGGACACACAGCGACAATATCGTGACGTAGGTACTCTTCGCGTAGTCCGAATGCGATGAGCATGGGGCCAAAGTGCACACGAGGCGCGTTACGTGTGTATAACGCACTCGCCCAATTCGTCTGCGCACACGAAGCGAGTCGCGAGAGCAGCGTCGAGTCGCACTTCCACTCTTCCGGTAGAGGTGCAGACGTTGAGTAGTCGATGAATCCGGTCGACACGAGCAGATCGCCCATGCGCTGCGTGCTCAGTGTGCTCTGCACCTGCACGCCGAATACAGGGTCGACGAATATGAGTTCATTGACAAGCTTGAAGTGATCCATCATCCTCGTGGCTACGCTCTGCGAGCCTTGACCGCCCGACTCGGTGTCTTGTGCACGAGCGACGGCTGCGATGCGCGCGCCGTATTGTCCAACGATACACACCATGCCCGTTCGCGGCGGCGAGTACACGATGCAGAGCTTGTGAGAACCGGGTGGCTTCAAGCACATCAGCAGCGCGCGCTGCTGCTCGTCGGACGTAGTCAAGATGATCGTGTCGACCTCAACGTCGACAAGCGACGCCGCGGTCTCAAAGTCAAACTCCGGGAGTTCCGTCAACTGAAAGGTGGTCATGTCACGAAGCGTCGCTTCGTGTGCGGGTTTTCTCCATTTTTCGCTCTTAAAGAGATGGACGTTGCAAAACATGAACGAAGGAGAGCCTATAGCGTCGGTGACGTTCGCCTTTGCGCAGGAAATGTCAGAAGACGACATCCAGGCTGTTCGCGCCGCCATCGCAGATGTTTGTAAGATACCGGTGAACGAGGTGGTGCTGAAAGAGGTGAGTGTGGTACCTGGAGTACCTCCGATACCGATCGCCGCACCGTCGCAGACGGTGCGGCTCAGAGATCGTCGTCGCAAATCTCGGAAAAGGAAGCGTGGCCATATCACTCCTCAAACAGCGCCGTCGCGGTCTTGAGCTTCTGAACCTCCTTCAGCTTATCACCATCGGGCGCCTTCCACGTCGACGTCGTTTCATGTATCTCCTTCCAATGTTCCGTGAGCCACACGCGCACCAGAGCGGCCTTGTTCTTACGCAGCTCGACGTACATTGAGATATTCTCCTTTGGAGAGCGTCCCTCGTCGTCAACGGAGTACAGTCTGCCGCGAGCTCGTATGAAGTTCCTATCGGCCTGATCGCCGACGTTCATCACGTACCGAGCCAACAGCGCTAGCACGTAGTCGGTCTTCTCGCGAGCGGTATAGGTTTTCCATCCTACCAAGGGCAACCACGTGTTCATTTGACTCCAGTCTACGATCTCCGTCGCGGGCCACACCTTCGTAGGGCCGTGATACGTTCGAGGCAAAGGCTCTTCGAACAAGCTCTCTGCCAATATGAACCAAGCTGGCTCGTCACGCGGAAGTCTGTTCCGGACGCCCAACGGGGTGCCTTCTGGCCACCTATCAGGTATGAGCTGTACGGTTGTAGTCTCGACGACCGGTAAACCCGCCGCCTTCTTCCATTCGTGCATCTCACGCGCCTGACGCGCCTCTTTCTCCGACGCCAGCGGCCCCTTTACGAACATGAGACGACCATCTACGGTAGCGAAGTACGTATCCGTTTTGCCGCGCGACGTGACGACTTGCGTTCGTACGATAAACGTCATGTCCGTCTCGCGCTCTATAGCCTTAGGACGCTCAGGCCCCAACGGTTTGACTCCATCGATCACCCTCTTATGATCCTCGTAGAACCGTTTCCACTCCGTGTTCACAATAGCGCTCTCATTGACGACGAGCGCACCTTCTAGCGCGAACCGAACACGAGCCTCCTTCCCACCGCGCCCAACGTGCATGTCGTAGACGTAGGGGTCGAGCTTCATTGGAGATGCCTTTGGGTCTCGGAGGTGCGGGAACGGCACCTTTGGTGCCTTGTAAGGGATGCCAACCATCTCTAGACGTTCCGTCTGCCTCCCTATGTGCGCGAGCAACGGTAGCATCCAGCACATGAAGCTCTCTTTAAGCCCTTTGAAGTCCTGATACCATCTCCTCGCGACGGGTACGAGGTCTTTGACGCTCTCAAACGCCTCGAGTGCGCAAAAGACCCTCCAGACCGGCTTCTTCTTTCGACCTTTGGTAGATATCTCTCCATCGTTATCGATCGCAGACGCCCAGAAGTACGCCGTGGCAGAATGAGCCGCTAACGCCTCGAGCAACGCGTCGTCCCACTTGGCCTCTTGCGCCTTACGCGAGCGCTTATCCTTCGCATACTCGGCGTAGAGAGCGTGTATCTTTGGGTATAGATCGTAAGCGAGCGTCCGACGCTCATCGTCCACTCGCATCAGAGCGACAGCGTTAGCGTGCGAGCATATGCGCGCCTTTGGCGCCTTCGCTAGCTTCGTTACGAGCTCGTGCACGATACGCGCGCCTTCGGCGCTACCGAACAACGGATGTCGGAACACCATCTCGTCGACCCAGCTCCACATCCCGACGTCACCGACGTCCTCGAGGAAGATGATCATGAGACGGTGACGGAAGTTCGTCTCGATTCTCTTCCTTCCCGTTTCTTCCGGAGCGTCGCGGAAGGAGAGCAGCTCACCGGCACACCATAGCGCCTTGTCCACCTCTCCGCGTCTGATGTACTTCTGAAGACCGCTCTTCAGCACACTGAGACCCACTCCATGCAGACTCCGTTCTTGCCGAAAGGCGGCCGTGGGAAGCATCTTATGACTCAATTGGGTCATAAGATGATGTCACTTTTTTGATAGGCGCACACAAGGCTGGTATATTTTGCTGGATGAAACGTCGATGTAGGTAAGACGACTGTACCTGTCTTGGCATACCTTGCATCGTGACCCGAACATCGTTTTCTGACTCATACAATAGCGCTCGACACACGCGTGTCGCCAGCAATAGCGTCGTCTGTACAACGTTCGGTTCATGCACCAATAAGCGGCGCAGAATTGTTTCATCCTCTCTGATTGGTTCGTTGTTTTAGATGATGTCACTTTTTTAATAGCGCACGTGCCCGATTTAGTATATGCTGCCATTCTCGTAGAGCGGGTATGTTTTGCTCGACGAGGCGTCGGATGTAAGTAGTGTCAAGCACTCCCTCTGGACGCGTGTTGCATACGATGCATCGGTAGTGACCGAGCGGCTCAGTGCTGACGATTTCGTCAAACGCTCGTTCGCCGTCCGCGTCGTTCTTGCCAGCGATGAGGACGAACGCGGAGCGCTTCTCGAACAGCGATTCAACATCGCTGTCTAAACATTCGGCCGGAGAGACATGAGCGGGACGAACGATGATTTCGTAGATGTGGCGGCGGTTGAGGTCGACCTTGACTTTGTATACCCTCCATAGTGGAGCGTCGTACGCGTCGTCCGCGTGAACGATCAGACATGACACGGCCTTTTCATACCGATCTTGGCATACTTTGCACAGTGACCCGAACATCGGTCTCCGATTTGCACAGTAACGTTCGGCGCACGCGTGTCTCCAGCAATAACGGCGTCGGTGCAGCGCTCGGTTCGTGCACCAGTAAGCAGCGCAGACTTGTCTCATTCCTCTGACCGATTCGTCGTTTTAGAGCGGTATGCCAGACGAGTCACTTTTTTGAGTCGTAGTACCTGTTTATCACCTTGAAGGAGAAGGTCGGGCCTTGTACGACGACGCCCTCGAAGGGCACACCGTTCAGCCGCTCCAACGTCGCGTACCTCTGAAGAAGAGGTATGGTGAGCTCAACGTCCTCCTCTATCAACGGAACGGCGGGTAGACCCACGTCTCGACACACGTCGCGTACGTAGTGTTGATCTCCCTTGTGAGCGTAGCGCTTCTCGTCGATGAGCCAAACGGAGAAGAAGGCGATGTCTGGCTCCTTTTTGCAGTGAGGGTTGTGCCCGGTTTTTTGTATGCCCACGCCGTACGACTCTCCTCGCAGACACAACGACACGTTATGCTGCGTGCAGTATCGTTTCAAACGGTACTCCAAGTCGTACTTCGAGACATGAGCCCTATAGGAAGCGAGCTGTGATATGTTCGTGATAACACAATTCCTGCTCGTCGCGCCAAACTCGTCTCCTTCACGTCGGTAATAGTAAGAGGCCGAGTGGCCGTCGATCTTAAGGGTGACATCGACCTTCGTTCCGGCTTTGAACGTACCGACAACGCGTTCCCACCTCAGTTCGCTCGTGCGAGGGATACCGTACGGAATGGGTCGGCGAGGTGCGTAGGGGTTGTGAACGTCTTGTTCCTCATAGCGCTTGACGTGAAGGACGTCAGACACGTCATCCCCCTCGACGTAATTGCCGCTCGGCACGTCCACGACAAGCCCTTCGGAGTATACTCCTCTGAGGCTGACGGCCCTGATCCGTCTAGGAGCGTACTTCTTATACGGCGCAGCCCACTCGTCGTCAGGAAGTACGCTATCTGGCTGAACGTAGACCACCAGATCTCCCTCTTTGTACGCACCCTTCTGGACGACGACTTGATACCCGAGCACCTGAGCTACTTCCAGTTTGTCCGCGCGTTCGTGCGGCGCTACCTTCACGATCCGTTCGACGCTCGCCATCGACGATGGTGTGTTTTCCTTTAACTTCGTTCGAATCGCTTTATAGACAAACGGATGCAATACGAATGCACGTTGACGGTCGAGCGGTTCTCGTTGCAGAATTGCACAATTCTATGATATACGATTTGCGCGGACGTTACTATTATTACATATCCGGAGTTACGTTTGTTCCGGAGAGGAGAGGTGTCATTCCAAACGTATTGTCAGATCCGGCTCATGAACCGAGAGTGCAACAACAGTATGACGACGAGCTCTATCTAAGCTTCCACGGGGATCGTGCCTTCTTTTTTACCGAAGATGTGGCCCTGACTCTCTATCTACGCGATGACGACGATGAACGAGACGTCGTCGGTCATAGCTTCACCGGATGGTGAAGCTAAAAACCTTCCTGAAGGGGTACCCCTTCAGGAAGGGTTTTGGAGCGTTTTTGAGCCTCGATTGGAGGCTCGAAAAAACGGCGAAAACCGTTTTCTTAAGTGACCTCTATCACCTCGTCGAAGACTCCGTGCACGGCCTCGTGCGAGACGACGAGAACGAGCTTGCCCTGACAAGATCGCTTCAGAATCTCAAGCACGTCCGCGTGCACCTCGGCGTCCAGGTTGTTGATACACTCGTCCAGAAGAAGGAGAGGGCTGCCGAGCATGTCGTTCACCGCTAGGATGAAGGCGAGGTTGCATCGCTGCCGCTCGCCGCCGCTGAGCTCATCGACGCCGGCGTACTCGCCGCCCTTGTACGCGACGCTAACGTTCATCGTCGGTTTGTCGCCGCCTCGTTTGAAGCTCTCGAGGCGAACGACGATGTCGTCGCCGAACATCTCACTCAAGTATACCTGAGCGTGCTCGTTGATGCTCTGTATCGTTCGCTCAATGGCCAGAACCTCCGCCTGACGGCTGGCCTCTTCGAGACCGTGCGCTCCTCGGAGCTTAGCCTCTTCGGCTGTTAGGCTCAGCTGCGTCCTGTCTCGCTCCTCCTTTAGCCGCTGCAGTTCCTCAACCCGCTGCACGATCTGAAGCTGACGTTGACATTGCGTCATGGCTCGCGTGTGCTCGACAAGCTGACGTTGATACTCGTTGATCTCGTGCTCGACGCTGAGCGAGTCTTGCTCTACCCTCTTAGGCTTGGGCAGCTTACGCAGCTGTTTGTCCTTGTTTCGCAGCTCTCTGTCGTAGGAGGAGTGTTCCGACTTGACGCGCCACGCTTCGCTCACCTCCGCCTGCTTCTCGGCGTACAGGGCGTCGACGTCTTCCGGCTCGAAGGGGTGCGGAACGCTGAGACGTAGAGCGTCGACGGACTCTTGCAAAACGACGATGGCGGTGGGGAACGTTCCTTCTTTCAGCGCCGTACCGATATCCGCCACCTCGTTCCTCGTTCGCTCCATCTCTATCAAACGAGCGCTCGAGCTGAGAAGCTCGTCAACGTCGTAGTGAACCGGCTCAGGGAGTTGAACGTTCATCACCGGCACCCACTCCTCTAGAAGCTCGATCCACGTACGGATGCGCTCTATGCTCGCGCTTAGCGTCTCGCGCTCGCCTTCAGGCGTCGCCTTCTTTGAGGAAGGGTTCGCTATCCGCAATTCGCCGTCGCTCATGTACAAGGACGCCTCGCACGCCGGACACTCGTAAAGAATGTGATCGATCTCTTCCATGCGAGCGATTTGTAGGTCACGGAGCGCCGATAGCATCGCCTTGCCCGTTTTAGCGTCGACGATGTCGACGCTGTTCTCCACCTCTTTGATCGCTCGGAAGAGCTGCTTAACTCTCTCCTTGGCGTCGGCCTTCTTAGCGGCTTGAATGTCGTACTCGCGGGCTAGAGTTTGCCCGGTCTGAGCGTCCGCCACTTGTTGACGCAGCGTTTCGTACTCGGCCTCATCGATCTCTCCGAGCGCCTCGAGCCTCTCCCGTAACGCCGCGACATGACCGGCTTTCAACCGTTCCAACCGTTCCGACTCTTCCGTCGCGCGGAGGTAAGCGGCGTTTTGATCTCGCTTCTTCTTCAACGCCTCGAGATCGGCCTCAAGCCGTTCGATCTCCTCTGAACTCATCTCTGCGGCCAAATCGGCCTTGAGACGTTGCAACTGCGCTTTCTCAATCGTTATCTGTTTCCTTTGAGCCTCTACCTTTCGATGTTCCTCCTCGGCGGCGCGTAGAGCGATCAACGTTTCCGAGTGCTCTTCGAGACCCTTCTGCGCCTCGTCTATCGCGGCCTGTAGTCGTGCGTGCTCGTCTCGTACGGTTTGCGGATCGGGAATGTCCTCTTCCTCATCCGCCGTCGCCCTATCGTCGCATTGCTTCTCCAGCACTCTCGCCTCTCCCGTGAGACGTTGCACCGTGTCGTTCTTCTCCTTCACGTAGTCTCTGATCTTTCTCTTCGTAGCGACGTGGACGTTATCGCTAAAGGCGAGCGTCTCGACAAACTGTACCTGCTCAGAGGGCGTCATCGATAGAACGGAGGAGTCGAGCCGCTGCATAATGTAGGAAGAGGCCGCAAACTCCGGGTAGGTCATCTTGAGCACGTCGTCAATGACGCCCTGCGCGGCGTCATCTTCAAACGTCTTGCCGTTGCGAACGACCACGAGCCGATTGGGATGCGACGTTCGTGTGATGCACACTTGCGGAGCAAGACCCTCCAGTTTGACTTGACACGTCGTTTTACCGTGAGAGTATGGCTTGCGGATTTGCCCGTACAGCACGTAGACCAGGGCGTTAAGTATGGTGGTCTTGCCCGCACCGGACGCGCCGGTCAACAACACCATACCCTCATCCGGTAGCTCAAACTCTCCAGTCACATGGCACCTGAAGTGTTTGAGGTGCAGTTTCATTGCTCTGTCGGTTATCGACTTTATCCCGTTTCCACGACGTCGAATTTTCTTCGACCACCATAAGAATGTCCGGGCTCGTTGGCGTCACCCGTAGAGACGCTACCATCGACAGGATCACGAAGCATAGGCTGATCAAGCTATTTCCCGGAGGGCCAAATCCGCTAGACGCAGGCCTGCAACCGTTGCCCAACGTCAACGGGCAGCTCACGTTCAAGATCGAGAATCTCACCTCTGGCTTCATATGGGAGTTTGAGGCCGCGGGCGGCATGGGACACTTCCCCGTCGACCCCGCCGACAACTGGGGCATCAATCTGCTTCAACTCAGCCCGTCCACGCTAGTCGTCGTCAAGAACGGGGAGAACGACTACACGATCACCACTCCCGCCGCTGACGGTGGCGGGAGAGACTACCACTTCGTCTTCTCTCCGTACAAGAGCGTTCCCGCGGAGATGGAGCTATCGGGCGGAGCGCCGCTCGGCGCGGATGACGTTCAGGTCACTATCTTCTTCTTCAGAGTGAGACCTTAGAATCGACTGACTTTGTCAGAATCGACTGACTTTGTCAGTCGATTGTCACTCCTCTTTCGCCTCTGGCGTCCAAGCCAAGTATTCTCCGACTACGTCACGACTTAGGTTTTTTTCACCTTGACCCATCGACAAACTCCCCTCTTGTCAGGCTTGGATTCGTAGTCGTTGCCATCGTTCCCTTTGAGGGTCAAGCCGCAGCACTCGTTTGCGGGATACGGCGGTGAGTTTCGCGCAGTGTACTTCTTTGTCGCTTGCGCCGTGCATTTCGACGTTGCGGCGCGAGCGGCCTCTTTGGGCGACGCGTAGACGACCGGGAGCCCCGCACCCGCGACGGCCTTTAGCAGCTCCGCTTTGTTCATTTTGGAGTACTTGGGAACCTTGAGCGCCTTGGCCTTTGCGAGAAGCTCAGCCTTGGTCGGCTCCTTGGTCGCGGTAGTCTTCTTGCTCGACGTAGCCTTCGTGGGCGACGCGTAGACGACAGGAAGCCCCGCACCCGCGACGGCCTTCAGTAGCTCAGCTTTGCTCATCTTGGAGTACTTGGGAACCTTGAGCGCCTTGGCTTTCGCGAGAAGCTCAGCCTTGGTCAGCGCCTTGGCTGGAGAGTGACCGTTACCGGGACTCATTCCGGTGAGGTCGGCGAAGCTCAATCCCGGCCAAGCGGACATTACATAACACGAACATCTTTTTCTTGGCGTTTTTCAGAGTGTCAATGACTAAATACGACGCGGAGAAGGCGATCTACGACAACAAAACCGCCATACTCGTAGCGGACATCGTCGCCATCGCCCTCGTCATCGCCGGGGTGGTTTACGTCGTGCGACTTGGCGATGCGACCTAACCATCTTATCGAGCTCCGGAGGGTGGATCTTGACCTTGGCCGGAAGCTCTGTCAGCCCCATCATCTTATCCTTGGCCTTGATGGTCGTCACGGGGTTGTAGATCAGGTATATGAACTCAACGTTGGTCAGCCCTTCAAACACGCCCGACGGTAGGCTGTCGATCTTGTTCCTGTCCAAACTGAGGCTCGATAGGCTACTCAGTCCCTCAAACGTTCCGGGAACGAGAGCGGAGAGTTGATTGTCGGACAAAGTGAGCGCCTTCAGATTACCTAGCTCCTTGAACACGCCCGCCGGCAGCGTATCGATTAAGTTCCTGTCCAAGATGAGATACTCTAGGCCACTTAGCCCCTTGAACGCGCCGAGCGGTAGAGAGGTGAGATTGTTCCCGGCCAAAACGAGATCGGTCAACCTACTTAGCGGCTCAAACACTCCGGGAGCGAGCGAGGAGATGTCGCCGTCGTGTAGGTCGAGGCGTGTTAGCGACGTGAGTCCCTCGAACATCGGTGCTTGTAGCGCGGACACCTTACCATTGAGCAGTCTGAGTATTTTCACATTCGCTGCCGTCATGAAGACGTAGTCGGGTATCTCCCCCACACCTTTCAAGGTCACCTCCTTCTGCCAATCCTCTTCCGGTAGACCCCAAGTCTTGAGGAAGTTCCTCCTGATCATGAGCTTTTGAATCACCTCCTCCGTCACGTCGTGACCTCTATCGCGCATACAGAGCCGTACGCTAGCGAGCATTACTATATCTCATCTATTCTGTAGATGAGATTTTTTTCACTCCGAGAGACCGAGCGCGGCCAACAGCTCCGCCCTCTTCATCTTGGTGATGCCCTTCACGCCCGCCGCCTTGGCCAACGCCTTAAGCTCCTTCACGGTGTGCTTCGCCTTCTTCGCGCTCGATTTCTTCGGACTCGACGCCTTCTTCGCCTTCGCGCCCTTCTTCACGACCGGACCGAGGCCCGCGGCCGTTCGCGCCGCGGCCGCTTTCTTCTGGTACGTGGCCTTGTCCTTGGCGCTCGCCTCGCGCCACATGCGGCCGAGCTCCGCGGCCACCTCCTTCGCCACCATGTCGGGATGCGCCTTCTTGACAGCGGCGCGCTTCGCCCCAGAGAACAGCATGAAAGCGTTCAACGGACGCTTCGCGGCGCCAGCCGCCTTCTTCGGAACACAGTCATCCTTTTTCTTGTTGTAACGGGTACCTTTGGGGCAACGTTTCTTACCCTCCGGGCGAGCCATGTTACATCAGTTGACTACTTTTTTCTTCTGTTTTTTCGTTTCATCGGGGGAAGTGAAAAACGCTAGTCGTGTCTCTAGCGTCGTAGCGTCTCTACCTGATCAGGAGGTTACGCGCGACAACGGTCGCAAGCTCGGCCTTCCTCATCTTACTGTAACCGACGGATCTTTGGCCATTTCCTTAAGCTCCTTGACGGTCTTTTTAATCGTAATCTCGATACCGGATTTTCTGGATCGTCGCAAGGTTGCGCGAGAGAACAGTCACGAGATCGGCCTTCTTCATCGTGCTGTAACCGGTCATGCCCAGACGCTTGGCCCTTTCCTTAAGCTCCTTAACGGTCTCCTTCATAAGGTCATCTCGAAAGTCCGCCTCTGTCTTCTTCGGACTGGCCTTCTTCGGACTGGCCTTCTTCTTTCCCTTCTTCGCGACAGGTTCGAGGCCAGCCTTCGTTCGCAGCGCGGCCGCTTCCTTCTCGTACGGCTTCTTCTCCTCGGCGCCCATCCGACCCCACATGTCACCTAATACAGAGGCCACCTCGGGCGCCTTAGCGTCAGGATACGCCTTCTTGACAGCGGCACGCTTCTCCTGAGAGAAGATCATGAAAGCGTTCAACGGACGCTTTGGAGCGTTCGGATCCTTCTTCGTAGCCTTCTTTCGAGCCATGTTACGTCAGTTGACCACTTTCTTTCTCTCTTTTTCGCTTTTTGTCAGTCCCTTGCGTAGCACTTATGCGTCGACGCATAAGTGCTTCAATCGCCGAGGCGGTTGTTGACGTGATAGTCGTAGCCGCCGTAGAGACGATGCGTCTCCGGGTACGGATCCTTCTCAATGTAGTTCGCCTCGATGTGACTCGAGACGTCGCGAGGCCCATGACGCTCGTGATGCACGTTCTCCAACTCACGTCTGGCGCCCGTGTCGCCAACGTCACCAAAGTCGAAGCGGGTCTTCTCGTCGTTGATGATGGGCACGTCGCCCGGGTTGCCCAGGCCGCGCCAGTCGTTGCGATACTGCCTGAAGAGCAACGTGCCGTCCTTGTTCATCTCGCGACTGTATCGGTACAGATCGACCGGGCCGTACTCGAGCGGTTGGTAGTTGATGCCAGGATAGGCCTGGTAGTGTGGGTTTCGCTGCCAACCGTTCGGGTACTTGAAGGCGAAATCAACGGGCGTACGCGTGTGGAAGCCACACTCAGAGCCGATGCTCGTGTGCTTGTAGCCTTCCTTCGAACCGCAGCTCAGGGTGCAGCCGCCGATGAGGAACAGAAGAAGCACCACCAAGACAACGACGAGCGCGACGGTAGTTGACGAGACGTCCATCTTGTATTAGAACCACCATAAAAAATGAGAGAAAAACGTGCGCTCGTCAATACAGGCACGAAGAGCGATGTTCGCCGTACGGCGAAGGCGCGTGATGAAGCGGTGTGTAACGTTCCCGTCTCTGATAGTGTCGCGCGAGCTCCATTTGGTGCCGAACCTGCGGATGAATCTCGCCCAGTTTGGGCCACATCTCGAGAGGCAGTGAGTAGTGAATCCAACCTCCGCAGTCGTAGACGGGGTGTGAGATGCCGTTGTCAAGGGCGTGGTACACGTTAGAGTCCTTTTCCGGCCACATGTACTGATCGACCAAGGGGATCTGTCTAACCTCTCTCGGAACGTGCCTCCTGTGTCGGTTGCGATCCATTGATCTACGACAACACACTTTTTTTCTCGTATTTCATGGTAATGGAGGCCCTCGTGAAGGAGTGTATGGACAAACGAGGGTTTAGGCTGACGGACGCGGCCATAAGTCAGATGATCGGGGACTATTGGGCGGAAGTTAAGATGCTTGGGGCCAAAAACATAGCCGATCTGAAGAGAGTGACGTCTGTGAAACACGATGGCCCTCTTCCTCGATTCCCATTGCTCGTGGCGTATATGACGAAGCTGATCAGTCTGAGCCTGACGAACGCCGGCCTCACCAGCGTCCCCGACGTGCTCGAAACGGCCAAGGCGTTACGAATTTTGAACCTGAGCCACAACGAGCTTTCTGAGTTTCCACACGCTGTACTCAAGTGTTCCGGTTTACAGACTCTGAACTTGGCCGGCAACCAAATATCGTCCGTACCGTATAAGATCCTAAGGTTGCGCGTTTTGAGGGTTCTTGTGCTCGATGCCAACAAGATAACCGTCCTTCCCGTTAGCGTGGGTTATTTACCGCTTCTCAATACGTTGTCTCTACAAGATAACCCCATCGAGGAGCTTCCTCCAACGCTCGGCAGGCCAGATCTGAAGGTGGTCGGATCAAAGGTCTTGATCTCTCATCATGCGGCGCTGGTTGAACACGTCCAGACCACGGACTGGCAGGAATGGTGCTTCAAGACTGACTTTGGCGCTCCAAAAGCCATGGCCGACCTGAGACGGTTATCGAAAACCCTGTTTGGCGACGGCAAAACGCTGGAGGAGATGTGTGAAGCGTTGGACAAAGACTACGTGGCGTTCACCGGGAAGAGGGTGGCAGAAAGAAAGAAAAGAGAGTGTACGAACCCCACCACCATCTACGAGGGAGACGAGTATGACACTCTTCCGGACGAAGACGTGCTGGAGTTCCTCGAGGATGGGACGAAGTACTGCTTTACCTTGGACGAGATGAAGGATCTCAAGACGAGAGGGATAAACCCTTACACCAGACGGCGCATTCCAGAGGAGGTGTGGACGGAGATGGCGAGAAAGGTTGAGGAGCGTACGCGAAAGGAGAATCCGGAACGACGAGCCGCTCACACGCTGAAGTCGCGCTTCAAATCGTCGAGAGGGCAGTTGAAGGAGGTATTGAGTTCCATGTCGGCCGTTGATCCGCACATTCCGACTTACAAGCTCCTGCGCATCGCGCAAGACGGCCGAACGATGACAAACTTTATCGCCGTGTTCGCTTTGCGATCGATCGTTCGGAGAGAGGAAAGGGAACAGGCTATGATATCCTTCATCACGGATATACTTACCGCTTTGGCCGTACAACATCCTGCGGCGACGGACGATCAGTTACTCATGTTGACCGCCGCGCTTCTCGCGTGGGGTGTGGAACAGTACGAACGGCTGCACGGAATCGTCACCTAACGCTCTTGAGGCGTAGCCTCAAGAGCTTCAGCGATCTTTGGTCAAGAGATTCGACCGCCGAGGCAGATGATCTCCTGAACCGTGGCCAGTACGCTCGGCGTCCTCGTTTCATAGCAGAACTCGGGGTCGAGAATTCTCACACTCAACAAATCTCGCCGACGAACTGGACTCGGCATCTCGGGGCCGTAGTCGTTGTATAGAGGCCACAAACGGTATCCTCTCGCGACAACTATCTTTTCAGCCTCGTAATAGGGTAGTCCGACGATGCTCCGAAAGGTGGCGATCACCTCCATTTCATCGAGGCGTAGCCGTTCTATGAACCGCTCGTGTCGAGCCGTGACGCTTTCGAGATCGGCGTTCGACACGTATCCTCCTCCCCTCTGCGTGTGGTACCGTACCGGTTCGGCCACCAACGACGGCATCGGTAAAAACATCTCCTCTATCTCCTCCTCCTCGGCCCATTTGCTCTCAAGAAACCCTTTGCACGTCTCCGCCTCCTCCCGCAATCGCTCTCGTCTCTCCTCAGCCTCCTCGGTCTCCTCCTCAGCCTCCTCTTCAGCCTCAGCCTCCTTCTCAGCCTCAGCCTCCTTCTCAGCCTCAGCCTCCTCTTCAGCCTCAGCCTCCTCTTCAGCCTCAGCCTCCTCTTCAGCCTCAGCCTCCTCTTCAGCCTCAGCCTCCTCTTCAGCCTCAGCCTCCTCGTCCTCAGCCTCCTCGATCCATTTTAATATACCGTCCCAATACCGCTTCGATTGTTCCTCCACCTTCTGGGGGAAACGGATAAAGGAGGGAACGTTCGTCCATATTTCCGGCACCCCGCTCGCCCCGGTCTCCTCGTCCTCAGCCTCCTCGTCCTCAGCCTCCTCGTCCTCAGCCTCCTCGTCCTCAGCCTCCTCGTCCTCAGCCTCCTCGTCCTCAGCCTCCTCAGTCTCCTCAAGCGGGCCCGTAGTCATTTCCTTGCAAGAACGAAGAAAACAGTCGTGGTCGGGGTCACGACGGCAGAACCAACATTTGTTTTTTTGATCGTCGTCCTCGTCCTCTTCACCACTCCCTTCCTCGCCCTCTTCACCCCCTTCACCCCCTTCCTCGCCCTCTTCACCCTCCTCGCCCTCGCTCTCTTCACCCTCTTCCTCGCCCTCGCTCTCGTCATTCCATATCTCTTTCCTGACCACTCCGGTCACGAGAATCCTGTGAAGACACGTACCGAGAAAGCCGACGGCGACGCCCGCCAAGAACGCCATTTCGGGATCCATTGTTCGTCGTCGTTCCATCTTTTAACGTGAAGACGAAAAGCGACATTCCAGCGTCGCTCTACAACGCTCGCGATGGATGTCACCGAACTCCGAAACAGACGACTGAGATACTTTCAGGTACCGGTTGCACCGCCGATGCCGTCTCCGGTAAAGACGGCATCGGCGGAAACGACGAAGGATCCGATAAACCGCGGGGAAGCGCTCGCGGCTCTTATCGGCGCTAGCTCCAACTTCCTGTTCATGGGACACGTCTATCGCCAGATGCGCTGCATATGCAGAGCCACGAGTCGGGCGTGTCAAACCGCCTTTATCGGGCTACTACCTCATCAGCACCGTCACCTCATCAACGTAGTGAACATTCTGCGTACTGAGAGACGTTGTCTGGACACCTCGGCGATGGGCGCCGGCAAAACGTACACGGCGCTACACGCGGCCAGGTTCCTAGATAAGGAGGTGGTGGTGTTCGGCCCCTATCTTACGCAAATGGGGTGGAAAGACGCCTGCGAAGCCTTGCGCTTCCCGACCGGCCGGTTCTCGTTCTACCCGTACTCCGCCTTTCAGAGCAAAGAAAAGCCGTTCATCGCCGCGCATGCGACGAGAGGAGAGTGGGTGGACGGTGTGTGGAAGGTGACCGAGTTCGAGTACAGTGCCGACTCTGAGTGGGTGATGAAGATGGAGAGAGGAGCGATAGTGGTGTGGGATGAGTCGCAGTGCCTGAAGAACAAGAGTCAGAGAACCAAACACGCTATCTGCCTCACTACAGTGGCGTTGCGGCTGAACGGCGCGGTGCTATGCCTCTCCGCTACGCCCTTTGACAAGGCCGAACACACCGTCAACATGCTCCGTCTGCTGGGCATAATCAGGCACCCCAGATTGGCGTTCTACAATCTAGCTACGAGATTGGTAGAGTACGAAGGGTTGGCGGAGCTGATTCAGTACTGCAGAAACAGTAGCGCTAGAGCGCGCAACGACATCATCCACATGCCGCACGGTGTGCGAGGATGCGATAAGATGGCGCACTTGCTCACAATACGGTACGTGAAGCCTAAGCTCTTCTGCGCCATGCGCGCTCCCCCAAAGCGATATGAACTGGACGCGCGCAACTACTTCTGCAACATCGACGACGAAGGGGCGGCGATTGTGAACGACGGCGTTAGACAATTACGACGCGCCATGACAGCGATGGTGATGGCGGATGCGGAAGCGAGGGCGGATGCGTTAGGCGCAATCACAAAGGGCCTCAGAACCATTGAGTGTGGTAAGGCGCGTCTGTTCGTTCGTTTGGCGATGCAGCACCTTCTGACTAACCTAGAGAGCAAGGTGATTGTCATGCTGAACTACACCGAGCCGTTACAGACGGTTGAGCAGCATCTGGGATGGTGCAACCCTCTCGTCATCTACGGGCCTACTAGCAAAGCGAATCGAGCAAAGGCGATAAGAGCGTTCCAATCGCGCTCTCTCGTCCATCGCGTTCTCATCACCAACATCACCGTCACGGCGTTGGGCATCAATCTGGACGACAGAGACGGCGACAGGCCTCGCTTGCTCCTTATCTCTCCATCCTACATGACTATCAACCTACATCAGGCCTGCGGCCGCATAGATAGAGCGACTACCGCGTCGCAGCCAACTGCAAAGTACGTCTACGTGAAGGCGGTACAGGCGGAGCTGAAGATACTGGACGCCCTCGCTAGGAAGTCTAGCGTCATACGCTCCACCTTGCGCTACGACACTATGTTCCCCGGCGACCACGCGCGAGTGTACGAAGAGGACTGAGGGAAACGCCATAAACGGAAGAGGATCTGATAAGGAAGATTTGCCGACGCGGCTGCCGCTATCTGCACCATGGTGCGTAGAGCGTTACAGTAAAGAGTTGGTCAAAGCGTGTGTCTCGTTGATCGGTGCGTCGTAGATACGCTCTCCTTCTTCCCGGGAAGAGGGATCACCGGTTCTTCACCACTAGGTGGATCATAGACGGATTGAGCATGATTTTCCCTATCTTAGCGTGCAGCCTAACGTGCTCGCACTCTAGGTTGCCCTCGGGAGACATGTCGTACCACACTCCCATCAGCGCCGACGTTCGGTAGAGCGTGAATCCAGAGAAGCATGATGTCACCTCGACCATCGGGTCGCCTCTGTTGTACCGCACGTCGAAAAGGAACTTGCGTAAGTCGTGCGATACCTTGTTGTTGATGTCGAACGTCTCTCCCTTGTCGAGATGTGCGTAAGAGTCGTAGTAGATTCTCGTTACCGCTCCGTCGATGATGCCATAACCGCATATAGCGTCAACGTCGTCCGACCATTGCCCGAAGGTGTTGGCCACGCCGTCGAGGTAGACGGCGCCGATGATGTCCAGATCCCACACCGCCACAACATCCCAGTCGTTGTATCGTTCTTTAACCTCTTTCAAGTACAGATTTCGTAGGTACACCATCTTCTCTATCCGAGCACGAAACACGGAGCTATCCACCGTCTTCGATAACCCCAACGTACACTCCCGAGCGTTTCGACCGCAGCCTAGTATCGTCACCCGCGGGTTGCGCCGGGCCCATTCGAGGAGCATCTCCCTCGTGCCATCGACGCTATCGTTCTCCACTATCAGCACCCTGTAGTCTCGGAAAGCCTCCCCCATCTTCTCGACGCGGACGACAATGTGCTCCATACGTTCCGCCACATCGCGTAACAGAGCGCATATCACTATCCTCGTCCTCTTCATGTCCTCAAAGCCTCTCCTGACGTATTCGCCGTACTCTGTCGGTTCGGTGATGGTGAAAGTATCCGGCGTATAGAGGGAAACGGAGGCGGAGTTGTACATGAGCTGCAGTTTCCAATAGTACATTCCAACGATCAGGACGAGGAGTGCTAACGTCACGAAGAAGGAACATACGAACATTGCTATTGTCGCTGAGAATAAAAATCGACGTGCCGAAGACACATCGCGTCTTATGTCGCCATGGACGTGTCACACAGCGTTCCGGAAGCCGCACCTCCTTCGTCCTCTTCATCGGATGATGAGATCGATGACAAGAGACCAACGAAGCGGATAAGGAACGACATAGCGGTTATCGTTGGATCGCAGCTCGCCTACGACACCTACGACGGGTGGGACGACGACTATCCCGATCCCGATTGGTGGTACGGCGACGAACCGTACTGGTGAAGACCCTCTTCTCCACGGGAGAAGAGAACTACGTCTCTGACGAGCTCACCATGCCCAGCAGGTCGTTGATGGCGCTCTGAGCCGCAGACAGTATCTCGTCGGCGTCGTCCCTCAGTCGAAGTAGCTGCACGTGGAGGTCGTGGATGGTCTTCCTCGTTCGATGGTAGACGCCCTCTATCTCTGGAATGACGGCGTGAAACTTCTTCGGATCGGAAGCTCGTCGTTGCAAGTGCTCTGTCTGCGTCAACACGAGAGTGAGACGCAGTAGTTGCGTTTTGAGGTTGGCCTCGTCGCCTTTGATCCGCTTAAGCTTCTCTTCGGCGCCCTTCTCAAACTTGAGAGCGAGATCGTGAATGGTTTTCATTCTCGTCACCCTCATCTCAGCTTCGTTTTCGTCGATTTGGTCGTAGCAGGTAAGAATCTCAGGCTCCAGTTCGCCCGCCCTCCTGAATATGGTACCAACGTCCACGATGACGTAGATGAGACCGAGCTGCACTTCGTAGTCCTCCATATTGGTCGGCAAAGCGTTATCGCGTTGTAACGTCGTTTCGGCGCCCTCTTCGGCTTCCTCTTCGGTCGCCGCTGCCTCTTCGATCGCCGCCGCCTCTTCGATTTGCTCCGCCTCAATTTCAGCCTGGATCACCCCTTTTTTCTTCGGCTTTTTAGGAGCGTCCTCTTCGTCAAAGTCTAGATCCTCCCGGACTTTCTTACTCCTCCTTGGTCTCTTTGACTTAGCCTTCGTCGGGGCCGCCTCGGCGCTCTCCTCGTCACTTTCCTCAGCGCTCTTCTCGTCACTCTCCTCAACGCCCTTCTCGAGAGCCTCGCCCTTCCCCTCCTCGATAGGTTCCTCCGTAGTCTTCTCCGTAGCCGCTTCGGCGGCTTCGTTCTCGAGAAGCTCTTCCTCGGTAAGCTCCTCTTCTTCGGGCTCTTCCACCGCTTCAACACCTTTCATTCTCGTCAAGACGGCGCCGGGATCGACTTTCTTCAGCACCTTTTCAGCCTCTCGTTCAAGCTCCGCAATAGCGTTCTCTTCCTCAAGGTCTTCTAGACCTTCCGCGCCCTCTTCTTCGGTCTCTCCTTCTCGTATGACGTAACACTCGAACGAACCGTTGTGACGTAGCATGCAGACGGAGCTACTGGACACGGCGAGCAAGTCACGCTCCAAAAGGCCGCCAATCTCGTGCATGTACTCTATCTGTCTAGCCGTCGGCCTATCCACCTCCACGATGCTCAGTCTCTTCAACGAACTGTCTTCGGGCATATGCATGACGTATTTTTTCGGTACGTGAACCACGAACGTCTTCTGGTGTCGTGGCGTTCGACACTCTATGAAGCGACATTCTCTACCTACGCAGTATGTCGAGACGACAAAGTACTTGTGCTTGGTCAAGAACTCCGTCAGCTTACTGAGAGACAACACCCGCTTAGCCGCGCTCATTACGATCTTGATCAGGTACTTTAAGCGAGAAAATATGGTCGAATAGAGTAGTGATGGACGCCGGTGGCGTCACGGTCGTTACGTATGCGAATCACATGACGGCCGGAGCGCGAAACTACAAGAGAACCTTGGAGCGGCAAGGCTACGTTTCGGCGGATACGTCCCGTACGGGACGTGGCAGGTACGTATTTCTCGGTGAGGGAGAGAAGTGGGAGGGGTTCATGACGAAGATTCGCGCCTATCACGCGTACGTTAGCGCTGCGAGTTCAGAGGAGTTACTATGCGTCACAGACTCTTTTGACGTCCTAGCTTGCGGTTCGCCCGAAGAGCTCTTACAGAAGTGGTCTCTGGTCAGACGACCCATACTGTTCAGCGCGGAGAAGGTATGTCTCTACAACAACTGCACGTCGCTTAACAGGTGGTGGGGAGACCGAAAGCGACCGTGGAATCAGTACCTGAACTCTGGCTTCTTTATGGGCAAAGCGAGGGATTTGAAGGTAGCTCTCGACTACGCCCTCAACGCCGGGACGGAGGACGATCAGATCGCCATGTGCAAGTTCGCCGAGGATCGCCCCGACATGGTAGAGCTAGATACCGCGTTCAACATCGCCGCCACCATGACGTACGACTTCTTCGAGTTTAGCTGCTTGACAATGTCGAGCGGTGCGCCCAGAATACACTACAAGCCGTACAACACGTATCCCGTCTTTGTGCACATACCGGCCGACTACGCCGACATTGGTTCCCGCATGGATCACTACGGCGAGTGCCTTCTCGGCGCCGACTACGAGGCGGAGAGTCAGATCGAGCGTTTCCGCATCCTGTACAACAAGAGCACATGGCTCAACCTTACGATCTTAGCGGTCGTGATCTTCGTCGTGTGGTGGTTCTTTCCTAAGCTTGTGCTTGGGATAGTTGTACTCCTCATATTGTACCTGCTACTTAAGCCGCTGTTTCGACGACGTAGCGCTTAGGAAAGCGCCGCTTTAGAGACAAGCTCATCCGCGACGCTCCGCGCCAGCTGAATGTCGGCCTTTGTCACCCTCTGACGCCCGGCGTGTGCGGCTATCTGATTGGCCTTGTGTAACAAGGCGGTCAGATGTCGTTCGAGAGAGTGTTGGAACAGCGTGAGTCCGTCCGCGGAGAACCTAAGAGGCCGATCGGTGAACTCCTGTGACGCCTCCCTAACGTACCTATCGGTCGGAAGATGGCCGAAGACGAGGCAGTCGGAGGTTTTCTGCTGCCTCTTGATGTCTTGAAGAGCGGGCTTTTTGGCGCGTCCTTCGAAACTGGGCACCACACCGCCGCCGGCGAAGCAAACGCCGATTTGCTTCATCAGAGCGTGCAGTTCCACGTTGCTCTCAACGGCCAAGTACAGGTGATGGACGATGACCCTGTGTTTCTTTTGGCTTTTCGCCACGTAGCCCGCCTCCTCAAGCATCCCCGAGCACAAATACGCCAGCACGCCCGACAGGTACATGGGGGCGGTCTTAGCGAGACGATCGACGCACGTACTCTCGCGCATCAACCTAGCGACGCGACCAACGGGAAATACAATCGCGCGGGTTCTTCCCTCCTCTTTGAACTCGGTAACAACGAATTTTCCCTCATTGACAGCGATCCTGCCGAGTTCTCCAGGCAACAGAGACTTAACGGCCGATTGAACGTCCTCCGCGGTCACGGTTCGCGCTTCTCTGCTCTTGGCGAACTCTCCCGCACGAGCGGAGAGTTTCTTGACAACGATCACCAGCACCGAGTTGATCTGCTGAACCACATCGTTAGTGAGATCTCGGGCGGCCTCTCCCGTTCCGATTCTGCGGATGTAGAGATCGAACAGCCCCACCATTGATATCGTTGTAGAGAAAAAGATGTGCGTTTCTTAGGCCTTTGAGGCTTAAGAAAAGGTCGCTTTTAGACAAGCTCATCCGTGACGCTCCGCGCCAGCTGGATGTCGGCCTTTGTCACCCTTTGACGACCAGCGTGCAGGGCGAGCTTGTTGGCCTTGCTCACCAGCTTCGTCAGGTACTGCTCCAAGGAATGTTGAAACAACGTAAGTCCGTCCGCCGAAAACCTAACCGGCTTGTCGGTCAACTCCTGAGACGCTTCTCTAACGTACCTGCCAGTCGGAAGGAGACCGAAGATGAGGCAGTTGGAGTCTTTCTGTTGTTTCCTAACGTCTCGAAGGGCGACCGTCCCCGGTCTCCATCGGTGCGCGGCCGGCTCCTCACGCGTGCCCCCGCGGGCCAACGCCTTCTTCTTGGCCGGCAGAAGACGCGAGTCGATGTCGGGAACCACGCCGCCGCCGGCGAGACAAATGCCGGCCAGCTTCATCAATCCGTGCAGTTCCTCGTCGCTCTCAACGGCCAAGTACAGATGGCGGACGGTGATCCTGTGCTTCTTCTTGTCTCGCGCGGCGTTACCGGCGAGCTCAAGCATCTCCGCCGACAGGTACTCCAGCACCGCCGCCAGATACACCGCGGCGCTCGCGCCGAGACGATCGAGGCAAACGTTCTCACGCATCAACGTGGCGGTACGAGCGACGGGAAACTGGAGACCGGCTCGCGCGGACAATTTCCCCTTCGTGGTCACCTTGAACTTGGTGACCGCCTTCACCCCTTCCGAGACGGCGTGTTTGGAGAGCTCTCCTGGCAACAGAGACCGAACGGCCGTTTGCACATCTCGTGCCGTCACGGTCTGCGCTCCTCTGCTCTTAGCGAGCTCTCCCGCGCGAGCGGAGAGTTTCTTGCCCAGCGTCGTCAACACCGAGTTGAGCTGCTGAATCACGTCGTTGGTGACACCGGTGTCCGGATGAACCTGCCTCAGGACTCTGCGAATGTAGAGATCGAACGTTCCCACCATTGATACTGTCGTGCAGAAAAAAAGGGGGAAAAAATATCAAACACCTGAAGTAACATGCCTCCGCGACTGCGGGACAACATTCAGGGGTTCAAGAAGCCGCAGCTCGAGCGCCTCGCGCATCGCGCCGGTGCCAAGTCTCTTGCAGGCGACTGTTACGAGGAGTTGCGCGGCGTCATCAAGTTGTACACGGAAAGCGTCGTTCGCGAGGCCCTCACTAACACGGAGCATCGGCGCGCCAAGACTGTGTCCGTCGACGACATGTTGGTGGGCGTCAAACGGGCGACGGGCGTCACCATCGCCAAGTCGACCAAGGCCACGACCAAGAAGTGCAAGGCGTAGTGTTTCACCTCAAAAAGAGATGAAACGGCTAATGAGACGCTTGTCGGCTCACTTGAGGCAACAGTACTTCTTACCATCCTGCTCGACGGAACGCTCTCGTTCGTTGCAGGTGTGATCCTTGTCGACCTCCGTGCACCTGCGAACCACCTCGTGATAGCCGGGGTAGTCGGGGTAGTCATAGAGGTACGGCGGCCAACCACCGTAGTACGGGTAGCCGTAGTAATACGGGTAACCGTAATACGTAGGAAATCCAAAGTGATGTCCCGCGCCCCATATTCTACCACCTCTGCCACGCCACCCGCCGTGACCGTGACCGCCGTGACCGTGACCGCCGTGACCGTGACCGCCGCCGTGAAACTCCTCAACGTCGTCGGACACGTACTTCTCCTTCATCGTATAGACAACGACGACTGCGATGATGACGGCGAGAACCAACGCACCGATAACGATGGCGCAGTTAGGAACGTCGACCTTGAAGATCTTCATCTTACACGTGCGTCACCTTACAAGCTCACAAGAGAATTGGAGTATGGTTTTCTGAAGACGTCGACGTAGCTTCTGTAACACCCTCCCGGTTCGAGCCCATCTCTCTCGAGTAGATCAAAACCGGCCCGAGTACAGGCTTGGCGCCACCCGCTTCGCGACCTATACTCGTGCACGTCGACCTCGTCGCTAAAAACCTCCGAGAGGGCCGAGTGTAAAAAGTCGATAGAGTACGAGTCATCCCACGATCGGCAATCGTGCTCTCGAACGATCAGGAGCCCTCCTTGGGACAGCACGTTCCATATGGACTTGAGTAGCGCTTCCGGTTCTTGAGCGTGATGAAGGACGTGCAGACACGTTACAACGCTGAACGTACCGTCGGGGAACGGAACGTCCTTGCCGTTAAAGGTGAGCATGACCTCACCTTCGTTCTTCCTAGCGCCCCTTCTGTCAACGAGGTCTACGCCCTGGGGGAAGGCGCCGATGACGTTAGCTACGAGTCGGCTGAGAGACATGTTTCCGCACCCAACGTCGAGGTACTCCCATGGCTCCGAGCTGTCGGCGATGTAGGCGTGGTGCGCGTTAGCGATACACGTCTGAAGAGGCTCAACGGTTTGCGGGAAGTACAAGGCCTCCCGTAGCTGCTTCCTCCCAGCCCGAAGAGCGCCGATAATTTGGTCGTACGTAGCTGTGGCATCATCTAGAGCGGCGCCAACACCGTGATATTTTAGCCACTGCACGAGGTCGGATCGCGTTTTCGAGCCGTCGATCGCGCAGTTGCATTTTTCACCCCTCTCCCGGAATCCGTAGTTGTGTTTGTGTTGGCATGTGTCGCAAGGAACTGACTTCCTCATTGGCGGCGGACTCCTAATAGTGGGAGCCCAATTTTGCTGTGCAAGAAACTGCACTTCAAACCCATCGGGCACCCATTGAGGACGTGGAATCCACTCCATTACTATACGGAAAAAAACCTCTATAAAGGAATCGCCCTTTATAGAGAGATGAGCGACCCGCACGATATGACGTCTCCGAGCGAATATGGGTTGCCGGAGTTTGAGGATCTGCAGACGTCTACGCGCACCTTCATGGTGTACTCGAACATAGAGTTCGATCTCAAGACCATCTTCGAGTGCGCCTCGACCACACCGATCGAGGTACCTCTGACGAAGCGAAAGAAGAACATCGACCGCAGGAAGCTGAAGGCGCCGTCTGGCTCCATCATCAGCCTGCAAAAGGAACACTTCATCCGAGGCATAGATACGCGCCGAGTCAAGAAGCACTGGTGCACCTCTTGCCGGCTAACGACGGAGAAGGGCGGGAAGGAGGTGGACGTGAACACGGTGGTCGAAGAGCTGAAGCCGCTCGATGATAAGGACTTGTTCCAGATCAACTACTTCTGTACCAACTGCGAGCGGTACTACACATCGCAAGAGTTGGGCAAGATACCCCATTTCTTGAATCAGGTCACGGTGGTGATTTCGGTTGGAGATACGCTTCTCAACGTTATGATATTCCGCGGCAACTTCAAGATAGCGGGCTGCAAACAGGATGATGACGCGTATCGAGTGACGCGGATACTATGGGAACGCTTCATCCAACCGGAACCGAAAGCGTGGTCGATCAAAGAGGGGAAGAACGTGAGATTCATATTCCGTAAAGTGATGAGGAACGTGGGTTTCAACCTAGGCTTCTCCATCGATCTTAACAGGCTCAACACGCTCATGAACGACGATAAGTACAGAGACTACGTCGATGTGGCGCAGAGGGAGACCACGGGTCACCCCAACGTGAACATATCCATGTACTCCAAACGACCAGAGGACTTTACATACGACACTCTCGTCTACAAGCATCCGAATCTAAAGAACCGTCCTATTCAGGAGCAAATCGTCGAAAATCCGTACGAGAAAAAGGAGAAGAAGACGCACACGACCTTCATCGTGTTCAGCTCATCCCAGATCATCCTCTCAGGACGGTATCCGGGCGAGATGAAGCGCCTGTACAACCTCTTTATCACCGAGGTGATGAAGCACCGAGATGAACTACAAGAGAGACTCCGCAAGCCCGATAGCGACTTGCTCGCTTTCATCGGCGGTATGGAGGGCTCTTCGCGTTCCGCGCGTGGCAAAAAATGAGCGCGTAAGATAATGGCGTACCTGACAGCGGTGAACTTAGCGCACATTTTGATCACAGGACCGCTCATTGTCTTTGTTGCCGTCTCACACCTTCTTAGGCGCCCCATTAGCCCGATATGGTACGGTGCGTTGCTGGCGCTAGCCGTTGTCGCCATCCTCTACCATCTCTACCTGCTGTTCAGCGTCGACAGAGGCGCGTACGGTCGATACATCAACGTGCTGCACCTGTTGATCGGAGCGTTGCTGCTGTTCGTTACGGCCAGCTACTTCCTATCTCAGCACGTCAACGTCTTCTGGTACACACTTATGCTCGTCTTGGGCGTCGGTGCCATCGGCTATCACCTCTTCATGCTCTTGACACGGTAAGGCTCGTTTTCCGTAGGGAAACGAGACTAAAAGAGGCGACTGATCTTCTGATAGTGAAGATCGAGCACGCGTGCCGCCGTGGTCAGTGTTTGAACCCCCACGTATGGGAATAGACTGACGCTGGTGAGCACACCGGTGGTACGACGCAACGTGAATGTCGCGACTTCCGTTGTACCCGTGTCACTATCGACGTAGCAGCGAGCGACGCGGGTAGAGTCGATGGAAATCCTGAACCGATATCGAGTAGAGGCGGTGACACTAACGGTAGAGTCGGTGTTAGTGTCCACGTTGGCGATACTATCGATCACTCTCCATGTCGTGTTACCATCGGCGGTGGAGAAGCGGAAAAACACTTGATCGTTGTCCGTTGTGAGAGTGGACGTATTGGTAAGCTTCAGACCGAGCCAGTAGATTATCGAAGTGATCGTAGCACCTGTGGTAATCGCCGCTTCCCACACGACTTGATTGCTCGTGCCCCACGCCGTCGCAAACCAACCAGACTGACTCGTGTCGGTGTGGGCCGCAATGATAACTTGATCGTTAGTTGCCGTGGTAGTAGTACAACGGACGCCACCAGCCGTGTTCTGAGCCGTGGTTGCAGAGGTGCCGTTGGTACCTTGTACCTCAAAATCCGTATTGGCAATCTCTCGAACGGCTTCAGACGCGTTCTGAATATCGGCGTTGATGCCGGGCTTTCTCAGGTAGAACTCTTCATAGTAAACCCGTTGAGGACTACGACGAAAAGTTCCTATAACCGTAACACCGCCCAAGGCGCTACTCGCAATGAGCGAGAGGAATGTAGACGCTGTCACGGTCATTGCGTCGGTGGTGTCGATTGTGATGCCACCGGTGCCCGCATCAATGTCGATACCGCCCGCTGCGTTGCTCGCAAAGATTCGAACCGCCGTCGCGGCCGCTTGCGACGAGTCGAGGTTGATTTGGCCCGTAGTGTCGAGATCGAGACCCGTCGTACCGGCGTCGACGTCGATACCGCCCGCTGCGTTGCTCGCAAAGATACGAACCGCTGATGCG